>JACCDN011240979.1_pt1 | contig 198529 bp, 174 predicted proteins | sample 7441691 | NCBI WGS metagenome assembly JACCDN01 (sample SAMN15323439, study PRJNA562643) | freshwater metagenome | isolation source: river surface water | place: USA:Blue River Watershed | collected 2017-08-16 | reverse complement strand
CTCCAGCGAAGACTTTTAATAACTCTTCAACTTGGGGGGTAACTTGGGGGGTAACTTGGGGGGTAACTTGGGGGGTAACTTGCCAGCTGGCAGCGAAAGTCATTCTCAGAAAATTCTCTGAGAATTTAAAACACTCTTTTCCGTAGTGCTCAATGATCCTTGGTATACCCGACCCCAATTGTTCTACCAATTCTAAATCTTTAAACACCCTCATCAATTCTTTATTACGTGGTATCGAGAACCCTTCAAAAAACTCAGCTTCACTTAACCCTTCAGGCAAGGAACCCGCAGAAGTAATTTCTATTCTATCAGAAAAAATCTCAAACTTAGGCGGTACCTCGCGCGTATAGTCATTATGGACTATAGCATTAATAATAGCTTCACGAATAGCGATCGGATTCCACAAACGCTGCTCTTTTCTCTCTTTAGAGGTAATAGTCGCTGTGGTAGCATTCTCTAGCTCAATTTTACCTAAAACACTTTTGGTCGCTTTGATAAGCGAACAATACCCATATTCGTTGCTTTCCAAAAGTTCCACACGGTTCAATCCCTTGTATTTAGCTACTTTAATGGAAACATTATTCTCATCTGCTAAAAGATAAGCAGCATAATTAAGTAAGCCATCTTCTGTGATTAATTCCAGATTCTTTTTAAACTGTTTATTAAGTGGTTTTTGCTTCTCTTCATAATAAATACGGAGCTGTTCAAAACTTAAATCCTGCCGATGCGCCCTTATTTTGCCAATCGAATTGCGAGTACGCGAAGCAAATAAGCGATCAATCATTAGCTGAGGCATAGGCTCTGCTGCTGTACCAGTCTTGATAAAGCAACCTTTATCGGTCATCCCATATTTTTTCTTAAAATAGGGCTTCTCACTTCCGCTCGCAACAATAACCTTAATTACCTCTTTATCACCCCTAGTTTCGCTTACTACATCAAATAAGCCCATTGCTGAAGGTGAGATATTATTTTTAATACGGTCTTTGATTTTGAGCATATCCCCATCAATATCCGCCAAACCCACAACTGTTCCCTGCTTGTCGATACCGATATAAATTAAACCGCCTTCGTGATAATTAAGAAAGGCGACTACTTCTTTCTCAATGTCCAAATCAGCATTGAGCTCTCGTTTATATTCTATGCGGTTAGTTTCTGTCATATTAATTTTCTTAAATAACTCTCTGGTGGTTAAATAAATGACTCACTGGTGATCTGCTAGTTGTTTATCTTTTGAATTTTAACATTGATAATAATAATTTTCGACATATTTACTTATAATGGTTATCGGATCATCTATCGCTTTACATAATAAAAAGTATCACATAATTTTAGACAATATTTATTCGGAGGATGTAATACTACGCACTTAAAAATTAATTTCAAATAACTAACATATTTATAATTAATCTAACAATCAAATCCTTTTGTACAGGATTGGACTCTGCAATTAATAAAGCAAGTGAAGTTAACCCAATATTATCAATTTTTAGCGGGAGTTTATTTAACTGGATATAAAGCAAGAATAAGAAACTACCAATCCGTTTGTTGCCGTCACTGAACGGATGATCTTTTATCACCATATAAAGCAAATTAGCTGCTTTTTCCTCAACACTTTTATATAGTTCTTCACCAAACATAGTTTGATCAAGGTTAGATAATATTGATTGAAGTTGATCATTACGCTCATTACCAAATAATGACGTTGCTTCAGCAATATTCATTAGGCTGGTTTTAAATTCAGCTATTGCCTGTAATGCGACATTGTGGCTCAAACTAATACTTGATTTATGGATATTATCTGGTATAACTAATTTATCTTCATCATATTGCAATAGTGAAGACCAAGTAGTAGCATATTCACTAATCAGATTAAGAATACTCTGTCCTTGTTGAGTAATTAGTTGATTATGCGCCAGGGTTTTATTAAGTAAATCTAGTAAATTTTGGTATTCCTGATGAGTTTTATCTAATAGATTATGATTAAGCGCAAATCCCTTAAGTAAATAATCTTTTAATATTGAATTCGCCCAACGTCGAAACTCTACTCCTCGTTTAGATTTTACTCTATACCCTATAGAAATTATTACATCTAAATTATAGAAGTCAACTTCATAAATTTTCCCATCTTTGGCAGTATGTGCAAATTTTGCACTTACTTGATTCTGTTCTAGCTCACCGTCACTAAAAACATTACGGATATGCTTGGTAATTACCGAGCGCTCTTTATCAAATAATTCAGCAATCTGCTTTTGTGATAACCATACAGTATCATTATGCATTTGTACGTCAATCGTTACATTTCCGTCTATTGATGTAAATAATATTAGTTCTTTTTTATCCATTAACTTAATTCTTTGATCATAAATTTTATATTATTACTGATATTTTACTACTAATATTTTTCAAGACACTAGTCTTTACTCTAGCAAATTACTTCATAAAGGCATACTAGATACTTCATTATCTAATTTCTCAGAGTCATACATTTCAAAGTAAAACCTAATATAGTCAACAGTTGCTTCAGGGTTAATTTGAAAGTAATAGCGACACAATCTTTTAAATAAGCCTAACATCTTACTATCAAAACAAAAGTCCAAAACACCATCTAGTACGCGTTCTATGTGTAATTCATCAATAACTTTTAGCACAATGATTTCATTTACAAGAGGTTCATATTGAGTAACCGCGACAACCGCTAATGATTGCAGCTCATTTATGAGACCTTCAATTTCTGGCATAACCATATTTTACACTCACTTTTAACAGAGCTTTGCGAATTTTGCCAAGACATAAGCTGTTGATATAAAATACGAAACATAGCAAAATGTATAAATGCTTATTATACTACTAATTAACAATTAATTAGACTTTTATAGAGATTATGTTTATCGAAAATTATTATGTGTAAGCTTCACACTAGTATTAGAGCAACCTAGCAAATAGATTTTCCTTATTTGCTCTTAAAGCTAAACGGATGATCTTTAATTACCATGTATAACAAATTAGCGGCTTTTTCTTCTACACTATTATAAAGCTCTTCACTTGAATATACATTTTTTTAATGTCCTGAAATCCCAGATTTGCACAATTATTTAACTTATTCCTTATTATTCTTCACTCAAAAAATTATTTTCCATGCGTTGGATTAGTAGGTCTAAATCGGTCGCGGGATTAACGGAGCTGGTTGATTGTAATTCTGTACGCAATTTAGCGGCATTTATTTTTGCAATTTCAAGTTTTTGCAAGAGATCGTCAAAATAGTCTTTAATCTTACCTTTATCGTAGTCAGTGATATATCGCTTTAACATCTTCACACATTCATCTGTTGAAGATTTATTTGCCATACCTACAATTGGTGCTGTATGATAAACAAAATGCAGCAATAACCAAAATTCAAAACACGGGTTAGATTCAATCACCTTAAACTTATGCGCGGCTGCCTGTTGCCGAGCGTTATTTAATGAAGCATGTTCATCAATGTCCCAAACACAGAAAACTAATTTTCATCTTCACAGACAACTAAAATTAATTTATTTTGTGGTCTTAGATTAGTCTTACGGCTTTTAATATTACCTGATGGTTTGGGAGTTCGTGCCATGGCTTGCTAATTCATAAATATCGGAATGGCACCATAGCGTCCTGATAGATAAGCTTTTTCCAGATTATCCGTTTTGCGTGGGCTAAACTCCTGTGCAGAATACAACATGGTTGACTGTTCTTTACTCTTATCGCAAAACCAGATTTGATCTCGACGTAAGAAATCAGTTGTCATTATAGAGGTTTCATGCGTGGTAAAAATTAGTTGTGCGCGTTTAGGATTTGTTTCTAGACTACCAAATAATCCGACAATATGTTTAACTAGTAGTGGATGTAAAAAATTGTTTAGTTCATCGATAACCAATACTCCACCATTTTTTAAAACCAGAATGACTAACGCTGCAAAATTAAATATTTGTTGAGTCCCTGAGGATTCATCATTCAGCGTTAATTGATAGGGAGAATTATTTACATGATGCTCAGTAATGACAATTGGCTGCTTTTTTAACTGATTTTTGACAATAAACTCTTTTAAGGCAGCAGGTAATTGTTCATCACTAGTTTCATTTTCCTTGATATCAAAGTGAACAATGCTCAAATCAGACTCGGTAAGAAATTGGATGACTTCGTTATGCGTAACTAATCCACGTTGAATAAACTCAATCGTTCTTGATTGACCAGATCTAACATTACCAGATAAATGAAAATTTTCAATAAAAAATTTGGCAAACCAGTTTTTTATTATACTGGCAGTTTCCTGCTTATCAAAAGATTGGGCAACAGACAAAAACAATGCGGTATTTTTGGTTATCTCTTCAAGTCGTTTTTTGTCACCTTTATAGTTAATGCCAAATTTATACTCATATTTATTGTTTTGCCATTCGCGGGTAAACAATAACTGGGCTTTTTTATTTGGGTAAGCATATAACCACTCTGAATAAATTTGCTGACTATCTGCGCTAAACCCATATTCATAGCGCACATTTTCACTTATAAAGTTAATATTAAATTCAGATGCTATTTCTGTTGATTGATTATCAAATGCAAATGGCACAATTAACTGTGATAATAGTGCTTCATTTCTTACTGAAAAATTGATTAGAATATTAGATAATTGCATTGCACGGACAAGATTAGATTTACCTGACGCATTCAAACCATAAACTGCGGCTGCGTTCAAGATATTACAATATTTAGTTTCAGTTACAAAATTTGGGTGCTCTTTATCACTACTGGCATTAAATTCAAGAATAACTTCATCTTTTATCGATCGAAAATTTTTTACACTAAAATTTATTATCATGATATCACCCAATTTAAAATGCATTTTTTGCAATATTTATGCAAATTTTGCAAGATTATAACATACATGTGCTATTGTAACCCAATTTTAAAATTTTGTTTCCCAATAAGATATGCCGTAAATTTTTACGGCATATCTTTGATTAATCAAAATTCGGGTAAGTTTTCTAAATTATCTTTTTATCTTATTTGCATCAGTTCTTATGTAATCAATACCATTTATTGTTTGAATATTTACTTCAGTCCCCTTTTTTCCATTTACCATCTTGTTTATACGTAGTAATATGTGTAAGCATTTTATTTTTTATTGCGTCAATAATAACGGATCGTGTTTTGGCAGCTGATTGACCAAAACTATCTCCATCTAAATCTTCAAACCTTTTAACCTCTCTACAATCTGATTTTTTTCATCATTATATTTTCGATACAGAAAGGCGTCACAATGCCTAACCCCTTGAGACTAAAGCGTTTAGCTAATTAGAATTAAAAATTTTTAGTGCTGATTTTAGTACACAGATCCCGTGTAAAGGATGAAATTTTTTCGAGGTTTGGCGTGAGATTGTTAGGGGATTTAAATAATCTTCTGACTCTCTGTAATAAAATGTTTTATTACCCAATCATATTTTTCATTTTTGGTGCTATGCTATAATTACTGTGATAGTATTAAGGAATCAGCATATGGCAAAAATCATCGGTCTTGGCGGTATATTTTTTAAAGCGAAATCACCTCTTGAATTAGCTAATTGGTATAAACAATATCTTGGCCTTGATATTCTTGAATGGGGAGGTGCTATTTTTCCTTGGCAGAATTTACCCAATTTAAACTCGAAAACATATAGTCTTTGGGCTCCATTTGAAGAAAAAACTGATTACTTTGCCCCTAGTACTCAGAACTTTATGGTTAATTTCGTTGTTGATGATTTAGAGGAATTGGTAAAGAGTTTAAAAGTACAGAATCAGAAAATCAGCGAAGTTCAAATTGAAGAGCATGGTAAATTTGCTTGGATTTTAGATCCTGAAGGTAATAAAGTTGAGTTATGGGAACCAAAATAATAACTCTAAATCAACCTTAGACTGACTACAAATAATACCTAAAAATATATGTAGTCGAAATTATGGCTTCATATACTTTTTCAAATCACTAAGATGCCCGTGCTATCAAGTGAATTACAACTGCACCACATTAAAAAATTTAAGAAAAAATGAATAAATTTTCTGAAACTTCCAAAACAGTTAGATATCTAGATTATATATCTAACAATAATTAATTTCCGCTGAACCAGTAGAGAAAATACCATCGATTTATCGCAGTTTTTTAGAAATATTAAGTGGAAATTATAGCTAAGCCTTTCTCTTTAACAAGATTGAGTAACCTAAGTGCTAGCCCACTTGGCTTTTTTTCTCCAGACTCCCACTTCCTAATTGCTGAAAGACTAGTATTTAAATATGCAGCAAAGATTGCTTGACTAATATTTTCTTTTAAGCGGATAGCTTTTATTTCATCCGGTGATAACGCTTGAACTGTTTTTAGACATAGAACATCAAAGTCACGCATTGTTTTTTTATCAACCAGGCCTTCATTATAGAGATCAGTCATTGACTCATGCATTTCATCAAGGATTCTGCTCATGATTAACCTCAAAAATAATTTGTTTGACTACCATTTTTTCTAATTCTTCATTGCTAAACTTAAATAACTGTTGAGAATAAGTTACTAGCGCTTGTTCTTCCTTTTCGCTGATATTATCTTTTTCATTTTTTGAAAAGCCATATATAAAAAACCAAGTATTGTTTATTTTGGATGCAACAATTGTTCTGTAACTTGAGCGTTTCCCGAAACCAGGCTTTGCAATTCTCTTTTTAAATAAATAATTACCTAATTCAGCGTCAATTAGTCCGGATAGCATTTCTTGGATTGCTAAATACAAAAAGCTATCGCTAATTTTTTCTTTCCTTTGCCAGCGATTAAAAGTTTTTGTTTTAAATATTTTCAATTATACCACCTAGTGTTATAATAAGTTAAAAATTTTTATTATTTAATTACTTATTTATTGAAGTCGTAAATTTTGACTTCAATGGTTCTCACCCAACTGAGATTAACTCAATTCAATAACCTTCTGGAAATTAATTAGGGTTATTCTTTACTATTTCATTTATCCTCTTCGTTTCTACACTATTTAGAATAGCCACAGCCGAGTAATAATTACTCTAAGCCCGCTAACTCTAACAAACTTCCATGTAGAAAGGCTTATGTTTTATTCCGAACCAACTACAAATATTCTAAACAGATCTTACATCTCAACTATTCTGCTATTTAGTACAAATACTCTTGGTTATAAGGCAGCAATTCAGGGGCAGCTAATTGATTTATCTTCTCTGCCCAGCGTTCGAGCATAATGCGCCGCTCATTCAAGTAATTATGTTTAAAATAACTAACCCCAGACTTATCCCTAAATTCATGATTTAGGGCTGCCTCGATAATTATCTATATCAAAGCCCATATCTTGAAGCAGGGTTGCCCCGGTTCTACGCAAATCATGAATTGTGAATGGAGTATCCAATAATGTTTCAGTGAACTTTAAGGCTTGGTTTAATGTATTAGGACATAGAGGCTTACCGCTTTGCTCGGCAAAAACATATTTTTCATTACCGTTTAACTATCGCAAACACTCAAACAATCTAATTACTTCATCACTAAGCGGAACGGTGGTTGGTTTGTTGGTTTTATTTATTGGGATATGAAAAACTTTAGCCTTGAAACCAACCTGATCCCAGGCTACCTGGAAAAGCTCATTCTTACGAACCAAAAGAACTATTAGTAAATGTACGGCTATTTTCCACGGGGAGTCATATCTATTTTCCGATACAGAATATAATTGAGTTTATTATTATGCTGATAGAATTGAATTTTATTTGATTTAATGATTATTATAGTACATAATTTAGTACCAAAATTCTTGCACTATTGAGGAGATTTTCTTTATTTTCCAGTTGCTAATAAAAGATTAATTATTAGCCGAATTAGTAAATCTTTTTGCTTGGGATCAGATTCCGCAATTAGCAAAGCTCGGGAGGTTAAGCCAAGATTATCAATTTTCAAGGGTAGCTTATTCAATTGAATGTACAAAACAAATAAAAAGCTACCAATCCGCATATTAGCTAAATAATTGCATCCCACGGACAAGGTTAGATTTACCTGACGCATTTAAACCATAAATGGCGGTAGCATTTAGAATATTACAATATTACAATATGTGGTTTCAGTTATAAATTTTAGATGCTCTTTATCACTACTGGCATTAAATTCAAGAATAACTTCGTCTTTTATCGACCGGAAATTTTTCATTATAAAATTTATTATCATGACAAACACCAATTTAAAATAAGATATTTGCAACATCAATTTGGGTTTTAAATTTTAGCTGACAAATAGAATATACCGTAATTTTTTACGAAATACTTCAATCTATGCAAGAATCTGCATGTGAATACACACGATTTCTCTCAAATTCTACCATCAGCTCTTTTTGCTCTGCATCATCAAATTTTTCAATATTGGGTAAAATAAATCCATCTGGCTTATTTAATCTTCTATTTCTAAAAATATCAAAAAAACCATCACTTGGCAATCTACTATCTTTTTTGGCCATTAATGCGCCATAAATTGCTATTTTGCTATCCACTATTTCCTCACACGCAACCTCAAACAATGACCAAATTATGCTTTTGGGAGTATCTTTTTCAAAAAGATTCATTATTTTAGGATAGGCTACAGTGCTTTTACTTTTTGCTGCTTTAATTAAAATAGATTTAATTGTCTCTACTAAATCTATACTCTTTTCCAAATTGTTATTTATTTTTATGCTTGAATAATAATCTATACTATACAAGTAATAGTAGTAATCATTTGATAACTTCACAACTCCTTGTATAAATTTTGACGATTGCCTTTCATTAAATTTATTTTCAACCATATCAATATATTTAGCTGTAATACTTGTTGTACCAGTAAAAAGTGCAACATACCCACTTTCTAAGTTGTCAATGACTTGCTCAACAGAAAAACTCTCATTTTCTGAAAACATTTTATATAAAATCACCATAACAATTTTCTTTAACTAAATAAGTTCTTTACCCATATCCACTAAAAGCACTCGCGGCTTTCACATTGTAGCAATGTAATTCGCAATTGTATAAAAATAATCTTGATTAAGAAAAAAATTAATACGCATGTCCTCTTTGTTGCCAGAACCAAGTACAGCTGTATTTGGTTCTACATATTGAGATAAAATTTGCAATGATATTAATTTCCATATTGTGGTTATTAGATACCTATGCGCTTCAATGCAACTAAAATAATAATATTGTTCTGTAACGTATCTGTTTTGGCTTTTTTTGATAGTACCTTTTTCCAAAAAATCATGTAGGATTAATAAATGCTCAAAATCAATTTCATTCAATAAATTTAAATTATTAAATAAAGTTTCATGCAAATAATCAAATTCGCCATGTTCAACGTAATAACTCATAATTTTTGCCAATAAATAACGCTTGATTTTATTTGATTCATCAATAGTTTTCATTATTATAGCGGTAATAATTTCGTTTTGATTATGTTCTTGATCGGTTAATATTTCTAATAATAACTGCTTTTTATTTTCATCTCCATTTGAAACAGACTCTATTAATTGAATTGCTCTGGTTTCTCGATATAAATTTACTCCAGCACAAGTAGCACTAATAATAGCATTAGCAAATGGAATATGCTCGGTTATAACATCAAGTGATATTTTGTTTACATCTTTGATTAAATTATTATTCTTTCTTTTTTTTGCTTGATTTAATATTTTACTCATAAACAAATCCTGCCCATTTATAATTTACCATGGAAAGCTTGGTCTAAGATTGACGATTTTAGATCTAGTAGGTTTTGCATTTTTTGCTGCTGCACTGATCTGACTTGCTCAATTTTTGCTGTTAATTCATCCAAATAAGTAACTATCTTTTGCTGTACTTCATAAGGAGGTATCGGGAATATAATTCCTTTTACATCTTTTAAGACAAGGTTTCTATTAGCCACGCCACGAGTTAATTTCTGCGCTTGAGAGTAACAATTGGGAGAATTTAACATATATTGAAAAAACATATTATAAACAACATCATGTTTAGGTTTTAATAATGCAATACTAACAAAAATGCTAAACTCATTATCCACATCAACCACCTTAGCAATACCTGTTGTTCCAACTTTGGTGTATAAAAGATCATTTTTCTCAACATTGCATCTTTTAGATAATAGCTTATGCTCCTCTAAAGATATAAATCTAGTATTACTAAAATTAATAACCCCATTAGAAATATCTTTCACGCTAAGAAAAGGAATCCCAGAGTCTGTATAACTAGGAGTTGAGTGCGCTCCATCTGTAATTTTGGTGCATAGCTCATCAAGGCTACGTGTGTTATAGTTTTGTTCTAGGTCGAAGAAAACATCATTAAGGATGCTATTCATAAAGTTATCGGCAGAATCGATGTTTTTTTTAAGTAAAGCAATTGCTTTATCAATATGCTCAAATAACGCATCCAGTTTTTGCACTATCCTTTTTTGCTCTGCTAGTGCCGGAAAAGGTACATTTGTTGACTTTACCAAATCCGTATTTAGATTCTTAACTGTAGTTCCTGACGCTTTCAAACTGAATTGTTGATAGATATAATTGGAGCTCAATAAGTAATAGAAAAAATCTTTATCAATATCATTATTTTTCCCTCTCAACAATAACCACCCATCATGAATAGCGCCTTTAATTTTCAAGATATATGGTCTACCAAAGCTCATCGAGTTGGATACAATAAAATCACCTTCAACAACTAATCTACTTTTCGTCAAACCACTGGGCTTAATTTTTTGCTCAGTTTTAGTGATGTATTTCTCGCCTTTTTCAGTATCTCCAATTTTGATCCAATTTATTCCATCTTTATCATTTGTAATATAGTCTTGTATAGGACGTGGAGAACCACCTCGCTCTATGGTAAACACGTCTGATAACTTCTTCCACTCCCAACCATCAGGCAATTGATATAACTCATTCATTGATCGCATTACCTTGCAAAATAGCTTCGATTTCAGTCATCAGCTCATCAATTTGGGCATTGTTTTGCTTGATAGTTGTGACCAGTTCCAGCGGAGAAACATGCGCCACTGTTTCGGCTTTATTTGGGTTTTTGGCAGAAATATCATAATCTTTGATATTGTTGACATTGACAATCCAGCTATTATCGGTTAGTTTGCGCTCTTGCCAACACGTCAAAAATTCCGCAAAATGCTCATTTTGAATTGGTTTATTTTTGGTAAGTTTATACGGTGGATTTACTTCGTAATAATAAATCTCGGAGGTTGAACCATTGCGATCAAAGAAAATCACATTGGTTTTAACGCCGCTATACGGCAAAAATACCCCACTTGGCAATGATACGATGGTGTGGACATTGAAGCGTTCCAATAAATCTTTTTTGACCGCTTGAAATGCATTATTAGTCTGGAATAAAACCCCTTCAGGAATTACCACCCCACAGCGCCCATTTACTTTTAGGCTTTTCATCATGTGCTGCAAAAATAATAACTCGGTGGCATTCGACTGGATCGGGAAATTTTGCTGGATTTGTTCCTTTTCTTTACCGCCAAAAGGTGGATTAGCCAAGATACAGTTATAGCGGTCTTTTTCTTCAAATGAGCGAATATCACGGGTTAAAGTATTGGTTTTGGCGATATTTGGCGCTTCGATACCATGCAAAATCATATTCATCACACCCATCACGTAAGATAATGGTGTTTTTTCATTGCCAAAAAAAGTATCTTCGCGCAAAAATTTGAGCTGATCGGTCGATAAATCGCGCGGTTTAGTTATGTCATCATTCAAGTAGCGGATATGATTATAAGCTTCAATCAAAAAGCCACAGCTACCAGCAGCCGGGTCATAAATCGTTTCGCCAATTTGCGGATTAACTACCGCCGTGATCATTTTAATCAATGGGCGCGGAGTATAAAATTCACCGCTATTACCGCCATCGCTACCCATATCTTTGAGCAGTTTCTCATAAATCAGCGATAATTGGAATAAATCGGCTTGGCTATGAAAATTCATCTCATCAATTAAATCCAGTACCTCGCGGAGGGTGTGCCCGTTGGCAATCCGATTATCCAAAAACTCAAAAATTGCCCCGATTTTATAGCGCACCGATTTAAAATCTTCATTGATTGATTTAAACCCGCGCAGATAATCAAATAGTCCAACTTCATCGGAATTACGGCTACCGTTGACAAACAGTAGCAAATCATCACCGCTTTTGGCATTGATTTTATCTAATTTGCCGTCTTTTTGCGGACACGCCCAGTTATTCCAACGGTATTTCTCATCAAGGATATAGGTGTATTCTTTTCCGTCCAGCAACGCTTCATCGTGTTTGGCTTCTTCATAATCATTGAGATATTTTAAAAACAATATCCAGCTAATTTGCTCGGTGTACATCATTGCCCCGCTGATGCCATCATCACGGCGGAGTATGTCGGTTATGCGGTTGATCTTATTTTCCATTTATGCTCTTTCAATCTAACTCTACTAAATACCATTGATTATTGTTTCTTTTTCATACTCTAATAAGTCTATTTTTGATAAAAACTGTTCATCTTTTACTATTTTGATAACTTCACTTTCATTTAAATCAACCTCGATATAATTCCCTATTTTTTGAATTGCTGATTTTGGAATACCATATTCAGCAAGAATAGATAAATTTTCTCTAATAAAATCACTCTCTATTTTATCTGCATAGAATAGATAATTACCTTGTTGATTTAATCCTTTTTCTAAGCAAATAAATTCTTGCAATAAATTTATTGTACGTAACCATTTAGGGACTTTATATTGAAACCAATGTCGTAATATGTTAAACGCATCTCTAATTGCCTCATCCAAAATATCTTCCGATGACAAACATGCAGCATTGTGCTCTGTAATATATACAATATTTGATTTAATTAAGTAGTCTATACTCTGTTTCATGCCATAGTCAAACGTTATTTTGATTAACTTATTTAAGGTCATAGGACGTGTAGTCTCTGTTGGCTTTAATAAATTACCCCATCCAAGCCTCAATACATATTCAAGCTGATTATAATTAGGATACCCACTCCATAAAACCAATGATAGATTTTCAACTATACCTGTTCTTAGTTGTTGTAATATTTTAATTTGTCCATCAACTAAAACACCATTTCTCTTAAATAAGATTTGTTCATCATGTGGTATTTTTTCAATTTTTTTATATTGATCGCTCGTTTTATTTATTACATTTGATTCATCTAGATGTATTAATACTTCGTCTTTAATTGGGTTTTGCTGAAAAAAGGGTATATCAACAATTAGATCATTAGATTTACGCATTGGAGGATTAAAGTTATAAACCTTTCCTATATAATGTACCATCATTCTTCCTGCACGACCTTTTATGTTTGAGTAATCAAAATAATCAATTATATGTTCTTTTCTTGTGCCTTTTTTGTTATCAAAGATAATAATATTTTTTGCACTAGTATTTACACCCTCAATTAGAGTTGATGTGCAAAATAAATAGTTCAATTTTTTCTCATTAAAGTATTTAACTACTGATGAAGTTATATGTTTTTGTAATGCACCATCGTGGAATGCTATTCTGTTCTTCAGACACTTTGCTAGTATCCAATCTTTATTTACATATTTCTCGATCCACTCAATTAACTTAATCTCATCCGTATATTGTTGGGCATGAATTTTTTCGTCTAGAAATGCCAGAAATTTCTTTGCTAAATATCTGGCTCTCGCTGGTGAAGAACAATAAACTATTGTTTGCTCATCAATTAGTTCAAATAAGAGATTAAAAAGTGCATTTTCTTTATTAATCTTCTTCTGCCCTTTGATTCCAAACTCATTAGAAAATCTTTCTTCAACCAATTGCTCAACTAAAGAATAATCAGTCTTGTAAAAAACTGCATTGTATTTATCTTCAAACCCAGGTGAAATTCCATCAATATTTGGACCTAACAAATAGAATTTCACATTATCTCGTTTTAATAATGAATAAAATGCGTTATTTAATACATCCGATCGCTCATCGTTTCTTTTTGCACTCAATTTATAAAATTCATCAATTATTAACAAATCTATTTTTGGTAATTCGTGATACTCCATTACTCGTTCGGCAGTTAATAAAAATAAGTTTGACCTCTCCGTTGAGTATTCTTGCGATGTTCTAACAATAATATTGTAATGATCATCATATTTTTTAAGCTTTTTCCTAGTTTCATCAAGCAATGCTAAGGTTGGTTGGATAATAACTATATTTCTATATTGCTTTTCTGCAACAAGCTCTTCAATTAAAAGGCTTTTACCAAAACTTGTTGGAGCACTAACGATAACATTTTTATTGCTATCCAAAAGTTGCTTAACATATAACTGCTCATCATGTAAATAATACTCTAAATTTTTGGACTTACTCATTTCTTTACGCAATGCACCTGCGGTATCACTAATTTCAAACCTCTCTTTATCTAAGTACGGGTAGAAACCCTCTGCTTCGAGTAAGTCGATCCAAATACAGCGAGTATGTTCATTAATTTTATGCCAATTATCTAAAATGTGAATAATAATTTTTCGCCCATCAGTACGAGTTTCCGTTCTCTTAATTAGTTTTGAACATATCTGAGAATATTCAAAACTTTTATTGATATCTATTTGTTCTGATAGATTGATGCCATCTATAATATCCTGAATTTGCATCATTGTAATTTACCAATTTCAAAGTGTAATTGTTTAACCAGATCTTTTTTTGAAGGCACAGGAAAAAATAACAATAAAATATTCAGATTAGTAACAGGATGTGGAATATTTAGATTATCTTTGAATGTTTTTTCTAAAAACTCAATTTCAATTTTAAGATCATTTATAAATTCTTCTGTTGTTTCATCAGTGTGCTTGTTAAACGTATTGGATGTATATGTACAAAGCATTGGAATTGTTACAGATGATAATATTTGTTCAAGATTTTGTTTACTATCAATTTGATTTAACCAATATTCTTTTTTCTGCAAAAAATCTTCATATTCCAATTTCTTATTTAAATCTTTAAATTGCTCAGAAGAATAGAACCCCGTTTTAATTTTTTTTGAGATTAATGAAAACTCATCTCTTAAATAACTTATTTTAAAATGTTCTTCAATATCCTTTGCCAAAGCTTTTACACCCCTATCGCCTGTGGCATATAATTTAGATTCACCAAGCCATAGAGAAAACTTCGTATTATCTTCAATATCTGGAGCAATATGCACTGCATCAAAACCATGTACAGCATGACCTAATGAATCTTTAAAATATATTTTAGATAGCAGTGGTAATGACCCATGAAAGTCTCTAAGCAATAGGTGTAATATTAACTCACCAAACTCGCCTCGTTTTTTATATTTATCAGCTATATCATCAAACTCACTATCTTCTTTTATATATTTAGTATAAGCCTGTTCAAAACATTCAATTTTATATAATGCTTTGGCTGCATCTTTAAGAATCCTACGACCATAATAGTTTTCTAATATGCCATTATGGAAGCCAAACGAAAAATCTACTAATGCATCTAATATTTGCTCTGTCAATTGATTTAACCTGAAAACACCAAATTCAAAACCTGAGTAATAAATATTTAACTTGCTATGCAGCGATTGGCACTTAATTATTGCCTCCGAACCAAAAATACTCATCTATATATCTCCCGCTGTAACTCAAAATATTCTTGTTTAAGCTGATTTATCCCACCAAAATTTACCGCCACATCGCGGACAGTCCCTAGTCCGCTAAGATTGATTAGTGTGCTGAGTTTATCATCAGCAAGCTCGGTAAAGCCGTCCGATTCATAACGATTGAGAATAAAACGGATTAGTTGCTGGGCGGTTGAGTTGGCATGGTTTTTGACAAATTCCGACTGTCTGGCAGTTTCGGCGCGTTGTTTGCGAGTTTTGATTTCAAGATTAAACGACAAGTGCGCCAAAAGATCATAAATATCGCTATTTTCGGCATCAAAAACCTGTTTTAAATCATTAAGCTGGGTTTCATCGATATTGCGGTTACGGAGCTGTTCGAGCAAGTTTTTCCGGTTGAGCGGATTACTCCAGATTTCACGTAGCCCATCACCATCCTGATAATATTCACCAAGAATATCAATCAATAATTCCAGATAGTCTTTGGTTGAAAGCGGTTTACCATCTTCACCGACGTAGGAAGTTTCGATATTGATTACCTTGAGCTTTTTATTTTTTATCTCAATGGTAACTTTGGGTTTTGGTTCGTGAATTGGCGGTTCTTCAATGCTACCACCATTGTCGATACTAATATCGGCTGGATTATCCGGCGGATTGATAGGCGGATTATCATCTGGTTGATTGACCTCGACAGGCTCATTAATCTCAACTGGTGCAACAGTAGTCGAGGTAGTAGTATCGACGGGTTCACCATCCCAACGATCATCATAAAATAATTTAGTCGCACCGACAAAATCAATAATCGTGAAAAAGTCTTTGCCCTCAAATACTCGCGTACCACGCCCGATAATCTGCTTAAATTCGGTCATCGATCTAATCGGCGCAGTCAGGACAATATTCCGCACATTGCGCGCATCAACGCCCGTCGTCAGCATTTTAGACGAGGTTAAAATTACCGGCATATCGCGATCATTATCCTGAAATAATTCCAGCAGATCTTTGCCTATCTCGCCCTCATCCGAGGTAATCCGTACACAATAATTATTGTCTTTAATCGTTTTAAATTTATCAATCGCAATCCGCATATCCAGTGCGTGCTGCTGGTTGACACAAAAGACGATAGTTTTATCCAATGGATTAATATTTTTGAGGATAGTTTTGGCGATTAGCTCGGTACGTTTGGGAATAACCACCTCGCGTTCAAACTGTTCCAATTTAACTATCTGACTCGGTAAATCACCCTGAATAATATCATCGGGGTCAAATTGATACTCATCAATATTGGTCTGTATTTTCTTGACTTTATACGGAGTTAAGAAGCCATCATTAATTCCGTCTTTAAGCGAGTATTCATAAACAGGCATGCCAAAATACTCATAGGTATCGCCATTATCGTCGCGCTTCGGAGTGGCGGTTAAGCCCAAATGAATTGCGGAGCTAAAATAATTAAGAATATCGCGCCAACTGCTTTGGTCGTTCGCACTTCCACGATGGCATTCATCAATAATTATCAAATCAAAGAAATTTGCCGGATATTGTTTGTAGTAGGCAGTAATATCTGCTTCTTCATCTTCGGCAGCAATATCCTTCTGGCGATTTTTATTTTCTGCGACTGCCTGATAAATCGCAAAAAAGACATTGGCATTGGTCGGAACTTTACCACCGCGATTTTTAATTTCTTTACCATTGAGGCGGATAATATCTTTTTCAATCGGATTAAACGTATTAAATGCCTGATCCGCCAAAATATTGCGGTCGGCTAAAAATAATGCTCTTGGGCGGCGATTGCTGCCATCACGATTCCAACTGGCTTGAAATAAGCGATAAACAATTTGAAAAGCAATATAAGTCTTGCCGGTACCGGTTGCCAGAGTTAATAAAATTCTGCTCTGTTGATTAGCTATCGCTTCGACTGATTTTTGTACCGCAATTTGCTGGTAAAAACGCGGTTTCATCATCCCTTCAATGTGGAATGGGTAAGTGATAATTTTTTCGGTGCTTTTTGCAACATTGCCAAATTTCCGGGCAAATAATTCTGACGGAGTAGGAAAATCTTCAATAAACTGACCAGCGCCATTTAGTAGCGAATGCTCGTAAATCCTATGTCCATTGCTTGAATAAACAAAATCCACCTTGAGTTTCTCAGCGTAGCCGATTGCTTGCTGTAATCCCTCAAGTGGATCTTTATCCTCGGCTTTGGCTTCAACTATCCCCAGATTGATATTTTTATAGCTTAGCAGATAATCAACAGAATATCTTTTACCACGCTTATTACCCGGAAGTTTACGTCCATCGGTAAAGAAATATTTAAACCCGTGCTCACGGGTAATATGAAGCTCAGTCCAGCCGGACTCTTTCAATTTTGGCGTGATTAATTTTGCTTTGGTATCTGCTTCACTATAAGCCATTTAAGTCTTTCGAGAAATATTGGATCAAGAGAACGATTTAAAATAATATTTTAACACATCAAACTGTATAACATTATAACAATTAATGTTGCAATTACTTGAACTTTTAAGATTAAACACGTTCTTACTGCTTAAATATAAATGTATAAGCATTGAGCAATTTTTAACGGTTTATTAACATTTTTTTTGGGGGGGATACCTGCTATAACAAATTGAGTTGATTCTCTAACTGAGATAAATTAGTCAGTATTTCACAAAATCTGGATACGATATAATCCAAACCCTACTCCTGACAAACTTGCTTAATGATGCTATACACCCAATCGGTAACTGTTTTGGTATCATTAATGATCTTAGGATATATTTTGCCATCAATTTTTTGCTTAAGTATAGTAATAATCTCAGCTGAGATGTTGTCCTTACCTAGGCTTTTGATTGCCTGAACTAATAAAGCGCTTTCTGCGTATTTAAAGCCAATATCTTTAAGAGCTATTTTCTTAAACTCTAGCTGATTACACATAACCTTATATTCTCGTTTTGGTCCATTACTAAGATAAACATATCTGGCCGGCACTTGAGTGGATAGACCAAGCAAATAAAGTGCGGTATCTCCTGATGGTTCAATTTGCCATTTGAATTTTCGCGCAAGAGCATGGGCTACTTTATCTATCTCCGGGCTTAAATACTGCTGCAATAATTCGCTATATTTAGGAAAATCATATAATCCCCTCATGATCCGGCGGATTTTGTTTTGCTCTACCAAATTAGACAAAACCCAATCAATTGTTGCACTATTAAATTTATCTGAAAAATCTACAGCAGAAAACACATAACCTCTACCAGTTCCTTTAATAATACTAAACATTTTATTTTCAATGGATTGCATCTAATTATCTCTTATAACTTCTCAAGGAAAACTATATATTTTTTCTTGGCATATTATATCAAAACTTAAAGCTAATAATCAAAGTAATTAGAGGAATAATTCATTGTTCTCGCCTGACAAAATAGTAAATATATCGGTAAAATAATCTAGTTCGACTAGATGAAAGAAGCATAAAATTTACTAATGTTAAATAAACTTCTTATTTACAAATAAATCTTTAATACTAAATAATATTGACAGCATATTATATAATCTTTACAATCGGTTTAGTTTGTATTATTCTGCACAACACCCAGCTAGCCTGTTACAGTCTAGCAGGGTGTTATTAATATGTAAAACTAAGCAAATGGATTACCTATAGCTGGTGATGTTTGGCTCATAAAACCTAATTGACTATCAGTTGATTGTTTGATTTCAGAAATTTTTCTCGCTGCTACTAATAAAGATTTAAACGCACTGCTATCTTTATCCAATTTCCCTTGTAAAATCTGAATAATCCCAGTATGTGTCCGATTAGTTGCTCTTTCAGCACACACCAAGAAGCATTCGCGATCCCGTAATAAATTAAGCATATCATTAGTAATTTTTGGCACATCCTGCTCACGATAGCTTTTATTGCCTGTACCTTTATCCACCAATGTTAACCCGCGTTCGCTATGCTGAGTTTTACTTCTTCCTCAGTGTTAGCCACAAATTGCGCAAGGCTTAGATTCTTCAGGTTGAGATTTATTCATTTCTTTAGTTAATTGTTCTGTGCTCATAGTACTATTGAAATTAGTTTTAAATTTTACCGGAATTTATGAGACACGAATAAACACTATATACCACTTAAAACCTTGAATTGCAATACAAATAAACTCAAATCAAGACTACGGTAGAACACAATTCTACTTTCCGATACAGAAACGTGAAAATATTTCCCCGAGTAAATCATCGGCGCTAAATTCTCCGGTAATTTCACTAAGGCTGGTATGGGCATAGCGAAGTTCTTCAGCAAGAATCTCTAGGCTATTCCAGTTACCAAAGGCATTATCAATGTGTTCGACGGTTTGGCGCATAGCTTCCAAATGCCGCGTACGCGCGAGAAAAATCTCACTATTTTGGCTATCCCAGCCGATAAGTGAAAGGAGCTTATTCCTAACTAGGTCAATTCCAAGTTTCTCCCGGGCAGAAATATAGATTTGACAGTCTTCTGCGGTTTCATCTATATACGCATTGCCTTTGGTTAGGTCGATTTTATTATGGATATAAATTTTGGCTAGATTAGCTGGCAAACTAGCGACTATTTGCTGATCCTCTTCACTCATGCCGACACTATCATCGATAAGAACCAGGCACAGATCAGCATCATCCAATGCTTTAATTGCGCGCTCGATACCGATCTTTTCAACAATATCACTAGTATCGCGAATTCCAGCTGTATCAATAATATTAAATGGTATACCGTTAATCACAATTTTTTGGCGCACAATATCGCGCGTAGTGCCAGCGACTGAGGTAACTATTGCCACATCTTCATTGGCAAGTGCGTTTAATAAACTAGACTTTCCGACATTTGGCCTGCCGACAATAACAATATTCGCCCCATTATTGAGTAAAACTCCTTGTTGAGTATTCCCTAGTAATTTATAAATTTCGGACCTAAGTGCTTCCAATTTTGCATGGATTTTAGCATTAGCGATAAATTCAATATCTTCTTCAGGAAAGTCTAAAGTTGCCTCAACAAACATACGTAAGTCAATTAACTGTTGATTAATTTTTTGGATATGCGCCGAAAATTGCCCTTTTAGTGATTTTAGTGCGCCACGCGCGCTTGCTTCGCTTTCAGCATGGATTAAATCAGCAATACTCTCGGCCTGCACTAAATCTAATTTACCATTTAAATATGCGCGTTTGGTAAATTCTCCTGCCTCAGCCAAGCGACACCCCAGTTCAAGACATCGCTTAACCAGCATATTTAATACAACTGGTGAACCATGCCCTTGGATTTCAAGAACATTCTCGCCAGTAAAAGAATTAGGTCCAGGAAAATATAATAATAATCCAGAATCAAGTATTTCATCATTAGCGTTAAAAAAGTCAGTATAATGTGCAAAACGTGGTTTAAGCTGCACCTTATGAGTCAAAGCTTCAATCAATGCCTCCAAGTTTCCGCCCGAGACCCGAATAATCCCTACACCAGCATAGCCACTAGCACTTGCAATCGCAACAATATTGTCCTGTATATAACGCATTACTATTTCTTCTGAAAATATTAGTTTAAACTTTTATCTATTAAGAATTCTAAAAATAAACCCTATTATCCTTAAAATGTGAAACTGGTTTTAATCTCCTCGCCACTTTGGCGGCAAAGAAATAACCATAATTGAGGCATATTACTATAACGGCGGATAATTGCCCGCATTTTGCGAATCAAGTCAGCGCTAAACTCATTATTGGCAATTGCGTCACAGATTAAGACCCATAGCTTTAACATCTCAAACTCATAATAAAATTCATCAATTGCTTTTTCGCGTGAAAGTTGAGATCCCCGGATTTGCTGCCAAAAAGGTACTAATGTTTCCAATAAGCTTGCTTCTTCTTCAACTGGAGCCAATTCAATAATTTTGCTATACAGCAAATAAAGATAGTCGTAATTACAACTTATTAATTCATCATTAAAGCCTAAGATAAGATCATAAAGTTTCTCAATTTCGTCTTGGATTTGCTTAACCGCATAATCATCAATATTTAATTGCATAAAGTATTTTTGATTTTTAACCAATCTATCATTTGCCAAATATTCAGCTTTAAAGCTAGCTATATTCACTATTTATACCTTTTTAGTAATCCCTAAAGATATAAATTTTAACATATTCTGCCGCTTAAGCTGTTAGCGTCTAGTATCCTGGTAGCCGAGAAATATGCTATAATTATGGGTTAAAAAGTAATTACTTACCCTCAAGCAATTAGTTTAATGCTCACAAACAATTTTTAAGTTACAGATATCAAAATATATTTTTGTAATAAGTATATTTTTATATTGATAATTTTATCTAAAATTATTCATCAATAGAGAGTCAGCATTTAGGCGTTTAGTAATTAAGTTCGCACATTAACCTAATTATTTTTCAGAAATGACATGATACGTAAAAAAAAGTTACACATTGCTATTCTTGGCTTAGCTAGCATAAATATTTATGCTAGTGATCCATGGTCATTTCTAAATCAAGGTGCTGCTGAGTCTCAACCTTTAGCCTGTGTAATGCCAGCACAGTCGCAAGTTGAGAAATCAGGTCCAGACTATGTTGGATTTCCCAAAGTCGAATCCCAGACCCTTTTTCTTCAAGCAGACGATATAACCGGCCAAAATAAAAAGACGCAAATCGCACAAGGAAATGTAGTTGGATATCGTGGCAATCAAACCATTAGTGCTGACTGGTTGATTTACGACCAGCAAACAAGTCGTGTTACTGCTGGAGACAATATGGTTTTGAGCCGGCAGTACGATACTTTAAATGGCGAATTGGCTGATTATTATTTTGATGTAAGTAAGGGTACTTTTACTAAAGCAAAAGTATTTCTTGAAAGTGCCAATATGACCGGAGTAGGTCAAAAAATCTATGTAAATGACCCTAGTCACATGCAAATTCAAAATGGTTATTTTACAAGTTGTGACCCGAATAACCCGGCTTGGTATATCCAATCACAGCGAATAGACTTAGATTATCAAAATTCGGAAGGTACTGCGCGCGGTGCAATGATGTACTTTGAGTCAGTACCGATTTTTGCCTCTCCATGGATGTCTTTCCCGCTAGGCCAACGTAAATCAGGGTTTTTATCCCCACAATTCAATAGTTCCGCCACCGGTGGCTTTAACTACTCGCAGCCATATTACTGGAATATGGCGCCAAACTATGATATGACAATTACGCCGGAATATTGGGGTAGCCAAGGCTTTATGCTAGCTGACCAGTTCCGTTATATGACTGAGAATAATGTAGGTAGCATGTATACCGAACAGATGCCAAATAGCTTCTCAAATCAATATCGCTGGTATTGGAGCTTGCTTGACACGTATTCACCGATGCAAGATGTAAAACTTGGTTATAATTATAATCAAGTTTCTGATGGAAACTATTTTAATGACTTTGGTAATTTCTACTCGGTTACCGATAGTGTAAACTTAAATCAGTCGGTTTACGCCAACTATGCGCCGGCATGGGGTAATGCAGGTATCAAATTACAAAGCTATCAAACGCTGATTCCTTACGGATCATCACAAACGGTTCCAATCTATTCTTCTTATCCGGCAGTTAACTTCAATGTTAATCCGCAGGATTTGGGATCTGGTTTTAAAGGGTCCTTCATAAGTAATTACAATTACTTTTATAGCCAGGCCATGCAAAGCGGGCAACGGGTAGTAATGTATCCAAGCGTAACCTATCCGCTTCAGACAACCTGGGGTTATGTAACACCTAAATTTGGCTACAACTATACCTATTATAATATAGGTCCTGAACCTAACGTTAGTGGCACTGCTGGACAATTTAACCGTGGATTACCGATTAGCTCGCTTGATAGCGGCCTATACTTTGACCGCCCTACATCTCTAGGTGGATCAGCATATACGCAAACTTTTGAGCCGCGAATTTACTATTTATATATACCTCAAAATAATCAATCAAATTTACCTATTTTTGATACGGCCACTGCGACCTATAATATGAACCAGTTATTTAGCGAAAACAGGTTTTCTGGCTTTGACCGTGTAAACTCGGCAAATGATATTACGATCGGCACGACAACGCGATTGATTAATGATAGCAATGGTAATGAGTTCATGAATCTGGGAGTGGGTTATCGTTATTATGTTACCCCGCAAAATAACTTCCTATATGGTAACCAAACTCAAGATTCACAGTTGTTCTTGCCTAATCCTAATTTTATTACTGAGTTAACAAATAATTGGAGCAAGACAATTGCGACCACTGCTAATTTCCAGTATGATGCGGTATATAATAATATTGATGCCTATAGCGCCGGTATCCGAATTACGCCGGATGATTACAAAGTATTTAATATTCGCTATCGCTATCAATACCAATTGCCGCTGCTTTATTATGCATGGCAGCCCGGGCAAGCTTACCAGCAGCCGCAATATGAAAACCAGTATGCATTAGATGTTTCTGGTCAGTGGCCAATATATGAAAATAAATTATTTGCAATTGGCCGTACTAACTATGATTTTACGCAGCAACAGCCTTTAAATATCCTTGGCGGGGTAGAATATAACGGCGGCTGCTGGAAATTAAGTGCGGTTTATGAACAGTTCTTAATTTATACAAACCCAAGCAGTACCTTGCTTGTACCGCAAAATCAAAGAATGGTTTATATACAATTTACATTTAACGGAATTGGTGGAATCGGTAATGGAGATCCGGTCAATGACTTGAAGATCGGAATTCCTGGCTATATGCCAGTTGGACAACCGCCAACGTTTCAAGTACAGTAGGATCTTAGATGCTTAGAAAATTTATACTCCCAATAGTGTTATCTTCGATAGTTTACCCAGCACTAGCAGAAGACGCAAGTAGTGCGCCAGTTAAACAAGTGGCATCAGCTACTTCCTCTGGCTCTATAGCTAAACCTGCCATGCCTGGGGCTCAAAGCCTAGTTAATGCCACTCAGGTTAAGCAAAATCCTGCTACATTTACTCCACCGCATACCGTAAATAAAATTGTTGCTTATGTAAATCGTCGAATTATAACTGAAAACGAACTACAAAAGCAGATCATACAAACTAAAGCCAGTCTGCAACAAAGAGGCCTTGGTTCAACCGATATAAAAGATATCCGTGCGCGAGTACTCGATCAATTAATTTTACAGCAAATCCAATTAGATCTAGCCAATCGCTCGGGAATCAAAACTAGCGATAGTGAAGTAAATGATGCTTTATTAAATATTGAAAAATCCCAGGGAGTTACCGAACAGCAAATGCGCTCCAAGCTTGCTCAGCAAGGAATAAGCTTTGATGATTTTCGCCAGCAGATAAATGACCAGATTACGGCTGAAAAGTTAAAGCAACGTGAAGTAGACGGCCGTGTGACAGTTAATGATGATGAAGTAAACCGGATATTAAATAGTGAGACATATAAAAATCGCATTGATTACCGAATTGCTGATATTTTAGTCAGCATTCCTGAACAGGCAACACAGCAAGTTGTTGCACAGAAAGAGGCATTGGCCAATCAAATTTATGCACAATTAAAACAAGGTGCGTCATTTGACCAAATGTCTATCAAGTATTCATCAGCTCCCAATGCTCTAACAGGCGGCGATCTAGGCTGGAAAAGTAATACCTCATTACCGCCAATAGTTCTTGACCCAATTTCAAAAACACCTAAAGGCAGCGTAACGCCTGTAGTAAAAATGCCTGTAGGGTTTTTTATCTTTAAAGTTAACGACATAAAGCAGCATGGCTCACCTCAGATTGTCCATCAATATCATGTGCGGCATATCTTGGTTAAAGTAAACGAATTAACCAGCGATGATGAAGCACATCAAAAAATAATTATGGTTCGCGATCAACTGATGAAAGATAAAGGTAACCCGGACCAGCTAAATAAAGATTTCATAGCATTAGCCAAACAATATTCAGAAGATACCAGTAGTATCAAAGGCGGCGATATTGGTTGGGTTAGTAAAGGCGATACTGTTCCTCAATTTGAGGCGGCAGTTATTAAAACGCCTATTGGCCAGATCAGCGACCCAATCCGCTCCCCGTTTGGCTGGCATATTTTACAGGTCCTAGAAACACGCGATAGCAATTTGGCAAATGATCGAGAGAAAGCTGAAATCCGCCAAGAGCTACGTGATACAAAAGCTCAAATGATGTATACTGAATGGATAAGAAACTTGCGTGAAATGTCTTATGTGAAATTGACCGATGAATGATAATAAAATTATTTGTATCACAACTGGCGAGCCTGCCGGCATTGGGCCAGAAATTTGTTTAGATCTTGCTGAAAGTGAGTTTAATCAAAGATATAATTTAATTTTAATAGGCGACATCGATTTATTACAAGAACGCTCACAGTTAACCAATAAAGAAGTTAATCTAACTAAAATCAGTTTTGCTGACCTTAATAATCTTGGTTATCCGGCTAAAGGTGAATTACGAGTACTTCATATTCCCTGCCCTAACCATAATTGCCTGGGTACACCGAAATTGGAAAATGCGAATTATGTATTAAATACACTTGAGCATGCTATTTCAATTTGCAAAAACGGTTTAAGCCAAATTATCGTTACAGCGCCAATAAATAAAGACATCATCAATCAAGCAGGGTTAAAGTTCAGCGGCCATACTGAGTATTTTGCTGAAAAGTTTGGTATAGCTAAAGTAGTTATGATGCTTAGTAATCCCAGATTAAACGTAGCGCTTCTTACCACTCATTTACCGTTAAAAGATGTACCTTTGCACGTTACTACAGAAAATTTGCAGCAAACTTTAGAAATCATTCATAGCAGTTTTGAAAATAGCTTTGCCATCAAAAATCCCAAGATTGCGGTTTGTGGCCTAAATCCGCACGCTGGCGAAAATGGTTATCTTGGTAATGAAGAACTAACTATAATTGACCCGTTAATTAAAGCCTGGCAAATGCGTGGTTTTCAAGTATTTGGTAGTTTTCCGGCTGACACTATATTTAATAAAGCTAATGATTTTGACGTTATTCTTGCCATGTACCATGACCAAGGTCTGCCAGTAGTTAAATATTCTGATTTTGAATTAGGCGTAAATACCACTTTAGGATTACCAATTATACGTACATCGGTAGATCATGGCACTGCCCTGGATATAGCAGGACAAGGAATTGCAAGTAGCAAAAGTTTAATTGCTGCCCTTGAATTTGCCACCAAGAAGTATGTTCAAAAATAAATATTTATTACTGATTGTTATTGGCATTAGTAACGGAATGATACCATTACTAATCGGCTCAAGTTTATTTGTCTGGTTAAAAGAAAGCGGACTTAATCTTCAAAGTATTGGCCTCTATGGCTTGGCAAATTTACCGTTTGCTCTTTCCTTCGCAATTTCTGCATGTTTAGAATTCCTTTCATACCAAAAGCTTGTTAGTTACAAAACAATATTGGTTATTAGCCTGATAACCGCAGCAGCCTGTGTCGGGATACTTCCTTCACAAATTCATAATTCACATCATCTTTTTCTAACTTGCCTAATCCTTAGTTTAGCCAGCACAATTGCACGCATAATTTCTACAGCATTACAAAAAACACTCTTTAGTGAAGACAAGCTGGTTATTGTGATGAACGTATTAACTATTAGTTATAAATGCGGTATTTTAATAGCCGGCAGCCTTGCTTTATATTTATCACAGTATCATACATGGGCAAATTTATATCATTCCTTTGCTTGTCTGATCTTGGTATTTAGTTTATTAATCTTAGCCTTCCCTAAGCAAAATTTTATAATTAACAATAATAGCCAGCATGATTCAATTTGGCAACTACTAATTAACCCATTTACCAACCTAGTTCATATCCCGCAGATTTGGCTAATCTTGGGCTTAATGATATGCTATCGCGCACCGGATAATTTAATTACGAACTACTTCGACTTATTCTATCTTCACTTTGGAATGACTAAAACTACAGTAGCTCTTGGTTATAAACTATATGGAATGATTCTAGCTTCTCTTGGCGGAGTTTTTTGCATTCGTTTGATTAGGCGAAATTCCTATATCTACAACCTAAACCTCGCATTAATATTGCATTTTATTTCTTACTTAATGATTTATTGGTTTAGTCAGATTGAAGCGCCACGATTTTTCTTTTACTTATGTGTAAGTAGCGAAGAATTTAGCCGGGGAATGACCATGATTACCTTTTGGACATTCCAGACCCATATTTGTAAACGCCAGCATGTAATTATTCAGTTAGCAATCTTCACGGGTTTAGATAGTCTTAGTTATAGCCTTTTGAGCTCAATTGGCGGCGGAATTATCAACCATATTGGCTATGCTAACTTTATCTTAGTAGTCATCGCAAGCTTTATTCCCGCGTTTTTAACACTTTCAATTCTCAGAAATAAAAGCAATTATTAAACCTAAGAGCCTATTTAGGATCTATTACCATAACGAGTAAATCAATAATTTAGATAAGATTTCGCAGCGGGTTGCCAGATTCTGAATATATCCAAAGATCTTCCTCTTAATTCAAATATGAAATTAATAGTTTAGTATAAGTTGACCAAGCATATTTCTATCGCTTAAAATTTGCAAAATTTAGAGATTTTGCCCTCAATATACCCACTTCATTTAAGCTAAGCAGTTTTCATTTATTAGACTAATAAAACCATTACACTATAGGATAATAATCATAATGCCTGCTATAAGAAAATCCAATCCGATAATTCTACAACCGCAACCGCAACGAAGACATAGCGATACTGACAAAAACCGATTATTACTAACCTGTATTAGCCAAGCTACTATAATATTAAATAATATTGCACATAATGACTCTTCCCGCAACAATGAGAAAATCCAAAGTGTTATAAAAATGATTCTTGGCCTGAACAATAACCATAGTAGCAATGAGCCGCCATTAATACAAAGCTTTAAAGATAATACAATGGAATTAATCCGCAACGAGTCACTGTTTAAATGCGCGCATAAATCTGTCACTCGCGGTAGCTCTTTACTCTTACTTAAGATTTATTTACATTTAAATAACCTTGATGAAACACAAATAAATAAAAACGTCGTTGAGAACTTTTGGTGCTGGCTTCATAATGTGATTCCCAAAGAAGAAATCGACTTTTCAACTGCTAAAAATGATATTGATAAATATTTAAATAATTGGCTACAAAATAGAACTAAAGGCTATTTCATCCAAGATGTACCAGATGTAATGTATGCCAATTCTCCACTTAGTTTATTTAAAAAACTATTTACCCATGGGCGATATAACCGATTTCCACACCTAGTAAGAGAAATTAACCGAGATCTTTCTTATAACGAGCAGCTCCAGCTTATCGATAAAATTTATGCCGAATATATAATTGGTAACAAGAAAATATTAAACACCTATAGTAAGCGAATGTTTCTCCTTGAGGTATTTAGTTCACTCTCAGAAAATATAACTACAACAATAAAACCAGAAGCTTATTCTTCAGATAATCTAGCAAACTCTAATCTAGAAAGTGATATTAAACCGAATATTTCCTCTGACCATCAACGAAAGATGGCGCAAATTTTCATTAATGAATATATTAAGAACTATAATATGGGAACTAGCTTTTCTGAAATAAAAGCAATGTTCAAATTATTTGCAACAATTACAGACTTAAAAGCTCAAAGAGATATTTTATTACTTGCCCGAGACAATCGGTTTCTAAAGAGATGCTCAACCAGGAATTTTAGACAAACTCAACAGGGAATTAGTTCGATCTATTTTAGTTTAATATTAAAATATGCTGACAACGATTTAAAAAACCTAATAGTCGAATTGCTCCCTAACATAGAGCCTTCCTTTTCTAGCAAAGGGATTACCAAGCTATTAAATTTAATCATCCTCTGCAGAAAAGACTTACAACTTAATCAAAATTGCATAAGTGAAATAGTAAAAAGCCATCTCTTACTATTTTTGGCAAAAGATACCTGCGCTAATATCCCTGCCGCACTTATTGATGCCCTATTTCCTAGCTTAAATATTATTGATAAGCCTTGGAAGATATATGGCATATATAACCAATTGTTAATAGTAAAGGCTATTAATAGCAAAAAAATTACTAACGCTAAAAATTTTCTGCTAACTTTAGAAGAACATTACCGTATAACAAATATCAACCAACTTTACCGGGAATATGCCTTTCAAAAGTTGATCATGAACTATCATCCTGATTCTGCAGAAAATCTACTGTCAGAAATAAATAAAATAGAAGATAAAGGCTTAAAATCATCTTTATTGGAACAGCTAGTAAGGCAATTAAAACGTAACATACGCTATAAAGTTGCCCCTATTATTTTAGATATCATATTCAGCGATAAGTGCTATTTGCAAAATGAATACTTAGAGTCAATATTAATTAGAAAGCTGCTTCCTAGCTGGATAAATCAAAATTCTGAAGAGGTTATTATTCCTAGTTGTCTAGACCCTATATTGTTGGAATATCTCTTTATGTCAATAGAATATCTTAAAAAAACAGATAGCGCAGAAACTTCTAAAGAAGTAAATTTATTTCTATTAAGCAATTTGAATCTAATTAATCAACTAATTTGTATATCTGCCACTTCAAATACCCCTGATCTCAAGGAACAAGCAATTCAATTAAATCGCTACTTAGTTTCTCTACCGGCTATTAAACCGTTTTTTACTGCGTTGGGACACAACTTTGATCCTGCCAAGCAGGTAGTATTTTTATCTAAAATATATAAGAAGGGTTTAGCAGCTAAAGTAAAGTTTCAGCTCAATATACGACAGGAACCTAAAGATCTAATCATCCGCGAAGCAATTACTATATCCTTTGAGCAACTTTTGGATTTCTTCTATTATGGCGAGACAACCACTCATGGCTTAAATAATAACTGCTTTGAGGATAGAGCTAACGAAAACCTTTTTTATGAAAAAATTGAACTCCAGAAATTGTCAGCTAAAAAGCTAAATGCTGTAATTAACAATGAAAACTTAGCAAAGTCACTAGTCAAACTCCCCTTATTATATAAGCAATATTCACGCTATAACCAACAAAGCAACTATTTTAAGTTAGTCAATTTATTCGGCTTACCTCGGGAACTGATGAACCATCTACTTAATGCTTTTAATTATTCCACCTTAAATTCCGAAGAAAATCCCTACCCGGCTATTTTACCGTTCAACTATCAGGAAGTTTTTAATCATGCGCTCATCAGAAAACTAAACCTAATTACAAACCAAGTAGCCGACCTAGCTATTGAAGCATATATGGCGCAATTAAAGGATGTTGAATTAAATGAAGTTTTCCTGGCGGACTTATATAACACTTTTAATTTAGCAAATACCTGTCATGAGGAACAAGCAAAATTGCTAATCTGTGTTGCTGCCGCATTAATTAAATTATCAGAAATTTTCTATATCAAGACATCAAATCAGCCTTTGTTTGCTTTACGCTATCTAGCCATTGCAGCGCTAAATAGCGCTTGCAAAATTTGCCCGGATAATCTAAAAGATATATGTGAGCATTATTTAGTGTTGCTTGAAAAAAACGATTGTAGAATTTTTACCATCATGAACCCTCTTAGTGAGCTTCGTGAAAATTATGATAACCTGGGAATAATTTCTATATTATGTTAGCTAATTTTCGATAATAAATCTGATTATAGCAAGCTAATTACACCTTCGTATTATTAGATTTATCTCTAACCCCTGGATAACGTACAACTTAACGTAAGATTATTTACTATCTCAATTGAATCTTGAAGAAACTATTACTTTTCCGCGGGGGGCTAATCTCATGAGCTTTTTAACTGACTGTTTTCGTTTTACCAGACAACCAACACAAATTACACCGCCATTGGAAGTAAAAAAACCATTTTATGATAATAAAGTATCGATTAATGGCAACACAATTACACTATTTAAAATCAGTTTTAAATTACCGCAAAATCAAGAAAATTCTACGACCACTCAAGTAGAAAGCCAAGAAAAGCATAATAAAATAACCAGCGTAATTAATAAATGTGAAAACCTTATTCAGCTTAAAACATTAAAGTTGCTGTTGGATGTTTCGCATTTACCAGGTGAAGCTGCGGAAAACGCTGTTAAAATGGCTGGAATTACCCCGGCAGAAGAAACTGAAGTAATTCATAGTTTAAATAGTTATAGCAATGATAATGACTTATTATCGGCAATAGCATTCACTAGCAGAATTTCTCAAGCACAAAGCAGGCAGCCTCAAGTTGATCAAAGTGCTAGTCAACAAGTTACCAGTTCATTATGGTACGAAAGCCTGATTAAAGCAAAAGAAGCTCAACTAAAAAAGCCGCTCATTATGCAGCCTATGCAAGAATTTGAACTTGACATAACTCAACCAGAAGCAAGGTCGCTTACTAATAACATGCTACTAGACAAGGGTATTCCTCCTTTGCCTGTACCACCGCTGCAAGAAAACCTTATTAAATTACAACAAGATTTGGCCAATAGCTGCAATAATCCTAGGCTTGAACAAAACATTATAGTTCAAGTATCAACTATTCTCACAACCGATTCTAAAAAGATTGATTTAAAGAAAAAATATCAGGATGCTCTGCAAGAGGCAAAAATAGGCAGTGCAATACCAACTAAAGCTGCACCAGCAAATCTTCCAGACTCAATGACAAGCATAATTACCAATCTCGAAAAGAAGTTCGAAAAAATCACTGAAGAGCTAGAAAAACTACAAACTGATAGCGTAGCAAGTGTAGATAACATCGAATTAATGCCTAAGCAAAAAATAGCTATTGTAAAACAGATATTAGTTGAGTCAATCTATGAAATTCATGAAGATGGGCTAAAATTATTAGGAAATGATCCCGAAAAGGATAGTAAGGCAGCAGCATTAATTACTAACCCCATTAATATAGCTTTCTTAACTAATATAGATGAAATAATTGACAATATTAATTTAGAGAATTTAAATCGCCTTCTTAAAGAAGCTATTTTAGATTCATGGCAGAAACAAATTGAGGAGATTCGCGCTAACCTCGACAAAATAGAGCGAAAAGAAACACTGACTTTAATGGCTAATAGCCATTTATATTATGCTACCCATCAATTATTTAATAGTAAACTAGACCTAATCAAACAAACTCTTAAGGAAAAAATTCATCATAGCAATCTAGTCCAAGGATTAAAGACTTTTGCTACAAAAATTAAAAAAAATATTGAAGGTAGTTTAAATGAGACAATGCAGCAAGCGCGGCATAGCCAAGCCGAAACTGTGGCAACATTAGGCAATAAAGTTGCCCCGTTACCTTTTTTACGAAAAAGCCTTCTAGGAGCAACTCAAAATAAGTATGAAGCTGCAAAAAAAGATTTTACTGATAATGCTTATAAACCTATTTTGGCAGCATACGAAAAAGAATTAAAGAAATTTGAGCAATTTCACCCTGACTACCAACCAAGCTCCGGCCATGGCCCGGTGCCTAATGTTACTCGTCAGCTATTGCAAGAGTATTTACAAACGATTCAAAAGATTAACTCTGGGTTAGAAATTTTGTACCGAATTAAAACTCTAAGAGAAAGCCTCGCGGGATCACTGGCTTTATATACTTGTAAAAATGAAACTGATCAGTTACAAAAAATTAAAGGTTTAAAAGAATTATTAGAGGAACTGAATGACTATGAAAAAGAGATAATTCCTCAACTAAATAATTATGAAAATGGGATAGTTAATCTCCATTGGCAGCAAAAAGAAGAATTTTTAATCAAGCTCGACGAAATAGCAGCTAGTCAGCATACGATTCTAGGTAATTCAGAAATAGCCCTTCAGCCAAAAACTGATAGCCATCCACAACTATCAGCACTGCGAAAAAGCAATTTTATATTAATTAGTAATAGAATTTCTGCCGCCAGCAAACGTATTCCCCATAGCAGAAATAATGAAAAAATATTAAATAAGCTTAAATCATTTCAAAGTGAATTAGCAGCTTTTGAACATTTAGTAATCGATAAAAAAGAAGCAGCAGACGGAGCCAATCAACAAGTTAGCCAAAAAACTGTTTCTTTAACGACCATTAAGAAATGCTCGGAAAGCATATTAAATATAGAAACCAAATTTGAAGTTCTATTAAATCTCTATAAGCTCTCAGAAAAGATTGGTTCGCAAAAAAGCGAATATATTCGGGAATTAACCGATCTAAAATTCGACGAATTAACTATTTTTGATAAATTAAGATACAGGCTTGATTCAATTGACGAGCAACTCGCAAAAGTAAATTGGCAAAATAAGGATAGCTTATTACTTGAACTAGCAAGAATCGAACATCTGATAGCAGAAATAGATTACAACCTTCAGCTTCGTAAGCAGATTAAGGAAATTTTTACAAATGTTGAATCAACTAGTATTTTAGTAAACCAGGCATCGTCGCAGAAGACTGAATCACAGCAACCTATTGATGGGAATGTAAATAATTTACATGTTTTAGAAGTTCAATTGGTGCTTAATCAAATTACAGATAATTTCATTAAAGCTCTAGTAACCAATCAATTTCGGATTACTAACTTAGAATTATTTAATCGTAAACTTGAAATATTTAAAATATTAGTCGAACAATTAAATACAGATATTTCTCACGAATTTCGCCCCAAATTAATAAAATATACAATTGCAGCTTTTAAGGTACTTCAAAATTGTAAAGATGTCGCAGCTATTAATAATAGCAATTCACCAATTGCAACATTGCTGGATAATATAAATCTAATCTTGCAATTTAATCAAATTGCAGGGACTTTGACGATTCTTAACAATATTAGCACTCAATATCCACTTATGGCAAGTTGTTGTGAGGAAATTGAAGCAATCCAGTTACATTATGAAAAATTAATCAATAGCTTATTTAATTCTTCTAGCTTTAATGACAACAATATTAAGGATCAGTCAGCGTTTCCATTAACTAGCATTAGAAATTCAGAAGAATTGAAAACTGGTATTGCGCAACTGATAACCTGGATTAATAACTTGAATAGCAAATATATTGACAAAGATAATCTAGATACTAGAAAGTTACAATTTCAGCATAACAACCTCCAACAGCTTCATATTTTTTATAAAGAGCAAGTCCAGGCAAGATTTGAACGAGAGTTAGCTGAACTTGACAACATTGTTGAGGGGGTTTTACAATGTAACCATGCGGGGGCGTTAGATAATGCATTAAGTAATCCGTTAATAACCACTTTGCCAGCAAAATTTTCTGACTTTGCTGCCTCAACCGCTGGAAGTCATACTGTATTAGTTGGCGATATTAGTGGCAGTTATGCGCGGATGATACTAAGCGCCTGCAAAGCCAAACATGCATTTATTACTCCTCGCGGTCAAAAAATAGCCAACTTACTTGCCCACTTTGAAGATCGAATTTTAAGCGCTGAAGACTGTGGTGCTGGCATCGACTTGTTGGAGAAACACTACCAAATTAATTATAAACTGATTTATTTGATTAACCTATTGGAAAGAGAAGTAATTGTATGCCCGCATCCAGCCTATTCTCTGCAATTAATTGATATTGGTGACAGAATTTTTGATATGTTTGGCATCGCGCCTGATGCCAACATGTTTCTACAAGAGAGGCTAAACTATTATAAGCAGTTTAAGTTATATACTGCCTTGCTTGGTAATCATGAACTTTATAATACGTCAGCAAAAGATTTCAAGCGCGGTGAAGCTGCTAATGTATTGCCTATCGTAAAAATAAAGGATAGATTTATCAGCATCCGCCAGGCTTTAATAGAAAAGAACATCATTATTCCGCACCCGCAGCTTAATGATTATTTAAACCACAATACAGATACGGCAATGAAGGAACAGGATATTGATATGCATTACTTAGACGACAAGTGTATACAATTCTATCAATGGCTCTTAAAAAATAATGTTTTAGCTTACCACTTAAAAGAAGAAAATGCAATTATTACCCATCATGGTTTGGCTTTAGCTTCAACTAAATTTACTGTAATTGAAAGAATACTGAATTTAGCCTGTAACAAAAACTCAATCGATGGCTTGATAAGATATGATAGCCAAAGTGAAGAACTTAACTATGAGCTAGAGAGCTTATGTAAGGAGCTAGCTGAAGAAACTCCAGCAACAATAATAAAACTGAAACAACTAAAAGCTAAATTTATGCCCTTAGTGTCTAGCAATGACGCTATTACATGCGCTTTTGGCAATTTTAGTTTAACAAAACCCAATTCTTCAAACAATAAAATTCTCTGTAACCCAAGCGAGCTTTGCGATATGATAAATGCGCTTGGAATAGAAGGTGCAACTGAAACTGATTACATTCGCCAAAGGGCTATCCCCCTAATGAAATTTGATAAAGCAGGCGATAAGTCAATTACACTATTCAACGTAGCTCATTCGCGACAAGAAAAGATACCTGACCTTACCGGATTTAACTTAACCCAATCGCAAATGGAGGCAACAAGCAAACTATTGGCAGTCAAGATTTTTCATGGGCACAATGGCAAACAAATCAAGTCAGGCGGCGTTTTAGGAATCAATGATCTGGGCCATACTGGCGAAAATAAGCCAACCCTGGTTTATTTAAATAATTTGGTTTATACTGTTCCTAACCGTAGTCCGGGTAATGTAGTGATTGAGTCATAAAAATTCGATCTTAAAATTATCTTTATTTTTTAAAATTGAATACCTCGGTCTACACTTTTTTGAATATCATATTTTGAGATAAATAAATATCTAATTTTTAGCAAATAATGGAGAAAGCTAGTGGCTAATTCATGCGTTAAAAATTAGATATTTATTTCATTTTAGATATAATGAAGGAATAGTTTTATAACGCCCTTAGTGGATTTGTCGTTAGCAAGGAATAAGATCATGAGTTTTCGGTTACCTGATTTTCTAACCAGTTGCTGTGTCAGGAATCATTCTGTAAAAAGCCAATATGATTTTGAAAAAGAAGATAATCATAAGCAAGCTAAGCTCTCCTATCAAGAGGATTTAAGTGTAGCAATCGCAGGAATCAACATAAATAGCAACATTGAAATCAACTATTCTTCTTTTAATAAATTATCTAAAGAATTACCTTTGCAAGAACTTGCTAAGCGTATCGCAAAACTTGAAACAATAGCCGAATTAAAAGCAATGGAGCTTATTATCTATGGACTGCAGGAAGCCTCAAACTGCTTCGCAAAGTCGTATAGAGTTGACGTTGAAATTGCCCCTGAAATAATCCAGGCATTAAATACCCTTAAAGATGATGTTAAGCTTATTCAAAACTTGCAATTAATCGTCCGCCATCGTACCTATTTAGGTCTGGAAATGCTAAAAAATCATTCGGGAGTAAAGTTTTCGCATGATTTCATGACCAATTATACGGCAAGTGCTGATAAGCTCAGAGAGGTAATAGTCAAACGTCAACAATCAATTTCCAGACTAAACTTATGTGGTTTTATTAAACCAGTTAACCCTACTAACAGACTTCAAGCAGAATCATTTCGCCAAAATGATAATAGTGGTAATGCAAATCAATCAATTGATGTTTCAGAAACCAAGCAATTAGATCAGGTTTTAGATCTATCGGTTGGCCTTTCAACTGCTAGAGCGAATGAAAATGATTTTGTGGACATTTCAATCCAGTTATCCACTCGATTAGATGCATTAAACAAAGCTGCTTTTGCTGAAAAACCAGAAAAATATACTGAGTTAATAGATCTAATAAATAATTATGAGAAATTTCTAAATAACCAAATCAATCAGAACAAATTCTTATTTCAGCGTACCAAGATTGGTAGTAAAATTAATGATATTTTTTTTAATGCACAGGATATCAATACAAAATCCCAAGATCGCAGCACATATGGCAATAAATCTAACTATGAAGCCGCATTAGGTGATCTCGATAATGAAATTTCAGATTTGTTAAAACTAACTAAAAAGCTTGTAGCTAAAAGAGATCAATTAAATTCCTCCTTGCCAGAAATGGAAAGCGAAGCGCCAAAAGAAGTAAATATTAATGATAAAAATTTCTGGAAATTAAAAAAACTTACTACTTTTCCGGAGTGGCAGCTAAATATAGCAAATTGCCTTTTTAGCCGAATTAAATCTGCTTACCACAAAATAGCGGCTACACATCCCGAAACGATGGAATTCCAAGATAAAATAGAGAGGTTAACTAAATATAAGGAGACCTTGCATAAAATACGGATACAAAGTAGTGCCGTCATAATGTCTTATCATAATGAAAAATTTAATAATTTACTTGCAGTTGCCAAGGCATGGAATGACGGAACTTTAGCTGATTTCGATAGTCCAGAATTTACAACTCCTCACCCTAAGTTTATAAAATTTGGCGAAGTTAGTAAATGCAAAGGCCCTTATGCCTTGGGCGATACTGAAGGATCCTTTTTGCGAATAGTGCATGCATGCGTTGCAGCAAAGGTTATTTTCCTTAGTCCAGATGGCGAACGGTTATTAAACCTTTTATCACATTTTGAAGGTATAATCCTTGACACGATAGACGCTATTGGACTTGCTATAAACCCTTATGAACTTGTGGAAAAATTTCACAATAGCCTTGAATTAAGAAACCTTACATATTTCCTGTTGGAGAGCATCACTATTAACCCACAAGAAGCGGAAGACGAAGTCGTTTTTATCGGTGATAGCCTCTTTGACCTATTAGGTCTAGATGCCAGTCTAAATATGTATTTAATTGAAAAGCTAGCAAAAAAGCCAAAAGTACATTTTATTTTTGGCAACCATGACCTCCTTCATGGTGCTGGTTCTGGTAAGAAAAGCGGCCCAACAATAAATCGATTTATTAAAAACACTACTAGTACGCCAGCCAAGCTAAATACCCGTGAGAATAGCCTTTCTGAAAAGTACCCTTATCACCCAGTCCTCAAAGAGTATTTAAATCAGATTATACAACTCAAGACAACTATAAATAACAATCGCAACAATAATATAAATGATCCTTTTTATTATTTGGTAAGGGATAAGTTAGTTATTAATAGGTGCTTAAATAGTGCCGGCTGCCGTAATTTTTATCAATGGATACTTGATAATTTCGAACCAGTATATTTTGATGAAAAAAACCGAGTTGTTCATTGGCATCATGGTGGGTTAATAAATCGCGACTATTTAATCTTAATCGACACAATTTTAAACTTGCCATGTAACTCACCTGAAGCAGACGTTAATGATAATGATTTATACCGTTTTCTAGGCAAGGAAGACCTTGAAAAAGAGATTTCCGAATTCTTTAAAAAAATAAATTATGCAAGACCTATCACTATCGGGCAATTGCGCGCATTTAAGCAAAGGATTACTATACCAAATCCAAATAATTTAACGACGGTTTTCGGTAAAATTGAATATACACCAGGTTTAACAATATACAATTTCATAAAGACAATTAAAGCAAGATTCAATATGTTATGGCTGCAATTGGCAGAGCTTAGTGTAATAACAGGTGGTGGGCAAGGAAATATAATTTATGACGAATTAACTAAAGAATTCAAAAACTTTGGCGACAATAATATTATCAACTTCAGACCCAGTGATGAACAGAACAATGATCTTGCTGAATTATTTAAGGTTTTCTCACATATCGGCCACCACGGCCCAGCTGCAGTTGGCAGTTATGTATTTCGCTCAAATAATCAGCAAAATGGAAAATATGAACCTATCTTTTTCAGCATTTCCGCATCGTTGGAACAATCTAACAAAAATAGACAAAGTAGTCAAAGATAGCCAATAGTTGACCTTGTAACTATGGTATAATTCAAACTATTTGAATGACTAGCGTAGTCATAACTATTTCATAGAGAATTTCAATGTCAAAAAATTTACGTAATATAGCTATTATCGCACACGTTGACCATGGTAAGACTACCCTGGTTGACAAATTACTTCATCAAGCCGGCACTTTTTCAGCGCATCAACAAGTAGCTGAGCGGGTAATGGATAGTAATGATATCGAGAAAGAACGCGGAATTACCATTTTCGCCAAAAATGCTTCATTAGAATATAAAGGGACGCGGATTAACATCGTTGATACTCCAGGCCATGCTGACTTTGGTGGTGAAGTTGAACGGGTACTAGGAATGGTGGATGGCGTCTTACTTTTAGTCGACGCTGTAGAAGGTCCAATGCCGCAAACCCGCTTTGTAACCCGTAAAGCCTTAGCTCTTGGCTTAAAACCAATCGTAGTTATCAATAAAATTGATCGCCCTGGCTCACGCCCGGACTGGGTAATTGACCAGACATTCGACTTATTTGACAAGCTTGGCGCTACAGAAGAGCAACTTGACTTTCCTGTTGTTTATGCTTCAGCTTTAAACGGCTTTGCTTCACTTGACGCTAGTTCAAATCCAGGTAATATGGAAGCGTTATTTGAAACAATTTTAAATCACGTGGCTGCGCCAACCGATGATGAGAATGGCCCGTTACAATTACAAATTTCAGCTCTTGACTATAACAGTTTCGTTGGTCGAATCGGCGTTGGCCGGATCCGTAGCGGACGCATTAAACCAGGCCAGCAAGTAATTGTTGCAAGTGGACCAGATGGCGAACGTAAAAACGGTAAAATTAATCAGGTTCAGATCTTTAGCGGCTTAGAGCGTGCGCTTGTCAATGAAGCGTCAGCTGGCGATATCGTGTTAATTAATGGTATTGAGGAATTAAATATTGGCGTTACGATTTGTGATACAAATAACCCACAACCGTTGCCGATGTTAAAAGTTGATGAGCCAACTATCAGTATGACGTTCCAGGTTAATACCTCTCCACTTGCCGGAACCGAAGGTAAATTTGTAACTAGCCGCCAAATTCGTGACCGCTTAAACAAAGAACTATTAACTAACGTTGCATTACGTGTAGAAGACACTGATAATACTGATGAATTTTTGGTATCCGGCCGTGGTGAGCTGCATTTAACGATTTTAATTGAAAATATGCGTCGTGAAGGGTTTGAGTTGGCTGTTGCCAAACCACATGTGGTAATGAAAACCATCAATGGCGAAAAAATGGAACCATATGAGCTACTTACCGTTGATGTAGAAGAAGAACATCAAGGTGGCGTTATGGAAGAACTAGGCCGCCGTAAAGGTGAAATGATCGATATGTCTAGTGACGGCAAAGGCCGTACCCGTATTGAATATCGGATCCCTGCGCGTGGCTTAATTGGTTTTCAGGGCGAATTTTTGACACTAACCCGTGGAACAGGCCTAATGGCACATTTATTTGATGATTATGGTCCAGTTAAACCGGATATTCCAGGTCGTCGCAATGGTGTATTAATTTCTCAAGAAGATGGTCCTGCGGTTGCTTATGCGTTATGGAATTTAGAAGACCGTGGAAGAATGTTTGTTAGCCCTGGCGATAAACTATACACCGGAATGATTATTGGTATTCATAGTCGGGACAATGACTTAAATGTCAATCCTATTAAAGGTAAAAAGCTTACCAACGTCCGCGCCTCAGGTACTGATGAAGCTGTTCGCTTGACTCCACCAATTGCTCTTACCCTAGAAAGTGCAATTGAATTTATTGATGATGATGAACTGGTTGAAGTTACCCCACAAAATATCCGTTTACGTAAGCGCTATTTAGATGAGCATGAACGGAAACGCGCAAGCAAAGCTGCGGCAAATAGTTAATTTTAAAATAACATAAAGGAAGTGATTATGATTTTGCATACTGCTGAAGAATCATTACATTGGGAAGAAGTAAGCCACCATGTTTTAAATAGGGTTAATCTAGGTGTAGTTAAGATTTTGCAAGCCGAAATTTTTTACTACAAAAATGAAGAACTATCAGTACGTGCTACTTTAAAGTTGCAGGAACTTAATTCAGGTGAGAAGCCATTTGGGCTAAATATAACTAGCTACGCTCATGTTCACCCGGATGTATTACGTTTAGAATTCAGTGAAACTAAACATATTGGTGACTACGAAACTTTGGAAGAAGCTAAAGAAGCAGCTCAAATTTACTTTAACCACCATCATCATACTAAATATCACCATCCACATTAAAAAAGAGCCGTATAAGGCTCTTTTTTAACGAATTATAACTGCAGTTCCATAACAAAATACTTCGTTTGCACGGGTCTGGTCTCCGCCGACACTATCAGAGTCATAACGCATAGCTACAATTGCGTTAGCTCCCATTGCCGTAGCCTGGCTAATCATATTCTGATAAGCATGCTCTCGAGTTTGCTCACACATTTGGGTTAAAGCCTGGTTATTACCACCCAGGATATTTTTTAGATTAGCAAAAAACCCTTGGGTAATGGTTGGGGTCCTAACAACTATCCCATGGACCACTCCTAAAACTTGGACGATCTCTTTACCGGGAATATCATTTGTTGTGGTAACAATCATTTAATTATCCTTAAAAATTTTTGCTGAACTCATCACTAGACATTTTTATTAAAAAATTGGCGAGGAATATCCTCCTCGCCAATTTTATCATTCATTGCTAAAGAAGTCCTTGACTTTATCAAAAAATGTTTTAGTTTTCGGGTGATGAGGCGAATTTTGGCCGCCACTTAATTCACCAAATTTCTGGATTAACTCTTTTTGCTCGTTGGTTAGCTTGACCGGAGTTTCAACAAACATATGGCAATATAAGTCACCAACCATTACGCTTCGTAAGCCCTTAATGCCTTTTTCGCGAATGCGTAAAACTTGGTTAGTTTGCGTACCTTCTGGAATCTTGAGCTTGACGCTCTTACCATCGATTGTCGGCACATCAACCTCACCACCAAGTGAAGCTGTAACAAAACTAATCGGTACTTCACAGTGTAGATCTTTACCCTGACGTGAGAAGACTTTATGCTGCTTCACTGAGACGTGGACATATAAATCACCATTAGGGCCGCCATTTAACCCAGCTTCGCCTTCACCAGTTAAACGCAAAGTGCTACCATTATCAATACCCCCAGGGATAGTAACATTTACTTTACGGTTTGCGCGGATTAAGCCGCTGCCACGGCAATCTGCACATGGGTTTTTAATTGTTTTACCGCGCCCATGGCAATCCGGACATGGTTGCTGAACCGAAAAGAAGCCTTGTGAGAAACGTACTTGGCCAGCACCATTACATGTTTTACAAGTTACTACATCTTCTGGTTTTTTAGATCCCTTGCCATCACAAGTAGAACATTTTTCTGTACGAGGGAATTTGATCTCTTTATCACAACCAAAAGCTGATTCTTCAAGTGTAATTTGGATATTATATTCCAGGTCGCTGCCCCGCATAGCCCCATTGCGCTGTTCCCTGCGGCGTCCACCACCACCAAAAATGTCACCAAAGACATCAAAAATATCTTCAAATCCGGCACCGCTAGTGAAACCTTCAAAACCGCCGCCACTAGCTGAATTACCACCAACACCAGCATGACCAAACTGGTCATACATTTGTTTTTTTTGTGGATCAGATAATACAGCATAAGCTTCTTGCAATTCTTTAAATTTTTCTTCAGCCTGTTTTTTTTCAGCATCAGGCATTGTTGCAACACGGTCAGGATGATATTTCATGGCAAGCTTGCGATAAGCTTTCTTAATCTCATCGTCAGAAGCACCTTTAGCGACGCCCAAAACCTCATAATAATCACGTTTGGTCATATTTCAAAAACCTTAAAAAATTTTTTCTTGTTAGGTTATATAAGGACTTATATTACAAATTCAAGTAGACTAAAAGCTATTTTTTAGATCCTAAACTAGCTATTACTGCCATTATTAGAAATAAGACCTTCGTGTTCTAACAACCACTTCTTTATTTTAAGCCCCAAATCCAGATTACCCGAGTTAAACCCACCTAATTGACCTTTTGCGGCTATTATCCGATGGCATGGAATGAAAATAGGAAGCGGGTTTTTTCCGCAGGCACCACCAACGGCTCGTGGCGAAGACTTGATTAATCGTGCCACCTCCCCATAACTAAGTGCTTCACCACTTCGAATACTTAACATTGTATTCCATACATTTAACTGATGCGTGCTGCCAGTATATTTTAATGGTAAGCTAAAATTAAATTTGGGATCATTAACATAATTAGCTAACTGGCTAAATACTTCATTGGCAAAATCGCTGTATTGCCCTACCATAATTAAGTTTTCATCACGCAAATGCACAAATCTTGCCTGAGTTAAATTTAACCCTTCTAGTACTATTTCTAGCCCAAAGGTTGGAAAATTGAAGTGAAGCAGACTATATTGATCCATGGTAATACCTTGGCTAATTACAAAAATCTTGTAAAGTCTTATATTCGGGGCTTTTTTCTTTTTTGGTTAGAGCCTTAAACATAACACAATATTTGCGCCCACCGCCGCAAGAGTTGTCATCAAGCAACACGCCGTCAATATAACAGCCATCTTGGCCAGCTATTTGGAGTATCTTAGCGGCAGTCAAACCTGCATACTTATGTTTTAGTTCTTTGCTGTTAGCCTTACTAATTAATTCTACTTTACCTTCTTTATACTTATAACTTACAACTACATCAGGCCCTAAATATGGGTTATCCTGTGGCATAGTGATTATTAAGCCGTCATCAGTTTCACTAATAGCCGTGATTGGCAGGCAGCTACCAAAAGCTCTACTGATCGAGTATGAAGTTCTATTAATTGTAATAAATTGATATTCTTTAGTACATTGGTTACCCCCTTGGTTATAACTTATCAATATAACCTGGTCTGAACCCATTAGAAAGCCTTTAACCAATTCAATCTCAGATACCGCTTGAATATTTAAAGGAACATCATTTAACTTGATTTGATACTTACTAATGCCGTTTTGATTAATTTTTTCGCTAATCAATATTCCCTGCTCAGTAGAAATACCAGCCTCTAACATAGTAGTAAGACTCGTTGGAGCCTCAATAGCCGCAGATGAATTAATTGGTGCAGAGCTTGACTCCTTAACCACATTATGATATTCAATACCCGCCTTATTGGCGACTGGAAACAAATGATTCTTGGCTAAATAAAATCCAGCAAACAATAAGGCAATTACAATTACTAACAGTAGAATTTTTTTCATCAGTAATATCCTAAAGTCAAGTCCTCACTAATAGAGTGAGGACAGTTAGCTATTTATTTGCTGATCCTTGTGATTGCGGATTGGCCAGTAACATTTTCCGGTTGCGGGGTGGAAAACAGCCAGGGTGGCTTTCAAAAATCTGGCGATTTTGCATCATCAATTTACCCATAGTACATGCATCTTGTTTTTCAAATGCCTGATCAATCGCTAAATGATTCTGGTGCATTTGCTCGCGATATTGCTGACAAGCTCCGCTACTCTCAGCACTTGCAGGGTTTAAGGCAAAAACAGGTGCCATACTAACAATTCCGAGTAAGAGTATAATTTTCTTCATTACTAATTCCTTATATTTAGTGACTATCCGGCTTAATTAAATCGCATCCCATGTATGGACGCAACACTTCTGGAACGGTAATTGACCCATCGGCATTTTGATAGTTCTCTAACACGGCCACTAAAGTGCGCCCAACTGCCAAGCCAGAACCATTTAATGTATGTACCAAGCGGTTTTTACCATTGCTATCTTTAAACCGTGTTTGCATCCTGCGTGCTTGGAAATCAGTCATATTTGAACAAGATGAAATTTCTCGATAAGTATTTTGTGATGGCACCCAAACTTCAAGATCATAGGTTTTTGCAGCACCAAACCCCATATCCCCACCACATAAGGTAACTACTCGATAAGGCAGTTTTAAGGCTTTAAGAATATTCTCTGCACATTGCACCATTGCTTCTAGAGCAGCATAAGAATGATCAGGATGAGCGATATTAACCATTTCTACTTTATCAAATTGATGCATCCGAATCATACCACGGGTATCACGTCCATAGCTACCAGCTTCGCTTCGAAAACATGGTGAATGGCAGGTGAATTTTAATGGGAGATCATCTTCTTTTAAAATTTCATCCGAAACCATATTCGTAACTGAAATTTCTGATGTTGAAATTAGGTACATATCCTCTTCCCCGCGCTTAGTTTTGAAAAAATCTTCTTCAAACTTCGGCAGCTGCCCGGTTCCAAATGCTGATTTCTGGCTGACCATATACGGCGAGTAAATTTCAGTATAACCATGTTGCTCAGTATGTGTATTTAGCATAAACTGCGCTATCGCCCGATGTAGTTTGGCTATTTTCCCTTTAAGAAAGGCAAACCGGCTACCCGCAACCTTAGCTCCAGCTTCAAAGTCGATACCCTTATCAAGCAGCAAACCTAAGTCAACATGATCTTTTACCTGAAAGTCAAAATCACGAGGTACACCAACACGGCGTATTTCAACATTGGCGGTTTCATCTTTACCTTCAGGCACGGAGCTATCCGGCAAATTAGGTATGGTTGGCAAAAATGCATTTAATTTTGCTGCGACTTGGTTAAACTCAGCTTCAGCTTTCTTTAGTTCTTCGCCTAATCCTGCAACTTCAGCCATTACTCCAGAAACATCTTCACCTTTAGCTTTTAAAGCACCTATTTGTTTGGAAGATGAATTACGTTTAGCCTGAAGCTCTTCCATTCTGGTTTGGAGTATTTTGCGCTGTTCTTCAAGATTTAAAAATAGGTCTTTATCAAATTTGTAATTCTTAACAGCTAAACGCATTACAACTTCATCTAGTTCATTACGCAATAAGTTTATATCAAGCATGTGGCTTCCTTTATTTTAGATATTTTTTCTTTAGCCATTTCTCTGGCTCTATTTTTTCGGCAAGATATCTTTCCAAGTTCAGTATTTTATCATTTTCCTAAAATGGTATTAATTACGGTTGTTAAATTAGGAAGAATATCATCGTCATATTCAATCCTAAGTTTAGCGTACTTCATTAATTCTTGGTGATGGCCAAGCATTACACTATTTGGCAGCTCTTGCATTAACTCTAAGTCGTTATGATCATTCCCAAATACATATAGATCATCTGGGCTAAATTTACCAAGCTCACAAAGTCCGCGATATTTATTAACATGGGCGGGCATGATATCAAAGCACTTATCATAAAAATGATATTTAATTATTAAATTCCGCTCTTTTGCCAAGCTAGTAAAATACTCTAGCCATTTATCTTCCAGGACAAGAACTTTATACGCACCTTCAGTCATAATATGGTCAATCGAATGAGTCTTCAATTGCCCGGTAAGCGCAACAATTTCCTCGAATAACCAATGCTCTTTATGGGGATGATAATAATTAGAGTGGCCATCAACCAGGTATGGCACATGATTATCTTCCAAGAATTTAACAATTTCGGTTAGTTCACTATCAGGTAAAAAATGTTGCGATTTGATGGTTTCTTCACGAATTACCAAGCCGCCACCAAAGACGACACTAGGCCTCCTACTACACCAGCTGGGAACCACTGGTACAAAGTCGCGCCAAGAGCGGCCAGTTGCAAAAATAATCTCATGCCCCATTGCATCTATTTCTAATAATAAATGCTCAAATTCTTTAGTCAGTGGTTTACCATTAAAAATAATTGTTCCATCTAAATCAAATACAAAGGTTTTTGGCTGGGCAGGGTTAATTATTAATTTTTCTATTATATGCTCTTTGTCAAATTGCATTTGATTCCTTATACCAAATTATCAATTATCTAACTGAATTTATAGAATTTGCCACTTTGAAGTTATTCAATCAAGAAGCCAACACTATAAAAAAGGCTTTTAATAAAGATTATATCATATCCCATGCTATAATTACGCTACTCAATACAGTATAGGAATTGACAAAGTGTTCGATGATAATCATTTAGAATTTCTAAACCAAGACTTAAAAAAGAATAAAGTATTAGTCGTTGGCGATGTTATGCTCGACCGCTACTGGTTTGGGGATGTTTCACGCATTTCACCAGAAGCCCCGGTACCTGTTGCCAAAATTAATAAGATAGAAGACCGTCCTGGCGGTGCTGCCAATGTTGCTAGGAATATTGCTAGTTTAGGTGGGAGCGTTACTCTTCTATCGGTAGTAGGTTCAGATGAGCCTTCATTAGCACTTGAAAAACTATTATCTCAAGAAAAAGTTGATACTATCTTGAAGAAGGACTCGAGTATTAGCACAATCGTAAAATTACGCGTGCTAGCTAGAAACCAGCAGTTAATCCGCATTGATTTTGAAGAAAAGCCCTCACATGAAATTTTGGCAGAAATTCTAGATACTTATACTTCGATCATTGATCAATATGAAGTTATCATTTTATCGGATTATGGTAAAGGTGGTCTAAATCACACTTATAAAATGATAGATATTGCTAAAGCCCATAATAAACAAGTATTAATAGACCCTAAAGGCAGTGATTACAGCCGCTACAAAAATGCTACAGTCATTACGCCAAATAGAAGTGAATTAAGGGATGCAGTAGGAGCATGGGAAAATGAGAAAGAGTTGCAGCAAAAAGCAGAAAGCTTACGGCAAAAATTAAACCTGGAGTACTTACTTGTGACTAGAAGTGAAGAAGGTATGAGCTTATTTGATGGAAGTAAAGCTTATAATTACCCTACTTTTGCCCAAGAGGTTTATGATGTATCGGGAGCAGGAGATACCGTAATTGGCACTTTAGGCTTAATGTTGGCAAATAATGCCTCTATCACGGATGCTGTTAAAATTGCCAACTTTGCTGCAGGTATTGTGGTAGCTAAGCTGGGGACTGCCACAGTCACAAAACAAGAATTAATTAAGTCATTAAAACAGCATTTATCTGAAATTTAAAGCAAATGCCTAAGAATAAAATTAATAAAGAACAGAATAAAGAAGCACCAGCTGTGCAAAAACATGAGATTCGCGAAGGTCAGTCAGTTGAGTTACTAAAAGAATTACATATTCTGACTCGGGATGGGAAATTAAATCAAGATAGCCGCCGGAAATTAAAACAGATATATCATTTATATCAATTTATTGAGCCTCTTCTAAATGATATATTAAGCATTAAAGAATCGGTTTCTTTAGTAGACCATGGGGCAGGAAAGTCATATCTTGGGTTTATACTATATGATTTATTTTTCAAAAACCACTTGGGACACTCGCAAATAATTGGTATTGAAACTCGTGAGGAATTAGTTTTAAAATCCAGGGAACTTGCTAGTCGTTTAGGGTTTACTGGAATGACTTTTTTAAATCTTAGCGTCGCTGAGTCAACAGAGTCTAGCCTACTACCAGAGCATATCGATATAATTACCGCTTTACATGCCTGTAATACGGCAACCGATGATGCAATAGATTTCGCTTTAGCTAAAAAAGCCAAATATATAATACTGGTGCCTTGCTGTCAAGCCGAAGTTGCCACCGTATTAAAAAAGAACCGAAGTCAAATGATCAAAACAAGTAACTTGGCACATCTTTGGTACCATCCATTACATGCTCGTGAATTTGGCAGTCACTTAACTAATGTTCTTCGCAGCTTAAAGCTAGAGGCACATGGCTATTCGGTTACAGTTACAGAATTAGTTGGCTTTGAACACTCAATGAAAAATGAACTAATTATTGCAAAATATACCGGCAAAAAGAATATTGCCTCTGGTAATTCCCTTAATTTACTGATTAAAGACCTGGGGCTAGATGAAATTAGAGGCCGCTTTATCTCAAATTAAATTCTTCTCTGTGTTTAAAGCTAATTTCAACTGGTAATGGAACGAATACGATTATCTGTAACTATCAAAAATAAATTTAATCACTATAAAAACATATTTAGTGCAACTCACAATATCTAGACTAGAAGAATTAGCACACAATTGTTTTATATGCGGTAATGTCTATTGAACATGGCCTTAGTAAATCTTTTGGCAGAAAAACATGAAAATCAAGTCCGATAGCTTTTTCTATAAGTTGAGTTTTACTGCTACTTCTAAAAATAAGTTTTAGCTGCTCAATATATTCATTAACTTTATTCGGCGAAATTTTGTGGCCTATACTACTTAGGATTGCGGCTATCTCAGAGTAAGAAAACTTGTGCACACAAAGATAAAGGACCATATGCTGCATACTGTTTAACTGATAATCGTTAAAACTATTTTTAGCTAATTTTTTCTGGTTAATCAAAAGACCGGTAATATTGTGAATTTTGAATAATATTTTAATTATATTCAAGGAATACATACTGGTAAATTGGCAGCGAACACCTACACAATTATTTGTTTCGGGATTTATAATAGGAGTCTTTGTTACCACAAAGGCATACATACTTTTTGAGTGTGGATATATTTCTAAGTAGCTTTTGGGGTGAAGTTTAGTAAGAATCAGGCGATCTTGCCGGTCACGTTCAATATTTAGTTCGCGTAAACTAGCACTATCAACTAACTCACTTAATTCATCGCAAGTTTTTCCGAGTACTTCTGATTCTTCCGGGACACCGATAAATTCCAGCAAACCATCTGAAATACAACAATAACGTAGATCTAAATCCTTGATATAAAATAAATCAAACGTATGAGAGAAAGCTAAATCGCTACTGGCGCAGTATTCTTGAAAATATTTGTTATCTATATCTGGCATAATTTTTTCCAATGGCTTCGTCCGACTAAGTTGAGTTAGAATAAATTGATTTACCCCGCTATTATTAAATATAAACTTTAAAATTACTACTTAAATCTTTAAGTCAAATTTTTATAATTTTATATAGTTTTCATACATAAAATAATTAAATTACGCTTTTTATATCATTTGCGTTATTTTATGCTACTTATTCTTACTAATGAAAATAACAAATATTTCATATAGCATTGAATTAAATCAATTTTCTAAGTCTATTACCTATAATTACACTTACCTTATACTATGCCAACTATAGACGTAACCTTAGCAAATTGCAATAGACTGCCTGGCGAAATAAATAGCTAATTTATAAGATATAATCGTATATTCGTATATTTTCTAACAATTTTCCATAGCTTAAATTCTAGCATAAGCTATGATATTCTTAATCTAGGTTATAAATTCTTCCTTCCAACAAACTGAAGAACCTAGCAATCGCAGGCTTAATTCAGAATTCGTTGAAACAAAATCATTACAATGTATACGTCAATTCGAACTAAAAATAAGAATCTTACCGGCATTTTTTATTTTTATATATAAAATAAATAAATTTGAATAATAAAATACTGTAATTGAAAACAACACTTAAACGAGTCTGCCCTTATTTAAAATCCATTTAGTGAACTACTCTGACTTAAAAAGCTCGGCACGTCTCAAGCGATTCATCCCACCACCTTCTAGGATGAGATGTCAACACCATACATCAAATTATTAGCAATTATTTTTAATTGTCCTTTGATTACCACGTAATAGCGAGTAATTTACGTTTTTCTAGGCAGAAGTCACTAAAAAACCAGTTATGTTTCAAGGCGTAATAAATTATTTTTACTATTTTATGTGTAGTCGCCACAATGGCTTTTTTATGACCTCCCTTGATCTTTATTCGTTCATAAAATTGAGCTAACCGTTTATTTTTGCCAATCATTACTAAGGCGCACATGGTTAAATTTCCACGAAGCAAGGAGTTCCCGCGCTTAGTCATTGTCCCATGCTTGACGCACTGATTAGAATTGCGAACGCGTGGCACCACACCTAAATACGAGGCTAATTTGTTCGGACTAGCGAAATCCTTTATATTGCCTATGGTTGCTAATAATAGTGCGATGGTATTATTACCTAAACCATAAATACTTTTTAAGTTGGCAAATCCAGGTAACATCGGTCCTAGCTGACTTAGCTTACGGTCAAATTCTTTAATCTTATAAGCTAAGCTTTTTAACAAGTCAGTTAATGCAATCAATGCTAAATTGATTGAAGATTCTGCACCGTATTTAGTAATCCGATTTAAGCCAACTTCACTATCTAATTCGCTGGGTTTAATCTTGACTCCTTGTCCGAGCAAAATTCCATGAATTTGATTTTTAAGCATAGTCGCTTGCTTGGTTAGCAGCTTGCGGGCATTAAACAGCGTTTCAATTTCTTGCTGTTCCTGCGTTTTTACCCTAACTTCCGGCAACATATCTTTGGCTAAATATTTTGCTAGGGTTTTAGCATCATTTTTATCAGTCTTCTTAGTCGAGTTGGCAATCACGCCAAACTCGCTAGTGTTTACTACTACAATTCTAGCTACTAAGTCCTTACATTCCCGGTAAAACCAGGAGCTATTAGTTGTAGCCTCAAAAGCAAGATTATCAGTCAGTAATAACGATTGCTTAAATTTCGCTATCTCTTCAATTTTAAAGGATTTATGCTGGAATTTATCTTCTTCAAGATAACAAGCAACGATTGAAGTTTTATGTAAATCCACCCCCTATGTATCTCATTTTGCTCACCTCATAAAATATTACTTTGCTAATATTTGCAAGGTGAAGTAAAATTGATCCTAGTGACACCAACCTTCTGAGACGAAATGAGTTTAAGTTAAGCTTAAACTTTTCAACATGGTGAAACGGTGTGGGTAGAATCAGACTAATCTCAAACACGAGCTCCTAAGGCTCAAGTAGGTTGGGCAGCCTATGCTCTACCCACCTTGCAGCTCACATTAGGTTAAACCAACTTAAAGTGAGCTGCAATTTTTTATTTACACTAGAACCATTTCACTAAAGTTATCTTACCATCTCAAACTTGATAAGCTCAGCGGTGGGGGAATTCTCACCAATTAAGTTAAATGGCAATATCACTTGTTTAACGGGAGTTTTGAATAGTATACTCCAGCCAAGATTTACATTTTTTTTCCTCTTCAAATGCCTGCCAGATAACCACGTTTAAAGCCCTCGGCAAATAAGGGTGATTTAGTACCCGCTCATAGGCAATTGCCGCGTCAGTTACGTTTTCCAAAACAGCTTTTAAGATACTTAACTGCTCTCCTTTAACGCTACCTAAAATTATTTTTAGTTTATTGATTGCTGATTTCATCTTATTACCCTCTTCAGGCAAGCATGAAGACTGTCCATTATATAAAGATCTAATTTTTTCAATTCTCTGTACATGTATTTCTAAAAACTTGGCAAACTTTTTCCTGCATTCGATACTAATAATTTTGTTTATTGCGAACTTAAATGAATTTATAACATCATATTCAAGTTCAACTAGCCCCGCTATTGCTTCATTTATTTTATCTTCAGTTCCTACTAGTGTTACCATATTATTCTCCAATTTACTTATTAGTTCAGTTTAAGTTGCTTTAACTCTTAAATGATAAAATTTATTGCAAAAAAATAACTCCATGGATAATTACATGGAGTTATTTACCTGTCAGCCAATGATTACTGGCCTGGTTTCGTTTCTACTAAAAACCTTAAGTAATCCTAAGCATTTTAAGAATCACTAGTTACATTTAAAAGTGAAACAACTTTTTTAACCCCATTGATTTTTTTAACATTATTAATTACTGCAGTAGCTTCCGTTTTGGTTACATCACCAAGCAGGTATACTACGTGATTAGTGGTAACCACTTTAATATCATTACTATCAACTCCAGAAATAGTTAATAGCTTGGCCGCTACTTTAGTAGTTATTAATGAGTCACTGCGAGTAACTTCTGCAGTTTGCTTTTTGCCTATTGTCAGATAATTCTTAACTGATTTGACATCCGGAAAGGTACTGGCTACCTGGCCTGCAGATTGCTTAATTGAAGGTTCTTTTACCTGACCTGTAAGTAACACCTCATTATTAAAAACTGTAACTTCAATATTGCTATTAGGGTACATATCATTTAACTTACTGGACAATTTAAATTTTGTACTCTGATTATCAACTATTGATGGTTGACTAGAATCATTATTTTGTGAGTTATCAGCAAAACTATATATTGGAGCCATGATCCCCGACGAGATTAACGTGACCAATCCTATTTTTTTAATAAAATTCTTCATAATCTTTACTCCTATAATAGGGATGTTTTTAATTACAATGTAAAAGCATTAACAAATAAACGGCCTAACTATTAATAAGATAGTTTAATTAGTCTGCAATATCTGACTTAAAGCTTATTACAGCTCGTTCACCTTTCTTAATTCCTTTTAGTGCTCGGCAGTTAGAAGGAGAAGTAACCTGACCTAAAGCAAGCGTACCTCGCTTAGCTGAATATTCATCTTCTGTTGCATATACTGCTTTCCATTTAATTGTACAACTAACTCCATCGTTGGTATAGACACCGGTAATAATAGCATCACGTGGAATTAATATATTATTTCCATTTGGATCATATACATTGTCAATAGCCTTAAAAGTGCCAATTTTCATAATTGTCTCAGCATTATGAGGCACACCCAAAGTTTCTTGAGCCTTTACAGAAATAGTCGTAAATGGCGGAATCGACTGCACATCCTGAGAAAGTTTCTTAGGTGTTGGTACATTATCACTACTACACGCAGCAAGACCTAAGATTAAAGAGCTTAATAAAAGTACACTTTTAAATGATTTATTCATTTTTTGATCTCCTATATTTAATTTGTTATATTTTGCCGATTGATGACTCTATTTTCACGAATCTGTTTGCTAAGACTAAATAACGTATATTCCTGTTATTAATAATAAGCCAAAAAGTGGTTAGCAAATAGACTCCAACCTAAAATTAAAAGTTAACTATCCGACCAAAGTTTGCACTGCATCCCCTTTCCTAAAAATATAGCAACCTGGTAGTATCAGTTGAGGTTACAAATTGATTAAGTAACAACTGACTTATCACTAGGGATAACCATATAACGGCAAAATTTGCGACATTAACCGGCTATTCATATTGATAAATCTGAGTTAAATTGTCTAGCTTGTGATTCATAACAATAAATTAGAAACAGCTAAAATTAAAAAATATCTTTTTTTGCCTTACAAAAAAAGCTTAAAGCAAATATTAACAATAATATGTTTATTGTAAATAGAATAACTAAAGCCCAAAGGGAGCTAATGCCAATACTTACCAGATATATTAAGCCTATGCCCATTAGGCTCAAATAACTACATATACTGAGCATCCATATACCTAAAAACCAAACAGCTAATTTAACTATTTTGTCACGAGCATTTTTAGCCTTGATCAGATGCATATTTGTCAAATATTCAAAACCCAGTTGAATTATTCTTTGGATTAATTCAATAATAATTGCCATTGATTTCCCGTTGCTAGTATTTTCCATAGTTCAATGCTTTTCTAAATAAAATAGGTTTTTATTCCCATTGACCTTGTTATTATTAAAAGACATAAACTCTCCCTCAGATTTATATCAATAATCAAGGAACAAGACCTAAAAACCTATATTGTGATTAATGCGAATAGTTAAATTAATCAATTAAGGTTAAAGAGAAAAAATTTTTAACATTAACCAACTAAAATATAATATTTGAGAATCTCAAAAACATTGTCAGACCATTTTTTTCTTTCCGCCATGTCTTTTTTTGCCAGGAAATCTTCCGCGAAGGCTTTCAAAAGGAAATCCAGGTACCAAAATCGGCGCTAACGGTATATAATTTTTTGATCCAGGTGTTCCATTTCTTAACGCGCTTGAATTTACTTCATTTCTCATATTCCTATTTCCTCGAAAAAACTATAGCATGACAGACTTATATCATCCAACTAGCTAGGGACAGACTTTAACAAATGGTAATTTAACAATCAATTTAAATCTTTAGCCATACGGTTTAGCTATAAAAATTTCTCATCAATAAATGGTGGTAAAAAAAGTGTAATAAGTCACTCTCCATATAATTTATAACACATTGATTAATAATATTCTTTTTTAAGTCTTCACATTTCAATTGGCTTATATTTTAGAATACTCTAAAATATAAGCATTACAGGAGAGTTTAACCTTATACCGAACACGCTCTAAAAAGGTATCCATTATTGTGGATTCAAATTTTTCCTTAAGGGGATAATAATGAGTTCAAAATCGTATAAAGCAGCAGACGCACTACGCGTATATGAAGAATTTAGTAGTAAGTAATCTAGATGGGAGTAACAAAGGATGCGGCAGTTTAAGCTGACAACTTATTGAATAAAATTAATCAACCCGAAAGATAATTAATCTTATGCAATTTAAGCCAGTCATAGTTAAGTGCGGACGAATTAGCTAAGCTCTAACGAAAAATTTAAATTGATAAGAAGCCTTTTATTCAAGATGACGTTTTTAAAATTAAATCAACTTCTTTGGATAAATCCAGGGCTCGATAAATTTTGTAATTTAGGTTCTTTTCATTAAACCATGCCAGATAACAATTTCCTATTTGCAACGAGGTAGTATCTGACAAAATCCTACGATAAAGCTGCAACTGTAAACTATAAAGGATCAACTCACAGTCTTCCAGGTGTTCAAGGCCATTTATTAAGCGATATCTTGAATTTAAATTAAAATTGGCATTAGTTTTCCAATCCCAAATCTCTAATTGCCTTGATTTATAATTAAAAAACAATTGATCTATCGTTCCCGCTACGCCTAAATTAACGTTTCCGATAATGAATTCGGAAACTATTGGTTCCATCTTACCTTCTATATCACAACAAAATTTGTCAGCAAGGGGTCTAAGTAGTTTTAAATGCTCGCAATCTAATAAATTTGAATCTGCTTCTGAATTTTGCTCCAAATTTATATTATTTAATCGAGATTCTATATAGCGGTGAAAGTTTGAGCCACGTAATTGAGCGGTATCGCGCTTAGCATTCCACTCAGCAATTATTTGGCTAAAATCTTTGCCTGTTTCTTGAGCCTTAAGCTTTGCCCAGTATTCTGCTTCAAATGGTTTTTTAAAATTTGAAAGTAATTTAGTAACTGAAGTTAGGGAACTAGAACCGAGAGAATATTGGTGCAGTTCTTTATTAAAGTCTATTTGAGCAAACTTATTAAGCTCGCTGATTATCGTTAACTTGTCAATCATCTTTAAAGGTTACTTAATGGTTGAGAAAATAAATTTGATTATTAGGCATTTACTACCATATCATCCGCATACGCAATTATACCAATTGCGCTTAAGTTTAGTACGAATTGGAAAACTATTAACTACAAATTAGCTAACGCACCATGAATTCATTTCCTGTAAGGCGGGATAAGCCAAAAGTGCTATAATCTAGCTCTAATAGAATGCTAATAAATCATTTTTATTCAAGTTTCCTCAATGAGCGAATTAGTAAGTGCTAAAATTACAGAAATGGACCTAGAAGGCCGGGGTATTGCATATATTAACGGCAAAAAAGTAGTTATCCCAGGTGCGTTAAGCAATGAAAATGTACTAATCAGATTATTGCCTACACGAAAAGGCAGCTACAAAGGCGAAACTATTGAAATAAAACAACCCAATAAGCATCGAGTAATCCCACGCTGCCCTAATTATGTAACTTGTGGTGGCTGTACCTTACAACACCTGGATTCTCACTCACAAATTCAATTGAAACATGAATTCTTACTCAATTCCTTGGCAAATATTAGCAAAGTTACACCTGAAGCCATTTTAGAACCAGTAGTTGGCCCAGATTGGCAATATCGTTATCGAGCAAGATTATCAGTATTTTATGATACTAAATCTGACAGCATGTTAATTGGATTTAAAAAGCAATCTTCAACCCATATTACACAGATGAATGAGTGTAGTATTTTACCCGAACATATATCCGAATTAATCCCCAAATTAAAACTATTAATAAGAAGCCTCTCAGCATATAATAGGATTCCACAGATCGAAATCGCTGTAGGGGCTAAGTTATCCGTTTTAGTAATAAGAACCTTAGTAGCATTAACTAATGAAGACCAAAAACAAATAAAACTGTTTATTGATAACATGAACAACGCTTCACTCCAAATCTGGTTGCAGCCTAATGGTCCGGATAGTTGTTATCCGTTATATCCAATAAGCATGCCTGGACTTAGCTACGAACTAACAGATTTTAGCCTAGAAATGCCCTATATCCCTACTGAATTTACCCAAGTCAATCCAATATTGAATCAAAAAATGGTAAAATTAGCCATCAATCTTTTAGAGCTTGGCAATAAAGACCGAGTTGCAGATTTTTTTTGTGGGATTGGAAACTTTACGTTACCTATAGCTAGGGATGCTCAATATGTTTTAGGGATTGAAGGCTCGACAAGACTTGTTGCTAGGGCTAGACAAAATGCCAAATTCAATAATCTTTACCATAAAGTTAGTTACCAGGCACACAACTTGTTTACAATTGATCAGGATTGGTTAGATAGTTTAGGAGATTTTGATAAATGGTTAATTGACCCTCCTCGCGAAGGGGCACTTAGCTTAATTAAGGCAATTTCAAAGCAAAATGCACCTAAGAGAATAGTTTATGTTTCATGTAATCCGCTAACTTTAGCTCGCGATGCAGCCATTTTAACCAATGTAAAAGGATATAAATTAAAACAAGCAGGAATAATAAATATGTTTCCACATACTGCACATACAGAATCAATCGCTGTTTTTGATCTAATTAGAGGCAATTAGTATTTGAAGTGGAAGCGGCTATTTACATAACCGCTTAGTTTGAGGTTGTAAATTAAATAAATATTAATTAATTAATAACATTTCACTAAATTTGATATTAAAAAATTGACTTAGTTCTGAAAGATCACACTCTTTAATTGGTGTATTACGTTTTCTAATAATCTCAACAGCTGATTCTTCGCCATATACCTCCATAGTATTCTCTTCCAATTTTTTTTCATTTACGCTAAGAGATTTAGACTTAGAATCTAACCCGGCTTTTTTTGTAGCGGGTCTTTTTTTTAGAGCTCGAATTTTTTCTCGGCTAAATAAATAACCCTCGCCATTTAGACTATGAGTTTCTCTAAAAAATGCATTACTACCATTTTTATGGTTATTCATATCATATGTCCCCGTTAAAAATTATTTAATTGTATGCCAAGTTAAATTAATTCCAAGACATGCCCTTTAGAGTTCCAGTATAGTACCACATCAATAATATATTAGCTCATGAATACTACAGCTTAGAAGTTTAGCCAAAAGGCTAAGGCATAAGCTATCACCCGCTAATAAACTGATTTAAAACTCATTCTTATTTATAGCATTTAATTACGAGGGATAAATTACCTACAAATCTATTTTTCTAATTTAAATTTGAGGTTAGTTTTGACAATCGGCCATTCACTTTCAATAATACTATAACATTATTTCAACTTGGGCCAAAATTTCAAGTAACCAATAACTGATAATTCCTATTTAGCGTTTACAAAGCTGCAATAACCCTGTTAAAATAAGTATTATTCTTAAATTTTACTTTAATACACCGCCGAACTTTTCTAAGGAATTAACAGTATGTATATTAATCTTGATGATTTTGAAATGTATTATATTGACAATCAAAAAACTGACAAACCAGTATTAATCTTTATTCATGGTTTAGGCGAAAACCTTGACTCATGGCAAAATCAAATTGAATATTTTGGAGATAACTACCGGGTGATTGCTATGGATCTCCGCGGTCATAATCGGAGTACAGATGGCACTAAGCCAATTACAATTAAGCAATTTGCAGAAGATATTATTGCATTATGTGATAAATTAGGAATTACTAAGGCTCATTTTGTCGGGCTTTCTATGGGAGGCATAGTCTGTCAACAGTTAGCCATCGATCATCAGGAACGGATGTTGACCGTTTCATTATGCAATACCGCTAGTTATGCGACAGATGAAGCCAAAGCTAAACTAGCTGACCGGATCTCAATGATAAAAGCAGTTACGATGGATGAGATGGCTGATTTTATTGTTACAGCATGCTTACCACCCGATTATCAACAAAAAATATATGATAGTGCATATTCAATATTCCGCCTTAATCGCAAAGAACCATATATGGCAGCAACTATCGCAACATTCTCCATAGACTTTAGAAATCAATTAAATAGTATTACCATTCCTACATTGGTACTTACTGGGGAATTTGATAAAGCTACGCCACCAGAAGCAACTAAATTTATCCATCAAAACATCTCAAATTCTGAAATGCATATTATTCCAGGGGTGGGGCATTTAAGCAAGCTTGAAAACCCCACAGAATTTAATCGCTTGATTAACAACTTTTTAAGTAAGCATATTTAATATCTGATGTTGTTACGCACTAAATCAAATTTTAGTATTTTGCCCAAAATAGGGAAAGTACGTAACATCTCTTAATATCATAAGTGACATAAAGCAAACACAACTGCTCATTAAAATAATCAATTAGAAAAAGAGTAGGCTCATTGAAGAAACCTTATCTAGTATTAGCGTTTGCTATCCTACAGGATAAACTTTCTTGAAAAAAATTTGCTAAAAACCTTTCAGGGTAATACAATTATCCCCTCAGCAATTATAAACCATAAATCTAGGGGTTGTTAGCTCAGTGGTAGAGCGTTACGTTGACATCGTAAAGGTCGTTGGTTCGATACCGACACAACCCACCAGTATATTTATCTCACCTCCTTATTTTCCAATATTTTTAGCCTAAATAATAACAATTGTAATGGCTTTATTAAATTAACCATTTGCTTAATCTTGCTTAAAATTACGATTAATTTACTCTAAAATTGACCTAAGATTGACCTAAGATTGACCTAAGACAATTTTAGTATCTTTTTCTTTTCATCGGACTTAATAAAGCGAGCATGGTTTTTATAAATCATTTCTATAGTTTCATGACCTACAATTTTGTACAACCCCCACTTCCATGCGTATTGTTTAGTCTACTTCAGTTTATGTTGGCGACCTGGATAATTCAAGTTATACAAATTACCAATCTTGTTTTAACAGAATTTTCTATCCTCTGAAATTGAAGGTATTAATCATGATCAATTTTAAATACAATATTGGTATTGCATCATCCTAATATGCATAAAGGTACAAATATTACTTATCCTTTGCTTGCATTTGTACCTTGGCAAGAAGATATAGCATTACTATATCTTTTTGCTTATTAATACCTTGAAAAAAAGACCAACAGCCGGAATTTAACAATTACTGTAATTCCGGCTACCTATTTAACCCATTAAGCATACATCAAATAACTCACCGATTCAATTCACTAACATAAATATAATAATTTTTGCAATCTACAGAAAATGAAGATACCAATAACAGAATTAATTGGGTAGAATTACGCAATTGCATTCCTGAAATTTATGCAATGAGGTATATACGTTACGCATTGTCTTGATTACCTGTACCTCGACCAAAAAGGATATAGTTAAAGCTATATCCTTTTTTATTTATATCTTAATATTCATTAAGAAAATTCTTTATTTCTAAATCTTCAGTCAATTATTTACAAAAATAACCTTATGCCAATAGTAATTGTGGTCTTTATACTCTATCTTATTCCAGAGAAGAAATAGCTTGCCTTATACCTTTCTAGCGGACACTCAGATATTTTAGGCTTCATTAGCTGGAAAATTAATACTATTTTGTACATGATATCAATAGTACTACAAGTTTCTAAATTAATTAAGTTTGTTACGCACTTTCACAAACTTTTGGCAAAATAATAAGATTTATTAAAATGGTTAATTAATTTATAACTAGTTATATAGTATATTTGATTTTGTTTACGAAATTAGCGTTATTTGTTAATTTGTTTGAGTGATGCGAGTTTATCAACAAATAGCAAACGAGTAAGACAAAATCTTAGATGCGGAAGATTTGAGCTATAACTCAATTAACTTTTAGATAAATCTGATACACTGCTTTAAATTTTATTAGCGTGCGTAACATCACTTAATTAAAATAAATTTCGGAAGGAGGTGATTTCACATTTTATTATTATATGTTAAGAGTAGTTCTGCACTGGCAATAATTTACTGTATAATATTTAGTTTACATATGTATTGCTTATTAAATACCAAATACTTTTATAATACTAATTATTGATTTATTACTAGGTTGTGATACACTTTTTGCCACTATATGAAAGTTATATATGTTATTTAACAGTTACTTGTTTATATTCATTTTTTTGCCAATTTCATTTTTCTTATATTTTGTTGTAGCTAAATTAAATCTTCGTAGACTCCCAATTTTGAATTTGGCCATAATGAGCCTATTATTTTATTCTTTGTGGGAGCCTAAATACACAATTTTAATTTTGATTTCGATTGTTACTAATTTTCTTTGCGGATACTTTATCCAAAACTCTCGTGCCAAAAAAGCAATTTTAAATAGCGGCCTATTGTTTAATTTATCTTTATTAGGGTATTATAAGTATACCAATTTTTTTATTGAAAACCTAGACCGTATAACCGGAGCGAAGTATCAACTATCGGCCATTGCCCTCCCATTAGGTATTAGTTTTTTTACTTTTACCCAGATTGCTTATTTAGTAGATTGCTATAAAGCTAAAGTAAAAGAAACTAATTTTTTGAATTATTTCTTATTTGTAACTTTTTTCCCTCATCTGATAGCCGGACCAATTATTCATCATGCCGAAATGATGCCCCAGTTTCAAAAAGCAGAGTTTAAATTAAATTATAACAATATTTATAAAGGCTTATCCTTATTTGCTATCGGTTTATTTAAAAAAACCATTGTTGCAGACTTATTTGCGTTTAATGTTGCCAAACTATTTAATTTAGCTACAGTTACTCATTTATCATTTTGGGAGAGTTGGTCTGCCGCCCTATCTTATTCAGTACAGCTATATTTTGATTTTAGCGGCTATACAGATATGGCAATTGGTATTGCCTTACTCTTTAATATCATTTTACCGATAAACTTTAATTCACCTTACAAGGCTGATTCAATTTCCGATTTCTGGCAACGTTGGCATATAACCTTAAGCAGATTTTTAAGAGAATATATTTATATACCATTAGGTGGGAACAGGAAGGGCTATATCCGCCGAGAAATAAACGTATTGTTGGTATTTTTAATTGGCGGATTCTGGCATGGTGCGGGATGGACCTTTATTGTATGGGGTATTTTGCATTCTATAGGTTACATAATTTCTCGAGTATGGAATAGCATTACTAATTATTTTAAATTTTTATCGTTGCCCAAATTTACCTATGTCCTAATTACATTTATCTATGTAACATTCTGCTGGGTTTATTTTAATGCTTCAACTGTTACATCAGCAAATTCAATGATTAAGTCAATGCTCTCACTTGACTTCCACTCTAAAATGAATTACTATATCTTTCCTGCAATAGTTGTAATAGCTGCAACAATGTTATTACCAAATTCCAACCAAATTGTTGAATACACAACAACTCGGAGCAAAAATTTTGCAATTGCTTATGCCATAATTTTCTGGATTGGGCTTATTGCTATCAACCTTATACCTAACACGCCATTTATTTATTTTCAATTCTAGTAAAATATGAAAACCAAAACCTTTTTTCTAATCTCCACTTTGATTATCCTAATTGGAATTACTGTTATTCTTAATCAATTTGCAATGTCAAAGACTATCATACCTTTTAACTTGGATAGGCCATTAGCTTCATTATACAGGTTGGAGCATACAGTTAATCCAGTCGTATTTCTTGGTGATTCTCGGACAAAATATCAGGTTGATACAGAATATTTAAATAATACCCATGCGTTAAGTGCAAATGTAACTAATGGTGGAATTAATGGGTTCTATTACCCTTACCAGATAGCTGCTTTTAAGGTAGCAGCTAATAATCCAAATATCCACAAAATCTATTTTTCTATGCCCATTCGGGATATTTTTGGCAAAGTCCCATTGAACCCGGGTAATTTTGGAAACTTTATCAGCCCCGGATTATTGCTGCCATTATTGATGATGCCGCAAGTCGGATTAAATTTAAAAGGGCAAATGGTCAGCGCAGCCGTAAATAATATAATCGATCTGCATTATATCTTATATTATTTGCAAACTACTTTAATGCCAAACGACAAATTTAGTTCAAGTAGCCAATACTGCCAACAACAATCAGCTTCATTATTTCAAAAAGTATATGTTTGTAAAAACGGAGATGGTTATATAATTTCTAATTCTGCTCCTAAAAGAAAGTCAATCCGTAACGTAGTAGTTAATATAGATAATGTAACGAATGGGTTTTTATATACTTTTATGAACATGAAGCAAATGACTTCTGCTACACATAAAGATTTATACCTGGTCTTGCTTCCAGAATATGGTGTGAAATATCAAATAGATATAAAGCAACTTGAAGCAAAATTAGGGGTTACGGTCATAGATATGTCACATACTTTTAAAAATGAAAGCGACATCAAATACTGGGTTATCGATGAGGGGCACTTAAATCAGCAAGGTCGAGAGATCTATACCAAATTACTGATAAATAAAATAGTGGACTTAAAAAACTAATTATTTGCGAAATGTTGAATCCATTATAGTTATTTATTATTACTAAGGCACTTTACTGATATTAACTATTAACTAGCTGATTTTTTAGAAGTTATCTAACTTTACTGGCATAGTTTCATCTTTATGCTAAAAATTATTGCCTTTTTAGACTGTGATGAATTATAATAATATGTAAAATAGATAAACTACTTAGAAAATATCGCTCTTTAAGTTTGCAAAATGACATTAACCATAAATTTCTGGTTTTTTATACAATTTAATGATTTAACTAAAAATATTAATATACAAAATGCGTTTGAAAAAAAATAAATTCTCTCTAGTAGCTAAAATAACGTTACTTTTAATGTTAAGCATACGTTGTTTTGCAGCCTCTCATTCTAGTAGCGCACACTTTGCATCTACTCATCAGTTTTCTGCGCATTTTGCAAGACAAGCAACTACCCTAGGTTCTTCAAAAGTAGCGGTAAGCACTATGACAGGCAATAGCCACCCAGCCCAAGCAACGGCAGTCGGATTAGGATCCAAAGAGGAAACAAGCCTTAGCCAGACGGTAGCTACTATAAGTTCAAATGATAAGTTGGCGGCTGTAGCTCCAGCCAAAGTTAGTTCCATCACTGATAACTCGCAAACGAGTACAATTAACTCACAAGCTAACACAACTAGCACACAAAATAACACTATTAGTTCACAAATTAACCATATAGTAATTGATAAACCTATGGTTTCCTATGCTCCCAGCAGTAAGCCGGATACTGCAACTCTTACCACAAGTGGTTTTGGGCCCAAACTAACAGGGCCTAATCAACAAAGAATTACTTATTCGCCGCATAGTAAACAAACTCGAAAAATGGATAGTTTAACCAAGGCAACAGTTGAGACATCGACAACTTCGACGACCACAACAACTAGCTCAAAGTCTGGGGCTAAGCTCAGTACTACACCATCTAGCCTAAATAAAGTTAATTTCGTCCCACTTTCCACTACCTCGGCAGTTACGTTGCAGTCTATTGCCAAGGCGAATTTAGGTACACTAACTACCGAAGCGTTACTTGAAAAAACACCCCCTGAATTAGCGGCACAGAAATATAAGTCGCCAGTTTCAGCTAGTAAAACAAGACAAAAACTCTATAAAGCACTTGCTGAATATGGCATGGCAGTTGGTGGAAGTTCAGCTATTATTAGCGCACTGATTATGTTAGCTAATTATCGTATGCGCAAACGGGTATTTGCTAAAATTGCGAAAAAGGTAAAATTAAGCTTCGCGTAATTCTCTTTCAAATTAAAATTTGATCTACTGAGAATCCATCGTTGCCCTCTAGAGCTAACTAGTAAGGTTTAAAAAAGTAGAGAATAGCTATAAAACTAGTGCTAAATTAGAAGAAATAAGATACTGAATTAAACACTCGAGACCTACATAACTAAATAGCCTATTTCCAATGACATTAAGCAGTTTTAAAAACCATGCTTCTGGTTTTAATTTCTGGCGCTAAGCCGAGAAAGCATTCTTGGTGGATATAAGGAGAATTGAACCATAAATCACATATTGATTTATCTTAATATTTTTGCATTTATTCAAAAACTTGACACAATAAGACATGATGATATTGAATAGTATAGTTAAAAAAGTTAAAACATGCACACAATTGATTATATCCAAAAACTAAAAGAAGCCAAGTTTAATAATGAACAGATTACCGCAATTGCTACTATCGTAACAGATCTTGAAGAAAAGCAAAAACACGAAGTTGCCACTAAAAAAGATATTGAATTAGCGACTCTTGAATTAAAGCAAAAAATCAAAGCCCTAGAAATAAAACTACTTTCCTTATATAGCGGTAGCGTTTTATTAATTCTCAGTTTTTTAGCCAAAGGATTTCATTGGTTCTAAAATACCTAATGTTTGCGCCGACTATATAAGCGATTTTTTATCCCGATCTTCAGCTGTATATCAATCCAGCCAAAGCGGCAAAAAGGGTTTTTAAACTTAAAGCAATACCAAGATAATATAAACTATTAAAGTTTTGTTCTATACTTGAGAATCTAGCGATGCTGTTTAAGGAAGAGCCAAAAGAAGCAATAACATATCAAAACTCTGGATAACCGGCAGCAAAAAGCGATTAATTGCTATCTTCTGTGACTAATATAAATTCAAAGAAAGAGCAACATAAATAACTATACACATAAGCTGCTCTTTCTAAATTATGACTTTAAAAAGTATAGATTATGTTAGTGAACGCTATAATCAGAGCCAGTGGATTTTTGTTTAGAACAATATTTCTTCATACCAATCAGCTTTACGAAAAATATTAAAGAATGTGCAAATAAAACTAAATAAAAATTGGCTTTTGGGTTTTTATGCTTAATTCTTATTGAATGTATTTTACTTAAATAATAATATTTATAAAATATACTCTTCAATGATAATCGACGTTGGTAAGGGGATTTTATTTGCTTTAATTTTTTGCAACAAAGTTATTTCTATGTTTCTTGTAATGCTAAGTATAGGCACACCTGACTGTTTTGACTCGAATAGATTCATAATTCTCATACCATTCAAATGGGTCGAATAAAAAACGAATCCAACAATCCATCCCAATACTATAGAAATAGCTCCAGTTTCATTCGAAGCAGCCATAGTTATTAGGGCTATTATTATCCAAATAAAAAGTTTTGTGAAGTAAACATATATAACAGGGAAAACGGTCGAATGAATCCGTTCATATTTTGTATAAACTATATAATTTAGGGAACAATATGCTAGCATCAATATATCACTTTTCCAAGTAATACGTAGCACTTTATACAAGCTTAAATTTTGCTTTAAAAACCTACTTTACAATTTCTAAAAAAACAATTTTCTTTGTATCTCTACTAGCTTTTACAGGTAGCTTGATATAAGTTACCTACAATATTACTCACTTTGCTTTTTTCAGTATTAATTTGCTTTCAAAGCAAATTTTCTTGTTGCAAATATTGCTCCAGCTACACTAGCCATTCCGCTTAACAGGAAAGCAAAGAATAAAACGATCGAAACTCTACCCATCTGATTTGTTACTGAATTAGCTTTATCTTTTACGTCAGGGGATTCTGTACTGTTATCCAAGGCTCGGCTTAGTGTTGACTATACTTATTCTACCACCGATAAAAGCTCCAGACGCAGCTGTAGTCATTAGTACAGTGATTAAAGTAGCCAGACTCCAAGCGGCTACAGCATGACAACCACTTTTGAAACTATTGCCGAAAGAGCCCAACTCTCCCTTAGATTTCTGATTATTTATGGTTGTTTCCATTTTTATTCTTTCTTAATTTAATTATTAAAAAGGGAAATTATAATCTTCCCCCTTTATTCACTTATTTATTAGTTTGTTTTAAGGATTCGAGTCCTGCTTTTTTAATCTAGTTATGCTCTTGCTTACTCGTAGATGGATGGCTTTTATCTTTATTACCGGTGCCTTTAGCGGTTGAAGAGCCACTTATATGTATTTGGTTATTAATTGTCATTTTAAATTCTCCATTTTAAATTTAATGAGTTTTTTGAGCTGTGATAGACTCACCGCTTGTCGAATCCTCTTAGGTATGCTTAGGCTCTTCTTTAGAAGAGGCTTCCTGGCTATTTGGGTTAGGAGCGTCAAAAGTATCTTCGTTCTGCTGTTGGCAATTAGTATTACCGTTATGTTGGTTATTATTACCCGATTGGTTTTGGTTTGTATTCATTTAAGTTTCCTTAACTAAAAGTTAAACGGTTACTATTTATTTAAAATATACATACATCCCAGCAATTAAAAATAAAATGTAAATAATGAGAAAGAAAATAAAGAAAAGAATTCAGACGTAAAAAAGCGATGGCGTATGGAATTATAGTTTTGCCAACTAAATCTTTAAAAACATCTCAATATGTTAGTTATGGGTGAACTATTTATCTGTCGATGTTTCTCTAACTCCCTTGATGAAATGACATAGTAACATGATATGGTTCACCCCAATACGATTATTAGAAGTGAAATTCTTTGGGATAACCTTATGGTAAATTTTATAAGCATGGTACTGCTCTACTAACCTAATGGCATTATAAATTAATATTAGTAAAATCCAATTATCCATTAGCTAAATGTATAAATATATTTGCACGTTATATTCTGGTAATGTGTTATAGTTGGTTTGTAAGTGAAATTTAGTTAGACTAATCACATCTTCTTGCTGACAACATTATTTGTGCTAAGAATTTCTAGATATCTTAATTAAGAAACAGTAATAGAGAAAGAATTAACCATGAATAAGAAGTTGCTAGATCCGGATGGGGGCTATTTTATGACAACAGCCAAACTCAGAGCTCTCAAAAATAAGGTCAAGGTAAAGAAAATCCTCCCTATAAACAAGTTGGGAGTTATAGCTGATATTTTTGGAAGTCAAAAATCCCGGACAGGATTAAAGCTAGAAGGAGATATAATTGCTCCTATGAATTACGAAGATGAGGATGATGAGGCAACAATTAAAATAAAGAAAAGGAATACGCCACTGCGCATTTGCGATAACGCTGAACTTGATCAATTCTATGCAATTGGATTCAAGGATCTGTTACCCATTACCATCTAGGCTTATTTATAATAGCCAGCGGTTCCTCTGCTTTGCTGGGAGCCCTCTAATATTTTAGCTTGTAACTTGCGTATGCTAACGCTTGAACTGTAAATTTATCAATTATCTTTTTGGAAATAATATAAAATGTACAAGAATCAAAAAACCCCAAACTCTAGATTGTATGTCGGTGAATTGGACCACAAAGTAACTGTTGAAGTACTAAAGGAACTATTTAGCAGATACGGAACAGTATTATCAACAACTTTAAGTAAATCCCAGTCTCCTGATCTCAATTTTGGGTTTATAAGTATGTCAAGCCTTTATGAAGCTAGAGCGTGCGTTGAGAACTTAAATAATTTTATTGTTAATGATAACCCTATAATAGTTAGGTTTTGAGTCTAATATAGCAAATATTTCAAAGAAACATTTGCTATATTCAAGAATTATGTGTTACACTGAAAAATAATCCAATTAAATACTTCTTAGTCAATTATCACATTGTATTTGCTACCGCAACACTTTGCCTTACTTTTCTAACCTCAGCATTTAGTTACTTTATTATAATCAATTTACATGGAACTCATAATGAAAAAGTCCCTATTCGTTGCAGGTCTTGACTATGCAATTACTAACGAAAATTTAAAAGAAATCTTTAGCGCTTATGGCATAGTAGAAACTGCTAAAGTAGTTACAGACAAATTCTCAGGCCAAAGCCGTGGCTTTGGTTTTGTAGATATGTCAACTCAAGAAGAAGCGCAAAATTGCATTAACAGCTTAAATAACTCGACAGTAAACAGCAGACAAATTGTTGTTAAGTTTAAAGAAGACAAGCCATCAGAAAACCGAAACCAGAGTAGAGGTTATAACTCTCGCTGGTAAATAATTTATTTGTAGTAGTTACTAAATTAGTTTTGTAACTACTACAATCAAGGAATATATGAATTTAGAGAATTTTGATATTTATCAAAAAGAAATCATTAAAAATAGTCTTGCTGATGGAATAAATCCATCAAGCTTTGCAAGACCAACAATTAGCTCATTTAATATGCAAGTAGCAGCTTATGCTCTTAGCCAAAATATTAACCTTAGTAAATACTTAGACGACTTTGATTTTGAACAGTTGAACGAAATCAGGCTAGCTATAAAATTTAAATTAAAAGCTTCAAAAATTGCTATTATTGGAATGTCAGCCAGAGAAATGTATCTAAAACGAATTGCTTTAATGAAAAGCCGTAAACAGTTGTCATCTAATCTTCAGTCTGCCTAGATTGCTTTTTAAGCCCATTAATGATAGAAAGGGCTATCTCCTATGAAAAAAACCTTGTTAAATTTTAGTATCTTCGTTGTTTATTTGTTGAGCTGGTTGCCGCTGGAAATTATCCGTTATATGGGTAATCTCCTTGGAACAATAGGATACTACTTAGCTGCTAACCGTAGAAAAGTCGGGTTACGCAATTTAAGCTTATGTTTTCCAGATATGACTGAGCAACCAAAACAAAAAATCATCAAGCAACATTTTAAAGATCTCTTGACAGCGGGCTTAGAATACAGCACAGTTTTTTATGGCAGTAAAAAAAGGATAAAGCAATTTGTAGAAATTGATAACTTGGGAGAAGTAAAAAAATACCACTTAAAAAGACCAATCATCTTATTAGCTCCACATTTTGTTGGCCTTGAACTTGGTGCTATGCGCTTAAGTATGGAAATGGATTTAAGCAGCATCTACTCTAAGCAAAAAAGTGAGCTATTAACCAAGCGCTTAAAAAAAGCCAGGTTAAGATTCATGGCAGAAGGTAATAGTATCTTATCCTCTAGACAAGAAGGCCTTAGGAGTATTATAAAACATATAAAACGAACTAATACGCCTTTCTATTATTTACCCGACCAGGATTTTGGTGAAACTGATTCTATATATGCACCGTTTTTCGGGCAAAAAAGCTGCGCAACTATTACAACCCTTGCAAAACTAGTTAAACTGACTAATGCAGTTGTAATTCCGATGGCTACTTATCGGTTCAATAATAAATATCGAGTTGTACTTGGTAAAGCTTGGGAACCATATCCGGAAGAAAATGAGCGTGCTAGTGTCATTAGGATGAACAAATGCATTGAAGCCATGATTGAACCACATATTGAACAATATTTTTGGCTGCATAAACGCTTTAAAACTCAACCGGATGGAAGACATAAGCTATATCAATTTAATTAAAAATTCCCTCTATGGTTAAGAAATTAAAGAAAATTAAAGGAGTAAATTGTAATGACTAATGAAGAGCTACAAAAAGTGTTAGAACAAATGAGAAATGAAGTAGAGCTGCAAAATAAACTGATTAATGATTTGACCAATAGGGTTTTGGTTGCTGAGAGAAAAATACGCAGATTAATAGCAAGTTAACCATATAAGTTTACAAAATATGCAAGATGAAAAAATGCTGCAATAAATTTAAAATTTTCCCATATCCACATAATAACTCAGTATCAAATAACAAGTAATTTAAATGATTTTGTCTTTTTAAATCCAGATAATATGAAATGCTGGCAAGACGATCAAATTGATTAGACGAAGGTGGAGTAAGTTGTTTGATGATAAAGAAGTAAGATACAGATACCCCTACCAGATGCGACATACTTACGCTTCTACCTTATTAAGTAATGGGGAAAATATAGCCTGGATAGCAACACAGATGGGGCATATCAATACTGAAATGGTAATCAGGAATTACGGAGAATTTATTCCTAATAGTAACTTGCTTGGCGGCTATACACTAAAGGGCAAAATAGATTTAGTTACCAAATTGTCACCTTGAACCACCAACCCTATCTAACATATTGATTCTATTAGGTATTTGTGGTGGAGATGGCGGGAATTGAACCCGCGTCCGAAAGTCCTCTACAACGAGTACTACATACTTAGTTAAGTCTTTTGGCATTCGCCAAAATTACGCCGGCTTAACAGGCTTAATTTCAGCTAACCGCTTAGTTTCAACCTAAATCTGCGGTAAATTTAGATCTAAGCCTATTTGATTGGCGTTACAGCTTAACCAATAGGCAAGTTAAGTGTAACGGAGCAGAACTTAAGCTGCTGCAGCGGCCATAACAGAATCGTTAGATGCTGCTAGGTCGAATTTTTTAAATGTGTTTGCATTTACTTTGTTTACAGTGTTTTACGTGGGCTGTGATCACGGTATGCACTCTGATTGCTTTGTCACCCCCGTCGAAGCCATGTCATCCCCGAGGTACAATTTTGTCAGTAAGGTATTATACTATAATTCCCCTAAACGTGGATAGATAAAAAATTAGGCAAACCCTTTTGCTGTAATATTTGTTAGGAATTATCGATTATAATCTATAAATTTCCAGCTCTTTATAACCTGTGATTGGCTCATACTCTCGCTTGAATTGGTAATTCATCAATTCTACAATTACTATCTCAGCGGTAGTATGGATAATATTCCCATCCATTAAATGGCCACCAATTACCTTACCATTTGCATCAGCAAGGCTAATATGTAAATGTAACCCGGTATTGGCTAAGGTACCTACTAAAGAAACAATCTCATAATTATTTATCTGTTGATAATATTCTTTAGCACTCGCCAATCTTAAATTTACCTCAGCCAAACTGCCAACACAGGTCACAATGGCAGCTGAGGTCAGGTTATTATTACGAGCATAGTCCGCTAAAGCACCCTTCAAGTCTGCCCCTGGTTTTAAGCGAATTGGATGAAATTTATACATTTAGTGATCAGGTAAAAATTGTTTAAAATAAAGAGCACAGCTAGAAGCTAGCCAAGTAGTTACAATAGCCATAATGATTAAAATGGTAAAGACCTGTAAACTGATTAAACCTACTTCCCAAGCAATCTTCATCATTACCACTTCGACTACTCCGCGAATATTTAGTACTGATGCCAGAAACATCGATTCCTTATTTGAATAGCCAAGGATCCTGCTGCCAAAAACTACGCCGATAAACTTGCCGACAAAAGCAATTATTGTTGCGGCTAACCCTAGCAATAATATTTTTGAATTTGTAATTAGACTAATATTAGTAAGGGCACCGATTTTGGCAAAAAATATCGGGAGCAATAATACAGTTGTAAAGTCATCAATTTTAGAGCGCATTTGCTTAATCATCTTATTATCACGAGGCAGCATTAAACCAAAAACAAAGCCGCCAAATACCTGATGTAAATCGACTGAATCAGCAAGCACTGCAGAGATAAAGCAACCAACAATCATAAAACCCAACATCGTACGATGATGGCTAATACGGCCGACAATAAATCTGATTAGTGGAGGGAAAACAAAAAGGATTGAGATCATATAAATAGTAAAAATTATCCCCTCACCAATTTGTAATATATCGTTGGTCTGGAAATAAACCAGCATTGCCGCAAAAAAGACCCAAAAGATTACGTCTTCAGAGCTAGCAGATAAAAGCGCAACATGAGAAATTTTTCGGTTTAATAAATTAGCATGAGCCAAAAACAATGAAACCAGAGCAAATGCAGCTATCGACATCGATAAACCGACTAAAACTGCAAATTGGGAATACTTGATGTATGAGACAGCTTCAGCATTCAATGGATATAAATAACGGGCAAACCATACGCCCGCTATAAAAGGAACTAACATTCCGAATATAGAAACTAATACGTTTGATTTCTTTTCATGAACGATGGCAAAATCAAAGCGTGTGCCTAACGTCATCATGAAGAGAATTATTCCCATATTCCCAAGTGCACTACAACTATCAAGATCAAAATATTCTTTAGGCAGATGCAAATTAGTTACAATTGCCCCAGCAACAATGCCACCGAGAACCATAGGTTTATTGAATCGGCCCATGAACTTATAAAGTACTGCTGTAATAGTTATTATTACGAAAACAGTAAATAACATCTTATCAACATCATCAAAAATATTGATAGGCATAATCGCCTCCATTTATTTTATTGCATCAATTACAGCTTTTTAGTTTTAGCTACCCCGGAGTGAAAATAATCACAATAAAGAGTTAAATCACATTGTTCACATAGCGGGCGCCTGGCTTTACAAATATATCTTCCATGCAGGATTAACCAGTGATGTGCATCTAGTAAAAACTCATCAGGAATCACTTTTATTAACTTTTTCTCAACATCTACTACTGTCTTACCTTTAGCTATGCCAAGTCTATTGGCTACCCTAAATACATGCGTATCAACTGCCATAACGGCTTCTTTGTATAAGGTATTTAATATAACATTTGCAGTTTTACGGCCAACACCAGGCAGAGCTTCAAGCTCATCCCGTGAACGAGGAACTTCCCCATCATATTTTTGTGCCAGGATTTGGGCCATTGCAATAATATTTTTTGCTTTTGACTTATATAAACCGATGGTTTTAATATATGGCGTTAAGCCATCCACCCCTAATTCGACCAGCTTCGCTGCAGTATTTGCTACTTTAAATAAAATATCGGTAGCTTTATTAACCCCTGCATCCGTCGATTGAGCAGAGAGTATCACGGCAACCAGAAGCTCAAACCCAGTTGAAAACTTCAGTTCAGTTGTCGGTGTTGGGTTTGCTGCACGCAAAATCGTAAAAATTTGCCGGGATTGCTCAGAACGTTTTTTTAACATTAATACTCACTCTCCCACTCGTAAGCTAAATTTTCGAATCTGGTATATTGATTTAAGAAGGCTAATTTAATCGTGCCAGTTGATCCGCTACGGTTTTTGGCAATATTAACTTCAGCAATTCCTTTTTCTTTACTGTCTTCCCGGTTGTAATAGTCATCACGGTAGAGTAATAAAATAATATCGGCATCCTGCTCTAACGCACCTGATTCACGCAAGTCAGAAATATTTGGACGTTTATCGGTGCGGCTCTCAACATCACGATTTAATTGAGATAAAAGGATAATAGGCACATCCAGTTCCAAGGCCAAGGTTTTCAGCGAGCGTGAGATTTCAGCAATTTCTTGTGCCCTATTTGATCCTGGCCCACTATTTATTCCACTCATAATCTGGACATAGTCAATTACAATCAAGCCAAGCTTCCCTACCCGATCGGCAAGCCGTCTTGCACGGGCCCGCAGGTCGATTACATTAATTCCGGAAGTCTCAGCAATATGTATCGGAGCACTTTTAAGTTCACTCATCGCGATATAGATTTTTTCCATATCATCATGGGTTAGTTCCCCCCGTTTCATCGCACTTTGATCAACTTTGGCACACGAGCTTAGCATCCTTTGAACTAGCTGCACTCCAGGCATCTCTAAAGAAAACACCGCTACCGGCATTTTATTTTTTAACGCGATATTTTCTGCAATATTGAGCGCAAATGAAGTTTTCCCCATACCCGGACGGCCAGCAATAATGATGAGTTCACCACGCTGTAGTCCTGAAGTATAATTATCTAATTCCATGTAATGGGTTGCAACTCCAGTTATACCGTCTTTATCTTCACGTTGTGAAGCTTCCATCATTTTTTTTATCACTTCATCAAGTAGATCCTTAAATTGGGCAAATTGCTTATTGCTCGAATTTAAATCCTTGATATTAAAGATCTTTTGCTCAGATTCATCTAGTATCTGGTCAATATTGCGGCCTTGCGGAGCGTAGGCAGTATCTGCGATGGTATTACTAACTGAAATTAATTCACGCAGGATAAAACGCTCACGGATAATTTCAGCATAGCTTTGTATATTAGTTGAGCTTACAGTTGACTCAACTAAATTATGCAAATATTCTACCCCACCGATAAAATCTAATTTATTGTGCAGCTTTAAAGATTCTGCCACAGTAATTGCGTCTACATTTTTATTTTCGGCTCTTAATTTTGCAATATGCTCGAATATAACCTGATGTTCTTTGCGATAAAAGTGTTTATCAAATAATACCCCAGCAATATAGTCATAGGAAGTCTCATCCAGCAGTATCCCACCGATAAGAAATTGTTCCGCTTCTAGGGAATACGGTGGAGTTTTTAAAGAGGTTATATTATTAGTTGGTGAAGACATAGGGAGCTTTTCTCTGCAAATTCTTAGGTTTTGGTTATCATCTCTTGCAATTAAAATCAATATTACCAAACCAAAGATATATGAATAATTAATCTTTACTATACAACTGTATATTTTAGCATGGATTAGTTGAGTATTTTAGGTATTCATTATCAGGACTGACAAAGCTAAAAGTATGTGAAAAGTTATTTTGCTTTTGCAGGTTGCCCTATTCGATTCAACTATGGTTGTTGAATTTAGGCGACTTCAAGAAATCTAGATTTAATGCAGGCATCTGACTTTTTAAAAGTGCCCACTTAAAAAGCGGGCATATTTAACTGCATTTTCGTGTATTAACATTTATCGCATTATATCTGACTAGTTTATTATTAACTATTTATGCTAAGAACTAATTAACCTATAAACGCTAAATGCTCACTTTGGATTATACTCTATTATCGTCATAAATAAATATAGACGCTCTAAGGTATAAATTTTAGGTTAAGTTCTTTATGAACTGATCATTCATATAACAGGACTAAGCGTTTATCAATTACCATTAGTTAAGGAGGTAAAATTTTAAACGCCAATTAAGGTATAATATTAGGTTATAATAATCAAAATCATAAATTTAAGGAACAATTATATGTCAGGTATTTTAAATATCGCAGTTCAGGCAGCTTATAACGCAGGAAACATAATCCAACAAGAAAGCAAAAATCTAGGCCGTATTAAAGTTGACCGTAAAGGCCATAATGACTATGTGAGTGAAGTTGATAAAAAAGCAGAACAAATTATTATTAATACAATTTTAAAAGCATTCCCTAATCACAACATTCTTGGTGAAGAGCAAGGTCTAATTGACAATAAATCAGAAGTAACATGGATAATTGATCCAATTGATGGCACAACTAATTATATCCATGGTCATCCACAATATTCTATTTCAATCGCAGTAAAGCATGAAGATAAAATCACCCATGCTGCAATATTTGACCCAAACCGAAATGACATATATACAGCTGAAATAGGTAAAGGTGCCCAATTAAATAATAGCCGTATTCGTGTGACTAATACTGCCAATTTAGCTGATAGCCTCTTGGCTACCGGCTTTCCTACCTATGATATGACATTGCTTGATAAATATTTGGCAATTTTTAAAGATATGCTGCTATCTACAGCTGGCCAGCGCCGTGCAGGTTCAGCTGCTCTTGACCTTGCTTATGTTGCTTCAGGGATGGTTGATGGCTTTTGGGAGTTTAATTTGAAGCCTTGGGATATTGCAGCAGGTTACCTATTGGTAAAAGAAGCCGGTGGCTTAGTATGCGATTTTGAGGGTACTCAAAAAATGTTTGAAACAGGCAATATTATTGCAGCTAACCCTAAATTAATTAGCCAAATTCTAAAAGTCATACAAAATCACTAGCAATCAAGTGAGCCGTTTTTTTTAAGAACATTATTGGAATTACCCCATTTTACTAGTTTAAGTTAAAGTGGGCAAATTCCTTGATAATAATCAGCTATAGCCAAATTTAAATCCACGTTTAGAAATTAATTAGTAGTACTTTAGTAGTTTAATAACAATTAGGATACCGACAAAATGCAAGCGCCAAACACTTTAGGAAACGATCAAGAAACTCAGAATTTTAGCCAGCATACGCCAATGATGCAGCAATATTTGCGCATTAAGGCCGAACATCCGGACATGCTGGTTTTTTATCGTATGGGCGACTTTTTTGAATTGTTTTTTGAAGATGCAGAGATCGGAGCTAAACTTTTGGGAATTACTCTTACGCAGAGGGGAAATTCTGCTGGAGCTCCGATTAAAATGGCAGGCGTTCCTTTCCATGCTGCTGAACAATACTTAACAAAACTAGTAAGGCTTGGGCGCTCGGTAGTAATTGTCGATCAAGTTGGCGAAGTAACCGGCAAAGGGCCTGTCGAGCGTAAAGTAACGCGAATTATTACTCCTGGCACCCTTACCGATGATGTGCTTTTAGATGAAAAACAAAATAATTTAATTTTAGCACTTAGCACCCAAAAAAATGAATACGGTATCGCCTGGATCTCCCTTAGCGCAGGAATCTTCATGATTGCCCAAGGAGATCTAAAAGACCTTTATAACCAAATAGAACGACTGCGCCCGGCCGAAATTATCGCAACCCAAAAACTTATTGATGAGCTAAAAATAGCAAAACCTAATCTTGCATATAAGGCTATACCTGATTGGCATTTTGATGCCGACTTATCAAGCCGTAAGCTTTGCGAACATTTTTCCACCCAAAACCTCGATGGCTTTGGGATTAGTGAATATAAGCTTTCCATTGCAAGCGCTGGTGTCCTTCTTGATTATGCCAAGCAAACCCAAAATAGCCAATTACCTCATATCAATAACTTGATTTACGATAACCAAAATAACTATTTAATATTAGATGCAATTTCACGCCGCAATCTTGAAATTAGCCAAACCATCCGCGGTGAAAAAGAATTAACCCTCTTAGCGGTCATGGATAAATGTGCGACTCCAATGGGCAGCCGCCTTTTGGATAATTGGTTAAATAACCCATTAAGGAACCATAGTTCTATAAATAACCGTTATCAAGCAGTTGAAGCTCTACTCCCCATTTATGACCAAGTACGAAGCATATTAAAACAGGTGAGCGATGTTGAACGCATTACCTCAAGAATCGCGCTTCGTTCAGCTAGACCAAGAGATTTGGCGGCCCTAAGAAATACCCTGCTGCTACTGCCCCAGTTTGCATTTCTGAGAGATTATAGCAGCCAAAGTAGACTAATAGTTGATATTCATGAACATATCTTTGGACTTGATAACACTATTTCAGAGAAACTTGTAGTGGCAATAAAGGAAGACCCAAGCGTCCTAATTAGGGATGGTAATGTCATTAATCCAGGTTATAACCAAGAATTAGATTATTTAAGGAATATCCAAAGCGATGGCAGCCAGTTTTTATTAGAGTTAGAAGCACGCGAACGGGAAAAAACCGGGATACAGAACCTCAAAATAGAATATAACCGGGTACATGGGTATTATATTGAAATCTCACGCTCAAATTTAGATAAAACCCCAATAGAATATCGTCGGACACAAACTTTAAAAAATGCCGAGCGTTTCACTACTCCGGAACTTAAAACATTTGAAAATGAAGTTATTTCAGCGCAAGACAAGGCTCTAGCTCTAGAAAAACGCCTCTACGAAGAAATCCTGGACTTTCTTTCCCCTGCAGTAGCTAATTTACAAAGATTAGCTGATGCCCTATCAACCCTTGATGTACTAGCTAACTTTGCCAAAATCGCTAAAGATAATAATTACTGCCGACCAGAGCTTGTAAAACATAATGAACTAAAAATAATTGGTGGACGTCACCCTGTAGTTGAGGGACAGGTAGACCAGTTTATTGCAAACGACCTAAAATTAAACCAAAATCAAAGCTTTCTTTTAATCACCGGCCCCAACATGGGCGGTAAATCAACTTATATGCGGCAAACGGCAATTATTACCCTACTTGCTTATTGTGGTTCATATGTGCCAGCAAAAAGTGCCCAAATTGGCGACATTGACCGAATATTTACCAGAATTGGCGCATCAGATGATTTATCAGCCGGTAAATCAACATTCATGGTAGAAATGTCTGAAACAGCCAATATCTTGAATAATGCCACTGCAAAATCATTAATCATTATGGATGAAGTAGGCCGAGGGACTTCGACCTTTGATGGCCTGGCATTAGCTTATGCGATTGCCCGCTATATAATTGAATATAGTGGTTCATATACTTTATTTGCAACTCATTACTTTGAACTGACTGATTTGGCCAGCCACTATAGCCAAGTACTAAATGTCCATCTAAATGCAGTTGAGCATAAAGACCAGATCATTTTCATGCATCAAGTTGAAATTGGCCCTGCCGCTAAAAGCTACGGAATCCAAGTGGCATCTTTAGCGGGGGTACCCAAAGCGGTGCTTGCGACAGCCAAAAAATATCTAAGCCATTTAGAAACGCAAAGTAAAGACCAGGCACAACTGGAGCTATTTAGTATCAATGACGCGTATAATGAAACCAAGCCTTGCCATAACCCTAAAGAGGAAGCCGTTTTAAGTCGATTAAATAATCTGGACCCGGATGGTTTAAGTGCTAGAGAGGCCCTAGAACTCTTATATGAACTTACCAGTACCTTAAACTCATAAAAAGTGTTAAAAGTCTACATTACTTGGTAGTTAGTTTGCTGAAATTTAAGTTTATATTCAAACATTAAGCGAGCAATATAAAGCCATTCATACGGAAATGCTACAGCCATACACCTACCCAAAATAAACCAGTTAGGTAATTAATTTCTAAATATGCTAAAATTAAACGTTTTCGAATTTTATTTGGATTTAACAAACGCCAAGGAGCTTCTTCTTGGAATAGGTTAGCCAAAAAAGCGGTACTGGTTGCAGTATAAATAGAATAATAGTAAAATCACTCCATTATTTTAGCAGGAGCAATTTATGAAAAATATCATCTGGTTTGAAAATTTACGTATGAGCGACGTCGGAGAAGTTGGAGGAAAGAATGCTTCGTTAGGTGAAATGATTTCGCAATTAGACAGCAAAGGGATCCGAGTACCAGGTGGTTTTGCAACTACAGCTTCAGCTTATAAAAGATTCTTGGAAACAAATAATCTTAAACAGAAAATTGACAGTGTACTTGATAAACTTGATGTTGATAATGTAATTGAACTTGCCAAAGCCGGCAAAGAAATTCAATCTTGGATCATGGATGCGCCATTCCAAGAAGACTTCGAAAAAGATTTGGAAGAAGCATATACAGCTATGCTTGCTAAATATGGCGAAGAAATTTCGGTTGCGGTTCGTTCTTCAGCAACTGCAGAAGACCTTCCTGATGCATCTTTCGCAGGGCAGCAAGATTCATATCTAAACATCCATGGCCTAGATAATTTAAAGTCGGCAGTAAAGCAAGTTTTCGCCTCGTTATATAACGATCGAGCAATTGCTTATCGCGTACATAAAGGCTTTGACCATTCTTTGATCTATTTATCAGCTGGGGTTCAAAAAATGGTGCGCTCTGATGCTGCTAGCTCAGGAGTAATGTTTACCGTTGATACTGAGTCAGGTTTTGACAAGGTTGTATTTATAACTTCTAGCTACGGCCTAGGAGAATGTATTGTTCAGGGCATGGTTAATCCTGATGAGTTTTATGTTTATAAACCAAATTTAGTAACCAATAAACAAGCTATAATTCGCAAAAACCTTGGCAGCAAGGCAATGAAAATGGAATTTACCGATGCTACTGTCCCAGGTAAATCAGTTCGAACAATCGGGGTACCTAGTCATGAGCGTAACCAATTTTCAATTACAGATAATGATGTAATTGAGCTTGGCAAATTTGCGATGATTATCGAAGAGCACTATGGTCGCCCAATGGACATTGAATGGGGTAAAGATGGTCTAGATAGTAAAATCTATATCTTACAAGCGCGCCCAGAAACAGTTAAATCACAAGAAGAAGTTGGCGGTAAACAAACCCGCTATCACTTGAAAGAGCGCGGTAAAGTATTAGTTACGGGACGTGCTGTCGGCCAGAAAGCGGCCAGCGGGGTGGTACGCTTAGTTAAAGACCACAGTGAAATGCATAGCGTCAAAGCTGGGGACATTTTGGTAACTGACATGACTGACCCTGATTGGGAGCCGGTAATGAAGCGTGCAGCAGCAATTGTTACTAACCGTGGAGGAAGAACCTGCCACGCTGCTATTATTGCGCGTGAATTAGGTATTCCAGCAATTGTTGGCTGCGAAAACGCAACCGAAGTACTGACAGAAGGTCAGGAAGTTACCGTTTCTTGCTGTGAAGGCGATACTGGCCACATTTATGAAGGCAAGTTAAATATAGATGTTCTAGAATTGGACATTGGCAATATGCCTGATTTACCGGTTGAAATCATGATGAATGTAGGTAATCCTGAACTTGCTTTTAATTTCTCGACTATTCCAAATTACGGTGTAGGACTGGCACGCCTTGAATTTATTATTAATCGCCAAATTGGCATCCATCCTAAAGCATTACTTGAATTCGACAACTTGCCAGAGCCATTAAAATCAACTATTCAAGAAAAAATTTCTGGTTATAAGAGCCCAGTAGATTTTTATGTTGATAAGTTAGCTGAAGGTATTGCGACAATTGCAAGTGCGTTCTACCCGAAAAAAGTTATTGTTAGACTATCAGATTTTAAATCAAACGAATACTCTAATCTAATTGGTGGTAAATTATATGAACCAATTGAAGAGAACCCAATGATGGGTTTTAGGGGTGCATCTCGTTATATCGCACCTAGCTTTAGAGATTGCTTCGATTTAGAATGTATGGCAATTAATAAAGTCCGTGAAACTATGGGCTTTGATAATGTAACCATTATGATCCCATTTGTCCGCACCACAACTGAAGCTAAAGAAGTAATTGATTTGCTTGCCAATAATGGCTTAGTTCGTGGCAAAAACGGCTTAAATGTATACATGATGTGCGAAATCCCTTCAAATGCAATACTTGCTGATAAGTTCCTTGAATACTTTGATGGATTCTCAATTGGGTCTAACGACATGACACAATTAACTCTTGGTATTGACCGCGATTCTAATGGTGCTATAGCGGCATCGTTTGATGAGCGGAATGAGGCAGTAAAAGCTATGCTACACTTAGCAATCAGCGCATGCTTAAGACAAAATAAATATGTTGGTATCTGTGGCCAGGGGCCGTCAGATCATGCTGATTTTGCGCAGTGGCTAATTGAAGAAGGAATCAAGACTATTTCTTTAAATCCAGATACAGTAATAGATACCTGGTTATATTTAAACGATCATTTAAAAAATCAATAGGAGTTTTTCATGTCTAAACGTAGAGTTGTAGTAACAGGTATTGGTATTGTTTCACCTGTAGGTAACGATTTAGCCAATAGCTGGAAAAACATTGTTGCTGGGGTTAGTGGCATAGACACTATTACTCATTTTGATGCAACTAATCTTGCAACCAAAATCGCAGGCGAAGTAAAAAACTTCTCAACCGAAGGCTATATGGAAGAAAAAGAAGCCCGCCGGGTGGACCGTTTCATCCAACTTGGCATGGTTGCTGGAATCCAAGCAGTTAGAGACTCTGGGATTGAAGATGCTCCAATCAATAAAGAGAGAGTTGGTTTAATTATTGGTTCTGGGATTGGAGGTTTACCTACTATTGAAGAGAATTCTCTAATTCTTAAAGAAAAAGGACCTCGTAAAATTTCTCCTTTCTTTATCCCCAGTGCACTAGGTAATATGGTTGCAGGCCAGTTATCGATAATCTACGGCTATAAAGGCGTTAATTATGGTGTTGTTAGTGCTTGTGCTTCAAGTAACCACTGTTTGGGTGATGCTGCGCGTTATATTGAATATGGCGACTGCGACATCATGCTTGCCGGTGGTGCTGAAAGCACTATCTGCGGGATAGGTATTGCTGGGTTTAATGCTTTAAAAGCATTATCAACCCGAAATGACGACCCTAAAACGGCATCTCGGCCTTGGGATAAAGGCCGCGATGGGTTTGTAATGGGTGAAGGTTCAGCTGTGTTTGTATTAGAAGAATATGAGCATGCTAAAAAACGTGGTGCAAAAATCTATGCTGAAGTTGTTGGCTATGGCGCTACATCTGATGCGAACCATATAACGGCACCAACTGTTGATGGGCCATCAAGAAGTATGCAAATGGCATTAAAAAATGCCGGGATAAACCCGGATCAGATTGGTTATATCAATGCTCATGGTACTTCAACTCCAATTGGCGATATTAATGAAACCAATGCGGTTAAAGAAGTATTTAAAGATCATGCATACAAATTATCGGTAAGTTCTACCAAATCTATGACTGGGCACTTATTAGGTGCGGCAAGTGCAATTGAAGCAGTGTTTACTATTAAGGCTGTCCAAGAAGGGATTATCCCGCCGACAATCAATATTTTCGACCAAGATCCCGAATGTGATTTGGACTATACCGCAAATGTTGCTAAAGAAAAACAACTTGAATATGCCATGTCCAATTCTTTTGGCTTTGGCGGTACCAATTCTACCGTAATTTTTAAGAAAATATAAGCAAAGGATAATTTAGAATGGGTAAATTAGTTAAATGTGTAAAACTGGGCGTAGAAGCTGAAGGGCTGGATTTCCCTCCCTTACCAGGCGAACTTGGCCAACGTATTTTAGAAAACGTTTCAAAAGAAGCTTGGCAAGGCTGGATTAAACAGCAAACCATGATAATTAACGAAAATCGCCTAAACTTATCAGAAGAAGCGGCGCGTAGATATTTACGCCAGCAACTTGAATATTACTTTTTTTCTGGTAACTAAAGATGAGTATCATTCCTAAAATTACTAAAGCTGTGTTTCCGGTTGCTGGTATGGGAACTAGATTCCTTCCTGCGACAAAAGCGTCGCCTAAAGAAATGCTGCCTATTGTTGACAAACCTTTAATTCAATATGCAGTAGAAGAGGCAATTGATGCAGGCATTACAGAACTAGTGTTTATCACGGGCAGGAATAAGCGCTCGATTGAAGATCATTTTGACAAAGCTTATGAACTTGAAACAGAGCTTGAGCTTAAAAATAAAACCAAACTATTAGATATTGTTCAAAATATTCTACCAAGTCATGTTAATTGTATCTACATCAGACAAGCTGAAGCATTGGGGCTTGGCCATGCGGTATTAACTGCAAAGGCGGTAGTTGGTAATGAACCATTTGCAGTAATATTGGCTGATGAGCTAATTGATGCTAAACCAGGTGCGCTGGCTCAAATGATGCAAGTATATCAAGAAACTGGTTCTTCAGTCTTGGGGGTAAATGAAGTAGCGCATGAAGATGTTTCTTCATATGGAATAGTACAGCTAGCGGCAAATTCACATAATTTCAATAAAATTGAAAAAATTGTTGAGAAACCGAAGCCGGAAGAAGCTCCTTCAAATTTGGCTGCGGTTGGCCGCTATATATTGACGCCGCGGATATTTCATGAATTAAAAAATACCTCTCGCGGGGTAGGTGGAGAAATCCAGTTAACTGATGCAATATCCCAAGTCTTACATTATGAGGCCATTTTTGCCCATGTCATTCAAGGGAAACGCTATGATTGTGGTTCTAAGCTTGGCTATTTAGAAGCTACTATCGGTTATGGTTTGAAACATCCTGAAATCGGTAATGAGTTCAAAGAATATTTAAAACAGCTTCAGCTTGAAATCTAACAAAGACTGTTCCTTGAAGTTGATAAAAAATGCGGTATATATATTACCGCATTTTTTATGCTTAACCAACATTAAAACAGTAAATAAGAAGTAGTTTAGTTAACAATTTCCTACTGGCCACGTATTCAGTCATGTATATATTTAACCCAAGCTTATCCCCTAATTAGCAATTTATTTTTTTGCAATATATCTCTTCTTTTCGGCAATTGCATCTGATGCAGAAAATCGATGCTTAGCATAATTTCAGCTGCCTATTATAATTCTACAATGCAAAAACTAAAACCAGTTTTAGTTTTTTTCAATTGCTAAACTTTTATTTATCATAATAGAAAGGAACTATACCATGCTAGCTGCAAACCTGAAAAATACACCACCCACTACGCAGCCAAGAGAGACTAGCACAAAATCAGAAACTCCAAGATACTCAAGCTTTTTAGCTAAGGACGCACAGAAAGAAAATACGAGTTTATTTCAGGCAAGCACGCTATCTCATGATACCCCACTAAAAACTAATATAAGGTACTCAATCCCGTTCAAAGAAAAACCCAAAGAAGAAAACCCTTTCTCAACCTCTAACAACAGTTTAGTATCCCCAAATAACCATCTAAATAATGGAGTAATGGCGTCAGCTCCGCAACAAGCACAAGTTTCTTACCAAACTGCTAGCACTCCTGACATAACACCAGCGAATCATGAGACCACCCCAATAGAACCAGCTTTGGCCACACCAGACAGGCCAGCAATGAAGAAAATCATAGAGCAGCTGATAAATTTAATTAGCAAGCACCATTTGGAAAAAAAACCATCATACATAAGAAGATATTCTGAAGAAGAATATAAATCTCTTCGTTTACAGTTAGCAGGATTAGTGCTTGGCCTAGTTAAAATGTCACAACCTATGAGGATATCCAAGGTATCCAGGGAAAAATTTGAAGCGCCATGCAACTTCCAGGTATACAGTGATAAGGAATTTGCTCACCTGCTTGGTTCTTTGCACTTGCCAGAAAGTTTGCCTTTAGCACCGGGAATTTATGGAATTTATCCTGATAAGAACAAGCCAACCCATAAATGGGTTGGTCCCAATAAACCAGATACCTTTTATCAAGTATATCAAGAAAATACAACACCACAAAAAATTTCATTAGCCAAGGGGATAAAAGCAAAAAATTTCATGAACAACCAAGGTTTTGACTGGCAACAACTCAATATATTCTTTGGTGACTTACAATTACCTCCAAATGGTTTACATATTCTTGAAAGTACACATGGGACAATATATTACGTAATTAGGTCCGACGGAGTAGTACAAAAATATAACTCCCTTAAAGAAGAACATAGAGAAAGTGTAAATAGCCTTGCAGGTCAAGCAATTCCACCTGATGAGCTCCGGCAAAAATATCAGCTCCCTTTTCCTACTTCATTTGAATTAGCAAAAGCAGAACTGTATTTCAGGTTTAAGATCAAACCTGGTTCAAGGAAAGAGCAAATGTACACCCAATTCTTAGACGAATTCAAGGAGGCGTTAAATTCTTGGAGTAAGAACAACAATATCAATTTCTCTTCATTAACTACTGAGGAGAGAAACACACTAATTACTGAGTTATCTGATGCCAAGTACAAGTTCAATGTAAAGAAAATTTATGAAGTTTTACAAAATAAAATAAATAAAGCCAATGAGACTGAGATAAATTTCGCTAAAATTGAAGGTATGATTATCATTTATTCAGCCTATCTTCACAAATTAGTAAAATTTAAGCTTAAAACATATTTTCCTGACTCATTTCTCGAACATTTTCCTACTGCAAAAGAAATAGATTATGAAATACAGTCATTAGTTAGGGCTGCGAAAAAAAAAGATGAGGTAGAGTATAAACCTAAAAAAGAAATGTGGGAACTTCTAGATAGCTTATTTAATCGGCAACAGATTAGGAATCATTTAGACACTAAATATGATAAAGAAAAAGAAGAAAAAGGCGAAGCGGTTGTTTTCCTAAACGCAAATATCGCCAGCCTCTTTACTGAACTTAGTAATAAACTTCACCCGGCTAAACCAGAAGAAATTTTTGATTTCTAATCGCAGTTAGATTTAGCAATTTAATTCGGGCTTTACCTTGATTAAGGTATAGAAAATTATCCTTTGTACCTTACAGATAATTAAAAGCCCTGAATTATTTTAATATATCTAGTATGCTTGAATCTCGGAATCATTTTCAGGCTTATTCGGGATAATAAAACTTACAAAATCAATAAGTAAAACAAGCCATAACACTGGGTCAAATAAGTAATCCCATAGGTTATTTGAAAATTGGGTTTTAAAGTAAAAGCCTGCTAAAGACAAAAGTAGCACGACCCCAAACTTGCGCTCAAAAAGGATTAACACTATAGCTAGTATCGCAATTGCAATTGGAAACCATAAAGTTAAATAGCCCCACGAATATATATCAATACTGATAAAACCAAGTGCAGATAGATAAAGCGCAAATCCAACTATAATCAAACTACATTTCTCCACCCTATTGAGCACCGCAGTTCGCTTATCACTGAAGTCAAATTGATTTACAATAATTAAGATTAAAAGCCCGCCGCTCATAAGACTTACATCGCCAATTGCGCCACGGGCTAATTCGACCAAGGAACTACCGCGCCAAAGAGGGAGAACATTTATCCCTAGGATAAGTAGAATAAACAAAAGTGAGCTAAGAAATAAGGAAAATCTAGGTAACTGGCTTAGATAAACTAAAAGCAAGGCTAAAGCCAGCGAATATATAGTTAATTGGATTAATTCAATGTTGAGCATTATTAATCACCTCATTAAGCCAGGCGCGGTTAAACCGGACATGCTTGATATTCTTCCGATTATTTGTGTACATAATATCAATAAAGTCGTCATCTACTTGAATCGAAGGATATGAAAATTCGTCACCTTCATGATTTTCTAGCGCATAAATAGGCTGCCAGTGAATACCATCGCGCGAGATTCCAAGTATTAAATGCCCTCGGCTGTCTTGGTTATATACCATAATCAAACGGCCATCGCCGAGGTTTTCAGCGACTAAGGATGAATCTGGATTGGTTAGATTAGTTGCTGCAGGCTTAGTCCAGTGTTTACCTCCATCTGAAGTAAACGAAGCATACATTATACGCGTTTCATCTTTAAGAGAACTATTTCTAAAATATGCCCAAGCTTCATTCTCGTTTAAAGGTACTATACTTGGCTGCAACATATAATTTTTATTGGTAATCCTGATTTGTTCAACAAACTCCCCATCTGCATTAAACCGTAAAAGCTCTGGATATTTACGCATTAATTCGTGATATACCGGCAAATAGAAACCACCATCTTTTAATGTTACTGCTGAAGTCCGAACTAAGGTACTTATATTAAAAAACGGGCTTATTATAATGCGGGCAGGTTCGCTCCAAGTTAAACCATTATCAGTAGATTTTAAATGGTTTAAGGTACTACCCGACCACCCGCCAATACTAACAGATACTACAAATAAATGCAAAGTCCCGTTTTTAGCACGATAAATAACTGGATTGCCAACTTTTATTACATAACGATGGTTAGCTTTAGCTATCATATGCGGATCTACCAGGGAGCTTGCCATATCCCACTTGCCATTATGATAGCGGGAATGCCAGATTTTTACATCAGGATTGCCTTCCTTAGTACCGGCAAACCAAAATGCTAGCAAATCCCCATTTCCCATTACCGTAAACGATGAACTATGTGCTGCAGGCAAATACTTGGGCTGCGGTACAATTTGAGATTCAAAAAAAGCTGACTTTGCTTTTAGCGCCGGTTCAACTCTAAACTGAGTAGTATCAAAATGAGGATCATTTAATGCTATCAGCTGCTCATGTCGAGCAATCAGAAAAGTGATTCCTAACAATGCAACAATTGCAACAGCTTTAAAGAGTTTAGAACGCATTAATAACCTTAACGATCTAAGTGGTTGATTTCATCAACCAATTTAATTACATTAAAAGTTTTATCTACCGTAAACAATTCTGGGTTAATGATAATTTGTTTATATAACTCAGGATGATGTGGGCAGGCACCAATAGTAACTTGATTCTCGATAATTTCACCCAGAATTTCTTCACAGATAGCCTTATATCGTTGCATTTTATCAGGGCTCAAAAAATCAATGCCCATTATTTGGTCTAGCGATTTAGCCCCAAGCTTAATAAAGCCTTCACTACCCATTATGGTTAAGGATAGCTCAATATTACGAGGTTCAGCAGCTAGGCTAATTTCCATAGTAGCCCCATAACCAGGATATTCTAAAAGGGCATGTGCGGTATCGCTAACTTCTACGTCTTTGAATTTATTTCGATAAAATTTAGCTGCTACAGCTTTCGGTATCCCAAGGAGGTACTGCATAATATCCAGGTAATGTATACCAAATTCATATAGAACGCCGCCGCAAGATTTATATGTACCTCTCCAGCCGCTAAAGTAAGAAATCGGCCGTTGCCAACGTTGTACTAAAGCTGTTCCACGTATTTCACCTAACAATCCCTCATCAAGTACCCGTTTAGCAATTGCAATTGATTGGTTTAATCTTACCTGTAAAACACAGAATACTTCAACACCTCGCTCATTTGCCAATCTCTGGAGTTCAATAACCTCTGCGGGATCAAACGAAACCGGCTTTTCAATTAATACACTTTTGCCATTTTTAACCGCGTTTATCGCTTGTTTAAAATGTAAATGGCTAGGAGAAAGGATAACCACAAAATTAATTGCAGGATCTAGATAAACTTCATCTTCAGCTAAATATTGCTTTACATCAGGAAGTTCTATCTTTAGTCGTTTTTGTACTTCAATATCAGGATCATACAACCCCACAAAATTATAGTTTTCTTGATTGGCTTCCAAAGCAGCCAAGTGTCGGCTAAAAATCGCCCCGCAGCCTAGAACCGCTACATTATATTTCGCCATGGCCTAACCTTTCTATTTTTGGGGCAATGTAATTCTTGCTTTCTTACTTGTACGATACAATACTATCAATTTACCAATATGTTGTACAAAGCTAGCATCTGTTTCGCCGCAAATATCTTCAATAATCTTCTCTCGATACATGCGGTCATCGCCAAGTACGCGAACTTTAATAAGCTCATGAGCAGTCAAACTTGTATCAATTTCTTTGATTACAGAAGGGGTCAAACCATTATTACCAATAATCACAACAGGTTCTAGCTCATGGGCTAAGCCTTTTAGAAACTGTTTTTGTTTAATCGTTAATTCTAACATACTAATCCTTAATTTTAATTAATTATACTTCTTTTCGGTGTAAGGGAGATGCAAAGGCATAAAATACGGTACTCGAAATCATTACCAAAAATGCCCAAACAGTCAAAGGTTTGTCAGACCCCAAGATCGACCACATACAAAAAACTGCAGCGAGTACTCCTAGTACTACATAAAACCAGTAAACTTTGTTTCCTACTTTATTAACTCCAATTATCATAACGGCAAAAGCAGAATAAATATATGGTATTAAATATAAAATTACTGACATGGTAATAATTTTATTAAATTGTTGTTGGGCTGTTGGGGAAATAGTTAAAATCACCACTACGCTCATAACAACTGCCAACACAGTTAAGCCAACCGCTGGGACTCCCCTACGGTTAGTTTTAGCAAATAATTTAGGAAAAAGGTTGTCTTCAGCGGCTGCTTTTGCAGTTTGTCCAGTTACTAATGTCCATCCCGCCATTGCTCCAGAGCAATCAATAATTGCGATAAGCGACATTATTACCCCAGCGCTATGCGAATGAAATATTCGAGTTAATGTATCTGCAAACGGGGCACTAGAAGCAGCAAGCTGGGAGTTGGGCACTATCCCCATCATGACGGTGCAAGTTGAAATATATAATATAGTTGCAATTAAAACACCAAGAATTGTTGCCAAAGGTATATTACGCTTAGGGTTTTTAACAACAGCCGCAGAAACACAGGCTGATTCTACGCCAATAAATGCCCACATAATATTGTTAAATGATGAGTTCACCGCAGCGATTGGACTTTGATGGGATACATTCCATCCAGCCATAAAGGTTTTAAGATCAAACCAGTGCCAACCAAAAACCGATACAAAAATTAGTGGAATTAACGCCAAAACGAAGGCACAGGATTGAACAATAGCAACTACTCTAGCCCCCCGGATATTTAGCCAGGTAAATAACCAAATAATGGCAATCTGTGTAGTTGCGCTAACTACCAAATTATTAAAAACCGGAAAAATATTAGCTAGGTAACCCACGATAATAGTTAACATACTAACTAATGCAATCCAATTAGCAAGAGAATAGACAAAGTTGGTCTGATAACCGACAAAGTTGCCAAATGCCTCTCTGGCATAAGAGTATGGTCCGGCGCCTGTTGGCAGAAAAACTGCGAGTTTAGCGAAGACTAAAGCTAGTGCCAATACCCCAATCATGGCAACAACCCAACCAATTAATGAGATTCCGCCAATACCCGCTAATGAAGCCGGTAGCATATATACCCCCGAGCCGAGCATATTGCTGGTTACCAGAAACATTGCAGCAACTAGGCCTATTTGCGAAATACTCCCTTTACCAGATTGCATACTGTCCTTTCATCGGTTATTTTTTTTACTTATCCCAATATTATACAAAATTACGATCAGTTCTAAGGAGCTAAATATTAGTCTTGTACATAATTTTTAAACTACCCTTAGACCTTGAATTGAAAATAGCTCTTAGTTCACTAACTATTATTCTCACTTTAATGAAATTAAACCAAATTATCTGATTTAAACCTTATTATAATGGTAGCATTATTAATATATTAAAAAAAAGCCACTTATTAGTTTCAACCTTCCATTCAAAATGAAATAGTCTTATTAACTTAAGTGGCTTACATTATCCTAGAGACGAATTTAGTTTAGCTTGTTTTTCTATAAACCTATTTTGATTAGCCTAAGAGAAATCAAAGCAGTTGCACATAAAATTACGATCGCCATGTGCGTCATCAATCCGGTTTACGGATGGGAATACCTTACTTTCTTTTAAGCTGGCTAATGGAAAGCAGCCTAACTCAACTGAGTATGGCTTATCCCAGTTCATTACATTTGCTAAAGTATGTGGCGCATTTTTTAATGGATTATTAATCTTATCAAATTCCCCACTTTTAACTTTTTGCATTTCTTGATAGATTTGGGTCATTGCCTCGATAAAGCGGTCAAGCTCATCCAAGCACTCACTCTCAGTCGGCTCAATCATTAATGTTCCTGGAACAGGAAACGACATTGTTGGCGCATGAAAACCATAATCCATCAAACGTTTAGCAAAATCCACCTCGCTAATCCCGGTTTCAGCTTTAATAGGTCTTAAGTCAATAATGCACTCATGAGCAACTTTATTATTTTGCCCGGTATACAATACCTGATACCCTACTTGCTGCAATTTATGCGCGATATAATTTGCATTTAAAATGGCAGTTTTAGTAGATAACTCTAACCCTGTTTCGCCAAGCATAGTGTTATACATCCAGGAAATCGCCAAAATTGATGCACTACCGAAAGGCGAACTACTAACAGCAGTAAGATTATTATAGTTAGCTGCGTCAAAAATAGGATGTTTTGGTAAAAAAGGCGCTAAGTGTTTACGTAAACCAATTGGCCCCATACCCGGACCACCGCCCCCATGAGGGATAGCAAAGGTTTTATGAAGGTTGATATGTGATACATCAGCACCTAATTCAGCAGGCTTAACTAAGCCGACTAAAGCATTAAGGTTGGCTCCATCCATATATACCTGGCCGCCATTTTCATGAATAATTGCGCAAATTTCTTTTATACTTGCTTCAAAAACCCCATGGGTGGATGGATAAGTTATCATCAAGCACGATAAAGTATCTTTATACTCTTCTGCTTTACTCGCTAAATCAGCTACATCAACATTGCCATTATCATCGCAGTTTACAACGACAACTTCAAGGCCCATCATTTGTGCTGTTGCAGGGTTAGTGCCATGTGCTGAGCGTGGGATTAAACAGATATTGCGCCTGTTTTCACCGATACTCTCTTGGTATCTACGGATAGCCAATAAGCCGGTATATTCTCCTTGGGCGCCGGAATTTGGCTGCATACAAACATCATCAAAACCGGTAATTGCCATTAATTGCTGCTTTAAGCCATTAATCATAGTCAAATAGCCTTCAACGCTGCTTCTTGGGGCAAACGGATGAATGTTTGCCATTTTAGGCCATGATAATGGTTCTAATTCTGCTGCTGCATTCAGTTTCATGGTACACGATCCAAGCGGGATCATGCTATGCACTAAAGAAATATCTTTATTTTCCAGCTTTTTAAGATAACGCATCATTTTGGTTTCAGTTTGGTAGCTATTAAACACTGGATGATTAAGTATTTCATCTGCCCGGTACAACTGCTCTTGACTAGTTAGCAATTCCCTATCAGGATAATTCTTGAATTCCTTACCAGGAACAAGTAAACTAAATATCTCTTCGATATCACTCGTACTAGCGCTCTCACCAACTGAGATATAGATCGAATCATCAATATTGCCAATTGCATAACCATTGTCAGCAAGCTTAGCTACTAATTGTGAAGCATCCTCAGCTTTAAAGCTCAAAGTATCAAAAATAATTTCACCATTTGTTAAGCTAATCCCATTCTCACGTAAATTCCGTGCAAGCAAATTGGCTAAATGCGATACTCTAAGTGCAATAGATTTTAACCCATAAGCTCCATGATAAATGGCATAAAACCCTGCCATATTAGCTAGCAGAACTTGTGCAGTACAAATATTTGACGTAGCTTTCTCACGGCGAATATGCTGCTCGCGGGTCTGCAAGGCCATTCTTAACGCTTTTTTTCCTAAAGCATCTACCGACACCCCAATAATTCTTCCAGGCATTGTCCGTTTATGGGCATCTTTAGTCGCCATAAACGCAGCTGAAGGACCACCAAAACCTAGTGGTACCCCAAAGCGCTGGCTAGATCCGATTGCGATATCTGCACCTTGGCTAGCAGGTGACTTAAATAACACTAGAGATAATAAATCACAAGCCATAATTACCATTAATTTAGCAGATACATTGCGCCATGCAGAAATTTGCCCGGTATAATCATGTACAGTTCCATTTAAATCCGGATTTTGAATAAAAACACCGAATACTTCAGCCGGGTTGAGCTTCTTGACATCATCAACTATAAGTTCAATATCAAAATATTTAGCACGGGTCTCAATCACACTCAAGGTCTGCGGTAGAACTTTGGCATCAACAAAGAATTTATTGCCACCTGAGGCATTTACTCTTTGAGCCATTGCCATTGCTTCTGCTGCTGCCGTTGCTTCATCCAGTAAAGATGCATTGGCAAGATCAAAACCAGTTAAATCAATCAGCATTTGCTGGTAATTTAAAAGCGCTTCAAGACGCCCTTGCGAAACTTCAGCTTGATAGGGAGTATAGGCAGTATACCATCCCGGATTTTCAAATACATTACGGCGGATTACCGATGGTGTTACAGTATCGTGATAACCAAGTCCAATAAAATTTTTCAGTAACAAATTAGCATCTATAATTGCTGATAGCTTCGCTAAGGCCTGGTCTTCATTCAAGCCAACTTCACGCGTGGTTTTACTACTACTTAAGAGTTCAGGTGGAATAACGCTACTGATAAAGTTGTCTAAACAATCATAACCCAAAACTTCAAGCATCTTTGCTTGCTCAGCATGGCTTAATCCAACATGCCGCTTTATAAAATCGCTCATAAATCATCCTAAATAAAAAAACCCCGTTTAAGAAAAACAGGGAATCAGTACACCAATGCCTTAACCAATTAAGGACTTATATTTGTCAGCACTCATTAGGCTATCTAATTCTGCTATATCATCAAGCTTTACTTGAAATAACCAGCCAGCTTGATGCGGATCAGTATTAGCCAAGGTTGGATCAGCAACTACCTCATCATTGATAGCAGTTACAACGCCTGATACAGGTGAATATAAATCAGAAGCTGCTTTAACTGACTCAACTACTCCAATTGTATCACCTGACTTAATAACTTGGCCGACATTAGGTAATTCAATGTAAACTAAATCTCCGAGCAACTCTTGGGCATGGTTGGTAATCCCGACGCTTACTACATCCGCATCTTCCACGCGTACCCATTCATGGGTATCAACAAATTTCATATTTTGATCGTACATAGTTTATTCCTCTACTTAGTCAAACATTTTTTTACCATTTCTAACGAATGGCAATTTAATTAACCTAACAGGCTCCAGGTTACCTCTGATTTCGACAAAGACATTTCCTTGTGTCTCTTTTTTGATACGGGCTATACCAATTGATACTTTTAATGTAGGCGAAAAAGTACCACTGGTAATTGTACCACACTCCTCCCCATTAAGAAAAAGCTTTTGCCCTTCCCTCAAGACACCCTTGCCCTCCAAAATAAGTCCAGTTTGAACCTCACCATCTGAAGATAATTTAGCGAGTTGATAGGCTTTTTTACCAATAAAGTCGCGTTCTTCATCGCTAAGATCAACGACCCAATCCATACCGCAGGCAAGTGGGTTTACACTTTCATCCATATCATGCCCATATAGATTCATCCCAGCTTCAAGACGTAAGGTATCACGGGCACCAAGTCCGCAAGGCTCAACTCCAGCATTTATCAGCAAAGCCCAAAATGAAGCAGCTTCGGTTCGCGGCAGCATAATTTCAAGCCCATTTTCACCAGTATATCCAGTACGTGCGTAAAAATAATTATTATCTTCTATTGCCATAAATGGTTTTAATCCGGAGAGCTTCTCTGCCATATGCGGATGGACAAGTGACACTTTTGCAATTGCCTCAGGGCCTTGAACAGCTAACATTGCCAAATCCCTGCGGTTAAATAGTTCTACTTTAAAATTAGCTGCCACTTGGCGAATCCAGTTCATATCCTTAGCTTCTGTCGAAGCATTGGTTACTATCCGATAACCAAATGGCATAAGATAGACAATAAGATCATCAATAACCCCGGCTTCTTGATTTAATAAGCCGGAATAGAGTGCTTTACCAACCCCAAACTTCTCCAATTTTGCAACATCATTACTAATTAAATAGCGTAAAAACTGACGGACTTCAGCACCATGCACATCGGTTACTAACATATGGGAAACATCAAACATGCCTGCGTTAGTTCGAACTGCTTCATGCTCTTTAATTTGGGAGCCATAATTTACTGGTAATGCCCAGCCACCAAAATCAACAATTCTAGCGTTACTATCTAGATGACATTGATAAAATGGAGTGTAGTTCATATCCTACCTTAAAAAATAATAAGTTTTACATACTTTATCAATCCTACAACTTTATAATGCAGATCATTTTTTAAATAAGTGCAGGATAAGATGTTTCTGACTTCAACACCAAACACTCTTATAAAAAAGGATAAATTAAATCCTAACTATAATTAAAGTATCCGGTAGCGAGGTTTTGATAAATTTTAATCGCATAATTATACAACTAATGACAACCAACAAAAAAAATATTATTGTGCATTTGCAAAATTCTATTACCGAAGCAAGCTCATCCATTCGAAATAATAAATCAAGCATATTCAACTTAAAAATCAGCTTGAGTTGTGATGAATAAATACTTATAATAATATGCTTAATGGCTAATTTCAGAGCTAATAACGAAGCTTTAAATTGCAAATTTTGCCAAATTTGAAATAATATTTTTTTCGTGAGAGCTAAAATATAGGAACTCATGATGGAAAGATCCAAGATTAACTAAAACTGTATAATAAGAGGCAAGGCTACACTTTTTATAGATCTATATAATCAATCAATTCAATTTTATGATTGCAAAGAAGTAAGTCCTCAAATAATTACAGCTAAAATGCTACACATTTAAATCTAGTTAAATAACTTTAATACCTTGTTTAAAAGAAGTACCTAAAATGACTACTAACGCAAAAGTTAAATACCTTAAAGACTACCGTCAACCAAATTATTGGGCAGATACAATTGAGCTTGAATTTGATGTTATGCCTCAAATAACTAAAGTTATCTCACATACCAAATACCGTAAAAACTCAGCACATATTGCTTCCAGCTTAACTTTAAATGGCAGCGCCAAATTAATAGATATAAAATTAGATAATAATCCAATTACAGATTATGTGCTTCAAGATAATGAATTAACCATCACGAACTTACCTGATACATTCATATTAACGATAGAAACCGAAGTTGATCCCTTTAACGATAAAAGTTGTATGGGACTATATGCTTCTAATGGCAATTTATTTACTCAATGTGAACCCGAAGGATTCCGGAAAATCACCTACTACCAAGACCGGCCTGATATTATGGCAATTTTCACAACTACCATAACTGCTGACTCAAAAGATTTTCCTATATTATTATCAAACGGTAATAAAATCAGTGAAAAGACCTTAGCTAATGGCAAGACTCAAGTTGTCTGGTCAGACCCCTATAAAAAGCCAAGCTATCTTTTTGCCTTGGTTGCCGGTAAATTTAGCAAGATAGACGACTTTATAATAACCAGAAGCGGTAGAAAAGTCAATTTAGAAATCTACAGTGAACCTGCTTCCATTAAGCAATGCTACCATTGCTTGGAATCGCTAAAACGAGCAATCAAATGGGATGAAGCAAGGTTTAACTTAGAATATGACCTGGATACCTATATGATTGTTGCTAGTGGTGATTTTAATATGGGTGCGATGGAAAACAAAGGATTAAACATATTTAATACCAAATATGTACTAGCAGATAGCAAAACGGCTACTGACACGGATTTCATCAATGTAGAAGCGGTAGTTGGCCATGAATATTTTCATAACTGGACGGGTAACCGGGTCACTTGCCGTGATTGGTTTCAATTATCATTAAAAGAAGGATTAACCGTATTTAGGGATCAGGAATTTACCTCAGATTTACATTCACGGCCAGTTAAGAGGATACAAGATGTTAAAGCACTGCGCCAGTTACAATTTACTGAAGACGCCTCCCCGCTTGCTCACTCGGTACGACCTGAATCATATATTGAAATGAATAACTTTTATACAATGACAGTCTATGAAAAAGGTGCAGAAGTTGTCAGGATGTATCAAACTATCCTTGGTAAATCAGGCTTTAATTTAGGAATGGATTTATATTTTGCCCGTCATGATGGCTCTGCAGTTACCTGTGAAGATTTCTGCATGGCTATGGCTGATGCCAACAAATTTGATTTAAGCCAATTTATGCTTTGGTACTCCCAAGCTGGTACACCTACAATAAAAGTAACAGATAGCTTTGATCCAAATACCAATGAATATACACTAACTATCGCGCAAACGATTCCCGATACCCCAGCACAGACCAATAAAAAACCTATGCTAATCCCGGTCAGTATCGGCTTACTTGGTCTAAATGGCGAAGAAATGGAACCCCAATTAATTAGCGGCGAAGTAGTTTACCCAGATGGCAATTGTGTTTTACTTGTAAAAAACCAAATGGATCACTTCAAATTTAAAGTTGCAAGTAAACCTACTCCTTCCATATTACGTGAATTTTCAGCTCCGGTCATCGTGAATTACGCTTATTCCACCGAGCAGCTTTTGACTCTAGCTGCAAATGATAAGGATAGTTTTAACCGCTGGGAGGCATTACAGACACTTTACCGCCAGACTATAGACAAACTGTATCAAAAACGTAAACTCGATGAACAGCTAGTAGATGAGGAATTAATTGAAGCTTTAAGAAAAACCTTAATTAACCCTAATTTGGACCCAAGTATAAAAAGTTTGGCAGCAAGCTTGCCATCTTTTGCTGAACTAAGCGCATACTTCAAGCCGGTTGACGTACTATTTATGGTAGACGTTATTAATTTTGTAAAATCCACCATTGCCACAAAATTGGAATCTATTTGGCTAGAATATTATCATTTAAGCCAAACTTCAGTTTATGATTTAAAAGAGGCGAACCTAAGAAGCTTAAAAAATACCGCCTTAAATTATTTACTGGCTTGCAAAAATTGGCATAGCTACTTAACATTGGCTGAGACCCAGTATCTCAAAGCGGATAATATGACTGACAAGTTTGCGGTTTTAGTAGCTCTAAATGATTTAGCAACACCATTAAGATCAACTATTCTTGCTAAATTTAGAGATGAATTTCATAGTTATCCACTAGTAATGGATAAATGGTTCCTGGTACAAAGCCAAAGTCAGTTGCCTGAGACATTAGCAACCGTTAAAAATTTACTAGAGCATCCTGAATTTGATAAACTTAACCCAAATAAACTTTATGCACTAGTACGGGCATTTACTGCAAACCCGAAACACTTCCACGATGAAAAAGGCTATCAATTCATCGAACGTGAGATTTTGCGGATAGACCATTTTAACTCATCAGTAGCCAGTAGAATTGCCCATGGCTTTAGCCAAGTTACCTCATTAGAGAAAAAATATCAGGAAATAGCAAAACCGGTATTACTACGAATCTTGGCCAAAGAAGAAATATCTAAGGACGTATATGAACTTATTTCTAAAACTGTCGATCAATTAGCATGATCGTTCAGAATTTCCGAACCCTACATTTGTTCGATTTAACCAAACGCGAACGTAAGGCGGTATTATTGTCTTCATTGTGGAGTATGCTGGAATTTTATGATTTCCTAATTTTCGGATTTATGGGAATTTATTTTTCCGAGCATATTTCACGTTCTACGGGGCTTGGTGGTTGGCCGGCCTTTCAATTATTTGCAATTTTTATCCTGGGTTACCTGGTGCGACCATTAGGTATGGCGCTATATAGCAAAGTTGCCCCAAATTACAACTCTAAGATAATAGGTAGCGCCACATCGATTTTGCTATTTTTATCAACTACTTCACTTGGCTTTATCCCAGAATACAATGCTCTTGGCATCCATACCATGACCCTGGTTATCCTAGCAAGGCTTATTCAAGGCATAGCCGGCGGGGCTGAGATGCAGGCAGAATATGACCACCTCACGATAAAACTCTCACATAAGGTCTCATTTGCTGTCGTGGGCATTTTATTAGGTAATGAAGTTGGCCAGGTCCTTGCTATTTCCATTAACCGGATCTTAAATTTTTGCTTTAACGACTTCCAAATGGAATCCTTTGGCTGGCGCTTGCCATTTTTCTTTGGCGGCTTTTTGACATTAGTAGTATATTGCCTGCGGATCTTTGTTGGTGATGCCCTAAGCGTAAAACATTGCCGTAGAAGTATTGTTCCAGCATATAAGTTATTTTCATATTATCCAAACCAGACTATTATCGCTATCACTTTAGCCGGTTTGAAAGGGTGTACTACTTTTTTCTATCTTATTTTCATGCCGCTAAGTATGTTTTATATATTGAAATATGATTATAATACTATCAGCCGATTAATTTTTTTATCCACAATCTTTAGTCTGTGTATTAGTTACATTATTAATCAGCATACGAATTTTGATAATTCTGCCAGGGCAATCCGTTATTGCATTTTTTTACTTATACCAAGCATGATTTTATGGGTGTGTTCTTTTAGTAATGAAATTTTGGTGAGTATTAGCATTTTATTAATTGCAACTTTGGTCGGATTACTCTCATTTCTGGTGCCGCGAGCGATCTCTGGCCTATTTCCTTCTGCAATCCGCCTTTCAGGAGTTACTTTTAGCCACCACCACGGTTTCGTAATCTTTGGTGGTTTAGCTCCTTTAGTAAATATTGCTTTAGTTCATATTTGCTATATGTTATTTCCTAACCTTCGCCCGGCTAAAATGTTTGTAATCGGGGCAATGGTTTATATTTTGCTAGTAGCCCTTATGAGTTTAATCAGCCTGATAAAACTGAAAAAATACGCAAACTATCAGGACTTAAATCTTTTACGCCGCGAGCTTTTTAAAAAATTAAATTCGAGATAGGTTCAATTTATTTAAATGGTTCTAGGAGTTGGAGCATTAATTAATGATGAGATTTCCCTTATTCTTAAATATAAGTTTGTTACGCATCTTATAAAATTCAACTAAGTATTTCTGATTTACTAGACAAGTTAATTGATTTATAACTCAGATCTTCCGCATCTAAGATTTTGTAATCACTCGTTTGCTATTTGTTGATAAACTCGCTTCACTCAAACAAATCAACAAATGAAGCAAACCTCGTAAACAAAATCTAATATGCTGCATAATTCGTATAAATCAATTAACCTGTCTAATAAATTCTATATTTTTACTAGAAATTGTGAAAGTGCGTAACAAACATCAGATATAATATAAAATGAGAAATTTCATATTATATGATAGAATTATTGCTAATTTAGAACCTCAGTCTTATTTATAAAACCAATGCCACCTAGAAAATCAATTGAGGGCTTCTTATGAAAAAATTTGCAGTATTATTAGCTGGATCCGGACGCATGGATGGGTCAGAAATACAAGAATCAGTACTAACCTTACTTTCAATTGCCCAATCTGGTAATAGCTATCAGTGCTTTAGCCTGGATTTGAATCAAAATCATGTAACAAATCACCTTACAAACCAAGTTACATCTGAATCGAGAAACATGCTTGTTGAGTCTGCAAGAATTGCTCGTGGCGATATTAAGAAACTTGAGGAACTTGATATAGATAACTATAACGGTTTAATTATCCCTGGCGGCAGTGGGATAGCTTATAATCTTTTTGATTTTGCTATAAACCGGGAAGGATATACTGTAAACCATATGCTTGCAAATATTTGTCGGCAATTCACCGCACAAGGTAAACCTGTCGGTTTTATCTGCATCGCTCCAGTCATGATTCCGGCAATTTATGATTTCCCGGTTAACATGACAATAGGAAAAGATGAGGAAACTGCTAAAATAGTTGCTGCACGCGGAGCTATTCATCATTATTGTAATGTTGACGAAATTTGTGTTGATCAAGAATACAAGATAGTCTCAACTCCTGCATATATGTTGGCTAAAAATATTACCGAGGTTTATCAAGGAATAGCTAAATTAGTAGATAAAATAGTTAGTTTAACTAATTAGCAAATTGAATTTAACTGTATTGATATATTATTTACATTTTAGAGATAAAATATTATAATAGGCTAAATCGAAGTATAATAAAGCTTGATACCACGAATTGTAAGACAATAATGTATTTATTAATACCATTGGGAAAGCAAATAGCAACTTTGCCAAAGTATCTTTAAATATCCCTTATCATGCCAATGTCTGGTTATGAGATAATAGAAGAAAGATTCTACAGAATATGAGAGCAAATAACAAGTTTATCGCCCTAATTGCATCACTTACAAGTAGTATTATAATTTCAGCTTGCAATAAACCACAACCGTTAAGTTGTGATTCTAAAGAAACACAGATAAACTTGTTATCTTATCTTGAAAATAACAATCCTGGCAGTAGTTTCATAAGTGCGAAAATTGCAAATACTGGATTAATAGAAGATCAAATAGACCGCCTTAACTGTAAAGCAAGTGTACGATTTACTCATAGCATATATCCAGAAAAAGATTTGGATGTAAACTATATTTTTCAAGTTGGTTCTTCAGACAAAATTAAGGATTTAACTTTTGAAAATAAGGATGAAGCTAGAAAATATGAGAGTTGGGTGGCTGGGTTACCAAATATTATTTCCTATCAAAAATCTCGCTATGGGATTTTAGCAGTTCTGCAAATGCCCCAAGTTCCCCATACTAGACATCACAACCAAATGCAGCAATTAACCTTTAATCAAAATGCAATTAAGTTCGCTCATGGGACTAACTATTCTTCAATCACAATTGATAAAAAATTTGTAATTAGTGACAAAGACATCTACTTAATTAGTGCATATTTTAACGCTGAAAAAGACATTAGTAGTGATCATAATTATTTTGTTACCATTCAGCCTAATTACAAAATCCAGGTTTCCCCTCCATTTAGTTATGTAGATGGTAGCATGCAACAAAATGCCGATACTATCACCTTTACAGGAATCAATAGAAAGCCATATGCAGAATCAAGTGATATCCCACTCTATAAATTCCAAAATAGCCAATTATCGTATATAAGACCACCAAAGCCTGACAGTTATTATAAAGCAAAATTTGCAAAACTTACACCAGAGCAGATTCTCCTACAGATAAAAGCTGATGGTTGCCTAAATGGCGATCAATTTTACTCTTCAGATATATGTGGCAGTAAAGTACCAAGCTACTGTTTTAAATTCCATTCAATTTCAGCACCTACTAAAACTAAAACCTATTGGTTATTGAAAGGGATGTGTCAAAGTGCATTAGATGAAGAATAAATTATTGCCAGTTTATATTTGGCGAAAGCCCCCAAATTGAGACAATCGCCAACAGGCTTAGTTACCAAAAGAATCGGCTTTGCATGCCCAATTGTGAAGATGGCAACTTGTGTACTGTGCTAGCTTTAGGAACCGCGCACACCAAATTACCATTATCATCAACATTTACGTTAGTATTAGGTTGACAGGTTTTATAGTCAAGCATGCTGGGATGATTACGTACTGTAGGGGTTTGTTTAGATGCACAAATTGCATTTAATAAATTGCTGGTATAGCTTAATACATCACAAGAACTTAAATAATTACCCTGCGGATTAGCTACAGGTTGTAATACTATATTAAGGGACACTGCTCCATATCGTTCATTTTTTTCGGATTGAAAAGTATTAAAACTACCAACAGAAATATTAAAGCCACGTACTTCGTTGCCAACTTTAAAAGAGTAGTTTTGATTTGCAGTTAATTTATAGCAGATATGGCTATGCCTGTTATCAGCTTTTAATTCAATACATTTATCATAGCCGCTAGGAATACCCGAACTATAAGGGACTTGTCTAGTCTCTAACTTAGCGATTAAATTTTTATCATGGTCTTCTAAATCAGAAAAAACAGTACCCTCTTCCTCATAGGATGGAAGATTCTCTGTTGCAAGATGGCCTTCGGCATCCAATATATAATGTTGATAAGGTGGATAAAAACCGGAATAAGCAGTTACTTTATAATATACAGTTAATCCATCTACACCAGTATCTCTAGTACTAGAGTTTAAGTTAATCTCCCAGTTCGTTTGGTTTGCACTTGCAAATGCATTTATCGATGAAACGAGGCCTAACAACATGAGTATTTTTTTCATTTAATAATCCTATCTATATTATAAACTGCTGCTTTTATAAAACTAAAATAGGAGCTAAGCATCCATTTCGCTAGCTTAAGCAGTAATTAATTTCATTAGTTATAAAATCTATGAATATTCCAAAAAATTTAGTATTTGGATGAATTAAATGAATTATACAGATTTGGCAAAGGAAGATAAACCGACCAAAAATGACGAGGCGCGCGCACGTATATTTAAACCGGTAATTAATAACTCTGCCAAGCTTTCCCCAAAGGATTGAATACTATGCACCTATAAGGCCACATAAATTGTGCTTATAAATAATAAAAATCTCAAATTTGATAAATTAAGCTTTAACTATATAACATTAATTTTTTAATAACTGTTTCAAATATATATAGACTCAAGGATAACATCGAAAATTATTATAGATTTAACTTAGTGGCAACGAGCTATAATTTGATTTTATCAAGATAAGGAATATCTATGTCACTCCTAAAAATAAATCAAAGTATTTTTAAACTATTTACTACACAGCTTTCCACGTCCAAAAGAAAATTAATCAGTGACATTGCTAGCTGCCATGACGACGAAAAGTTAAAGAGTAAAATATGTGAAAATTTTGATACCCTTGCTAAAAAGCAAAATCCTCTAGCATGGTTTACAAATGAAATACCTCATTCGCTTCAATTTGCATTGCTATATAAACTTAGGAACTCCAGACAGCAAGTTGCTGCTAAGCCCATAGAGGTTGAACGACAGTTAAGGACACTTTTAAAAGAGTTATGTTCAAGTTTAAGTGACCCAATAAAGGCAACATTAGGCGATAGAGAAATAGCAAAGCTCAATAAAATAGCAGAGGATCCAAACCTAGATCATCTCTATTTTTCACATGCCATAAATAGCTGTAAAAATGAAAAATTAACTGATAGTTATTTTACCAACTATGATAATCTTAATTTAAATTTAGGTAAACCATTACCCTTCTCTTCCTTTCCTTTAAGTTTTCAGCAAGGGCAAATTGGCGACTGTTATTTGTTAACAACTCTGTATACAATGTCAAGGTATGATTGGGGTAAAAAAATATTGAATAATCTGTTTACAGTCAACAAAAATGGCAATGTAAATTGTACTTTTAATCTAAAACATAACCCAGATCTTTTTGACATAATAGAAAATGGATTTAATAATAAGCAAGATGAAATAATTAAAGATGGTTATAATTTCCATTTTGATAAAGTTAATCATAAGTTAACTATTTCTTTAACTGAAAATAAAGCTTTAGAAATTAAAGAAAATAAGAAAAATTGTCAGACAAAAGAAGTACAAATAAAATATTTGGAATCAATTGTAGCAAAAGTTATCTTAGCTCAAAAAGAAAAGCAAAATAACAATAAAAAATTCAAGAATATCCCTACCATTATTTTCCACAATGGATCAGACAGGCAAGAACATGATATCTTTAGTTTGCTAGGTCTTAAGGCAACCCAATGCGAAAAAAAAGATTTTCTAAAACTTTATACTGATTTGCAACAAAATGCGTTAAATGGCTTAATAAATAATAATGACCAAGTTAAACAAGCTGTAAAACTTCCGCAAAAAAATGAGACGTCCTTATTCCCAATTTATATGGGTAAAAAGGAACCAAGCGGAGGAAGACATGCATACTCCCTAACCGGCCTCCAAGAAACAGATGGTAAGATTTATTTTCGAGCAGTAAATCCACATAATACTAATAAAAGGAATTTTTTTACGAGAGAAGAGGTGCTAAATTCTGATTATAAATTCATAATATTTTCTCCAGCCATAGCAGAATAAAATAGCCTCAATAAATACTTAAGATAGTCTTAAGAAAAATACTCTAATTCTGTCTAATTAATATCGTTAGCAGCCAGGAGGACAGGAGTCCTCATCCGGGCCGCATGCAAATATGCATTGGGCTACTGACAGAGGAACACGATATAAATCATTAGTATGGATGATTATGGCATTATTTGATTCAGCACTGGGACTACACCCAGCTGATTGGTCGCTATTTAGTTGCTGCGGAGTAAAAAGTTCTGCCTGCCCAGTAAAATCTTGCTCAAACTGGTCCTCATAGGTTAAGGCATTTGTATCACCGTCTAAAATAACATAAGAACCTGAGGCGTAATTACCTACAGGAATAATGTCAAGTGTATAGCCGGGAGTTTGGCTAGGAATATTTTGCAGCCAGGTATAAGGATCAAAAATGGTAGCTACCACCCCAAAAGCACCATTACAGTAAGTCTGGTTTGGGTGGGTGGTAGTTTGCCAAGTTGCAATTTGAGTTGGTTGAAGGGTTATTGGAAAATCAGAGTAACTTACAAACTGGCTATCTTGCGTAAGTATCACGGCATTACCAGTAGGTTCCCAGCAACTGCTACCAGCAATACTAATTGTTATAGCCTCACTTTGCCCTGCCGTATTAACATTATTATTTACTATTCTAAATGAATAAGTAGTCCCCGCTATACTTTTACTTGCCATCACCAATAGGACTAATAATGAAAAAAGAACCCTTAAGTAAATTTTTAATCAGTTTTTCATAATTTACCCTTTAACTAATTTAATCTTTAATATAATAACTACCGTTGCCTACCTGCATAAATTGCTGGTTCTTGGTAAGTAAAAAATACTCTTTTTCAGCCAAGCTAAACCCTAATCCGTTTGCAGGTATTGCACTTGTTCCAAGCCTGACCCTATCAGCCGAGCGGGCAATGGAGCTACGTGCCGATGTCAAGCATGGTTTTGGTAGAGACGATTATAGCATTGGTGAATCCAGTTTAAGGAATATCCCGTTTATGAGAGTGTATTAATAACTTCGTCCCAAGCCAGATTGGTGTTTATAATGAGAAACGCTAAAATGAGAACCAAATTTAATGTGATAAATCCTAATGCAGCAGGTATAGACATTGGTTCTGAATTCCATTATGTCTGTGTTTCAGCCAATAGAGATAATACCAATATATTTAAGAATGTATTTTTGCCCACTACTATTGTTTTGTGCGTGTGGCTCAACGGGAATACCCATTGACTGATTTGCAGGTTTTTGCCTAAAGCTGCCAATAATCCAGAAATTTTAAGTTAAAAGAAAATAATCTATAAAATATGGGTTATAATTATTAATATCATCTTGAATAAAGGAAATTCAACCTCTAAAAAGTTTCTATTTGACTGAAAATCCAGCCAGCCAGTAGTTGTCAAATTTGGACAAACCCCTGATTCTGGTACCAGTAATTTTATCTATAAAGGACTGGAAATTAAAAATTTAAAAAACTAAATTTGACATAACTTCATTAAACATTATAAATTAAAAAGGGGAAGTAAATGAAAGTTAAACAAACTATATGGTTTTTAGGGGGGGTCTTTATTGGATTAGCCAGTACAGTATACGCAGATACTCAAGGTTCAAAATGCTTAGATCTTTATCAAAAAGAAAGCTATACACTTGCGAGCAAGACGTGTTTGCCTCTAGCTGAAAAGGGTGATAAAGATGCCCAAATGGTTATGGGTGTAATGTATGGCAATGGCCAGGGGGTTGAACAGAATTCTCGACAAATGCTCGAATGGTTAACAAAATCAGCAAATCAGGGGCAGTTTGATGCTGCATATAATTTAGGGAATGTATACTTTAGTGGAATAGGGATTGACGTAAACTATACAATGGCACTAAAATGGTATAAGTTATCTCTTCCAGGTAGTAAGCTAGGTTATGCTGAAAATAGAATTGGTGCATCATATCTTAATGGACTAGGTGTTGCACAAGATTATGAACAAGCCAAGAAATATTTTCTAGATGGCGCTGCTAAAAATAATGAGGCGGCAATGTACAATCTGGGCTTAATGTATGAAAGAGGAACGGGGGTTAGCCAGGATTACAGGCAGGCTTTCAACTGGTATCAAAAAGCCGCCGAGCGAAATAGTGGACTCGCAATGAACCAGCTTTATCTCATGTACGCTAATGGTAAGGGGGTAAGTAAAGATGAAAAAAAAGCTTTGCAATATCTTATTAATTCTGTACAGTTAGGCTGTTCGGTAGCTATGATAAACCTTGCCGGGAATTACGCAAATGGTTTATTAGGTTTACCTCAAGATAAAAATATTGCAATTATGTATATGCAAAAAGCATTGTTAAATGATGATAATAGTCTTAACTCTGAAGCAATAGCTCAGGCAAAGCAGTCATTAAAAAACTGGGGAAGTAACTAAGGCGTTGTTGAGCGAAAAATTTTTGCTACACTATGAAGCCATATTTTAACCTTATGATTTGATGTCACAATAGCCAAACTTGGCTATAATCTTAAAGGCAACAAGTGTTTTTAAGAGTCTGCCCTAAATTATGTGGTGCGACACGAGGTCGTATAATTAAGTTGCTGTAACTATTTTTTTAGGATATAACCACCTATGCTATCAAGTGAACCTAAGCACCTGAATAAAGAGCAGTATTGACAACTTAACGAGACATATATAAGTCTAAATTTGTAACCTTTGCGTTCTTTGTCTTGGTTTATTTAGTTGATTTAATCATCATACCTACATTATATTATTGACAAACTGGTATTTCAACAACATATCTTTCTGGTCTCTTAACTTTAACCGGATATTACAGATAGTTTTGCTAATTTACAGTGAATAAATTCGAATGGATATTTGCTAAAAGCCATTAGATTTATTAAGTTGTGATTTTTAAAGTCCAAAATACAAATATTAGAATATACCTTTGCTTGATCCTTTAAAGAACGTACTTTCTCATGGTTAACAAAACCAGTTGAGAAAGAGCAAAAAAATGATAGTACTCAGCTTTAGGGCTTGCTTTTGCTAAATTATTGTCAAAAATAAGGTCATTTTTTACTTTATTATCGCTATCTTTAATAGTAAAAAGCATAAAGTTATTCAGTTTCTTTAGATATCCTTTTGCGGGTTTACCTTCAAATATTCCGTCTAGCCTTAGTATATTGACATACCTAAAGTAAAGTATAGCGAACTAAACCCTATCTTTGCAACATACGCATCTGTCTGAGCACAACAATTTTAATGCGTAGCAGCTTCATTAATTTTGTCTACTTAACAAAAGAAGCGTTTGCTTTAATAGCAGTCGATGTATTAACTTTTAAATCATTTATCTGATATTTCTGTAAGGCAGTAAATGGCATTTCTGCATTTAGAGGTGGCGGTGTAATAACTGCCATTGATTCAACATATTTGCCAAATTGATATCTAACTACATAGCCAGTTAAAGTCTGACTTTCTTGGTAGTCAGTAGCGCACTCCTGATGTTTGCTGTGCTTAGATACATATTTAGGATATTTTTTGCTGTCAAACAAATTATTGAAAAAAGTAGCATCCTTATTTTTTACCAGCTTACTGGTAGTTACTTCATGACATTTTTCTACGGCTACCTCCGTAACTGTATAATTTGGAATAACTGCCACAATTTTAACAGTCTCAATGCTATCACCAGTTTTTAAAAACTTATATGCGATAAAACCAGCGCCGCTTAATACTAGCAGTAAAACTATTGCAAGTACTTTACTTAAGCCATGCATATTAATATAATTCAATCGAGTATAGTATTTCATAAATAGTACCTACTTATCAATATTTAATTTTTTCTAAATCCATTATTTTACTCAAGTTTTATTGATAAACCTAGCTAACTCTCACAATGCAAAATCTATCATTTTGAATCTTTTAGCAAATTTTTAAAACTGGTTAATGCCTAAAACTTAATTATATTTCCAATAACTAACCATAAAACTAATTTAACAGGAACCAGCCGCAGCAAGCTAATGCAATGATAATCAAGGTCGGGCTAACATCGTCAAATTTACCTAAAAGCAGTTTTAACAAAGTATAAGACAATATGCCAAAAATTGCTCCAGCGGTAATTGAAAAACATAACGGCATCATGATGATGGTTAAAGCAGCAGCAACCAAATCCTCAAAGGCAGCAATTTTAACCCGGCGAATATTGTTTAGCATAATTAAGCCAACTATCATCAAAATAGGTGACGTTGCTGCGCTAGGAATCAATGAAATCAGTGGAGATAAAAACATGAACGGGATGCAGATTATGGCAGTAATAAAAGAAGCAAGTCCGGTTCTTGCACCACTTTGAATACCGGCAGAACTTTCAACGAAAATAACACTAGGCGCTACTCCGATAAAGCTCGCTACAATACCGCCGATACTATCAGTTATTAAAGCACGTTTTAAGTACACTCCTTTGATATGCTGGTTATCAAATCTAATTTGAGATAGCAAGCCCATCGTCGTAGAAGTTGCATCAAAAAAATTAACCACAAATAAGGATAATATTGCCGGCAAAACACTTAATTTTAATGCTGACATATAGTTAATCTGCATAAATAAACTAAAATCCGGCATTTGAATTAATGAATGTGGTAAATTTTGGTGATAGATTCCAGTATAGAGTAAAGTTACTATAACAATCGGCAATAAAAAGGCATAAGTTTTTTGCTTGATAAATAATACCGTTGCTACAAAAAAGCCAATCAAGCACAATACTATTGGAATATTAAAGTGACCGATTCCAATAATCGTATTAGGGTTACTAACTACAATGCCAACATTTTTAAGCCCGATTAATAGCAAGAAGAAACCAATTCCGGCGCTAAGTGCAATTTGTAAAAATTCAGGGATTGCATGTACAATAACCTGGCGTACTTTAGTAACTGAAAAGATGAACAATAAGATACTGGAAAATAAAATCACGCCCAAGACTGTTGGGATATCTAATTTATCATGAAGTATCAGATTATAGGCAATAATTGCATTAACACCCATACCTGGTGCCAAGACAAATGGCAGTTTTATAAAAACGCTAGCGAAAATCGTCATCAACACTATAATAAGTACGGTAGCGGTAATTGCAGGCCCGATCGGAAATCCAGCACCATTTGCATGGAGGATCAGCGGATTAACCGCGATAATATAGGCAATTGCCATAAAATTAATAAGCCCGCCAATTACTTCTTCTGTAAAATTGATCTTATGCGCTTTGTTCAAACAAAATAACTTCATAAATAAATTACCTACCAAGACAAATATTAATAATCAGATTTTCAAGTAATACTAGAGGATCCCCACTCTTTACCCCCTTAATTGTGAGGTCGACTTGTGCCAAGCGATCAAAATAAACTAGTAACTGGGTATAAGAAATACGCTGATGAGCCGCTTGAAAATGGTTTATACCCTCGCCCCAAATCCGTAAACCATCTATTGCGCTTCTAAAATTGGAATTTTGCCGGACCCGTCCCTTGATTTGAATCAATTTGCGCAAGTCCTCGCCCAAGTTCCAAATGACTAGGATCGCTTCATCGATGCTCTGGCAGACATTTGCGAAGATTTTTTTTACCATAGGCAAATTACCAGATAAATAAGCAGTGGATAAAGCGAAAACATTATATTGGGCATTGTCTAACAGGTTGTTCTTTATATCATGAAGAGTGATGTGATAAGGCGAGCCAAATAATAGGCAAAGCTTATTTATTTCTTGATAGAGCTGGGCAAAATTATTTTGGTTTAAATTCAAAATAGTTTCTAATGCCTCAGGATCGATTGAGAAGCCATTTTTGGTGAAGATATATTGCGCCCAAGCGAAACCTTCAGCATAATCCCCATTAATATTGATATAACTGGCTTGACTTTGGAGTGTAGCAAACCATTCTTGGGCTAAATCTTTCTTATCCAGCTTTTCTAAGCTAATACATAGGAAGTTATTCTCATCAAGAATCGGTAAAATAGCTAATAATTGCCTAGCTTGCTCGATATTTGGCTTAGTTTTAAAACTAAGCTCGATAAAGTTCTTATCGCCAAACAACGAATTACTAACAATAATATCGTTGATTTCGTTTAGATTGAAATAGCGATCCGCAGTAAAAGAGTGGCGATAATTAAACCCAACTAATTTTTGCTGGCAAATACTAATTAAGTTCTGGGTTAAAGCTAAGCAATCATCACTGCCACAAATTAAGAGGCAGTTTCCCTTTATCGATTCTTCTTGCAACCAATCAGCGAGATTCTGCTTCATAAGGACTAACTTGCTTAGGGTGTGAATAAATAATTCGACGAATTAAAGAATTAATGACATTTTGATGAATTTGATCCCAGGTAGTATTTTCCTGTTGCTGTGCAGACAATATTAAACTATTATTATAGTTTATAGTCATCTGATTTTTAACTACAATATCATTGCCAATTTGGTTACCTTTTGGATCAAAAACTTGAGCCGTGATTTGGTAGCTTAAAAGATAACTTGCAACTTGACCAATACCATTATAATCAAGAGCATCCCTTGAAGTTTGCTCATTACTAACTACAATTACCGCTTCGGCTTTACTTGGTGAAGACACTAAAGACGTCAAGCTCTCAATTTGGATTGCAGAACGAAAGCCACGGCAAATTACCGGCGTACCACAATCTAGATATACCGAATTATACGGAAATCGATAACTGTCACTTGACTTACCACGAAGATGAAAGCCACAGCCTACTATACTAAAAAGCAAAATAAGGCCCATTAAGGTATTTACAAACTTTGTCACATTTATTTCCAGTAGTTAAATCAATTTTCAAATTTATTTCTTTTAAGGTCTAAATATGTAATTATTGCCGATTTAGCAAAATTACAATAGCGCCCGATTTTAGCATATCTAGATTAGTAGCCACTTTTTTATCACAAGTTTAAGTTGATGATTTGGGCTTACTTATTCTTTGCCTAGGGGTTCTAGTTACACTAGTAGCCTTTGGCTTGGCTGGAGCTTTAGGTTTTACTTGCGAATTTGTTTTTGGAGTAGCATTGGTAACTACTTTCGGTGAGCGCGCCTTCCTGGCCTTTATTGCAATTTCTTCACTCTTGAGCGCTGCAACCTGCTCGGTTAATTTACTTGCAAGAGATTCCTTAAATATTGGAGTACCTAATTTTTCCATCAGGAAGTCTTGTGCTGAAACCCGTTTCCCCACCGTTTCTACCTTGCGGTAATTACCATTTGCATCCATAATCCAGGAATTTACATTATCTTGGGCATAAAGTTTCAGGCTCTCATCAATAATCCGCCGTTTGATTTTATCATTTAGAATGGGGATACACGTCTCAACGCGTTTAAAGAAATTTCGTTTCATCCAGTCTGCAGAAGCAATAAATACATCTTCGTTTCCTGAATCATAAAAGTAAAATACACGATGATGCTCTAAAAAGCGCCCTACAACAGATTTAACCGTGATATTATCAGAAATCCCATGAAGTTGCGGCCGCAATACGCATGCCCCGCGAACTATCAAGGTTATTTTCACCCCTGCTTGTGAAGCTCGATACAGTGCGCGAATAATCTGATTTTCTACTAAAGAATTCATTTTTGCGATAATCTCGGCTTTTTTGCCACTTAATGCATTAAATATTTCCCGTTCGATAGCCTTCAAAACCATGTCATGCAAGGTAAACGGAGACTGGAATAACACATTTAGTACCCCAGCCTTGCCTACTCCAGTTATCTGGCTAAAGATATTGTCAACATCGCGAGCGATATCATGATTAGTAGTCAATAAGCCAAAGTCCGTATAAATCTTTGCTGTACTTTGATGATAGTTTCCAGTTCCCAGATGAACATAGTGGCGTAATTGCTCCCCTTCTTGTCGGATTATAGTCAACATTTTGGCATGGACTTTATAGCCCATAACACCATACACGACATGAGCACCGGCTTCTTCTAATTGGCGCGCAAGTTCCACATTAGCCTCTTCATCAAAGCGGGCAAATAATTCTATTGATGCGACTACTTGCTTACCAGCTCGAGCAGCAAGCATAAGGTTTTGCACCAACTCAGAGTCATTTCCAGTACGATATACCGTCATTTTAACCGCAAGCACATTTGGGTCAGTTGCGGCTCGCCGGGTAAGTTCTACCACAGGATCAAATGACTGGTATGGGGTATGCAGTAAAATATCGCCTTTGGCCATAGCCTTAAAAATATCTGGTTCCTCAACCAACTCTTTTGGCAAACCAGGATTAAATGGCAAAAATTTAAGGCTATCATTGTCTACTAAGTTGGCAACTTCGTTTAACCGGGATAAGTTGACAGGCCCATAGACCCGATATAAATCCTGCTTATCTAAATTAAACTGCTTTAATAAGATATCAATGAATTTATTTTGCGGTTCACCATTTGAAATATCAATCTCAAGGCGCGAGCACTCCGCATATTTACGATTATGCAATTCACGCGTAACCGCACTACGTAAATTTTTTTGATCGGATTTAACTACTAAATCGGATTCACGGGTAACCCTAAACGGGTAACAGCCGCGGACAGTCATCCCATAGAAAAATTCGTTTACATGCAAACTAATGATATCTTGTAGTAACACGAAAACATATTTACCTTCAGATAGTTCATCAGGCAATTGAATAACGCGCGGCAAAATCCGCGGCGCTTCCACAATTGCAATTTTTGACTCACGGCCAAATTGGTCTTTACCATCCAATTCTACTGCAAAATGTAAGCTTTTATTTGGTACTCTTGGAAATGGGTGAGATGGGTCAATCCCAATAGGGGTAAGTACTGGCTTTAACTCATTCATAAAATAGTTATAAGCCCATTTTTGCTGCTCTTTGCTCCATTCAGAGACTTTTAATATAAAAATATCCTGCTTGTTTAATGCAGGTAGCATGGTATTATGATAGATAGAATATATATCCGCATAGAGCTTATATACTTCGCTACGTATCATCGTTAGCGCTTCACGGACTTTTAATCCGTCAGGCAAGATTTTGTTTGGAGAATCTTTATCTAATTTAAGCAGCCTGGCAATACGAACTTCAAACAATTCATCACAGTTTTTAGTAACTATGCATAAATATCGTAGCCGTTCAAGCAAAGGAACATTTTCATCAAGCACTTGGGCAAGCACACGACGATAAAATTGAATCAGTCCCATCTCGCGATTAAGCATCACGTCACGATCATTTAAAATATTAAGTGCCATAATTACCTTTTTCCCCACCTCGTAAAAAGGCGATATTAACCTGCCTATGATTAGTTGTTTTGATCTTGCTAAGATTAGCACAAGTTCTCAATACCCACTTTTAAACTGGGTGCTGCTCCTAAGACATAAAAAATAAACCATTTAAAGAATTTTATATTCTTTAGCATAATTTAATAAAAAGAACGCAACATCAGTATATAATTATCTAACTTTGTATATATTTTACCATAATCAACTACCACAAGACCTACTAAATCCGCTATAATTGATTGCTAACTATAGTATTAAGGGAAAATAATGTTTTATGTAGTAGAACGCTCAATCGTAGTACTTAAACCCAAAGAACCTTTTTTAGAATGGATCAATTCAAATATAGCAATTAGCGATGAAACCCAACTTGATTTAGCTAGTATTCGCATAGACTGTAATTCATATTTAATTCCTGAAGTAAATGAAATTGAAGATGGGGTTAGTTATGTCGACGAGATTTATGAGTCATTATTTCAACTTGAGTTGGCATCATGGACAGAAGACCAATCTATATGGCCGCAAGAACTTTCATTGAAAATGTTTTGGGAATGGTTCGATGTCGAAATCTCGCCTACATTAATTGACTTGACCGAAGACGAACCCACAGATAGTGAAGACTCTAGTGACGAGCAGCATGATACGATCCATTAATTAAATTGCGGAATCCTAGCATATAATAATACGGCATTTATTGGTATATGCTAGTCTTGACGCCAATTTTTTCTAGAGCCAAGCTATGAATAACGATCTAATCTGTTTGCAGCTTAAACCATCCAAATTAATAATTTATAGCCTGGCTTTATTTACACTCACTATTTTATTTCTAATCAAATTTGCCGAAATTTATGTCTGGTACAAGCTGCTTGTTCTTGGTGTTAGCATATTAATGATCTTTTGTATAGCTTATTTCCAAATTTTTAATAGGGTAAATAAACTTGACTTTTTACTACACTTGGGTTGCATTGTAATCTGGCAACAGCAATTCACGTCACTAGCTAGCATTGAACGAATTTATAATATTGGTTTTTGGGCGATAATAGTTGAATTTCGAATTAAAGACAAACTCAAGCAAATAATAATTTTTCCAGATAGTACGGACATCAATAACTACAAGAGCTTAATGAGATATAGCCGATGGCAGAATTAAAAAATAAACAGCAATTAATCAACTACTTATTGAATACCTCTCCAGGTACTGCAACCAAAAGCCATATGCTTGAGCAAATCGAAAAATTAGCTATTAAGCCAAACTACCCGATTATCTTAGTAGGTGGGACAAATGGCAAAGGCTCAACATGCGCTTACCTAACTACAATACTGGTAAAAGCAGGATACAAAGTTGGCAGTTTTACTTCTCCACATGTATTTGACTATAATGAGCGAATTTGCATCAATAATATTCCAGTCAATGATGAGATATTGATAAATGCATTAGATAGAGTAATAAATAGTGACACAGGGCAACTTGGTTTATTTAAAGCATTTTTGCTCGCTTGCCATTTAATTTTTATTGAAACAAATATTGATATAGCTGTAGTTGAAGTAGGCATAGGAGGAAAGGAAGATGCAACTAATTTGTTTGAACCAGAAATTTCAGCTATAACCTGCGTTGATATTGACCATGCTGCAATTCTTGGAAATAGCATAGAGGAAATTGGAACCCAGAAAGCTGGTATTTTCAGGCCGCTAAAACCGGCATTTTTCGCAGGCGAGATCGTACCAAAGTCTGTACTTGCGTATGCAAAAGAAATTAATAGCCCGCTTGCCATACTTGGCCGGGATTTTGGCTATACGCGGCATCAAGTAAGCTGGGACTTTTATTCCGATGAAATAAATTACTACAGCTTGCCCATACCTAGCTTACGTGGACATGAACAATTAAAAAATGCTGCCTTAGCATTGGCAATTTTGGCAAAATTACGCAATACTTTCCCAGTCGGGCTATTACATATAAAATTCGGCCTACTAGAAACATCACTAGTTGGCAGATTCCAAGTTTTGCCAGGAATGCCACAAATAGTCTTAGATACCGCCCATAACCCCCAAGCAATTGAGTGCGTATTGCAAAATATGCTAAAATTACAGTTTGCCAAACGTAATTTAGCGCTTTTTGGCATTGCTAACGATAAAGACTGGCAAAAAATACTCGATTTAACCGGCAAAAAATTTGATAAGTGGTTTGTAGCACCGATAGCCTCAGCGCGAAGCTGCACCCCGGAGCAAATTAAAGAATATTTATTGGCTCAAGGTATTAAAACTGAAAATATTATAATGCATAGCTCAGTTGAAAATGCCTTAAAAAATGCCTATGGCGAATTAACTAATGATGACAGGCTTGTATGCTTTGGCTCATTTTTAGTTGTTGAAGCTGCTTATAACACCATCCAGAAGGTCAGATAATGCAACCAAAATATAATCATAATAAAAGTAACATCATTAAAGTCACCGAGGAAGCAAAGCGAAAATCACGACAGCGCTTAATCGGTAGTATTATTTTATTATTCTTTGCTCTTGTTATTCTATTAAATGTAACGGCTAAAGTAAAACCGATTCCGATTAATCCTGAAGTTGTAGAAATAAAAAGTACTGCTAGTGGTGTAATTAATGCTTCTGCTGCACAGAGTCAAACTAAACCAGCTAGTTCGCAGGTATCTTCGGCGTCAGTACCTGCTACTAATAATGCTTCAGGTGGAGTTAAAACCATGCCGGCAAGTCAAGTGTTAGGCGGTGATAATACGACGACAACTGCCAATAATACGCCTCAAGTATTAGGAGGAGTAAATAGCCAGGCTTCACCACGATCTAAAAATGCCAGCACTACAGCAACAAATGGTTTTAAAGCAAATATAGTCAATACCGAAACCAAAAATGCTGATAGTAAGAATAACGCCGATACCACGAATAAGCACCCTTTACCACTTCAAGGAAATATTAATCGTACTGAGCAACAAAACCAAAGTGTGGACTTAACCAAGCAACCAGCTAAACCTAAAGTTAAGGCAAAGCCCCAGGTAAATCCAGAAGATATTTTAAATGGCCTAGTCGATGAAACGCCTAGCCAAAAAGCGGAAACTATAAAAACAACAACTAAAGCAGATAAAAGCTATATCCAGTTTGCAGCACTAAGTAGTGAAGAAAAAGCACAAAACTTGAAAGAATTGCTTACCAACCGGGGCATTCATGCAACCGTGCAACCAATTCATACCGCTAAAGGAACTCTTTACCGGTTAAGAGCTGGTCCATATAACCGCGCTGATGCTGAGCAAAAATTACAGCAAATATCTGGCGAAGGTTATAGCGGCATTGTTACAGGCAATTAGCAATGGTTCACTTATCAAATTATGATTTTATTTTTGGTTCGATAATAATAATTTCGGCAATTCTTGCGATTATTCGCGGCGGAGTTGCCGAGCTGCTTTCCCTTAGTACCTGGTTCATTGCCCTATTTGTAATGCGTAATTATGCTTCTTTTCTTGAAAAGCTAATTCCGGACATAATTACCAATGGGTTACTAAGGTCGCTTATCTCGTATATTATTGCCTTTTTTGTTGTAGCTACCGCAATCACATTGATCAAGATGGTATTTCACAAATTTATTCACAGTTTTGGACTTGGTGGATTAAATTACATGCTTGGCGCCATATTTGGAATTGCTCGTGGCATAATCATTAGTGCCTTGATTGTTATTCTGATGGAAATGTTTAACCTTGATGAAAACCATGCTTGGCAGAAATCTTGGTTAAGCCCGATCCTGAAACCTACTGTTACAATGATTATTAATGCAATACCAGATAGAGTAAAAAACATCAATCACGAAATTGGCGCAGAAGCCGAACATATAATTCGTAAAGAAGCTTTACAGCAAGGGACCTAGAATAAATGTGCGGAATTGTTGGAGTTGTAGCAAATTATCCAATAAACAATTTGCTTTATAATGCTTTAAAAGGCGTTCAGCACCGTGGTCAGCAAGCCGCGGGCATGGCCACGGTTGACGGAAACCTGATGCACTTAAAAAAAGGCATTGGATTAATCAAAGACGTGATTAGCCCGTACGATTTGACATATTTAAATGGTAACGCGGGTATTGGACATGTACGCTATCCAACTGCTGGCTCAGCGGATGACCCTGAACAGGCACATCCTTTCTATGTTAATTCACCGTTTGGGATAATGCTTGCGCATAATGGCAATCTTACTAATACAGCCAGCCTGCGCGACGAAGTCTTATATAAAAACCACCGCCATGTCCGGACTAAGTCCGACTCAGAAGTTTTAACAAATGCTTTTGCCTATGAGTTGGAAAAATTGACCAACAATCGCCAAATCGATAATCCGGCAATTTTTAAAGCTATATATAATCTAAACTACCGTTTAAGCGGCGGATATGCAGTTGTCAGCTTAATCGCCAATTATGGCTTAGTTGGTTTTAGAGACCCGCTTGGCATTCGGCCATTAGTTTTGGGCAAGAAAACCGGCAATGATGGTTTTATCTCTTATATTCTCGCATCTGAAAGTTGTACCCTTAGCAGCAATGGGTTCGAGATTATTCGTGATGTATTGCCTGGAGAAGCAGTAATAATTACCTTAGATGGCAAGTTGGAAACTGCCATGTGTCATGATAAGCCTAGCTTGAATATCTGTATTTTTGAATATGTTTATCTAGGCCGTAGTGATTCTATTATCGAGAAAGTACCTTTACAGTTAGCACGATATAGAATGGGTAAATATTTATCTGATACCATTTTAAGCCAATATCCCGATCTAGATATTGATGTAGTTATCCCGGTGCCGGATACTGCAAGAACTATGGCTATTGCCGTTGCTGAAAAAATCGCAAAACCTTATCGTGAAGGGTTTGTAAGAAACCATTTGGTAGATCATGAGTGCGCGACTTGCGATTCGGAACAATTCCAAATTATGGTTCAAAGCATGTTAAGCCCAATAGAGCTTGAATTTAAAGGCAAAAATGTACTATTAGTTGATGTATCAATTGTAAGAGGAAATACCTCGCGCGAAATCGTAAAAATGGCAAAAAATGCTGGCGCTAAACAAGTATACCTGGCATCAGTTGCGCCTAAAATTCAGTATTCAAGTGTCTACGGAATTGATATGCCAGCTTATACCGAGTTAATTGCATATAATAAGTGTAATGATGAAGTAGCCAAAGAAATTGGTGCAGACTTGGTAATCTACCAAACCCTTGAAAACCTAAAACGCTGTATCCGTGAGATAAACCCTGAATTAACCAACTTTGAAGCCTCATGCTTTGATGGTAATTATATTACCAACGATATTGACGATGCTTACTTAATGAGTCTAGCCAATGGAGTTAATCATTAGTGAAAATACTTTTTGGCGGCACTTTTGATCCAATCCATATTGGACATATAAAATTAGCCCTGCATATTAGCAGTGAATTTGCGCATAAGGTAAGTTTGCTTCCCTTAGGTGGCGTGCCAAATTACAAAGCAGGGCCTGAAGCAAAACTTGAAGATCGCCTCAGTATGTTAAGCCTGGTAGAAAAAAAATATAGTAGTCAATTAGAAATTGATTATACTGAGGCAAATAATCCAGCCTATAGCCCAACCTACTATACTTTAAAGCAATTACGCCAGGCTTACGGTAATGATATGCCACTATTTTTCGTGATAGGCGGGGATTCATTACTAAGCATAGAAACTTGGGATAACTGGCTAAAGCTTTTTGAATTAACCAATTTTATCGTAGCAGTTCGTCCCGACTACCCGCTTGAAACGATGAGTGAAAGCCTAAAAGCCTTGCTTTCTCCCCGATTTAGTAAGGAGGCAAACCCAAATCAGGCGGCAGGACAAATTGTGTTTACCACCTTTGCTCCAATTCAAGTTTCATCTACTCAAATTCGGCGCATGTGTAAAGAACAACAAGATATCAGCAATCTTGTTATTCCCGAAATAGCTGAATATATTTTAAGACACCAATTATATAAAGGAAATTAAATGCTATCAATTGAAGAAATTAGTCAAATCGCAGTTAACGCGCTCGAAGATATAAAAGGCGAAAATATTGTTGTAATAGACACTCAGAATCTTTCACCGTTATTTAGCAAAATGATCGTATGTACTGGTAATTCTAACCGGCAAGTAAAATCTCTTGCCAATAATGTCGCAGAAGAATTTAAGAAACACCAGATTGAAATAGTCGGGATTGAAGGCGAAGCCGGCGGAGAGTGGGTGCTAGTCGACAGCGGAGATGTGGTAGTCCATGTAATGCTTCCCCAAGTTCGTGCTTATTATGACTTAGAAAGCCTATGGAATGGACAACGACCAAATTAATCAACAGGAAATCGACCTATTTTCTGAAGATCTTCCGGATAAAGACGTAAATCAAATGGCACGTAAAGTGGAATGGAAATCAACGGTTGATTCGATTGCCCATCATGGTATCGCTTTCGAAATTTTTAATCGTGGCGTTGTGATCATTGGAAAAAGTGGTGTGGGAAAAAGCGAACTTGGGCTTGAATTGATTGACCGCGGCCACCGTCTTATTTGCGATGATTTGGTTGCAGGCCAGCTTAATGATGATAAGATCATGATTACCCCACCACAGAAATTTGGCCTGGGCTTTATGGAAATACGTGGAATTGGATTTGTTGACATTGCCCGCTTTTATGGATCGCAAGCCATGTGTGCCAAGCAAGCCCTATCACTTGTAATTGAGTTAGTTGACAATAGCATGCTTGACTTGATAAACCAAGACCGGCTACTTCAGTTGATAAGCGAAGTTGAAGTATTAGGGTTAAAAATCCCGCTGTATAAATTACCGATAGGTGCGAATCGAAATTTACCAATACTAGTTGAATTAATTGTAAAATATGCTATTGAACGCGAGCATGGTTATGACTCACATCAATCATTTATTGAACAACAGTTAAAATCTATTGAATAAGGCAAGTATATTGTGCAAGTAATATTAGTTAGCGGTCTATCTGGTGCTGGAAAGTCAACTGCATTAAGAATACTTGAAGATAGCGGTTACTATTGTGTTGATAATTTACCCGTGTCCATCTTAGAACAAATCACTAATATTTACAATAGTTACGGATATTCTAAAATTGCCGTAGGAATAGATACCAAAACTAGTTCACTTTTGAACCAAATCCCCAATACCATTAAGTCATTTCGCGAAAGTGGAATAGACCTTCGTATAATTTATTTAGACGCTAATAATTCAAGCATACTTACCAGGTTTTCAGAAACCCGGCGTAAGCACCCGCTCTCAAGTCCAGAATTAACAGTTGAAGACTGCATTCAGATCGAACGCGAGCATTTAGCCACCTTAAGCCAGCTTGCCCACCGTATAGATACAAGTAACTTGACTGCTAATGACTTACGCCATTACATCAAAGACTTTGTCGGTGCAGACTACAAACAGCTAAATATTATCATTCAATCTTTCGGTTTTAAATATCATCTACCTATCGATTCTGATTTTGTTTTTGATGTCCGGTGTTTGCCAAACCCTCATTATGATAAGAGTATTCGCGAATATAATGGAACAGAGGCTCCGATTATTGAGTTTTTAGATAAAGAACCGTCAGTAAATCGTATGCTTAATAATATCTATGACTTTGTTAGTGGCTGGTTCGAAGATTTTAGCCAAGACAACCGTAATTACCTCACAATTTCAATTGGTTGTACTGGCGGTAAGCATCGCTCAGTATATCTGGTTGAACATTTAGCTGATCTAATCACGCAGAACTTCAGCTATAATGTAATTAAGCGCCACCGCCAATTGGTAAAATCTCAGATTCAATAATATTAAGTTCTCCTCTCGCTTAAAAAGTAGAGGAGGTGTAACTAATTTTTAATTTCCCTAAGTGCATTTTGCAAACATTGGTCTTGTTTTGCAAACTCCTCCAAAGTTAAATGAGCAACTTTGCCCAAAACATCTTCTCGCTTTGCTGCATTTTTTGTATTTCGATGATAGTAAACCGCCAATATGATAGGCTTACATTTTAGTGGCCAAACTACAGCTATATCATTGGTAACTGCATAATAAAAACCAGTTCCAGTTTTATCAGCTACTATCCAGCCTTTTGGTATGCCGCTACGGATTCTTTTATCACCTGTTTTACATTGCAGCATCCAACTTTGCAAATTTTCGCGCTCAGGCTTAGCTAATACATTGCCAAAAAGCAAGGTTTGCAAACTCCGGGCCATATCATGTGGAGTAGAAGTATCTAGTTCTTCACCCGGCACGGCCAATGCCTCATCGGGCCAGTTTCTATCCTGGCGAAAACTATTATTACCGATTGCCTTAGCAAATTGGTTTATCTTGTCAAGCCCACCTAGCTTAGTCACTAAAAGATTCATTGCGGTATTATCACTTTGCTCAATAGCTGCTTCGGAAAGTTCCTTAACCGTCATACCATCTTTTAGGTGATGCGAGGTAACTGGCGCCCAACCCGTGAGATCAGATTCTTTATAGTATATTCTATCCTGTAGTAATGTTTCATTTGCCATACTTTGCTTCAATATTGCGCTAACCCCTATGACTTTCGAAGTGCAGCCCATTGGGAATCGCTGGTTGGCATTATACTCTAGGAAAATATTATTACCCGTATCTATTGCTGATAGCCCGATATGGCCGCTTGATATTTTCTCTAACTTCGTTAATTGAAGAGGCAGAGATTTAGAATTTATTAAAGTTAGGTTTTTGCTAATGTCCTCGTCTGCATATGCAAAGCCTAGTATGCTTATAATACTAAAAAATACTAACTTATTTACTAACTTCATATTAACCCTTTTAATGAAATGCGTTCTGGAGTTTTTAAGATAGATAATATAGCACACTACCATTAACCAGCCAGTTAAACCTATTCGGTAATATCCATAGTTTTACGATCTATTAAACATTGAAATTCAAAAGAATGAAATATTTAGGAAGAGAAAGAAATAGTTGTAAGCCCAAGAAAAACCTGCATAAATAAGCTGCCCCTCTTTTAATGGGCAGCATATAATTATGCAGGCTTTTTTCAGGTTGAGATTTACTTACCTAGGGTAAATGCAATACCTTCAGGGGCATACCCGGTTGCGACTGATGAAGGATATTGCGGCACTAGCTGACCAGTATTCTCATCAATCTTATACATAGTTATGCTATTTTCCAACATATTTGTATTATATATATACTGCGTATTATTGGCATATATATTACGAGGTAGCGCTCCAGTTGGGACAGTTGCTGGGTTTAAATGGTATAATACCCCATCTGCTCCAATAGCATACATCGATATGGTATTATCTCCATTATTCGTAACATAGGCATATTTACCATTTGGTTCAATTGTCATAAAAATGGGGATTGGTCCGGTATCTATGGAACTAGGATTCAAACGGGTTAGATCACCACTAATGGGGTCAATTTTAAACATTGAAATACTATTACTTGTTTGATTAACAGTATATAAATAACCATTTTTTATTGTGATCTTACGCGGATCTTTACCAACTTTTACCTTTCTTACTCGCGGAATTAAATCACCAGTTACCTGGTTAACATCAAATATTGTCATTTCATTACTTGATTTCTCTGCAACATACGAAAATTTCCCGCTGGCATCAAAAACCATGCTGGTTGGATTACTTTGATCATCCAGTTTAATAATTCCTTGAGGGTAAATATGTGTATGCAGCCGACTAAGACGCCCGGTAGTTTGGTCTATCGAAAACATAGCAATATTATTGGTGTCAGTATTAGTAACATAAGCAAATTTCCCGGTTGGGTCAACACTCAACGACCATGGATGTTCCCCGCCGCAAGGTACGTTTTCTCCAAGCGTTATCAGGTTCCCGGTACTTAAATCCGGCTTATACATTGAAATATCATTACTATCCCAATTTACCAAGTAAATAAACTTACCTGATGGATGAGTACCAAATCCGCCCGGCTTTTGCCCAGTGTATATAGTTGCTAGGTTTAGAGGGCGTAGGACATTTGTCACCGGGTCTATCCCATATGGAGTAATGGTATTATCACCAGTATTATAGGTATATGCAAATTGATTATAAGTTACATCTTCAGCCATGCAGGAGGCATTGGCACCTAAAAGAGTTAGCCATAAAAGGCTTCCAATCATTTTTCCGCGCATAACAATCTCCTTAATAGCTACCAGGTTGATTTGGCAGCCAGTTAATTATTCCTTACAACTTAATACGCCGTCCTGATTTTCACAACTTGCATCTATCGTTGCTTTAATGTTTTGGTTTTTATGCCAAGCACCATGGCTATCTTTGCACATTGCATTTAAGTAGCCATTTACCGAATCTGATGGCATATAGATAATATAGTCACAGCTATCGGTATAATTTCCTAGCGGTAGCACCCCATGCTTCCAATTATCACAGGTTAATACCCCATTCCGGCTCGACACATTAGTCCCTGCAACACAATAGCCATCATAGTTTAGCGACGTAACCCGTTCGTTACTATCGCATTGGGCTGAAAATACCCCATGGTTGAGAGACTTGTTTCTGCATGCGGCAATATAACTACCAGTCGGGTAAGAAACCAGATATTGATGTGGCCCAGCAATTATCCTGGCACTATACTTATCGTCCTTAGGTATAAAAGCTATTTCACCAGATGGAAATAAGCTTAATGTACAACCTGAACCACTAGCCATTCCACTGCCCCCAATTTGCACTTGGTTACCATTTATATTACATAGATCGCCACCCATAAATGTAATTAAACCCGAATCCATAATAACACGGTAGGACTGCCGTTGAGATCCCCTATTACCATTAAAATTTGCTTTACCTGTTTTATAGTTATATGATGTAAATAAGTCCAGCATCATATAGCCTTCATTATCAAAGGATAAACCATAACCATAAATACCCATTGCTCTTGACGTTTCATCTGCATCAACTACCATAACGTCATGGTTAGGCCCGGTAGTAAACCCATTGGCTGGTGCATTATAAATTGTTCCATAGTCACTGTTATCCCCATTCGCAACCATACTAGAAGAATTTGATTGTTTGAGCTGGTTTTCCTTATTCAATTTTGACGTTAATTCAAGTTTGCTCACCTCAATTTTTTGATTGCTTGGATATTTATTAACACAGCTTGAAACATGAGTTTTTAGGTTTTCTGAACAAACTACTTGATATAAATGGTATCCGGCTACAGCATTCAGTTTAAAGTCTCCGTCTAAGACAGCTTCATTGGTTACATCATCAAAATGCATTCCATAAGGTAAATGCCCATAATCTTTAAAGATTCTACTCATATCAACGGTACCGCTGGACGGCAGAAATATTGGCCCTCCAGCATTAATCATTGAATTGAAATTTAAGTGCTTGGTATCTACAGTAGCCAAATATGGAATACTTCCGGAAATTTTAATATTCGCTAATACAGCATATACTTTTATGGCAGTATTACCCGGTACAGAAAGCGAAGAAGATGGAATCGAGATACTCCATGAATCTGACTGGGTATTCGAAGTGGCATAGCTGCCGTTATATTCTGCAGCAACATTGACGGTAATACTTCTAGATAGTTCTGATATACCTTTGGGAAGTACTGATAATTTCCAGCCCCTGGTATACGAAAGCCCAGTACCTAGTTTCCAGCCATTCGTAAGTGTAGTTGTCGTAGCTTCAGTAACTGTCTCGGAATAGGTTGAAGTATTCAATGTAGTGTTATATGGGGAATGATTAACTTTAGAGTCGATTAATACAGGAGCAGCGGCTTCGTAAGAACAGCTCAACCCGCTAGTCGCATCTGGTGAACATGGTAACTCCTGGATATCTTCAATTAATGGGGTAATATCGTAACCATTGGTATTGACCATTGATTTAAGCATTACGCCAGATAAAACATATGCACCAGTTTGATCGATATAAACGCTTTTATCCTTTTTATAGGCTGGTGGAAAGTAATTATCAGCATATTCCTGAAGGTTCTCGCCAAGATCATGAAGAACGGTCTTAGGATCTGACTCACTATCATTTGTTACTACCGCCTTCTTGCTGCTTGGGATATTTGTGGATGACGTAGTTTGCTTGCCTGTTCCCACACAGCCCCCCAGGAAAGTTAAAGCTAATAGCATTGCTATTTGGCTAATTTTATTATTTTTCATCTTTTTCCCGTTCTTAATAATTCTGTTTTAGAAAACATTAATTACTGAAGCAAAGTTACAGATGCTTTAAATCTAATCCTTTACCCTTCAGTTAAAATGATTATATGAAAAATAACAAAAGTTCGGAACCGTCCAAAATGGTCGAGGGCTCGCCCATGCGATCTGAATGTGTATTTTTTTGAGAACCACAACAAAAAAACCTGCATAAAAATGCAGGCTTTTTCCAAACATAATAAACGAATTAACGTTTAGAGAATTGTTTGCGGCGACGTGCTTTGCGTAAACCACATTTTTTACGCTCAACTTCACGAGCATCGCGGGTAACAAAACCAGCTTTAGATAATGTAGGTTTCAATTCAGGATTAAAATCAATTAAAGCACGCGTGATACCATGACGGATTGCACCTGCTTGGCCTGACTCACCACCACCATGAACATTTATTTTAATGTCAAAAGAATTTAGGTGGTCAACTAGCACTAATGGAGAACGTACAACCATGCAACTTGTTGGACGAGCAAAATACTCTTCATAAGCTTTACCATTAACAGTGATAGCACCAGTACCTTTAGCTAGGTATACGCGAGCTACTGAAGTTTTACGACGACCTGTACCGTAATTTTTAGTTTCAGCCATTTAATAAGCCCCTATTAAATTTCTAATTGTTTAGGTTGTTGAGCAGTATGAGGATGAGTTTCACCTGCATACACTTTTAATTTTTTGATCATTGCATAGCCCAAAGGACCTTTTGGTAACATACCTTTAACTGCATTGATTAAAATTTTCTCAGGAGCCTTTTCCAACATTTGGTTGAAAGTACGTGAATAAATACCACCAGGATAACCTGTATGGCGGTAATAAATTTTTTGTAATGTTTTTTTACCAGTCACTACTAATTTATCTGCATTAGTAACTACAACGAAATCACCTGTATCTACATGTGGAGTGTAAATAGCTTTGTGTTTACCGCGTAATACATGTGCGATTTTTGCTGCCAAACGACCTAATACTTTGTCTTGCGCATCTACAACAAACCACTCGTGATTTACTTCATGAGCTTTTGCTGAAAAAGTTTTCATATTCTATATCCTAATTTATAATGTAATTACAAATACCTAGTGATTTAATTCCACTAGAGCCCTATATAAGCCAAGTATATTTGTAACGGTAAGTGGTAGGCGCACATTATAGCATAATGGCGTCATTAAATTCAACAGTTTTTTTGCTTAACCAGTTATTAGCAATATTCATTGGTAAAGAATCTTATCTAACTTTAATGCCTACCCATTAATTGTATAGCAAATTGCAATACTTTAATTCTACAACCATAATAAAATTCGAATATGCATGATATGATATAATATTTGTTTTTCCAGGGGTATTACTTGATAAATTATACTAATTATACTTTATTGAGCATGGTCTCTATTTTTAGACTAGAGGATCTATAACAATGTCTGCCGCACGAAGACGAACCGAAATAATAATTCTAATATCGATACTGACAGCTTTAATTATAATTTATGCAGCTAAAATTACTTATAGCGTTTATATTACCCGCCAAAAAATTGCTGAAGGCTTTTTATTAGTTAGCACTATCCAAAATACTCTCAATGACTACGCCACGCAAAACGCAGGTTTCCCTACTAAACTAGAAATGGATAATTTGTCTTTTGGATTACCAAAGCCATTAGAGTTAAAAGGCACATATATCAGTAGTGTAGTTACTTTTAAAGAAGCAAATAGTGAAGAGGTAAACATTTTTGCAGCTATAAATACCAAAGTTATAGAAAATTTAGAAGATGGGAATGATTCACCTTTAAATAGCCCATATCTAAAGTTTGCAGGCGTTTTTGATGGTAAAACCATAAATTGGAAATGCACATCAAATCTTGCAAAGCGCTATTTACCTGAAAACTGCAGCGGTACATAAAAAACCAGGCACTTTAAAGCGCCTGGTTTATTTATATTCAGTAAACTAACCTTCTTGAGATTCGTCTTCTACATCATCGTTTTCTGTTTCGATTACTTTTTCTAGATCAACCAGCTTTTCGCCTTCGCCTAAGTCAATTAACTTAACTCCCTGCGCCGAACGACCAGTTTCACGGATACTATCTACTTTAGTACGGATTAATACTCCACCTGTGGTAATTAACATGATTTCATCACCATCAGAAACCAATTTGGCAGCAACAAGTGTACCGTTACGTTCCGATTCACCAATCGCTTTAACTCCCTGGGTTCCGCGCGAAGCTAAACGATATGAAGAAACGCTAGTCCGTTTTCCATAACCATTTTCAGTAGCAGTTAGTACATGCGCCTCAATATCGGTTGTTGTCAGTAACGCTACTACTTTACAGTTACTGCCCAATTTGATACCTTTAACACCACGAGCCGCACGCCCCATCGCGCGAACTTCTGATTCATTGAAGCGTACTGCTTTACCACCGTCTGAGAAAATCATGATTTCATGACTTCCATCGGTTAAAGCAACTCCAGCAACTTTATCGCCATCGTCTAAATTAATCGCTATAATACCACGGCTATTTGGACGAGCAAATGCGGTTAAATCGACTTTCTTAACAACACCTTGCTCGGTTACCATAAAGATGAATTTATCTTCGCTAAATTCTTTAACAGGCAAGATATTGGTAATTTTTTCTTCCATCTGCAATGGTAATAAGTTTACGATGGGCTTGCCACGCGTGGTCCGGCTTCCTTCAGGAAGATTATATACTTTTAACCAGTATATACGTCCAAGTGTAGAAAAACATAATACATAATCATGAGTATGGGCAATAAATAGATTTTGAATAAAATCATCTTCTCTAGTTGATGCCGCTGTCTTGCCGCGACCTCCACGTTTTTGCGTTCGATATTCATCCACGGACTGAGTCTTAACATAACCTTCGCGTGATAGAGTTACCACCATATCGCGAGGCTTAATCAAATCTTCCATATCAATATCAGCCGAGTCAAATTGAATCTCAGAACGGCGAACATCACCAAACTGCTGCTTGATTTCATTTAACTCAGTCCTAATTATTGCATTTACACGTTCAGGAGTATTTAGGATATCAATTAAATCAATAATTAAATCCATGATTTCTTGATATTCTTTAGTAATTTTTTCTTGCTCAAGGCCAGTTAAACGCTGAAGCCTAAGTTCCAAAATACCTTGCGCCTGAACCTCAGATAAACGGTATTCTTTACCAAATAACCCAAATGCTTTATCCAAACCATCGGGGCGAACTTGGTCAGAATCAACACGCTCCATCATTGATAGAACCAAGCTAGACTCCCAGCTACGGCTCATTAAACGTGTTTTAGCTTCAACCGGCGTTAATGAGGTTTTAATAATCTCGATCATTTCATCAACATTTGCCAGCGCTACCGCCAAGCCTTCTAAGATATGACCGCGGTCTTTGGCTTTACGTAATTCAAAAACCGTGCGGCGGGTTACCACTTCACGGCGATGATAGATAAATTCTTCTAAAATCGATTTTAAATTTAATAAGCGCGGCTGGCCATTAACTAATGCTACCATATTAATCCCAAAGCTATCTTGCATTTGGGTTAATTTGAATAAATTATTTAATAATACGTTGGCATTCTCACCACGGCGCAATTCGATCACAACCCGCATACCGGATTTGTCAGACTCATCGCGGATTTCGCTAATACCTTCGATGATCTTATCTTTTACCAGCTCGCCAATCCGTTCGCATAACTTAGCCTTATTTACTTGGTATGGCAATTCATCGATAATAATCGCCTGGCGGTCTTTGCCGATATCTTCAAAGTGAGTACGAGAACGCATTATTACCCGGCCGCGGCCTGTTTTATACCCCTGGTGTATATCTTTTAAGCCAAAGATAATCCCGGCAGTCGGAAAATCCGGTGCTGGAATAATTTCAATTAGTTCATCTAATGTTATTTCAGGCCGCTCTAATAATGCCAAACAACCATCTACTACTTCATTTAGGTTATGCGGTGGCATATTGGTTGCCATACCTACAGCAATCCCTGTAGTACCATTAATTAATAAGTTAGGTAATCTAGTTGGTAAAACCAAAGGTTCATGTTCTGACCCATCATAATTGGGACCAAAATTAACCGTCTCTTTATCAATGTCTGCAAGCATCTCATGCGCAATTTTATCCATGCGTATCTCAGTATAACGCATTGCTGCAGGAGAATCGCCATCTACTGAACCAAAGTTACCTTGTCCATCAATTAAAGTATAACGTAAAGAGAAGTCCTGCGCCATCCTAACAATAGTATCATATACCGCAGTGTCCCCATGTGGATGGTATTTACCGATTACATCACCGACGATACGCGCCGATTTTTTATAAGGTTTATTCCAATCATTTGATAGCTCATGCATTGCATACAAAACTCGTCTATGTACGGGCTTTAAACCATCACGTACATCTGGCAAAGCGCGCCCTACAATTACGCTCATCGCATAATCAAGGTAAGACTGCTTCATTTCTTCTTCAATATTGATGTTAACAACATCTCGCGCAAAAGAATTAAATAACGCTGATTGTTCTTTGCTCATTGAAAAACCTTCAAAATAGGGTTTGTTTTAATTAAAATAATCATATATTTTACCACATCTGCAATAATTAAACCAGAATAAGCAACTCATTGGTTCGAGGGCAATTTCAACTAACTAAATTAACCCATATTAGCTATTTGTTCTAATTGACAAGTAATATAGAAAACAATTGATTATCGCTTGGAAAAATAGTTGAAGTTTTAGATCATAAGAGGCGATTTGATAGCCTGCCTGGCTGGTTAACCAATTAATAATTGATATTAGTGGCTTATATAATGAGAAAGGAAACTTGCTAAACCTACCATTGTGCCGATAATGGTAATACCAACTCCTATAGTTGTACCAATAATCCAATTATATCTTAGGTCTATCTTTTGGAATTGCACGTTCATCTGAGATTCTAGATTGACAAAATCGGATTTGATTTCTAGTTTCATAGAAGTCATATCTTCTTTTAACTCTTGTTTTAAAGTAGACATATCTTCTTTTAATTCTTGCTTCATAGAAGACATGTCTTCTTTCAATTCTCGCTTCATAGAAGACATATCTTCTTTCAATTCTTGCTTCATAGAAGCCATATCTTCTTTCAATTCTTGCTTCATAGAAGCCATGTCTTCTTTTAATTCTTGCTTCATAGAAGACATATCTCCTTTTAACTCTTGCTTCAGGATTATTGCATCTTCTTTAACTTCTTTCCTTAGACCGGCTATATCTTCGCGGGTTGCAGCATGCAGCAGCAAGTCAATTAATTTATCTTGAGTAATCTCTACTTTCAATTGCTTATTATATCTTGTATCATTCATTATTCAATGCTCCTTTTAGCATTATATCCTATCTAAGCATAAGATGTAAAAGACTAGACTAGCTGCCCCAAATTAACAAAAGTTTAATCTATTGAGTTTAAGCATATTAAATTGGTTTAATTTTGCATTTTAGCAGCTTTGTAATTTCTAATTAACTTAACTTCTGAGAAACTTTATCGAATTCACGATACACTATATAGATAAGCATTTAACCATCATATAAAATAAATAATCCCCGATCAACTTTGATCAGGGACTAACGTTTATTTAGATAAAGCTACTAATTAACTTTTAGCTACTTCAACCATTTTTTTGTTTTTTTGGTTAAGTTTGCGCATAATGATTTCAGCTTCATCAAGCGGTACAGAGATAAAAGAGAATTTTTCTAAAATACGGATATCACGTACTTTACGCCCTGGCGTTTTGCAGCTTTGGTGTAAAACGTCCAATAAAGCACGCGGTGTCATACCATCCTTTTTGCCCAATGCGACAAATAATTTAACATTATCTGCCGAAACACGGTTCTGTTCAATCTTGGCATAGCTTTCTTCCAAGAACTCATCCTGATACTGGTGACGCAATAAAGCTGCCAAAGTTGCTTCCGGATCATTATTATTTAATATCTTACGTGCAAGTTCGGTATAAACAGTATAATCATTTTCATTTATGATTTCGTTTAAACAAGCTTGAAGATATTCCTCTTTAGCCTTGATAATATCTTTAATTTCAGGAATTGCCTGTTTCTTTATGTCTGTCTTAGCTATCTTCTTGATTAAGCCCAGTCTAGAAATTTCCTTTGGCGTTACAAAAGTGATCGCAATCCCTTTTTTACCAGCACGACCAGTACGACCAATTCGGTGTACATATGATTCCGCTTCTTGGGGAATTGAATAATTAATTACATGGGTCAAATTATTTACATCAATCCCACGCGCTGCTACATCTGTAGCTACCAAGATATTAACATTTTTCTCTTTAAACTCAACTAGAGTTTTAGTCCGTTGCGACTGAGTAATGTCGCCATGCAATGCTTCAACAGCATAACTACGATTTTTTAAGTGTTTGGTAACTTCATCAACCTCAACTTTAGTACGACAGAAGATAATTCCGTAGAAGTCTTGTTCAAAATCTAGTACGCGGCATAATGCTTCAAATTTATCACCCTCACGGACTTCAAAATAAATTTGTTCAGTTAACTTGGTCGTAAGTTCTTTATTTTCTACTTTTAAAATTTTATACTGGCCCATATATTTTTTTGCAATCTGCAAGATTGAACTTGGCATTGTTGCTGAGAAAAATAACATATTTTTTTCTTGGTTTGTCACTTGTAGAATTTGCTCGATATCATCAACAAAGCCCATATTAAGCATTTCATCAGCTTCATCAAGAACAAAAAATTCAAGGTTAGAAAAATTTAGAACCTTACGATCCAATAAATCCATTACCCGGCCAGGTGTACCAACAATTATGTCACTGCCACGACGGATATTTCTAATTTGCTGCTCGATGGATGCTCCACCATATACCGCTGACACACGTAAGTCACGCTTACCAATTAGTGAATACATTTCTTCACAAACTTGGATTGCTAATTCACGAGTTGGCGTCAAAACCAATGCTTTGATTGTCCCATCTTTCGAAATAGTTTCGATAATAGGAATAGAAAATGCAGCCGTCTTACCAGTACCAGTCTGTGCTTGGCCAATAATATTTGCTTTCTCACGCAGAAACTCAGGTATTACTAAAGCCTGAATTGGACTAGGACTAGTAAAGCCTTTCTCTGCAAGCGCGTCGATCATTTCTTGACTTAGGTTAAAATCATTAAATTTACTCATTTTTTTTCCTTATTGAGTATTAACCATCACTACCGTTTAATTATTGCTAGCAGGACTATTGGTTGCAGTACTACATGAGGTTGTAATTGATATTTTAGTTCAAACTTTGGAGTGAACGTAATCGAATTAATGCAATGATGATTATATAGATTAATTTATTCAAATCTGCCAATCTCTTTAGCAGAAGAATTTATACAAAAACAGGCGAGGTTTTCCCGCCTGTTACAACTTTACACAAGAGGAGTTATGCCTGGCGATGAATCTTGGTCGCCCGAGATTGGCGCCCAGCTAAGATCAAACTTTCTGCCAAATTGACGTGTTTAGGCAAGTTAGCATTATAGACGATTAATTCAGCAATATCCTCAGCAGTCAATGGGTCAAACCCCTTATACACATTATCTGCACGGTCTTGGTCTCCTTTAAAGCGGACCAGGCTAAACTCGGTATTAACTGCACCAGGTAATATCTCACTTACCTTAATACCATGTTCAACCATCTCTTCGCGCAACGCTTGGCTAATCGCATGTACTGCATGTTTTGTTCCGCAATAAACACCACCCTTAGCATACGATTCAACTCCAGCTACAGAACCAATATTGATAATGTGACCGAAACCTTGCTTAACCATCTGATTAGCAATCACGCGCAGTACAGCCAAAAACCCCTTGATATTGGTATCAATCATGATTTCCCAATTTGCCGGGTCATCATTTATCAACTCATCAAGCCCGGCAGCCAAGCCGGCATTATTGACTAAGACATCAATTGTAGCAAGTTCATGAGGTAAGTGAGTTAAAATCATGTCAACTTGTTTGGTATGAGTAACATCCATGCCAACTGTGAATACTTGCACCTGGCTACTTGCAATAATTTCATCTTTTAACTGATCCAACCGATCTAACCGTCTTGCAGTCAAAATCAGATTTGCCCCATATTTGGCAAATTCTCGAGCACATGCCATACCAATTCCAGAACTAGCTCCTGTAATTAGTACTGTCTTGCCTGTTAATCTATTTTCCATAACTTATTACCATAAATGATTATCGTGGTTATCACCAAACTTGTTCGGGCTTTCAAAATTTTCATATTGATAGCCGCCACCAAGATCTTGATAAAGTTGGACAATTGATCCCAATTGCTGTAATTTACTTTGCTGAACAACAATTGCGGCATTATCCATAGTTACAGCATTTTGCAATAATGTTGGTTTACTATATAAGCCATCTTTAAAACTAGATTGAGCCAATTTATACGCAAGTTTAGTCGCATCATAATACTTAACTTCGGTATCTAAGCTAGTAGTAAATTGTTGATGCGCAGACAAGTCATTATCAACCGCGGCAAAAGCAGAACGCACAGTCTGAATATAATTGTAATACGAGTTATAGTATTGACCTTTAGCCTGCTCAATTTGACCATAAATACCAAAGTTGAGAATCGGCATCGTCAAATTAGCATTATTTATCCAGAAGTCGGTATTAGGCCCAAATAATCCATTAAGTCCTGATGCAGCCGTACCACCAGTACCAGTTAAAGCGATTGAAGGGAAGAATGTTGATGTTGCCACACCAATATTTGCGTTTGCCGCTATTAACTGTTGCTCTGCTTGTTGGACATCTGGCCGATTATGTAATACCTGTGAAGGCAAATTGGCTGGAATTATACCATAACTATTTAATTCAGTAAATTTTAGGCCACGTTTAATATTACCAGGATTTTCATTAATCAAAACGCGTAGTGCATTTTGTGAAGCTACAATATTATTTTCGATAATAGGCACTTGCGCGCTTGCCTGTTGATAGTTAGCTTCATATTGTTGTAAAGTATAAAGGGAAATATATCCATCCGCATATTCTACCTTAGCTAAGGCCAGGATTTCTCCTAAATCTTTAACTAATTGTTTTTGTAATTGTAGCTGATAGTCTTGGCCTAGCAAAGTAAAGTAACCTGTAGCCACCTGGCTGACAATCCCCAATCGTACGGCATCTTTGGCCGCACGAACTGCCTGTAGATTAGCAGTAGCAAACTGCTGTGAACGAATTTGCTGCAGGATATTTAAAGTATACGCTGGCGTACCAGAAAAAGCATACCCTTGGCCGGCTAAAGCTTTACTATTATACCCTAAACTCGCAGAACCTGTCGGAATCCAGGCAAATTGAACTTGACGAAGTTGTCCTTGCGCCGCTTCAATATTCCCAACCGCCGCTTGAATATTATTGTTATTTTTCAAAGCTTTTTCCATTAGGGAATTTAATTGCGGATCATTGAAAGATTTCCACCAGGCTAAAGCTGGCAGATTAGCACTTTCGGTGACAGCCAAAGTATCCCGGCTTTGCCAGTTACTTGGGTTATTGGTGTCAGGTTTACTATAATCTGGGCCATATATAGCACAACCACCCATTAAGGTTCCCAAAACCAACAAACTTGTCAAATTTCTAATACGCATAATTTCCCTTCCTAGAAACTTGAATTTCTAAGTTTCTTTTGACTTTTATCTGCATTTATTATTTCTTTTGCTTAGCTTTCCAGCCATGAACAGTAACCTGGTGCGCTCTTGCCACAGTTAATTCATTAGCTTCAGTATTTTTGGTAATCACAGATCCGGCACCAATGATTGAGCCATTATTGATAACTACCGGCGCAACCATCATCGTGCCTGAACCAACAAAGACGTTATCCCCAATTACTGTTTTAAATTTATTGGTCCCGTCGTAGTTACAAGTTACACTACCTGCACCGACATTAACTTTACTGCCAACTTCAGCGTCCCCAATGTAGGTTAAATGGTTTACTTTCGAACCAACCCCAATGCGGCTTTTTTTGATTTCAACAAAATTACCAATATGGGAATTTTCTAATAACTCAGTGCCAGGCCTGATTCGTGCATACGGGCCTATTTGGGCACCACTTGCAATAGTGGCTTCTTCAATAAGTGTATATGCTTTAATATTAACATTATCAGCGATTACAACGTCTTTTAAATGGCAGCCCGCACCGATCGTAACATTATTACCAAGTTTGACATTACCTTCAAAAATGCAATTTACATCTATTGTGCAATCTTTACCAGTAGTAAGGTTACCTCGAACATCAATACGGTGTTTATCGAAAAGGGTTACCCCGGAATCCAATAACTCTTTTGCCTTATTTAATTGATAAATACGTTCAAGCTGCTCTAACTGAAGTTTATTATTTACCCCCAGCACTTCATAATGGTGAGGAGATATAATATAATCAATCTCGACTTCGTCTTTAAATGCCAAGCCGATTACATCAGTCAAATAATATTCGCCTTGATTATTATTATTCGATAACTGATTAAGCCAACCTGGCAGTCTTTCATTCGGCAATACATAAAAACCGGTATTTATTTCACGAATTAATTTTTCACTTTGTGATGCATCTTTTTCTTCAACAATGCTAGTTATGGCAAATTCGGCATTTCTAACTACCCGGCCATAACCATGTGGATTATCCACTTCATCAGTTAACATCACTACATTATTTTGGTATTTAGCAAGCATTCGCTCTAAAGTCATAAGACCAATTAATGGTACATCGCCATATAATACCAATGTAGGGCCTTCTTGATCCAAATGAGGCAATGCACATTTTAACGCATGCCCTGTTCCCAGCTGCTGATCCTGAAATGCCCAAATAATATCATCGAAACAGTTGTTCATTGCAACTTGTACTTTGTCTCCGCCATGCCCATATACAACCACTAATTTACTCGGGTTCAACTTTTTGGCAGTTTCAATAACATGCTGCAGCATGGGTTTAGTACTAATTGGATGCAGTACCTTAGGCAAGGCCGAATTCATCCTCTTCCCTTGTCCTGCTGCTAAAATAACTACATTAACTGACTGATGCATAGAGTACTCGTAAACTGTAAAACATTTAAAGTTATTATTATACCTTATTTAGGCTCAATCTCCAGCGAGTTTTTCCTAACTGCTCGGTAAGCTGGTTTAATTTTGTATATGTTGGAATGAATTTTATTTCTTCACCAAGCCTAAGACGGCACTCTGCCTTAGCATTTTTATAATTTATTCTAATTTGGGAACTTGCCTCTGGGCCTATTTCCAATAATGATTTAACTTGTTGCCAGTTATCACGGTAATCAAGGTCAATGTCTAGAGCAGATACTTTGGAGTGAAGCACATCATCAATCTGGAATATATTATTTGCATTCACTTTCACCTCATCGCGGAAGGAATCATAAATTACTTCTCCTTCGACGAAAATGAGTTCATCAATTTTGAAGAGGTGTTTATAACGCTCAAAATCATCATTAAATACGACAAATTCAAGCTCACCGCTCGCATCCTCAATCCGGATAAATGCAATTTTGCCGCCTTTTTTGGTCGGCCGTGATCCCATATAATTGATAATTCCACCGATCAGAACTTTAGGTTTATGCTTTGCATAACGCGCATTAATAATTTCCTGAATATCCTCATCTTCTGTATTAAACTTGCTTAAAGGGTATATTTCTAGTTTTTTGGTTATATCTAAATATTCGTCAAATAAACTACCGGTTAAATAATAGCCAATTGCCTGCTTTTCAAGCAATAACTGTTCTTTTAGGGTAAAAGCCGGATATTCATCTAGAACCACATCATTTAAAGTTTGTTCTGCTTCCTCGCCGGCAAAGATATCAAAAAGTGAACCCTGGTTTTCATTTAGCCTTTCTTGCTCAACAAACTCCATGATTTTACCAAGATTATTGAATAACTTAGCCCGATTAGGCTCCAAAGAATCAAAACAGCCTGCTTTTACTAGGCTTTCTAAAGTCTTCTTGTTTATTACCTTTTTATCTACCCTACGGCAAAAATCAACTAAACTATTGAATTGGCCATTTTGCTCACGTTCTTTGACAATAATTTCAACAACATTTTGACCGACCCCTTTTACCGCCCCTAAAGCATAACGAATCGTACCGGCATCAACTGGCGTAAAACGGTAAAAAGAAGCATTGATATCTGGCGGGAGCATCACCAAATTGTTGTCTTTACAATCCTGGTAAAACTCAAATAACTTATCGGTTTTGTCCAACTCCGAAGATAAAGTGGCCGCCATGAAGCAAGCTGGGTAGTAAGCTTTCAAATATGCGGTATGATAAGAAACTACAGCATATGCAGCGGTATGTGATTTATTAAAACCATATTCGGCAAACATCGCCATCAGGTCAAACAATTTTTCCGCAAGCGACTGCTCATAGCCTTTTTTTAAGGCGCCCTCTGTGAAGATCGCCCGGTGTTTCGCCATTTCTTCTGGCTTTTTCTTACCCATAGCACGACGAAGCAAATCGGCGCCACCTAGGGTATAGCCACCGATAATTTGCGAAATCTGCATTACCTGTTCTTGGTAAACGATTACACCATAAGTAGGGTCCAGGCATTCCTGCAAGTCAGGATGGAAATAATCAATTTCAGCCTCCCCTTTCTTACGTTTAACGAAATCATCAACCATTCCCGAACCAAGCGGGCCTGGTCGATATAAAGCCAATACCGCAATAATATCTTCAAATCGGCTAGGTTCCAATTTCATTAAAAGCCGTTTCATACCTTGCGACTCTAGCTGGAATACCGCCGTTGTATTCCCTGCTTGCAAAAGCTCATAAACTTTTTTATCGCCAAATTCGGAATTTGACAGTTGTAATTTTACCCCATGAAGCCGTTCAATATTTTCAACAGTTTCTTGGATAATTGTCAGGTTTCTTAACCCTAAGAAATCAAATTTTACTAAGCCGATGCTTTCTACATCATCCTTATCAAGCTGAGATGTCTGCATCCCATCAGCTACATATAACGGGCAAAAGTCTGATAATTTACTTGGAGCAATTAAGACCCCCGCTGCATGCTTACCAACGTTTCTCGTTAAATCCTCAAGCTCTAATGACATTTCCCACAAGCGACGCAATTCGTCATCAGCATTATCAATCCGCTCTTTTAATTCTGGGAATTCAGTATAGGCATCTTCTAATGCCCAGCTTTTAGCTGGGGTATTCATAATTAATTTTGAAATTGAGTCACATAACCCATAAGGTAAACCAAGTGCGCGACCCACATCTTTAATTACGGCCTTGGAAGACATAGTACCAAAAGTTGCAATTTGGGCAACTGCGTCAGCACCATATTTATCCTGCACATAACGAATTACCTGTTCACGTTTCTCTTGGCAGAAGTCAATATCAAAGTCCGGCATAGATACGCGTTCAGGGTTTAAGAAGCGCTCGAATAGCAAGCTATAACGTAACGGGTCAATATCCGTAATCCCCAGTGAAAACGCCACTAATGAACCAGCACCAGATCCACGACCTGGGCCTACCGGCACATTATTTTGTTTAGCCCAGATAATAAAATCGGCAACAATCAGGAAGTAGCCGGGGAATCCCATTTGAATAATGGTCCCAATTTCTAATTCCAACCGTTTACGGTAAGTAGGCTCCTCCTGATTGCGAAGCGCATCATCCGGAAATAGTTCGATTAAACGTTTATCTAAACCTTGATGGGCAAGAATAGTTAAGTATTCCTCTAAGGGTTCGCCGTTAGGGGTAGCATAAACCGGTAAGAAATATTTACCAAGGGTGATCTCAAGGTTACACTTCTTAGCAATCTCTATACTATTATGGATAGCCTCGGGTATATCAGCATATAATTCCACCATTTCCTCGGCAGATTTAAAATATTGATCTTCACTATACTTACTTTCACGATTGCCATCATCAAGCATTTCACCATCGGCTACACATACCCGCACTTCATGAGCAGTATAATCATCTGGCTTTAAAAACTGGACCGGGTGTGTTGCCACGACTGGAATCGCTAATTCATTACTAATTAATAATGACTTTTCGATGACATTATCAACATTAGCATGCAATATTCGTTGCAATTCCAAAAAATAATTATCATTATATATTTGCTGCCACTGCGCAGCTTTTGCCCTTGCTTCACTAAATTTATTTTGATTGATCAAGTTGCCAATATCACCATTTTGTGCGCCAGAGAGCACAACTACATCATTACATGGATTTGCTAATAACCATTCTTCCTTGATATGGGGAATATCCATAATTTTATTTTCAACGAAAGACTTAGTGATCCAGTCACAAATTTGGCGGTAACCCGTGATATTTTTAGCCAAGAGTACGATGCGGTAATTAAATTCTTTACCTTCTACATTAACTTCACTACCAATAATCGGCTTGATACCCTTTTCGCGGCACCCTTTATAAAATTTAACTAGCCCAAACATATTATGCAAATCGGTTATCGCTAGTGCCAGCATATTATTCTCGCTGGCTTTATTGATTAACTTTTTAATCCGAACAATACTATCGGTAACGGAATATTCAGTATGTAGACGTAAATGAACAAAATCGTGCATCATAAACCTAAGCTAAAAATAAAGATAAAAAAGTTTGTTTAAGTTCGGCATTTAATTGAAATAAATCGCTAGAAGGCAGGTAACCATGATTGGTAACTTCGCCCCAGGTAGGATTAGGAAAATGCTTATCGCCATTAAACCTGGGAATAATATGCCAGTGTACGTGCGGAGTCATATTACCAAAACTAGCCAGGTTAATCTTATCCGGATTAAAGATTTTACGTATAATCTGTTCAGCTTTCATTACTGCTTTATACACTTCAATATTATCGGCATTTTCCAAGTCACTCAATTCTTTTAGATGGCTATTTAAAACTACTCTTAAATAGCCAGGATAATCCTTATCATCTACTAAAATAATACGGTAGAGCGGGCAGGTATATAAAATCTCGCCACCAGGATTGTTACAAAAAAAGCAGTCAGACATAATGTAATTCCTTGGATGCCTTGAGGGATTCATTAATTTCCAGGCAAAGAAGCGCTCCAAACGGAACATTTTTAGGAAGCCAAATTCTTACAAGTTTGATTTTGTTATTAACTATGGCAAATCTTAAACTTGATTAACAATAATAACTATCAATTTTATCAGAGTTAGGGGCTTAACTTTAGTAAAAAAACTGTCGCAGCAAATTTGTATTTAACTAAAGAGCAGTCATTATTACTATTATCCCTTTTCAAAACATTCAAAATACTCTATACACTCTCTTAAGTTACCTTCATTTTAGATTATAAATTGTATATTTTATTCTTTTAGCTGGGTTAGAACTACATGTAATTTAATTAAGCCTTTTAGTTGTTATAATGAACAAATCAAATGCTCCATGCATTCTAAATACCGGACAGTTTTGTGACTATAGCTAGGCACAAATATATCTAAGGAAGGAACCACCAAATGATAAACACAATTAGTAATTTTTTTAAAAGTTTTAGTCCATATGACTCCCACGAAACCGCAATAAAGAATAGCGCTATAGATTTCCTAAGAAAGACATTTGAAAATACTGCAGCACCCTATTCTGATAATCACCAAGAATTAATACACTCACTTATTAATTTACATCGAGTGACAAAGGAGCATATACCATTCTTTAATAATAAGTTCTTGGAACTAGCCATGTCTCGAATAGACGTTAAAGGTTATATAACTTCGATCTATAGTGCCTCTTCTGTAAATGATGATCAAGTTGACAATTTGCAGAAAAATTTCATTAATTTTCTGAACACCCTAAAACAAAGTTCAAATGATAGCGACATGATTATGTTTAACAGAATTATCCAAACCTTGACTTTAGATGAGACACTCTATTTAAAAAAACAAGGTATAGTTATAAAGCTCAGCCAAACAAATAAAAAATCCCAAGAATACCGAATCAGTGAGGGCAGCTTCCAATGTGAGTACATTACCACTAAAACTAGTCTAAATAGCGAAGAATACCACGCTTGCTGGATAACAAACATAAACAGCTCTTGTGACTCAGAAGAGCGCCAGCCCATGATTGTTGATGAAACAATAATTAATAATACTATCGCCAAGATTAAGATTTTTATTAAGGATAAAAAACTGAATCCAGATAATTTCACTTTTAGTTTTGTTAAACTTGCTAATGCTATGCAATTAGTTGCAATAAGAACATGTGATTTAGACTATTTTGAAAACTTAGTAACTACAGTAAATAATCTCACCTTACAGAGAAAAGACAATGCTACTTTTGGTTCAGATAATTATATTACTGCGAGTACAATTCCTGATGCATTAATAGCTGCAGGATATCCGAATGTTAAATTCCGTTATTATGAATTAGCACGCTAACTATTCCTTTGGCGGTTAACTTTTACTAGTCAACTCAGCAAAACCGCCAAATATTAAATTTTATCATTTTTTTGGCCATAACCATAAAACTCAACTATAATGACATATTCAAGAATAATTCATTTTAGTGGGTTTAACCATGAATCAAATCGACGCTCTATACAATCGGCAAGAAGATAACCAGATCATTCAAAAATTCTTTGATGGTTGGTATCTATATCGCACTATAATTGAAAATGATTATATGTTTCATAAACCAATGTTTCAGGAAATTAGCAAACTTTTTACTGAATCATTTGCGAATAGAAGGTTTACTCTGCTGGATTTGGGCTGCGGAGATGCGGATTTAATAAGCCAGGAGCTGGCAAATAGAATACAGATTAATTATACCGGTATTGATATTACCAAAGCCGCGCTTGATATAGCTAAGGATAATTTTGCCAAATTAGCGGTTAATGCAAATTTTATCCATGAAGATATTTTAACCGGTATGAACAATTTATTCACTATCGGGTATCGCTACGATGTGATTTTTAGTAGCTATGCCCTCCACCATTACCAAACTGAAGAAAAACAGCAATTTTTTAACATGGCTTTCAAATTATTAAAGCCTAATGGAATCCTGGTCCTTTTAGATATATTCCGTGAAGAACAACATAGTCGCAAAGACTATTTAAATATAGCCATGCAATACTATTATGATTCATTAACAACACTAAGCCATGATGAAAAGATGCAAATCAAAGAGCATATTGATGGCTTTGATTTCCCAGAGAAACAAAGTACTTTAATAGCTCAAATTAAAAATGCAGGCTTTACTGATCCTAAAATAGTTAAATCAATAAATACCTTTAGTTTATTTAAGGCAAAAAAAGTTTAGATAGAATTTGCTAACGGTCAACTCAGGTTACGATTATTCATGGTAAGAATAAACAAATCTTCCTTAATCAGTCCCTAAAATAGTGGGGTATTAGTCCCCACTATTTTACCTTCCTTCATATTGCTTAATCGCCTTCATCGCTGCTATAAGTTGATAATAACCAGAACCAATATGGTCTAGAGGCATAACGGCTGTCACATTGGTTATTGGATCATGAGTATTAATCATATAGCGCGAAGAACCGCGTGTATTTTCAATAGTTAGTTTATTCACCAGGCTTGCCCCAGATTGAGCTACTAGACCATTATATGCATTTTGCGTATTAATGTTGGTAACTACCGAATCTTGAGCCAATTCGATGAATGTTACAGGCGTCTTTGTCTTCCAATTAACTAAGCTTGCTGACTTAAGAGATTTTCTAAAATTTTGATCAGATAATATTGAAGTATTTATTAATGGCTTTACAGAATTATTTGCATTTTGCGGCCCATAACTAACCGCTAAGGCTGATTGGTAAAGTGAACTTTTGATATCACGATCTTTTAAACCATTTTTTATAAATAAATCTGGGACTTTATGCGAAGTCTGAAACACTTCAGCACAAGCAAAACAGTTATAAAAAGGGTCTGTAGCTACTGTATTAAATACCGGGTCGTAGGTTTGAGCTAGATCATAAAATCCATATGATGCCATAGTATATGAAGAAACTACTGGTTTGGCATAGGTTGCGTTATCATTATTAGCAATATTATAACTATCACCTTCACTAATATTTGCTTCTTCCATTGGCATTTGTGCATTTGCCAAGTCATAAGCGCCCGACATGCTAATTGTTGCTTTAAGGTTAAGTCCGTAATTAACTAAAAAGTTGGGGGCTACATTTTGTAGTATGTTTGCTGCCCATAATGCATAGCTACCTCCTTCCGAATATCCGGTTAGATAAAGATTTTTGTTTTGAATGGAATAGCCAAGCTTGTTAAGCATAGTATTCGCAGCCTGTAGCATATATAAACCGCTTAACGCATTTACTTCAGGATACAATACATATGGATGCATTACTTTATTATCATAACCCAAACCAATATAATCGGGCATAATGACAATATAGCCCTGAGCAGCAATGATTCCACCCAATGCTTCGCCATATGTTTGAGTAGCATTTGAAGAGCAATAATAATTCGTTGCCTGACTATCGTGAAAACAGGAAGGCACTTCTGACTTAGATACTTCTGTTTCATGGTAGTATATAACGACTCCTTTTAACTGACTTGTCGGCATATTTGGAATAATTACACCTCCAGAAACTTCGCGGTTTTCAGCTAGTACCCCTGGGGTACTGTATAAAATCGTGTAATTTTTCACACTATTATTAATACTACGATCATGGAAATCGAAATCTTTGGTAGCGTTTGTAAGATTGGTTGTGCAATCTGTACCATTAGGACAAAGGCCTTCATGAACAGCATTATTTAATAAATCAGCGTCAGATGTAGAAGCGAATTGGTAACTAATCATGGTCCCAGGTGTTGCTGTGGTCGTAGCATTGACAGGTACAGTACTAACTCCACCACAACCACTTAGCAACATTATGCTAGCCCCAAATATAAGGTTTAGTTCTTTCATAATATTTCCTCAGCAATATTGCGGTTAACTTTTAAACAAATTAAATCGGTATACTACTTTAATTGTTTTATTAATAACCACTTTAATATTTTAGGTAAACGTTATGTCTTTAAATCTTGCCTAGTAATTATAAATAATGGTGTTATTATCCTGAAAGCCATAGAGCTGGGTTCTCAAAACCGGACACTTTTATTTAATAATATAGAATAAATGCATATTTTTATAATTTATTCAGAAGGATGCTTACATTTTTACTCAATATTGCGAATATAGGACTTTGTAATTATTTATTGGCTATTTGTTGATGCCTCGCGAGACTCAAACAGTTCAACAAATAACGCCAATTGCATAAACAAAGTCTAATATTCTACATAATTCGTAAAAATTTAAGCATCCTTCCTAATTAATTATTGAGATTTATTAATTGTTCGAAGTATCAGATATAAAAGTGTACGGTATTGAAGCTGGGTTGAAGTTTGGGTCCATTTAGGCTTGCTTAATATAAACCATTTTTATCATAACGATTTTTTTGAGGTAATTCGATGAAGAAATTATTGAATATTTTACTTTGTGCTACCAGTTTGTCATTCTTTGTACTACCGCTAGCTTATTCTGAGACATCACAAAATGATAGTACCGAAACTACTGGTCAATATTTAAGCTCCAGCGCTATTACCACTAAGGTTAAAAGTGCTCTTTTAGCAAAAAAAGATATTGATTCCACTAAGATTAACGTACAAAGTGAAGCTGCTTCTAATGGTAAAACCATTGTCATTTTAAGTGGCACGCAAAAGAGCCAGGCACTTGTTGAGTTAGCTGGCTTAACGGCCAAACAAGTCAATGGTGTAACAAAAGTTATCAATAATTTAACCGTTGCCAAATAAGCTGCGAAAAATTATATTAAATTTCATTATTGTACGTAACATCCATTAATCATATGTAACCTAGCAAAGTTGAATTTTTTTATAATACAAGAAAGACAATAAAGGCTTTGCATTTTTAAGCAGAGCCTTTATTTAGAAGCTTATTAGAAACCTTCCTCGTGAATATCTTTTCTAAATCTAATATTTCCATAAAATTTTAGATCATAGCCAAATGACTTTATTTTCCTAAATCATAGACATAAATCTGCCGATTGTTTACTGAATATAGCTTATTGTTATGTAAAACTACTCCATTTAAACGGATATTCAAAGAGCCCATTTGCTCCCAGGGAGACCACTCCTGATTTACCAAGCTTGATTTGTAGATTTTACCGCCTAATTCAACATAGATCTCATTTTTAGCAAGAGCTATAGACTTTCCGGCTCCACCTAAATCGTTTATCCCATTATCCATGGGGATATCCCCTCCTATCGGAGTAAAGTTACCACCTAAATTAGTAAAGTTATTTAGATAGACAGTTTGGACTGAATCATGCTTTTCGTTAGGGATTGCAACTACTTTGTCATTATCAAACTGCCAAAAATAGCCTTGATGCAATAATGAATTAAATCCGCCAAAAAGTTGCCAGCTACCATCTGAGGTAGAATAATATAATTGCTTGTCAGATAAGCTCTGTACAACAATCGTAGTTCCGTTTATGGCTGCTCCTTGTGCACCAGCGAAAACTTGTCCTTGGATCGACCAATTCTTACAGTTTTCTATATCGCAATACATAATTATACTACCTCTCAGCGACTCGCTCCGTGCCCATATATAAATCTTACCATCCGAAATACTAGTCAATTCTACTATGGTTTTTGCTAAAATAGGTAAGGCGACCCATGGCTCATTATGACTGGAACAGACTACTTTAGAATCCATATTCGGTCTATTCTTTTCATCCAGCCCTTGGTATAACAGGTTCACACATACATGCCCCTTATCATCCGTAGCCAAACGTGGATTATAACTGTTAAAAATAGGATCGTAATAACTAGCGCCACCTACCGGCTGCCAATTGCTGCTACCATCAGACCTCCAGACAAAATAATTGTCAGTAGCATAAATGGTATTCCCGGCACCAAAACTGATATGCCAGGGACTAGTAATAGGTAAATTCTGCCCTAGCGTTCCCCAATTTTGCCCGCGGACTGTTAGTTCTTGTCTTATCAATGGATAATTGGCAGCCTCAATCAAGATCGAACTCTTGCCATTAGTTTTGCCAGTTACATAAAATCCACATTTTGCTGGCACTGGCCCAGCCGCTAACGTTACGGTTGCGCAGCTATTCGCGCTGATCGCTGCAACATCGGGGTTAGTGCTGGTGACAGTTACATGAACAGGTTTGACATTAAATGCCTCCAGAAGCCCAACTTCAAAATAATGGCTTCCGCCAGTCACTACATCAAACTGGTTATCGCTGCCATTTAATTCCAGCTTCCCATAACTGGCAGCGGGTGCTGCCTCAGTTGCACCCCCGCCATTACACCCCGAAATAGGTAAAGCTAGGATAAGGCAGGCTACTATTATTAGCTTAGCTTGATAATTTAGCATTTCTACCCCCCTCTTTCTTCACCTCAAAACCGCTTAAATCATAGCCATCGCTGCGTGTAAATTTAACATTAGTGTCATACAAGACGTCACCAGTCCCCAGGCCAATGTTATATAATAAATTGGTGCTACTTAAACCATTTCTGTATACTCCATTTGCTTTGCAATATAAACCACCTCTTTCACAATAAACAGAGATACCAACAACCCCTCCTTGCGTACCAAGGCTGGCATACAAGTTTTGTTTATACACACCTATATATGTCATTGCATCACGGGAGGGTGTGAAATTCGCAAGCTGGCTAAGTTGGGTATATACATATGGCCGTTTAAAATTCAAATTATAGCCGCGAGTTTGAGTATCTTGGCATTGGCCGCCCACGCCACCATGATGAGCGGTTACATAGACTGTATATGAACAATCATTACCCCTACAACCATTACCAACAATCGAGATCCAGCCGCCAATATCCCAATTGCCACCACCACAACCATGATGGTTTACTCTATAAATTTCTTGCTGCTGCATACCAGAAAAGGGAACATCTAGATCAAGAATTTGCCCGGCCCAGCCACCGCACAGCCCATTGCTGCCATTTTCCATATGTAAATGCATTAATCCTTTTTTGGTAAGTTCAATTTTAGATGTTATTGTAGCTGCCGAACTAGCAAATGCCCCGCCACAAGCACCAACTTCAACCCTATTTAAAGCATTTGAGTTTGTGGTTAGAACTTCGCTCACTTTGCCAACTGTTACCGGATTAGTTGAAGAAGCATCGGTTAGAATTTTCATACCTGGGTAAAAAGCGGGATTATTATCGACATTTAATGTATTATATGCTAACCATGGGATACCGTACTCGGCAAAGTATGGCGCATTATAGTTTAAGAATTTTGGCGTAAAGGTATAAAAAATATTTTCATAATTAAAATTGTAAATACTTGGGGTGACTTTCCCACTGCTTAGTTCGCCATCAGTTTCCATCACCATGCTAGTTCCGCTTTTATGCGCTGAACCTTTCACGATTTGCATATCCGCACCATTGATGATTAAATCTGGGATTGGCTTTGCATTACTGTAATTAGCAATTAACTGATATGTTGTAGCTGTCCACGGTGGGGTTGAGCGTTTATCCGGGGTAAGAGTTATCGAGTCAACTTCTTGTGTTCGGGTACCAATAGGGTTAGCCCGGTAAACCAAGATACATTCGGATTCCATACTTGCCAATTGGTTTACTTGGCCCTTTTTATCATTTTGGCTTAATGAGCATTGTTTATATGGTCCGTAATATGGATCATTATCAAGTGTACCTTGCCGTTCCATCAAAGAGAAAGCCGGGTTAGTCGCGGATGTTAAAGTGGCTATACTAAAAGGCTCTAATGAGATATTTTTTAAACTTAAAATCCGATATTCTTGTGGATTATTTGCTAAATTTGCGCCCTTGTAATATCGTGACTCAATAGGCAAAACCGGCCTTAAATCTGCCATTGGCAACTGAAAATACGGTTTTATATAAATAATTTTCTGTGCTGCCACTTCAGGATAAGCGCCAGTTACCAGTTGGGCTTTTATCAAGGGAGGGTTGTCAACACCGGTAGTTATATCATAAGAAATCCGTACATAGGCACTACAACTATCACCATTTTTTTGGAGTAATGCCGTTTTACAGTTTATATCAACAATTTCTACTTTTTCTCCACGATTATCACCATTGTCAACCAGCGCAAAATCAAGGCCATTTACCGTTATCGGCGATTCAAGCGGCGAGTCCATCCTCTCCGCAGTAATGGTAACTAGGTGCCAGGCTATATCATAAAGTGTATATCCTCCACCTTCAGTAATAGATACATCATCAAATTTCCATTGAAACATAATGGGAATAGATTTCACATTTCGGTTAACATTTTTTCCCCATCGGTTATTCTTGCTTTGGGCTAAATTATTATTGTTTCCCCCAGTAGCGCCCCCGCCAACATTATTAGGTTGGCAGGCGCTTAAACTAATTGTTATAAATATGAGTAAACTCAAATATTGAATAATGGTTAGCGAATTCTTCATTTTATTTTCCTCGAATCTTTTAAATATACTAACTTGTCCAGATGCTTCACTTAAATATTATTTATTACTACGCCTGGTTTTCATATAAGCGTGTTAAACCCAGTTCCCCTTCATTAGTCAAATATTGCGGTGCAGTTATTTTGATCTTTTTGCCATAGTAAAAATTTTTATAATAACTGTCAATTTTCAAAGTACTATCGGAGTATGCTATTTGCTGTCCATTTGAGAAATAATTAAATAAGGAGGTTTCTAATGTTCCTGGCTTTTTAACTGATTCACTTATATTTACTCCATAAAAGGATGAAGTATCCAACCATTTACCGTCACAGTTTATTGCATAATGGGCACTAATTGGGTTACTTGTTGGTGCTAAAATGCATTCAGAATCAGATAAGCGATAATCAGATGGATTTGGTTTATCTTTACCATAATAATTTAATAAAGGTGCAGAATATGAGTTTCCTTCCAGATAGGTAACTAGTGCGACTTGCTCAGACTCTAATTGATAAAATTTTAAAGCAGAACGCACATTGTCGCGAATTTTTAGACATTCGCTAGAAACATAACCCTTATAGCAATCAAGGATCTTATAGGTAGGTAATAAATAGACATTTTGGATTTGATTAGTTAGGCGTCTATTGGCATCCCGTAAATTTTCCCGGGTGGGCCCATCCATTTTATCGCCTAAAATACTTAGATAATGGCTTACAAAGTTATTGTCATATACAGCTTTATCGTAGTCTCGTGTAAGCTGCTGCATTGCAGCTAAAATATCTGCGCCCGGATCAGGCACGCCATTGGTGGGAATGCCAAGATTGCTATAATTAGTAGTAATAGGATTATAGTAATATAATCTCTCAAGTACTAAGCTGCCATCACTTCTTGTCACTTGCTTTTCAATCGTTTCTGCATAAGCAATAATATTACTTATCATAAGATTGCAAGCATTTTTCCCTGTTGAGTTATTCTGTGACTGGCAATTTAGAAAAGGATATGTTCCAGCAGAATCGGGGCTACCAAATATTTCATTTAGTTTTTCCGGCTGCCCGCCTAATTGAACCGCACTTAAGGTTAACTCAGTATGAATCTTAGAATGTGCTGAAGCCTCCTCGATAGCAGAAGCAATATTAGCAAGTCCCAGATTTGCCCTTAGTTCTGCTTTAAAATGTTCCTGGTCTGAATGAGAATTGAAGTTTAAAGTTAAGCGTACTCCCAGAACTACTCCAGCATTCATTTGCTCAATAAACTGGTTGCCACACATGGTTCTAAATGCCGTAGGCGAAGATGTTTCAAGCTTTGCAGCATAAGGAGTAAGAGCTGGAAGCCCGTGGCCAAGAGCACCATCCCGATAAACAGCTTTTCCAGCATATTGATATAAATAAATCAGATTGAGCGCATAAGCATTATCTTTACTATCATTTGCAAATTTGGCCGAAATAGAACCGCCAAATCTATCGCCACCCATATCGCCACTAACATTTACATTTAAAGCATTTTGTAATGCCGAAATGGCTTGTTGCTGGCCAAAAGTCATTATTGCGTTGGGATTTGCAATAAAAATATTCTTTTCATCAGCACCATTTTTAAGGCAGGTTTGTCCAGAAGTAGCAGTATTGGTATAACTGTCATAGCCACTACCCATTCGCATTAAATAAAACCCATCAGTTAACTTATCTATACCGTTGGTAATGCCAAGCCTTACTAACTTACTATCTAAGTTAGTATCTGATTTTGCTTGAGTGCCACTATTACAAGCCATTAAACTAATGAGTACTGTGCTAATAATAAAATGACCGATCAGCCGAATAGTTGTTAAGCGTCTTTGCATTTTTTGTGTTTTCATCATAAATTCCTTTGCCGAATTCTGTAAAGTTTGATTTAACTATGATTTTTCTTTTTACTACTTTCAATTCTGAAGTACCTAAGTAGGCATCATTGCCTATTATGCCAACCGTGGCCCTCCAGGTGTCTGAGTAATAAATATCAGGTAATAACAAGTGAGTGTCAACATATCTAAAATGATTGATAATTGAATTCAATTTATAATAATAGGTAAGATTATTAATTGCTAGTCCATTTAATTGCGGTATTCTGGTTATGGTAAGCGCAGACTCATAATTTAAGTAACCACTTATTTGGCCTCGACAATTAACTAAATAGATATGTTGATTCTCACTGCTAACCGGGATGAGATCGCAGGATACTTTAGGCGCAGCTTGAGCTACACTAGCTCTTAAGCTTATGCTATATTGATTTGATTTAAGGTAATCCAATAACCAATTTAACTGGTCATCTTTCAAAATATTCTGCCTATATTGCAGAAGATTTTGGTATATTGCTATACACTTTCTTGTAACAAAGCCATTATAGCAATTAGCAAATCCATGCTTGGGGTTTTGATAATAATTTAGTATTAATTGATAACTATTGGCTAAGCGAATAATATTCTCTTTAAGGGAGGACAGATTTAATTTTGTAGTATTAAGAAAAGTTAGGTAGTATTGAATAAACTCTAAATTTGCTAAATCATCGGCATATTTTTGAAATAGCCCATGCATCGCAGCTAATGCTTCTTGATCTGGCTCAATTTCTCCAGGAAAAACACCTATACTTGGCCAGCTTTGGTATTTCGGATTAGTAAAATAGTATTTAATCGGAGAAGTAAGTTGGTTACTTACTAAATTCGCATAACTTATTACCTTATTAATGAGGTCTGTACAATTATGCTTTAACTTATCTTTAGCATTATTGCACGACAAGATAGGATAACCATCACTATTTAAAATTCCGCCGTAATTAAGAAATAACCGATTAAAATATTCAGGGTCACCACCTACTTGGATTCCAGCAAGGTTAAGATCATATGCGATATTTTCTGGATTTTGTTTAATTATGCTAAGCACATTGGCTAAGCCTTGTATGCCATGAAAAGAATTTTCAAAATGATCCTTTTCACTACGTGAAGAGAACTTTAGACTTACTCGCATTAAGATAGTGACACCAGCAGATAGCTCACTAATAAACCTATTTCCGCAAAGAGTACGGAATTGTGCTGGTTTTCGATCAAGCAATTGTTGCGCTTCATCAGTTAATGAAGAAGAACCAGGCAGCAAAGAGTTAGGCTTAAAAGTCGCTTCTCCAGCTACTTTATAAGCGTAGTTTAGATTTAAAGTAAAATCGTCATTTTGGCTAGAATGAGCATATTTATAAGATGTTTGGACTGCAAAAGCCCCCCAGCCGTAGCTTGCAGTGACATCAATACCCAATGCATGCCGGACGCTTTCTGAATCTATCTGTGAATTAAAATTGATTAACCCTTGGGGGCTACTAATCATAATATTGTTAGTGTTAAGCGCAGCTCTTAGGCAGGTTAAAGTGGGAGTGGGATGTTTTGACATTGTGTCATAAGTTCCGCCGACCCTAAAAATCATGGCGTCATTAATAGCATGACTTTTAGAAACACCAATTACCCCTAGCATAAATAAATATTTGATTAACCTTGCCATCATCATAACCGCCATTCACAAAATGAAATTTATAGTGAATCAGACTTCATTGATGATGATTCGAAAAATGCATACTTAATTTTATGATCTTCTTAATTTCTTCAAATTCGAACTGTAACAGCTTTTGAGAAGATATGAAGATAACGAGTGATTAATTCAAGCCAATTATATATTATCAGCGATTTCATCAATAAAATCAGCAATATACGACAATCATAGCTGTTGTACGAAGAAGAAGCAAGTAAAGTTTAGGTCAGAATTATTATGTTAAGAATTATATGTTTAGAATTACAGTATAAAATTAGATATGAACTCTATGGTAGTAGTATATTAAACTATTAATATATAATAATAGGTTTCTAAATAGCGGACACTTTTGTAGTTGATACTATGTGCAACAGTTAATTTTATAAGATTTATTATGAGGGAGACTTGATTTATAACGAATGCGGGAAGATATACTTTTTAACTATACATCAATAATAGTGTCCGATATTGAGAGTTCATTTAATAAATAATCATAGCTTATTACCGGACATTATTATTCAAGTAAAAATTAATTAATGTTTATATTTCTCTAGGCAGTCACTTTCTTTATGCATTCCTCCAAAAATTTATTAAAGCACATAAAGCGAGGGTCCAACTTATCAATATTTGATAGCAAATAATAATTTGTGTAACCCAGATGATACTCAGGCATTATTCTAACTAGCTGGCCAGTCTTTAATTCATCCTTGATATATGATTCAGGCAAGCTGCCAATTATATTTCCCGCAAGAATAAGTTGTTTGGCAAACATATAGTGATTGATTGCAATCCGGTCATTTGAAGCAACTACTTCAGCCACGCTATCATCGCTTTCATGAAATACTGTAAAATTCATATCCATAAATCTTGACTTATGCGTTACTTTTACACGACGATGATTTACTCCATCTAATATATTGCTAATAATGCCCTGCTTGCTAATATATTCAGGTGTACAACAGGCAACAATCTTTTCTTGAAACACCATTTCTAAAATATTAGCTTCAATATTCAGATAATCTGGAGCAATAATTAAATCATACTTAGCTAAATCGATATCAGTGTCAGGATCTTGGGTATAAATCCGAAGGTTTAATTCAGGATTATCTCTGATAAAACCCCCTATAAATGGCATTAACAAATAAGATGAAAGAGAACGAGGTAAAGATAAGGCTAATTCGCCGCGGATTAGTTTATCACTATAAATTGGGGCAAGTAAACTATTTACTACAGTTTCATAATTTTTAAAATTTTCATATAAAATACTGCCAGTACGGGTAAGTGCAAAATTACGCGTATTGCGTTTAATGAGTTTGCTATTTAACTTTTTCTCGAGCGCCTGGATTCTCCGAGTTATCGTGGATTGATTAACTTTAATTAGGCGGGCAACCTGACTAAACCCACCGCAATTAACCAACTTTACAAATAGAATAATATCATCATGCATAGTCATAATCTCAGCGATTCTAAGCTAGAATTTAAAAAAGCCAAAAATTTTTGGTACCTATGATCCTTTTCTTCAATATTCCTTAATAAGAAAATATCCAGATAACCCAAATGATATTCTGGTAATAGTCGGATAAGCTTGCCTGAGGCTAACTCATCACGGATATAGGCTTCATTGTACGCTCCTATTACTTCACCACTGTCAATCATTAATTTACCAAAACCAAAATCATTCGTAGCTATATTAGTCGGTACCGTAATTTTTTTTACGACTTCATCGTTATCTTCTTTAAAAATGTATGCAGCTTGGCATATTGAGTTATCTTGAAAAATAGAGGTAACGGCTTTATGCTTTGGCAAATCATCAACTGAAGACAGTAAGCCATATTTCTGAATGTAAGCGGGTGTGCAACATATTATGTTTTTAGCCCGAAAGACATGTTTCACTCTCTGTGATTGCTGTTTTGGCATGAAGCCGACTAAGGCAATATCATAATCGTCTTTGATCATATCCACTTCTGCGTATTTGCACTTAATATCTAAATTTACGTTTGGGACTTCCCTAATAAATCGATCAAGGTATGGTATTACAAGATTTTCTCCAAACGTTAAAGCTAAGGCAACTTTGAGGGCACTACTGTCGTTAGGTTCGTTTACATAAATTGAGTTTAGTAACTTTTCTACTTTTTCTTGATGGGAACTAAACCTCTCATATAATATTTTGCCGTGGCATGTCAAAGTAAGGGTGGCAACATCTGCAAACAGCTTAACTCCTAATTTGGTCTCAAGGTTAAGCATTTTGCGATTAATCTTTGGGATGGAAGATTTGTAACATAGCACAAATTCTTCAATACTACCCGAATTAATTAGATTTACATATAACATTATGTCATCAAACATCTAACATCAAGCCCTAAAGATAACTAAATTAGAAACAGTTATTATACAAAATAAACCTGGTTAATAAGCGACGAATAATTAATTTAATTCATGCATAAATGTTATGCATAACAATATCAACAAATCATTAAAACTCAAATATATAATACCTCAAGTAGCACAGATAGCAAACCAAATTCAATAGTTCAAATGAACTTTCTCTTAATCTTGGTTAAGTAAGAAAGACATTAGGGGTGAAGAAGAGCCTTCAATCAGTTTTGCTATTAATTCCAACTTCAGTTTTAAGTTCTAAATAGTTATGGCAACAAAACAGAATTTTAATCAACGTGCAGCATTGATAATACCAATTATCAATCTAGCCTTAATAGTCTATAGCCGAACGCGTGGCTATGGGGTATATAGCTCGATTACTGAATATAACTTATTAGGAACTGACTTTAACCAGCTTATTGACTTTTTACCAATTCTTCTTGCTTTATTTTCAAATTATGCTATTTTATGCGCAATTGAGACATTAAAATTAATTTACTGCACATTACCTATAAATGTTTGCTCTATTTGTAATCTTAAGATTCAGGCATTAACTGTTTCAACTACTTCACAAAACCAATTACATTTTCTTCAAACAGCCCGTGCAATTTTACCTTTCATATAATAGATCTCCCCATCCTAGTTCAATAATAAATATTAATATGAGATAGTTATTTAAAAAGTAGTTCCTAGTTTGATTCACCTTTGTAATTTACATATAACTAGGTCCTATATATCTATTTATTTATGGGGTTCTAAAAATCATGAAAAAAATACTTGCAGCATTATTATTCACAACTATTACTACTTTAGGTTATGCCGAAGATACCTTTAGTTTGCAAATTGGCCTTGGTTCTGGGGTTATGCCGATGACTAACCCAGTTAATTATGTCTATGACAGCAGTGATAGCGAGAATGTCTGGGATCTTGGAAATGTCCAAAATCAGTATACGATAAGCAATGAATTTGGTGGCTCAGTTAATTGGGGGACCACAATTACTGGAGTAGTGCTAAATGCTAGTATCGTTAATGGGCCTGGTTACTGGTATGAACAAATACAACCAGGGCAATATCCTGGGCAATCCTTTAATGTAATTATTCATGATCCCGACATTGGAACACCAACTGTTAACGGGTTTGATTTAAGCCAGGATTCTAATGGAGTTTACAATGCTCAAGTTGTCTATAGCTGTCAACAAACTAATGATATCTATCCGACATTTACTGCTGATTTTTATAGTAATGGCCAACATATCGGGCAAATCGTTGGCGCTTTAGATGGCAATGGCGGTGCTTGGTGTGGTTATCAAGTCGGAGCAGCAGCTCCGAAAGATAGCAACAAGAAGCATACTACGGCAACTACAGCAGCAAATACAATAGGTAAACAATCATTAAATCAGCCTATCGCTACGGCTAAGGCCGGAATTATGCCTTGGTAAAATAGTGAATTCGGGTAAGTCCGGCCTCACGGCCGGGACTGCCCACACCAGTCCAAGGATAAAAAACATTTTCACCGTTTTAGCTGTCTTATGGGGCAACCACGAATCAAAAACTTCAGGCTGACTAATTTAATTCATAGTCAATTAAACTCTCCAGAATTAGGTAATTAAATCTTCTAAATCAAATATTTTTCAGTTTAAGAGCCATTAAGCCAATACAATATTCTTTAGCTTACGGAATGTTTTTTAGCTATTTTTATATTAGTGAATATATTACAGAATAATTGTTTAGAAATTAAGGCCAGAAGAATCTAAAAATCATATAGTTTATACTTGACTTTAATAAGGTTAATTGTTACAATTTTCATAAGATGATAAATCAGATCATCTTTACACTCTTCAAAAAGGAGGGTTTATCGTGAAAATATATAAAATTATTCTAACCCTATTTCTAATTATTTCCCTTACTAGTTGTGTAAATAATAACACAGCAAACGAAAATGCACATTTTGGTGGGGGAGGGTTTGAAACAAAGCAGAATTCATTAGTAATTAGACAGACTTTAAAATCAGATGTTTTTAACTACAATTATGGTAAAGTAGGATATAGTTTTTATGAAAGAGGAGGCAGATTTAATACTGGCTTTCATGGAGGTTATGAAACAGGCTTTCATGGTGGAGGTTTCTAGTAAACCCCATTATGAGTGAATAGCTCAACTTAATTTTACAAATTTTACTTATGTAATTACTTGTTTTAGTGTATTTGTCATTTAATTTTAATTTCCAACCAAAGATAGGGCTTTTTATAAAAAGCCCTATCTTCTTAAGAAAATTCAAGTTAATAATAACTAGTATTATCACCAAAGATGAAAAATAGTATCTAGCGTATATATTATTTAACAAAATGAAAACTTGACGGAACATCATCCTGATCGTTAAAAGTAATATATTCCCAAGTATCTGGATTATTAAGCAACTTTCTAAGCAACTGGTTGTTAATTGCATGTCCAGAGCGATAGCCTTCAAAAGCACCGATAAATTGATGTCCGATGATATATAAATCCCCAATTGCGTCAAGAATTTTATGACGGACAAACTCATCTGGGAACCTGAGTCCGCCCTCGTTTAGAACTGAATCTTCATCAAGGACAATTGCATTATTCAAATTACCACCAAGGCCCAAACCATTTTTACGCATGTATTCAACCTGATACATAAAGCCAAATGTACGTGCACGACTAATCTCATCAACATATGAGTGTTTGGAAAAGTCAGCTTCAAAAGTACTATACTCTTCTTTAAAAACCGGATGGCCGCCAAAGTCGGTAATTATCTTAACTTTATAACCTTCATAAGGCTTGATTTTTACCCATTTATTGTCTGTGGTATCTACTACCTCAACTTCTTCTTTAATGCGAATATATTTCTTTTTAGCATTTTGATCTACTACTTCAGCCTGCTCTAACAAATATAGGAACGAGTTAGATGAACCATCCATAATCGGCGTTTCTTGAGCTGATAATTCAACAATCACGTTATCAATACCAAAGCAAGCAAAGGCAGACATTAAATGCTCTATCGTACCAACGCGGACATTATTATCATCAACTAGAGTTGATGATAAGCGGGTATCATTAACCAGGAATGGGTGGCATTTTACGGAAGGTTTGCCATCAAGGTCAGTCCGAACAAAAGTAATTCCCTGATCAGCTTTTGCTGGCTTAATTGTTAAAGTAACCCGGCAACCTGAGTGTAACCCAACACCTATTGCGGTAATTGGGTTTTTAATTGTACGCTGGTAGATCATGAACGATTTTTACGGAAGAAAGCCGGAGTTGAAAATACGCTCTTATTGAAGCTTGCGAAAGGATCATTCTGGACACTTGAATTGTCATTAGCTGAGTCGCTAGCCTGAACATCATCGACTACTTGGCGATCATCGCGAGCTAGGATCTGTTGCTCTGAAGATTTAATATCGTTCAAACCTGTCGCAATAACTGTAACACGAACCTCTTCTTCATCCATATCTTCAATTTCTGCCATACCGGATTTAAAATCGGCATCAGGATGGATGTGGCGTTGAATAATACCAATAATTTCATGGTATTCACGCATTTTTAGTGAGCCTGGAGCTGAAGATATATTAACTAGCACGCCTTTGGCACCATCTAATGAAACGTCATCAAGTAATGGACTAAATATTGCTTTTTCAGTTGCTTCTTGAGCCCGGTTTTGTCCTTTAGCAGCAGCTGAACCCATCATTGCTAAGCCACGACCAGACATTACAGTTTTCACATCGGCAAAATCCAGAGAAATCAGTCCAGGCGTCTTAATTACTTCCGTAATACCAGCAACAGCACCACGCAGTACATCATCTGCCGCAGCAAAAGCGTCGCGCATAGAAACATTATCATCGAGTTCTGACATCAATTTTTCATTTGGAATTACGATAAGCGAATCAACATGTTTACGCATTTCCTCGATACCTTGCTCAGCAATCTTGCGGCGTTTTTCACCTTCATAATCAAAGGGACGTGTAACCACCCCAACAGTTAAAACATTTAAGCTGCGTGCAATATCAGCAATTACCGGTGCTGCACCAGTTCCAGTACCGCCTCCCATTCCGGAAGCGATAAACAACATATCAGCGCCTTTAAGTAAGGCTGCAATTTTTTCGCGATCTTCCATCGCCGCTTTTTGGCCTACATCTGGTTGGCTACCCGCACCTAAACCACGAGTAAGACTATGACCAAGCTGCATCAAGTGATGTGCACGATTACGACTTAAAGCTTTGGCATCGGTATTGGCACAGATAAATTCAACATGTTTAATACCACTTTTAACCATGTTATCAACGGCATTACAGCCACCGCCGCCAACCCCGATCACTTTTATTACCTCACCTACATGGGTAACAACAGCTTCCATATTATAATTGGTTTCATCTGCTGTAACTTCAAAAAATTGATTCATTACCAACCCTTTATTTATTTTTGAATATATTCTTTATTTTCTTAAGTGCCTGCCCAAGCCCAATTCCATAAGCAGGCTCATTTTCAATTCGGTTTTCGAGCAGTAAACTGTTTGCAAAGTACAACGCTCCGAGGCTTGTAGCATACTTAGGGTTGCAAACCATATCTGCAAAATCCCCATGATAGTCAGGGATTCCAATTCTTACAGGTACGTCAAAGTACTGGGCTGCAAACTCTTTTATAAGATTTAGCTGCGCACTTCCGCCTGTTATGACTATACCAGAATTAATTATAGCATATAAATTATTGTTATTCAATTGAGTTTTGATAATGTTAAAAATATCCTTAACCCGTTCAGTAATCACATCAGTGAGAAGTTTACGCGAGATAACAATGCTCTCACCGCGGTGATCGGTTATGCTGATTCCTTCAGAACCATGGCGACCATAACCAAGTATGTTACAGCTGCCATAATTAAGTTTCAGATCCTCACCCAAATTACGCGAAACCTTTAATACACTAGCAATATCCCGAGTAATATCTTCCCCACCTAATGGAATTGAATTCATATAGCGGATGAAACCATTTTCATAAACTATGATGTCAGTCGTACCAGCTCCAATATCAACTAAACAGCAACCTAATTCTTTCTCTTCATTATTAAGTACTGCCATACCCGACAATATACCTGATGGAACCACTTTTGCAATATCATAGCTGCTATAAGAAACGGCTTTTTTCAAATTAGAAATTGGTACTTTACCAGCCACAAATAAATTAACATTAGCATTGACGCTGTGACAACTAAGATTAAGTGGATTTACCGTGTAGCGGTCGTCATCTATCAGATATTCTTGAATTTCATAGTCAATTATCTCATAGGTAGGCGGTATAGCTATTTGTTTGGCTTCATTGATCATATAGCGGATAACATCTTCAGTAACATGGTGGCCGTCCAATTCTTGGCGACTATGCGAGTATACATTTCTAAGATGGTTACCTGATATATTTGTTATAACCGACCCGGTTGAACAGTCAGCACTAATTTGTGCTTCATGCAAGGTCTGGGCTATTTTACTACCTGCCCGCTCAACTTCACAAATAAGACCATTACTTAGCATGCTAAAATCATTGCTGCGTTTATTATTTAGAAAATGATAATTGCTAAGCCCCAATATCTCAACTTTATCACCTAACGAGCCAACTAAAGATACAATTTTGGAGCTGCCAACATCCAAACCAAAAATTAGTTTTCCACTCATTTACTTTCTGCTTTCATTTTATTGTTGTTTAATTGTGTTGGAACAGTAATTGAATTAATTGCTAGAGCATTTTTATAGCAAAAATTTACACTTGCTAAACCTGGGTTAAGTTTATAAAGCTTGTCCCAGTATTGATCCAATATTGCCAATTTATGAGATATGTCATCATCACAAATGGTAACCATAAGATTCTGGTTGGTCACAAATCTAGTTAGTTGCGGTGGGTTTAGCCATAACTTGACTAATGAAGCATTATGCTTTTGTAATACCCCCTGGATTTGTTTGTATTTGTCAAGAGCAATACCAGCGCGTTCTGGTTCAACATAGAATATTGGTAAATTAACACTATCATCAGCGCCATCAAATACTTCACCATTTTCAGCAAGTAAATCGTCGTCGCCAATTCGTGCTAGCGCATTGTATTCCTGAATTTTGACAACAATTGTATGCGGAAAATGCCGCTTCAGACTAACCTGGCGCACCCAGGGAATCTCTTGGAATTCAGCTTTTAAGCCACTTATATCAAGTGTAAAAAAAGTACCATGTAACTTATTATGTGCAATATAGGATAATTGTACTGGAGTAATATGTTTGATATTACCTTCAATAATGATTTTATTTACAGTAAACCAATTTTTAACTATATAATGGACCCCGCAAAATATCAATATTAATACACTAATGGAATTAATAAGATACGCCAAGCGGTTATTAAATTTAGCATTATCAAAGCTAAGTCCAGTTAATCTACTTGCCAAGCCCTGCCCCATCCAATATCATAAGACATAGTTGATCAAAATTTACCCCAGTAGCAGCCAAAGATTGAGGCACCAAGCTATGATTTGTCATACCTGGCAATGTGTTAATTTCTAAAAAATAAACATTCTCGTTACGATCAATCATAAAATCCAATCGTGCCACTCCAGTTGCCCCTATCGAATTATAACCAATTAAAGCTAATTCTTCAACTCGTGTTTGCAAACCACCCAAATCATATGGGCACAAATACACTGTTTCATCGCTAAAATACTTATGCTCATAGTCGTATTCACCTTCCGGTGCGACTACTTTGATTACCGGATAAACCTTACCATCCATGATAGTAATTGTATACTCATCACCAATAATTAGCTCTTCAATTAAAACTTTATCGGTAGTTTTAAAAGCAAACTCAATTGCAGTTAATAATTCACTTTTATCAAACACTTTTTTAAGGCCAAGACTGGAACCATCATCTGCAGGTTTAACTACCACCGGTAAATTTACTTTTAATATAAACTCACTTGCCTTATATGTGTTTTTTTCAATAAACTGTGATTTTGCTACTGGAATGCCAACTGATTGCCATATCATCTTGGTACGGTACTTATCCATCCCAATAGCACTCGCCATTACACCTGAACCGGTATATGGGACACCTAAATATTCTAAAGCCCCTTGTAATTTGCCATCTTCACCATTTTTGCCATGAATTATTACAAATGCTCGTTCAACACCATATTTTTTCAGGTTTTCCAAAGGTTCTTTTGCTGGATCAAAAGCTATAACCTCAACCCCACTTTTTTGCAGCGACTGCAATATTGCGTTGCCGCTAATAAATGAAACTTCTCTCTCAGTTGTATTGCCGCCCATTAAGACTGCTACTTTGCCATATTTTTTTATGCTCATATATTTCCATAAGATTGATATTATTGTTTAAAGGACAAAATGGCCGGCAATTTACCAATGCTACCAGCACCCATTGTTACTACCAGATCCCCATCTTGCATAACTAAGTTAAGCTTAGCTTGAGCATCTTCAAGGTCCTCAGCAAAAATTGCATTTTGATTACCCTGTAATCTAAGAGCTCGGACTAATGACCTGCCATCGGCAAGTGCAATCGGTTTTTCTCCAGCCGGATAAATTTCAGTAATAATCGGTTGATCAACATCTGCCAAAACTGATACAAAATCATCAAATAAGTCGCGTGTACGCGTATAACGATGCGGTTGAAAGATTAACACCAGTCTTTTATCTGGATAAGCGCCGCGCAGAGCACTCAAAGTTGCTTTAATTTCAACCGGATGGTGCCCATAATCATCTACTAATGTGGCTTGTTTACCATCTCTAATGATATCTGGATAATGCTGGCATCTTCGCCCAACTCCATGAAAATTTTGCAGCCCACGGGCAATATCAACGATATTGCCACCACAATCCAGAGCAACAGCAATTACCGCCAGCGAATTTAGGACATTATGCATACCGGGCATATTTACTACAATCGGATGTTTAAGTCCAGTCGATTTATCATTAACTATATAGTGCATAGTTCCACCGATTGGTTTAATCTCAGTTGCATATATATCTGCTTTATCACTAAGACCATAGCTAATTACCGGGCGTTTAATTTGCGGCAGGATTTCTTGCACCCTGCGATCTTCTATACATAAAATAGCCCTACCATAAAAGGGTAAGCGGTGAATAAACTCAACAAAGGTATCTTTTAATTTCTGTTCATCATGATCATAAGTATCCATATGATCAAGATCAATATTGGTAATTACTGACACCATTGGATTTAGATATAGAAAGGAAGCATCTGATTCATCCGCTTCAGCAACCAAATAATCTCCTAAACCCAATTTAGCATTCGAACCAGTAGTAGCTAATTTACCGCCAATAATAAAGGTTGGATCAAGTCCGCATTCACTTAAAACTTCTGCGGTTAAACTGGTAGTAGTAGTTTTACCGTGAGTTCCAGCTATTGCAATACCATATTTAAACCGCATCAACTCAGCAAGCATCATTGCGCGCGGTACTATCGGAATGCCATGCTCGATACCGTAATTAACTTCAGGGTTAGCCTTATCTATCGCGGTAGAGGAAACTATCACATCGGCATCCCCAATATTATTTGCAGCATGCCCAATCGCAACTTTTATCCCTAAGGCCTCCATACGTTCAGTATTATAGCTTTGCTGCGCATCTGAACCGGTAACTGTATAACCAAGATTATGCAAGACCTCAGCAATACCTGACATACCGACACCGCCGATACCAATAAAATGAATATGTTTAACTTTATGTTTCATATATTTTGCTTATAAAATAGCATTAACTGGATTAGCGGACTTCTACGTCTACACCAGCAGGCACTTTAAATTGAAATTCACTATCCGGAATATGTATACCAGTTTGTAAATTAGAGAATTTTAAATTAGTTTGATTACCAAAGCTATCAATGAATTTCATCGCTGAGAGCTTTCCGGTGTTGTCAAAACCCATTATTACAGTTTGAAATCCATTATTTTCATTTGAAGAATTAGGCTCAATTTTAATCCAGTTTAAACCATCTTCATGAGTAGCAATCTCACTAACTTTATATATTTTAGTAAGATTATTAGCCCCAGCTAAAACTGCCGCAGGAGACCGATCAATTGAATTACCCAATTTTTGTTCTGTTACTTGCTGTAATGGCTTATCATATATATAGATTTTTTTTGCATCACTAACAATTAGCTGCTGCTCTTTGGTATATTCCCAGCGAAATTTGTTTGGACGCGAAATTTCCATGGTCCCAGTTGTCGTGCGCGATTTCTTGCCGGACACTACGGTTTGGGTAAAATCGGCTTTCATCGTCTTGGCATTATTCATAAAATTATTTAAAGCCGTCTGATCTGCAAATGAGGAGCTTACCCAAGACATCGTTAATACTATTAATAATTTTTTCATTGCTAACTCTACACTTTGTAAAAAAATAAACTTTTCTCTATAATCAAAATTCTAATTTAGGTTGCCGGCTTATTAAATTTAATACTTGTTCTTTTATATCTTGATTACAATAAATAATCTTATATACCGCCGTAACAATTGGCATCTCGATATTTAATTTCTCAGCTAATTTATAAATCTCTCGCGCAGTTGACACGCCTTCGGCCACATGTCCTAAACCATTCACTATCTCATCGATTTTCTTGCCTAGTGCTAACTCTTGACCAACTTGCCGATTACGCGATAAATCCCCAGTGCATGTTAAAATCAAGTCGCCAATCCCTGTTAGCCCATAAATCGTTTCACGGCGACCGCCAAGTGCCAATACTAAGTTACCAAGCTCATTAAGGCTACGGGTAATTAATGCAGCACGAGCATTAAATCCAAGTTTTAAGCCATCAGATATCCCAACTGCAATTGCTAGCACATTTTTTACGGCTGAACCTACTTCACTACCAATTACATCATCGTGGGCGTAGATACGGAAATTCGGCAAATCTTTTAATTTATTCATCCAGGACGTTGCAAACTCGAGCTTTAAAGAAGCCAACGTAATGGCAGTTGGCATATTGAGCGCTACCTCGCGAGCAAACGATGGGCCAATTAAGAGACCAAATCGATCAAAGCCAGGCAATTCTTCGGCGATTATTGCATGTGGTAACAAGCCAGTATTTGCTTCAAAACCTTTACTAACCAAAATTAAATCTGGTATAGTTTCTACATTTTGGCGAATATCACGGGTAATTTGGCGAATTGAATTTAATGGTGTCGCGATAATCACTAAATCGCAACTAGATATTGCTTCGCTAATCTGTGAGGTAAACTGAATATTGGAGGGAAAAACAATATCTGCAGGCAAATATTCCGGATTTGTCCGGTACTTGCGCAAATACTGCAACTGCTCCTCATTTCGCGACCACAAGTTAATAGAAGCAATTTTACTAAATAGAATAGCAAGAGCTGAGCCCCATGACCCAGCTCCTAAAACAGAAATACGCATCTGTTAAACCTTGATTTTAGTTTACACTTACATTCGATGGTGCGCTTATCTGTGCCTGTTTTTGCTGATAAAGATAAGCAAAATTAATTGGTGCCAATACCACAGGAATAAATCCTGCGCGAGAAGTGAGATCACTAACTGCTTCACGTAAGTATGGAAATAACATATTCGGACACTCAATATTCTGTACCAGTTCGATTTGCTCGTTTGGAATGTTGCGTAGCTGGAAAATGCCAGCTTGATCAAGCTCAACCAAGAACATCTGTTGCTCGCCGATTTTGGCATTTACTACAGCATGCAATACTGTTTGGTAGATCCCATCTTCAATTTTCTCTGTATTAAAGCTGATATTTAATTCAATATTAGGCTGTTCACGATTTAGGAAAATCTGAGGTGCATTTGGCACTTCTAATGAAACGTCTTTAACATATATTTTATCTAAACTAAAAACTGGCTGATTTGTCTGTTCTGTCATTATTCATAAGTCCTTAAAAAAATAATTATTTTGCTAATAGTTTATCCAACCCACCTTCATGATTTAGCTTTTTCAAATCATCAAAGCCACCAACATGTGTTTCACCAATAAAAATTTGAGGCACAGTCATTCTACCCGAACGCTCGATCATTTTATCTCTTTGACTTGGATCAAGATCAATACGAATTTCTTCAATATTCTGAACACCTTTTTCTGCTAGCAATTTTTTTGCCATTACGCAATATGGACAAGTTTCTTTGGTATATACAACTACTTTAGCCATGATATTTATCCTTTGAAATTATTATTCTATAGTTCATATAATCTTTAATAGATGCAATTAATATTAATTACCTGCTCTCGATCATTAGTATAAAAGAAAAAGACATCGTAATTACATAAAGAGGCGTCTAAACCATTTTACAAATTTGCAGCTAAAGTTATTATACACCGCTAGTCCTAAATAACTCAAGCATTAATAATACCATAAATCAATCGATTAGATTTAGAAATGCCAGGAGCCACCAACTAACAAGCTAGTACTCGACCATGTTCCATAATTATTCCCATTACTCGTTAAATTAACGGGAATAAGACTACCATAATTCATAACTTCAATATGAGTATCCCATCTTCTGGTAATAGCATATTTAAGCCCAAGTCCGGCTGCAAGTGTTAAGCCGCTTCCTGAAGGTGGACTGGCTAGACAGGCACCACCTGCACAAAATTGGCCCATTTGCGGAAAGACATATGCTAACCCCAACTTGGCGTAAATTGCAAAGTTACTATCCTCAATCGGCAAGCTGCCAACTGCCAACAAATCTACTAGTTGCGAATTTAAATTGTAGGAAGTTGGGTAATTATCAGGTCCATATCCAGCTCCAGTGATATTATTGGAGTTAAACAGGTATTGGTAGCCAAGTTCCATACCCCAATACTTAGAGAAGTCATATCCGCCAAAGATACCTAATTGGGCGTCGTATCCGGTACCAGAAACATTTAATTGGGAATTATTTAATTGGGGGCCTAAAACTGAATTATTATAGGCGAACGACTGGCTCGCTAGCCCACCATCGACACCTACATAGAAACTACCCGCACTAGCAGTACCTATTAAACATGTTAATAAGATTAATTTGCGCATAAAATTCTTTCGGTTTGGCGAGTTCAAAGCATGAATTGCTATGTTATAATCATGGGCAATATTGTAACATAAATTAATGAAAGCTAAAATATGATTTATAGCATGACTGGATACGCTAGCATTGTAATACAATTTGGTAACGCAACTATCCAATTAGAGATTAAATCGGTAAACCATCGTTTTTTAGATATCACCCTTAAATCTTCAGAAGAATTCAAATCTATTGACAACCTTATCCGAGGATTAATCTCGCAACAAATTAGCCGTGGCAAAATAGATGTCCGCATTTTCTTCAAAGACGCCAAAGATGGTTCGCAACAATTAAGCTTAAATGAGAACCTGCTTAATGAATATTTAAAATTAGTAAATAAAATCAATAGCTCGGGCAACCAATCTCTAGTATGCTCGGTTAATGACATCATTGCATTTCCAGGTATTCTTGCCCAAGAACAATATGCCATCGAGGATCTTCAAGAACCAATTATTAAATCTTTTACCGAAATGTTACGTGACTTTAAAAATTCGCAACAAGCAGAAGGTAGCAAATTAGCAACAATCCTTAATTCAAAATTAACTGAGATCCAGTCAATTATCAAGGAAGTTTACCCAATATTAAAATCTGTTTCTTCCAGTTATCATGCAAAGATAAAACAACGCCTAAATGATTTTTTATCAGAGAGCGATATAAACGATGCACGATTTCAACAAGAATTTGCATTTTTTTGCCAAAAGATTGACGTTACCGAAGAAATTGACCGTCTGGAGGCACATGTAGCTGAATTTAAATCATTGTTAGCCAAAGGCGGCAATATAGGTAAACGGTTAGATTTCATCTGCCAGGAAATGCATCGCGAAGCAAATACTTTTGGTTCAAAATCAGTTGCCATTGAAACTACGCGTAAAGCAGTAGATTTAAAAGTTTTAATAGAACAAATAAGAGAACAGATCCAGAATATAATGTAAATATTATCTGCTATTCTTAATATACGCAGTATCCATGAATTTAGTTATACTGCGTAGTTGGATAAAGCTGTTCATAGACACTACATCTATATATTTAACTCTTGGCCCCACCCCTGCCATCCTCACATTCTGTGGCTTTACAACTCCTAATTTTAACTTTTATATTGATGGAAGAGAAGCTGAAATGGAGGCAAATTTACTGCTCGTATACCTTTAGCGCAGCTCCAGTTGAACTAATTTCAAGTTTAAAATCAATTGCAGTTGGAGCTGTTGCCGTACAACTGATATCTTGGCTAGATTTACCATATACTTGCACCGGCGTCCATTGAACATCAGTATTTACCTGGAACTTATTGCTATCAAAGAATTTGCAACGATAATATATTTGTTGGATCGAACGGCTATCATTATAGACTGTAGCTTGAATACTTAAATTATCATTTACTTTTGCAGAACGTAAGTCTTTCACTTCTATATCATCTACTTTCCCTACATTTACTACATGCGAACTAATTTTATTGGGGTCAATAGCACAGCCGGTTAAAATTCCTAATGCTAATAGTGCTGCTAAGTACTTCTTCATAACTTACTCCTGTCAAAATTATTCTTATTATATTTCTGTCTTCAATCTTGAAATTAATTAGTGGGACTGGCTACAGCTGGGCTAAAATATACCTGGTTACCAATTACCCGCCATGTAACAACCTGGTATGGGCTATTTAGATTAACTTTTATAGTTTTAAGTCCAACTGCGGTATTAACTGTTAAAGTATGCATTCCTCGCTTGAGGCGAACTCGATTAACGTAAATTTGCCCGGGTAATAGCACCCACGCCCGCTCATCTGCCCGATTAAGGATTAACTCAGAACCAATTACAGCCAGATTAATTATACCACTTCCAGAATTGCAGGCTGCTTGCTGACTTGCGCCATCTCGTGCTGCACGTAACATATTTCGAATAAAAATATTTGGTAAGTCATCTTTCAAATACCGAGCAGCCATTAAATTTACATCTGTAAACAATATGGGGTTATACGAAGTGCCGTCAACCTCAAATGTATTGGCAACTTGATTTTCTTTATCTATGACCAAGCTTGGAAAAGAGATTGAGATATTGTTAATACAATTTTTATTATTTATAGTTGAAGTAAAAGGAATGTTAATTGTATGCGATTTCAACTGTGGCGCGTGCCCAACTTCTTCCACTAAAAGTAAATCGGTATAACTATTTCCCGGCTTGTTACCTTTGTCTATATTGGCAACACTACGAGATATCATTGAATTAGTTGGATTCAACTGTAGTGCTTTTATATAGCCTGGTCGGGCTAAACTATCCTCACCTAAAGCCTCAAATACGAAGCCAGCAAGGTAGTGTGAAAAAGCATTTTGATAACTATTTTTTAATGCCAGTACTTGGGGTGAACTGATTGCCACAAAATCGTTATCAGATTGATTCTTTTGTATAAATTGCTGGTAACTGGTAGCATTCTTTGGAAGACTTTTACTATCTGATTGCATTTTCTGATATTCTGCTTCACGATAGTTTTGAATCAACTGCTCCAATTGATACATCCTTTGGATCTGCACACGTGCACTATCCCAATCTCCCATACTTAAAGCGTTTAATGCCAAATATGTGTTTAGCATTACTTTTTCATAATCCCGCATTTGATAATCAACGACATTATCATTAATTAAGACTGCTTCGGAAGTATCTGAAATCGATCCCCAAACACCATTATGGTAACTTGCAACCCATGCATCAACATATGAATTTGCCGCGAAAAAGTCACTTTCGCTTTGCGGATAATTTTGATTCATGCGCGCTAATGAACCATGCTCTAAATAATAAAGCACATCACCATTTGCATTTAAAGAAGATTCTGCCATCTCTAAATTACCCATTTTTAAAGTAGCTAGCGACTTATCGCTTTCTGCTTTATAAGAGCGTAACGGGTTATTAGCGCAGGCAGCAAGGCTTATAGCTGAAAAAATTGCAATTGTCTTTAAAATTGAATTCCACATATTATCAGTTTAACCAATCATTTAATTTATCCTCCAGCTCTGTTACTCCCATTTTTTTAGGCGACGAAAATAGCTGGACACTAAGATTGACCAGGCCAAAAGAGGCAAGCTGCTCCCTAACTTTCTTTAAGGTAGCAATTCTCTCCTGGTGTGTTAATTTGTCTACTTTGGATAGTACAATATGCAGCGGCTTATTGGTTGATGCAAAAAATTCAATCATCCGGACGTCGAGATCTTTTAGCGGATGACGCGAATCCATAATTAACACCAAGCCAATAATCTCCTTTCTAAATTGGAGGTAGTCCCCCAATAGGCCAACCCAATGAAGCCTGATTGCCTCAGGCACTTTTGCATAACCATAACCCGGCAAGTCGACAATATAAGTATTTTCTGCTAGTTCAAAATAATTAATATGCTGCGTACGCCCTGGCGTTTTGGAAGTATAAGCTAGACGGTTTTGATTAGTCAAAGTATTTAGTAAACTTGACTTCCCTGCATTAGATCTTCCTACAATCGCAATTTCTTTTTCGGAAAAAGGTAAACTTTTTAGATCATTGACCGTAGTATAGAACTTTGCTTGCTTAAAATTATAATTCATATATTCCTAACTTGAGGTTAAACTAGTGATGATATTTAGTCCGGTAACTCCACCAGTGTAGGTATTATTATTTAAAACTTTGGTGCAACCAGCTCCTGATGGACAACTAAATACAGCTCCTTGATTATTGGTAAACACGTACAGTGTCGGCAAATTGGCTGAGTTGTCTACCACCATACTAGATATATTCATTCCATTTAACGATTGCGACCACAATGTGTTAAATAATAAATTGGTAGTATTACCAGACATTAAGATATAAATATTCCCCTGATTATCTGCCACATACAAATTGAAGTTATTATCTCTTGTAATGGCATTAATTCGGTTTGAAAGTGGATAAGTTGCCCCAGCAGTCGTTTGCGAATAGGTAGCAGGTATCCAACTATTTGTATTTAAGCCTAATGTTCCAGACTCAATGAATAATCCACTGGAAGTACCTACTACCAAACCAGTTAAACTGGTACCATTACTCAATGGGCTTAATGATGTATAGCCAATGGCAGTAACCTGTGATTCAGGATTAAAAGGAAATCCCTCCGGGTTACAGCCATTTCCACCGGAAGATGATGAACTAGTACAATAATATACTTGCTGGCTAGAAGAATTGATTGCGACAAAAACATTAGCACCATTAATTGCATTTATATTATTTGCTGCTATTGTTGGCAACCCTCCCGTAGCAAAACTACCCCATTGAAAGGTTAAGCCAGGTATACTCTCAGCCCAGATACTGCCATAATTGGTACCATTTGGGGAAGCATATAAACTTTGACCGCTAACCATCACATTACTTGCACCAGTTATGCTGGTAGTACTATTTGTTGTATTACCAACATAAGTTCCGTTACCAGAATAATAAATACCATTATTGCCACTAAGATATAAGTAGCCATAATAATTATCATTGGTTACTGAATTTAACACAGTATCGCCGGATTCGCCCAAAAATGGTGCTCCAACTCCATTCGCGCTATATGATTCAATATACCCCATTCCTCCGCCATACTGAGGAAATGACATATAAAGAGTAGGTGTTTCATACACCGTTACCGACGAACTACCGTTTGAGCCAGAAGAAAAATATGGCAATGTACTGCTACTATATAAAGTATAGGATAAATTAACAGTAACGGGCACTTTTAGACCAACTGGGACCGACTCTCCTGTCAACTTCAAGTAAAAGGTACAGGAAGTGCCGGCCGTAAAATTCATTGACATACAACCATTTGGATCATACGGAGAACCCTGAGTATTTGGATAAGCAACGTTACTGGGCCCTGATAATGAAAAGCTTAAATTATTAAAAGAGCTAACGCTTGTAATGTAATTTTGCCCACCAGAATTATTTTGAACAGTTATTGACATACAATATGGTGCATTCGCACTACCATCGTTACATTGCCCTTGTTGGGTAGAAAATGTAATACTAGGCGGTGCACTACATGCTAGAAGTAATAGCGGAACTAAAACTGCAAATAACTTTCTCATAATATTTTTACCTTACAAGCATTAACCAAAATTATTAATATGGAGTCAGCTGAGAAGCCGTTTGCATCGATAGGAACCCACCGGTACTAAAACCTGTAATTGCCGTCCAGTCGCTTGCTCCAACAGCAAATGATGGAGAAGTTAAATAGGCAAGACTCGCCGTTGTGCCTGTGAAATCAGCAGAAGTAAGATTGGTCCCGCCAACAAAAACGTCCTGACCTTGGTCGACAACAATTTGTTGAGCAGTTCCTAATAATGGATTACCGCCTGATGGGCTATTTAAAGGTGCAAATGCCGCACCGTTACTTTCAAAGAAAACCATACTATTTGGGCTTTGCGATGTCATAACCCCTCCAGCGTACACATAAGCATTGGTTGTACCTGGAGTAATAAAATAAGCTAAACTATTAGCAAAATTTAAATAGCCTGATGCTGGAAATTGGCTAAATAGATTGCCAACCACACTAAATGTACCATCTGATTCCGCAGAATAGAAATTACTAGTACCAGCAGCAGCTATTTGGTTAATAGTTTGTAATGAAGGATTTACGCTTGTACCAGCGGCGCTACACGAAGAAGGTACAGCATTTGTACAACTAAAATTATAGATATTATTGCCATTTGCAATACCAATAGTATTGTTACCGAGTGTTGTTGAGCTTATTACTGCCATAGAGACCGGAAGCCCAGACGGTGAAAAGCTAAGTGTAGCAATTGGAGTAAGTGTAGTCGAAGAGGTAGGGGGATTTGCTCCATTAAACTGGAATACCTGACCACTTTGGTTAACATAATAAACATAGCCAGTATTTGTATCACTTGCCATTGCAACAATAGACCCACCAGGTCCAGCATTTACAATTTTGGTCCACGAGCTGGCTGATGTGCCATTATACTGATATATAGCCCCTTGATTATCACCAGTATATACATTGCCAAAAAAGTCGCGCGTAATAGAAATGATCGGATTAGTATCAGGCGAATTGGATGATGCCAATACATTACTATTTGAAGAAGCATTAGTTAACCAGGTATTGGTAGGCGTAATACCAGAAGTTCCGACATATAAGTTTACACGTTGATTTAGTGTTGTTGAAACTGAATAGTTAGAATTCCCATTAGTATAGTTTAACGTAAGAGTTATTGGATACACACCCACAGGGTTTGCTTCTTGGGATAACTGTAAATAGAAGGTACAATTTCCACCATTAGTCCCAATTGTTTGTACTTGAGATCCCTGGGTAGTTACACAATTTTTAGGATCAAATAATACAACATTACCAAAAGATTGTTGAGTAGTACTACTAAAATTTGATTGGGCAACCCCGGCAGCGGTGAAATCAATTAAGCTGCCAGAGTAGGAAGTTCCGCCAACACTATATGAAATTTGTAGACCATTCGCGTTTACTTGTATATTATTGGCATTAGTACCACTATTATTATTGGTAAGCTTAATTGCTACGCAATATGGAGAATTCGCTGGCAAATTTTTATTTATTGGGAAAAGAGAGCTTTCATAACTTGGAAAAGCGCCAGTTACACAACTACCTTGTTGTGCAACAGTTAAACTTACACTATTGGGTGTTTGAGCGCAACCAAACAGAAAAATAGCAAAACTAAAACTGATTGTGAGTGCTAATATCTTTTTCATTTTTCATCCTTCTATTTTATTTTTTTATAGCAAATACTATAAATTTTTCTAGTATTCAGCATTTTTTGGAGTACGCGGGAATGGAATGATATCTCTAACATTCTGTACCCCAGTAATATAGCTTACAGCTCGTTCAAGCCCCAAACCAAATCCAGCATGCGGTGCTGAACCAAATTTCCTTAAATCAAGATACCATTGCAAAGACTCAGGCGCAATACCCATCTCTTCCATTCTTGAAACCAATACATCATAACGTTCTTCACGTACGGCACCACCAACGATTTCTCCAACACCAGGAGCTAAAATATCCATTGCAGCCACTGTCTTTCCATCATCGTTTTGGCGCATATAAAAAGCTTTAATATCTTTAGGATAATTTGTTACTATCGTTGGTTTACCAATTAGTTCCTCGCAAAGGAAACGTTCATGCTCTGACGCCATATCAACGCCCCAATATAACGGATTTTCAAACTGTTTACCCGAAGACTCTAATCGTTTGATGGCATCAGTATAGGTAACTACTTCAAATTGGTCATTAACCATTTTTTCCAAGCGCTCAACTACACTTTTATCTATAAATTGAGCAAAAAAACCCATATCATCACTATTTCTATTTAGTACAGTTTTAAATACATGCTTCAACATGCCTTGAGCCAAGTCGGCATTATCTTGTAAATTGGCAAAAGCAATTTCTGGTTCTACCATCCAAAATTCAGCAAGATGCCGTGTTGTATTTGAATTTTCAGCTCTAAATGTCGGACCAAATGTATAGACCTTAGATAACCCCATACAATATGTCTCAACATTTAACTGACCTGATACGGTCAAGTAAGCTTCTTTACCAAAAAAATCCTGTTTATAATCTATACCACCTTTTTCATCGCGAGGTAAATTTTGTAAATCAAGAGTAGTAACTTTAAATAATTCACCAGCGCCTTCACAATCTGAAGAAGTAATCAATGGGGTATGAATCCAATAGAAACCATTATTTTGCAGAAATTCATGAATCGCCATTGATACAGTATTTCTTACCCGCATAACTGATGAAATTAGATTGGTTCTAATACGCAAATGAGCATGCTCTCGCAGGTATTCCACTGTATGCCGCTTTGGCGAAACAGGATAGGTATCTGGACTCTCGACAAACCCTGTTACTTCAATTTTTTGTGCATGAATTTCCACACTCTGTCCACCACCAACTGATGCGACTAATTTACCTGTGGCAATGATCGCACAATCCTTAGTCAAATTTAATATTTCAGAACCATAGTTGGCTAAGCCTGCTTCAGCTATAATTTGGATTGTATCGAAACATGAACCATCGCTAAGGGTTATAAACGAAAGACCTGCTTTTGAGTCCCTGCGATTACGAACCCAGCCACGTACCGTTACTTCACTATCTATTTGAATTTCATCTTTTAATAATTGCTTTACAGAGTAAACTGTCATTACCACACCTCTACATATATTAATAAAATTTCACTACCTTACTGGTTAATGAATCACAGGTATTAACTTTATAAATCTAAATATTATACAGTATATCTTGCTCTTTAAGAGAGAAAAAAGCAAAAACACCTCCAGCAAGATTGCGACAACTCTACCTATATTCGAATAAAAACACCCCTGAACTAGCAGGGGTGTTAAATATATTTAGTCTTTATTACTTCTGAGATGTAAGTAGTTTAACTGCAGGAAGTTCTTTCCCCTCAAGAAACTCAAGTAATGCTCCGCCAGCAGTAGACACATAGCTAATCTTGTCAAAAATACCAAATTTATTTATCGCAGCAATAGTATCTCCTCCGCCGGCCAGGCTAAAGCCTTTAGAGTTAGCAATCGCATTAGCAACGATCTTGGTGCCGTTTGCGAATTGTTCAAATTCAAAAACCCCAACTGGGCCATTCCAAATTATTGTTCCCGCTTCACTGATTATTTTGGCAAGCTCATTTGCAAATTTAGAGCCTATATCTAGGATCATTTCATTATCATTTACATCTGCAAGTTGTTTCTCTTTGGCATCAGCATTAGGACTGAATTCGGTTGCAACTACTACATCAGCAGGAAGTGGAACCATAGCATTACGTTTAGCCATCTTTTCCATTACTTTACTAGCTTCACTAACCAGATCAGCCTCCACCAAAGATGCACCAACTCGACCACCTTTAGCTAATATGAATGTATTTAAAATACCGCCGCCAACAATTAAAACATCTACTTTATCCGCAAGATTATCCAATATCGTTAGCTTCGTTGAAACTTTTGAGCCTGCGACTACAGCAACCACAGGCTTCGCAGGGTTCGCTACCGCAGTTGATAAAGCATCCAATTCTTTTGCCATCAAAATTCCAGCGCAAACTTCCTTAGCAAATAACCCGATGCTGTTAGTCGAGGCTTCAGCACGGTGAGCAGTTGCAAATGCATCATAGCAAAACACGTCACATAATGCTGCATATTTTTGCCCTAGTTCAATAGAGTTCTTTTTCTCACCAGCATTACAGCGAACATTCTCAATCATAACTACATGTGATTGAGTAAAATCAATTTCATTATTTTGCCAGTTTTTAAAAACAGGAACTTTTACCTCAAGCAGCTTTGCCAAAGCCTCAGCAACTGGAGTTACAGAATCCTCAGGATTAAGTACGCCTTCAGTCGGACGCCCAAGATGCGTTGCCACAATTACTTTAGCCCCTTTTTCAAGAGCATATTTAATTGTTGCAAGACCTGCTTTTATACGAGTATCATCACTAATTACCCCGTCTTTAAAAGGCACATTCATATCAGTTCGAATAAAAACAGTTTTATTCTCTAAAGTAATATCTGTAATTTTTTTAAATTGCATAGTATTAATTCCACTAAAATACTGTCATTAACAAAAAAGCACTCGCTATACTGGATACTTATATTTGCCATATATTATAACAAACGAGGTAAAAAGTAGTTAAAGAATAGTTTTATCCAATAACCTTAAGCCATAATACGAAAATAAGGCTTACTACCCACTACCTCATTACCGGACACTATTATTCATGTAAAGTATTTTTTATAATTTGATTTATTACCGAAAAATTTTAAAAAAGTCAACCATTAATAGTCTGGGTTAGACTACAATTGTTTACTCCAAATTAGTACTACTTTAATATTTATAAAAGCACTCAAATGAAAGAAATCGTTATAGCTTCAAATAATGCAGGAAAACTTAAAGAATTTAAAGATATCTTTGAAAAATTCAATATCACCATTAAATCACAATCTGAACTAGGTGTGCCCGAAGTTAAAGAACCTTTCACTACATTCATTGAAAACTCATTACATAAGGCCCGCCACTGCTCTCAATTTACAGGTTTACCAGCACTTGCAGATGACTCAGGACTTTGTGTAAACCAACTTAATGGTGAGCCGGGCATTTATTCTGCAAGATATGCGGGAGAACCAAAATCAGATTCAGCCAACATTGATAAGCTTCTAGCTACTTTAAAAGAAAGTCAAAATCGCGATGCATACTTTTATTGCAGCCTGGTGTTTGTAAGACACGCAAAAGACCCACAACCTATTATTGCCGAAGGTATCTTTAAAGGAGAGATTGCAACATCTGCTCGAGGAAATAATGGTCATGGCTATGATCCGATTTTTTGGCTGCCTCAATATCATAAAACAGTCGCAGAACTAAATAGCGACATTAAAAACCAAATAAGTCACCGTGCTATTGCACTAACGGAATTGATAAGTAAATTAAAAAATGCATTATTAATATCTTAATCCTAAATGTAGAGAAAGCATATTTCTATTATAAAATGCACATTTTTATAACCATAATACCAGGCAATTTTCTTTATAATATAGTATATATGCATTTTATTAATTTATTAACTTTTAAATAATTAATAGTTCCAAGTATTAGATACAAAAGTGTCCGATATTGAAATATGATAACAATGTAAATTTATTTTTTAGGAGAGAATCATGCAGCACGATCCTGCTTTTGAAGCACTTGTTAATGAAATCCGCCCATTTATTAAAGAATTATCCGTCGATGAAGTTAAACAAAAACTTGACCGTAAAGAAAACTTTATACTAATTGACGTACGCGAAGATACGGAATGGGCTGAAAAAAGAATTCCTAATGCCTTACATATTGGCCGGGGCGTTATAGAACGTGACATTGCGGGGATAGTTAATGACAAAAACAGCGAGCTGGTATTATATTGCGGAGGAGGCTACCGCTCAGCACTAGCAGCTTACAATATCCAAAAGATGGGCTACACCAATGTTTACTCTATGGATGGTGGGATCCGTATCTGGGGGCAGCAAAATTATCCAATTGAAAATTCTTAAATATGGGGTGCCAGATAACATTCAAGAAATTAATTTGAAAATATTTATTCCAAATTTTAACTCCAAAATAAGCGGAGAATTAAGTTAAAAGTATAAAATCCCTGGCAAAAATTGCCAGGGATTAATTTATTACTCTTCAGCAAAATGCTTTTGCATTTTTTCCCGTCGCTCTTGTGCTTCAATACTTAATGTCGCAGTAGGACGAGCAAGCAACCGCTTCAAACCAATTGGTTCACCAGTGTCTTCACAATAACCGTATTCACCTGCGTCAATTAACTCTAAAGCCGAACGAATTTTCTGCAACAGTTTACGCTCGCGATCGCGAGTGCGCAATTCTAATGCATACTCTTCTTCTATTGTAGCCCGATCAGATGGATCCGCGATGTAATTAGTATCCTGTTCTTGGAATGCCTGCGTAGTTTTCTTTGCATTCTCTACCATTTCATTCTCTAATGCTAATAATCGCTTTTTGAAAAATGCCAACTGAACATCATTCATATAGTCTGATTCAGGCATATTGAGAATATCTTCATCAGTCATCATTTCAGGATTTAATTGATTAGGCATAACAACCCTTTATAAAATACAAATTCATCGGTTCATTGCGAACTAACTACAGTAAGAGAACTTTAACTTGCGCTAAGCATGGGGAAAACCATAATTAGCACAACCTAAAACCCTAAAATTATTTATTCAAGCTTATTGAAAATATATTTAATTCTAATGAATATTAGATATAATCATTAAGTATAAATTATCGCTACTATTACAGACCACTAAACCTACTGATTATTATAACCCATAAGCGGTTCAACAATACCCCTAAGACAATTTATTTTAAGATTATATCATATTTGGGCAATTTATCCCTCTTCCACTTAAGCTTTTACTCCGGCAAAAAAGCACAGACTCACTCAAACTAGGTTAGTCCTAGAGTATATCTTATATATCTTATATATCTAAACTTTAGCAAATAATACTGAAAGCTTAAATGAAGGTGGCTATTATATCTGGTATTTACAAAATTGACAATACTAATTGATTATTTTCTTATCGAATTATCCACAAATAAAGCAACACGTTAATAGTTAAAACAAAACCCCAATATAGTTTTTTTCATAAAAATAGTTGACAGCATATATGAGTTTGGCTATAATACCGTTCTCTGAGCGAAAAGCTTAAAGACCTGGAGAGATGGCCGAGAGGTCGAAGGCACTCCCCTGCTAAGGGAGCATGCGAGCTAAAACTCGCATCGAGGGTTCGAATCCCTCTTTCTCCGCCATTAAAAGTAAACGATGCATCCGTAGCTCAGCTGGATAGAGTACTTGGCTACGAACCAAGGGGTCAGGAGTTCGAATCTCTTCGGATGCGCCACGTTTAACTTTACCAGTGTCCCTATCGTCTAGAGGCCTAGGACATCGCCCTTTCACGGCGGTAACAGGGGTTCGAATCCCCTTAGGGACGCCATACAATTTAAACCAATTAGTGGAGCGGTAGCTCAGCCGGTAGAGCAGCGGACTTTTAATCCGTTGGTCGCGAGTTCGAATCTCGCCCGCTCCACCATTCTTAAGTTTCCGATTATGAAATTTAAGCAAATATTTGTAACAGTTTGTCTTTTTGGTTATGCTTACGCTTATACGCAAAGTGATTTGCTATCTGCTCAATATACGTACCAAAGTTCAAGTGATGCTGTAACAAAAGCAAAAGATGAAAAAAAGTCTGCAGCTGATGCGCTTGACAAAGCCAGGAAAAACCTGAGTGATGCGCAGAAAAATCTTCAGAAAGCTCAAGACGAGCTTAAAGATGCTCAAACAAAATATAATAATGCAGAAGTGGATTTAAATAAAAAAAATTCTGATTTCAGCTCTGCAAATTTAAAATTAAATCAAATCTGGAATAGTTTAAACCCACAAACAACTCCAGGCAAATAAGTAAAGTCCCTATCGTCTAGAGGCCTAGGACATCGCCCTTTCACGGCGGTAACAGGGGTTCGAATCCCCTTAGGGACGCCATTCTTTTTCAAAAAATAGTGGAGCGGTAGCTCAGCCGGTAGAGCAGCGGACTTTTAATCCGTTGGTCGCGAGTTCGAATCTCGCCCGCTCCACCAATTTCTTTTGATCAAAATTAAAAACACTTCAATTAGAAAAATCCCTTAATCTTTTACTAGCTATATATAATTCTTATTTGAAATATACTCCTAAGTTGCTGGCGCCGTTGATCGTGTGCATTTGGCACCAAGCAATTGGTAAAAATTGTTATTCCCTTCTTTAATGACAAGACTACCATGTGACTCAAAATCACCGATTAGAGCCACTTACCATTTTAAACTCAAATAAGCGGCATTCAAGTGCGCCATTATGAACAGGAATTTTACGACTTGGTTTGAGGCGGATTAGTTTTGGCATACGCAAGTCTGCTGTAAAGAAATTGCAATCCCACCCTGCATAATTTTTCTTTAGGTGGTCACCAATTTGCGGATAAAGTAGAGCCAACCGTTCTTGTTCATCAAGCCTTACTCCATAAGGCGGATTAGTTACCAAAACCCCAGTAGACGCCGGAGCTTTTTTCTGTAAAAAGTCCCCATAGCTGAAATCAACGTACTGGTCAAGCTTAATCTGCTGAAAATTTTGCCGTGCAATTTCAATTGCGGTACGATTAATATCGCTGGCATAGACTTGAAGCTTCCTATTAAGATTAATTTGCGATTTCGCATTTTCCTTCATTTGTTGCCAATCATCAACCTTGAAGTCTATAAATTTTTCAAATGCAAAGTTCCGATTTAAGCCTGGTGCAATATTTAATCCATAGCTGATAGCCTCAACTACTAAAGTACCACTACCACACATCGGGTCATAAAAAGGCTTATCAGGTGTCCATCCACTTAATTTAATTAAACCAAATGCCAAATTTTCACGGATTGGAGCTTCAAGTTTTAATTTACGATATCCCCGTTTAAACAATGTATCTCCTGATGTATCCAAATAGATAGTTGCGCTATCTTTGGTCAAAAAAGTATAAACTCGCATATCAGGAAGAGACTTATCTACATTAGGCCGCGCATCGACCTTCTCAACAAAATAGTCGCAGATAGCATCTTTGACGGTTAACGTAACAAAGTCAAGACTTTTTAAGGGGCAAGCAATAGCATTTGTTGAAACTTTGATACTATTTCCAACGTGAAAAAACTGGTCCCATTCAATTTTTTTGGCAAGTCGATAAATATCTTTTTCATGTCGATAACCGGAATAGGCCAAGCGTATCATAATTCTACTAGCTAATCGCGAATAGAGATTCATTCGCATTACGCTGTTTAAATCAGCTCTAAACTCTAACCCCGCGTTCACAACATTAATTTCAGTCGCACCCAAAGCAGTTAATTCTTCTGATAATAATTCTTCTAGGCCACGTACAGTAGTAGCAAAACAAGTAAACACAATATATCCGATTCAAAACAAATAATTAGCCGGATTGTAGCATAGATATACCAATAAATTTAACATTTATTGGTAAAATTCTAGCTCAAACAATTTAAAATCAGGCTATAATACCAGTATAGATTAAAATAATCAAATTTAAAGCTTGAAAAGTCTTATAAAACCTAGGTTATAACTTAGATCTAGTCAAGAAACCAATTTGATAAAGTTTAAATTAAATGAATTCCTGATATACTAATGACGAAAGGATTTTGCGATGAAAAACCTAACAATATTATGTAAAGATTTTGATTTAACTGACGCTATAAAACAGTATGCAGAAGAGAAAATGTCTTCATTATATAAGTTTTTAAATAAGCCAGAAGAAGCGGTTAGTTTCAATTTACGTTTAGGGAAATCGACAAATCATCACAATAATGGTAAGATTTACTACGCAGAAGTAAGCATTCATACGCCTGACAAAAATTTTGGTGGCAAAGTAGATTCTGATGATGTTTATGCAGCTTTAGACGAACTAAAAGACGATATGGCCGAGAGCATTTCTCATTACAAAGATAAGTCTCAAACTTTAGATAGAAGAAGCGCTCGCCAATTTAAGGAAGCAATTCAAACTACAGCGGAATAACTTACTAATTTATATAAAATCCAGCTATAAAGCTGGATTTTTTAATGAAAGAAATCCAAATTTAGGTCATAAATTTCACACCAGAACTAACTCTATCTGCTATAGCAGCAGTAACTTGAATTTCAACCCTATACTCCGGATTAGCTAATTTAGCCTCTACACAAGCACGCGAAGGCGCAGAACCTTCAGGAACCCAATTATCCCAAACTTCATTAAATTCATCAATTGTATCAATATCGCGTAAATAAATCGTAACTGACAATAAGTGCGCTTTTGAACTTCCTAGCTTAAGTAATGAATTTTCCAGACTATTTAGTATTTCTAATGCTTGCTCCTTAACTCCGCTTTTAGTATTGCTTGCTACTTCAACTAAATAAACGGTATCACGGTAAATAACAGCATCTGACCAACGCCTAGATGTCCCTATACGAGATATACCCATATTAAAACCTCCACAAACAGTTTATTAACTCACAACATCATTATAAATAGTTTGATAATAAAAGTCCTAATTATACTAAAGCGTGCTCCCCAAAAATCAGCTTTTTCTAAATAAATAATAGCAAAATTATAATAAGGCTATATAACGTTAACCGTCACTTCTCACAAATAGTTTAAATCGAAAATACACCAGAATCTTTAATTTTAATTTACATACCAGCTCTGAAAAGGCAAACATTCAGCTAATAATGGTATTTTAAAACTAAGCTGGCAATTTAATGTATTTAGTTACTCAAGTATAATATTCCTTAAACTAACAAACCTGGAAGAAATGTATAATACTGCATATTGTAGATTTAATTTCAATTAATTAAAGATAAACACCATCAATTTTTATTTACCAAATTTATATAATCATGGAAACAAAAAAATTAATATATAGTATTGACTATAAAATTCGCTGGCAAGACATGGACGCGTTTAATCACGTTAATCATACTATTTACTTTATCTATATGCAGGAGTGCAGGATAGAATGGTTAAAATCACATGGAATAAACATGGATTCGGCAACTAGGGGGCCAATCGTCGGTGAAATCAGTTGCAGATACCTCCGCCCTATCACTTATCCGGCTGAAATAACTGTAGAACTCCTTTTTAGCCATAAATCGGGGAGAAGAATTTACTTTGAACATCAAATTCGCAATAAATCGAATCCAGATTTGGTGTATGCTATTGCTCAAGTTACTATTATCTGGATTGACTTTAAAACAGGTAAAAGCATACCAGAACCAGATGAATATAAACATCTACTGAACTACTCTGACTCATAAAATCTTGGAGCTGCTTGCAAAATCTTGCCAGTCAAGTTGAATCTACTAAAAAATAAAGCCCGTTAAGCGGGCTTTATTTAAAGTTGGACACCATTACTTTTTATCATTAACTTCAGTGTATTCAGCATCAATGACGTCTTCTTTTTTTGCAGTATCACCTTCAGCATGCTCTGCAGAAGCAGCACCAGCAGCTCCCGGTTGATTTTGCATATCAGCATACATCATCTCGCCAATTTTTTGAGAAGCAGTCATTAACTCTTGAGTTTTGGCGTCGATTTTTTCTTTATCGTCACCTTTTACCGCCTCTTCAACTTCAGCAATTGCTGCTTCAATCTTGGCTTTTTCTTCTGCACTGATCTTATCTCCATAATCAGCTAATGATTTCTTAACTGAATGAACCATACCATCTGCATGGTTGCGTGCGCTAACCAATTCAGCAGCTTTTTTATCTTCTTCGGCATGAGCTTCTGCATCACGAACCATTTGTTCAATTTCAGACTCAGATAAACCGCTACTTGCTTGGATAGTAATTTTATTCTCTTTGCCTGTCGCTTTATCTTTAGCTGAAACATGCAAGATACCATTAGCATCAATATCAAAAGTAACTTCAATTTGAGGAACCCCACGCGGAGCTGGAGCAATACCACCTAAATTAAACTGCCCTAATGACTTATTGCCTGCTACTACTTGACGCTCACCTTGCAGCACATGAATAGTTACCTCTGGCTGATTATCTGCAGCCGTTGAAAATACTTGGGATGCTTTAGTTGGGATAGTTGTATTTTTATTAATTAATTTAGTCATTACACCACCCATTGTTTCAATACCTAATGATAATGGCGTAACATCTAGCAATAATACATCTTTACGATCCCCAGCTAGTACCGAACCTTGAATTGCTGCGCCGACAGCTACAGCCTCATCCGGATTCACATCTTTACGAGGCTCTTTACCAAAGAATTCTTTCACTTTGTCTTGAACTCTAGGCATACGAGTTTGACCACCAACTAAGATCACATCATCGATATCGCTTGCAGATAAACCGGCATCTTTAAGAGCAATGCGGCAAGGTTCAATAGTCCTTTGTACTAACTCTTCAACTAATGATTCGAATTTAGCGCGAGTAATCTTCATTACCAAATGTTTAGGGCCTGTAGCATCCATAGTCACATATGGTAAATTGATTTCAGTTTGTGCACTTGAAGATAATTCAATTTTAGCTTTCTCAGCAGCTTCTTTCAAACGCTGTAATGCCATTACATCTTTTTTAAGATCAATCCCTTGCTCTTTTTGGAATTCTGTAATAATATAGTCGATTAAACGTTGATCGAAATCTTCGCCACCTAAGAAAGTATCACCATTGGTAGATAGCACCTCAAATTGGCTTTCACCATCAACATCTGCTATTTCAATTATAGATACGTCGAAGGTACCACCGCCTAAATCGTATACTGCAATTTTGCGATCTTTGCCTTCTTTTTTAGCCAAACCAAATGCTAGAGCAGCTGCTGTTGGCTCATTAATAATACGCTTAACTTCAAGCCCGGCAATACGTCCAGCATCTTTAGTAGCTTGACGCTGGCTGTCATTAAAGTATGCAGGAACTGTGATTACAGCCTCAGTAACTGTCTCGCCTAAATAATCTTCTGCTGTCTTTTTCATTTTTTTCAATACTTCAGCAGAGATTTGTGGTGGAGCTAATTCTTTATCGTTTACTTTAACCCAGGCATCCCCATTAGCAGCTTTCACAATTGAATACGGCATCAAATCGATGTCCTTTTGCACTTCTTTTTCTTCAAAACGACGGCCAATAAGGCGTTTAACTGCAAATAATGTATTCTTTGGATTTGTAACAGCTTGGCGTTTAGCTGGAGCACCAACAAGAGTTTCACCGTCAGTATAAGCAATAATTGAAGGTGTTGTACGAGCGCCTTCTGAATTCTCAATAACTTTTGGCTGTCCATTTTCAATTACAGCAACACAAGAGTTGGTTGTACCTAAGTCAATCCCTATAATTTTTCCCATTTTATAATCCTCTAACTTAAATTGTTAACTAACCTTAATGGCTTAAAGCTAGTTTTTCTTAGATACAATAGTAAGGTTATTTTTTTAAATTTCAAGTGACTTTTTAATTTTTTTAGAAGATAATTTTCATCAGAAATTGATAATTTTTTATTTTACTATAGAATTATGCTTACTTTATCAAACCAAATCAGATAGTAATCTTAAATTTCATTCGAATTATAGTAGCGATAAAATAGCACATGCGTGATATAAATATTTAAATAGTAATGGGATAAAGAATTAACGTTTTACTCGATTTGCTATACTAAAAATAATGAATCACTATAGATCAACTTGCGCCAAGTTCAGTTGCTGATTTTAAATTGGCAGGAAATATATTGTGGATATTTAAATTATTCATAGTAAAACCTAGTTCAAACATGGTTTTACAGTTCAACTTGTCTTTAATATTATTTATATGTGTTTCTACTGTTCGGACTGATATTGCTAGATGTTCTGCAATATCAGGAACTTTTTTCCCTTTTTTAAGATATGCAAGAATTCGGATTTCTTTTCCAGTTAAATACCTGCCGCGGTCTCCTACATATAATCGCTTGATATTTTGAAATAAATTTATACCAAGACTTTTATCTAAAGTATTTACCATTTGCACATCATTATGAATAAGACTTTCCTCAACTTGCTGCAACGGCAAAATAAACCTTTTTTCTTCAGCTTCTACGATTATCTTATGCGCTTTTTCTTTAAAAAAGGCTATAAACTGATAAAGATACTGCAAATTGGCAAGTAGCCTAGACTCAGGTAGAGGATTATTACAATTAGTACCAAAATGGTAGAATTCACAATAAGAATTATCAGACTGAATTATGGTAATACCATGAGCAATATCAAACTGTGCCGCCTCCGAATAAATAGGATCACGCCGCAACCACTTCCAAAACATATACCCATCAGTAAATAAATACGGGGTTTTCTCAAAAATTGAATAGTTATACAATTTTTTAGAATAATAGTATTTTAGCCACTCCCCGCAACTTGTAAGCTTAATATGAGATTGATCCCTATACAGGCGTTCAAATGTAAAATTAGTTATTTGAATTTCATCTAAAACTGCTAATAATGATTTAACTATACCTACTGCCGTAAATGTGATGTGTTCTTCATAAAAGCTGTTATCAGGCTCCCACGTTCTTAAAGCCTTCTGGCGCATTATCTAAATCCCCCACTATTCGTTTTTATTATCACTTTCACGATTTAATCTTATGATATTCCAATGTAATATTTTCCATCGCTTAAAAATATTTAGCCCACTAATTACTGCTAAATAATAGCAATAATTTTGCTATTTATTGTGTAATATTGCTAACATGCTTGAATATTACAGCAAATTGTTACTATAGGTTTATCTGACAGTTCGAATAAATTTGCATATAACGAAGTAATAGCCAATCTTCATCGTAGAGCGGTTAAGTTATATGATAATTATCAACCCTGGAATTTACCCCCTTCATCTCTTCGACTTTATTGAGCGTAAATCTATTTTACTACTTCTTATGCTATGTATAATTGGGATTAAATCAGTTCCAATTTATTCTTAAGTGTGCTTTATTAGATTCTCGCGAGTTTTAAACAAATAGCCAATGAATAATACAAAGTATTATTCCCTTAATATTTAAATAATAGTTAAAGCATCACTTAGAATTGGTGAGGGATGAATCGCAAATTGTTATGCAGCAAGAGAAGTACTCCTGACTAAATGAGGTAAGTTCGGTAGCTTTACAACAAACCTTGCGTAATCAAGATACTGCTTTTAGTAACTTCTTTGCTAAACGTGCCAAATGACCAACAATCAAAAAGAAATCAGCTAATCAATCTTTCAGATTAGTTTCTAGTGGATTCTTAACCAGAAACGGCCAAGTGTATATCGCTAAAAATAAATACCGCTAGGCTAGCGGAAATTTACGCCTAGGGAGCATCCGCTGTTGGGGTCAATACTGGAAACGGTATTAATTAGATATGGAGCTCTGAACTAGGAATCCCCCACTTCAAGCCGTTAGGCTAAGTGGCAAGAGAGTGTCAATAGTTATTCTATAAAATTTAGGCATTTTTTTTATCCATAATCTTTTATATAACCACTACCCCCCAATTTAGAGCAAATGCTGGCTATGAAAGCATACTACAATAATTAATAAACTAATCCAATCAATTAAACATAGCCTAAATAGTTGAAATAACCTATCAATAGGATAAACTATCGATACAAATTGAAAATTGACTTGTATAATACCGGAAATATTGGATAGCAAGGTAGCCAATATTAAACCGAGGAAAATCAACGAATTAATAATAACTTTTTTGTATAAACAGAGCTAATTATGAAAAATGACCACACACTTACAACTTCATGCTTTAATCAAATCCGTAGTTGGATCTTAACCGGTGACCTGTTACCAGGTGAAAAGCTAAAGGGAGAATATCTTAAACATAGACTTGGAACTGGGTTAACCCCAATCCGTGAGGCCTTATCCAGACTTGTAAATACAGGGTTGGTAACATTCCGGGAAAAAATGGGCTTTAGTGTTGCTAATTTAAGTGAAGATAAAGTCCGGAACACCTGGAAAGCGCACGCTAAAATTGAAGCAATGCTTTTATTACGTGAATCAATCCAAAATGGTGACGACAACTGGGAAGCTGACATTATGGCTGCATTATATAAATTGTCAAAAGTTGAAACCGGTTCCAAGGTAGAGTATGATACTTGGGTCTTACGTAATGATGAATTTCATAATGCCTTAATTTCATCTTCTAAACTAGATGGACTATTGCAAGTAAGAAATGAACTTAAAGTTGTGATTAACTGGTATCACCGCCTTAGCAATAAATATGGACAAGAAATAATTGCTAACCATGATGAACATGCGAAGTTAGCCCAGCTTGTTCTTTCTAGAAAAGATCTTGCTTGTACTTACCTATATAACCATCTTATCGAAGGTATGGATAGTATAATTGAAGAGCTAAAACACTATGGTTTAATTAAAAGTTCTTCTTACTATAAAAACTATTAATATTCTTTGAGAAGATCCAAGTTTTTCAAACGATTGACTTTTGGTCTAAAAAATAATAGTAGCTAATTTAGCTACTATTATTTTTGATAATTGCACTTAATTGTTCTTATTAAATAACTCCAAGGTTATTTTGCTACAGTGACCATTGCAGGACGTAAAACTCGACCATTTAATAAATAGCCTTTTTGCATTACACTTACTATGGTATTAGATTCTTGGTCATGCTCTTCAACAACACTCATTGCCTGGTGCAAGTTTGCATCAAGTTTTTCCTTTGGCTGAGGATTAATATCTTTAATATTATGTCCATCAAAGACCTTAATTAGTTGCTGTAAAGTTAAATCCACTCCCATTTTAAGCATTTCAAAATTGCCTGACTGGTCTTTTAGTGCCATTTCAAGATAATCCTTAACTGTGATTATTTCTTTAGCAAAGTTACTTATAGCATAATCACGAGCCTTCTTAATCTCTTCCTGACTTCGCCTTTGCGCATTTTGCATTTCTGCTACCAACCTTAAATTATTATCTTTTAGCTCGGCAATTTCCTGTTCTAATTTAGACTGAAGATTAGATTCTACCATTGCATCTTCAATGGCACTACTTTCTGATAGGCTTTCTACAATAGCATCTTCAGCATTTTCAGCTTGAACCACACTTTGCTGTTCGTTTTGTTGATTTTGTTCCATAGTTCATTTCCGTAAATTAAAAAGCGACTTTTAAAAACATTTTAAAGAGTCATATTATGACATAGCTACCTTTTTATATGGGGAAATAAGTATGATTTTCAAGTATTCCAACTTAAAATTAATTTATTAATAATGACAGTAGCCACTTCTTTATACCATAAATATTTCTTTAATATTGTAAATCATAACTGTCGTCGAATAAAGGTCGCTTCTCTTTAATGGGCTCTATCTCGTCATTTTTGGACGGTGCTTATTTTTCTATGGTTCATGTACACTCTTGGTCACAATAGATATTTTTTTGTTTAAGGAGCACAAGTGAAAAAACTATTTCTACTTCTGGGATGTTTTATTTCAATGCATAGCTATGCTAATACTGGATGAAGTATTATTATTCAAAATTATAGCCCTAATCCAGTGTTGATTTCTAAAGCCTTTGATAGCAGTAAATTTGACTATTTTGACTTTGAGATTCCACATATTCAAGGAACAAACTTGTCGAGCGTATATTATATGGAGCAGAAATATAGTAATGCAAATGTGTCTTTTATGGTAAATGATGTAGAGTTTACAATAGATGCCGTAGGTTACGACTTTGAGCACCATGTGGATGTAATAAACCAGTCTTCTGCACAAATAAAGAAAACTTCTCATGATGGAAGCATATACTATACCCCACGGACAGGCCTTTATAATATAAATAGTGGCTGTGCAAGCGCAGTAATACAAATCCTTAAAGATGGAACGGTTAATCTTGATCCAATAATAAACTATGATGATTTTCGTGGTTGCCCTCATTAAGTAGGGAATTCAATTAGGTATTGGCAATTATTAGAAATTAATCTCCGAAATGGTTTAGTTATTAAAAATGTTGAGACCGGCGTTTACTGTTAAATATTTTTTCTTCTAGTTAACTCAACCATAAAAAAATATGCTAGAATCCAAATTAGATTTGTTATTTTCTCAGGAATTAGCCATGAAATCCGTTATCATCGTCTATCACAGTGGATATGGTCATACAGCTAGGCAAGCCCAAGCGGTATTGGAAGGAGCTTCTAAAGTTACAGGTGTTAATGCTAAATTAGTAAATGTAACCCAGATTGAAGATTATTGGGCTGACTTAAATTCAGCAGATGCAATCATCTTCGGATCTCCTACATATATGGGCGGCGTCTCAGCTGAATTTAAAAAGTTTATGGAATTAAGTTCCCGCTTATGGATGGCACAAGCTTGGAAAGATAAGTTAGCTGCAGGATTTACAAATTCCGCAAGCCTGAATGGTGATAAATTTAATACTATGATCCAGTTGGTGACATTTGCTGGACAACATGGAATGATCTGGGTGCCTCTTGGATTACTGCCTGCAAATAGTTCTACCGCAAAGCGTAATGACTTAAACCGTATGGGCGGGTTTCTTGGTGCCTACGCCCAATCTGATGCAGATATGGGTGCAGATGTTGCACCACCTGAGGGCGATTTAGCCACTGCTTCTCATCTAGGTACACGAGTTGCAGAACTAGTCTTAAAATTTACTCTATAAAGTAAAGCTACACTTTAAGTGTAGCTTTACTTTAAAATTTGATCGCACCTAAAAATTTCTAGACTATAAACTACTTAACACCGGATCAAACACAGGTGGATTGGGCCCAGATTTACCCTCTATATGGAATCCCATTTTTAGAACCACTTGATAGGTTCTTACTTTTCCTTCTTCTATATTCCCACGAGTTTCAATAACATTAAACCATCTAAGATGCTTAAGAGTATAGCTCGAAGAATTTATCGCATTTTGTATAGCATCCTCAATGCTAATTGGCGAAGATCCAACTATCTCTATAACCTTGTAAACTGCATCATCCATCATCGCCTACCTCCAAAAATTCTAAATTAATACCGCTTATCAATTATTCCTATCTTCATTAAAATTAAACCTAGCAAATTTCCCGATAAACCAGCCGGCAAAAACTGAAAAAGCTATCGTTTTCCATGGATGCGAACTTACACTTTCGCAAATACCTTCATTTAATTGTTGTGATTTGTCACGTAAAATATAAACAACTTCTTTAGCTGTACGTTTAGACGCCGCATAAGTATCTTTAGCTTCATTTACAACATCTTGCCAATTCTCACGTAAATTAGCGCCAGCATGATCAGTAGCATACATCTGCTTATCAGGTTCAATTGCTGCTTGCACTGAACTTTTTACTTCATCTAGAAATGCCATTGTCTTTACTCCCCATAAATAATTTCATTTTCTTACTATTAAAACCACAGTTTAGCAATTTATAATGTCCTATAAACCCTAAATTTTTATAGCTAATAATATGTCAAAATATTAATTCCTTCGTTACCGGATATTATTTAAAGAAAGAAGCTCGTAACTAAGACAATGCAAGGATCAACAGTGAAATTTAATAACTAAACCTCTGGCTGTCTAAATTAACTGTTAAAATAACTATAACATTTACCAAACTTTAAACACTTTACTATTTATTACAAAAATATAAAAGTTCAATCCATTTGAAGTGAAGTTACTTCATTGATTAACTTAAAACATTCTAAGGATTTTCTAAATGAGTTATAAATTATTTACAGCAGCAAGTCGTGGGCATTTAAACCATGGCTGGCTAGATACCTATCATACGTTTACATTTGGAGAGTATATAAACCGAGACAGAATAAATTTTGGGGCTATGCGTGTTTTAAACGATGACTTTATTGCCCCACAAGGGAAATTTCAGCCGCACCCCCACAATAATATGGAAATTATTAGTGTAGTTTTAGAAGGTGCAATTGAACATGAAGACAGCTTGGGCAATAAACAGACTACCCAAAAAGGAGAAATCCAGGTTATGAGCGCAGGCAAAGGAATAGTTCATAGCGAGGCAAACCCTTCCATGACTGAGATATTAAATTTATTTCAAATTTGGATATATCCAAAAAAACATGATATTATGCCACGCTATGAGCAAAAGTCCTTTCTTGATGCACTAAAAGTAACCAACCAATGGCATACCTTAGTAGGACCAAATGATGAAAATGGAACCTTATTGATAAATCAGGATGCATTTATTTCTATGGCCGAGATTTTACCGCAGGTTGAAAATTGCAAATCTAATTATCAAATCAAAAAAGCAGGTAATGGAGTATTTATTATGGTTATAGATGGTGAAATTGAAATAGATAATGTAAAATTAAAGCAACGAGATGCTATTGCAATTGAAAATATTAACACAATAGAGATTAGGGTTAATTCCTTAACAAAATTGATTGCTATCGAAGTCCCTCTTAATTTTACTGGTAATTGATAAAAATGGCCCACTTTAAAAGTGGGCCATTTTTTAAGCTATTATCAATAGATTATTTTGTAGCAGCTAAGTTTGAAGTAACGGTGGCTTTTTTAGCCGCGTTTAAAGCTACATTTGTGGCTACTTCAATATTTTTTTTAGCAACTTCAGCTACCTGTGCAGAAACTTTACTTGCCGTATCTGCAGCTTGATTGAAAGTAGTAATAGAATTTTGAATAGACTCTGTAGCAGCTTTAGATAAAGCAGTATTTACCATTGGAAATTGTTCAAAAGTATTTACATAATTAGTTTGTACTTCTTTGAAAGAAGCAATAGCTGCATCTTTGAAAACATTTTGTGATTTACTAAATACATTAGATAATTCTTTATTCTTCTCAATAGAAGTTTCTATAGTTTTCGCAAAAAACTCTTGTACAAATTTACCAGCTTGGCCAGCATCAGTAGCACCACAAAGACTTTTAGCAGTATCTGCGAATTGTTTTGTGATATGATTAAAAGCATCACATTGAATACCCATAGCTTGTTTGAAGTTATCGATTGATAAACTTGTTAAATTTACGTAAGTATCAAATAGTCCTTGAACTTGAGTATTTAATGCGTTAAATTGAGTAGTTTTTAACATTTTTCTCTCCCTATCCTTTAAAATTTCCTAATTAAACATAGGATTATTCTATTGCAGGCGCTATTATGTTGCACCGCAAAAGAAATGTCAAGTTTTTTTCAGAAATTTTCGAATTTAATTTTTAGCTGTAAAAAATAATTCTATGATAAGGGCTTTCAAAATCGTTCTTGAAGTTAAGTCATAGACTAATTATCCGTTTTAAATTTACCAGTAGCAGTTTATCAGCATAATTTCTTGTTTGCGCCAAATTAATCATTGCGGTGGCATTTATCTAGTTGTCCATTGACAAATTTACATTTAATTATTCCACTATTTTCGGTTTGAATTTTAACTATTTCCCCACCCTTTTTGCCAGACATGATACTAAGAACATTGCAATAGCTATTTACGTCGTCTAAGCTAGCGGTTTCAGTAATTATATATCTGCCACAACTAACATTATTATTACCTAAATAAAGAGACTCACCAAGAGACAATCCAGCGAAAATACTAAATACAAGAAACCGAAAAATTTTACTCATGCTTATCCCCTTAAATAAATAGTCAATATGGGTCGAGACAATAAACGAATTTATAAAGCCAAATATTTTTAGCATCTAAAAGATACAATAAAGGTGATAAAATAGCACCTTATAAAATAATTAATACACAAGTCTTCACTTATTTATAGAAGGTTAATCGACTATAATAATAATCATTACTTTACCTATAATAAATGTATATTCTACAGGAAAAATATGAAACAAACCAAAATAATCGCTACTATGGGGCCAGCGTCCTCTGATCCAAAAATTATTGAACAATTAATTCAGGCAGGAGTTAACGTTTTTCGTTTGAATTTTTCTCATGGTAGCCATGAGGCACATCTAGCCAACATAAAAAACATCCGTAAAATAGCCGATAAATTATCTCAACCAATCGCAATTATGGGTGACTTGCAAGGACCTAAGATACGTGTCAGCAAGTTTGTAAATAACCAGGTCGAACTAGAAAATGGTGCCAGCATTGTACTTGATACAGAATTTACAAGCCTTGGAAACCGTGATATTGTAGGAGTAGATTATAGTGACTTGGCTAAAGATGTAGTTAATGGAGACACATTACTCTTAGATGATGGCAAAATAACCTTTAAAGTTACCAACGTCACTGATAGCAAGATAACTTGTAAAGTTATCCAAGGTGGAATACTCAAAAATAATAAGGGGATTAATAAGCTAGGAGGTGGATTAACCGCCCCGGCACTAACTGACAAAGATTTAGAAGACATCAAGTTTATTGCTGCTAACGAAATTGACTATTTAGCAGTTTCGTTTCCTAAAGATGAAAATGATATACAGCTTGCCCGTCTTAAATTAGCTGAATCAGGCTCTAAGGCTCTGATCATTGCCAAAATGGAGCGAACTGAAGCAGTTACTAAAAATTTACATCAAATTATAAAAGCAAGTGATGGAGTGATGGTTGCCCGTGGCGATTTGGCCGTAGAGGTAGGAGAAGCACTGGTGCCGGGGCTTCAAAAAAAACTGGTTAAATTTTGCCGGAAATATCATAAAGTAAGTATTGTCGCAACGCAAATGCTCGAATCGATGATTGAAAGCCCTGTGGCTACCCGGGCTGAAGTTTCTGATATTGCAAATGCTGTTTTGGATGGCACTGATGCAGTTATGTTATCAGCTGAAACCGCTAGTGGCAATTTCCCGATCCAGGCGGTGCAAACCATGGCGCGTGTATGTGAAGAAGCTGAAAAAATGATGGAAGCTGATTTAGAAACAAACTTTGTCCACGAAAAATTTGCAAATATCCAGCAAACAATTGCCATGGCTGCTTTATTTAGTGCTTATCATCTTGAAACAAAGGCAATTGTAGCACTAACCACCTCTGGATCAATCGCCCGTTGGATGTCACGAGTTATAAGTGGGGTGCCAATTTTTGGGGTTACTGATTCTTACACTGCGTTTAGAAGCATGTCAATGTATCGTGGTGTGTTCCCATTTTTTCTTAAGCATAAAGCCACGGAGTCTAGCGAACATGCTAAAGAAGCATGTGAATTTTTACATCGCCAGCAAATTCTTGCCGAAGGTGATATGGTAATTGTGACAATGGGCGAGCGGATCGCAAAAGTTGGTAGTACCAATTCACTAAAAGTTATTACTATTTAGTCTTAGCTTATCTAAATGCAGTTCTCACTGATTAATAATAATTGTGAGAACTGCATTTAGTTCTGATAGTATCAAGTCTCGTCATTTTTAAGTCTTGGCTTAATAAACCAGATAACCAAAAATACGGCAAGAACGCCAAGAACAGTATCAATTATACGGTGCTTAGTAATCAAATAACCTTCAGGCTCTATCAAATTCATCATGACGGTAACTGCAATAGTTAAGAAGAAAGTGTATGCTCCATAGTGTTTAGCCAACGCTATTACCATTAAGAACATTAACGGCAACATTAATAAGGCTAAATAGATTTTTGAAGATACAAGCATGATTATTATAAATGCCAGTATACTACCAAGTAATGTACCGTATAACCGATGGTTAATCCTTTTTTTGGCAAAATCAAAATCTGACTTTAAAATCAGCATAGCTGTCATAGGTACCCAATAACCTTGCGGTAAATGAAAAAGATATGAAATCGCATTGCCTATTATTACCGCGAAAGTTAAAACCAATGCAAAGCGGTGCTGTTTATGATAATTGGCAAAAATTCTGCTAAAACTTAATTTCTTAAAACCAACTGCATATTTATCTCTTGAGGGATGGAGCCTATTCCATATATAAGCCAATAACCAAGTTGCAAGACCGCCAAACATAAAGGCCAAGGCATAACTAAACGCAATACCTCCACTTGCTGGCATGCCGCTACCAACAATAAATAGATCGGCACTAAATAAGATAGTACTTGCAATTAAATGATCAGAGCTGCTGGAATAGGCAACAAGTGGAATTAAAATTAATAAACCTAAACTGGTAATAAAAAAAGATGTGCCACAATAGCTACCAATACCGGTTGTAATGCCTATTATCAATGAGGCGCCAAAGGTATAGCGAAGCCTTCGATTTATCGGGCCGCGTAAGGCGATCGTCTGGAGCAAGCCCATGACCAAAACCCCGATTAAGGCAACGATAAAAAATAACGATTCAGGTTTTAGCAAAGCATGCAGCAAGCTGAATATACATGATAAAACTCCGGTTTGTACTGCTAGCGTTACGGCCTCATGATTAGTAGTCTCTAAATATTTTTGTTTTAATTTGATATACATAAGTAATTCTGTTTATGGTAAATAGATTAATTTAACATGTTGCAAATTTGATTGAAATACTGATTTATTAAATAATGATGGAATAAACTTTTCCATTTGTAGCCCTTCAAATTCGCCCAACTGCTGAGCATTTATGGGTAAGCTAACCTGATTTTTGCTATCAACTAATATGTAAGATTGATGCAATTCAACAATTTTTTGAATGTCGTCTATTTGGTTGACAGTATTCTTACCATGAAAAGCCAATGAATTAACTACGCCATTTATTCCGTAAACATTTAGTGGCAGGTGCACATGTTCATTTGTCAATTTAGTCACGTTATAGCCCAAATCATATTTTTGATATAGTTCACCGTTAACCAGCATAACGAATATAAATACACATGCTATTGCTAAAGAAGGATAAGTTAAAATCCGCTCGAGCTGAGTCTGCTCGGTACGCTGAAAAATAATGATTAAAACTATTACTGGCAGCAAAATAATTGAAGTTAAGATACTAAACTTAAAAAAATAAAAACTTAAGCCGATAGTCAGTAGTAGCAAGGCCGCACTTAACCAAGTTTGGATTATTGATAGCCTAAGTAAGCCAGGTACAGAATAAAGGTAATTGGCACAAATAATAGCCGCAAATGGCATAATTATATTTGTATAATGGTCTAATTGGAACTTGGTAGCGCTAAACATGATAAAGGTTAACCAAAAACTGGCCAGCAAATAGACGCTTTTAGCCTTCT
>JACCDN011190295.1_pt1 | contig 200104 bp, 184 predicted proteins | sample 7441691 | NCBI WGS metagenome assembly JACCDN01 (sample SAMN15323439, study PRJNA562643) | freshwater metagenome | isolation source: river surface water | place: USA:Blue River Watershed | collected 2017-08-16 | reverse complement strand
TGGCGCAACGGCGCACGCATCCAACTCACCCCAGCCAGCCAAACCACCTTCAGCGACAGCGCACTGGCTCCCAATACCAGCTACAGCTACACGGTGCGCGCCCTGGATGCTGCGGGCAACACCTCCAACTTCAGCGTTGACATTGTTGTGCGCACCCAGCCGGCCAGTACGCCCAGCACGGGCACAGGCACCCCGACCACCACACCGGCCGACACTACCGCGCCGAGCACCCCCACAGGCCTATCCGGTAGCGCAGCCAGCGCCTCCACGCTGACCTTCTCGTGGGTTGCCAGCACCGATAACCAAAGCGTTGCACGCTATGAGATTTACAGCGGATCCATCTTGGTGGCCAGCACCGCCCAGACAAGCTATGCGCTGAGCGGTCTGACTGCCAGCACCGCATACTCTCTGACCATCAAGGCATTTGATGCAGCTGGCAACGCCTCTGGTACCAGCACCGCATTGGTGCTGACCACCGCAGCCGCCCCGGCCACACCTACGCCCGACACCACAGCCCCCACAGCCCCCACGGGCTTGGCGGTGACGCAAACCACTTCCAGCTCCTTGAACCTGAACTGGGTGGCCAGTACCGACAACATCGGTGTGGTGCGCTATGACGCGTACAAGGATGGCGTGCTGGCGGGTAACACCAGCACTCCGGGATTTTTGTTCACCGGTTTGGCAGCCTCCAGGACCTATACCCTGACGGTCAAGGCGGTGGATGCGGCTGGCAACTCCTCGGCCGCCAGTGCGGGCTTGAGCGCAAGCACGGCCAGCGCCACACCGCCTGCTGACACCACGGCCCCCACTGCACCGACTAACCTGGTAGCTAGCAATGCAACCAGCAGTAGTTTGACGCTGACCTGGACGGCCAGTACCGACAATGTGGGCGTGGTGCGCTATGAAGTGTACAGCGGCGGTGTGTTAGCAGGCAACACAACGGGCACCAGCTTGGCGATAAGCGGCTTGAGTGCTTCGACCAGCTACACGCTGACGGTCAAGGCGGTGGATGCGGCGGGGAATGTTTCGACCGCCAGTCCAGGGGTCACGGGGACTACGAGTGCAGCAGTTGTATCCTCGACCTACAGCGTCACGGCCACCGTCACCGGGCTGGGCGCAGGCACGACACTGGTTTTGCAAAACGGTGCAGATACGCTCAGTTTTACCGGCAACACCAGCAGCAGCTTTGCTACCAAACTGTCCACGGGCGCAACGTATGCTGTCACGGTTAAAACTGACCCAATGGGTCAGGCTTGCACCGTTACCAATGGCAGTGGTGTGGTGGGTAGCACAAATGTGACGGATGTGGCGGTGAGTTGTACAGTGGTAGTTGCGCCAACAGGGTTCTCCATCACCAATGCCAGCATCACTGCGAGCACCGTGACGGTGACCGGTGTGGGGTTTGGCAGCAAAACGCAGGCAGCACCTTTCAAGTACCAGGACTTTGAGGGCGGGGTGACGGGGGCTGCGCCCAGAACGCTGGGTTACACCGAGTACGGCGGGTTTGGCGGAACAGTGACCGTCGATACCGCGCAGGCCTACAGCGGCGGCAAGTCGCTGCGCCATCAGGCCCACTCCGGGCCAGCCACCGCAACCAGCGGTGGAGCTATCGAAGAATCCTTCCCGCATATTGCTTTGACAGGCTTCAGCAGCCAGGAAATTTATCTGAGCTATCGCATGCGCTTCACGGCCAATGGCGGCTCGGTCCGGCAGTTGAAATTCAACCGCGGCGGGGTCGAAGACACCACCTGGGGCGCCAATGTGATCGGCAGTCCTTGCTATGGCGGTGAGATATTTTTCTACTCCAGCTATTACCCCAGTCGCGATCGCTTTGATGCAAATCAGACGCTCGACGGCGGTTTGCAGGGTGGCGTGCGTACGCCCAATGGCACGAGCGCAGGCAAGCGTGACGAAGGCTGGGTGGGCGACGCGTGGTCGGGCAACGGAACCGTGCTGCCCATTCCCGAGAACACCTGGGTGCAGGTGGAAGAGTACTACCGTCTGGCAGATGTGGGGCAGGCCAACGGCGAGCATGTCACCTGGGTCAATGGCAACCTGCAGTTCAATCGCCACACCATTCAAACCGAAACCAAGCCCGGCCAGAAGCTCAATTGCAGTTACCTCGTGATCGGGATGGACTACTACCTCAACGCCACCAGCACCAACGGTCCCTCGGTCTGGTATGACGATCACTACCTCGACACCACCCGCGCACGACTCGTGCTGGCAAACGCCGCGACCTGGAATGCCTCGACGATTCGCAGCCCGCAACCCGCTACGCAGTGGAGTGCTACATCGGTGGCTGCACAACTCAGAACCGCGGGTTTTGCTTCAGGAAGTGATGCCTGGTTGTACGTGGTGCGGGCAGATGGAACTACTTCTGCGGGATGGAAAATCCGATTGAATTGAAGCAGGAATTGAAAGCGGGCGTCTGCACACCGCTGAGTAAAAGATAGTTGCAAGAGATCAACCTGGCACTTCTTTTGAAACTATGAACGCGATGGTGAAATGGAAGAGGACGCTGCTTATTGCCATTGCATGGGCGGGTACCTTGGTTGCGTGTGGCGGTGGTGGATCTGCGGGCGTCAATACTGCTGGCGTCAGCGCAGCACTTGGGCCTGAAAAGAAATGCCGGAACATCGCCAGCAAAACAATCAGAACCAATGTTCTGGTAGGTAAGCCAACTCCCGTGGTGACAAGTTGTGCATTTGACGCACCCCGGTTGCAACTGGTTTGCCGCGTAAATTTTGTCGATGTTGATGGTATTTCTGCCGTTCAAACAAAGACATGGACTTATGGCTCAATGGCGGACTTTGTCAATGAAGTGGGTACGATGGGGTCAACAACAAGCACAAGTTACAACACGACTGATTCGATTACAAGTCCTGCCGGTCTCAGTCGAGTGTCAGAATATTTGTTGATTCCAGATCGACCCATTCAAGGTGCCAATACGTTTGCGAACGGAAAAATTCTCACTAGCACCGATGATTCTTTTACAGAATGGGACGGAAAGTTGCGGCCCACGTTTTTTCAACTTCGCAACCCACCAAGCTGTACTGGATACAAGGGCAATACGCTCGAGTACGATGACACTTTGCGGCAAGTGACGCGGACGCAATATTCCACGACCCTAACTGCGCTGCCCGGCGTTGGGCGCGTATGCATTGCCAATGTGACGCTAACCAAGTTTGATACACAGGGCAATATCACGGACAGTACGGTCGGTGGAAACGCTGCCCATTTCGACGTTTTGGAAACCACCCCAGTGTGCATGTGAGCAATGCAGTTGTTCTGGCTCGCTTTGTTGTTCTGTCTGCTGTCCATTGCGGGCGTTCGTGCGCAGAACATTTCGTCTGTACCGGCGGGTCAGGTGCAGCGCGTAGAAACACGCGAAGGCGTCAGCGTGCCGATTTACACCTATTGGCAAGACGCAGCGGTGGCCACCGTTGTGCTGTTCTCAGGCGGTGGAGGCGGCTATGGGCGTATTGGTGAGGATGGCTGGCCTGCTGGTGGCAATTTTTTGATTCGCATGGGCAGGCAGTGGGCGCGCCACCCCCTTAATGTGGTTATGGTGGGGCGGCCGTCTGACGGTATCGACCTTGCGTTGGGTTCTATACGCACTGGCGACAGACATGCTGCAGATACAGGGGCCATTCTTGAGGCCATTCAGCGCAAGCGCACGCTGCCTATCTGGGTGGTGGGCACGAGCATGGGCACCATTTCTGCAGCCGCAGCCGCCATTCGCGACAGCGAGCGGCGAATTGCCGGTGTGGTGTTGACCTCATCCATCCTGGCCTACAAGGTTCCTGGGGCAGTGCCATCACAAAAATTGGAATCGATTCGTGTACCAACACTGGTTGTGCACCACACAGCTGACGCGTGTTGGGCGTGCCCACCATCGGACGCAAAGAGCCTGATGGGAGCGTTGAAGAATGCACCCATTAAGAAAACCATCATGGTTTCTGGTGGAGAAGGGGCTACCGGTGACCCATGTGAACCCTTGCACCACCATGGCTTTGTCGGCATGCAACAAGAAGTTGTTGATCTGATTGCCGGGTGGATACTCGCGCCGTCCGAATAGTCGCGATTGCGCTAGACGTATGGCCAAGCAGCTTGTCTGCTGATCTGCTTCTCATTACCTCTGAATATTGGCAGGTGCCAGCGGCGGCGCTTGTTCTGGCAGGGCCATTGCATCAAGTGCCATGCGTTCCGCTTGATCGAGAACAGTGGCCGGCGTGGCGGTGTCGGTGTTCACTGACAGGGCACCAATGCCAAATCGAGGAGTGAACAGGTGCTCCTTGCCTTGCACGCCAGTGACTTGTAGTGGCTTGCCCATCAGGTATTGCAGGCGCTGGAGGGTCTTCTCTACCAAACGAGTCTTGCTGTCGGTGGATATGACGACAACAAAACACCGTGGGTGGTAGAGGCCTACGACATTGCGAAACCCTACGGCGCGCCGCAAACGTGCCGACATGGTGCCCAAGATTTGCTGGTCAATGTGGTGCCCAACGGAATCACCCAGTTCGTACAGGTTTTGAACGTGTACACAAATAACGGTGCACTCCTGCCGACGCCGGCCGCTGCGCCAGAATGCATCGTCTATTTTGGAGATAAGCACTGACCCTCTGGGCAAGCCTGTTGCTGCATCATCCCCCTGGGCCAATCCTGCCAATCGTGCCAAATGCCGTTGGTGCCGATCACGGCGCACTGCGAGATAGGTGCCCAACATAAAAAATGCGATGGTACAAATGGCTGTCAAGATCCAGACCACCAAACCCAGTTGCATGTGCAGGGCACGCGCGTAGAGCCCCAACACCATGCCAAATAGCAGCAAGGTTGCAACCACCATGCCACGGGCAAGCCGATCGCCCAATGCAACCGCTCGCATGGCAACAATAGCGGGCAGTAGAACGGCGAGCACATTGATAACCGCGGTAGCAAGCAGCAGGTCGTGCCATTGCGTGGGTTGCGCCAAGAAGGTGAGCAGCGCCATGGTGCAGGCGATCGCGATCAAGGCCGTTGTGCCAGCGCGGATGGTGATGCGCATGATGCGATCTTCTGCTGCGATGCCCATCCAGAGCCCCAGGTAGCGTAGTACTAGCGCACCACTGAGCAGACCCAGCGAGTTTTGCAAAACGTGCACCGGCAACAGCGGTGCATTGGGGAACAGCGTGTTTGTGAGCCCGGTCAACAGGATAGTGGCGGCACCCGTCAATGCCACAAAAACAAAAGCGCGCCACGACGCAATGCTGCGCCGCATGACAGCATCTATCAAAGCGTAGGCGGCCATGGTGGTGAGGCCGCCAAACATTGCTGCCCAGACAACGGTTTCTGAAATATCCATGCCGAATTATCGTGTAACAATTTGTATATCGGTTGTAAAAATGTCAAAACATGCCCTTTGCCAGCACCGAATTGCGGCGTGTGGTAACTTTGCGGCCCACAGAAAGTTGAAGGGTCACTTGGCATGCACATTCATTCGCAGGTATTCGATACGCTCACTTCGACCCGCCTCCAGGGCATTCGCCGGGGAGTGGAGAAGGAAAGTTTGCGCACCCTTGCGAATGGCCGCCTGGCCGTGACACCCCATCCCAAAGTTTTGGGGTCGGCACTCACCCACCCGCACATCACGACTGATTTCAGCGAATCCCAGGTGGAGCTGATTACTGGCGTTCACACAGACGTACAAGCGTGCCTGGACGAGCTGATGCAGGTTCAGCAAATGACGATGCGCGAATTGGGTGACGAAATGTTGTGGGTATCGAGCATGCCCTGTGGACTGCCCAACGATGACGACATTCCGCTGGGCCAATATGGCACGTCGAACGTCGGGCGAGCGAAGACGGTGTATCGCAGCGGCTTGGGTTATCGCTACGGGCGACGGATGCAAACGATCTCGGGCATTCACTACAACTGGTCGCTGCCTGACGTATCCAGTGACCAGTATTTTGGTCTCATCCGCAATTTTCGCCGGCATGCATTTTTATTGCTGTATTTGTTTGGCGCTTCACCCGCCGTGTGTTCTACGTTTGTAGCAGGACGCCAGCACCAGTTACAACCCTTGAACGCGCATACGATGTACTTGCCCTATGCCACATCGCTACGCATGGGCCGTTTGGGCTATCAGAGCGATGCACAAGCGTCTTTGGCAGTGAGCTACAACTGTTTGGAAGGTTACGGAACTTCGCTGCACGGGGCGTTGACAACACCCTACCCAGCCTATGACGCCATTGGCGTGCAAGGGCCTGACGGCGAGTACCGCCAGCTGGCAACCAGCTTGCTGCAGATTGAAAACGAGTTCTACGGCACCATACGACCCAAGCGGGTCATTTTCCCGGGGGAGCGGCCGTTGCATGCATTGCGCGAGCGGGGTGTGGAGTACGTCGAGGTGCGTTTGATGGACCTTGATCCGTTTGAAACCGTTGGCATCAATGGTCAGACCATGCGGTTTTTGGATGTGTTCTTATTGCACTGTTTGCTCAGTGAAAGCCCAGAGGATTCACCGCAGGAAATTTCATTTTTGGCTCTTAATCAGCACCTCGTCGCGGAGCGTGGGCGTGAACCCGGACTTGCGTTGCAACGGGGTACAGGCATGGCAACACTGAAGGATTGGGGCCTGGAGATCGTTGAACAACTCGGGCCTCTTGCACGCAAGCTTGACGAGGCCCATGCCTGCAAGGATTACAGCGCAGCGGTTGATGCTGCCCTGCATAGTTTGCACAACCCTCAGTCACTGCCTTCCGCGCGGGTGTTGGATGAAGTATCAAAGCACTTTGACGGTTCGTTCGTCGCTTTTGCCAAAGCGCGATCGCTGGCGACTCGGCAGGAGATGCTAAGTCTGGCAGTATCAGGGGACCAGGCGGCACGTTTTGAGAATATGGCGCGCACATCGTGGGAGGATCAGCGCACGATTGAAGCTTCGGACAGTTTGCCTTTTGACCGGTACTTGCAGGAGTATCTGTCGCCGAAGCGTCTAGTATCCGCGACGAAACGCGCAACATGCGCCTGAGTGTTTTGCGTGCCTCTGCGTGACAGGGTAACGCGAGCCGACGCTCTTTAAGTCGATGCCTTAACGAGCGAAATATCGGCCAGGCCGGTAATGCCCATGACCTCAAAAAATGCGGCTACCAGGCGCGGCACGTGAACAAACTGCACGCGACCAGTTTCAGACTGGTGGGCGACCAGCCAGTTCAAAATACTGGTTGCGGCGGGGAAATCGACCCGAATCACCAAGGCCAAAGAGACCACCATCGGGTTGCCCGGCTGTAGTTTGGCAAATAAGTCTTGCAGCGTCTGCTCGGCATCACCCAATATTTCCCCGCGCATGTCTAGTAAATTCGCGGTGGGTTCGGTGGCTACTTCCAGTGGCGCAAAACCACTTTCCGAACCGGGGTGCATCTGCGCTGTAGCGGAATCTTCTTTCTCATGCACGAATGTGCAGTCCGCCTCCAGCCAACTGGGGGGCGAAACTTCATAGATCACGCAATAGTCAAGAGCCACATTTTCAAAATCTTCGTGACGCCCCTGGATGCGGAGCGCTTCCATTCTGAGGTGCCACCACAACGGGGCCGTGTCGGGCTGATCAGGCGGGGTAGCGGCCTGCAATACGTTGTTGAGAACTTCCTCGCCGCTAAAGTGCAAGTCCAGTGGAAGCGTAGCCCACTCAGAAAACAGGTCTTTCAGTGCCTGCGCAGCGTCGGGGTGAATAGTGCGCAGTGCATCCCAGCGCACGTGGCGCGCAGTGGCGCTGCGCTGGGTGGCGCGGACCATCTGAACGGCAGGCAGCGCCAATTCAGCGGGGCACTCCCAACCGGCCGCGGAAAGTGATCCAGCTGCAACGCTGGAAAGAACGGCCGGAGAAGTGGTGGCCCGGCGCAGTCGGTCGCGCACCGAAAACCATTCGGGCGCAGACCGGCCAAAGCGCTGTGCATATTCAATAGCGACTTCCTCAAAGCTGGTGGCCTGGTCAGTAGCACGGTACAAATCGAGCAGGGCGGTGGCACAAGCGTCTGCAACTTCGTCGCTGGTATTGGTGCTTTGGACCACTGCCAGTAAGGCCGCCTCTGCGCCCGCTTCATCACCATCCGCAAAACGAATGGCTGCATCTTGCAGCGCAGGATTGTCAACATCGTCGCCCAACTCGACGGCTGTGGCGCGACTGTGGGAAAACTCACTGGAAAAGGCACTATTGGGTGCGGATTCGACCTGCGGCTTGGCAGGTTTGGAAGGTTTGACAGCAGCGGTCAGGACCGGGAAGTCCATCATTGGCGGCTTTGACTCCGGCAACTGCGGGATATATTCTTCAGGCTCCAATGGCGCTGGTTGGGTTGCGGCAAAAAACGGCTCGTCCGACAGCTTGCCCGTGAAGTCGAGGTCCATATCTTGCGAATCGCCCTCGGTGTCCGGCAAAACACGATTGGCCATGGACAAGGTGGGCGGTTGGCTTACTAGTTTGGGGGCATCGGCGGATTCGCCAGCCAGGCTTTGTCGCCTTTTTTGTGCCCAAAACTCCACCATATGGGCTTCAATGGCATCGATCTTTTTGACGGTGCGGGCTCGTTCCTGGGGGGTCTGGTCCTCTTGGTGAAAGCTCGAACTGTTGCTAAAGATAGAAGGCCGCGGAACGGTGCCAGTCAAGCCGTGCTGGTTTTGCGCCCGCACTTTGCGCAGGTAGCTGAACTCGCGGCGGCGGACCAACTCGTCTTTGCGGCGGATGGCAATGCGTTCGTTGAGGGCGAGTTTCTCCAAGTTGCTGTCCGGTGGCAGCATGGAGTCGTCGTCGCCAGGCCCGATCACGGGCGCGCGCAAGCGCTGCACGATTTTGCCGAATAGTCCTGGAGCATTGGATTTTGTAGCCACGCTTTAGTCTACCCGGGAAAATTGCAAAACTGATCGACAATCGCACAGTTCCTGAAGTGGTCTTTTGGACCGGTCTTTCGTGCAGGACGTTGCATGCACTCTGTGCATCGAATCAAAAGGTTGAAGCGGTATGGCAATTCAGTGGTTTCCGGGGCACATGCACCTGACGCGCAAGGCGATCGAAGAGCGCATCAAGGAGATTGATGTGGTCATTGAATTGTTGGACGCACGCCTTCCAGGCTCTAGTGCCAACCCCATGTTGGCGCAGCTCACGGCGGGAAAGCCCGCGCTCAAGGTTCTCAACAAGCAGGATCTCGCAGACCCGGATCGCACGGCCTTGTGGCTGGACCACTTCAATGCTCTGCCCGGAACCCGTGCATTGGGGCTTGATGCCAGCATGGCTGCTCCGGCGAAGGTGTTGATCAAAGCGTGCTTTGAACTGGCGCCGAATCGTGGAACCATGGTCAAGCCCATGCGGGTTTTGATTTGTGGCATCCCCAATGTGGGCAAGTCCACGTTGATCAATACACTCAAGGGCAAGCGTGCTGCCCTGACGGGTGATGAAGCAGGTGTCACCAAGCTGGAGCAACGCATTGTTCTGCAAGATGGCTTTTACCTTTTTGACACACCAGGTGTACTGTGGCCTCGGATCATCGTGGCCAAGAGCGGCTACAACCTTGCGGCCAGCGGGGCGATCGGGCGCAATGCGTTTGACGAAGAAGAGGTTGCGCTCGAACTACTGGACTATTTGCGCCAGAACTATGCGCCTATGGTGGAGGCGCGCTACAAACTGTCTGGCGTGGCACAGCAGACTGATGAGCAAATATTGGCAGCTATTGGCCGCAAGCGCGGCGCTCTGCTGCCCGGTGGCAAGGTCAATTTGCAAAAGGCGGCCGATTTGGTGATCCACGATTTCCGCGCGGCCGTGATGGGGCGCATCACGCTGGAGACTCCGCAGGAGTTCGCCCAATGGCTGGCCCATGGACAAAAGCTAGACGCTGAACGCCAGGTCAAGAAAGACGCCATTGAATTGGACCGGGCGATTCGGTTTAAGAAGGTGCCACGGCCGGCGCGCAAAGATGCATCAGACGAAGAGCCTTCTGATTGAATTGGCTTACAGCCCTCGTGCATATTGCGTAAGTAGCTACTAAATTGATAGCAATAGATAATTATGAAAACCATACTCCCACTGCAACTGCTGATGGCGCCTGACCGAAATGACCCCAATCCTTTGGTTTTTTACCACGGCCACAATTGCCCCGACGGGTTCGCGTCTGCATTGGCGGCGTGGCTCTTCTATGAGGGCAAGGCCGAATTTCTGGGGTTGGACCATGGCAACGTGCGATCGGTGGACGACCTGCCGGATGTGCAAGGTCGTGCGGTCTATATTTTGGACTTCTCGTTCTCGGTTGACATACTGCGCGCTATAGAAGTTCGCGCGGCCAAGCTTGTACTGTTGGATCACCACAAAAGTGCTGCGGAACAGTTGACCGGATTTGCGTGCCGCTGCGGCGTAGTGCACTTTGACTTGACCAAATCGGGTGCACGTTTGGCGTGGGAGTTTTTTCAACCCACCAAGCCGCTGCCAGACCTGTTTCGCTTTATCGAAGACCGCGACATCTGGGCATGGCAATACCCCGAAAGTGCCGGCGTCTTGGCTGCGCTGGACATGGAGCCGTTTGACTTTGCCCATTGGGCTGCAATGGCTTCCTTTGATGCGAAGCAGGTCGCAACATTCATGGCACGCGGGCAGGCCATGGACGAAAAATTCAACAAGCTAGCCACTGATATTGCAGAGGCTGCCCAGCCGCTGGTTTTCAATGGTGTGTCGGGATTGATGGTGAACGCACCGAGTGCGTTTCACAGCCTCGTTGGTGACATGCTGTCACAAAAGAGCGGGACCTTCGCTTTGATGTGGTGTGTTTCCAAGGACGGAGTCGTCAAAGTCGGGTTGCGTGCGCAACGCAACTTTGACTGCATTGCCCTTGCTCGCAGCATGGGCGGTGGCGGCCATGCCCAGGCATGCGGCTTCAAGATGGCAGCCCTGAGGCTGCCTGAACTGCTGGGTGGTGTGTTTACTTCGTCTTGAGTTTGCCGCGCGGGATGACCGCGGTCACTGGGGGCATGGGTCGATCGGACGAGGTAGTCTTGGGTTCAGACGTGTCCTTTTTGGGTTTTTTCGCCATCTTTTCCTTGCGTTGGTCACCTTTTGCCATAAGTCCTCCATAGTCAGCCCCGAAGTGGGGCCCAATGGCGTGATATTACGGCAGAAATCCCTCCTCATCAGGGAAGTCGAGACTTGTTGTGGGCCGGTCCTTGGCCGTACGATGCATATCTCACCACCAACTGTTGCTGCAATTCATGTCAAAAGATTTCACACCCAGTACCGAGTGGTCGGAAAACAATGACCCTGGTGAGGCCGAACGCTTTGCCGCGTATGGGACGCAGTTTGCGGCGCTTCAGGCCGCCAAATCTAAAAAATACGGGAATGGCCGCGCGTTGCACCGCAAGCAACTCGCTGCGGCCAAAGGTTCGCTGGAAGTGTTTGCGGATTTGCCACAGTTCGCTCGACATGGATTGTTCGCCAAGCCCGGAGTGTTTGAGACCTGGGTACGCCTGTCCAACGGGGGCATGGACCGTGCGCCGGATCGCATGCCAGATATTCGCGGATTTGCCCTCCACGTGAAAGGTGTCCAGGGCGATTCTGCCCTTGGCAATGGACCGGCTGTTGGTCAGGACTTTGCGTTGATCAACCAAGAGGTATTCGGCTTTACCAACAGTGCCGACTTCGTGGCCTTTGTGGTCGCGGCATCCAAGGGCATGGGTAGCTTGTTTCAGCATCTGGTCAAGCGCTATGGCGTTGTGCAGGGGCCGTTGCGCCTGGTGGCGATGGCAAAGGCAATGGGCAAACCATTTGGCGGATTTGCGACCGAGCCCATGTACAGCGCAGCCCCGATTGCGTGCGGTCCCTATGCCGTGCGGGTGCGGATCATGCCAGCAATTGAAAATGGTGTGGCAAAGCCTGGCGCCAAAAAAGATTGGGGTGCAGATTTCAAGGCGCGGCTTCGTGACAAGAGCTTGCAGTGGGAATTGCAATTGCAGCCCTTTGTGGATGAACGCCGCACACCGATCGAAGATGCGTCAGTCAATTGGACGAGCCCCTACACCACTGTTGCGCGATTGACATTGCCCAAACAGAATGGCGACTCTACGAAAGGGCAGGCCTTTGGCAAACAGGCAGAAGCTGCTATTTTTGACCCGTGGCAGGCATTGGCGGACCATAGGCCCTTGGGTGATGTCATGCGTGCCCGCAAGATTGTCTATTTTGAAAGCCAAAAAGCACGCCGCACGGGTTGACTTGAAATTCCCCGTTTGCGTCCCAGCTAGGGAGTCTTACACCGGCTTTCATTGGAGCATCGAGCATGGTCTTTCTTCTGTTATGTGGCGCGGCCTTGGCTTTGATTGCAGGGTTGTTGGGCCATCCCTATTGGTTGGCCTATCGCCGCAACCGCATTGCAGATACCGCATTTCCAGAGGCCTGGCGCAAGATCATGCGCCGCCGTGTGCCGTTGGTTCGGCGCTTGCCCATTCATTTGCAGTTGCAGCTCAAAAAGCACATGCAAATTTTTATTGCAGAAAAGTCTTTCCTGGGCTGCGGCGGGTTGCAGATTACGGAGGAAATGCGCGTAGTCATTGCCGCGCAGGCGTGCTTGTTGATTTTGAACCGGGCCACCGATTACTTTGCAAAAGTTCGCCAAATATTGGTCTATCCCGGTGCGTTTGTGGTGAATCGAAGCACCTTGGACGGCGCTGGCGTTCAGCAGGATAACCGGCAGGCTTTGGCAGGCGAATCGTGGTCCCAAGGGCAAGTCATCTTGTCTTGGCAAGACGCGTTGGAAGGTGCCGCTGTGGCTGATGACGGGCGCAATGTGGTGATCCACGAATTTGCGCACCAACTGGATCAGGAAAATGGTGTTGCCCGGGGCGCACCACCCCCCACACTGGGTGATACGCAGCACGACGCGCAACGGTGGTCACGGGTATTGCACAGCGCGTTTGCCCAACTGCAGTCAGAGGTGCACCATGGCGTACAAGGATTGTTCAACCACTATGGTGCGCAAGACCCCGCTGAATTTTTCGCTGTCGCTACGGAAGTATTTTTTGAACAGCCCTTGGCGCTGGCTGCGCAATATCCGGAGGTTTATCGGGAGTTGAGCGGCTACTTCAAAGTTGACCCTGTGCACTGGTAGTTCGTTGGTATTCCATTTCCAAATCCTTTGTGTCTAGGCGCGAAGCCGCAGGCAGTGCTATAGCACGACCAGGCGAAGCAACAACGGCACGAATGATTTAAAAATGGAATTAGATTCCTTCGAGCATGATCATGGTTCTACGAGCTGCCTGGCGACTGACCGGCAAGATGGCTTGGTATTCAGGCGAATCGTAGAAGCGATTGGCGTGCTCGGCGTCAGGAAACCGAATCAACACCATGCGGGTCGGTGACCACAGGTCGGTTTCACGCAGCGTCAATGTGCCGCCGCGTGCCAAATATTCCCCACCGTACTGTTCAACGAGAGGCTTGGCCTGTAGCTTGTATTGCTCGTAAAGTTCAGGATTTTCCAGCAAGGTATCGACGATGAGGTAGGTTGCCATGGGGGTATTTTTACATCAGGAATTGCCAGAAGTGTAGACCGTGATGGGCACGTGATTGGACGCGTGCTGCTGGCACTGTCGGTTTTGAAGGCAAAGTGTTGGCACCCACGATTGGCGCGGGTTTTCCGGCTTGTAAACATAGTTATCCACAATGTGGCCCACAGAAATTGGGGGGAAACCGATGATCCAAGCTGTCGTGCTGCACCGTGGTGTAGGGTGTTGATTTTTGCTATCACCATCTGTTCTACCATTGGCGAAACGTGGTAGGTGCCGCACGGGTAAACCCTCAAGCCCGTCGATTTTTTGGTGGAAACCCTTACGCAAATACCTGTTCCAGCAACGCCGACTGGTCTTGTGTTATCCACAGTCCATGACCCAGTCAGTTATCCGTAAGATTTGCCGTGTTGCAGTTTGATGACGCGGTGACGGCCACTTAAAACGCCGAGCCTGGCTGCGCGAGAAATGCCACTTCTTCTGCTGTGGAGGAGCGGCCCAGCGTGGCATTGCGGTGGGGGAACCGGCCAAATCGGTCAATGATGGCTTGGTGCCGCAGCGCATAGCCCAGCGCGCCTTCCATGCCGGGTTGTGAAAACAAGGCCACGGATTGGGCGTGTATCAATGGCGACTCACTGTGCATGTAAGGCATGTAGGCAAATGACCGTTGCATGGGCTCGAGAATGTAGTCTTGGCCGCTGCCTACGAGTTCCTGAGCCAGTGTCAATGCCTGTACATCTTGGGCAAATGCAGCAGGCGTGTTGCGATGGATATTGCGGGAGAACTGGTCCAGAACCACGATTTCTGCGAGCCTGCCCAGTGGCGTTTTGCGCCAAGTGAACAATTCACCGCGCGCAGCCGCTTGCAGTACCGGGCCAAAGCGTACGCGCATCATGGAATCCAGGGCGTCATCTTTTGCAAATCGCTGATTGCTGTCGAGTTCTTCAAACCAGAAATGGATGATGTCGCTGGCTTGCATGGTGCGGGCCTTTTATGAAAATGTAGTGTGCAGTCTAACCATGCTTGCAAATTGCACCCGTTGCACTTGCAATAGGCACCCTTGCCGCCATGTGGTACTCATCGCTTCCAGTTGGCCGACGGAAGCGCGCGCAATTTCAGCAATCTCTATGGAAAGTTTGTATGCCTGAACTGAATCTCTTTGAAACCTTTAACATGGGTTCGCTCGCGTTGAGCAATCGTTTTGTAATGAATCCCATGACCCGGTGCCGGGCAGACGTAGCGGGGGTGGTAGGAGAACTGGAAGCCGAATACTACGCACAACGTGCCAGTGCGGGATTGATTGTTACAGAGGGCATTGCCCCGAGTCCCAATGGTCGCGGCTACGCGCGCACGCCAGGGTTGTGGAGCGAAGCCCAGGTGGCGGCATGGAAAGGTGTAACCCGCGCAGTGCATGCCAAAGGCGGCAAGATATTTGCCCAAATCATGCATACAGGGCGTGTTAGCCATGCGGCGAATATGCCAGCCGGTGCCCGAATATTGGCGCCCAGCGCCGTTGCGTTGGCGGGGCAAATGTATACCGATGCGCTTGGCATGCAAGACTATCCTGTACCACAGGCAATGACTGAGGCCGACATCTTGCAAGCAAAGGCAGAGTTTGTGCAAGCCGCCAAGAATGCCATTGCGGCTGGTTTTGATGGAGTGGAACTGCACGGGGCCAATGGCTATTTGCTCGAACAATTCTTGAGCCCCGATACCAACCAACGCACCGATGCATGGGGCGGTTCGGTTGAAAACCGGCTGCGCTTTGTAGTGGATGTGGCACGCGAAACCGCTGCCGCGATTGGCGCCGACAAGCTCGGCATCCGCATCTCGCCCTATGGCACCAACTCGGGTATGGGGGCATATCCGCAGGTGGAAGAAACCTACCTTGCCTTGCTGCCTGCCTTAGCTGATTTGGGGCTGACTTATGTGCACCTGGTGGACCATGCGGCAATGGGTGCGCCGGTGGTACCGCTGAGCTTCAAGCACGCGCTGCGTAAGGCTTGGCCGAGAACCTTCTTTGTTGGCGGCAGTATGGACTTTGCGTCTGGTCAACAAGCTGTCAATGCGGGCATTACGGACTTGGTCGGAATGGGGCGTGCATTTTTGGCCAACCCCGATCTGGTGCATCGCATGAAAAATGGTTTAGCGCTCAATGCGCCTGACTCCAACACCTTTTTCATGCCGGGCGCCAAAGGGTATACGGACTATCCCCTGGCTGCTGCCTGACCAACCCACGTGACCACAGTGCAGGCGACTGCGCTGTAGTCCGGGATCTACAAAAAGTTATTAGACAGCGCTACGTTTGGCTTGACGCTTTGCGCGTGCACGAATGTTCAATGCTTCAACCCCAAGCGAGAACAGCATGGCAACGTAGACATAGGCCTTGGGTACATGGACGTCAAACGCTTCCGCAACGAGCAAGGTGCCAACCATGGTCAGAAATGCCAATGCCAGCACTTTGACCGATGGATGGCGGTCGACAAACTCGCCGATGGGCTTGGCGGCAAACAACATCACGAATACCGAAGCAATGACGGCGGCAACCATCACAGAAATGTTGTCCACCATACCGACCGCGGTAATCACTGAGTCCAGCGAAAAGACGATATCCACGACGCCAATCTGCACGATGGTGCCCCAGAACAGTGAGGCCCCTGCTTTGGTCGTTGTGTGCGCGGAACTGGTGTCCACCGCGTGAGGTTCGTGCGCCTCGACTTCCAGAAAGATCTCATGCGAGGCCTTGTACAAAAGGAACAAGCCTCCCCCCAGCAAGATCAAATCGCGTCCGCTGATTTCTTGCGCAAACACTGTAAAAATGGGGCTGGTCAGGGTCATGACCCACGCCAGACTCAGCAGCAATGCAATGCGCGAAAACATCGCAAACCCCAGGCCCAATCGACGTGCCAGGTCGCGTTGTTCCTGCGGCAAGCGCCCCACCAGAATGCTGATGAAGATGATGTTGTCGATGCCCAAAACTATTTCAAGCGCAGCAAGCATGAAGAACGCGATCCAGATGTTGGGGTCAGCAAGAAAGTCCATAGTGCAATAAGAGTGAGAGGCGTAAAGGTGGGCGACGCCCGAAGTCTAGTGCGGATGCCTGTTGTTTGACGCACAAGTGGCGAAACTAGCCACATGATTATGCGGGTCTTTGTATGTGTGCATGGTTTTCATGGCTCTGATTACGCAGTTGCCAGTCGTGGCGCTACGACCGTGCACAAAGCCTAGGGTGGTAGTTTGCTACAAAGTTTGAAGCATCTGACGCTTATTTCGTGAGAGCATTCGGTCTACATGTCGTGCCGCAACCAATGTCTCAGCAGCCTTCAAATGGTTGCCCCGCGCCAACACCTAGTATTAGCCCATCTTGTCAAAAATTGAACCGTACGTGGTAATGCGATACTTACGCATTTCGCGCTGAATTTTCTGCCCTCCGTCGCAGCAGCCTATTTGTAGAGTGGTTCAAACGTATGACAAAAACAATCAAGCCCCCGCGCTCCCCTATAGCCTGGGTACCCAGCGCCTATTTGGCGGAGGGCATTCCTTTTGCAATGGTGATCTGGGTTGCCGGAACCATGTTCAAAGATCTGGGCCACAGTGACAGTGAGATTACCCTGTCGACCGCCAGTGTCGGGATCATGTGGTCTTTGAAGCCGTTTTATGCCGGTTTCCTCGATATGTTCATGACCAAGCGCTTTTGGGTGCTGTTAATGCAATTGGTGATGGCCGGTCTGCTTGGTGTAATGGCACTTTCCCTGTCGTTACCCAATTACTTTGTGATCGGTATCTTGCTGTTGTGGCTACTGGCTTTTGCATCGGCTACCCAGGATATTTGCATAGATGGGGTCTACATCACCGCGCAAGATCCAAGTTCGCAGGCTAAATTCATGGGCTTGCAAGGGGCCTTCTGGAATGCGGGACGCATTTTTGGAACCGCAGTCGTCGTGGGAGTGGCTGGATATCTGCAAAAGCAGGGTATGGATGCCAAGAGCGCTTGGGCCGCTGCACTGTCGGTCAGTATGGGAGCTATGGCGCTATTGGCTGTTTACCATTATTTTGTGCTGCCGACAGGGTCGCTGCCCAGACCTGATCGCCCAAAAGACGCTGCCGCCTACTTCACCACATTCAGAGATCAGGTGGTGGACTTTCTGCAAAAGCCGCACCTCTTTGGCATGCTGATGTTTGTTTTTCTGTACCGCATGGGCGAAGGTTTTTTGCTGATAGAAGCACCGCTCTTCATGCAAGGCAGTGTGGCCAATGGCGGCTTGGGTATGTGCGCCACTAGCGCAATCAGTGCGGCCTGCCCGCATCTCTTGGAAGACAAGGCGCTGATTGACGGCTTTATCAGCACCGTTGTGAGCTTGGCTTTTGGTCTGCTGGGCGGCTTATTCGCAGGAAAGTATGGACTCAACCGCAAGACCTTGATCTTTATGGCAATGTGCCTGAATATTCCACATATTACTTTCTATATTCTGAGTCTCATGGTGTCGCCGGAAGCTCCGATCCCTCTGACCACGATTGCCATTCTGGTGACCATTGAAAAGGCAGGTTATGCCTTTGGATTTACGGCAAACATGTTGTACATGATGCAACAGATTTCGCCCGGCAGATTCCACATGACACACTATGCCTACTGCACGGCGATCATGAATCTGGTGTTGATTCCTACACAGATGTTGAGTGGCTATTTGGCGGACAAAATTGGTTTCCAGACCTATTTCCTTTTGGTCATGGCAGCTTCTGTGCCCTCGATACTTGGCGCCTACTTTGCGCCGCTGCCGAATAAGACAGACGGCCCAGCCGAGTTAGGTCCGGCACGCCACTAGCGCGACCCTGAAGCGCGCTGGACGGTGCGCAGGCGGCTATTTCGCGGACGCGGCTAAATAGCTGATTTCGTCTGTGGGACCCGCCTGGCACTGTGGGGCAATGGGGTCCCAACCCCGGTGGACTACAATGTGGTCTGCCGTGTAGCAAATTTCTATGTGTTTTGCCTCTGGAAATCGATGGTGCACAAATGCCTCAATCGATTGCGGCATGCTGACCATGAACTGTGACGCAGCCAATTGAGTCTCGGGATGGTCATCGGTGTGTAGCCACGGCAAAAGCCCGGCCAACCAGACCAATGGCCGCCAACCCACATTGACCACACTGGGTACGTAACCCGATGTTTGCAGCCATAGTTGGGCGGTAGCGCGGGCATTGTCGGCACTCAGGTCTGCGCCCCATGCACTGGCTATCAGTTCTATTAACCACTGGTTGCAGTTTTGGTACTGTTGTGCAAAGGCATAGGCGTTTGCACTATAGGTGTTGCCCAGCAGTTTGACCGCGTGGTCAGCGTCCATCGCAGCCTGCTCCAATGCCAAGGCCGCGTCGGTCGGCAGCAAGACTAGCGAGATATAGCCCTCACTAGGGTCGTTCGCGCCGAGGACAAACCCAGACATGCCTTGGTCAAAAATGCGGGGCCGTTGCTCGTCGCAGGCATAGTAGAGTTGCCGCACAGACCATGGGGCATTGGGGCTTCCTTTAAGGCTCACACCCGCATGCGAATAGCGGTGATCAAAACGTTGCAGCGCCAGACCTGATCGCGCCACCAGCGCCAGCGTTTGGCCGGAGTGGTCCAGTTCGTTTTTGACGACAGCGGCGACCTGAATGAGTCGATCTTGCGTCGCAGCACTGGGCTCAACCTGACCCTGACAATAACTCAGCGACCCGGCCCAGGCTCCATGGCAGCAAACATAGCCTGCCAGACCCCATATCCACCGCCGCATCAGGTTCCAATCGGATGGCTTTCCAGCTCACGAAACCAGCTGTCGTCGAGCACCAGGAAGAACGGTGTATTGCCACTTGCCGTGGCTACTGTCGAAAAGGCCAAGCCATACGGGCGTTGTTCGGCAGTGATGACCTGCCCTGCCAACAATTGGGCGCGTTCGGTTGCAACGCGTGGCAGCACCAGCAAAAACTCTGCCGTGTCGCCAACAGACTTCAAACGCAGACCCACCATGTCCGGCTGGTGTGCCAATGCCGTCATGTCCATGATGGTGTATTGACCTTGGGCCACACGGTCTTTGCCTGAGGAGCTGCCACTTGATTTTTCGATCGAAGTGGACGAACTGCCAATCGATGTGGATGCCGCACTGGATGCCGACGAAGTACTGTCCGCCAGAGCGCAAAACGACAGCGCGGACAGGATCAACGCGAAAGGAATGTTTTTTGAATGAGAAGAAAAGTGCATGGCAAGGGCGTCCAAAGTTGAGAGAACGGTATGCAGTAAATGATAACAATGGCTCGGCTAGCCACCCAAGAAGAGCGCCGGGTCTACCATGGTACGGTTCATTACCACACCCCAATGCAGGTGCGGGCCCGTCGCGCGGCCAGTTGCCCCCACAGCTGCAATACGGTCTCCGGTCTGCACCACGTCACCCACTTGCACATGGGTTTCGCTCAGGTGGCAGACCATGGTGAGCAGGCCGCCACCATGGTCCAGAAATACGGTGTTGCCGTTGAAAAAATAAGCGCCCGTATCCACGACGCGGCCGGGCAGGGGAGCTAGTACCGGCGTGCCTGCAGCGGCGGCAATGTCCATACCGCTGTGCGGGCTGCGCGATTGCCCGTTGAATACCCGCCGTAGCCCAAATGTGCCAGAGCGCCGGCCCGGTACGGGTGCGGCCATCAGCAGTGTGGCGGGCATCAGTGACGGATCGGAAAAGCCGGCCATGACCTCCGCAAGGTGTTTGCGCTCGCGCGTGTAGCGTGCTGTGTCGGCAGGCGACAAATCCACGTGACCGGGCGCTACGGTGAGCTTTTGCACCGTGTACTGTTTTTGCACCACAGTGAATTGAATCCGACGCTCATCTGCGCCACCTGTCTGCAGGGAAATACTGACCGGTCCGGGTGCGGTCGACAATGCGATACCAACCAGCGCTGTCCATCGGCGGGGGTCGCCGACCACTAGAAGGGGGGTGTCAGCCAGGTGCGCCGTGGGGCGCTTTACGGCCGGGCCCAGGTCTAGGCGGGCAATGCCGCCGGGTACCAGTGCGGCTTGCGGCCATTGGTTCACGGGTGTTGTTGACAGGGGCGTACCAATAGCTACTGCTGGCTGCAAAACGCTGGTCGCCAATAAAGCGCAACCCGCAGTCAACGCTGTGCGGCGTGTCATGTGCGGGTGTGGAGTTGGAGGAAAAAGAGGTGTCACCGGGCGAGAATAACAGGCCCGCTTCAAACCGTTTTCTGGTCCCCATTCGGCAGAAGCAATGAACAGGTGACTTGTCTGGAAGCAATCGCCTCGATCCCTCTTACTATGTGGTCTTAGCCCTCGTAGATAAAGCGTTAGTAGCTACCAAAACAATAGCAATTATTGGATCATCGTCAGGACGGCAAAAAGTCCACCGGCCAGGTCACCACCATCTGCTCCACGTCTTTCGCGCTGAAATCAAACTGGCGAATGCGGGCAAGCAGCTTGGCTTCCAGTTCAGGCGTTTTGAGTTCGCTGGAGACGATGCGGCAATCAATGACATTTCCAGCGGGTGCGATCTTGAGTTCCAGCACCACCTTACCTTGCAGACCGGGGTCATCACGGAGTGCGCGGTTGTAGATGGCGTAAATGGCGCCCTTGTTGCGCTCAAAGACCAGTTTGATTTCTTCAATCGAGCGTGAGGCTTTGCCGCTGCCGCTGCGGGCAAGTTTGCCACCGGGGCCTGCACTACCGGCACTGCCGATACCGCTGCCCGTGCCATCACCCTTGCCACGCGCGCCGCCGCCACCGATGCCGCCGCCACCTCCACCGCCAATGGCACCTTCCACCAGCGTGGTGGCGCGCCCGGCAAGTCCACCACCGCCAGCGTTGTTGCTGTAGCCCGCGGTATTGATGCCGCCGCTACCACTGGTGGCGTTGGATGTGATGAGGGCACGGGTTGGAATGCCAGCATCTTTGCCTGCGCCCACCCCGACACCCACGCCCGTGCCGACGCCGGGGCCTTGTTTGACCGGTGCCAACTGCACGGCCAATGGTGCGCCGTGCATCTCTGCGAGTTCTTTGGAGGAGGCCAGCAGACCCACACCTGCAACCTTGCGCCGCGCGGCATCCACTTCACCTGCAGCCTTGTTGGGCACGGGCACACGCGCCTCTGGCACAGGGGCCTCTTTATTGCGTGCGACCTTGCGTGCAGCCTCGGGTGGTTGCGCACTGTGGGGCAACGGCTCGGGCTTGGTGGTGTTGGCTGGCTTGGGAATTTCTGGCGGAGTCTTGGCGTTTTCCAGAATCATCGTGGCGAGTCTGGGTGGCAGGTCTTGTGCCTTGGATCGGTCGGGCTGTACCACCGGCAGCAGCAAGGTGACCAAGCACAGCACGGTGCTGATGATCAGTACGGCGTTTCGTACGCGCGCGAAGCGCACATCGTCTTCCAGTGAACCGGCCCAGGGCAGTACCGGGGTGCGAAACGATACAGTGAGTGCTGCGCTCATGATTCCTCCCGCTGACGGACGGCAAAGGACACATCGCTAAAGTTGGCACGGGCACTGGTGACCATGATTTTGCGCAACAAGCGGTAGGGGAGTTCTTTGTCGCCCATGATGGTGATGCGTTTGCTCAAGGCTTCGTTCTCGGCGCGGATGACCTGGCGGCTCGATTGCAGCAGTTCTAGCTCGGCTTTGAGCGGTTCCACCAGATCGGATTCCTGGGCCAATACGTCGATGACGGAGGCGACCTTGCGGCCATCCACCAGGATCTCCGTGGCGCTGACCACCACAACCACGGTGTCCCGTGGTGAAGTCTCGGCGATCGATTCCGGCAGCAGCACTGCCTTGGGGCTGGGCAGTGTTTCCACACCACCAGAGTTGCTTAGCAAGAAGAAAATCAGGATGGTGAACACGTCGATGAGCGAGACCAGGTTCATGTCCACCATGGTCTGGTTTCGGCTGCGCCGTTCAGCACGTTTTTGTAGCGGTGTGAGTTTCATGGCGGTGCGCTTTTTTACTTATTGCTTTACGGTTTGCGCGTCGGTGCATCACCGATCGAAATATTGGGAAACAGCTCAGAGCGCACGACTTTGTCGCCCTGCGCCATGTGGCCAGCACGCATGGCGTCCATCACCTGTACGAGCGTGTCGTATGAGGTGTTGGGCTCGGCCAGCACGGTGGCCTCCAGTTTGTCGGGGAAACGGGTCTTGATCTGTTGGATCAGGCGACCCAGCGCACGCACGTCAGGCCCTGCGGGCGTGGGAGCAATGCGTTCAATCAACCCGCCTGTGCGGTCACCCACTTCCAGGGCTTCAGCACGCACCACCACTTCGAGTTGGAGGTTGTCGGCGGTGACGTGCTCCAGCGCGCCGGTGTTTTGGGCGGGCAGTGTCAGATCGATGACGGACAGGCGTGTAAAAACGGCGGTGGACAACAGGAAGGGCACCAGGACCACAATCAGATTGATGAAGGCGGTGATCTCCAGATGCGCCGCATGTTTGCGAAGGCGTCGGGCTCTCATGGCAGGCTCAGTGTGACTTGGTGCTGCCAGCGGCTGCCTGTTCAGCCGCCAGGCGCTGCACCAGGTTCAGGAAGCTCATCTTGGCGGACTCCAGACCATCCACAATCTCACTGGTTTGGGCCTGCAGGAAAGAGTGGATCAACAGAAACGGAATAGCCACCATCAGCGCAAAAGCGGTGTTGTTCATGGCAATGGAAATACTGGCGGATAGCAGCTCAGCTTTTTCAGCCGGGTTCACCTGTGCAACAGCTGTAAAGCCTTTGATCAAACCGATGATGGTTCCCAACAAACCGACGAGTGTGATGACGTTGGCAAAGGTTGCGATGTAGTGGGTGCGCTTTTCCAGCCGTGGCACGATTTCCATCATGCCTTCTTCCATGGCTGCATCGTAGTCTTCACGGCGGCCAGGGCTTTGCATGCGAGTCAGGCCATAGTTGACAATTTTTCCCACTGCGGAGTCGGACGATGCGGTCAGCGCACGCACCTCCTTGAATTTGCCCTGTTGCAACATGGGTAGCGTTTGTGCCCACACGGAGCGGTTCTGGCTACGCGCCTTGCTCAGGAAAATGAAGCGTTCGATGGCGATAGCCAGACCGAGCGCCATGATCAGTACGCTTGGGTAGATAAAAAGTCCGCAGTCCTGAAAGAACTTGATCGCTGTATTGAGTGCATTCATGGTGGGTTGCTCCGGTGAAAAGATAGGGTGGGTAAGAAAGTTATTTGGCTGCTGGGGGCGCACTAGCGGTTTGGGCTGCAATGGGCTTGGCCTGGGTGAGTTCGTCATACCGCACTTCGCGGCGCACGACATCACGATCAAGTGGAGCCAATGCTTCGTCCAGCACGCTGACCAGGGGGCGACCGGCCAGATCGCCGGGCACGGGCTTTTTCCACGGCACGATGTAAAGTACTTTGGGCAGCTCGCGATTGCCGGTGATGCGGGTGCGGTCAATGTCTGCACGATCCTGTGCGTGTACAGGCGTTGCAAACCCGATCAACAGCATGACCAAGCTCATGAAAAGACGAGTGTGTGCAATCATGTACTCGGTCCTCCAGTCTTATCCTTGCGATTTTTGAGATCGGCGACCCATTTGCTGACCATGGAATCACCGGACGGCGTGAGCGTGAGATAGCGCTCATACAACGCCAGAGCTTCTTGGCGTTGCCCCAGGTATAGGTCTTGCAAAATACCCAGATTCAGGGTTGCGTTAGCATCATTGGCGTCCATTGCAATGGCTTGTTCATACGCTTGGCGCGCTTGCAAAAAACGCCCGGCTTGGCGATGCGCGATGCCTTGTTGGTTGAAGGCAGCCGCTGTATTGACTGCGGGTGTGCCGGCGGGCTGGCGTTCCGTTTTGGCATAGCGCGCGGGGCGCAGTTCGCGCAAGGCCTCAAAGCTGCTCTTGACCCACGCGTCGTAGATACCACTGGCGGCACGCTGTGCATTTTGTTCGTGCAGCTCGATGGACTTTTCTTCAAATGGGAAGGCCTGTTCTTCCAACAACACGTTGTACTGTTCGCGTTCTACTTTGTTGAGCTTCTTCGGGCGTTCTGACGCCATCAAGGCTTTGCCAAAATCACGGTAGACCGTGGCAATGCGGTAGCTGGCTTCAGTCGTCACATCGGCGACACCATAGTCTGTTGCCACTGCATAGGCTTTTAGCGTGTCTTCCATCTTGGCTTTCTTGAGCTTGAGCTGCTTTTGCAATGGCTCAGTCAATGCCACCTTGCGATAGGCCTCTGCCACGGGCTCGGCCATTGCCAGTGCCCCCATGGCCCCTAAATAGCGTGTACGGTCTGTGCGGGCGCTGCCACCGGCCTGGTCCGCCTGAAAAATGTCTTTCATCAGTGCCAATGCCCGCGTGGGGTTGCGGTCTTCTAATGCCAGATTCTTCAAGCGCCAACGTGCTTCCAGGGCACTTTCCAAGGGTTGCGGGTTCTGTGCCAAAAAGCGTTCATACGCTTTGGTGGCACTTGGCCGGGCCCCCGCCTTTTCATGCAGTTCTGCTGCTTGCCACAGCGCACCACGCGCGATGGTGGGGTCTTTATGCGCAGTGGCTATGCGTTCAAACTCGGCTGCGGCAAGGGCCCATTGGCCCTTTTCAACATAGACCACCGCGAGTTTGCTACCCACCTCCGCTTGAAGCGGGTGGCTTGGGTAGCGCTTGCGAAAGTCTTCGAGTGAGCGGGCTGCACTATCCCAATCTTTCAACGCAATCAGCCCCGCAGCGGCGTCATATTGGGCTGCGGCTTGTACGGTGGTTTGTGGCGCGCCGGTGGTGGCGACGCGCTCAAAGTGCTCCACCGCAGCACGCGTTTGTCCGGCGGCACGGGCTTGTTCGCCTTGCTTGTAGATGGCAGCGGCCTGGCGCTCTTGCAGTCCTTCGCGCTCCGCTGCTTTGTCGGGCGTCAGCTTGAGTACTTGGGTATAGGCCTGTTCGGCGCCATCAAAAACTCCGGCTTCAAAGCGGGTATGTGCCAGTACCGTCCAGGCGATGCGGCGTTGTGTATCGGCAGCGGGTGGCTGCAGGTCAAGAACCTGCTGTGCAACGGTCGCAGCTTGTTCGGAGTCTTTGAGCCGGAACAAGGTTTGTGCCGCATCGGCTAGTACCGGCGCGGCGCGCGGGTCGCTGCCAAAGCGTTCCACAAAGCGCAGCGCACTGGCTACGCCCGAACGCTGTAATAGCGGCACATCTGCGCCGGTTGCCTTCTTCTGCTGTTCGGCATAGCCCAGTAGGGCGGCATAGCCGGCATCAGCACTGGCAGCGTGTTGTGCATAGTGGTAGGCGGTCTTTTCGTATTCCTGGGTTGCTGCAGCAAACTGAGCGTCCTCAAAGAGGAGTTCAGCCAACAAAAAATTGTTTTGTGCCGCCTGGGCGTCGTTGGGGAATGCTGCCAGATAGTCGCGGTACCAACGCACGGCTTCCCGGTAGTCAGCTGTGCTTTTGCTCTTTTGTGCATTCGCGTGGTAGTGGCGTGCCAATTCGGCCATGTGGGTTTGAACCAGTGGCTGCGCCTTTTGCCATCCTTCTGGATTGCTTTGACGGAACGCGCTGGTACTACCGTAGCGCACTACATATTCCCGTTTGGCATCCAACGCCAGCGTGGCGAAACCGTTTCGTTCATAGACCACGATGACCCGCGCCTGGAACAGAGGGGCCTGTGCATCGAGTGGGCTGGTGCGCGCAAACAGTGCAAAGGTGTCTGCGGCATCCTTCACCCGTTCTTGCTTGAGATAGAGTTCACCCAATTGTTCGTACACACGAAAGGCGTAGGCCTGGCGCTCGGGTGTCTGGATGAAGGGCGCAATCGATTCGGCACCTTTCATGTTGGAGAGGCTCAGGCTGGTTACACGAAACGTGTCTTCCACCAGTTCGCGGTCAGCACGACTGAGGCCCTCCAGTGTGTCCAATGCACCATCGTCGGTGCGCCCTGCAAGTTTCAGATCCAACACGCCAAAGAATGATTGCACCGCTTCGTCCAGCTTGCCTTGTTTGAACTGTGACCAGCCCTGCATGTACAGCGCACGCTCGTAATAGCGATTGGTGGAGCCCATGCGCAACACTGTGGCATAGGCTTTTTCCGCCGACGCATAGCTTTGCGCGGTGAATAGCAACTCGCCACGCCGGAACTGCGCCTCCTCTTGCAGCGTGGTGGCCGGGTAGTCTTTGACCAGCCGTTCCAGTGTTTTGAGTGCGGATTCCAGATCGCCGCCTTGTTCCTGCGCACGGGCTAGTTGGTACAGCACACGGTCATTGCCGGGGCTGTTGGGGTAGGTCTTGAGAATGTCGTGGTAGCGGGCGATGGCCGCGCGGTAGTCGGGCCCGGCGGTGGCCTGCGCGTCTTCGCTGCGCAGGTCGGCGCTGTCCATTTCCAGATCGCCAATGCGGCGCATGGCCTCTTCGCGCTGGGGTGCGCGGGGGGCAACAGCCAAGAAACCCTGGTAGGCGGCAATGGCCTGCTCAGGCAAAGTTGGTGTGCCCGGATCTTTAATGACGTTGACCGTGCGGCCCGCCAGTGTCTTGAGGGTGGGCTCGTTGTCGGGTGTGCCGGTTTGCTTGCCTGCACAGGCGCTGAGCAGACACACCATGAGCAAACTCAATTTAGGGTTTGGTCGCATGGTCTGCCTCCTGGGCTGGGGCGGAGCGCTCCACCGCGCGGTTCGTGCCACGGTCATAGAGTTGTGCCAATGCAAAGCGCGCCTGCGTGGAATAGGCTCCCAGGCGCTCCTGTTGACGGGTCAAGGCTGCGATGGCAAAGCCTTGCACCGCCTGTTGTTGCTCCTGGCTGAGCGCGGCAACGCGCGGCAGCAATGCGTCCAGTACCGGGCTCATGGCTGCTATCCGCTTGGAAAAGGCGTCAAAGCGCAGTGGCTCATTGCTTTGAGCCTGGGCTAACGCATCGTCCAGACGTTGTGCGGTGACAAGCTCGTCTGATATGTCCTGCAGCTTCTTCTTGGCCTGCCATACGCGCCCAGAAAAGTCTTGCGCCAGTTGCCACGTCAGTGCACCTGTTGCCAGGCGCGCCCGTTCGCGCACGGCATTCATTTCTGTGCTGTCTGGTGCATCTTTGAGTGCTGCGTTGATACGGGCAACCCGTTGGAGCAAGTCCATTTGCTTGGCGTCGGCAAATGCCACGCCATCAGCAGCAGTTTCGCCGGCGGCTACCAGGCCGGCTTGGGCAGCCTGACGCTCCCGAAAGGGGCCAATCGCGAGTTCACCTGCACGCTTTTGCACCACAGGCAGTCGCTCTGCAAATGCCTTGCGGCGGTTGTCGAGCATGTTTTCAAACACACTGAGCTTGTCGCGCCACTCCTGCAGGTTGCGTGTCAAAAAGAGCAGATCGCGGTAGTTCTTCAGCGCTTCCTGGAAATCATGCTGCGCCAACACTGTGGCAAGATGGTTGGCGTGGGGCATGTTGGGTAGTTCACGCACCGCCCAAAACCAGCCCATTTCGCTGCCGGGGTTGCGCTCAACCAGGGCATTGACCAAAGCCCCCGTTTGAATAGCCGCAATTGATTCGTTCAAAGCGGCCTCTTCGGTGGTGAAAGTGGTGATGGCCTTTTCATAGCCTTGGGCGGCTTGTCCGTACGCTCCCAATTCCGCGTAGGCGTAGGGCACGGCAATGTGGGCTTCCAGCACTGCGGCGTCAGATACATCGCGCTCGGTCAGTTCAAGCCACGGAACCAGCGCCTGGTTCACTTCTTTGCGCGCAGCGGCTGCCCAACCCAACCCCAAGAGGGCCTTGTTGGCTTGCAAACTTTTCAGGCGCACGCGTTCAAGATAGGTGCCAGCTTGCGCCTCGCGTTTGTCTGCCAATGCGGCAAAGCCCAAGGCCACGTTGGCGCGGTCACGCAAGCCGCGGTATTCTTCATTTTCCGCAGCTTCGCGGCCCAGCTCGTCGAGTACAGCGGTGCCCTGGTCGGTTGCCCCCGATTTCATCAGGGCTATACCCAGGTTGTAGCGCGCATAACGCGCACTCGCTGACTTGCGGTCGATGGTGGCTAGCGTTGTAGCCGCGGCAGAATAGTCGCCGCGCGCCATTTGCAGATTCGCCTGCAACAGGATTCGATCCTCTTGCAGCTCTGCCGGCAAGTCGTTGCCAATGCGGAGGATCGCGTCTTGTGCGTCGTCCAGGTAGCCCCGCTGGTAGCTGATCTTGGCAAGAAAATACCACGCCCGGTCGCGCGTGGGTGGCGTTGCCCCCATGTCGATCATGCGCCGGAACACGTCGCCCGCTTGGCGATGCAGTCCATAGGACAACAAGATGCCGCCGCGCAATACTTCGGCTTCTTCGGTATGGTGGGACACCCGCCCAAAGTGCTGTGACACCATCAATTCAGTGAGGGAGGTGAAGTACTGGTCCTGAAAATACCGGAACAGTGTGTCGCCGTAATACGGGTCTTTGATGTCACCAGAAGGTTCTGCGTGCAGCCCAGCCGCACAGCATAGTGACAACACCGAGCCGAGCGCCACCATCCAGTGGCGCGAGACTAAACGAATGGTCGATGGCAATCGCATCTGTTGTAACCCGTGTGTCTATTGCCAGAGCTTGATGTCGAACTCGGGTTGCAGCTTGGCTGAAGAATCCCGTATGCGCAACTCCGCGTATTTCGCTTGGGTGTCCTTGTCAAACCGGATGGTGGCACCCCGCTTGTAGTCACGCACATGCGGGCCACGGCCCGTGAAGAAGGCGACCAGCTCATGGTTGCCAGCGCGCAAATTGCCCAAGTAGAGCCGCTGCACGCCGCCACGGTGCAGGGCCTGCACTTCCATAGGGGTGTAGAGGTAATTGGCTACCAGCTTGTCATCGATTTTGACCTGGACGGATTCGAGCTCAAACATTTTGCCAACGTCCATGGACAAGAAGAGAACCACTTGCGTATTGGCCGGAAACAGCAACTCTTCTTCCAGTACCAGCAGATCCCGATTCAGCGCAATGACGTTACTTTTCAGGTCTTGTATACGGGTGTCCAAAGGAACCGGCTCCGCCGGAACAGGCGCTGCAGCGGGTACAACAACTGCAGCAGGTGCGTCCGCTGGCGCGGGTGCGTCTGCACCCCAAGCTGAGCCTAGAGCACTTACAACAAACAATCCAATGATCAGAGGGCGAAGAAAGTGTTTCATGGTCGGGTGCATCAAAAGTTAGCCGTCAGATAGACCTGCAATACATTGGCGTTGTAGGAATAAGGTTCTCCATTTCGAATGTCAGTGAAGTCACTGAATTTGAAACTGGTGTATTCGTACGCGGCATTCAGCTTGACAACGGAAAAGCCCGCAACCTTGCCTAGTTTGTAGGAAATTTTGGCGCCCAGGCCCACACTGTTGAAGGTGCTGAGTTGGCGGTTGCGCGAAACGTAGGCGCTTTCCGCTGTAGCGTTGTCGCTATAAAAAAGCGCTTTGTCCTGGCGGTAATAGCGCAAGGCCGCATCTGCCAGCCACTGCTCACCAAAGTAACGGCTGTAGCCGATTTCAGCGGTGTGGGCTTTGATGTCCCATGTGTCGGTGAAGTAACGGTAGTCTGCGTGAATCGCATCTTGATGCCCCAGGTCCCCAATCAGGCGGAACTTGACGGCCCGCGCCGAACGCGTGCGTGGCGTGCGCTCTGGCACCACTGCGCCAAACACCCGTGCCACACGGTAGGGGCTGCCCAGGAAGCCTTCGTCAGCCAGTGCCTCTGCATTGGCACTCACGATCCATCGCGGCGACAAGATTTGTGTAACGCCCAGCCGATACTGCCAGTGGGCAGCCTCGTCATGGAATTCAGGTGCATCTTTTTTGCTAATTTGGTCATTGCCGCGGGTAAAGCCCAAGCTTACCGAAGTCATGCCGCCAAACGTATCCTGTGTGATGTCTATACCCAGGCCATTGGCTGTGTAGTCGGGTTCCTTGCTGGATGTGGTGGTAATGGACAGCTTGGAGTCCCGGTACACGTATTCCGCACCCACGCCAAATTCATTGCGCTGTTCGCGAAAGGGACTGGCGGTGGTCACGACGTCGATCGACGCATTGCTGACGGAATCAACATAGTACGAGGCAGACACTGACACTTTGTCGGCAAACTGCTTGCGCACCAGCAGTGCGGGCCCATTGGCATTGACACCGCCACCGTTGTAGGAGTGAAAGATCGCTTCAGCGGAGTCTTCCGGAAGGTCTACGGCACGCGCCCCACTGGCCGCCAGCATGCCACCCAACAATGCAGTAACGTGGCGTAACACGCTCCACAAGCGGTGCACTTTGATGTTATTAATTGCAGCCACAGCCACCCCCTTGTACACCGGTTGCGCCACGGGCACCTTCCCGCACAACGCGCACGTGTTCAAAATGCTTCTCGGCGAGCCCATCGCGCGAGAATTTCATGATTGGGTCTGCCAAGTGCTCGCGCTCATACGGTTTGACCCATGGCTGTATGCTGCAGCCGGTCAACACGGCAAGGCCGAGCAACAGCAGGGTTTTGAACAATTGCTGGCTCCTCATTTCAGTAGCCCCCGGATCTCTTTGTCATACAGGTCTTCGTAGCCCGCAAGGTAGCCTGCGTGGATGAAACGTACACGACCATCGCGGTCAATAATCAGTGTCGTGGGCATCGTGGTCAGGTCATACTGGCGGCTGACCGACTTGTCGGTGTCCAGAAGAATGGGAAACTTGAGCCCAAGCTTCGCCGCCACATCTGTCGCGTGGCGCGTGTCGTCGTCGATATTGACGCCCAAGAGCACAAACCCCGCTGCCCGGTATTTCTCATAGAGCTTGTTGAGTTGCGGCATTTCCTGGCGGCACGGACCGCACCAGGTTGCCCAGAAGTTGATCAAAACCACTTGGCCACGCTGTTCCTGCAGCCGCAGGTTGCTGCCAGTTGCAGAGCGCAAGGTGAAGTCAGGTGCATTCGCATTGATGGCAACAGCGGCCTGGGTGTTGCCCATCAATAGAGCGTACAAGCCCACCATTACCAGCCACCGCATGCGTGTAGCGAACTTGCCAATGTTCGACAGTAGATTGATTGCAGTCAACATGCGGACCAACCTCAGAACGAGGCCGTCAGGCCAATGGTGAACTCTAGGTTCTGCGTCGTCTGGTTTTTGCCCAGAAGGTCTAGCGAAAAGATGTGGTCGCGCGCATCAATTTGCACGGCAAAGTGGTCGTTGAAAAAGACACGCATTCCGGTGCCAAAGTTAAACGTTGAGCGGCGCTGTTGGTTGAACGACGTGCTGCCAACGCCACCGATCACATAGAGCGAAAATGGCCAGGCCCGTTTGGTACCGAAAAAAACTTCACCAGGAAACAGGTTGTAGCCCGCTGACAGGTTGTAGTAGCTCAAATTTTCCACTTCGGTTGCAAAAATTCCGCCGGGCAATATTTGCCGGTAATTGACGTCACTGACTTTGGTCTGCGCCACGACGGCTTCGGCAAAGAAGTCTTCTGTAATGTGGTAGCCCAAACGCAGTCCGGTTACGGAGCTTGAACCAAAGTTTTGCGTCGAATAGGTGCCTGCGAAAAGGCCCACTTCAAAATCGTTGGAAGGAAAGCGCGGCAGCCGAATGTCCCGGCGCGATACGCCCGGCACGATGACTTGTTCTGTAGTGGGTGCAGCGTCTGCGGCAAAGGCATTGAAGCTGCAGGCAAACGCAGTCAGTGCCAGAAGGAACGTGCGAACAGGTGTAAGGCGCATGGGAAAGATCCTCAGAAGAAGAAGGAAATGCCGATCGTGACGGCACGGTATTCGAGCGAGCGGGTATCGGATACAAACGCGGTGTACAGGGTGTAGTCCGAACGCACAATGAAGCGATCAGTCAGGTAGTAACGGACACCGATGCTGGCGTTGGCCAACTGCGCGTCGGTAGGCGTTGCATCGACCAAGCTGGGGTTCGGGATGTTTTTGAATTTACCAAGACCCACGCTGAAGAAGGGCGAAATGCGCTGGTCTGACCACGGCTCCGACATCACGTTGACGTGCCAAAAATCGGTGCCAGAAAACACACCCTGTACTTGCCCGAGTGTTGCTTCCGCACTCAGTGTTTCCGAGAGACGGTAGCTGGTCCACAGCTTAAGCATGGGCTCTGATTTGAATTGACCCCAAGCCGCACCCATTTGCACACGCCGGCTCAGGTAGTCGTCCAGCATCATGTCGCGAAATGTCTTGGTTTCGCCCGCGGCAGTCAGTGTTGATTCCAGTTGCTTGCGGTGTACCCAACCGATTTGCCCGCCTTCAGCCCGTACCTTGAACCAGTCGGTGTGGCGCAATTCAATGGTGACCCACTGGTCACGTGGCGCGACGAAAAAAATCGGAAAGCCGCGCCCCGGACCGGTGTGCATTTCAATGTACGGGTCTGTAATCTGTACGCGCTCAGTGTTTTCTTCAGGACCCGCGGCAATCGCTGCAACAACAGAGAAAAGTGACAACGCCAAGCAGGCGAATAGACGTGCAAAGCGCATTTTCATGGGTTTCTTACTGGGTATTGCATGTGCCGATTTTGGGGTCTGCGGGGGTAAACATACTGTAATTTGCCGCGCTGAATTCATCCTGGCCAACCGGAGCCGGACGGCTGATCCAATACTTGATCAAGCGTGCATTGGGATCGTCTTCGCTTGAAAATATGACGCCCCCACCGTGCAACACACCGCGTACCAGCGGCTTGTTCAGCAACCGGCTCTGTGACGTAGAACCGATCACGACCGCAGCTTGCGCTGAGTAGAAGTTCTTATACATATCGCTGGCGCGAATGACGGCAGGTGTATTGGCGGGGTCGGTCAAATCCAGTGCTTGCGCGGCCGGAAAGACGCGTAACGCCCCACCCGTGCCTGCCCGCGTGTCGTGGCACCCCGAACTGGCGCAGGTATTGGTGGATGCCGCGCCCGAAAGCTGGGCCAGAAAAATCGGGTTGATGCACCTTTGAAAATAGGCGAAGGAAAGGTACTGCCCCAACACAACTTGCGGGTTTTGGATGGTGGGCGGGTTGCCCACCACGTCACCTCCGCCACCGCAACCGATCAGTGAAAGAGTGGTCGCTACTGAAATGGTTAGCGCTTTGAGCAACGGGTTCAACATCATGTCTTTAACAGCCTGTAGCAATCCATTTGGCAAGTGCGTTGTAGTTCGCGCTGCCTGTTGGCAAAGCGGCCGGGTGGGGTGCGGTAGAAGGGCGTTTCAGCAAGGGGTTGGAGGGTGGGTTGCAGGTGTTGGTCACCATGGACAGTGTAGCGTTGTAGTCGCCGTCGGCATCACCGGTCAACACGAATCGGTTGTTGCGGAATGACGTGCCCGACGCGGTGGCCGTAGCACTGCTTCCGACCGGCTGATGGCAGCCTGCCGAACACGATGCGCGCAGGATTGGCATCACCTGGCTTTCAAATGTGGCCTGGCTCAGCCCCTTGACTTCTCGAACCGCGCTATTGGCATCAAAGGGATCGTTGTAGTACTTGCTACCCAAGTCAATCCACTCGGCGATCAGCCGCATTTCTGCACGATTGAGCATCTTGGAGTGGTCGGGTGCCGTAGCCGGAGGATTGGGGTGCGTGGTGCGCGTGCCGGTACTCGCCATGAGATTCTGGCCAGACAGAATTTCTACCAACCTGCTCTTGCGCGCCATGCCCAAGGCGTCTTCTTCGCTGGCAGCGGTGTCGACCAGTGCTGCGCCGCGCACGACGGTAACAACACCTTCTTCGGTGCGCGTTTGGGGTAGACCCGTGGCGGGGTCAATGACGGGGTCACCCATCAACAGCTCGTCATAGGAAGTAACGCGCCCTGATCCACCGATCGTGCCACTGAGGTCAAGCTTTAGTGGGTCAAAGTGACAGGTGGTGCAGGTATTGGCGCCACGATTGCGGCTCCACACGGGCTGGATGTGCTCGGGGTAATTGATGATGCCGTTTACTGGAACCGCAGTAGCCAAATCGTCGGAAGCAGATGGGTTGCCTGTGTAGCGCAGTGTCAGCGCAGGCCTGCCCGAAACACCGGACTTGCTAGTGTCCGCCCATATTTCTTTGAACACCATGTCGGTGTTGAGCTTGAGAGCAGAAGGGTCTAGTCGGGTTCGGGTGCTGGCCATCGTTTCACCAGATTGGTGGGCACTTGCCATCGCGGGCAAGATGGCGGTGGACAGCGTATTGACGATGACACCAGAGTTGATTGCCGCGCCGCGCCGTGGGCTGTGGCAGCCGTCGCAGGTGCGGCGCTCGCCTGGGCGTACCTGAATCCAGTTGGTGTGGGTTTGGAATCCACGGCCTTGTGCATCCACCACCGCCAGGCCAATCGGCGTATCTGCCGGAACCTGCAATTTGAAGGAGCCATCGGGCTCAATGGGCGCATAGCCCAGGATTTGCTGCATTTCAAACTCTGTCTCGCCAATTGCGCCGCGTGTACCGGTCATGCCTTGCGGCGGTGCAATGGCCCGGAAGGCACGTACAAAGCGTGCAGGCGCGCAGCCATAGGCGGGGTCGGCAGGGTCTTTCATGCGCACCAAGTCGGCAATTCGCGAACGCGTGTCGGTTGGGTCAGTGGGTGCAATTTTCGGGATCGCCGTGGTGCAGCCAGCGCCAAGGTCCGCTGCAGTCAGTACGGGGTCACCCATGCGGCCCAGGCCATCTGTGTCGTAGACGCTGCGCACTTCCAATAGGCCCATGTTCTGGGCCGCCAGGTCGGGGTCCAATGGCGTGGCCGGCGTTGCGTTGGGTTCTGCCCGCGCCTGTAGCGCAACCGGGTGGGTGTACATGAAGCCAGGTGGCGGTGCGGCCACAATCAGCATGGTTTGCTTGGCCGGGTCAAACATATAGATCGCATACGTGGGGCGCACGTTGTTTTGAATCTCATCAGACTGCGCGTCAGCCATGGCGCGGTTGTCGTCTGTGACCCGTGCAAGCTCTTCGGCCGTCAAAGTGGCGCACGAGACCACAATGCCTTTGCGGGTGACTTCACAGGGGGTGTAACTAACCAGCACGCGATCGGTCCCGTCCCACAGCGGATAGGGTGTGGTGATGCGCCCGTAGGCAGATGCACCGCCGTCGATGTTGAGTTCCTGCAAGGTCATTTGCTTTTGGCCACCTTTGGCAGGGCCTGTTGCGCTGGCTGGCGTGTCTTGCTCCGAAAAATTGGCGATGTCCACCATGACCAGGCCGCCACCTTCGTGGGTGCGGGACAAGGGCATCAGGTCCGATGTCACAAAGCCCTTGAACTTGCCTTTGGGGTCCATGTCGCGCGGGTGGAGGAAGCTGTTTCCGGGGCTGTGTGCGCCATAGAGCACAAACAGGTCGGTGCCGTCAGGCTTGGCCCGGAATATCTTGAAGTGGTTGCGACCACCCACGTGGTCCCAGCGCGAGAACATGATGTCGCCATTGGGGCGAACCACGGGACTGCGATCATGGCTTTGGTTCACAGAAATCTGCGTGATATTCTGGCCATTGGCATCCATGGTGTGCAGATTAAAAACCCGCTCACGCTCGTATTCGTCCAATGCAAAGTAGGTGTGGCCCAGTGCCTGGTTGACACTCGACTTGGTCTGGCGGTTAGACGTAAACACAAAGCCGCGCCCCGCAGGCAGGTAGGTGGGGTCCACATCGTCAGCTTCCGTTGAACTGGTGAGCCTGCGCAGCGTGCCGCCCGCCAAGCCACCGGCTGTCATGTCATATTCCCAAATATTCCAGTGCCCGGTACAAGCGGGTTGCCCGCCGATCGTGCCGCCATTGGTGGTCGGGCAGCGCATGGAGAAGATAATTTTCTTGCCGTCGTAGGAGACGTCCGGGTTGGATGCGTCGCCTTTGCCCTGTGTGAACTGCGCCGTGATGTTGTGCTCTTTGGCACTGACTGATGATTTTTCACGCACCATCAGGTCGCCACCCGGTGCGCTCGGTGCGGCGTTGGTGGGGTTGGCATTGATGGTATTGGCACGCATGGCATAGGCAATGGGTGCATCGCCTGCTACGGTCACGGTCTTGGCTTCGTCGGTGCTGCTGTTGCTGCCATTGCCGCACGCTGCAAGAAATGCACAGAGCACAGTCGCCACGGCGCCTGTGTTGATGATCTGTCGCTGTTTCATGGTGACTTCTCCTAGTGAGTGGTGGGAGCCGGTTACTTGCGCCGTTGCTAATCGCACAGTGCAGGTGAAAGCAGGCCCGAGGAATAGTGCAGCTTGCCCTGTGCGTCCACGACGACGGCATCCAGGCCGGGCTGCGATTCAACAAATTTCAATCCGCGTTCAACGCCCATCACAAATACACATTTGGACAGGGCCTCCGTAGTGAGCCCGTCATCGCCCAAAATGGTGACGCTTTGCACGGTGCTGGGGGACGTGCCGGTAGCAGGGTCGATCAGATGGTGAAAGCGCACACCTGCGTCGACGAAGCAGCGCTCGTAGTCACCCGACGTCGAAATGGACGTGTCTTCCAGCGGCAGCACGGCAACGACCTCGCCTGGCCGACGTGGGTCACGGATGCCGATCGACCAGGGCCGCCCGCGGCGGTCGCCTAGCACGCAGCTGTCGCCACCAGCGCTCACATTGGCATGCGCGATACCGCACTGGCGCAGCAAGGCTGCCGCGTTGTCAATGGCATACCCTTTGGCAAAGCCACCCAGATCAATGCACATGCCGGGCCGCTGGAATTGCACGGTCTGGTTCTGTGCGTCCAATAGCACGTGCTGGTATCCGATCGCCATTTGTGCCTGTGCCAGTTCTGCGTCCGTGGGGCGCTTGTGCAAGCGGTAGTCAAAGAGTCGACCGACCGCTGCATAGGTAATATCGAACGCGCCGTAGGAAATGTGCGAAAAATGCGCGGCCCGACTGAGCAGCTGGAACATCTCGGCCCCAATGCGCACGGGGTGTGTGGATGCCTCGCGGTTGATACGGGAGAGCTCGGAATCGGCCTTGTGTGGACTCATGGCGTGGTCAATGCGGTGCATTTCCTGCATGACCGCATCGATTGCTGATTCGCCATCTGTGCGGTTGTCAGCCCATAGCTCTACGCTGATCGCGGTGCCCATAATGGCTTCTTCTCGCTTGAACCAACCACTGCTTGCATTGCTTTGCACGGAACTACCGACAGCAAATTTCTGTGTCGCTCGATCGCGTGTTATGCCAAACATATTGCAGGGTTCCTTCTGTGTTTTGTGCGCACCGCTTGGTGGATCCGCTTCAGCGTGGCCAGCACAACTGTTGACCGTTTTGAATTAGGTGCGATTCTTTCATTCATTGGACCGCAAAGTGTTGGCGCAGGTGTGACAGATGTAACAAGCTGAAAGACTGGCAATGGGGAGTCGATCTATGCTGGCAAGGCCGGGATCAGGGTTTGTTGAAAATGAAAGCCAAAAGACATTTGGCAAAAAAACTGCTCTAGCCCTCGTGAATATTGCGGTAAGTGCTATTGAAGATATAGCGAGATTGCATTTCGGTGGGAGGGCCTCACACAAGGCCCTTGAAAACAAACGCCCCATACGCCCCGATGAGCACAATGCCCAGCAGCCGGGGTAGGCGTCCCATCAGGGCTATGAACATAAAGTGCAACGCGGCAGCACCTGCAATGACATAGATGCCAATTTGAAAGAACCCGGGGATGGTGATAGTGTCAAACAACGCAAACAGGCCAATGCACATGGGAATGCAGATATGGCCGTCACCTACCTGTGAGCTGACCACAATGTCTTGCCTTCCTACGAAGCCATAGTACAGCGCGATAAATGCATTGGGTAGCACCATCAGCGCACCGCTGAGCCAGCCCAAGTCTTTGGCGCCAATGTAGGGGCTTTGGATGGTGGATACCCAGTTCACCAAATAATCAACGCTGCTGTAAATGCCGTAGGCCCCAGCGGCGATGAGCAGTAGGTCGAAGACGATGGACCAATGGAAGCCGCGGTTCTTGCGGACATTGTTTTTCAGAATTTCAAATACGTGCAGCACCTGCCAGAACAAAAACAGTGCCACCAGCACCAAGCCATCATAGAAATCAAGCGTTCCGTCTTTGGCCAGTGCCCACAGCGTGCCAGTGAAGAGAAACAATGCCACCAGCGTAAACAGTAGATCCAGCCGGTTCAACCGCTGTGCCTGTGCAGGGGGTTTTTTCGTGCCTGCCCCGCCGCTGCGGCTGGCAGTAGCACTAAAGCACAGTGTGGTGAGCCCCAGAATCAAGGTCAGGTTGGTCACATTGTTAACAATGCAGTTTTCCAGCACCGTGCTGCCCTTGCCGCCAGCGCGGCTCATCACAAAGGCAAACACCAGGTTTGCAAACCCTGAGCAATACGGCATGATGAGCGTGCCCAACACCGTGCCCTCAAAACCCTTGCCTTCAATGGCTTGCAACCGCCAGATCATGAGGGCTGACGCGGCCATGAACATGGCAATTTGTGCCAATGGATGGTCGAAGTAGGCCGCGTAGGCGGCAAGTTGCTGGCTGGTGGGTAACACGGGTTTAAGGCAATGGACAAGCGTTGGGGGGTGAGGATAAGCGCTTTTCATCGTGCGGACGATTGCAGGACTGTTGCAAGACTGTTGCGCGGTGTTTGCAAGGCCGCCGAGTTGGGTAAACTGCCCGCTTTAGCGAAAGAACCTGTTCCATGTCTACTTCCACCACTCTTCCCGCAGACGCATCGGCCGAACGCGTGGTTCGCCATTTTCAGGAAATGGGTTTTCCGGGTATTACCGAGGCGTTGCTGGTTCGCATCCGCCTGAAAAAGGGTGACCGCATGGAGGTAGACGCGGCTTTCGACCAGGCTCTGGAGCGCGAAGTAGCTCCCCCGTTGCAAGAGTATTTTGAAATTTGCCCCTACGGGTTTTATTCGGGTATTCGCAGTTTTGACGCAGCCAAGGCCGCCTTTGCCGTGGATTTTGGACGCAGCCTGCGCGTAGAAGTGCCCAGCGTGTACTTTGACGATGCGCCAGTTGTGGTGGACGATGCGCTCGCTACCGGGACCAAATACGATGCGCTGCTCAAGCTCAGCAACAACACGCGTGACTTTGCCATTGCTGCCTTGTTAAACGACCCCAATTCCTCGTTTTTTGAGTATATGAATGCACAGTCCGGCTACGACTGGCAAAAGATCATGGGTGACCTGGACGCTGCAGTGACATCACTGGCCGATGAAGGTGAATTGCTCTGATTCGAGCCCGGGTTAAGGACCGTAACCTAACGCGGTGCTGACGCTTGCGGCATCGGGTACTGCAACCGTCACGTTGTGCATGTCCGTAAAGGGCCCGCCACCAGGCTCTACCGCGCCAGTGGCATCGTAGCCAACGGCCTTGAATTTCCACACCCCGCCAATACGCTTGAGGTTGCCGATGTGCAGTCCGTCAGGCAGGTGGATGCTGAAAACATTGCTATTGATGGCGTTGAGGGCCAGCAGTGTCATGGTCTATCAAAGTTGGGGGATGTGGGCATAGAGCCCGCTTTGAGTATTCCGCGAATCGCATTGCGGCTGTGCGCGCCAAAATGTCCCAGCAATTCAACAATGCTGTTGTCGAGTGCTCCGGTTTTCTTGGGATCGGCATGCGCCAGTGCTTCACGCAGCAAGATGCTGGGCTCGTGCTCACCGAAATCAAATGTCGGGTCAGACACGTACTGGGCCGGCATGGCCGCTACAACGATAGCATCCAGCGTATTGGCGAACGCCTTGGCCTGCGTGGCGACAACATCGCGTGCATACAACTCCGACCAAGCGGGGTAGCGCGCGTCTAGGCTGCTGTTGTTTAGTGCTTTGAGCACCGGGTGCTCGTGTGTTGCAGTGGTCGAGGCAAACCACACCAATTCTGCCTGGTACTTCTCCAGGGCCAAGTGTCGGTTGGACAGCAGTACCACCAATTCTTCTTTGGGCTTGCTGCGACCCAGCATGGCCATGAAATTGGTAGCCAAGAGCTCCAGCGTGCTGTGCCCCGGTGCCAGGCTGGCATGGTAGGGCTGTGTCAGGTCTTGTACATAGTGCAAGGCCATGCCCGTGAATCGCCAGCCCCAGTAGGGGTGCCCGGTACGGAATGCAAGGGCAGCCAGCGTCGCATACTGGTGGGTGCGCAAGATGGGGAAGGTGCGCTTGAGAAATGGTGCGGCCAGGTAAACGATCGAATCCTCATGGAAAAACCCCATGTGAAACGGTGACTGTGTCGAGAAGTTGATCGCCGGATTGCCAAACGGCAATTTGCCAAAGCCGTAGGTCGGGCCCCATGCAGAGGGACTGTCGTCCCACAGGTTGATGTCCAGGCCCAGGTCCGGCTCTTGGGTGGCGGTGGCAACCACGTTGCGCGCGGCCACCGTCTGCCCGACTTTAATGCCAATAAACCGAATGGGCGTGTTGGCAGGCTCTGGCAAGGTGTTGACAGCAGAGTAGGGCAGGGGCGGGCCCAATTCACCAGCGTCAGCAGGATCAGGTTGCAGGTAAAGGGCAAAGCGGCTGTCTTGCGCAACGCGCAATGCCTGCAAAAACGCCTGGCGGCGTTCCGCGTCCGTGCGCTTGGTGTTCGCCTTGAAAGCGAGCGCAACCGGGCGTTGGGGATACGACTTGAGATTGGCGCGTGCCCAGGCTTCTTGGCTTTCCAGCAGGGCTTCCAGTGCTCGCTCCTCGGCTTTGAGAAAGGCCTCCAGTGGCTCCACCACAACCGGGCTGGCCTGGGCTACTTCTGGCATCAATTCCAACGCGCGGTATGCGGCCGCAGCGTGGTTTCCCCATGCCCATGTCCCCGCCGGTGCGATTGCGCATGCAGCAAGAGTTAGTAGTTTCCAGATTGGCATGCGGGGGAAATTCAGATATACGAAGCCTGCTTTATACCTCGGTTTGCTGACGCGGCTGTTCAGGCAGCACGGTCCGTAGCCATTGGCGGGCTGCCAATGCCTGCCGCTCCACCAAAGCCGGGTCCTGAAACGCATGGGCCATGACTGCAGCCCCTTGTAGCATGGTGAGCAGTATTTCGGCATGGGCGGCCGCTTGCGGGGCTGGCAAGGCACGCGCAAACTGGGTGGTCAACCAGTCCAGCAGTACGCGCAAGATATGCGATGCAAAGACTTGTAGTTCGGGGTTGGTTTTACCCAACTGGCTCGCCAGCGTGCCCACGGGGCAGCCCACCCGCGCTAGCTCCGCCGCCGAGTCTTGCGAAACCTGCACGAATGCAGACAGGGCTTCGATGGGTGTTGCCCGTTCGGGCAGCCGCTGTTGCAGCCGCTCGAATAATTCCTCCAAACGCGCTTGGGTTACGGCCTCCAGCAAATCGGCTTTGGTTTTGAAGTAATACGAGAGATTGCCTTTTAGGAAGCCAGCCAGTTCAGCCACATCGCCAATGGATGTTTCGGCATAACCGCGTTCCATGAACAAGTGCAATGCCGCATCCACCACGCGCTGCCGATTGGTGGCACCTTTGGTAGCGGTGCCGCTTGTCACTGGGGTTGGTTTTGCGAGTTCTGCGTGGTGAGCCATTGCGCAATGGTATCCAATGGAATGTGGTCATCAATGTCTTTGCCATAGTGTGCCAAGGCGATGCGACCCTGCGCGTCTATCAAAAAGTCAGCTGGCGTGCGCTGCGGCGGGCCTTCCACCTTGCCCGGAAAAAAGCCTTGGCGAAACGCCTTCAACGCTGCACCCATGACGCGCCAGGACACCATGCCGCGCCAGCTTTTCTCCACGCCAAAGCGCCGGTACAGCGCCATGTCGGGGTCTGCAACGATGGGAAACGGCGCGTCTTGCCGCCCTACGTATTGCGCGATCGATTGCGCGGGAGACTGGAAGACCGCTACGACTTTCAGCCCCTGTTGATCCCATTGTGGAAAGGCGGTGATGACGTTGTGCACCCGAAAGTTGCAGACCGGGCACGAGGCATAGCGGTAAAAAGATAGCAGAATCGGTGCGCCCCGCATGGCCTGCAGATCGACCGGCTGGCCTAGAAAGTCGGTAGTGTTGAAAGCGGGCGCAGTCGCGCCAATGGTGAGTTGCATGGTGAATTCCTGTCTAAATTTCCGTTAGTTGGACGATTGTCCAATTATATAAGGACGATCGTCCAAAAATGTTTTGGTGCACCATTGCGGTTTTGCGCTTCAATCCTTTTGCGTTCAGGAGGTCTGTATCGTGGAGAACCCTGTATTTGGCAAACCTGTTGTGTCATGCGCTTCTACCAAGTACATGACTGTGGCCATGGCCCTTGCGTTGGCATTTGCGTGCACCGGTGCTGCCAGCGCCGCGGCGCCCGTCAACGAGTTGTATGCCGGTCGAGCGGCATGGGTTTATGCGCCAGCGCAGATGCCGCCCATGGGCAGCCGCGCGCTGGTGGTCGTGCTGCATGGTGGCTTGGGCAATGCAGAGCGTCTGGCCGCCGGAAAAATCGAGAGCGCGCTCAACATGAACGCCGTGGCAGACGCAGGTGGCTTTTTGGTGGTGTACCTCAGTGGCACGCCGGTTACCCGCTTTTTAGGCGCCGACAAATTGGGGTGGAACGCCGGTGCCTGCTGTGGCCAACCCGCCGAAAAGAATGTCGATGACGTGGCCTATATACGCAGCGCGGTGGACGCTATTGCCCAGCGCTATGGCGTGGACCGCAGCCGCATATACGGTGTGGGGCATTCCAATGGCGCAATGATGACGCAACGCATGGTGTGCGAGACACCGCTCTACGCATCTGCCGTGGCTATCTCGGGCCCACTAGAGTCGGGCGCCGCGAGCTGCCCCGCTGCGCGTGGCAAGCAATTGATGGCGATCCATGGTGCCGACGACCAAAATGTGCCTATTGTGGGTGGCCGCGGCAAGAAGGGGCTTGCACGGGTTGATTTTGTGTCGCAGGCCGCCACGCGCGACGTCTGGCTCAGGTCTGGCGCTACTTATGACTTGCACATCGTCGCTGGCGCAGAGCATTCGGTCGATAGTATCAATACGCAACTGCTGGCGCGCGAATCGCAAACACTTGCGCAAAAAATTGCGCGCTTCTTGGGGTTGCTGGAAAAGTAGCCCAGGCCCAGACTTATGGCACCACCCAGCCAAGTGCTGCAACCGGGGGTAAATCGGTCGACACGCATTGCCAGTGTTCACCCGCATCCACACTGATCCAAAGGCCCCCGGTGGTCGACGACATGGCCAGGGTTTGGCCGTCAGGGGCCAATTCCAGGCCGTGGCGGTAGACCAGGTGGTAGGCGTGCTGCTGCGGCAAACCACTGTGGAAGGCTTGGAAGGTTTTGCCACCATCGTCCGTGCGGTTCACCACCATCTTGCCATCCACGGCATAGCGGTGGGTATCGGCCTTGGCGGGCACAAACCAGGCGCGCAGCGGGTTGGTTGGGTCGCAGGCCACGGCAAATCCAAAGCCTGATGGCGCGGGCGCAGCAATGCCCTGCCACAGTTTGCCGCCATCGGTTGAGCGGTACAGGCCGCAGTGGTGCTGCACCCACAGCACATCGGGCTGGGCGGCACAGTGGACCATGCGGTGGGGGTCTTGTGTGTTGGGGTCTTGTGCGCTGTCGGCCGGCATGTAGTCGGCCTTCATGCCATCAGCCGTCAGGCTCCAGCTGTGGCCGCCATCATGGGTTTGCCACACACCGCCGCAAGAAATGGCCACGCTGATGTGCTGGGGATCGCGCGGGTCTACCAGCAGCGAGTGCATGCCGGGAAAATCATTGCCGCCACCCATCCAGCCCATGCGACGCGGATCATTCCACAGCGCGGTATTGAGCGCCCAGCTACTGCCGCCGTCTTCTGATTTGAACAGGCCCGCAGGCATGCAACCTGCCCACAAAGTGCCGGGTTCAGAAGCTGCCCCTGCGGCCATGCTCCACACCATTTCCACATTCCACGGTATGGTGTCTGCGGCCAAGGGGCCCTCTGTGGGCTTGGCGGGAAATGCTGGCGAGGTGATCTCAGTCCAGTGCGCGCCCTGGTCCGTACTCTTGCGCAGCTTCACGCCAAAGTGGCCCATTCGCAGGGCTGCATACCAGTTGCCATTGCGCGGGTCCACCAAGACTTGCGTGACGGGGTCGCCCTCGAAATGGTGGGCCGTAATGGCCCATTGGGCACCTTGCCCTTTGACAACAAATAGTCCCTTGCGACTGGCTACAAGCAGTGTTTGCAAAATACATTCTCCTGGTGCAAGGGCTTGGGTTGCGATCAGCCCCCGGTGAGTGCCTGAATGACCAAGACGCTGTCACCCGATGTGAGCATCTGGTCCAGGTTTTGGCGGTTGGTAACCATGGTCTTGTTGATGAAGACGGCAACATGTTTGCGGATATTGCCTTGATCGTCAAGCACATAGTGTGTAAGGCCAGGGGCAGCCGCCAGCGCCGCGTTCAACACCGTACGCAGGCTACCGGCAGGCACGCGCTGCGGCGGGTAGTCCACATGGCGGCGCAGGCTTGCAGCAAATTCCACGGTAACCATGCGTCTCCTCCTAACACAGTGTCCGGCGAAAAATTTCGGGTCTGACCAAGCCGCTCAAAAACAAGGCACTGTCTGGGCAGCCAAGCCAGATGCGGCTTGGCAGACTTTTGAACACTGTTATCCACAACCTAGCCCACAGCGGGCAGGGGTAAGTTTTTTTCAATTATTTTGCAAATTTGGCGTAGTAGGCTGCCACCGCTGGGTGCTCGGCCACGCGCTTGGCGTGGGCGTTGAGTGCGGGGGCCACTTTCTCTACCAGATCAGTGGGAACGTGGTCAAAGCGGCCAGAGTTCAGGGTCCGCACGTCCACAAATACTTTCAAGTCGGCAACCGTAAGGCGGTTGTCGGCAAAGTATTCGCCACCATGGGCCAACAATTGCTTTTGCAACCAGGCCAGATACACCGGCATGGAGCCATTCACCAGGGCCAGGCGCGCAGCCTTTTGCTCGTCACCCGTCATGCGGAATGTGGGGCCCATCTTGACGGCGGCTTCTTCCACCACGTAGCTCACTTCATCGCACAGCAAAGCCTGGTACGCGTCTGTGGGGTACAGGCCACCGAGCTTGCCTGCGTAGCGCAGCATGGCATCGCATTGGGTCACCATCACGCCATCGACTTCCATCACGGGGGCTTGGCCAAAAGGTGCTGTCTTGCGTACTTCGGCAAACTCGGGGAACGTGAAGCGGTGGTCTTCAAACGCTATGCCGCCCACTGCAAAAGCCAGGCGTACGGGCTCTCCACGGCCGCCGTGTGTATCGAAGTAAGAAAGTTTGATTTTTGGCATGTTGAATTCCTGAAAGGGAGGGGTCATGTTGAAGGCATCTTGCTGCGCCGCTGCGCACAAGTTCGCGCATTCTAGGCGCGTTCAATGAAGCGCGTTGGCGACCGATCAATTCCGGGAATTTACCGCTTTGGGCGGCAGCCACAGCAACTTGCGCTCGGTGGCCGATAGGGGTGGCAGCAGCGTGTTGTCCAGCTCTATGACGGTGCGCGACTCAAGGTTTGCCTTGTGCAACAGCGTGCCAAAGTACCTATAAAAGAGCTTGTCAAACGAGCCGTCATGCAAGGCAATTTCCAGCCCCCGGTGGACCATGTCTGCCAGCTCCGGCTGGTTGCGGTTGAAGAAAAAATAGAACGGATTGTTGTAGTGAATGGCAATGTGGTTGTCGACCAGAATCCCTGCGTCAGCCCACTTTTGCGCGTCTTCCCAAATCTCGGTTACGCCCCGCGGAAAATAGTCAAACCGGTTGGCCACGAGCATTTTTTCCAACAGCGCAACGGTAGACGTGGTTTCTACCCTCAGCTTGGCTGCGCGCAGGATTTTGGTGTCTTCCCATTGCGTGCCTTGGCCCGCCGTGAAGGCGCGCAAGTCATTTACGGTTTTGGTGTTTTCAAACAGCTGCTGATTGGCTGCCGTGACCAGCGGAATGCGCCAACCCATCACGCCCTTCATCATGCAAATCTTGACGGGCAAAAGGTCTTGTTCCAGTTCCATGGAACTCACACCCCAGTAAACATTGAACTTGCGCCCGGCCTTGAGCTCCATCAGGCTGCGGCGTTTGGGCATGACTGCCTTATACGGCAGTAGTTCAACCTTGTTGCCCGTCTTGGCAATGGCCATCTGCAGCAATTCAAGCGGGTACTGAAAATTGATCGACGGCTTGTCATTGCCATGGTCGTCCAGGTAGTAAACCTTCTCAATCGCCCAAGCAGGGCCAACAAGGCTACAAAACCACAAGGCAAAAAATGCATGTGTCCAACGACGAAACCAGTACATTCGGGCGCGCAAAGGCCCATTCACGTGTTTGAGCATGTGTCCAACTGACCTATTTTGTTTTAGGCGATTATGGCTGAAACCGCCCGCCAAATAAGCGCACCCAGCTACAAAGAACGTAGCTTTACAAACACTGATTGCGCCATGCAGCGCACGCCATTGGCTTGCCGACTCTAGGCGCTGGCGTCGTTGTGTGCGCGTGCTTTTTGTTCGCGTTCAGCCTGCTCGCGCTCTTGCTCTTCACGCTGCTTGCGTTGAATCTCGGCACGTATGTCGCCCAACGTGCGCGTCGCGCCGGGGGCTGGTGTGGCAGCGGGCGCGGCATCTGTACCCACAGTGGTGGCGGTGGCGGTGGGCTGCTGCGGTAGCGTGGCCTGCTGCGCGCGCCGCTTGGCATTGCGGATATGGTGCAGGGCTACCAGCACCACCCCTGCGGCAAACGCAAACCAGCCCGCTGGGCGCAGCGCTTTGGCGTAGGCAGCCAAGATGGCTGACTCTGTGGTGAACAGCGGCACGGTCAACAGCACAAAGCCCAGGGCGCACAGCGCAAGGCCTTTGATACGCATGGTGTTGAATGCTTTCATCTTGGTACTCTTTGGTTTGGGTGCGTTGGACGGTTCCATCAGCTTACTGGGGCTAGAGTGTAACGTTAAGTGCCAATATGGTCTCTAGCCCTCGTAGAATAAGCGTAGGTAGCTATCATAAACATAGCGCATTTTCGCGCTATGCTTGCGAAACTTGTGCGTGCAGGGCCAGTGCCCGCACACGCAAATGCCTGGTTCGCACTTGGCCCGTCAACCCACACGCTTGGAGAGCCCGCATGGAATGGCAGCAAATACTGGACCTTTTCGCGCACATGCCGCAGCACGACCGCTATGCCTGGATGCGCGCGGCAGCAGGCTTGCTGGCGCTGATGCTGGCCCTGCTGTGGCTGGAGCGCAGGTACTTTAAGGCCAGTGGGCGCGCTGGCAGCTGGCTGGCCGTGCGCCTGGTGTCGGTGTTTGCGGCGGTAGCTGCACTGGCGGCGCTGGTGGTGCCCGCGCGGGTTGTGTCGGGCCCTGAAGCCTTGGGCGTGTTTTACCTGATGCTTTTCACTGTGGCCCCGTTGGTCTGGTTTGGCAGCCATGTGAAGGCCGGCCGGTGGGTGCGGCCCACGCTGTCGCGCGCCGAGTGCACGGTGCTAGGGGTTACCGGGCTCATGATTCTGGCTATACCGGGCACCGCATTTTTTGCTGCACAGGGCCCACTCTATGCCGCCGCCCGCGAGATAGGCTTGCGCCGTGAGTTGCCTGCGGACAACCCACCGCTGCAGCACACCGTGCAAGCGGTGCAGCGCTACCACTTGGCCGGTGCTGGCCTCATCCACACCCAAGCGCTGCTGGCCGCGCCCGATACGCGCCTGGTGCGTGTGGAGCAACGCCAAGGCGGCCAGTGGCCTAAAGACCAGTCGGTGGCACACCCCACCTATTGCACGAATGGAAACGATGTACACCTGATGTGGTCTGAACAAGAGCCGCCGCCCTACCTGCGCCTGCACTGGGCACAGTCCAACGGTGCGGTGGTGCACGCGGAGTTCACACCCACCATGGCGTTGGATGCGGCAACGCCACCGGTGGAATTCACCATCGGGTTTCGCCCCTATGGTGTAGACCCCATTGCTCCCATTCCGCGCGAGCGAGCCTATCTGGTGCTGGCGAAGGAAGGCCTACCAAATTACACCCAGATGCTGGGCAACCCGCCCGGCGCGGACGAAGTGCGCACCACGGATTGCGTGATGCAAGGCTTTGTCCGCGCGGGTAGTAGCGACACCTGGCAGGTGCAGGCTATCGGCCTGCAGTTCTACCTGCAAACCGGTGGCTCGGCACTGCGCAGTTTGATTGAGAAGCCTCAGTAGGGCAGCGACGGCCACACCCTGCGGACACTATGCCTGCCACACCCCAAACCCCGCAGAGCGCAGATCAATGCCAATATCAATCTCCTTGTCCACCGCGTCCTCATAGGTCATGGGGTTAAAGGCCTCGTACAGGTCTGGCAGCAGGCGCAGGCCGTAGTGCTGCACATAGCGGTTGGCCTGAATGCCGGCCTTATGTTTGTCAAACCGCACGTCGGGGTCTAGCCCGGTCATGCCCACATACACGCAGGGCTTGCCCTCGGTGTAGTGGGGGTTGCACTTGCGAAAGCGCGGCTCCAAGAGCACGTCTGGGGAGAGTTCAACCACGTAGACGTGGTGATGCTTGCGGCGGGCCATGGGGGATTGATTTGCCAATAGTGTGCTGGATCATGCCCGAATTGGCGTTGGGCTGGCAATGCATAACAAAATAGTTCGCTGGCCCTCGTGGAATGTGCGTGAGAAGCTACTAAAAAAGTAGCAAGCATGCCATGAGCTAAACCAGTGCTGCCACTTGCGATTTGAGTGCTGGTAGATCGATTTGAATGGTTTGCCAGACTATCGCCAAGTCCACCGTGAAGTAGCCGTGTGCAAGCGCGTTGCGCATTTCGTAGGCAAAACTCCAGGGTACCGTTGCATGTTCTGCGGTGAAGCCGGGGTGATTCTTGGTAACGTTATTGCACGCCTCGCCAATAATTTCCAAGTTGCGAATGACTGCGTCTTGCGTTTTGCGGTCGGCCATGAACCCGTAGCGGTCTGTTCCTGCGGTGTAGGTCTAAATGTTGTCTCTGGCTTCAAGAATATGCCGCAAGTAGTCGGCAACACGCAACGGGTCCGCACGGCTCATACGGCCACAGCCTCGCGCAACACCTTTTCGCGAAAACTTGCAGGCAGACCGTTGGGGGTGAGCACATCTACATTCACACCCAAGAGTTGCTTGAGCTCAAAACGCATGGCGCCAATCTCCATAAGGGTCGTGTGTGCGGTGGGCTCTACCAGCAGGTCCAAGTCGCTCTCCGTCGTGTCGTCGCCGTGCAGTACAGAGCCAAACACCCGCACACCGCTAACGCGATGGCGCAACGCAATCTCGCGGATTTGCGTGCGGTGCAGTGAAAAGGCATGGGACGGGCGCATGGGCTAGAGTTCAACGGCGCGCGGTGCTTTTGTGTCAAATTGGCCTCTGTCCCTCGTGGAATATGCGTGAGCAGCTACCAAAACCGTAGCGAATAGAGCCGTGTCGAGTGGGGACTTCAATCAACTAGCAGTGTGTGTACGGCTAGTTGCTTTTGGTTTGCCATACGGTACGACCAAGCCAAACGCATCTGCCATTTTTTGAGCTTGTTTGGCAGATTGCTCCAACGCCTTTTGCAGCGCCTTGGGTGTGGGTGTCAGGCGATTTTGTTGAGTCTGTTTAGTTTGTGCCATGTTGTAGGTTCCATCACTGTGAGTTGGTCGGCGAACTTCGCCGCAATGGCCCGAGCGTGGGGGGGTGTCTGAATTATCGAACAATGTCCACTCGTCTGCCAACGGCATGTAAGCCGCGCGCGATGTAGTCGGCGTTGACAAAGGTCTCGATGCCCAACGCTGCAAGGATGGCATCGGCATGCGTTGATTTGCCCGCGCCGTTGGGGCCAGCAAAGATGACAACACGTGGGGCTGGTTTTGCTAGTTCGGGCATGCGGGGGAGTTTACCGGAGCAATGCACTTGTATGCAAAATTGACACCAGGCCCTCGCAGAATATGCGTGAGCTGCTACTAAAACCGTAGCATCAATAAGCCGAAAACCTAAAACGAAGACCCCGGCTCGCTCAAGAAAGCTAGCTCCTCCGCGCTGGAGGTGCGCCCCAGAATTGCGTTGCGGTGCGGGTAGCGGCCAAAGCGGTCGATGATGGCCTTGTGGCGCAGCTCAAAGTCCAGATTGCCTTCCATGCCCGGCTGCGAGAACAGCGCAGTAGCCTGCGCATGCACCAGCGCGGACTCGCTGTGCATGTAGGGCATGTAGGCAAACACGCGCTGCGCTACGGGCAGGCTGCGGTCTTGCCCACTGGCCACCAGCTCTTGCACCAACACCAGCGCAAGCGCGTCCTGTGCAAAGGCGCGCGGCGTGTCGCGGTAGACGTTGCGCGAGAACTGGTCCAACACGATGATCTCCGCCAGCCTTCCAGCGGCCGTGGCGCGCCACGCGAACAGCTCACACCGCGCCGCCGCCTCTAGCGTGTCGCCAAACCGTGCGCGGATGGTGTCGTCCAGCGTGGCGTCTTTGACGAAGTGCTGCTTGGGGGTTAGTTCTTCGAACCAGAAGTGGAGGATGTCTATCGTTTGATAAGTCATTGCTGCTGAATGGGTCGTCGCAAACTATTGATTGTTTGTGAGTCAATTGACGCGACTTGTCGTAGTGGCTTTAAGTGATCAGCAGACACTGCTCATTAGCGCTTGATATTCGACTATTTGCCGTCTCGTAAATACCTGCCCTTTAGTTGCTCGCACGTTGTCTATTGCTAAGTGTGTAATTGCATCTGGATTGATTGATGAAGACGATTTTTTTCGCAGTTCATCTGCCACACATTTCGTAAATGTTGCTCGCCAGAGATGTCCGTAGACCCAACGGTATTTCGGTGAGTCTAGGATGCGGTCGCGTAGATATTTACCCGGTCTACTTCTAATCACTACACCTCTAGCAATTAAATCGGCCTTTGCTGCTGCAATTGACTTTTTGCAAATAACTCCTAAAGCGCTATTCTTTATATCCAACTTGCACGTATTCCCGTTTTTCAACAAGAAATACTGATCGTTGAACTGTGCAACAAAGTCCAACACTGTCAGTTTCGACAACTCATCAGATGCTAGGTTGAGACGATTAACTATATTTCTGTATTTGCTTAAGCCGGCACCACTACTGAGCTGAGAGAGGAGTTTTACTGCCTGCTTAAATGTGAAAAGATCATTTTCAAAGCTATAGCCGAAGGAGTAAATAACGTTTGGAATGCTGAGCTTCGAAAAGCGTAGTCCTTCGTAGTCGCTATCTACTATTGCTATCACATTGGAAATCGAGCTACTTGCAATACCTTCGACGTACGGTAGAACGGCGGATCGTGGACCCATTGATTTAAAGTGGAACCGAAGTGGGCCGGTATAAAAGGCATGGAAAACGTTCTGCCAAAAATTTTTGATCGTCGCCGGTTCCCTCTACGTATACCGTGCGGTCAGTTCCAAAAAACAATGCAGAATTTCGGATTCCACTTGGCGATCGGGTGAAGCTCACCAAATATCCTCCATCACACTCACGCAGTTTGCATAAGCTCCAACTATGTCAGGCGAATGTGTCGCAAAAACAATTTGAGCGTTTGAATTAATTCGTGTAATGGCAGGAACAAGTTTTTCTTGCCAGCTCACATGTAGTGAAAGTTCGGGCTCATCGGCAATGAAGATTACCGATTGCCGATCTTGCAGAAGGGCTTCGCCAAGAATAATTAGCAACTGTTTCTCCCCCGAGGAGAGATCCATTGGTCGAATGACGCGTCCGTCCTGTGATTTTGCTTCTAACTCATTCTTTTCATTTATTGCGATTGTTTTTCTTGGGCCGAAGAGCGTGTTAACTTCCTCCAGAAATGAATCACGCAAGGAGAAAATTTTTCTACGTTGAATTTGGAGAGCATCGTACTTTTGGACTAATGAGTTTGCCCGAAGTGCACCTGCTAAAACCATGAACTCCTGTAGTGTCATTCCCTCGCCATTTTGAATTTTTTTGCGAGCTGCATCGAAGTTCTTAAATAGCGCAGAAATCACTGTGGACGTTTTCTTTTGCTCCACACCAATTTCATTTAAGGCACGACTTAAAGAGTCCGCTTCCTTCGATGTCTGTAGCTTCTGTACAGCGGACTTAAATAGCGATGTTGTTTCAATAGAAAGCAATGAAACAAAACTATCCCTTTGGAAATCAGTTGCGGCGTCTGCACTCTCACGATCTAGTTTTGAAAACAACCTAACAAGTTGATTGATGATCGCATCAAGTTTTTGATCGACTGGAGTCGTAATGTTTTTTTCTGAGGGTGGTCGACTTTCTGCCTTGAAATCGGCAACCACTCGATTTACCGATAAGTGAGTTACCTGTACCAGCTCAGCTAGGGTCCTGTTCAAGTCGGCGAATCCGCCACTTCTCATCATTAACTCTCGCATGTGCCTTGGTGGCAGGCCCCTATAGTGGCGCTCTTCTGCAAGTCGGTCCAAGTCGTATGCTTGTGGCTTTCCGTCGGAGCCCGTCTTAACGATGTAATTGATATCGAAGTAGGGCAGGCCAGTTTTTTGCGTCTTCGTGATTGAGATTGTTGTGTTCTTGCCTTTCTTTAAAGGCTTAAGAATCAGCTCCATGGACGTGAAATCTATTCGGTCGATCTTTTCAAAATCTGCTGAAAGTGCGGCCGCAATCAGATTAATGATCGTCGTCTTTCCTGTGCCATTTTGGCCGACCATGAAATTCACTGAATCATTGAATTTCAACTTGATGGGAGGTTTCCCCCAAAGGCCACTGATTGTGATTTGAGACAGAATCATTTGGGAGTCCTCTTAATTTTTTTGGTTTTGGCGTTATTTGGCCCAACTATCCTTCAACCCCACCGCCAAGTTAAACACGGGTTTAGAACCAGTCACGTGATCCACCCGATCCGCCACAAAGTACCCGTGCCGCTCAAACTGAAACTTTTGGTCCGGCAGGGCATTCGCCAATGAAGGCTCAACAATCGCGGTCACTACTTTCAGACTGTTCGGGTTCAAGCTCTCGATAAAGTCTTTGCCGCCCGCATCAGGCTGCGCGTCTACAAACAGGCGGTCGTACATGCGCACTTCGGCGTTGACACCGTTGGCCACGCCCACCCAGGTGATGGCGGCTTTTACCTTCACCGTTTCACTGCCGGGGGTGCCACTTTTGGTGTCGGGCACTACGGTGGCCAGCACTTCGGTGATGACTCCATTGGTGTCTTTGGTGCAGCCGGTGCATTCGATGACGTAGCCGCCCTTCAGACGCACCTTGTTGCCGGGGAACAAGCGCTTGTAGCCCTTGGGGGGCACTTCTTCAAAGTCTTCGCGGTCTATCCACACCTCTTTGCCAATGGTGAAGTGGCGTGGGGGTGGTGGCTCGGTTCCCTCTGGTGGGTGGGGCAGGGCGGGCTGGGTGCAGGGCTCCAGGTGGCCGGGGCCCATCACGTCGTCCCAGTTGGTCATGACCAGCTTTACGGGGTTCAGCACGGCCATGCCGCGGTGGGCTTTGGTCTCCAGGTCGTCGCGCAGGCAGCCTTCCAGGGTGGAGTAGTCTGTCCAGCCACCGGCTTTGCTGGTGCCGGTGCGCTCGTGCAGCAGGTGCAGGCTCTCAGGCGTGTAGCCACGGCGGCGCAGGCCGACTATGGTGGGCATGCGGGGGTCGTCCCAGCCGGTCCCTTTGTGGTCGTACACCAGTTGCGCCAGCTTGCGCTTGCTGGTGATCACGTAGGTAAGGTTGAGCCGCGAGAACTCATACTGGCGCGGGGGCGGGCTGGCCAGCAGGCCGCCGACAACGCGGCCATCGGGCAGGGTGACCTCTTCGGTCAGGCGCTCCAGAAGCCAGTTGTACCAGGGGCGCTGGTCTTCAAACTCCAGCGTGCAGATGCTGTGGGTGATTTGCTCCAGCGCGTCTTCAATGGGGTGGGCGTAGGTGTACATCGGGTAGATGCACCAGGTGTCGCCGGTGTTGTGGTGCGTGGCGCGGCGTATGCGGTAGATGGCCGGGTCACGCATGTTGATGTTGGGGCTGGCCATGTCGATCTTGGCGCGCAGCACCATGGAGCCATCTTCATGCTGGCCGTCGCGCATTTCGCGGAAGCGGGCCAGGTTTTCTGCCGGGGTGCGGGCTCTAAAGGGGCTGTTGACGCCGGGCTTGCCAAAGTCGCCCCGGTTGATGCGCATTTGCTCCACGGTTTGCTCGTCCACATAGGCCAGGCCCACTTCAATCAGGTATTCCGCAGCGCGGTACATGAAGTCAAAGTAGTCACTGGCCTGGTAGGGCGTGGCGGTGGCGCTGCCGTTCCAGTCAAAGCCTAGCCATTTGACCGTGTCTTTGATGCTGTTGACGTATTCGGTATCTTCTTTTTCGGGGTTGGTGTCGTCAAAGCGCAGGTGGCACACGCCGCCGTAGTCACGCGCCAGGCCAAAGTTCAGGCAGATGCTTTTGGCATGGCCCACGTGCAGGTAGCCATTGGGCTCGGGCGGAAAGCGGGTACGGATTTTGGCGGGGTCGGGCTGGCCGGCTGCATGGTGCGCGGCGTCGCCGGGGCTACCGGCCCACTTGCGCTGGGCGTAGGTGCCGTTGGCCAGATCGGCTTCGATGATCTGGCGCAGGAAATTGCTGACTTTGGGTGTTTCGGTGGCCGTAGTGGCGGCTGTTACGTTGCTGTTAGGGGTCGGTATGCTCATCCGACCGATTTTAGGCCTGCTTAAGCTTTAAATCGGCCCAGATGGGGGATAGTTCGGTGTTTTCTGCCTCTGTTAGCGTTTCTGCCAACAGCATGCATTCGCGCTGCAGCTCATAGAGGCGCTGGTTGAGCTCCACACCGGCCAGATCCATCTCAAAATGGTCTTGCGGGGTGAGCTGCTCTGGGGCCAGGCCCCACACGCCCAAGGCGTTCCACGCCTGGCGCAGGCGGGATAGGCGGTCTAGCGCCAGTTGCACGATGGCTTTGCGCGCTGCGGTGCCCGTGTCTGACTGCAGTGCCTGCGCGGTTTGCTGGGCGTGTTGCAGGGTGTTGTTGATGTGTTGCAGTGCGCCAGAGGGCACGCGAATGTTGGCGGGCACTTTTTCCTGGGCATTGCGCGCCAGGTTAAAGACCACGCTGCAAAACCGCTCGGGGTACTCGCCAGGCACCACGCGCAGGGCAAAGCTGGCGCGAAACAGCGGCGCACGGGGTGCCGGGGCCAGGCTCATGGTGGTTTCCACAGCAGACAGCAGCATGCCCAGGGGTGAAATGGCGTCGCCACTCAGGCGTGCGGGGAAGCCCGAGCCATTGAGCCGCTCATGGTGCTCGCCAATGGCGCGGCACAGGGTGGCGGGGTAGTCGGTAGTGGCAGAGAGCAGCAGCTGGGCCATGCGGGGGTGCACCATCATGTGCTTGTGGCCAAGCAGGTCCAAGGGTTCTTCGCCGTCCAGATATTGGGCCTGGATGTAGGCTTCGCCCAAGTCGTGCAGCAGGCCGCCCAGCATGGCCAGGCGCACGTCTACCGGCGAATTTTGGGCCATGGCCATGCCACCGGCCAGTGCCATGGCTTGCACGGCGTGGGTAACTGAGTCTGGGCGGGTGGCCAATGCAGTGGTGAGCAAGAGCTGGGCTACCGAGTGCAGGGGCAACTGCTTCATGTGCTTGGTCAGCATGGCTGCGCTGGGCTGCAGGGCCTGCGCCATGCTGTGGTCACTGGCCAAAAAGGCGGTGAGCTGCTCCATGAGGTAAAAAGACGTGACGCCGTCTTCGGCCATCAGGCACGATTCAAGCGGGTTGCGCAGCTTGCGCTCCAGCAGGCGCTGCTGCAAGCCTGCAGATACGGGCAGGCCTTTGGCCCACAACTTGAGGCCACGCACGTCCACAATGTCTTGTGAGGCAACGATGGAGAAGGTCTCGCTGGCGCGCACGATGGCAGCCAGAAAGTCTGGATTGGCCTCCGAATGGCCCGGCATGAAACTGACGGCTTGCATGTGCCCCACTCCTGTTACACAACTTCACAACATATGCTGCAGTGTGGTTCAAACGGCTGCTTTATTCAAAGCCGTCTGGCGTGGTGGCGTGACCGCTTGTCTGTCAAAAAGGTGAAACAAACGTAAACGAAGCGCGAAAAAAAAGGCGCACCCGCTAAGGTGCGCCCGATCCAACGGACTTTTTTGGCCTTGGAAATATCGCGGTTTAGCGGATCACAGCAATGGTTTCGAGCTTGCCATCGCGAACGGTCTTCAGTGTCAAAGCGCCGTTTTTGACGTCGCCCTTTTCGTCAAACGAAATGGGGCCGGTCACGCCAGCGTGGCCAGTAGTTGCAGCCAACACAGGCAGGTATTTTGCTGGGTCAGAAGAGCCGGCCTTCACCATGGCAGCCACCATGATCTTCACGCTGTCATACACGTAGGGTGCATAGACTTGCACGTCGGCGTTGTACTTGGCTTTGAACTTGGTCTTGAATTCTTCCATGCCAACCTTGGCTTCGCCTTCTACGCCACCCGCTTCGGCGCAGACCACTTGGTCATTAGCAATGGCGTCACCGCCCAGCTTGACCAGCTCAGTGGAGCAAATGCCGTCGCCGCCCATGAACTTGGCTTTCAGGCCCAAAGCTTTCATTTGCTTGAGCATAGGGCCTGCAACCGCGTCCATACCGCCGAAGAACACGACGTCAGGCTTCTTGCCCTTGATGGTGGTGAGGATGGAGTTGAAATCGGTAGCCTTGTCGGTGGTGAACTCTTTGGCAACTACTTTGCCGCCAGCTGCTTCAACTGCTTTAGCAAACTCTTCTGCAACGCCTTGGCCGTACGCTGTGCGGTCGTCAATCACGGCGATGGACTTGCCCTTGAGGGTTTCAACAGCGTACTTGCCCAGTGTGCCACCCAGTTGGGTGTCATCAGCCACCACGCGGAAGGTGGTCTTGAAACCTTGGCGGGTGTATTTGGGGTTGGTAGCGGAGGGGGAAATTTGGGGGATGCCGGCATCGCTGTACAGCTTGGATGCGGGGATGGTGGTGCCAGAGTTCAGGTGGCCAATCACGCCAGCCACTTTGGCATCAACCAGCTTTTGCGCCACTGCGGTGCCTTGCTTGGGGTCGGCAGCGTCGTCTTCAGGCATGAGCTCCAAAGTAACTTTTTTGCCGTCAATCATGACGCCAGCTGCATTGAGTTCTTCAATGGCCATGCGGGCGCCGTTTTCGTTGTCTTTGCCCAAGTGGGCAATAGCGCCACTGGTGGGGCCAACGTGGCCGATTTTTACCACTGCATTGGCAGAAGCGGCTGGAGCCGATGCGGCTGGCGCTGGAGCGTCTTCTTTTTTACCGCAAGCTACGAGCAAGGCTGCGGCTGCCACTAAGGTCAAAGCACTTTTCATTTTCAGTTGCATAGAAACTCCATTCGAAGATTGATGTGGACAAAAAAAATTTTCAACCCCACACGATAGCGCATTTGCGGGGGTGAATTAATAGGGAAGCTACTAATTTTGCAAATAAATGCGTTATTAGAGCAAGCTTTGCGCAAACGCATTAATTGCATCAACTTGGGGCGGCAGCACGGTGTAGGGCAGGGCTTCGCGGTCCAGCAGGGCCACCAGGCCGCGGTCTACCGCGCGGGCCTGGTCTTCGTCCTGAAAGCGCCCGGTGTGGATGTATTTGCGGTCGCCCCGTGCCACCAAAATATTGGTGTTGTTGCACTGGTTGTGCCATTCCAAAATTTGGGTGCGTGTCTTGCCTATGTCACAAATGTTGTCCAGGTAGTTCTCGTTGTAGTACAGCACCTGGGGCAGTGAGCATTCGGTGATCAGGTACTGCACCTGGCCGTCCAGCAGGTTGATCATTTCGTACTGGCGCTGGGCGATGAAATACTGGTTTTTCAAGACCTCAAAGTTCTTTTGCCATACCAATGATTTGGCAAAGTCTGGTATCACTTCAACGGTCTTTTCGCGCAGCTTCAAAAACAGCACAATGGCGGAAGTGATGACGGATTTTTCGGCCCCGGGCCCGCCAATGACGTTGATCACCCGGGTGGGGTACAGCCGCATTTTGTTTTCCGGCAGGTGGTTTGCAACCGAGGTGTATTGGATCGCCATGGGTGAAATCCTGTTTGAATTGCGTAAAGCGCGTGGTGGGGTATCGTAGTTCGCATGGGCAGGGGATGCAAGCTGGCGCGTGTTACATCAATTCACCACACATTGACGATAGCTGTCTTAAACTGGTGCGCAATGTGCAGCAAATAAGAAAGGCAGGGTGCAGACATGGCACGGCGTATACCGATAAAAGCGGCGGTTGTGGCACTGGTTTTACAGGCGGCGTGCGTCGTTGCGGCCACTGCGCAGACAGGTGCCACCCAGGAGGCAGCCGCGCCTGAGGAAGCGCCAGCCACTGCCGCGCCAAGTGGTGGAATGAGCCTGACCCTGGTTGGGCAACGATCGTATGCCCCCGGTTTGGATGACAGCCAGTTTGGCTTCCGAACCGACCTTTTTGGAACCGTGCCATTGAACCCATGGGGCGGAATGGAGCATCAGCTGTATGCGCAGATACGCATGGGGCGGGGTGCAGGCCTTTCCAGCTTGCCCAACTTTGCCAAGACCAATGCCAGTGCATTTTCTACCGGCACCGGCGAGTGGATGGGCGTATTGGCCCAAGCGTGGTACCAGGCGAGTTTTGCGCTGCCGCATACCCTAACCGGCCCCGACGCCAAGCGCACCCTGGAGGTGACCTTTTGGCAAGATGGACCCCTTTGTATTCTTTGACCAAAACGCGGTTGCCGGTGACGAAACCCTGCAGTTTTTGAATCTGGCGTTTGTGCACAACCCCATGCTGGACGCGGGCGGCGATATAGGCGTGGACGCCACTGGCTTTGCGCCGGGGCTGCGGGTCGCATTGTTCAACGCGTCGGACGCATTGAACAGCTGGCGGCTCTCGCTGGGGCTTTTCGGCCCCAACAACACCAGCACCCCCATGGTCATGCTGCAGGCTGAGATGGCGCACGACTTTTTCTCGGGCTTTCCGGGCAATTACCGTGTTTACCTTTGGAACAATCCACAGGCCCTGCACTTTGACCCCGAGTTCTCCGGGCCCCAAAACCACAGTGGTTGGGGCCTTTCAATGGACCAGCGGGTGACGCAAGGGGTGACGGTTTTTGGGCGCTATGGGCAGCAGTCCGTAGGCCAGGTGCGCTTTGACCGTGCGTTGACCTTGGGTAGCGAACTGGGCGGCGCTATGTGGGGCCGAGTGGAAGATAGTTTGGGTGTGGGGCTGGGCTGGCTGCGCACCAGCGATGCCTACCGTGACTTTGCTGCCGCCAGCGGGGCTGGTTCTGTTGGTGCAATGGAGCGCATAACCGAGGTCTACTACCGGTTCAAGCTGGGCAAGCAGTTTGAGCTAACGCCCAGTTTTCAGTGGATAGCCAACCCTGGCGGCTCGCTGGGTAACCCCGACGTGCGGGTGCTGGGTATACGCAGCCAGTTCGTCTATTAAAGAAAGCCGCACGCTCCACCGCTGTGCGGATCGCTGCCCCCCCGAGGGGGCTCGCCCGCCTTGGGGCGGCCCGGCGGCGAGCGTTTGCCTATTGGTTCACCGCAATGCGGTGACCAACTACATGGCCTTGAAGAGGTGGCTGTAGAGGCGGCTGACGACAAATTTTTCGGAGTGACCACGCAGGCTGAGAAAGGTTTTTCCGGCTTCATCGCGCGTCACGGTGTCAATAGCCAGCGCGCGCACCACCGTGCCCCTGTGGATCTGCCAGAACACCGTGCTGTCAAGCTGCTCCTGCAGTTCTTTCAGCGGGGTGCGGATCAGGTATTCGCGCTCGGCGGTTAAGACCCGAACGTACTTGTCTGCCGCTTCAAAGCACAGCACCTCGTCAACGGGGACCATGCGGATGGTGCTGCCCGTGCTGGCCTGGATAACACGCAGGGGTGCTACCGCTGGGCCGCTTGCCGCACCCGACAAAAGGCCGCGCAACTGTCCCAAGGTCGCTTCAAAATTGATAGCGGCTTGTGCAGGTTTGGCGAGGGCTCGCTGCAGTTTTTCTATTGTCTTTTGCAGCCGGGCGGTTTGCACGGGTTTGAGCAGGTAGTCCACAGCCTGTGCTTCAAAGGCCTGCAAGGCGTATTCGTCATAGGCGGTGACAAATACCAGTGCCGGAAAGGCTGGGGCCCCTGCGGCGTGTATGGGCCATTGCTCGGCAAGTTCGGCGGCGGCTTCCAAGCCGCTCATGCCCGGCATGCGGATGTCAAAGAACAATACGTCGGGTTTCAGTGCCAGTGCTTGTTGCACCGCGGTGGCACCATCGCCCACCGTGGCCAACACGCGCAGGGCAGGCCATGCACGGGCCAGGTCTGCTTGCAGTGCCTGGGCCAAAAGGGGTTCGTCTTCCGCAATCAGCGCGGTGGGATGGGTTTCAAGTGACATGGTGCGGTTGTGAATCGGGCACTTCAACAATGGGCAGATACAAAAAAGTCGTTGTGCCATGGCCTGGCGTAGACGTTTGCACCACCCGCCCCTGGTCTGCGTAGGTAGCACTCAGGCGTTCGCGCACATGGGCCAATCCATAGCCTTCCGCCGCCGTTGCGGTGCTGTCAAAGCCCACACCGGTGTCGCTCACTTCCAGCATCAACTGCTGGTGTTCATAGCGCAATGCCCGCACGGTGATGGTGCCACCTTCTACTTTGGGTTCCAGACCATGTTTGATGCTGTTTTCAACCAATGGTTGCAGCAACAACGTAGGGATGCTGCAGTGGGCCAAATCCGGTGGCAAATCCAGCGTGTAGTGCATGCGCGGACCCATGCGCACGGCCATGAGTTCCAGGTAGTCTTGCAGACGGTCAAACTCTTGCTGCAAGGAGTGGCTGCTGGTGCGCGACGCGCCAAGCGTGGCACGCAGGTAGGCCACCATGCGATCCAGCATGGCTTGTGCGCGCTGTGGGTCGGTGCCGATGAGAACCCGCAAATTGGCCAGCGTGTTGAACAGCATGTGCGGCTCTAGCTGTGTCTCCAGCACTTTGAGGCGCGCTTCGGTCGCCAGGTGGGTCACCTCTCCGATTTTTTGTTCGAGGTAGTCGCCCTTGCGTGATGCGTAGAAATAGTAGGTGACGACGATGCCACTGACTGCAGATGTCAGTGCATACACCAGCAGTTGTTGGCCCGACGCCTGTGCCCAGGTAGAAGATCCAAACCACCAGTCAGCCAACAGCGTGCCCACGACATAGCCCAGCACGATGCCGCCCACGGGCAGAAGTGCGCCCCAAACGCCGCTGGGCCAGCCACTTTCATGCGCCGAAACGAACAGATGGCGCCCAAAGTCAATGAGCAACCAGCTCATGATGCCGATGCACAGTGTGTACACCAGTGGGTGTTCGTACGGGGTATCGGGCTGGTAAGCCAGCTTCAGCCCGGCAATGGCCAGGCAAAATGCCGTGGTTTGCAGTAGATGCCGAAGTTTGACGAGCCAGTTGATCCTCATGGCTCACCATGCGGGTCTTGTTGGCCGTACTGGCGTTGCAAACGTTCCCGTTCCTTTTGGACCATGCGTTCGCGCAGTTCACCATCGCACCCCAGTAACCAGACAGAAGCGCCGTGCAGCGCCACACCTAAGCCCCAGCCCACCAAGGGAAACACGGACCAGCTGCGGCTGCCAAACCCGTATTGCGACATGGCAAGCAACAGCAAGTTGACGCTGACATAGACCGTGGCGTGGATGAACCAGCCCAGCTTGGCACCTGCGCGCTTGCGTGCAAGCTGGTCAATTCTTTCGGCTGTCATGGGCGTGTGTGTGGTCATGGTCTGTGCAATTCTAGGTTGTCATGTTGGCACACGGAATGCGTGTGGAGTGGCCGGACTATGCCAGCACATGAGCTTGTACAGAACCGCTTTGCGACGAATTCCACCGGGGCAGGCGCGAAACCCCGGTGGAGCGGCGCGAAGCGCGGCCGCCCACGCTGGGCGCGGCAGGCCCGGACCTAGTAACGCACCAGCGCGCGGTAGACCAGTTTGGTGCTGCCTTCAGCGGGTACGCTGACCTTCCACACTGCGGTATTGCTGGTGTCTTTGGTATGCGGTTGGCTGGCGGAGAGGATTTGCCAGTCGCCGGGCATGGGTTCTTGCACGGTGACGGTGACCGGTTCTTTCTTGGCGTTTTTGAGCGTGACTTCGTACGCGCTTTCAAACACATAGTTGTATTTGCTGTTGCCGCTGAGTTTTTTAAAATCGGTTTGCTTCTTGTCGGCTGTCACGTCAAAGGCGTCACCCAGTTTCAGGCGTACGGTCTGGTTCTTGGGCGTGTGGTCGATGCGGTCTTCGCCAATGAACTGGGCGTTGCCGGCCTTGTCTTTCTTGTAAACGCGGATCACGCCTTTGGGTAGGGGCATGCCGAGCTGGGCGCTTTCTTTGTTGTCAAACTCGACAAACACGCCAACCTTCATCTTCTGGCCCAGTTCGCCATAGCTGCTTTGGTAGTAATAGTCATTGCCCTTGAGCAGCAGCTCTTTGCGCGCAGGAACGCTGGATGCAGACAGCAAGGACACCTGCTTGGTCTGGTTCTCGGCGATGGTGGTGGGGCGGGTCAGGGTGTAGAGGTGGTACTCAAACAAAGACTCTTCCACCATGTCCTTGCGCATCTCTTTCATGGGCGCGGCAGCCGCCGACCTGGCCAACATCTTGCTCTCTATGGCCGGTGCTACCTGGTTCACATCACCCGCGACCAGCTGCAACTTGGCATTGCGGTAGCTGGCACCGCTGGTATTGGTCAGGGTCACCCAGCCTGAAATGTCGAGCTTGTCGTCCGCAGCGTTGAGCTCCACTACGTAGTCAGCTTTCCAGGCCAGGCCGCCGGTCAGGTAGCTCAGTTCCAAGTCTTGTTGCTGTGCGCCGTTGTTGTCCAGCGCCATGACGAGCGTGGGGCGGTCGCGCAGGTTGGCGGGCACATCGCTGTAAATGATGCGCCCGGGGATGCCGGTCTCAATCCGCTCACCGATCTTGAGTACCACCCCGTTGTTGGCCGACAAGACCTGGGCTTGTTCGGTCGTTTCTGCGCCGGTGGCGGTATTGGTGCGGATGATATTCACGCTGCGGCCCACGTATTTTTCGAGCAGCTTTTGCGGTGTCAGCAAATCAAAGTCAAAGTTTTGCTCCAGCACGGACACGCTGCCGGGCGCGCTGGTGCTGCGCAAGAGTGCGGTCTCGGGCCGCATGCGGGCGCTGACATCGCGAAAGGCCAGTCTGGTCGCGCCGCGATTGAGCTGCACTTTGCGCTGGTCTTTGATGAGTGCTAGGTTCTCGTTGTAGATGGTGACCGCAACCTCTTGCTGGTCGGCCAGCGTGCTGCGCTGTTCATCCGTTTGTGCGCAGGTTGCAGCGGCAGCGAACAGGCAGAGTGTTGCAATGATGGTTGGGCGCAGGGTAGTTGGGAACATGAGTGTTTGTGGTTGGTGGAAGGTTCAACAGGCATTGAAATGGACGCTGCACTGTAGGGCATGGCCCATGGCAGCGCAACGGTCGAATTGTTACCGAGTGCACCCACGCCAAAATTGCTATCAAAACGAGAGCAATTTACGCAGATAATACGAGGGCTATAGCCACTTTTTTCATTGGAGTTTGCGTTGGATACTGTATTGCTGCTAAAAGCTGCTGCCATGGGGCTTGTCGAGGGGTTGACCGAGTTTTTGCCTATTTCCAGTACCGGTCACTTGATACTGGCCGGAGCCCTGCTGGGTTTTGACGATGACAAGGCCAAAGTGTTTGACATTGCAATCCAGACCGGCGCCATATTTGCAGTGATTTTGGTCTATTGGCACAAAATTCGCACCACCTTGCAAGAGCTGCCCACGCAGCGGCGTGCACAGCTGTTTTCCCTGAACGTATTGATTGGCTTTCTGCCCGCGGTTGTGCTGGGCTTGCTGTTTGGCAAGATTATCAAGGCGCACTTGTTCACGCCCGTGGTGGTGGCTACCACGTTCATTGTGGGCGGCTTCATCATCCTGTGGGCCGAGAAGCGCCAGGCCGCGGGTGGCAACGCCGTGCGGGTGGTGGATGCGGACGACATGACCTGGCAAGACGCCTTGAAAGTTGGCCTGGTGCAATGCCTGGCCATGATTCCAGGCACCAGCCGCAGTGGGGCAACCATCATTGGCGGCATGCTGTTGGGCTTGTCGCGCAAGGCGGCTACGGATTTTTCGTTTTACCTGGCTATCCCCACACTGATCGGTGCCGGTGGCTACAGCCTCTACAAAGAGCGTGCCTTGCTCAGCGTGGCCGATGTGCCCGTGTTTGCGGTGGGGCTGGTGGTGTCGTTTTTGAGTGCCTGGGTGTGCGTGCGGTGGTTGCTGCGCTTTATCGCAACCCACAGTTTTGTGGGCTTTGCCTACTACCGTATTGCCTTTGGAATTGTCGTACTGCTGACAGCATGGAGCGGTACGGTGCGCTGGGCAGCGTAGACTGCTGGTGGTGTCTGAGGGGTGGTTTATCCCTTGCCCATAGCAAGCACGCCATTGGTTTTGTCAGCCGCCGCATTGTGATCGGTAGCGCCCAGGGCCGCGACCGAGGTTGACGGTGCTGCCACGCGGTTGCCGTTGGCATCAAACTGCCGCATGGCCTGCAGCATATCGCTGGTTGCTGAATGCAGTGAGACCCCAGACGCGGCCGCTTTCAGTACGCCGTTGCCGTCGCCCGGGCTTGTCATGTCTACGCCCGCTCCGGATGGATTTTTCCCGAACGCGGCCAGCGCATCGACCATTTCATGCACGCCGGCCTGCAAAGCGGTTGGCTCCACAGACAATTGCGGTGTGGCGGGCGCGGCGGCTGCTGTGCTCTTGTGTTTGTCGGCAACAAACCAGACGTCGCCCATGGTGTACGAGGGCCCGTCCACGGTTGCAAAGCTCGACACCAGACCCACCGTATTGCCGTTGTCTTTGATGGATGTACTGGTTGGATTTAGCTGTAGGTCTGTAATGCCCAGATCGTGAAGCGTAAACAACTCGTCGATATCGGTCGTGCCGTTGGAGTTGTCATCGGTCCAGACTCTCAGGTCCGCGTAGTTGATGTCGGTGTTGGTGATCCAGCCATCGTGGTTACTGTCCAGATCGGCCAGTGCCGCAAAACCATTGCTTGCTTTTTCCCCATTGGACAGGGTGGTGGAATCACCAAACAATTCCGAGCCGTCGTTGATGATTCCGTCGTGGTTGCGGTCCAGTACCAGGAATCCGTCACCCGGGTCCGCCCAGCCGGTGGCGGTTTGTTCACCAGTGGCAAAGAGGTCAAAGTGCACACCCGAGGCAATGCTTTGTGACAAGACACCATCGTGGTCGAGGTCCAGTACCAAAGGTGTGCCAAAGTGCAGGGCCTGGAACTGGCCGACATTCATGGCGTTGGTTTGTGTGCCGGTAAGTGCTTCAACCTGGAACGGCGTCAACGCAAACACCTGGTCGGTGGACATGGCCACGATCTGATTGGTACTAAAGCCAGGTATGGCGGCAGTTGCCAATGCAGCAATATTGTTGGTGGCCAATGCAGTGACCTGGTCTGTGGTCAGTGCGGTCACTTGCGAAGAGCGCAGGCCGCCGTATTGATCCGTTGTCAACGCCATCAGTTGGTCTGTACTCAACACGGCGATGTCGCGGGTTTCAATGGCGCTGATTTGTTTGGTGGCCAGGGCGCCAATTTGATCGGTGGTCAGTGCGACGATGGCGTCCGTGCGCAAGGCAACGATGGCGGCGGTACTGAGTGATCCGATGTCACTGGTTTCAATGGCGGCAACCTGGTCAGTCGTCAGCGCCGCAACCTGGCTGGTCTTCAGTGCGCCAATTTGAATTGAGGTCAGGCCTGCAATTTGATCCGTTAGTAAGGCGGAGATGGCAGCAGTGTTCAGTGCCGCGACCGATGCGGTACTGAGTGCGCTCACGCCTGAACCCAATGCCACCACGTTGGCCGTGGTCAAAGCACCCATTTGGGCCGTGGAAAGAGCGGCAATTTGGGTCGTACCCATAGCCAGGAACTGGTCGGTGCTGAGCACGGCGATGTCACGGGTTTCAATCGCTGCAAACTGGCTCGAACTCAACGACTGAATTTGATCAGTCGTAATGGCAACAAATGCCGCCGTGTTCAACGCCACGATGGACGCGTTGGTCAATGCCGCAAAATCTGCCGTCTCCATCGCACTCACCTGGTGCGAGCCCAGCGCGGCGACTTGGCTCGTCTTGAGCGATGCCACCTGTCCGGTGGTTAGTGCCACCATCTGATCGGTAGTGATGGCCCCAATGGATTGGGTGCTCAGCGCGGCAATCTGCCCGGTGGTCAGTGCGGCCACCTGGTTCGTGTACATGGAGGCAATCTGCGCCGTGCTCAGTGCCGACATAGTCGACGTGGGTATCGCCGCAATAGCCGCTGCGGTGAAGCTGGTTAACGGCAGAGCACCCGAAACGGTCAGTGTCGCCAGTTGGGTGGATGTCAGTGCATTGATCTGGTTGGTGGACATGGCCCCCACTTGGACCGAGTTCAAGGCTGCAAGGTCGCGGGTTTCAATCGCTGCAATCTGATTGCTTGCCAGCGCCACCACCTGGTCGGTTGAGAGGGCTTTGAAAGCGGCCGTTGTCAGCGCTACGATAGACGCTGTGTTCAGCGCGGCGATATCCGCGGTTTCCAACGCCACAACTTGGTTCGTCGTGAGTGCGCCAATCTGGCTGGTCTTGAGTGCACCGATTTGGTCGGTGTTGAGCGCCACAATTTGGTCGGTTGTGAGTGCAGAAAGGCCTGCCGCACTGAGCGCGGCTACACCCATGGTGCCGATGGCGTCAACGCCTGCGGTACCCAAGGCGCGTACGCTGTTGGTGTTGAGTGCACCGATCTGTGCAGACCCGAGCGCACCGATCTGCGTGCTGTTGAGTGTTGCAACTTGTGCTGTGTTCAACACTGCAATATCCCGCGTCTCCAATGCGCCAATTTGCGCCAAGTTCAAGGCGGCGATTTGATCGGTCGTCAGCGCCGCAACGCCCAATGTGCTCAGGGCCACAATCTGTGCCGTATTCAGTGCAAGGACTTGGTCTGTCGCCAACGATGCAACCTGGCTGCTGCTCAAGGCCCCAATCGTTGTGATGGGCAATGCCGCAATAGCGGATGTGGTGAAGCTGGTCAGTGGCAATGCACCTGCAGTAAGCAATGCGCCCAGTTGTGAAGATGTCAGCGCGTTGATCTGGTCGGTCGACAACGCACCGGCTTGGGCTGTGCCCAGCACTGCAAGGTCGCGCGTTTCAATGGCGGCCACCTGCTGGGCGCCAAGCGCGGCGATCTGGTCCGTGGTGAGTGCCTTGACACCCGCCGTGGTCAAGGCAACCACTTGTCCGGTCGTCATCGCCGTAATTTGGTCAGTTCCCAAGGCTGCGATCTGTGCCGTACCCAGCGCGGCGATGGTCGCAGTGGAAAGCCCTGCGAAGGACGCCGGAGCCAGGTTGGCAATAGACAGAGCGCCACTATTGGTGAGCGCCGTCATTTGCGAAACCGATAGGGACGCTATTTGATCGGAGGTGAGCGCGCCGGTTTGGTCTGTGCTCAAGACCACAAGGTCGCGGGTTTCAATGGCTGCAATCTGGCTGGTGCCCATGGCCGCAACTTGCGCGGTCGTCAAGGCCACAAAGTCAGCTGTGTTGAGTGCCACGACTGCTGCCGTGTTCAGCGCTGCAAGTCCCGCGGTCCCAAGGGCCAAAACCTGGTCAGTCGATAGCGTGGCGGCCTGTGCAGCGGTCAGTGCGCCCACTTGGGTGGAAGACAGGCCGGCGATTTGGCTGGTGCCCAGCGCAGCAATGCTGGCCGTTGACAGGGCAGCAATACCAGCGGCAGGCAGTTGCGCGACGGAGAGTGCACCGGTTCCCGACAGCGTAGCCAATTGGGCAGTTGTCAATGCGCCAAGCTGCCCGGTTGACCATGCAGCGACCTGGGTGCTGGTCAAGGCCGCCAAATCACGTGTTTCAATGGCAGGAATCTGCCGGGTGGTAAGTGCCGCAAGTTGGCCAGTCGTCAGCGCGCTGACTGCTGCGGTGCTAAGCGCCACTATGGCAGCAGTGCTCAGCGCGGCCATATCAGCGGTTTCAATCGCAACAATTTGCGCGGTACTCATTGCGTCAATCTGGCCGGTCGTCAGTGCACTCGCTTGGGCTGTAGTCAGCGCTGCAATTTGGCTGGTGGAAAGCGCGGAAATACCGGCTGTGCCGAGTGCGGCGATGGCAGCGGTGCTCAGGCCACTGACCGCCGTGGTGCCCAGTGTTGCAATGGCACCGGTACCCAATGCGCCCATCTGCGCGGTACCCAGTGCGCCAATCTGGCTGCTGGTCATGGCTGCAAGCTGGGCCGACGACAGCACGGCAACGTCGCGCGACTCGATGGCCGCAACCTGTTTGGTGGTGAGTGCGCGAATCTGGTTGGTGGTGAGCGCCATGACCGCGCCCGTGCTCAGGGCGACGATTCCCGCAGTAGTGAGTGCCGCAATGTCAGCAGTTTCGATGGACGCAATCTGGCTGCTATTGAGCGCGGCAATCTGTCGGGTTGCCAAACCGGCAAATTGTTCAGTGCCCAGCGCGACGATTTGGTCGGTAGATAGTGATGCAATGGCATCAGTAGACAGCGCAGCAGTGGCCGCCGTGCTGAGCGCCGCAATGCCGCTAGTGCCCAGCGCAGCGATGTCATCAGTGCCTAATGCTGATACTTCGGCAGTAGTCAAGGCCTTGACTTGGGAACTGCCCAGCGAGGACACCTGATCGGTGGTCAATGCGTTGATTTGCGAAGTACCCAGTGCCGCTACGTCACGGGTCTCAAGCGCTGCCACTTGGTCTGTCAGCAGCACGCCAACGTCAGCAGTTTCAATGGAGCGGACTTGGCCCGTGGTCAGAGCAACAATTTGGTCTGTCGTCAGGGCCTGAATTTGGTCACTGTTGAGCCCTGCAATGGCGGCGGTGCTCAGGGCTGCAATGTCGGGCGATTCAAAAGCGGCAATCTGGGCTTTGGTAAGAACCGCGATCTGATCAGTGGTTAATGCGCTGACCTGTGACGTGGTTAATGCGGCAATGTCAGCCGTTGTCATGGCCGCAAGCTGCGCAGTGGTCAGTGCCGATGCTGCAGTGCTATTGGCGGCTGCTTGCGCGGTGGATGCGGCGGCTGCACTCGTATCCGATCCTGGCGCAGAATCGCGATCACGTTCTTTGACGTAAAGGCCAACTGCTGCAAGGACGAAAATAAATGCAAACACGATGTGACTGTGGTTGGATTGCCGGGCCAGACTTGCGCAAAACCGTCAGACTCCGGGGCTGCGCCAGCCGTTCTGAAATCATAGTAATGGCTTTATTGGATATCGTGCAAATATTGCCGGCGCTTGAGCCCCGAACAGCGATCTAGCGGGAATTTACCGGCTATTTCCGCGCTTTTGGGGTCATGTTGAGCAACGCAGCTTCAATGGCTGCAGCCGTGGCGCGGGGATTTTCCATCGGGAAAAGGTGGCTGCCGTCAAGCATCAGGATGCGACCCTGGGTGATGCGCTCCGTTGCCGCCATACCAAACTGGCGCATCTCTGTGGAGGCCAAACCCCCAATATATGACACCGGACATTTAATGGGATGGCGCGCCAGCAATTGCTCCAGATTGTCGGGCAGCGCGTTGTAGAACTGCGTTTCGATGTCGCGGTCAAAGCTCAGCACGCGCTTGCCGTCCACTTCATGCGTACCGTGCTCTACGTAATCCTGCAGCACAGCATCTTCCCATTTTGCAAAGGCCTTCTTGTGGCGAAAGTGGTCATATGCCGCCTGCACTGTGGGCCAGGTGTTGCGTCGGCGGCGGCTAATCGCACCGGGTGACAGTGAACCAAACATCTGGGTCGTTTTCATGACGCCCAAGGCCGTGGAACGCCACCCACCGATCACGGGCGAGTCAACCAACACGACCCCGCGCGTCAGCGCCGGGTTGCGGGCTGCCACCATCAGGCTCAGAAAGCCGCCCAGGGAATGGCCAGCCAGCCAAACGGGTTCGCCCAGTTGCTGGACCACGCCTTCCACGAAGTCCAACAATTCCTGTGCAATATGGGGCCAGTTGTTGCTAATGGGGTAGCGCGGGTTGTGGCCAAATTTTTCAACTGCTTTGACGCCCAAACCACGTGACCGCAATTCCTTGAACAGTACCCGGTAGGTACTGGCAGGGAAGCTGTTGGCGTGGGAGAAGACGATGTTCATTCAGTCGAATTAATCTTAATCAGCCCCGCAATCAAATGAGCTTTTCCTGTGGCGAGCCAATTTTTCGCAAGGGCATATTGCGGTTGGAGCCAACCAGTAGGGGCACATAGGTCTGCCCGCCGTTCCATTGTGGGTCTTCGATGCTGTCAAAGACTTCGCGCAGTTTTTGGCCCCAGTTGTCGTGCAGCATTTTGAAGTAGGGGTTGTGTTCGTCAATACAGACCACACGGTCGGTCTGGAACTGATCAACTTGGTACACCACCATGTCGAGCGGCAGGCCGACGGATAAGTTGGACTTGAGTGTGGAGTCCATGGAAACCAAGGCACACTTGGCGGCTTCGTCCAGTGGTGTGTAGGGCGTGATGACGCGGTCAAGCACGGGCTTGCCATATTTGGACTCGCCCACTTGGAAGTAGGGCGTCTCGGGCGTGGCTTCAATAAAGTTGCCAGCCGAATACACCTGAAAGAGGCGCATGCCTTCGCCTTGAATTTGTCCGCCAAAAATGAGCGATACATTGAAGTCCACCCCCGCTGCCTGCAGTGCAGCGCCATCGCGTTCCTGCACACGACGGATGGCAGAGCCCAACACGCGGGCCGCATCAAACATGCTTTTGGCGTTCCAAATGGTGATGCCTTCGTCGGTTTCGTGGTCCTTGAGTTTTTCAATCTGCAATATCTCGCGTACCGACTGCGAAATGCTGAGGTTGCCTGCCGACAACAGCACCATGAACCGGTCGCCTGGCTTCTCATAGACGATCATCTTGCGAAATGTGCTGATTTGGTCGAGTCCAGCGTTTGTGCGGGAGTCAGACAGGAACACCAATCCGGCGTTAAGTTTGATGGCGACGCAGTAGGTCATTGTGTGCGGAATAAGGGGAAACCCTAGAGTGTATAACGGAGTGCGGTGTGCGGCCAGTCGATAGGCGTGGACTCAAAAAATCAAAGGTGCTTCGCCAGAGCACTCTGTAATGCGCCTGACTGCTTGGTGGTCTGAATCGCACGCTCCATATTGGCCACGACCTGCGCAACGTTGGGCAGGCTTTTGCGCACGCCAATGCAAAAGTCGGCTTTGGGTAAAAAGCTCAGTGGCGTGTAGCGAATGCGGTCCGACAGGCCCAGCTTTTTGATTTTTAGTGGCGTGACCAAGTTTCCTTCTACTGCAGCGTCCAAGGTACCGAGTGCAATGCGGCGCACGACCGACTCTTCGTCATTTTCGATGTCCATCCTGTCGTATTCCAGGTATTCACGCGCGTAGCCGTTGCCACGGTAGGTTCCCTGGCGCAGGCCGCGCAGGTCTTCCAGACTGCGCACGGCCAAAGGGCGCGGGTCATCGATCCGGTGGAAGATTCCAAATTCGGCCTGAACCACGGGTGACTTGCAGAACTCGGCATATGCGCGGCGGGCTAGCGTGGGTACGGTACAAAACCCGTCCAGATCACCGCGCTCCACCATCAGCTGTGCACGTACCCATGGATATGCCGAATGTTCAAAGCCCACACCACAGGCGCGACCGACCAGATCAATGCAGTCAATCAAAGCGCCGCTGACGCTGCCGTCAGTGTTGCGCTGGCTCAGTGGGGCATATTTATCAAAATAGGCCATTCGTACCAATAGGTTTGACTCTTTGGCAGCGGACATGCCGCAAGCGAGGGTACCGGTCCAACCAATAAATGATCTTCTGCGCATGGGTTAAAGGTGTGTGGCGATCGTGACGTGGTCTATTGTGCCGTGGCGCTATGGATTCGGGTGCATGTGTCAGGGAAATTGATTGTGGAGAACGATGTTTCTCGCTCAGAGCAATTGTTTCATTGCTTCTTGGATAGGTGGGGCCAGCAAGGCCGTCAAGGCTGGGTTGTCGCTCGTTTGCGTGATGGCCCACGTTGCACGTAAAAAGGCCCGCGTATTGTGCAGCTGGGCCAAACCAGCTTGGGAGTTGAACGCATCCCACCAGGATTTGAGCGGTTTGGGGGCAGCAATGTCTGCGAAGAAGCTGTGCCAATAGTCCGCGTTTAACAAGCCACGGCTTGCCGCATGGACAACGGCGCGTGCAAGTCTGTCACTTTCGCCAAAGATGTACGAGTGCGATTGGCCGGGCACGATTTGCGCTCGTGCTGCCTGCACAATTTGACTGAGTTGGTCGGCGGATGTGGATGGATCAAGCGCCAGTTCCACCAGCAAGTCTGCCCCATGGGCCACACCATGGCGCCAGCCTTCGGCGTCGCTGAACCCACGGTAGTCCGTTACGCCACGCACAAAGCGTGTGGCGGCATTGAGCAACTGGGCGTGTTCGTCGGCGTTCAAAAAGCGCTGGAGCCTGTTGGCACGCGCAACTTCTGCCAGCGTTAAAACTGCAAATGGCTGGCCAAATCCTTCGGGGTCTACCGGTGATTGCATCGCTGCAAGCAACACCTGGTACAGCTGATGTTGCGTTACAGGTGTCAAGAGCTTGCCCTGCAGCATTGCGGCGAGGCCCTCATAGCCCAGGCCGTCGCGCAAGGCTGGGTTGGGGTGGGGCAGGCAGGCGCACAGGGCCAGCGCCAGTGCCTGTTGCTCGGTGCTGTCGGCCAATACCCAATGGTCGGACTTCAATTGCTCCAACCGGGCGAGCGGGAACGCCGCTGGTGGGCATTGCGCCTGAGCGATCGCACCACTTGCACAGGCAAGGGTCAGCAAGGCAGTTAACACGCGAGGTAAAGTATTTTTTTTCATAGAGAATTTCTTGCTCAGACCGTTGGTGTGGCCGCATCGGCAAAAGCATTGATGATCAGCGGCGACGGCTAGTAGCAGTTGCCTCCCTTCTCATTGGCGGGTACGTTCATCCGGCCACTCCTATTTGCTGCGCCTACTTGTCGGTATTGCTGTGATCGAAGCTCTCCGTTGGGAGCCGGCAGGCAGACTGGAGTTTTGGATTCGATTCGCTGCATTTCTGCCAAGCGATAAATTCGTCGATTTTTGATACCAGTCGTTCGCTTTGGCAGTTCAGAGCCCACACGTAGGGCCAAGATCCTCCGCCACTGTTTTTGTTTGCTTCAGCGCAAAATTTCAAAGTCGAAGCGGCAAATCGGTGCAAGTCAAAACTGGCCTTTGACTTACCCGTTTGCCCTTTGCTGAGAGCGGAGTCTAGCAGGCCCTTCAGTACGCGAATTGTCTGGGCGTTGTTGATCCGTAGGGCGGCGCTGGAACCGAATCCTGACCCTGAATCTCCTGGATTCTCGCGATCATTGTTCCACGCGAACGCTTCCAATAAGGGTTTGCTTTCACCGTTGCCAAATAGACGTACATCTAGTGTTCCGCCCTCTTGGAAGTGGCCAGAGACCACAATTTCAGCCATGAGCTTTTTACCACTTATGCCGCCACACAGGTCACGGAGGTAGCTTTTTGAAGCCGTGAGGTCGAGCTGCAATGTATATGTGTTGAATCGATCGCCATCCTGACGAGGTGTGACTGAGCGGCTTGTGACTTCGTAGGCAAAGTCACCGCAATCAGGAATGCTCAGTGCAGTTTCATCCATGCGGACATTTTGTCCGGTGTAGGACTCATAGCTTGCGCGGGAGATGGTCCAAGTTCCGCACTGGGGGCATTCCATTTGTCCCGAGTCTGGCTTTGACTTGTCGTTAACCGTCGGCGAGAAAGTCGTAGCGCCAGACTTCTCTGCCGTGAGTGACACCAGCTTGGTCTTCTGCTCCAGATGCCGCATATTGAGCCGCAATATGTCGGGCTGGTTAGCGTGCTGTATGCGATCAATGGAAGCAACCAAAGTGCGAGCGCTTTCTCTAGGGCATATGTTGAATACCGTATCGTCGTTGGCCAGTAGCTCATACCGCGCTTGGGCATTTTCAGGAGTTGCAACCTCGGCATTTGGCGATTTGTACTTTCGAGACAGGAAGTGGAAATATTCTCCGCATCCATCGATGTAGATGGATTCTCGATCTATGCGAATTTTCTGACCTGCGAGATTTTTGGGGCTTGAGTTCGTAACGATCCAAATGCCACAGAACGCGCAATTGCCGTCGTCGTCAGTGGGTACCGTTGTGGTTGGAGTGCCCGGTTTGTTGTTTGGAATTTCTGCGAAGGTGGTCGTGGTGGTACAGAGCAGTAAGAGTAGTTGTACAAAGAATCTTTTCAGAAATTCAATGAGAGGAATCCATTTAAAGTAGAACATCACGAGCTCCCGACCAAAGCTTTCAATTGATACAGCGCCTCGAGCGCCTCCCGTGGGCTCATTGCATCAGGGTTTATGGCTGCAAGCCTCGTATCCAGTGCAGAAGCAGCTACTGTTTCTGTAGCGGGTGCAGCCGCAAACAAGTCCACTTGTGCGCGTGACTCGGATGCTTGAAGCTCCAGGGCTTGCAGCGTGTGGCGGGCCTGGTTGAGCACCGCTGCGGGCATGCCCGCCAGCCGCGCAACCTGCACGCCGTAGCTCTTGCTTGCTGGGCCGCTCTGGATCTCGTGCAGAAACACAATGTCGCGGCCCGACTCGGTGGCGCTCACGTGCACATTGAGCGCGCCGTGGTGGGTGGCGGGGAACTCCGTGAGTTCAAAGTAGTGCGTGGCAAACAGGGTGAAGGATTGGGTCTTGTCGTGCAACTGTGTGGCAATCGCACTGGCAAGGGCCAGGCCGTCAAAGGTAGAAGTGCCCCGGCCAATTTCGTCCATCAAGACCAGTGAATTGGGCGACGCGGCATGCAAGATTTGCGCGGCCTCGGTCATCTCCAGCATGAAAGTGGACTGGGCATTGGCCAGGTCATCGGCAGCACCAATGCGGGTATGGATGGCGTCAATCGGCCCCAGGCGGCAGGCGCTGGCTGGCACGTAGCTGCCGATGGATGCAAGCAGCACGATGAGTGCGACTTGGCGCATATAGGTGGACTTGCCCCCCATATTCGGGCCCGTGATGATCTGCATGCGCTGTTTGGGCCCCAGGCGCGTGTCGTTGGCGATGAAGTTTCCGCTGCTTAATTCCGCCAGTCGCGCCTGCACCACTGGGTGGCGGCCTTGTGTGATATCAATGCACGGCTCCACCGCAAACTGTGGCGCGCACCAGCCCAGCGTGAGTGAACGTTCGGCCAACGTGCACAGCGCATCCAGCGCCGCCAGTGCACGTGCGGTGCGGGTCAGTAGCGGGATAGAAGCCTGCAGCCGGTCCAGCACCTGTTCAAAGAGCCATTTCTCGCGGGCCAGTGCGCGCTCCTGGGCGCTCAGGGCTTTGTCCTCAAACGCTTTGAGCTCGGGGGTGATGAAACGCTCGGCGTTTTTCAGCGTCTGGCGGCGTCGGTAGTCGTCAGGCACCTTGTCGGCCTGGCCCTGGGTCACTTCAATGTAAAAGCCGTGGACCTTGTTGTACTGGACCCGCAGGTTGGCAATGCCGGTGCGGGCGCGCTCGCGGCTCTCCAAGTCCAGCAAAAAGTCATCGCAATTGGTCTGGATGGCGCGCAGCTCGTCCAGCTCGGCATCAAAGCCGGTGGCAATGACACCGCCATCGCGTACCAGCGCAGCGGGCTCGGCGTCTATGGCCTGCAGCAGCAAAGCAGCGCAGTCGGCCGGAGGAAGCAGGTCGTGCGCAATGTTCGCTAGCAAACCCCCAGGAAGGTGATTGGGCTGGGAATTCTGCGCAGGTAAAGGAGGAGCCCGCATAGCGGGCGGAGGACACGGAGCAGAGTCCTCAGCCAAATAACCTTCCAGCCCTCGTAGAACATGCGCAAGCTGCTCCGTTTTTTGTAGCGTATTGACCAATGCAACCAGCTCACGTGGTCGCACCTGACGCAGTGCTGTCCGGGCCGTGATGCGTTCTACGTCGGCACTGCCCTTGAGTTGCAGCCGCAGACCTTGCCACAGCGCCAACGACGATGACTGCATCGTGCTACTGCGCAAAGTCGCAATCGCATCCAGCCTGGCTTGCGCCTGCGCGCGGTCACGCCGGGGTGTCAGCAGCCAGCTCTTGAGCAGCCGGCTGCCCATGCCGGTCATGCAGGTGTCCACGAGCGAGAACAGTGTGGGCGAATCTTCACCGCGCAGGGTCTGTACCAGCTCCAGGTTGCGCCGCGTGGTGGGTGGCAGATCGATCTGTTCGCCATCACGCTCGACTTGTACCGCACTGATATGCGTCAACGCGCGGCCCTGCGTGTGCTCGGCGTACCCCAAAAGCGCCGCACAGGCCGCGTGGGCCAGCGGCAGGTCTTGTGCATTCCAGCTGGTCAGGCTGGCGGCTTGCAGGGCTTCCAGCAACTTGCGTTGGCCCAATGCGCTATCAAACTGCCACTCTGGCCGGGCCGTGGTGTACAGCGCGGTGGCACCACTGGTGCCCGCGCGCAATCGTTTGAGGCGGTCTTCAAACGCGTGGGTAACGCCCGCACTGTAGGCCAGCTCACTGGGGTTGACCCGTGCGATCCATTCGGACACTGCATCAGGCGCACACTCGGTCACGTGCACCACGCCCCGGGTGACACTGAGCCAGGCCAAGCCACACAGGTTTCGTGGGCCCTGGTGCACGGCCATGAGCACCGACTCCGACTTCTCGCTGAGCAGCTCGGCATCGACCAAGGTGCCGGGGGTGACGATGCGTACCACCTTGCGCTCAACCGGCCCCTTGCCGGTGACCTCGCCCACCTGTTCACAGATGGCGACGGACTCGCCATGGCGGATGAGTTTGGCCAGGTAGCCTTCCATGGCGTGGAACGGCACCCCCGCCATCACAACGGGTGCACCTGCCGATTGGCCGCGCTGGGTCAGCGTGATGTCCAACAGGCGCGCCGCCCGCTCGGCATCGGCATAGAACATTTCGTAAAAGTCCCCCATGCGGTAAAAAAGCAAGGTGTCGGGGTATTCCGCCTTCAGGCCAAGGTACTGGGCCATCATGGGCGTATGGGCGGAATGTGCCTTTTCAGCGGGAATCGTCATTTTTTCTATCAATCTGCATGTGCGCCAAGGTGTTGGTCTGAATGCTGGGGTACTCCATTGTCAATGAGTCTACCTCCCGAGATTCGCCCCGGGCTCTTGGGGCGTCTTTGGTGCAGCGCATGCTGACAAACTCGCCCGAAAGTGATATGGCGCAAAGTCGGTGTGTGTTACTGCGATAACAATGGGAATGATGAAGCCCATTCAATCCCATTTCACCCTGCTCGATGCAGCCACCAAGTATTTGTTCTTCACAGGTAAGGGTGGAGTCGGAAAAACTTCGGTGTCCAGCGCGGTTGCTATCGCACTGGCGGATGCGGGGAAGACGGTTTTGCTGGTCAGTACGGATGCCGCATCCAATTTGGATGAAATGTTGGGTATTGAACTGCGCAATCACCCTGTCGCGGTGCCGGGTGTGCCGGGTTTGTCGGTTTTGAATATTGACCCGGATGTGGCAGCACAGAGCTATCGCGCCCGCGTAGTCACCCAAATGGGGCAAATGGCCAGCGAAGAAGCGGTCGCAACCGTTGTCGAACAGCTCTCGGGGGCCTGCACCACGGAAATTGCTACGTTCGACGAGTTTGCCAGTTTGCTCTCGCACCGCGGCGCGGCCTATGACCATGTCGTTTTCGATACGGCACCGACCGGTCATACCCTGCGGCTGCTAAGTCTTCCTAAAGCATGGAGCGGATTCTTAGAGGGAAATGATCGCGGGGCATCCTGCCTTGGTCCGCACTCGGGTCTCAAGATGCAAGAGCGCCTTTTTAACCAAGTGCTGGCGTCGTTAAACGATGCAGCGCTGACCAGTATTGTGCTGGTGGTGCGGGCGGATGCGGGCGCGCTCCAGGAAGCCGCGCGGACTTCTGACGAACTTAGGGCGCTCGGTTTATCCAACCAGCGACTGGTTGTGAACGCAGTATTTCAGGCCAGCGACCCCGATGACCCGATTGCTGCGGCTATCGAGGCGCTGGGCCAGAAGGCGATGGACGAGATGCCAGCGCAACTGCGGGGCATGGCCATCGACACCATTCCACTCAAGGCCGTGGATTCCGTAGGTCTACCGGCGCTGCGGGGCCTGCTGCGGCTAGATGTGACGAAACTGGAACCGGCCATGGTTGAAGCAGCGCCATCGGCGCACTACAGGCTTTCTGCGTTAGTCGAAGAGCTTGCGGCGAGTGGGCACGGGCTCATCATGGTGATGGGCAAGGGCGGCGTGGGTAAAACCACCATCGCCGTTGCCATTGCATTGGGTTTGGTCAAAAGCGGCAAGTCTGTGCACCTGAGTACCACGGACCCCGCTGCCCATGTTGCGGTGACGCTCAATGGGGATGTTCCGGGTCTTACGGTTGGGCGCATTGATCCAAAGGCCGAGACTCGGGCATACGTGGACAAGGTTATGGCGGCCAAATCACCAGGCTTGACCCAGGCTGAGAAGGACTTGCTGCTGGAAGACCTGCGATCACCTTGTACCGAAGAGGTTGCGGTTTTCCATGCCTTTTCCCACGTCGTCGCACAAGCCCGAAGTGCGTTCGTCGTGCTCGATACTGCGCCCACGGGCCACTCACTGCTGCTGATGGATGCAACAGGGGCCTACCACCGCCAGATTGTTCACGCTTTCGAAGGCAACGGCGCCAGAATTGTGACCCCATTAATGCGACTGCAAGATGCCCAGTACACCAAGATCATCTTGGTAACCCTGCCAGAGGCGACGCCGGTATCGCAAGCCATTGCATTGCAAGATGACCTGCGCCGCGCCAAGATCGAGCCTTTTGCATGGGTTGTCAATAAGGCCCTGCTAGCCACCGGGACCCATGACCCCCTGCTGCGGGCGCGCATGGAGGGGGAGCAACGACAGCTTGACCGGGTGAGCCAAAACACAGGCCATGCAACGGCTCTGGTGCCGTGGCTTGCGAAGCCGCCGATTGGGGTGGCTGCCATACAAGCACTGCTAGTCGCCTGACACCGGCCAAGCGCTTGCCGCCTGCGGCTGGCTGCAGCCAGCAGGCTGACTGGGGATTATCTGGGTGCAGCCCTAGATAAAACGGTGCTACGCTAGGGACAGTTGGATGTCGTTTTCGCAGTACAGCGGCGACCCCTAGCAGGAGCGGCCTTTGAACCCCACATTACTCATTGTTGACGACAGCAGCGTATCCAGGATGATGATCCGAGGGCGTGTAAACAGTTTGCAACCCGACTGGCGCGTGATAGAGGCTGCCACTGGCGATGAGGCCATAGCGCTAGTCGTTAGCGAAAGCCCAGACTATTTGACGATGGACGTCAACATGCCGGGCATGAGTGGCTTTGAGGCCGTGGAGCGCATCCGCCAAGTCAATCAAACGGTCAGAATTGCAATTTTGACGGCCAATATCCAGTCCAGCAGTCGCGAACGTGCGGAGCAGTTGGGCGTGTGCTTTGTACAAAAGCCGGCAACGCTGGCCGCCGTGCAGTTGGCCATTGACTATTTTGTGGCGGCTGCATGAAGCTCAACGCGATGGCGCTTGACGCGCTGACGGAAGTCTTCAACCACGGCGTCGGGCAGGCGGCGCTGGCCCTGAGCGAATTGGCTGGAGAGGAAGTCCAGCTGAGCGTGCCCATGGTTGAAGAACTGTCCAAGCAGGAAATTTCGAACAAACTCAATGCGCGCGGTGCCAATCGTATCTGCGCGGTGCGGCAAGGATTCACCGGTGTTGTGAATACCGAAGCGGTGTTGATGTTCCCGGTGGACCAAAGCTTGCGCTTGGTTCAATTGATGGTGGGCGACAATTTTCCACTGGCTCAACTCAGTGAAATGGAACAAGAGTCTTTGGCTGAAATCGGCAATATTGTGCTCAATTCGGTTGTATCGAGCGTGGCCGACCTGTTGCATATAGAGTTTGAGGGTAGTTTGCCGCAGGTTGAACTGGGGCAGGTTTCCGAGGTGCTGCATACTGAGAGGGGTTTGGGTGATCTGATTCTCAGCCTTCAAATCAACTTTGAAATCGCGTCGCGTGAGATACAGGGCTACTTGATCTTTTTACTGGACGTTGCATCGAGCGATATGCTGGAGTCAAAAATAGCGGCGTTTGTCGAGTCCGTGTCATGACAGAGGGTCTATTGCCGGATGCACCAGATGCCCGGCTGCCTGTGTGGCTGGATTGGATGCTCTCCAACACACAAGCCGGCCTGATGTTGCTGGATGCGCAACTGCAAATCGTATTTGCGAACAAATGGTTCTTGCTGCGCGCCAGAATGAATGCGGAAGAGTTGACCGGCGTGGCGCTCATGGAAGCGTTTCCGGTCCTGAAGGGGGGACACTTTGAGCGTGCCCTGGTCACCGCAGTGCGCACGGGCTTTCCCGCCTTGCTATCCCAAACCTTGCATCCTGCGCCTTTCCCGCTATATGCACCGGCTGGCATGCGGACCCATGACATGGTGATACGCCAATCGATTCACATTGTGCCAATGGGGCCTATCGATGCCACCCTGGCCGGACAGCGGTTTACGCTGATTCAGGTAGCAGATGTTTCCCCTACGGTAGCCCGCGAGCGCCTGTTGAAAGCGCGCGCGGACCACATGAGCGAATTGGTGCATATCGATGCATTGACTGGCATTGGCAATCGCCGGTATTTTGATGAATCCATGGCAGCAGAATTGCGTGCCGCCAGTCGCAGTGGTGCGTGGTTGTCACTGATCATGTTGGACGTGGACCGCTTCAAGCAGTTCAACGATTTGTACGGGCATCCAGCCGGTGACCGCTGCCTGCGCGCACTCGCAGATGTTCTTAAGCAGGTGTGCCGCAGACCCCGCGATCTGGTTGCACGGTACGGCGGTGAGGAGTTGGCAGTGATCTTGCCCGAAACCCATGCCGCTGGCGCCATTCAAGTAGCGCGTGACATTCAACAGTTGTTGCGTGCCCGCAATTTGGTCCATGCTGACAATTTGGGGCGTTCCGTTGTGACGCTCAGTGCCGGCATATGCGCGGTTCAGCCATCGCCCAGTGATACCGCAGAGAGTCTGGTTTCGCGCGCCGATCAGGCGCTCTATGCCGCAAAGAGTGACGGTCGCGATCGGGTGTTCTGGTTTGACACCGCGCACAAAAAAGTTGTTGCTGCTTGACGAAGGCACTGGCGTGGACTCCCTTTACCAAGCAATATTTATGGGGAGTCCCGAAGCGATTGCGGTGACGCGTGCGCGTGACAACATCATCGTGGAGGTCAACCACGAGTGGCTCCGCCTGACGGGCTTTACCCGGGAACAAGTCGTGGGGCACACAGCAGTCGACATTGGACACTGGCCTGATCCCCAGGTGCGGCAAGAGATGTTGCTACGCCTCAATACAACAGGGCGCGTCCGTGAAACCGATTTTGAACTCGTCCTGGCCAGTGGTGTTCGGCGATTGATGTGCTTGAACGCGGTGCTGGTAGAGGCACAAGAAGAGTCGCACATTCTGCTGTACTTGCGCGATGTGACGGCACAGCGGCAGGCGGAATCCGCTGCAATGGCCAACGAGCACGCGCTGGTACACGCCAACGAATGGTTGAGCAGCCAGGTCATGCTGCACGCCATGATGGAATCAGTGGCCAAGGTCGGCCATTGGGCAGTTTACCCAGGTGACCCCATGGTGCACTTGTCGCCCGGGTATTGCGATATTGGTCATTTCAAAAATATGCAGGTGGCGCCCATTGGGGACCATATTCGCGATGTGCTCGAAGAAGACTTACCTCTTTTCAAGCGCGCACTCAAGCGCATGGATGGCGAGATCATTGAATACCGCTGGCGTAGGAGCGATGGCGCGATTTTGTGGCTGCGCTCACGCATTTGCCGGCATATTGAAAACTCGGTCGTGAAAGCCGAGTTTGGCATCGTACAAGACATCACCAGTGAACGCGCTGCGTTGGAGGCTGCTGCCAAACAATTGGCTACCGCCAAGCAAAGTGAAACCCGCTTTCGCAGTCTGACGGAATTGAGTTCAGATTGGTACTGGGAGCAGGATGCGAACTTTCGGTTTGTCAGGGTCGACGGTGATTTTGACCTGGTCCGCACACTTCCATCGGAGTCCTATATCGGCAAAACCCGTTGGGATTCCGGTACCAGCGGTGTGACGCCCGAGCAATGGGCAGCACACCGTGCCGCGCTGGAGGCACATGAGGTTTTCCAGGATTTTCAGTTGTACCGCACCCGCAAGGATGGGTCCAAGATCTGGGTGTCCATCAGCGGAGCGCCCATATTCGATGCCAACGGTGTGTTCACAGGCTACCGTGGGACTGGTCGAGACATCAGTGCCAAGAAAGAAGCTGAGGCCGAGATTGAGCGCCTTGCTTTTTATGATGCACTCACGGGCTTGCCCAATCGGCGCATGTTGATCGACCGTTTGACTCTGGCGGTGGTGGCAAGCGGTCGCAATGCAAGCTATGGGGCGTTGCTGTTTATTGATTTGGACAATTTCAAGGTCCTTAATGACACCCGTGGTCACCACATGGGCGATGAACTTTTGAAGCAGGTTGCCTTCAGACTGACGCAGTGTGTACGCGCGGTAGATACCGTGGCTCGCCTTGGCGGCGATGAGTTTGTTGTCATGCTGGAGTCACTGTGTGCCACAGAGTTGGAATCGGCGGCACAGGCAGAGTCCGTGGGTAAGAAGATCTTGAATGCGCTCAACCAGCGTTTCGAATTGGGTGGACAGGAGCACCACAGTTCACCCAGTATTGGCGTCACACTGTTCTTTGACCGTCAGCAGAGTGTTGACGAGTTGCTACAGCGGGCCGATTTGGCGATGTACCAGTCCAAGGCAGCTGGGCGTAACACGCTGCGATTTTTTGATCCAGTGATGCAGGCGGCAGCCAGCGCCCGTGCGGCCCTGGAAATCGATTTGCGGCATGCCCTGGCGCGCCAGGAGTTCATGCTGTTCTACCAACCCGTGGTGGATGACATGGGTGCGATTACCGGCTATGAGGCCTTGCTGCGCTGGTCTCACCCTGCACGTGGCCTGGTATCACCGTCTGAATTTATTCCCGTTGCGGAGCAGGCTGGTTTGATCATTCCGCTGGGGCAATGGGTGTTGCGGGCGGCTTGTGCGCAATTGGTGATCTGGAGTGGCAGTGCAGCCACGCGTCGATTGTCATTGGCGGTGAACGTGAGCGCACGGCAGTTTCGGCATCCCGACTTCACTGCGCAACTTCTCGACTTGTTGCGGGTGAGTGGTGCGAACCCCTACCGTTTGAAGCTGGAGTTGACGGAGAGCATGTTGTTGAATGACATCGAAGACGTCATCGCAAAAATGGGTGAATTGCGCTCCATCGGCGTGAACTTTGCGCTGGACGACTTTGGCACGGGTTACTCGTCACTGTCCTATCTCAAGCGCTTGCCCCTGGACCAGTTGAAGATTGATCAGTCGTTTGTACGTGATGTCTTGACCGACCCGAATGATGCGGCAATCGCGCGCACCATTTTGAGTTTGGCACGTAGCCTGGATTTGAGCGTGGTAGCCGAGGGTGTGGAAACCGCTGGCCAGCGGGATTTTTTGCTGAACTGCGGCTGCAAAGCTTTTCAGGGCTATTACTTCGGACGCCCGCTGGCGATCGAACAATTGGCACTGCCAAGTGCGTAATCAAGTGCTTGGCCGCGAGCGCGACCGGCCGATCACGGCACAGGGTTAGTTGGTCTCGTCAGACTCGGGTAATTCGGCGGCTTGGTCTTGCTGGTCACCAGTCGACGCGTCCACATCTTGGGTTGTTGCTGCGTGACGCCGTTGCCGCAAGTCTGCCTTTTCACCAGCGCTGGCAAACTTGCTGTACTTACCCAGGATGGGGATCAATTGGCCATAGATGCGTGGGTTGCCTGCCAGGCATTCCTGTTGGTCCAAAAAGTCCGCTTCGCCAGTGAAGTTACCGACTAGACCACCGGCTTCAGTGACCAGCAAAGAGCCCGCAGCCACGTCCCATGGTTGCAGTCCAGTTTCGAAAAAACCTTCGGTGTAACCCGCGGCCACATAGGCCAGATCAAGCGCGGCAGCACCTGGGCGGCGCAGGCCGGCGCTGCGCTTCATCACGTCACCCATCATGGCCAGGTAGTTGGCGAAGTTGTCACCTGGACGAAACGGAAAGCCGGTGGATAAGAGGGCGTCCTTGAGGTGGATGCGCTTGGACACGCGCAGGCGGCGGTCGTTGAGAAACGCACCGCGCCCTTTGGTAGCAGTGAAGAGGTCGTTGCGCGTGGGGTCATACACCACAGCTTGTTCAACTTTCCCTTTGACTGCCAAGGCAATGCTGACGCAGTAGACGGGCAGGCCATGGATGAAATTGGTGGTGCCGTCCAGTGGGTCGATGATCCAGACAAATTCGGAGTCTTGGGCACCGTGTTCGCGGCCAGACTCTTCGGCCCAAATGCCATGGCCAGGGTAGGCGGTGAGCAGGGTTTCTATGATGGCTTGCTCTGCAGCGTGGTCCACTTCCGTGACGAAATCGTTGGCTTTCTTTTGCGACACGCGCACGGATTCGATATCCAGCGCTGCGCGGTTGATGATGGATCCGGCTGCGCGTGCGGCTTTGACAGCCACGTTGATCATGGGGTGCAGATTGGGCGACATAGATTGTTTTGGATAAGAACGGGCAATCCGCCCGGCGATGCAGGCGGCGACAATAGGCGTATTTTAAGGCCTCGCGGCAATGCGAGCACTTTTTTCTGGCTCTCCACCGACCATGCATACCCGATTTATTCTGCTCCAGACCAGCCACGCCGGCAACGTGGGCGCAGCGGCCCGCGCCATGAAGACCATGGGTTTTGACGACCTCGTGCTGGTGGCGCCACGCTGGGCCAACGTGTTACGCCGTGAAGAAACCATCCAGCGGGCCAGTGGCGCACTGGACGTGCTGGAGAAGTGCCGTATTGTGGAGACGCTCGACGAGGCGCTGGACGGTATGACCCATTTGTGCGCCACAGCGATGACGCCACGAGACTTCGGTCCGCCCACGACCACACCCCGTGAACACTTTGAATTGCTATTAAAAAGTGAGCACACTAAGCAGGATATACGAGGGCTAATGGGCGATTTTATTGATACGTCTGAGTCTTCAGTGGTCCGCTCAGAAGCCGACCTGGTCCCGCAGGGGCAGGGCGTGCAGCAGGGCGTGGGCTTCCTGTTTGGCTCCGAGCGATTTGGCATGCGCAATGAAGATGTTTACCGTTGCCATGTCTGTCTCAGTATTCCTAGTAATCCAAAATTTGGCTCGCTAAATATTGGCGCGGCGTTGCAAGTCATTGCCTACGAATGGCGGCTGGCATTGGGTGGCTTTGCCGTGGCTGAGGATGCGGGCTTGTCGCAGAATGGCGGTTCGGTGTCCCTGCCGGCGGGCGCGCCAGCTGGCGTCCGGGCGGACGCTGCCCAAGTGACCGGTATGCTGTCCCACTTGGAGCAATCTTTGGTTGCGCTGGGCTTTCTGGACCCCGCAGCGCCCAAGAAGCTGATGCCGCGTCTGAACCAGTTGTTCAACCGCGCAGACGTCACGCAGGAAGAGATCCATATCCTCAGGGGCATTGCCAAAGCCATCCTGCAGAAGTGTGCCGTCGCCGGGCCGCCCCAAGACGGCTAGCGCCCCTTGGGGGGGCAGCGCAGTACGCGCAGCGACAAGCGTGTGGGCTTGTTTAACGGGTAGACTAGCACGCATGTTTTCTCGTCTACGCTCCGACATCCAATGCATTCTTGATCGCGATCCGGCCGCGCGCACCACGTGGGAAGTGCTGACCTGCTACCCAGGCTTGCATGCGCTGGTGTTGCACCGCCGTGCCCACTGGTGCTGGACCCATGGTCTGAAGTGGTTGGGGCGGTTTATCTCGCATGTATCGCGTGGTTTGACCGGCATTGAAATCCATCCCGGCGCCGTTATTGGTGAGCGGGTGTTTTTTGACCACGCTATGGGGGTGGTGGTGGGTGAGACTGCGGAGATTGGCGACGGGTGCACTATCTACCAGGGCGTGACACTCGGTGGAACATCGCTCTACAAAGGCGTCAAACGCCACCCTACACTAGGCAAGGACGTGGTGGTCAGCGCGGGTGCCAAAGTGTTGGGAGGTTTTGTGGTGGGCGACGGTGCCAAGATTGGTAGCAATGCAGTCGTAATCAAGCCTGTGCCAGCGGGTGCAACGGCTGTCGGTATTCCAGCGCGCATCATTCCCAGTAAAACGGGGGAAAGTGCGGATGTGACCCAGGTCGAACCCAAGTTCAGCGCCTACGGCATCACGCAGGACGATGATCCTGTGAGCCAGGCATTGCGCGGCTTGATCAGTTCCGCATCGGGCCAGGACCACCAAATTGCCCTTTTGTGGAAAGCTATTGAATCGTTGTCTGCGGATCGGCCGGGTTCGCCGTGCCCACCGGAATGCATGCCCGGTGATGCAGCGCGTAGCGAGTGCTTTGAGGCCGAGCGCCTCAACCAGCTGGTGGGGAAGTAAACGCACGCACGGCGTTTTTCGGACGAAACGCTTTGCACACCGTGTCGCGTGTCTGGAGGTACGGCCCGCCAATCAAGTCAATGCAGTAGGGCACTGCGGCAAATATGCCGTTGAAGACCTGTTCGCCCGCTGCATCTTTTAAGCCTTCCAGTGTTTCCGCGATGGCCTTGGGCTGCCCTGGCAGGTTGATGATCAAACATTGATCGCGGATCACCGCGACCTGGCGCGACAGGATGGCCGTAGGCACAAATTTCAGGCTGATCTGGCGCATCTGTTCGCCAAACCCCGGCATCTTTTTGTGTGCCACGGCCAGCGTGGCTTCGGGGGTGACGTCCCGCAGCGCGGGGCCCGTGCCGCCCGTGGTCAGCACCAGGCTGCAACCGTCATCCACCAGTGCAATCAGTGTGTCACTGATGACGCTTGCTTCATCGGGAATGAGCCGGGCCTCGAAATTGATGGGGTTTTGCAATGCGCGGCCAAGCCACTCTTTCAACGCGGGTAGGCCCTTGTCTTCGTAAACACCGGTGGATGCGCGATCGCTGATGGAGACAATGCCGATCTTGACTGGGTCAAGTGGCTGCATGCCAGCCTCGCTCATGCGTCGGCACCGGGGTTGTCCGGGAAGCTGTCTGCGTCACCCAGCGGATCGGGAACATCGGGTCCGTGCTTCAAACTTTCACGCACCATTTGAAAAATATCGCGGTACGCACGACCATGGCGCGGTGCCAGGCCCGGCTTTTCGGGCTTGGCATCTTTGCGGGCCTGACGAATCAGCGCGCGCAGCTGCTGGATGTCGGTCGTCGGGAACGTGTTGACCCATTGCCCAACCGCGTCGTCATCTGCAATGAGGCGATCGCGCCATTGTTCTGACGCATGCAGGGTGAGGGTTTCCTGGGCTGAGGGTGTGTGCTGTTCAACGATGGCCACGCGAATCGCATCCAGCGTTGATTCTTCGAGCTTGCGCATGCGCTTGCCGATGAATTGCATCAGCCGACGACGCCCTTCGAAATTGGTGATGCGTTTGTACTCGGCAATGGCCTCTAGCAGCTTCTCTGGGAGTTCAAGCCGGGTCAACAATTCTGCGCGCAGGGTCAACAGGTCTTCACCGAGCTTTTGCAGCTCTGTGCTCTCCCGTTTGAGATCGGTGCGGCTTTTGTCGTCGGTTCCTTTGAGCTCGCGCTTGAGCTCTAGGTCGAGTTCACTGCCTTCCGTCACAAACTTGCCTTTGACGAAATAGCCTTTTTTTAATTTACTCATAAGCCCCGGTATCATAGCCTCCGCTATGAAGACCCCCCACTCCTCCCCCAAGCCTACCCCTAACACCAACTCCAAACCGCAGCGCAGGGCCGCCCCAAGCAAGGTTGCGGCCCCCTCGGGGGGCAGGGAGCCACACGCAGTGGGCGACCGTGGGGGCCATTCATCTGATAGTGGCTTTGCCTACAGCCAGGGTTTTTTTGAAACCCGCGTGGATGCTGCACTGGCCCATGCCAAGAAATTAGGCGCAACCGATGCGGGCGCCGAAGTATCCGAAGGTTGTGGCCTGAGTGTTTCTGTGCGCAATGGGGAACTGGAAAACGTGGAGCGCAACCGCGACAAGTCGTTGGGCGTAACGGTTTACGTGGGGCAGCGGCGCGGCAACGCCAGCACTTCCGATTTTTCCGACGCGGCCATTGCGCAAACCGTAGCGGCAGCCTATGACATTGCGCGCTTTACTGCCGAAGACCCATTTGCGAGTCTGCCAGATATCAACGATATTGCGCCGGTTGCCGAGCGGTCACGCGAGCTGGACCTGTTTGCACCCTGGGCACTGACCAGCGAGGACGCCATGCGACTTGCCCTGGAGTGCGAAGCGGCGGCACTGGCCACCAGTAAGCGCATCACCAATAGTGAGGGTGCTGCGGTGTCAGCCCAGCAATCGCATTTCTTCAGTGCCCACACCCATGGCTTTCGCGGTGGCTATGCCAGCTCGCGCCACTCCATGTCGGTCTCGCCCATCGCTGGGAAGGGGCGCGACATGCAGCGCGACAGTTGGTACAGCTCTATGCGCCATCCTGATGCCTTGGCCTCACCGCAGGCTATCGGACGCTATGCGGCCGAGCGCGCACTGAGCCGCCTGAAGGCCCGCAAGATCAATACGGTGGAATGCCCGGTGTTGTTTGAATCGCCGCTGGCTGCGGGGCTTGTAGGTGCCTTGGTGCAGGCGCTCAGCGGCGGGGCGCTCTACCGCAAGAGCTCTTTCCTGCTGGATTCGTTGGACAAGATGGTTTTGCCCAAACACATTGACATGTTGGAAGACCCTTTCGTGCCGCGCGGCAAGGGTAGTTCTCCGTTTGATGATGAGGGCGTCAGCGTCAAGGCGCGCAAAGTGATTGATGCTGGTCGGGTAAAGGGTTACTTTTTGAGCAGCTACTCGGCGCGCAAGCTGGGCATGCGGACGACGGGCAATTCGGGCGGCTCCCACAACCTGAGTTTTATGTCCCGATTGACCCGGTCTGGTGATGATCTGGATGCCATGCTGCAAAAGCTGGGCACGGGCCTGTTTGTGACCGAGCTGATGGGGCAGGGCGTGAACTATGTGACCGGTGATTATTCACGTGGAGCCAGCGGCTTTTGGGTGGAGAAGGGGCGCATTGCCTACCCGGTGCATGAGATCACGATTGCGGGGAATATGGCGGCCATGCTCAAGGGCATTGAAGCTGTGGGGGCGGATACGTATAACTATGGGGCTAAGACGGTTGGGTCTATTCTGATCAATCGGATGATGGTTGCGGGAAGTTAATTTTCTTTGAGAGGGGGGGCTTACCTGCGGCGCTTTTGTAGGTCCCCACTCCCCCCAGCCCCCTCGCCCCGCCGGGCGAGGGGGAGTTAAAGCGGACAGCCGATTTGATTTGGTCGCGCCGAATGCGAAATTACTGGCGTGAGGTTTCGGAGCTTCTGGCTGACCAGTGCGTCAAAGCTTCGGCGCTGAAAAAAGCAAATTGATCCCAAGCTTCTGCTACCAATTCAGGAGCTACTCACGCACACTTCATGAGGGCTAGAGGGCGAAAATACTCAGTAGTTGTCCCTCAAGCCCCAGTAAAACTTGATACCCACAAAATCTCTCTCGTCGCTCCGGCAGTAATTCCGTATTCGGCGCGACCAAATCAAATCGGCTGTCCGCATTGGCTCCCCTTTCGCCCGGCGGGGCGAGAGGGGCTGGGGGAGAGTGGGGACCTACAAAAGGCCCGCAGGGCTCTGAACCGCTTGGCGGTCAGCGCCGCAGGCAAAAATCGCCCGCTAAAACAAAAAAACTATCCAGCCAGAGCAGCCTTAACCGCCGCAGACACAGCAGCCATCTCCGCCTTCCCCGCCAAAGCAGTTTTCACCAACCCCATGACCTTGCCCATATCGCCAGGGCCCGCCGGGCGACCCAACTCGGTGGCCAGATTTGCCACAATCGCCTTCACTGCAACCTGCACTTCATCTGCCGACATGCGTTGTGGCAGGTAGGTTTGCAGTACCAGTAATTCCGACTTTTCCTTGTCGGCCAAATCCTGGCGTGCCGCCTTTTCAAAGGCTTCGATGGAGTCCTTGCGTTGCTTGATCAACTTGTCCACGATGGCCACCACGGCCGCGTCATCCAAGACGATGCGTTCATCCACTTCGCGCTGCTTGCAAGCGGACAGCAGCAGGCGGATGGTGCCCAGGCGTTCGCTGTCCTTGGCACGCATGGCGGTTTTCATATCTTCGGTGATTTGGTCTTTGAGTGATGACATGGTGGTGTTCCTGAAAGTGGACGGGCACTACGTGATGTGGTGAAAGAAAAAAAGCCCGCCGGAGCGTCCCCAAGCGAGCTTTTTTTGGCCTGGAAGGCTGTTCTTTAGAACATCTTCTTGGGCAATTGCATACTGCGAATACGCTTGTAGTTGCGCTTGACAGCAGCTGCCTTCTTGCGCTTGCGCTCTGCAGTGGGCTTCTCATAGAACTCGCGTGCGCGCAAATCTGTCAGCAAACCCAATTTTTCAATAGTGCGCTTGAAGCGACGCAGGGCGACGTCAAACGGCTCGTTTTCTTTTACACGGATGGTTGTCATTACGTAATGTTGTCCAAAATGTGCTGTCGCTATTCACACAGGGAGATCGAGCCCTGCATGCCACGTTCAGCGGTATTTCCCGTCTTAACTAGTATTGGCCGACGGGAGACTGCCAGAAAAGCCTTGGATTATAGCGTTTTTACGGTGTCTGCTGACCGCAATGTGTGTCAACGACAAATATCAGTTCTTGCTGCCTTCGGTATCCCGTTTGAAGCGTTGCTCCAATTCAATACATGCAGGTGTGCCCACCAAATCCGCACGCTGGCACGCGCGGTACATGCACATGGGTCGCCCAAAGAAACTGCTATCCGCACAGAGCTTGTCGGGCGTTGGTGGGGGCGGGGCAGGTTTGGGTTCGGGTTTCGGCGGTTCTGCTGCAACCACTGGCGCGGGAGGTGGTGGCTCGGCGATCACCGGCGCGCGCGCAGGCTCTGGCTTCTTCGTGCGGCCCGGTGCGCTGGCACTGCGCGCGCGCGCGGGCGCTGCTGGTTTGGCGCTTGCGTCTGGCGCAGAGGCATTTGCTAAAGGTGCGCTAGCCGGTACTTGTGCGGCGTCCGCTTGTTGCGGCGGCAGGTCGCTCGCCGGTGCGACTGGGGCGCTGGCCACTGCAGCAACGGGCCCCACCGCATCTGTCAAAACCATGGAGGCTGCGGATTGCGCCTTGCGGGACTTCGTATTTGCGCTTCGCCAGGCCCAACCGACCGCAAACAGGATGGAAAGCACGACGGCACCGACCACCAATACGACGCTGGAGCGGGGCATGGCTCCTGCAGGTGAATTGGATTTGCGGCCGTGCCGCGATGGCTTCTTGCGCCGCCCAACAGACTCACTTTCCAATACAGGCACACGATCAATGGATGACGTGTGCTTGGCGTGCGTGTCGGGATACTTGAGGGGTTTTGAACTCGGTGCGTCGTCAGCATTGCCTTTTGCGACGAAGGTGGCGTCTCCATCATCGGGCGTGCTGTCTTCACCCTCTTCGCCAATAAATTGCGTGGGGGCGTAGTCGGGGTCGCGGTTGCTGGGGCGTGTCTGGTTTTCGATCGTTGCAGAGTCTGACAGTCGCAGAACATCACCCACGGGCAGGCATGCAGGGCCCAATTCGGCTCGCCAGTCAAATGACGACATGCCAATGGGTGTCGACAAGCCCAGGCGACGAACAAAGTCACGTACCGACTGCGGCCGGTCTTGGGGTTGGATTTTCAGACCCCAACTGATGCATTCGACAAATTGATCCGAATAGTGTTGACCAAACTCCCCGCGCACGGTTTTGACCACATTGGCAAAAGCCGGCATGCGGTCATGCACTGCGCGAATGGTGGCAGGGAGTGGGGCTTGGTTGCTCAGCACCCCATGCACTACTGCGCAGAGTGCATAGAGATCGGTCCAGGGGCCTTGGGGCAATTCATGCGCACCCGCATGCTGCTCGATGGGTGCGTAGTTCACCTTCAGGATGGCCGTGTGTTGCTTGTCGGTGTCGCCCAAGGCGAGCCGTGCGGCGCCTAAATCCAGCAAAACCGGTGGCCCGCTGTCCTGCAGAAAAATGTTGTCGGGAGACACATCCCGGTGTAAAGCCTGGCCGCGGTGCAACACCTTGAGTGCGCCCAAAATGGACCACATGACCCTGCGCAGCCACACTTCTGTAGGGGGCGTGCGCATGCACAGGCGAGCCTGTTTGAGCGTCATACCCCGGTACAAAGGCATCACCATGTAAGCCGTGCCATTGGCTTCCCAAAAGCGGAATACGCGTACCAGTGACGGATGCTCAAACATGGCCAGCATGCGGGCCTCACCCACAAACGATTGCAGGCCGGTCTGAAAGCTTTCGAGGTCTGTGGATGCGCGAACGGTAACGGTCAACTGGTCTGCAGCGCGGCCGGCCATTGCCGTGGGCAAAAATTCCTTGATCGCCACATCGCGTTGCAGCGAATGGTCATAGGCCCGGTAGACCATGCCAAAACCGCCAACACCAATCAGGCCAAGAATCTCAAATTCTGCGAGCCGCGTTCCGCAAGCCAGTCCGTCCACATGGGTCATGTCGGGAGCGGCAACGCGAATGGGCAGTTCAATCATGGGTCCTCGGATTCTATGGCAGCGGGGGCAAATTGCGTTGCCTCACAACGTCGCATAAAAGTAACAAAATGCTGGCAATTTGGGCCAATGGAGCGCCAATAGAGCACGGTTACCTACCGGCGCTACGCCACAGCTGCCTGCTCAGGCGCTGCCAGGCAAGAGCTTTGCAGCCAGGCCTTGCGCACAGGCAAAACCACTGGCCCATGCCCACTGGAAGTTGTAGCCGCCCAGCCAACCAGTCACATCTGCCACTTCACCGATGAAATACAGGCCAGGTTGTTGGGACTCCATGGTTTGGGACGACAGGCATTTGGTGTCCACGCCGCCTGCGGTGACTTCGGCCTTTTTGTAGCCTTCGGTACCGGTGGGCGTGAGCGTCCAGTGGTGTAGGTGCTCCGCCAGCGCGGTGAGGGACTTGTCGGATGCCTCATTGACCGGACGCGCCCAGTTGTGGCCCAAAGTGGGCCCCTGCGCCACCCAGGTGTCAGCCAGACGCGATGGCACCAGAGCGGCAAGCGCGTTGGCAATGTGCTTGCGTGAAGTGGCTTTTGCATGGGTAAGCAGTTCGGCCACATTGGCGTCGGGAGCCAGGTTCAGGCGTATGGTGGTGCCTGGCTGCCAGTAGCTGGAAATTTGCAGTACGCCGGGGCCGCTTAAGCCCCGGTGGGTGAAGAGCAAGTCTTCGAGGAAGGCGATCTTGTCTTTCTTGCCACCCGTTTCGAGGGATACGGGCAACGACAGACCGGCGAGTTGGGCAAACGGTGCCCAGCCCGCCTCGTCAAATGTAAGGGGTACCAGCGCCGGGCGCGGCGCAACCAGCGGCAGACCAAACTGCTTTGCCACGCGGTAACCAAAATCCGTGGCGCCAATCTTGGGAATGGACAGCCCGCCGGTGGCTACGACAACCGCTGCGCAGTGGATGGCTCCACGATCACTATCAATTTCATAGCTGCCAGCGCTTGTTTCATGAGGGCTAGACGACAAAAATCGTATTGCCTTCAGGCTGCAGGGCTGCCAGCGGGTGACCTGGCCTGCATCGCACTCTGCCAGCAGCATGCAGATGATGTCTTCGGCCGAACGGTCGCAAAACAGCTGGCCCTTGTGCTTTTCATGAAAGGGAATGCCATGTTTTTCCAGCAGGGCGATGAAGTCGCGCGGTGTGTAGCGGGAGAGGGCTGAGCGGCAAAAGCGCGGGTTCTCGCTGATGAAGTTGGCGTGCGTGGTGCCCAGGTTGGTGAAGTTGCAGCGCCCACCGCCCGAGATACGGATTTTCTCCGCCACTTTCTCGCTGTGGTCCACCAGTAAGACTTTCAGGCCCAACTGGCCTGCCACACCAGCACAAAATAGGCCTGCGGCGCCGGCCCCTACGATGACAACATCAAAACTATGCATTTGACCAGAGCAAAAAAAGCAGAGTTTGCTAGTGTAGGCGGGGGGACTTGACAGTCCGTTCAATTGCTATTAAAGTGATATCACTTTGACATCATTTGCGATTTGCATGAAGCAAAGCAGCCTCCAGTCCGGCGACTGGAGCAACAACTGACGAGGACAGAGATATGGATACAAAAGCTTCCAATGAATACGCTGCAAAAACCGCCAGTGGGTTTTTGGCCATCGCGCTTGGCCTGGGCTTGCTCATGACCGCCGTGTTTTTGGTCACGCGCGCGCCAAGCGTCCCTAGCCTGGTACTGGCGGGCCTTGCCATCGTGGCGGGTCTATGGTTTTTGACGGGCCTGTACACCCTCAACCCCAACCAGGCCGCGGTACTGAAGCTGTTTGGCAGCTACCGGGGCACGGACCGCAGTGAGGGCCTGCGCTGGGCCAATCCGTTCCTGAGTCGCAGCAAGGTCTCGACGCGGGCGCGCAACTTCAATAGCGAAAAGCTCAAGGTTAATGACCTGCGCGGCAATCCGATCGAGATTGCCGCAGCCATCGTCTGGCGGGTGAACGACACCGCACGCGCCAGCTTTGACGTGGAGGATTTTGAATCCTATGTGTTCACACAGGCCGAAGCGGCGGTGCGGCATCTGGCCTCTACCTACGCCTACGACAACCTCGACGAGACCGGCAGCGCAGCGCCCAAAGAGATCACACTGCGTTCCGGTGGTGACCAGGTTGGCGTGGCCTTGTTGCAGGAATTGCAGGACCGCTTCTCATTGGCTGGCGTGACAGTGATGGATGCCAAGCTAACCCATCTGGCCTACGCCCCTGAGATCGCCGGTGCCATGCTGCGCCGACAACAAGCGCAGGCCATCATTGCGGCACGCAGCCTGATCGTGCAGGGCGCAGTGGGCATGGTGGAGCTGGCTCTAAGCGGCTTGCAGGAGCGCGGTCTGGTGGACTTGGATGACGAGCGCAAGGCTGCTATGGTGACGAATTTGCTAGTGGTGCTGTGTTCCGACCACGACGCACAGCCGGTGGTGAATACTGGCACTTTGTATAACTGAACGATCAATTTTGTAACCGCTACTCTTTTTGGAGACACAGCATGAGCGCTTTTCGCTTCAATCCCCGTTTGGTGAACAAGATCCTGCTGGAAAGCCTTTTCCAGGCCGTACTGGCCGGTTTGGCAGAGTCGCACAGTTGACTTTCACTCGCCATGGCCAGTCCCGATAAGAAATCATTCGCGCTGCGCATTGACCCCGTGCTATGGGCGCAGATTGAGCGCCTGGCAGCGGCGGAGTTGCGCAGTGTGAATGCACAAGTGGAGTACCTGCTGCGGGAGGCGGTGCGTGCGCGCGTTGGTGGGCAAAGCCCGGCGACAAAGCCCAGCGAAGAGGGTAACTCCAACAGCACTTAGAGCCTGTGTGGCAATGCGTTTTGCGCAGGTAAAGGAGGAGCCCGCAAAGCGGGCGGGGGACACGGAGCAAAACGCATTGCCGCGCAGGCTCGACTCCCGGCGCGATACTCTTCCGCGTTTCAGGCGACCCGGTGTTGCAATGGCAGCTCGCTGGCGTCCACCCCCGCAGCCAGCAGGCCTTGCAATACATCACCCACCACAATCACACTCGGGCTAGCCAACTGCTCCCTGGCAATGGTGGACTCCAAATCAGCCAGCAAACACACCGCGTGGCGCTGCGTGGGCAGGCTGGCGTTCTGGATGATGGCGACGGGCGTGTCGGCATGCAGGCCGTGCAGCAGTTCGCGCTGAATGGTGGCTGCACCGCTCACACCCATGTAGATCACCAAGGTGAGACGAGCCTGGCGTGCGGTAGCAGAAAGTGCGCGCCAATCAGTACCCTCCGAGCCGGGTTTCGCGTGGCCTGTGACAAAGACAACGCCATGCGCATGTTCGCGGTGTGTAAGTGGTACGCCTAATGAGGTCACCGCAGCCAAGCCGGCAGTAATGCCATTGACCACCTGCACCCGCACGCCGGCGGCCTCCAGTGCTTCCATCTCTTCGCCACCACGTCCAAAGACGAACGGGTCGCCACCCTTGAGGCGCACCACGTTTTCACCTTCCAGTGCTGCCGTCACCATGAGCTTTTCAATGAACGACTGCGGGGTGGACTTGCAGCCACCGCGTTTGCCGACATGCACGATACGGGCCGTGGGTGCAGCAAACGCCACGATGGCTTCGTTGACCAAGTCATCTACCAACAGCACGGTGGCCGCCTTGATGGCTTTGAGTGCTTTCAGGGTGAGCAAATCGGGGTCGCCGGGGCCGGCACCTACGAGGGTGACTTGGCCGCGCGCGCTGGGATGGGAAAGATCGTATGGCATGGTGCGTGTTCTATAGTGCCTGCACCAGATGCAAGATATGGGCCACCTGCTGGGCAATGGGGGACGGTACAGGTTGCGCGCCATCCAATACGCTGCGGATATACGTGGCGGTATGCCCGGCGTCAATCTCCGTAGGTAGGTTGGGCAGACTGGTCAAAACGCCTGCCTGGTGGTCTTGATGGTCCACCACTTTGCCGCCAATAAACCCTTCCATTTTGGGGGTGCGCCTTGGGTCCGCCACGGCTTCACCCTCAGTGCCGCGCAGCAGCAGGGCATTGCCACCCATCACGGTCAGTGTTTCGGCCATGGAGATGGCGTATTCGGGGTGGGTGTAGCTGGTCACCAGCAGGCTCTTGCCTTGCACGGGTGTCATGAGCTTGACCAAGCTGTGCGCCGGGTTGCGCAGGCCCACCACGCGGCGCACGTCCAAGAGGCGCTGCAGCCCCGGGTGGAGCAGGCCAGTTGGCACAAACGCAACGCTGCCAGGTGCTATTGATTCAATAGCTGCTTGTGCAGGTATTCCGAGGGCTAGCAGCACTTCTGACGTATAGACCCGGCGCGATTCGGTGGCCGTGCCATGCACCAGCACACTCAAGCCTTCACGCGCAAGCAGCATTGCCAGCAAGGGAGTAAGCACCGGCAGCTTGCGCGCCCCGTTGTAGCTGGGGATGACGATGGTGGGGGTGGTGCTGGCGGGCAGGGTGTGCAGGCGCTGGTGGGTGGCGTCCAGAAAGCCCGCCATTTCTTGCGCGGTTTCACCCTTGATGCGCATGGCCAGACAGAACGCGCCAATCTCCAGATCGGTAACCGCGCCGTCCAGCACCTGCCCAAACAGGTCAGCTGCCTGCTCGCGGTTTAGCGCACGCGCGCCCTGGCTGCCGCGGCCTATTTCTTTGATGTAGTTTGCAATGCCCATGCGCTGATTGTCGGTCAATGATGCGGTGGTCGTTCAGCAGTCCACCAGATCAGCCAATGTGATCATCAGTAGCCTAGGGTCGAGCGGGGATGGCTCGAACCCTATGTGTTCGTAAAAAGTCATGGCCTCTTCCGTGAGGGCCTGTACGGTCATGCCACGAATGCCAATGGCATCGGCCGCTTGCAGCACACGCAGGCCCGCGTCGCGAACCAGCGCGCGGCCAAAGCCTTTGCCGTGCAAGCTTTTGTCAACGGCCAGACGGCCCAGCACTACTACGGGTATGGGGTCGGGCATGTTGCGGCGCAAACGGCCTGTTGCCCCTGCGCTGACCACTGCACCCGATGCCAATGCGTAGTAGGCCACCACGCGCGGGCCATCACACACCACATAGGTGCGCGAGGCACCTTGGACCTGGTTTTTGAAAGCACGGCGCTGGAGCCATTGATCCAAACTGTCCGTTCCGCATGCAAACCCTGCGGTGATGTGATGCTCTGCCAGTGGCACTGGGGCGGCACACTTCATCCTCGCTCCCAGGGTGCGGGGGTCTGCATTGTTTTCCGCAAGCGTGGGTTGGCCTTGGGGGGCATGTCCAGCCGGGCTAGAAACTGGGCGTGGGCCTCAGGGCTGACGGTGATGACAAGCTGGTCTAACAAGGCGTCTTCTGCCGCCAGACGCGCGGCATCCAGAATGAAATCGGTGCGATTTTTGCCACGCGATTTGGCCGCGCGATCAATCAGGTTGCGTTCTTCGGGCTTGATGCGGATGTTCAGGGTTTCGCGTTTGGCTTCGCTTGCGGCATGCATGGGATGTCTCCTGGCAAAAGTTGATCTTAGCATTTTGTAATGACATTGTCATTTAGTGCACTATGACAAGATATCGCATCTACCCAATGTAAAAAGTAATTTTTCATGGCAGTTCCAACAATGCCAGTTGTCCCAGCCAAATATCGGGATGATGGGGCATTCGATTGTGCGGACCTGTAAACAAACTTACCCTATCAATTGATGACAAACGTTTTCTCCAGCATTGCGCTGCTGCTTCTCACATTGGCTTTGGGTGCGTGCGCGACCACTGCTGCGCAAAGCAGTGGAGGTGACTACTTCCCGGGTGGATCGCAGTATTACAGTTATGGCGTCTCGCAAAGCAAGGAGAATTTTGAGAATGTTGCCCGTGCCCAGTCTGACTACTCGCTGTATTCGGGCCCGCGTCATTGGATCGACATCACGGTGGGGCAGTCACCCTCAGAATACAACTTACTTCAAGTCTATTACCCCTTGCATGTGCGCTGGGTGCTGAAAGACGGTCGCCAGTTCATTGCAGAGAACATCGACTCCCGCAGCATCATGCGAGAGTATTTCAAGAATCATCAAATCGACTTGCCCTTTCAAAGAGAACACAGACCTTCGGCACCTGGTGATTACGATCCCACTTTTGTGCATGAGGTGCGTGATGACGTTGTGATCCTGAAATGGCTGATTCGTTACAACCACACACCATTGGAACGCCGTGAAAAAGAACTACCTAACATTGAGTACCAGGAACACATCGTCACCACCATCAAAGGCACGCCCACGACAGGCATTGATTTCGACCAGCACCGGGAATTGAAGAAGTAATGGGGGAGTGAGTTGGTTTGCCAGTAGTCCCTTCAAACCCTGTGGCGTCACAATTCTGGCGGCATGCAGCCGTCATGCAACCGGGTTATCCGCCTGTTGCCCCACCTTCGGCCGCTCCGTATTGGGTACCCACTCCCACCATTCGTGTTGGCCCTCTGCTGTTTCTTCCTGCGTGCGGTAGACGTTCCAAGTGACCAGGTAGTCGGGGTTTTCCATGTCTACGCCGCTGGGGGCGTGGCGGTAGTGGCCGGGTGGGGCTTTGAACCAGGCGTCCAGGTGCGGGGGCAGGATGAAATCGGCGTCGGTTACCGCCGGGTCGCTGTGGTGCAGCTGCACGCTAATGCCTAGCTCGGCGTCCACCTTGGCCACCTGGCCGGCGTACTGGGTCTGCTTCATCAGCTCGCCCTGCACATCAAAGTACGACACGCCGATGACGCAGGTTTTGGTTAGCAGTTCTTCAAGCAGCATGGGATGGTGTCGTGGGCGTTGGCGTTTATGCTGAGCAGGGCGAGAGGGGGAAGGCTTGCGGTGGATTAATGGCGCAGTGGGGCTACACCCACTTGTGGCATGTTGGCCAGGCCAATGTCGCGCGCATGCTCTTCAAAGCCCTTGTTTTTCCAGAAGAATGCGCCAGGCATGGTGGTGGGGATGACCAGGATGTAAAACAGTGCGCGCCCCATGAGGCTGGTGACCACGTGCACCAGGCCGACCAGGGTCAGGCCGAGCAAGATGGTCCAGTCCACGGTGTTGAACACGAGCATGTCAGCCAAAATAGTGCAGGCGACCAGCAGGTTCAGCCCCAGCAGCGTGTTACGCAGCACATAGGTCTTGCCAAAGGTAGTGGTCTGCACGTAGTACGACGCACCACCTTCGTGTTCTGCGAGTCCCATGTCACGGCTGTGTGCGGTCAGGCCAATGCCTTCAAGCAACATGCCCACACACAAAACAGCAGTGGAAACCATCGCTACGTTGAGCACACTTTCACCCGCATAGGCTAGCGTTGCAATAGCAACGCTACCGACCAGCAACGCACCCAATGCCAGCGCATTGCCGCCAAAGCTGGTGGCGACTTGCCAGTGGTTCCAAAACGGACGTGCCTTGATGCGGTAGCACTTGGTCATGTAGTACAGACCGGCCAAGCTGCCCAGCACGGCCAAATAGCCCAGCACGTTGGCGAAGGCAGTGGCTTGCGTGGCGCTGATGATGGCGGTGGTGTCAAACCCCAGCACGGTGGTGAACAACGCTTGGAACACGCTGTTGCCCGGCAGGCTAAACGTGATGTGCATGCCGAGCATGCCCATGAAGACGGCGATGCCTAGGCCTTCACGTGACACTGGCGAGTGCCGCAGGTTGTTAAAGCCCCGGTAGAAGCGCATGGGTTTACCTAAGTGCGTGGTTGATATGAATAAGCCAAACCCTACCAACAAGAAGCACGCAATGGCTAGTGGCGCGTAGAGCGCTGACTGTGCAAAGGCCACAAAGCCTGCCAAACCTGCTTGTACCCCCAGGAAGAGCAGCGCAAACCCACCAGCTGCAGCTTGTGCAGCCAGCGTGAACAGCACCAGCGGGTTCTCACGCGAGCTTAGGCGTGCCAGGTTCCAATGCTTTGCCTTGCCTTTCTTTTGGTCAATGGCGGGGCGGTAGCGGCCAGTTGCATCCTTGTGGTACTTGATGGGCATCGAATCGGTGCGCTTCATCTCGTCCGGCATCTGCTTGATTTGCTGGAAGCGGATGTTGGGTTGGGTGATTTCTGGGCTGGGGAAGCCAGGGATTTCGACCCGCGCTTGTTCGCGATTGCCGGGGATGTTTTCAATGACACCAAAATCCAATGCATTGCCCACACAGGCCGACACGCAGGCGGGCTTGAGGCCTACTTCCAGCCGGTCCACACACATATTGCACTTGGAGACTTGGCCCTTGACCGGGTCCAGCTGGGGTGCGTTGTAGGGGCACACCCAGGTGCAGTAGCCGCAGCCAAAACAGGTTTCGGGGTCTTGCAGCACGGCACCATATTCCACGTGTTTTGTGTAGGCGCGGGTGGGGCAGCCTTTCAGGCACACTGGGTCATCACAATGGTTGCAGGCCATGGAGATGTTCATGCGCTTGTAGTCGGGGAAGCTGCCACCTTCTACATAGCCTACCGAGCGGAAGGCCAGGTGCGCCGGGTTCTCGTTTTTCTCGCTACAAGCGGCTTCGCAGGCGTGGCAGCCAATGCAGTTGTCAGCAGTGAAGAAGAAGCCGTGTTGTTTGTTGCGATTGGGGTTGGTGCCAACAGCCGGGTTCTCGTTAATGAACATGGACCGGCCCACCGGCAGCGCGCCTTTGGTGTGCTCGATCAAGTCAATCTTTTGACCATAGCGGTTGGTGTCGGCGTGGGTTTTGTCGTTGAGAAAGGCGTAGACCTGTTCCTCGGTACGAATCTCCCAGATCTTCTTTTCGGCCTTTTTGGAGCCACAGCCGCCACTGCCGCATTCTGGTTTGCCGCAGCCACCGTGCGCAGCGGGATTGGCCACTTTGGCGTCTGTTGTTAAGGTGTTTTCTTGCATAGAAAGTCTCCTTGTTTTAACGTGCTGCCAGGCACATGCGAATGTCAATTTCGCGGTCTACGTAGGCCCATTCGGGTGAGGTGCGCAGCGCTTGCAAAAGTGCTTCAAAAGCCGCTTGGTCCGCAGGCGCATATTCGAACCAAGTCACAAAATCAAATGGCTCATGGGGCCCCAGGTCACGGCAGTGGTGCAGACGACGTGCCACGGCGGGCAGGTACTGCAGGCCAATCTGTATGTGGTGCGATTGCGCTTCAAAAATATGCCGGCGTTCGTCTTGCGTCAGCGCCCACCACGTGGCGGTTTTACGAATGGGAATCAGCGCCGCACACGTAGCATGTGCGCGGCCCAGGCCTTCTTGTTTGCCAACCAGTGCATCTTTCTCGGTGCGTTCGACATAGCGCTCGTTGCTGGTGATGCCGCGCAAGAGCCAGGATGCGTCGTTTGGAAACGCGCACGCGTCGGTCACCACCTCAATGCGCGCAGCCTGCGCCATGGGCTCCCCTGCAATGGTGGCCATGCTTTCCACACGCCAGGGGCCCGTGTTGCCTGCAATGAAGCTGAACAGGCGTGGGGCTGGAGCGGGTGTGGGTGCAGGCGCGGTAGACATGGGGGATGTGTTCACTGTTGCAAAAAGCGATCAGAACGCACGGCGTTCCAGGTTCAAGCGTGCAGCCTCTTGCTGGTCGATCTTTTCCACCCGTGCGGCATTTTGTTTGAAAGCAGGCTGGCGGGAATGCGGGTCTAGCAACCCCAAGGTGAGGCGGTTCACGCAGTCATGGAAGTGGAAGGGGATAAACAGCATATCGCTCCCCACGCGCTGGGTCAGCTGCACCATGACCACCGCATCGCCACGGCGGCTGACCACCCGCACATAGCTCTGGTGTTCAATGCCCAGCTTTTCGGCTGCGTCAGGGTTCATCTCCATGTAGGGGGTGGGGCTGAATTTATTGCAGTTGCCGATTTTGCCGGTGCGGGTGCGGGTGTGGAAATGCTCCACCACGCGGCCCGAGTTGAGCCAGAAGGGGTATTCGGTGTCCGGGCATTCGTTGTTGTTGATGAACGGAATGGGGATCAAGTTGGCCTTGCCCGTGGGGGTTTGGAACACACCGTCGGTATAGAGCCGTGGGTTGCCATCAAAGGGCAGGCGCAACTGCATGTCAAACCCACTGGATGCGCCAATTTTTTCGGCATCGCTGATGGCCTGCGCCTCGCTGTATGGCCACTGGATGCCGCGTGCCGCTTCAATGCGGTCATAGCTCATGCCAGAAATATCCAGCGTGCGCCCAGCGCCCTTGGACAGTTCTTTCATCTCGTCGAACGCGCCCTCGGCCGTCTCGGGGAAATGGATCTTGTTGCGGTCTTCAAAGCGCTTGGCCATCTGGTTGAAGATCCAGAAGTCGGGCTTGCTGTCGGCATAGGCGGGCAGCACATTGCGTGTCAGGTTGACCCGGCGCTCGGTGTTGGTGTGGCAGCCTTCCTTTTCGGCCCACACGGCGGCAGGCAGGTAGATGTTGGCGTATTTGACGGTCTCCACGTCTTCGTACACGTCTTGCACCACCAAAAATTCGAGGTTTTCCATCGCCTTGCGGATGCGCGGCTGGTTGGCCATCGATGTCATGGGGTTGGTGGCAACGAGCCACAGCCCTTTGATCTCGCCGGTTTCAATGGCGGGGAAAATATCGGTCTGCGCCAGGCCGCGCTTGGGCGGAAAGAAACTTTCGTCAATGCCCCAGTAGTCCGCTACCAGCTTGCGGTCTTTTTCCTTCTCCAGCAGGCGGTAGCCCGGCAGGCCGGAGCAGGAAGACCACTCGCGTGTGCCCATGGCATTGCACTGGCCGGTGATCGAGAGACTTGTGCCGCCTGGCTTGCCGATGTTGCCGGTAATCAAGTTCAGGTTGTTGATGTCCACCACACCGTCCGAGCCGTGCGTGGACTGGTTGATGCCCATGGTCCAGATGCTCATGGCCGCAGGGGCCTTGGCATAGATGCGGGCCACAGTGCGAATGCGGTCTTCGTCAATGCCGCAGATGTGTTGGGCGGTGACGGGGTCGTAGTCGGCCACCAGCGCGCGCAGGGCATCAATGCCTTGGGTGTACTTCTCAATGTATTCCTTGTCCTCCAGCCCTTCCTTGAAGATGACGTGCATCATCGCGTTGATGAGCACCGTGTCTGTTCCAGGGGTGATGGGCAGGTGGATGTCGGCAAACTGCGCCAGCATGGTGACGCGTGGGTCGACGACGATCAGCGGGAACTTGCGTTTCTCCAGCGCCTCTTTCAAGCGCCAGTAGATGATGGGGTGCTGCTCTGGCAGGTTGGAGCCAAAGGCCATGAAGCAGTGGGTGTGCTCAAAGTCAGCATAGCAACCCGGTGGGCCGTCGGACCCAAAGGAGCGCTTGTAGCCCGACACGGCTGAGGCCATGCACAGCGTGGTGTTGCCGTCGTAGTTGTTGGTGCCAATCTGGCCGCGCACGAGCTTGCCCAGTGTGTAAAACTCTTCGGTGAGCAACTGGCCGGTGGAAACGATGGCAAAGGAGTCGCGCCCGTACTTGGCTTGAATCTCCTTGATTTTCTCGGCTGTCTTGTCCAGTGCCGCATCCCAGTTGCTGGGCTGAAACGGCAGGTGCGCTTTTTCGCGCATCAGCGGCATGGTGCCGCGGCCAGGAGAGTCAAACAGCTCGTGCTCCAAGAGGCCTTTGATGCAGAGCTTGCCCCGGTTCACATCAGCCCCGGCGTGGCCGCGGCTGGTAACGATCTTGCCCTTGTCGTTAAGCCCGATTTCGATGGCACAGCCCGTAGAGCAGTAGTTGCACGTGGTGTACTTCCACTCCTTGACTTCTTTGGCCGGAATGGAGATGGGCTTGCGGTTGGTGCGACCAAAAATCATGATATGCCTCCCGACGAGCCGCCTCTAGGGTGGCATGTTCCCCCGTGGGGGGCAGCGAACGACAGTGAGCGTGGGGGCGGCATAGTTTCTCCTGACGGGTTGCGGCTTAGGTGCGGGCAGTGTTTTTGCTGATAGGACCGGCTATGGGGCGTGTGAGGTCGGTCGCATGGCCAGCCAGTTCAGCAGTCTTGAGCGACACCTGGCCGTCTTCCACCTTGACAGCAAACTTGGGCGTGCAGCCTTCATCGGGTGCCGCGGCTTGGCCATCGCACAGGCCAATGGTCCAGTTGTGCAAGGGGCACGCTACGCTGGTGCCAAACACAATGCCTTGGCTCAAGGGGCCGCCTTTGTGCGGGCAGCGGTCGAGCAGGGCGAAAATTTCACCGGCATCGTTGCGGAACACGGCAACGTCCAGGCCATTGGTGCGTGCGACCCGGCGTGAGCCCAACACAGGGATGTCGTCAACCTTGCAAACGGTGGTCCATTCATTCATTTTGCTATTCCTTTTATAGTGGCTTATGCTTATTCTGCGAGGGCTACAGGGCAATTCTGTTATTAACTATGTTTCAGAGATGAATACATGCCAGTAACCTGATCCATCACCGCCAACAGGTTTTCGCTTGCAATGAAAACCTCAGTAAGTGGTCGGCTGGGGTCCGCATGGGGCTTGCCTATACGTTCCAGGGCTGCATTGAAGAACACCCATTGTCCGTCGGCCAATTGCAGTTCCTGTGCGATACGTGGCGTTGTTTGCGGTGCATCGTGCAAAAAAGCCATGGCGGTGACGAATTCTTTGCGGGCTTTGTCAATTTCCGCGAGAGCAATCTCCGGCTGAACCGATAGCGAAGTGGAAAAGAAGTACATGGCCATGCGCTGGCTGAGCATGCGCTGACGCCCTGCAACATTCACCAGCTTACCGACTGGCTTGCCCATGACTGCTTCGAATTGCACGGTGCCCTTGTGGGCCAGTGCGAGTACCGAGGCATTGAGCTGCAGCATGTTGGCCGCGTTCTCACGCGATGGGGCGGTTCCGGTCAGTGCAGCCTTGTAGCCACCCCACGAGGCATCCAGCTTGCCGTAGGTGTCGCGTATATCGGTCGCGGTGGCATAGGCTTTCAGGTCAGACAATTGCAGTTCGAAGAGGCCGACCGACTTCTCCAGGATCGCCTGCGCCGCTACCTTTTCGCTACCATTGGCCATGGCCAGCCATGCCTTCCCCATGCGCTGGCTCAGCATGCGCTGGCGACCGGCTTTGTTGATGGCGTCTGATAGATCGTTGATCTGCGCTTTGGCATGGAAACATGGCAAAGCGAGAGACGCGGCGATCAAGGTTCTACGGTTTAGCACGGGGCCCTTTCTGGTTGTATGCGGTGTTTGCAGGGGTTGCTGAAGTCGTTCAGGCATTGACTGGCGCAAACTGGCGCGTGTCGACTTCGGCTTCTTTGAAATCAAACCACGGATCGGGTTCGCCTTCCAGTGCCGCTTGCAATTGCGCCCACAGTGCTTTGCGACCGGCTTCGTCTTCCAGGATGCGCTTCTTCACGTGGTCCAGGCCCACGCGTGAGACGTAGTGCACGGTGCGCTCCAGGTACCAGCCCTCTTGGCGGTACAGCTCGCAGAATGCGCCGGTGTATTCGAGCACTTCTTCGGCCGTTTTGACCTTGGTGAAAAAGTGGGCCACTTCGGTCTTGATGCCGCCGTTACCAGCGATATACATTTCCCAGCCGCTGTCCACACCAATCACGCCCACGTCCTTGATACCCGCCTCTGCGCAATTGCGCGGGCAGCCGGATACGGCGAACTTGACCTTGTGCGGGGCATACATGCGCCACATGGCGCGCTCCAGGTCCTTGCCCATTTGCGTGCTGTCTTGTGTGCCCATGCGGCACCACTCAGAGCCCACGCAGGTTTTGACCGTGCGCAGTGCCTTGGCGTAGGCGTGGCCTGAAGGCATGCCAATGTCTTTCCACACATTGACCAGATCTTCTTTTTTAACGCCCAGCAAGTCGATACGCTGGCCACCAGTCACCTTGACCGTGGGGATCTGGTACTTGTCCACCACATCGGCAATGCGCCGCAGCTCGCTGGCCGTGGTCTCGCCGCCCCACATGCGAGGGATGACCGAGTAGGTGCCGTCCTTCTGAATGTTGGCATGGCTACGCTCGTTGATGAAGCGGCTTTGTGGATCGTCCTTGGCCGCTTTGGGCCAGGTGCTGATCAGGTAGTAGTTGACCGCTGGGCGGCACGATGCACAGCCGTTGGGCGTCTTCCAGTCCAGGAATTTGAACGTATCGGCAATGGTCAAAATTTTGTTGGTGCGAATGGCATCGCGCACGGCTTGGTGGCCGTGGTCGGTACACGCGCACATGGGCTTGGTCTTGGGCGTGGCAGAGTAGTCACCACCGGCGGTGAACATCAAAATCTGTTCGACCAGACCGGTACACGAGCCGCACGATGCGCTGGCTTTGGTGTGCTTCTTGACCTCGTCCATGGTGAACAGGCCCTTGTCACGAATGGCTTTGCAAATGGTGCCTTTGGTCACACCGTTGCAGCCGCAGACCTCGTCGGTGTCGGCCATGGCGGCCGCCTTGTTTTGGCCTTGGTGGCCCACGTCGCCAATATTGGAGCCGCTCTCGCCATACATCAGCTTGTCGCGGATATCTTTGACGCTGCGGCCTTCGCGCAGCAGCTTGAAGTAATAGCTGCCGTCCACCGTGTCGCCATACAGGCAGGCACCAATGAGTTTGTCGTTCTTGAGGACGAGCTTTTTGTAGACGCCACCGAAGGGGTCGCTCATGACCAGTTCCTCGGTGCCATCGCCGCCTGCGAAGTCGCCGGCGCTGAACAGGTCAATACCGGTGACTTTGAGTTTGGTCGATGTGAGGGAACCCTGGTAGCGGCCAATGCCGAATTGGGCTAAGTGGTTGGCGGCAACTTTGGCCTGTTCGAACAAGGGAGCCACCAAACCATAGGCAATGCCACGGTGGGCAGCGCACTCGCCCACAGAATACACACGGGCGTCGGTCGTGGTCTGCATGGTGTCGTTCACGACAATGCCTTTGTTGCAATGCAGGCGCATCGATTCCGCCAGTGCGGTGTTGGGGCGAATGCCCACGGCCATGACCACCAGATCAGCGGCTACTTCGGTGCCGTCTTTGAACTGTATGGCCTTCACGCGACCGCCTTTGCCGTCGTCTTTGTCACCCACCAGCGCTTGCGTTTGGGCGCCAATCAAAAACTTCAGGCCCCGGTCTTCCAAAGACTTTTGCAGCATCTTGCCCGCTACGGTATCGAGCTGGCGCTCCATGAGGGTGGGCATAACGTGCACCACGGTCACGTTCATGCCACGCAGCATCAGGCCATTGGCCGCCTCCAGACCCAGCAGGCCACCACCGATGACGACGGCATTTTTGAATTTGGTGGCCGCATCGATCATCGCGTTGGTGTCGGCAATGTCGCGGTAGGCAATCACGCCTTCCAGGTCTTTGCCGGGCACGGGCAAGATAAATGCATTGGAGCCCGTGCACATGAGCAAACGGTCGTATTCTGTGCTGATTTTTTCGCCAGCCGCATTGGTGGCATGCACCAGGCGCTTCACACGGTCAACTTCGGTGACGGTCCAGCCGGCGTGCAGGGTGATGTGGTTCTCGGTGTACCAGTCCCATGAGTTGAGGACGATCTCGTCCAGCGTCTGCTCACCGGCCAGCACGGGGGAGAGCAGGATGCGGTTGTAGTTGGGGTGCGGCTCTGCGCCAAAAACGGTGATCTCGTACAGGTCAGGCGCAATTTTCAACAGCTCTTCCAGGGTACGCACACCCGCCATGCCATTGCCGATCATTACCAGTTTTGATTTCTTCATTGCGCCACTCCTGAGGTCAATAGGCTTGCCATGCGATACGCTGCATGCCAAAAAAATAGGGAAAAGGTCACCCAGCTGAGCAGCCGAGCCTAAGCACACTGATACACACGGCCTTGTGCGTAGAACCCGCAGTGCTATTGAACAGGTTGTGGACGCTTCGTTACGCCCGACGTTGAATATGCAAGTCTTGTGCCATATGATTGACACCGTGCGCGTGGCGGTAAGCCACCATCGGGGCGCTGGTCGGCGACATACGGCACCAGACCCCGCTCTTCTCTCTGAACTTGGTATTTATGACGTCTGCGCTTATTAGTGTGAATGGTTCGAAGGATGTGCGCCTGCTACAAACTGATGTGGAAGCAGCCGGAATTCACGTGCTGGCAATTGCCACCGACCGCAGCAAGCTACTGCACGAAGTGGTGCGTCATGCACCAGAAGTGATCATTTTTGATGAACCCATGCCCGGGGACGATTTGTTTCGGGCGACCCAATTGATCGCTGAGACGGCTCCGTGCCCGGTCATCGTGTTCACCACTGACCCGGAAGCAGCCCATATGGCGCGGTCCATTGCCTGCGGCATCCACGTCTATGTGGTGCAGGGCTACGGTGCCAACCGTTTGCGCCCCTTGATCCATTTGGCACAGGCCCGGTTTCAACATGCCCAGGCCCAGCGCTCGGCGTTGGAAGATATTTCCCTGCGCTTTGAAGAGCGCAAGATGGTGGACCGTGCCAAGGGCATTGTGATGCGCGCGCGCCAGGTGTCGGACGACGATGCTTTCCAGATTCTGCGCACGGCCTCCATGCATACCAACCAGCGGCTGGGGCAGGTGGCGCAACAGATCATCCATTCCGCCCGTTTTGCGGAAGATGTAAACCGGTGCGGCCAATTGCGCATGCTCTCACAGCGCTTGGTCAAACTCTATGCCTTGCACCTTGCGGGTGCTGCAGGCGGGCACAGTGCGGAACCCTTTCAGGACTCGGTGCAACGTATTGATGCCAATTTGACACACTTGGGCAAGAGCTTGTCCCCCGCAACCTATGGTGACCTGATGGCCCAGCTGGTGCAGACCTGGGCCAGCCTGAAGCCGGTATTGCTGAGCACGCAATTGCGTGAGATCAACGCCTCTGCCATTGCACTGGCAGACGATTTGGCCGAGCGTTTGTTGCAAGGCGCAGAACGCCTGACCACGCAGCTTGAGAGTGCGGGTGTGGCACCCCCATTGCGCGTGCTCAATATGGCCGGACGCCAGCGCATGCTGTCGCAGCGCTTTGCCAAGTACGCAGTGCTAGGTCTGCTGGGCGACCCCGCGCTGGCCCAGCGCTGCGCGGTGGGCATGGCAGAGTCTAAAGACGCATTTGAACAAGCGCTGACCTACCTCAATGGCATACCACTGAGCACGCCTGACATCCACAGCGCGCTGGAAAGTGCGGGCCTGGGGTGGTTGACCCTTCTAAACGTGGCGAAAGGTGTCGTAAATGGCGTGGGCCGCGTGGCAGGTGGCGAGCGCCAGACTGCTTTGCAAAACCTGGCCACTGCCAGCGAAGACTTGCTGGAAGTGTTTGAGCGCCTGTCCACACACTACGAGCGCAGTATGCAGACGCTGGTGGGCGCTTAATGTTGCAAGTGTCTGCACCAAAATGGGGATTTAGTGCCGCGTGGGGCACGGTAGATGGGCATCGATATTGCTTGCCCTTGGTGCATGGCATTTGAACTAGACATCGGCTTCGCCTCATTGGCGGGCACCAAAGACACGAACGAAGACTTTTGTGGCGCCTTGCTGCCCGAGCCCGGCATGGAGGGCATGGGCGTCATTGCAGCCGTTGCCGACGGCGTAAGCCGCGGGGGCATGGGCAAAGAAGCCGCCCAGACGACCGTGGTCAGCGTGTTGCGCGACTACTTTGGCACCCCCGAGACCTGGGACGCCTCCGTGGCGCTGGACCGCATCATTACCAGCCAAAACGGCTGGCTGTGCGGTGTCAACCGGCGACGCCAGCCGGCCATTGGCATGACCACACTCACGGCCTTGGTGCTGCGCGGGCAGTCATATGCCTTGGCCCATGTGGGCGACTCGCGGGCCTATTTGCTGCGCGGTGGCGAGATGCGCCAAATGACGCACGACCACGTTGTCAACCATCCTGATTTTCAGCACCAACTGGTGCGTGCTGTGGGGTTGGAAGACCGCATTGTGGTGGACTACGTGCAGGGCGACCTGCAAGTGGGCGATGTATTTGTGCTGATGTCGGATGGAGTCTATGGCTCACTGACCGATCGCCGCTTGCAATCTTTTGCAGAGGGTGACAACGCCCAAGCCGCCAGTGAAGCTCTGCTGGACGCCGCACTCAAGGCGGGCAGCCGCGACAACGTGACAGCCCTGGTGGTACGGGTACTGGGTCTGCTGGACGCTACGCTGCAAGACGAAAACCGTGCCGCACAAAACCTGCCTGTGCCGCCACTGCTGAAGGTGGGTGATGTGATTGACGGTATGGCGGTTACGGCATTGGTTGCGGACAATGGAATCAATGTGCTTTATCAAGTCAAGCCGTTGGAGGTTTCCCCATCGGATGACGGCAAGCGCTATGTGCTGAAGGCGTTGCACCCAGCCCGCGCGCATGACAAAGACGAGCGCGCCATGCTGGCCCATGAGGCGTGGCTGGCCAAGCGCATGCAGTCATCCCGTGCGGCGGAAAACCTTGTCAACATCCATGCCGACTTGCCTAGTGGCGGCGCGCGCAGCGCTTTTTATGTGCTGTACGACTGGCACAGTGGCGAGAACTTGCAGACCCTGGTGGACCAGCAACGCCGCCTCAAACTGCCACAGGCGCTAACCGTAGGGCGGCAGGCGCTGAAAGCCTTGTGCCGCCTGCACCGCCAGGGCGTCATCCACCGCGACATCAAGCCCGCCAATTTGCACCAAGGTGAAGACGGCGTGCTGCGGCTGCTGGACCTGGGTGTGGCGCTGAGCGGGCGCGAGCCCGCGTCCATGCGCGAGCTGCATGCCGGGACGCCCAGCTATGTGAACCCCGAGCAATGGGGCTTTAACTGCAAGACCACCGCGCGCACCGGCGGCCAGCGCACCGATGTGCCGCAAGAGCTGCCCGATGCGCAAAGTGACCTGTTTGCGCTGGGCGTCACGCTGTACCAGCTGCTCACCGGCAAGCTGCCCTATGGCGATGTGCTGCCCTACCAGGTGGGCCGCTATTACCGCGATCCTGTAGCCCCCAGCCGCCACAACCCGGAAATCCCCATCTGGCTAGACCACGTGGTGCAAAAAGCTGTGGCGCGCGACAAGCGCCAGCGCTTTGAAACGGCCGATGAATTCCTGCTGGCGCTGGAGCGCGGTGCATCCCGTCCCCTGTCCGCACCCTCGGCCACGCCGCTGCTACAGCGCGACCCTACGGCGCTGTGGAAGGTGGGGTTGGCGGTGTCGGTGCTGTTCAACTTCATGCTGATTTTTTGGGTGCTGTTTTTGCCGAAGTAGGCTTGGTACTTCGGCAGGCATTGCTGGGATAGCTTGCTGGGTGGGCGGCAGAGTGTGGGGCGGTAAGCTATAGCGTGCGCTGCTGTGGCTCTGCCAGAATATGTAGATTCGTTTAATACACTGCACTGGAGTAACAGCGCCAGTCAAGCGGCAAGCCACTTTTAGGAGATTTTGATGGCCAATTTATGGAGCAGACCCCGACTTGTTGAGCGCTTTATGTTGCTCCTGACGTTGAGTTAACACGAATGACAGCCCAATCACGCATACCACTGGATCCTGGCCGAGGCTATACGATCCGCGGAGGCTCCTTCGAAGGCCGCATACTCACCATTGGGTCAGGTGACATCGTAGATAGTATTTCTGGCGGCGCCATTTTCCGCGACTGTGAAATTCGAGTCTTGTCTGCGACTCGACAGTCTCTAAACTTTGACGCAACGTTCATTGACTGCGACATACGACTTTCCAAGCCGTTGAGCAACCGGCAGATGGCGCGCCCAAAATTTGTCAGTTGCAGGTTTACTGGTCAGTTTTCAGGATGCGAGTTTGGCCCCAAGTTCGGGGATAGCGCCGGGCGCGTTGAGAACTGCGATTTTTCAGGTGCGCGGTTGGCTGTCACCGAGTTCTTTGATTGTGGTATTGAGTCCGTGCGATGGCCGGACTGGCCACACATCCATATTCTTTATGGAGAAGACCTGAGCTGGACCAAGGAGCTTTCAGACGAATCACTTCCGCGAAAATTACTTTCGCTTATACGTTTGCCGCGGAATGAGAGTGTCACGCCACGATCCGTGCTGTCGATACACTTGCCCTCGGAAGATTACGACGTTGAGTCGGTTTGGGCATTGGTACAAGACATTCCTCAAGTCTGGTTTCCCACAAAGTGCCAAAAGGCGAGGGCCGCGCCAGAGCAGGTGGAGCAAGCACTCGCCGCCAATCGCAAAGCGCTAGCACAACTTGCACGTACGCACGAACGGACCACTCTGCTCGGAAACCTTCATCGGTCTTGGCTAAAGTCTGCTCGCCGAGTGTCAGAAAGCGATGTAGAACTCGTGTTTGACTGCTCCCACCTGAGGCAGCGAGTTTCCACTGCGCCAGAACGAATTCACGTTCTGCTACACAGCGGCTCGGCCCGTCATCGACTTGAGACCACGACTCATGAAATCAATGGTGAGCTGGACAGATTCATGCTAATGGGCGTCGTCGAAGAAGGTAAAGATGTTGTACTGAAACCTCATCGGAAGGAGCGCGGGCAAGTGGTGCTTTCGTTTGAATCCTATTCGCCGTTTGATGAACAGCATCAACTCATTGCGCAAGATGTGCTCCTGAATGCCGTGCGTGAGTACTATGGACAGACTGCGTCTTAACATGTCAGCTACCACGGACGCATTGCTGCGTCCGTTCGCTGTGTGCACATTACCGCAATTCGCACTTCGTTGTTGAGTCCAAGCAGTACGCGAGGCAACTAAAATGCTATGGAAAAAGTAGCTGCTCACGCAAATCCTACGAGGGCTAGCAGCACTTTTTGCTTAAGGTTCGCCCGCAAACCATCCCCCAGAAGGCGGATGGTGGGGCTTGCGGGCGCAGGCCGCACTCGCGGTTGCCACAGAGCAGGCGTACCAACCAAGGCGTTTACGCAGCAACAGCGGCAAACCCCAAAAGGCCGCCCGCGAAGCGAGCCGAAGAACGCAAGCCACGCCGTCCGCCTGACGCGAGGTAAAGCGAGGTGCAGATCACAACCCCAAATCACTCAACGAAGGATGATCATCAGGCCTTCGCCCCAGCGGCCAGTGGAACTTGCGGTCAGCCTCGCGAATGGGCAAGTCGTTGATGCTGGCAAAGCGCCGGGCCATGAAGCCCTGCGCGTTGAACTCCCAGTTCTCGTTGCCATACGAACGAAACCATTGGCCCGAGTCATCGTGCGATTCATAGGCAAAACGCACGGCAATGCGGTTGCCGGTGAAGGCCCACAGTTCCTTGATCAAGCGGTAGTCCAGCTCCTTGGCCCACTTGCGTGCCAGCAGCTGGCGCACTTGCTCACGCCCTACGGGAAACTCCACGCGGTTGCGCCACACGGTGTCTTCGGTGTAGACCAGCGCCACTCGGTCCGGGTCGCGCAGATTCCATGCGTCCTCCGCCATGCGGACCTTTTGTACCGCGGTCTCATGGGTGAAGGGTGGGACTGGGGGCTTTGATTCCATGGGCGTGACCTTCGATCCGAATCAGTACTGCTTGTAAGGCAAAAACTTGCCCGACAGCACCACATTCACACGGTCACCCTTGGGGTCTGGCTGGCGCACAATGTCCATGCTGAAGTCGATGGCGCTCATGATGCCGTCGCCAAACTCTTCGTGAATCAGCTCCTTGATGGTGGTGCCATACACGTTGACGATCTCGTACCAGCGGTAGATCAGAGGATCAGTAGGAACGGCTGTTGGCAGTGAGCCCTTGTACGGCACCACTTGCAGCCACTTTTGTTCTTCGGCGGTCAGGCCAAAAATTTTGCCCACAATCTTGGCTTGCTTGTCGTCCAGCGTCATCTGGCCCAGGCATGCTGCGGTGACCCACTCTTTGGACAGGCCCACTTTTTTGGCCACGTCGCTCCACTGGATGCCTTTGGCAACTTTGGTGCTGATGATTTTTTCGGTAACTTCTAAGCGGTTCATAAAGACTCCTGTTGGGTTCAAGGGGTAAAAAAAGGTGACGGATGTTTAGTGGGCAAGCGCCCGCGTGACGAGAAAGTCCACTATGTGATTACGCAGGTCGTAGTAGCCGTCCATGTGGTGCAGGCCGGCGCGTTTGCGGTCACGGGGCAGGGGGTTGACCACCACTTCGGCAATGCCACCGGGTTTGTAGCCAGCATCGGTTTCCGAGCCATTGCTCATCAGCAAAATGCGGTCTGCCAGCAAGATGGCTTCGTCCACGTCGTGCGTAATCATGAAAACCGTTTGCTGGGTCTCACGCACGATGGCCATCAGCTCGTCCTGGATGGAGCCGCGTGTCAGCGCATCCAGCGCGCCAAAAGGTTCGTCCAGCAAAAGCATTTTGGGTTGGATGGCAAAGGCGCGCGCAATGCCCACGCGCTGCTTCATGCCACCCGAGAGCTGGCTGGGCTTCTTGTCGATAGCGCCACTGAGCCCCACCATGGTGACAAAGGATTCCACCTGTGTTTTGACCTGCTCACGCGTCCACTCAGGCCAACGCGACACCACAGCAAAGGCAATGTTCTGGCGCACGGTCAGCCAGGGCATCAGAGCGTGGCTTTGGAACACCACCCCGCGCTCCAGGCTGGGGCCTGATACTTCTCGGCCGTCCATAAAAACGTAGCCAGATGTTGCAGTGTCCAGGCCTGCCAATACGTTCAAAACGGTGGTTTTGCCGCAGCCCGAATGGCCAATGATGCAGACAAACTCGCCGCGCTCCAGGGTGAACGAAACATCCGAGAAAACAGGCTTGCCCGGCACATAGGTTTTGCCCAGGCTTTCGATTTTTAGCAAGGCATTCATTGCAGGCTACTCCACATAGGTCACCGCCTTTTGCAGTTGCCCAAAGGCCAAGTCCAAGAGCATGCCGACCACGCCAATCAGGACGATGGCAAAGATGACGTTGGTGAGCGACAGGTTGTTCCACTCGTTCCAGACGAAGTAGCCAATGCCCGTTCCACCGACCAACATCTCTGCCGCCACAATGACCAGCCAGGCAATCCCCATGCTGATGCGCATGCCCGTCAGGATAGTGGGCGCAGCTGCAGGCAGGATGACCTGGAACGCTTTGCGCAACGGGTTCACCTCGAGGGTGCTGGCCACGTTGAGCCATTCACGCTTGACGGACGCCACGCCAAATGCGGTATTGACCAGCATGGGCCAAATGGAGCAAATGAAGATCACAAAAATGCCGCTGATCGACGAGTCTTTGATGGTGTACAGCGCCAAGGGCATCCACGCCAGTGGGCTGATGGGCTTGAGCACTTGAATGAAAGGATCGAACGCCTTGCGCAGCAGTGGCGACATGCCAATCACAAAGCCCAGAGGAATGGCCACCAGCATGGCCAAGCCAAACCCCAACCCCACGCGGCCCAGGGAGTGCGCCAGTTGGATGGCAATGCCTTTGTCGTTGGGGCCGTTGTCATAAATCGGGTTGGACAAATGGGTCCACACCGTCTGGCCCATTTGACCCAGCGTGGGGAAGCCCGTTGCTTTGGCGCTGCCCGGGTCTTTGCCCATCATCTTGGCGTACTCAATTTGCTCCGCCGTCATGCCTGCCGCACTGGGCTGGCTACTGGTTGCGCCCGTAGCGGCATACCAGGTGCCAAGCAGCACCAGCAAGATCATGACGGAGAGCAGCCCTGCGCGGAAATTCAGGGAACGCCACATACCCATATCAGACAGCCTTGCTGATGGCAAAACTCTTGGCGTAAGCAGCTGCCTTGTCAGCATCAAACTCCTTGCCCATAATTTTGAACTTGGGGTAGGCCCCATCCGGCACCTTTTGATCGAGCGACTTCATGTGCTTCTTCGCGTCGGTCAACAAGAAAACCTTTTCGGCAATCTGCTTGTAGTTGACGTCACCCTTGATGTAGCCCCAGCGTTGCATTTGCGTGAGCATCCACACGGCCATGCTCTGCCACGGCATCGGGTCAAAGTCTGCACGGTCAGGCACATTTTTGATGTTGCCCAAGCCGTCGGCAAACTTGCCTGTCAGAACCTGGGCGACCACGGCTTCTGGTTGGTTAAGGTACTGTGCTGGCGCGATCACCTTGGAGATGAGTTCGCGGTTGCTGGGGTCGCGCGCCATGGCAGCCGAGGTGAGCACCGCGCGGTACAGCGCGGCAAACGTATTGGGGTTCTTTTGAATGAACTCGGTGCTGGTACCAAAGGCGCAGCATGGGTGACCATTCCACAGGTCTTTGGTCAGTAAGTGGATGAAGCCTGCTTCTTCGTACACCGCACGTTGGTTGAACGGGTCTGGCCCGAGGAAGCCGTCAATATTGCCCGCTTTCAGGTTGGCAACCATTTCTGGTGGTGGTACCACGCGGATTTGCACATCGGTGTCGGGGTTAATGCCTGCCTCTGCCAAGTAATAGCGCAACAGGAAGTTGTGCATGGAGTAGTCAAACGGCACCGCAAACTTAAAGCCCTTCCAGTTCTTGGGGTCGCGGTTGTTTTTGTGTTTGAGCGCCAGGGTGATGGCTTGGCCGTTGATGTTCTGAATGGTGGCCACATTCATGGGTGTGGCGGTCGCGCCCAATCCCAGCGAGATGGCCAACGGCATGGGCGATAGGAAGTGCGTGGCGTCGTACTCCTTGTTGATCATCTTGTCGCGTATCAGCGCCCAGCCTGCGGTCTTTGTGACCTCTACGGTGAGGCCCTGCTTTTGGTAAAAGCCCAATGGGTGCGCCATGATGAGGGGTGTGGCACAGGTGATGGGGATGAAGCCGATCTTGAGATTGGTTTTCTCCAGTGCGCCTTTTTCCTGCGCCATGGCCTGCATGCTGGCCACGGGCAATACGCTGGCGATGGCCGCCATGGCGGTGTTCTTGCCAACGGCCTTCAGGAAGCGGCGGCGCACGGGCTCGTGCGGAAATATCGCCTTCACCAGAGTGGCCTCAATGAATTCATTGCTATAGGCTTCAAACGTGCTGGTCAGGCTACGGCGGCGCAGTTCGATGGCAGCAGCGCTGGCCGCGACTTCCGCTTGGTGGTCAGCCACCGAGTGTTCTCGGCCACAGCTGCATTTGAGCATCAGGGGACGATCGGCATCATAGGGAGAGAAGAATTCAGACATGGAGTACCTCGTTGAAGTGATGCAGCACTCTATGCAAGGTGTGGGCCACTGGTGCGCCATTTCCGCGCTATTTGGCCGAGTCTGGCAAGGTCTGCTGCAAGTCGTGCCGCTTGCAATGACGTTGCGTAGGGCTGGCCCTACAAAGGGCTGGGTTTTGGCGCAATCGGTGTTGTTTTAGCCTGGCGCTCGGCAATCAAAGCGAGCTCTACATCGTTCTTGGCACCGGTCTTTTCCAGAATGCGCGCGCGGTAGGTGCTGACTGTGTTGGATGCCAGCTTGAGCTGTGCACCAATTTGGCTCACCGAGTGGCCCGTGGCGAGCAATCGGAACACTTGGTGCTCGCGGTGCGAGAGCGCGTCCACGCCCATGGTGCCGTTGCGGGTGGTTGCTGCCCCCACGGCCGCTGCCAATGCCTCGGCTGTGGCGGGAGTCACATACCGCCCGCCACCTGCAACTTTGCGAATGGCTGCCAGCATGTCGTCGGGGTCCGCACTTTTGTTCAGGTAGCCACCAGCACCCAGCTTGATGCAGCGCACGGCATATTGCGTCTCGGGGTAGGTGCTGAGCATGAGTACGGGTAACGAGGGGTGCTCTTTTTGCAATAGTTGCAGCACTTCGAGCCCGTCGCGCCCGGGCATGGCAATGTCTAGCAAAACCACATCCAAACCAAGGCTTCCGCCCAACAGGTTGACCTGGTCCAACACATCCTGGCCATTGTGTGCCTCTGCGCTGATGCACATGTCCGGTGCATCGGCCACGATCTGCTTGAGGCCTTCACGGACGATGCGGTGGTCGTCGCCAATGAGCAAGCGGATCATTGGGTGTGCCCAGTTTTGGTGCTGTTTAACGGAATGTCCAGCTGAAACCGCGAACCCTGCCCGACGACGCTGTGGATGCCCAGGTGCCCACCATGGTGGCGCGCACGCTCGCGCATCCCCATAACGCCATAGGCCGTTGCCGCCTCAAATGCCGCGGCAGGGGCACCACAACCATTGTCTTGAACCACGATGTGTAGAACGGCGTTGTCCACTTCAACATGCACGTGGACCTCTGTGGCACGCGCATGGCGTGCCACGTTGCTAAGCATTTCCTGAAAAATCCGAAACACGGCCATCGCAACATTCTCCGGCAGCTCAACCTGTGCGGTGCCCTGCATGTTCCACGCCAGAGCAATTTCTGCGGATTGGGCAAACTCATGCGCCTGCCATTCCAGCGCGGCCCACAAACCCTGGTGGTCCAAGATGCTGGGGCGCAAGTCTGTGATGATGCGCCCTACATTCACCACGGCACTTTCGATTTGTTGACTCATGCCCTTGCACTTGCTGCGAAGCCGGTCGCGCATGGACTGCGCTTCCGTGGAGTCCCGCTGTTGCTGTTCCGCAAGGCGCTTGTCCATCCAGTTCACATCCATTTTGAGGGCAACCAACAAGCTGCCCAGCTCGTCATGCACCTCACGCGCAATTCGAGTGCGTTCTTCCTCCCGGATTTTTTCGGAATAGGCTGCTAGCTCACGCAGTTGCACCAGTGCAGCCGACAAGGCGCTGGTGCGTTCCGCAACCCGCAGTTCCAACTCATCATTGGCGCGGGCCAGGCTGGCATTGGCGTGCTGCAAGTCTTGGTCGGCTTTTTTGCGGGCCGTGATGTCGACAAAGGTAATGACGGCGCCACGTACCTCGGCCCCGTCAATGATGGGGTAGCTGGAGTACTCCACTGCGAACGACGTATGGTCTTTGCGCCAAAAGACTTCAGTATCGATGCGGCACGCCAACCCCTGCCGAAAGGCGTTGAAGATGGGGCATGCTGTGTCGGGGTAGTGGGAGCCATCCGCATGCGAGTGGTGGGTCAACTCGTGCATGTTGTGGCCCAGTACATCAGCAGCTTCCCAACCCAGCATGGTCGCACCCGCTCGATTGATAAAGACACAGCAACCCGACAAGTCAATCCCGAAGATGCCTTCTCCCGTGGAGTTGAGCAGCAAATTGAGTTGGTGCTGCCACAGGGCGCTCACGCCTTGGTCTTGCGCGAAAGAGAAGGATGCAAGGTCTGTTGCCATAGCCAAGCTTCAGCAATAGACCTTTTCGAGTCAGACTACCACGGGTTACGCAACGCGTGCGCGGCCACCTTTTTCAGCCCATGTGCGGGTCCAGCGCAACTGCATGACCCGCAGCATAACCAACATCACGATGGCCAAGACCGCGAAGGCCACAAACCCCCACAGGTAAGTTCCCAGGTATTGTTTGGACAGGCCCATGGCGTTGGGCAAAAAGCCGCCGCCCAAAGCACCGATCTCACCAATCATGGAGCCTGCCACAGCCGTGCTGAGCGGCCAGCGCAGCGGCACCAACTGGAACAATGCGCCATTGCCCGCGCCCAGCGCAGCAAAACACAACATGAACAACAGGGTCGTTACCGAAAGCGACGTTCCCGCCAATCCACATGCAACCAGCGTAATGGCAACCAATACCAACACACCGCTTAGCGTGTTGATGCCGCCAACACGATCGGAGATATAACCCCCAACGACGCGCACCGCGGAGCCCATTACGGCAGCCAGCATCGTCAGTTGTCCAGCCTCCACTTTGGTCACACCAAACTGGTCGTGGAAATAGGTGGGCAAGAAGCTCGCAAGCCCAATAAAACCGCCAAATGTGATGATGTAAATCAGGCTGAAAGCCCAACCGTCTTTCTCGAACAAGCAGGCGATGTGCTGACGAAAGGTTTGGTGTTCGACGTCTGGCGGCTCTTTGGCCAAAAAGACCATGACGAAGAAAGGTAGCAGCATGCAAAGGCCGGCCAAGCCATACACGGTTTGCCATCCGTAGGCGACCGCCAGTGGGGGGGCAAAGAGTACGGCCAGCACCGTGCCAGAATTGCCAGCACCCGCAATACCCATAGCAAGGCCTTTGTATTTGGGCGGGAACGATCCACTACCCAGGCTCAGCGCTACGCCAAAGCTGGCACCCGCAATTCCTAGCAAGACACCCATGGCCAGGACATGGTCGTAACTGCTGATAAACAAATAGCCATAGGCCAGGGCGGCCATGATGAGACTCATTTCCACCAGGGCGGCATTCTTGCGGCCAATGTACTGCGCCAGAATACCCAAGGGGAAACGCATCAACGCGCCCGCCAAAATGGGCACCGATATCATGAAGCCCTTTTGGGCTGCGGTCAGTTGGTAGGCCTCTGAAATGAACGGTGCCATGGCGCCGTTGAGCACCCACACGGCAAAGCAAAAATCAAAATACAAAAACGAGGCAAAAAGCGTGGGCGCGTGGCCAGCTTTCAAGAAAGTACGGAATCCCGACATGGTGCACAGATCCTAAAAATGGGGTTAACCCATGCACCAAAGCGAAACCCGTGCCAACTCTTCTTCAATTTGGTGCAAATGGTATGGGATCTGTCGGCAAATCTAGAAATTCTTCGAATTGATCGATCGGAACCGGACTTCCAAACAGGAAACCCTGGTACGCGAAGCAACCTATGCCGGCTAAAAAGTCGCGTTGATCTTCAGTCTCGACACCTTCTGCGACGACGGACAACCCCAAACTGGTGCCTAGCGCAACAATGGTGCGTGCAATGGCCGCATCGTTTGGGTCATTCAGCACGTCACGGACAAAGGAGCGGTCAATCTTGAGTAAATCCAATGGCAACAGCTTGAGGTAGCTCAATGAGGAATAGCCAGTACCAAAATCATCCAGCGAGAAGCCAATGCCATGCGCTTTGAGGGCATTCATTTTGACGATGATGTCGTCTACCCGATGGGCGAGAACGCTTTCCGTGAGTTCTATGCGCAGGCGGTTAGGCGCAATCGCCCATTGTTCGAGACACTTCAATACTTGGGGCACAAAGGTGGGTTCACGGAGCTCGCGGGCGCTGACATTGACTGCAAGGCTCAGGTGCGCGGTTTCTGGGCGCTTGGCCCACTGCGCGAGTTGTTCGCATGCCATGGTCATCACCCAGCGGCCCAGGGGAACAATCAAGCCAGTCGATTCCGCAAGGGCAATAAAGTGTTCAGGCATCACCAAGCCGCGGTCCGGTTGTTGCCAGCGCACCAATGCTTCTGCGCCGGTGATCAGACCATCCGCACCAACAGTGGGTTGAAAGTACAGAACCAACTCTTCTCCGCCCTGCAAGCCATCGCGCAGATCGAATTCCATGGCGACCCAGCTTTCCAGCTCGGTTTGCATGCTGAAGTCGAAGAAACGCAGTGTGTTGCGACCCGCAGCTTTGGCTTGGTACATGGCCAAATCGGCCTGCTTCAGGAGTTCATCCACGCTGGAAGAGTGGGAGTCAAACAAGGTGATGCCCATGCTGGGTGAGCTATGGTGTTCACGGCCGGCCAAATCGTAGGGCTGGTTCAGGGTAAAAAGAATCTTCTTGCCCGCGCTGTCGGCTTGCGCTGCAGCACTGTGCAGCGCAGGTTCCAGGTCCTCGAGCACGATGACAAACTCGTCCCCGCCCAAGCGTGCCACAGTGTCGGATTCGCGCACACAACCGACCAGCCGATGCGCCACTTGCTGCAACAACAAGTCACCCACGTCATGCCCCATGGTGTCGTTGAGCGTCTTGAAGTTATCCAGGTCAATAAACAGCAAGGCACCGTGCTGGTGGTGGCGGGAGTTGGAGTGCAGGGCTTTTTTGAGCTGTTCCAGCAGGAGCCGGCGGTTGGGCAAGCCCGTAAGCGCATCGTAAAACGCCAAGCGGTGGATCTCTTCGGCTGACTGCTTTTGCACCGAAATATCCCGACCAATCCCGTGGTAGCCCCGAAACTCGCCATTGGTATCGAACATAGGAGACCCGCTGATGCAGGCCCAGTGCATGGTTGATCCGGTACTGGGTCGCTGAATTTCAAGGTCACGAAAGGCTTGGTGCGCGCCAATGACCTTGCGGTGGGCATCCCAATCTGCCTCGGTCATATTGACAGATGCTATTTCCCAGCGTGTCTTGCCCATATGCTGGCTGGCGTTCATCCCCGTGCTGTTGTAGACCTGACCACCAATGAGGGTGAAGCGGAAATTTTCGTCTTGCTCCCAGTACCAGTCGGATGAGAGTTCAATGAGGGTTCGAAACCGTGCTTCACTTTCGCGCAGGCGGGCTTCATTTTTGTTGCGCTCGGTGACATCAATAAAGTTGACCTGGATGGCAGGCTCACCGCCATGGGTAATGGGCGTGGCTTGGATTTCGACGTCAATGGTTTTGCCATCCCGGCGCAAAAACTTCTCGATTTCCACCGGGAGGGGGACGCCCTTGGCATAACCCTCTGCGATGCGGGCGGCAACCTTGCTTTGGTAGCGTGGGTCTATCAGTTCCCGAACCGGCAAGCCAATCAATTCAGATTCTTGTGTTGCGCCCAACATTGCCACGGCAGCCGGATTTGCATAGACCACGCGACCGTGTTGGTGTACACCAATGCCGATGGGCGACCACTCTACCAGCGCACGGTAGCGGGCTTCGCTATCGTGCAGTTTGACTTCGACATCCCGCTTTGCTGTCAGGTCCGTATTGGTTCCTGAAAGGCGTCTGGCCCTGCCTTCTTTGTCGCGCTGAATGTGGGCTCGCAACAGCACGTGAACGTAGTGGCCTTGCTTGTGGCGCAGCTGGCATTCAATTTGCCAGATGTCTCCACTGCTTTGCAGGGCAGCGGTGAAGCTTTTGTCGATCGCGTGGGCTTCATCAGGGTGAAAGAAACTCGCCATCAAGATGGATGTGGCTGGAAGCTCTCCATCGATGTAACCCAGCATATTCCACCATGCGGGAGAGAAATAGACTTCACTGGTGAGAAGATCCCAATCCCATGGCGCGCCGTCGATGCTGCGCAGGATCAGTTCAAGACGCTCTTGTGAAAGGAGTTGGGAGGGCCCTTGGTGGGTTTTCTGCATAACGCCCCATTATGGCGTGTCTATATTTTGTGAAAAATTGGCTTTAAGCAGCGTCGAGGTGGGTCACCTGCGCTGGAAAGCATTGTCGCCGCAGGGTATTTATAGGGATCGCTCCATATCGACCACAACCAATGCTGGTTGATGATTCCATCGCAAGGTGATGACGTAGGGCCGATGCCGCACCCGTGCAGCAAACCCGGCGGCACCTTGCAGCCGCACCGGTACAGAAATATCCAGCCCCGCGCCCAAAGACTTCCGCGCATTGCCTGCCAGGGTGTTGGCAATTTCACCTACTGCATCGAGCAGATTGGCGTCGTTGAGGTCAGTTTCACGTTGGAGTAGCAGCAGTTCACGCAAAAGCTTGCCGGGCATCGAGACCATGACGTGGCCCCTGTAAGACCCCGTGAAGGATACCAAGCCATTGAATTCGTGCCCCTCGATACTGGTTGTGCCCAAGTAGGCGGATGTGATCTGTGGCTCTTGGGATGTGGTGACACTGAAATAGCGGCAGACCGAATGGACGAAAAGCTTGAGTTCGGTGTCGTCGAGCGCGCCCATGGTCATTGCGCCTCCATGACTTCAAGCAATGCAACCTTTAACTGATCATCTGTGAATGGTTTGGCAACAAAACCGCGCGCGCCGAGGCGCAGCGCCGCAATCGCGGTGGTTTTGTCATCCAACGCACTGACCACCAGAATATTGATCGTTGGTTGCAGGCGGATCAGCTCGCGGATACATGCAATCCCGTCCATTTCAGGCATGGTCAGGTCCATGGTGACAACATCCGGCTGGGTGGCGCGGGCGAGCCGCAAGGCCTCGTTCCCGTCACGCGCCTGCCATACACGGGAGATGCCGCCAAGACTGCCACTTTGCACAATGCGTGCAATCCGTGTACGGATCATGTTGGAATCATCGACAACCATCAAGCGCATGAACTACTTCCAATCCGTGTGAGGGGTTGCGTCATATCGCAAAGTGAATTTTGAATGTGGTGAACTTTCCATGCGTCGATGTCAGCAACATGCGGGCACCAAGTTGCTGCACGTTGGATTGCACAATGTCCAAACCGACACCGCGACCGGCATGCAGGGAATCTGCGTCAGCCGTCGAAAAACCTGGTTTGAAAATGTGGGCCACGATTTGTTTGTCGCTGAAGCTGTCGAGCTGCAGTTCCGTATACCAGCCTTTGTCGAGCAACTTTTGGCGAATGCGCGCGGCACTTAGTCCCGCTCCGTCGTCGCGTACGCTCAAGCACCATTCCGATTCACCACGTACCAGGGTCACTTCCACTTTGCCTTCGGCCGCTTTGCCTGCCGCAATGCGCGTGGGCGCGGACTCAATACCGTGGGTTACCGCATTGCGGACGAGCTGGATGGCGATTTCCCGCACCAGGTCGCTTGCTTCACCCGTCAGGTCAGTGTGGCTGCCCATGCGCATGTCTGGCGTGACTCTTTTGCCCGTGTCTGTAGCGACAGTCAGCGCCAATTTGGTCAACGTGTCGTTGATGGAGCCTGCAGCGCCATTGGAAATGTTGTTGCGCTGGAGGCCAACGACGCTCTTCAAGGCCGCAACTTTGCCCAATAAATCTTCAAGGGGCACGGGCAGCGCCAATAGCGCGTCACCCACATTGCCGGTGGTGCCACCCGATTCCTTGATGCGCTGCAATTCACTCTCAAAATGGTGGGCCTGTGCCGCAAGCGAGTCCAGCCCCAGCGCTGCAGCATCACCCTTGAGCGCATGGACGCGACGAAATGCCTGGTCGATCACCTGCAGAACGGCTCGCTCGCCATGTACGCCGGATGTACTGCGCAAGATGTCATTGATTTCGAGCAAGCTGATTTCAGAGCGCGACACAAATTGTCGCAACATGGCTGGATCTGCATCAAAGGCCGCCAGCAGCGTAGAAAACTCCCGTTGTGACCGGAATCGCTCTGCCTTGAGCGTCAGTTCCAGGCCCACGCGCTCTGAAATATCCTGCACGGTGACCAGCAAGTGCCGCACAGCACCACTTTCCTGGACCCGATTGAAGTGGAAAGATAGGTGGCGTTGCGTGTCGTGGCCGAGTCGGTTCTTGACGTTCAATGCGACTTCTGACAACGGATTGATGCCCTGAATCAGTGACTCTTTCACATGCGGTAAAAACAGCAGCCCCACATAGTCACGCGCGTCGCCCAGCGCCTTTTCGGTGACGAGTGGAGCGAGCAGTTTGAAGAAGTCCTCGCCCGGTGTCAAATCCTGGCCAAACAGACTGTGGGCTGATTGGGACAGCTGGGAGCCCAGTGTGCCGTCTGGATTGATCAGGAACAAGCCCTCTCGCACGCTCGTCAAAATCTCGCGGTTCTCTTCATTGACAGCTTCGATCGCCGCGTCCGATGTACGCAACCGCCGCAAAAATTTGAACAAGATAAATGCAAAGTTCAGCAAGGCCAAAACAATACCGCCGGTTTGCACCTGTCGCAGCGTGTTGGCCCGATCCGATGCAACCGCTTCCAGCGCGGTCGTCAAATCGTTCATCAAACCCAACAGTTTGACGTTGTTGGCGCGCGCATAGTCACCCGCGGCTTGAAGCTCTTCATCGCTACTGGTACCCAGCAAAACCGGTGCGAGCTTTTGCTGATAGGGTGTCCAGATGGCTTGTGCGCTTTGCAGCACTTCCGTTGCCTTGGCACCTTCTGCGGCCTGCAGATGAACAGGCTTGCCGGTTCCACCCGGAACGGTTCCGCCGTGTTGAAACGCTTTAAGTGAAATGTCGAACAGCGCAGCCGCACTTTTCAGTTCTTCAATTTCTCGCTCAGCCGGTTTGTTGCGTAGGCGCGCTGCTTCGACCGATAGCATGGCCTTGGCGGTACGCTGCGACAACATACGCTGGCGCCCCGACAAATTGATGCCAACGGCGTCTTGCGCGATTTGGTAGGACGTGTAGAAGTTGAGAACCAGAACGCCCAAATCAAACAGCAAAAAGAAGCCGACTGCAATGATGATTTCGCGGTATTTTCCGAAGGAAAAAGACCCATTGGCCCTCGTAGAACGGACGCTATTTGCTATTGATTTGGTAGCGTTTTGGTTTTTTGGGGGGGGCGCAGTCGGCATGGGCTTCTTCGTGGGGCAAGATGCAAGGGGCTGGCAGAAGTTAGGTTAGGCGCTGAGCTTTTCGACGTGTGCCTGGCGCGTATACAAAAAGTCGATCACCGCTTTGCGGTATGCCAGGTACTGCACGTTGTCGGCCAAATCCACGCGGTTGCGGGGGCGGGGCAGGTCAACGCTGAGCACTTCGCCGATAGTGGCTGCGGGCCCGTTGGTCAGCATCACAATCTTGTCGGACAGCAGCACGGCTTCGTCCACATCGTGCGTCACCATCACGACAGTGCTCTTGGTGCGGGCCACAATTTCCAGCAATTCGTCTTGCAGCTTGGCGCGGGTCAAAGCGTCAAGGGCTCCAAAGGGCTCGTCCATCAACAACACTTTGGGTTCCATGGCCAGCGCACGTGCAATGCCCACGCGCTGCTTCATGCCGCCCGAGATTTCGCCAGGGCGCTTTTGCGCAGCCGGTGTCAGACCGACCAGAGCCAAAGCCGCGTCGGTGCGGGCAACAAGTTGTGCCTTGCTTTCTGATGGTGCGCCAGCGTTCTTGGACCCTGCACCAAATACGCGCTCCACACCCAAGTACACGTTTTCAAAACAGGTGAGCCATGGCAACAGCGAATGGTTCTGAAACACAACCGCACGCTCGGGGCCTGGGCCAGCAATCTCGCGGTTCGCACAGATCAACGAGCCGGCTGTTGGCATGGTCAAGCCTGCAATCAGATTGAGCAAGGTGGACTTGCCGCAGCCTGAGTGACCGATCAGGGTAACGAACTCACCCTTGGCAACTGTCAGGTTGATATCGCGCAGCGCAGGGAACACGCCCTTCTTGGTTTTGAAGGTTTGCTCGACGTTTTGTATTTCGATGTATTTCAGGTTGTTCATGATTTGACTTCCTCGAAAGTAAATGCGGTAGCGATCTTGATGAGTGCGTATTCAAGAATCAGGCCAACTATGCCAATCACAAAGATGGCGATGATGATGTTTTTCACGTTCAGGTTGTTCCACTCGTCCCACACCCAGAAACCAATGCCCACGCCACCGGTCAGCATCTCGGCCGCCACAATCACCAACCAGGCGGTTCCTACAGCCAGACGCACACCGGTCAGCATGTAGGGCAGCACCGAGGGGAACAAAATCTTGGTGACGATCTTCCACTCGGACAGGTTCAACACTTTGGCCACGTTCATGTAGTCTTGCGGCACCCGTTGCACACCCACAGCGGTGTTGATGAGCATGGGCCAGATGGAGCAGATGAAGATGGTCCAGATGGCTGCTGGGTTGGCACCCTTGAACACCATCAGACCAATCGGCAGCCAGGCCAGTGGTGACACGGGGCGCAGCAGACTGATCAGCGGGTTGAACATGCGGCCCAGAAATTCAAACCGGCCGATTGCAAAACCTGCCGGAATGCCTACCGCGGCCGCGAGTCCAAAGCCCAAAGCGACGCGCTCCAGAGACATCAGCACGTTCCAGCCCACGCCTTGGTCGTTAGGGCCCTTGCGGTAAAAGGGGTCGCTGAACAGCACCACGGCCTGTTTCCAGGTTTCCCACGGGCTGGGGATGCTGCTGGCGGTGCTGATGCTGATGATGGCCCAAATGCCTACCAACAGCCCTAAGCCCATTACCGGAGGCAGTACCGCCATCACCAGGCCACGCCAATCCCATGCGGCACGGGCCGCAGGGGTTGGGGGTGCTGCCGGTGCTACTAGGGGTTTTGAGCCACTAGCCCTCGTGGATTGTGCGTGTACTGCTTCTTTTTTTGTAGCAATGCCGTCGCTTGCTGCGGCCAAGGGGGAATGGAATACTGCGCTTACCATGGTGATCTCCTGAGTTTCTGGCGGTGCTACGCGTTAGGCTTTGATCTTGAAACCGTCTGCGTACTTCTTGGGGTCTTTGCCGTCCCACACGACTCCATCCATGAGCTTGCTGGAGCGCATGTCGCTCTTAGGCAGGGCGGTCTTGGTAGCGGCAGCAGCCTGCTTGTAGATGTCGATCTGATTGATCTGCTTGGCCACAGCCAGGTAGTCAGGGTGGTCTTTGATCAAACCCCAGCGTTTGTGCTGGGTCAGGAACCACATGCCGTCAGAGAGGTAGGGGAAGTTCACCGCACCGTCGTTAAAAAACTTCATGTGGTTGGGGTCGTCCCAGGTCTTGCCCATGCCGTTTTGGTAGCGGCCCAGAATGCGTTGGTTGATGGCGTCCACACCGGTGTTGACGTAGCTCTTGTCTGCAATCGTTTCGGCCATCTTGTTTTTGTTGGACAGGCTGGCGTCAATCCATTGGCTGGCCTCCAGAATGGCAGCGGTCACGGCACGCGCTGTATTGGGGTTCTTTTTCACAAATTCAGCGGTCGTGCCCAGCACCTTTTCTGGGTGGTCTTTCCAGATATCTTGCGTGGTCATGGCTGTGACACCAATGCCGTCAATGATGGCGCGGTGGCCCCATGGTTCACCCACGCAGTAGCCGTCCATATTGCCAACGCGCATGTTGGCCACCATTTGCGGTGGTGGCACGGTGATGACCTTGGCGCCTGTCATGGGGTTGATGCCATTGGCAGCCAACCAGTAGTACAGCCACATGGCGTGCGTGCCAGTGGGGAAGGTTTGCGCGAAGGTGTATTCACGCTTCTCAGCGGCCATCAGTTTGGCAAGCCCGGGACCATCTACCGCGCCCTTGTCGGCAAGCTTTTTGGACAGGGTGATGGCTTGTCCGTTGTTGTTGAGAGTCATCAGAATGGCCATGTCTTTTTTGGGGCCGCTGATGCCCAAATGCACGCCGTAGATGAGGCCGTACAGTGAGTGCGCAAAGTCCAGTTCGCCATTGACCAGCTTGTCACGCACGCCTGCCCAAGACGCTTCCTTGGAGGGGACGATCTTCACGCCGTATTTCTTGTCAAAGCCCAGCACCGAGGCCATGACCACGCTTGCGCAGTCGGTCAGTGGGATGAAGCCAATCTTGACTTCGGTTTTTTCGGGTGCATCTGAGCCGGCGGCGTATACGGCAGAACGCAGTGCAGGGGTAATGCCGATGGCGCCTACGGCTGCAGACTGCAGCACCGCACGACGACTGAGTTTGTTGTCAAAGAGATTAGTCATGGCTGTCTTCCTTTAAAAATTAGACGGTGGCAAAACAAAAAAAGGCGTCCTCACGTTGCGCATGACTTGGAAAGCAAGTCATTTGCAGGTGGGGACGCCTTTGTCCGGGTTGACTGGCTCAACCCGCCGTTGGGTTATGCCTATCGGTGACCATCGTTGGTCTCGGTTGGTAATACGCAATCTGCGTGCCAACTTAATGGGCCGGTAGTTACAGGGAAAGTGATTGCAGTATTGCTATATGTTTGATAGCTACAAGCGTATATATGTAGAGGGCTACAGGCGTATTTTGTTCTATTGTGTTGTGCGCAGCCTGATTTTGGCACCATGTTTGTGCAGTGCACCAAAAAAATCGTGCACTTAAAGAAATCCCGCGTGTGAGCCGATACATGTTTCATGCACACACACACTGAACACTCCAAAGCGCATAGCAATCGCAACGTGCCAGTTGAGCAATGGCCAGAGTCGTTAGAAATCTTGCGACATCTGGCATCGCAGAAAAAGGCCTTGTCGATTAAAGAGTTGGCGCATGACGTCTGCGCTCCCGAAATTTCAACGCGCAATCGACTTGCGCGATTAGAGGCTCTGGGTGCAGTTGAAGGCAATAGGGCCACCGCCACTCTTGCGCCCGGCAAGCAAGTGACCTGCGCGCACTACGCCATTACGCAGTATGGGAGAGACTGCGTGGTGTCAGGTGGGCAACGCGCAGCCAATGTCTCTGGCTTGTGCGTCAACAGCGTATTTGCCTTGGCACGGGCGATGAATCTGAGCATCTAGTTCAGCCTTGCACGTAGCGTGCTAGGGCTGCTGACTAGCCCAGCAGGTCCATCACATCGATCATGCGCTGTGAAACTTCAGCAACCTTGAGGCCTTTGTCCATCGCGGTCTTGCGCAACTTGTCGTAGGCCGCCTGTTCGCTCAAGCCTTGGCGCTGCATGAGCAGGCCCTTGGCCCGGTCAATGATGCGGCGGTTTTTCAACTCTGTGTTGAGGTCTTGCACCTCTGATTTTGCGTCTGCGAGTTCAGCGCGCAACGCCTGGTCTTGCTGAAAGCGCGCCATTGCAACGTCCAGAATCGGGCGAATCCGGTCTGCATGCAAGCCAGCAACGATGTAGGCCGATACGCCAGCAGCCACTGCAGCGCGTGCATTGGAGCTATCGTTGTCGTTGGTGAACATCACAATCGGGCGACGGGCATCACGGGTGGCAACCACAACATGTTCGAGTGCGTCGCGTGCATCACTCTCGGCATCGAGAATGATCATGTCGGCCTGCAGTTGCGTCAGGCGCTCTTCCAGAAAGGCATCTGCTGGCAATACAGCAACTAGGTTGAATCCACTTTCCAGCAAGCCAATGCGCAGACTGCGCGAACGCTCTGCCTGGTCCAAGGCCAGCGAGTCGTTCTGGTCAATCATGTCCTGGTCGGGTGTAACAACTACGATGCGTAAGGTTTCATGCATGCGAAGGCATATGCAAATTTCGCGCCAGAATTGGGCGCGTCAATGCTGGATGGCGTGGTTGCATCCTCTAAACTCGCACCCTCACAGGGGAAAACATGCTGGTCTTGGGGATTGAGTCGTCGTGCGATGAAACGGGTGTGGCCCTGGTGCAGTGGCATGAGCATGCCATGCCCACACTTCTGGCGCATGCGCTGTACAGCCAGATTGACATGCACCAGGCCTTTGGTGGCGTGGTGCCAGAACTAGCCAGCCGTGACCATATTCGCCGCGTGTTGCCCTTAACGCAAGAGGTCTTAAAGTCTTCGGTGCGTACGCTGGCAGATGTGGATGTTGTGGCCTATACGCGGGGGCCGGGCCTTGCCGGTGCACTGCTGGTGGGCTCCGGCGTGGCTTGCGCGTTGGGTGCTGCATTGGACAGGCCCGTTTTGGGTGTACACCACTTGGAAGGGCACTTGCTGTCGCCCTTTTTGAGTGCGGACCCACCGCAATTTCCGTTTGTTGCATTGCTGGTCTCGGGTGGACACACGCAGCTCATGCGGGTGGATGGGGTAGGGCGCTACGAACTATTGGGCGAAACGATTGACGATGCGGCTGGCGAGGCGTTTGACAAGTCCGCCAAGCTCATGGGCTTGGGTTACCCGGGAGGGCCGGCATTGGCCAAAATGGCCGAGCAAGGCGATCCTGCGGCGTACAAATTGCCGCGCCCTTTGTTGCACAGTGGGAATCTGGACTTTTCGTTTGCTGGCTTGAAAACAGCCGTGTTGGTGCAGGCGCAACGCATGGTGGCTGCCGAGTCGGCCCGCGCGTTGGGCCAGCCGCATTCGCAGGTGCAGCCGACTGGCAGTAGCACTGCCGGGTTTGATGCGCTTCCGCTGCAGCAGCAGCGGGATCTGGCGGCATCCACGCAAGCAGCAATCGTGGAGGTGTTGGTGAAGAAATCCCTCATGGCGCTCAAGCAGACAGGTCTGCAGCGCCTTGTCGTTGCGGGCGGTGTAGGGGCCAACCGCGGCTTGCGTCAACAGCTCAATATGGCTTGTGCAAAGCGCGGCGTGCGGGTGCATTACCCTGAGCTGCATTTGTGCACGGACAACGGGGCAATGATCGCCATGGCTGCGGCCATGCGGTTGCAAAGCGGACTCCAAGTGGCCAGCAAAACTTACGCCTTTGACGTAAAGCCGCGCTGGCCATTGGATTCACTTTCCGCAGAACACTAGCCTTACTGAATGGTGAGTTCTGTCGCCCTGCTTACGGGCACCTTTTTGGCAAGCTTCAGGGTGAGTACACCGTTTTCCAGCTTGGCTTCTGACAGCGCAGCGTCGACCTCTTGCGGCAACTCATAGGCCGCGCGATAGCGCCGCGGTGCATCGTCTTTGCTCTGAATGCGAACAACTGCGCCTTCGATGGCGATGTTGAGCTGGTCCTTTGCGATGCCGGGTACGTCGAGCGTCAATGTGAAGCTGGTTTCGTCTTGCGTGTAGGCTACCGCTGAATTGGTATTGGCACGCAATGTGTCGTCCAGAAAGCGCTCCAGTGTTCTGCCAGCATTGGCATAAGCTTGGCGGCGCAATTGGGGCTGGTTGGTCGTGGCGAAAAACATGGTCAATCTCCTAGTACACTGCGCGGCTCTCACAGCGAGCGCCGCATGTCTCCAAGCTGCGCCTCATTTCACTTATTTCAAGAAGTTTTTTGCATGTTTATTCTTATCGGTCGGGTCTTGAAAACTGCTTGCGTGGCGCTATGTGTGCTGCCCTTGTTGGGTGTCGCAGCGCACGCGCAAAGCCCGTCAAATTCTCAGTCTGTGGCGACCACGGCATCTGTCAAGTTGGCCATGATTGAAGCTCTGAGTGGCCCTACTGCGAATGCTGGTGAAGCGGTGTTTCGCAACCTGGCCTGGGCCGTTGAACGGGTCAACGCGCGAGGTGGCGTGAAGCTATCCTTGGAGCGATACGACAGCAAAGGGCAAAACGACGAGGCTTTGTCTGCATTGCGTGCGGCTATTGACAGTGGTGCGCGCATTGTTTTGCAAGGCAATTCTTCGTCCACTGCTGCAGCGCTGATCGATGCGATCAACAAACACAATGAGCGCGATCCGGCACGGCGGGTATTGTTTCTGAATTACTCTGCCGTCGATCCTGCACTAACGAATGAAAAGTGCAGCTTTTGGCACTTTCGCTTTGATGCGCATGCAGACATGCGGATGGCCGCGTTGATGTCGCTCATCAAGGACGACAAATTGCTCAAGGATGTCTATTTGATTGGACAGGACTATAGTTTTGGGCAGTCGGTTTTACGGGAAGCCAGGCGTCAACTGGTTGCGCAGCGGCCCGATGTCCACATCGTGGGTGAAGAGCTTCATCCCATGGCTCGTGTCAAGGATTTCTTGCCGTATGTCGCCAAAATCAAGGCCAGCGGCGCGCAAGCCGTCATTACAGGCAATTGGGGCAACGACCTGACCTTGCTCATCAAGGCTGCCAAAGAGGTTGGCTATGACGGCAAGTTCTACACCTTTTATGGCAATGCGCTTGGCGCGCCCGCCGCCATAGGCGAGGCCGGCATTGGCAAGGTGGTTGCGGTGGCAGATTGGCTGCCCAATGTACAGAGTGCGGCTACAGAGGCTTTTTACAAATCGTTTAGGGCACGTTACCCGGCAGCTGCAGATGACTATGTGCATATGCGTATGCAACTCTTGATGGAAGCACTGGCCCAAGCGCTGGATGCAGTTGGCAAGCAAAGTACCGTGGCCCCCGTCGTTGGGGTGGATGTAGTGGCACTTGCGCTGCAGCTCGAAAAAGCGAGTGTGTCTTTGAGCGGGCAGGCTGGCACGATGCGTGCCGTCGATCACCAATTCCAGCAGCAGCTGGTCGTTGGGGTCATGGAGCGCCAGGGCACGCCAGGCGTGAAGTTTGACGTTGAAGGCTCGGGCTACGGATTTCGGGTTGCCAAGACGCTCAGCGCAGCGGCTGCGGAGTTGCCTTCCAGCTGCAAGATGCAGCGTCCCTAAGTCGGGTTATAATTGACAGGCTTTGCATTCGGCAAGGCGCACGCCAGGAGCAGTTCCAGCACCTGGCGCAAGTTGAATACCATTCTTAGGAAATAAACATGATCGCATCCAGCATCAAAGCCGCTGTTGTCAAAGACAACGCCCGTAGCCCATCCGACACCGGTAGTCCAGAAGTGCAAGTTGCATTGCTGACTGCCCGCATCAACGAGCTGATGCCCCACTTCAAGACCCATGCAAAAGACCACCACGGTCGTCGCGGTTTGGTTCGCATGGTCAATACCCGCAAAAGCCTGTTGACGTATTTGAATCGTGTTGACCACGACCGCTACGTCGCCTTGATTGCCAAATTGGGTCTGCGTAAGTAAGCTGCGAATTTCAAAACGTTGCACCACATGACAGACGCCTGAGTTAGTTCACTAGCTCAGGCGTTTTTTACTTCGGAGTCAGCAAAAACAGAGCGAAGCTGTGTCATTCCACAGAAATTGGCGGCCCTTTGGGTCGGCTTTTGAGTTTCTCTGGAATGGCATCGTGTTCTGAGTTGTTGCTTCTGGGCTTGGCAGGTGGCCTTTACCTGCCAGCGGATTCCCGCATTATCAGGAGATAAAACAATGAGCATTTTCAATAAAGTTACCAAGACCTTTCAATGGGGTCAGCATACGGTCACCATGGAAACCGGCGAGATTGCGCGCCAGTCAACCGGCGCTGTGCTGTTGGATATGGATGGCACCGTTGTGTTGGCCACCGTAGTTGCCAAGACCGAAGGCAAGCCTGGTCAAGACTTCTTCCCTTTGACCGTGGACTATTTGGAAAAATCGTACGCAGCTGGCAAGATTCCTGGGAGCTTTTTCAAGCGTGAAGGTCGCCCTAGCGAATTCGAAACACTGACCAGCCGCCTGATTGACCGCCCCATACGTCCGCTGTTCCCAGAAGGTTTTTTCAACGAAGTGCATGTTGTGGTTCACACCGTTTCGTTGAATCCAGAAGTTGATGCGGATATTGCTTCCTTGATCGCTGTAAGCGCTGCGTTGTCCATCAGTGGCGTGCCGTTCAATGGCCCTATCGGTGCAGCCCGCGTGGGTTACGTCAATGGTGAATACGTGCTGAACCCAGGCCAGACCGCGCGCAAAGACTCAATCATGGATCTGGTCGTTGCAGGTACTGAAGCTGCTGTGCTGATGGTGGAGTCTGAAGCGCAACAGTTGTCTGAAGAAATCATGTTGGGTGCTGTTGTGTTCGGTCACGAGCAAGGCAACATTGCTATCAATGCCATTCACGAATTGGTGCGCGATGCCGGCAAGCCAGTATGGGACTGGAAAGCGCCTGCCAAGGATGAAGCCTTGATCGCCAAAATCGACGGTTTGGCCAAGGCCAAGTTGGTAGCGGCTTACCAAATCCGCAACAAGCAAGCGCGTACACAAGCGTGTCGTACTGCGTACTCGGAAGTCATGGCCGCTCTGAAGGCAGACGGTGCAGCGTTTGACAGCGTCGCCATCGAAGGCCTGTTGTTTGAAATTGAAGCCAAAATCGTGCGCGGTCAAATTCTGGCGGGCGAGCCCCGCATCGACGGCCGTGACACACGTACCGTGCGCGCCATTGAAATCCGCAACGGCGTGTTGCCACGCACCCATGGCTCGGCTTTGTTCACCCGCGGTGAAACACAAGCCTTGGTCGTGACGACGCTGGGCACGGAGCGCGATGCACAGCGCATCGATGCATTGAGCGGTGACTACGAAGACCGCTTCATGTTGCACTACAACATGCCTCCGTTCGCCACGGGCGAAACCGGTCGCGTGGGCACACCCAAGCGCCGCGAAATTGGCCATGGACGTTTGGCCAAGCGTGCCTTGGTTGCCTGCTTGCCGAGCAAGGAAGAGTTTCCCTACACCATGCGTGTCGTATCAGAAATTACCGAGTCCAACGGCTCGTCTTCGATGGCTTCGGTTTGCGGCGGCTGCTTGTCGTTGATGGATGCTGGCGTGCCTATGAAAGCCCACGTGGCTGGTATCGCCATGGGCCTGATCAAGGAAGACAACCGTTTTGCAGTGTTGACCGACATCTTGGGTGATGAAGACCACCTGGGTGATATGGATTTCAAGGTTGCTGGTACCACCAACGGAATTACCGCGCTGCAAATGGATATCAAGATCCAGGGTATTACCAAGGAAATCATGCAAGTTGCTTTAGCCCAGGCTAAAGAGGCGCGTATGCACATCTTGGGCAAAATGCAAGAAGCCATGGCAGAAGCCAAGACAGAAGTGTCCAACTTCGCTCCGCGCTTGTTTACCATGAAGATCAATCCTGAAAAGATTCGTGACGTGATTGGCAAGGGCGGTGCCGTGATCCGTGCATTGACCGAAGAAACTGGCACGCAAATCAACATTGACGAAGACGGAACTATCACCATTGCGTCGGCTGACCCTGCCAAGGCGGAGGAAGCCAAGCGCCGCATCGAGCAAATCACTGCTGAAGTGGAAATTGGCAAGGTCTACGAAGGCCCGATCACCAAGTTGTTGGACTTTGGTGCCTTGGTCAACCTGCTGCCCGGCAAGGACGGCCTGTTGCACATCAGCCAGATCGCACATGAGCGTGTTGAGAAGGTTTCGGACTACCTGACTGAAGGTCAGATCATCAAGGTCAAAGTCATGGAGACGGACGAAAAGGGCCGTATCAAGTTGTCCATGAAGGCATTGTTGGATCGGCCGGTTCAAACTGAACAAGTCTGATATATAGCAACTGTCCATTGCGGCCGCTAGCAATTTAATAGCTACTCATGCAACAGGGACGAGGGCTATCGGCTGCAGTGGCTATGAAGGAAGTATCAAGATCGCCAAACAACACATGTGCAAGCTTGTGATGACGTGGAGTGCAGCATGAAAAAGCAGCTGATTGCAGGAAACTGGAAGTTGAATGGTTCATTTCAGGCCAACGAGGTCTTGTTGGCCGGTTTGACTGCAGGCCTTGCAGATGCCCAATGCCATGTTGCTGTGTGTGTTCCTGCGCCGTATTTGGCGCAGGTGCAGCGTCTTACCGAAGGAACGCGCATCGACCTTGGAGCCCAAGACGTTTCACCGCACGAATCTGGCGCGTTTACGGGTGAGGTCTCTGCTGGCATGTTGCGTGAATTTGGTACACGCTACTGTTTAGTGGGTCACTCGGAGCGGCGTCGTTACCATGCCGAATCCGATGCTGTGGTTGCAATGAAAGCGCAGCGGGCATTGGCAGTAGGCATTACACCGATCGTGTGCGTTGGAGAAACGCTGGTTGAGCATGAAGCAGGTCGTGCTGAGGAAGTTGTGAAGCGTCAGTTGGCAGCGGTCATCCACGCCAATGGACATTGCATTAGTGAAATTGTGGTTGCGTACGAGCCGGTTTGGGCTGTGGGAACTGGCAAACCAGCCAGTCCACAAGAGGCCCAAAAAATCCATGCAGTTTTGCGCGCGCAATTACGCGCTGCGACTGTGCATGCCGATCGCATTGCTATTTTGTATGGGGGCAGTATGACCGGGGCGAATGCTGCGGAATTATTGTCTCAGCCGGATATTGACGGTGGATTGGTGGGTGGTGCGTCCCTCAAGCCGGAAGATTTTTTGGCCATCATTGCGCGGGCGAGCTAAAAGCAGCACCGTGCTTGTAAATTGTTTTTCAAATAGGAGTTGAGAGTGAATATTGTTTTGACGATTGTTTTGACGGTTCAAATGTTGTCTGCTGTGGCCATGATTGGACTCATTTTGGTGCAGCACGGCAAGGGTGCGGACATGGGGGCGGCCTTTGGCAGCGGTGGTTCAGGAAGCTTGTTTGGCGCAAGTGGCAGTGCCAACTTTTTGTCGCGCACAACAGCTGTCTTGGCGACCATATTTTTTGTGTGCACTTTGGCGTTGGCTTACTTTGGTAACCTGCGCCCCGCAAGCTCCGGTAGCGTGCTAGAAGGTGCAGCTGTTGCTGCACCAGCTGTTACAGAAGCGGCACCGGCACCAGTTGTCCCTGCCTCTGGTGTTGGCCAAATTCCAGCGAAGTAACGCGTAACTTTTATTGCCTTGTCCCTCAAGGTTGAGGGGTAAATTCAGGGTAAACTCTAGGCTTGTCTGAAAAGCAAAACACCTTCGGGTTCCTCACGCAATACAGACAACAAAAGCCGCCGTCGTGGTGAAATTGGTAGACACGCTATCTTGAGGGGGTAGTGGCGAGAGCTGTGCGAGTTCGAGTCTCGCCGACGGCACCAAATGGTATTTGACCTGCTTGGTATTTTGAGCAGGTCTGAAATGGTGATAAGAAACGCATAAGATGAACCTCGAACAATATCTTCCTGCTCTCTTGTTCATCTTGGTCGGCATCGCTATCGGTGTCGCGCCACAAGTCATTGGCTATATTCTGGGTCCCAATCGGCCTGATAAAGCAAAAAACTCCCCTTATGAATGTGGTTTCGAGGCGTTTGAAGACGCTCGAATGAAGTTTGACGTTCGCTATTATCTGATTGCGATTCTGTTTATTTTGTTTGATCTTGAAACTGCGTTCCTGTTTCCTTGGGCGGTTGCCCTTAAAGAGCTTGGTCTGTTTGGATACTTGATTGGCCTGGAGTTTGTGGGCGTATTGACCATCGGCTTTGTGTACATGTGGCGCAAGGGCGCTCTGGACTGGGAGTAGCAAATGATCGAAGGTGTTCTGAAAGAGGGTTTCGTCACCACGAGTTATGACTCGGTGATGAACTGGGCTAGAACGGGTTCAGTTTGGCCTATGACCTTTGGTCTGGCGTGCTGTGCGGTAGAGATGATGCATTCGGCTACGGCGCGCTATGACTTGGCTCGTTTTGGCGCTGAGGTTTTTCGCGCGAGTCCCCGTCAGTCGGATCTCATGATCGTGGCTGGAACCCTGACTAATAAAATGGCACCCGCTTTTCGCAAGGTGTATGACCAAATGTCTGAGCCACGTCGAGTGATCAGCATGGGGTCTTGTGCTAATGGTGGTGGGTATTACCACTATAGCTATTCAGTGGTACGTGGTTGTGATCGCATTGTTCCTGTTGATGTGTATGTGCCTGGCTGCCCTCCCACGGCAGAAGCGCTGATATACGGCATCATGCAGTTGCAGCTCAAGATTCGTCGTACTGAAACAATCGCGCGGGCGTAAGAGGCAGAGTCCATGACAATATTTTCTGTTACGCCTGAGACGACCCAGGCAGCTGTTGTTGGCGCTTTGAATGGCTTGGTCCAGAAAACATCGGTTTCTCTGGGCGAAGTCGAAGCGGTGGTGTCGGCTGCTGACTACCATGCCGCCGCGTTGATCTTGCGTGATGCAATGGGTTGCAAGTTTGAGCAGTTGATTGATCTGTGCGGTGTGGATTACTCCGAATACAAAGGTGGCAGTTACGAGGGGCCTCGCTTTTGTGTGGTTCTTCAGTTGCTGTCTGTTAGCCTGAACCAACGCCTGCGCCTGAAGGTGTTTGCCGCGGACGACGAGATGCCGTTGTTGTCTTCGGTAACGGATGTATGGGCCTCCGCAGATTGGTATGAGCGGGAAGCTTTTGATTTGTTTGGGATTGTCTTTAGTGGTCATTCTGATTTGCGCCGGATCTTGACTGACTATGGTTTCATCGGGCATCCGTTTCGCAAGGATTTTCCGACTTCCGGTCACGTTGAGATGCGCTACGACGCCGAGCAGGCGCGCGTCATTTATCAGCCTGTCACTATTGAGAGCCGTGAGATCACGCCCCGCATCATTCGTGAAGACAACTATGGGGGTTTGAAAGCTTGACGCCATGGCTGAAATAAAAAATTACACCCTTAATTTTGGGCCGCAACACCCTGCTGCACACGGTGTTTTGCGTCTGGTGCTGGAGCTCGATGGTGAGGTGATCCAGCGGGCCGATCCGCACATTGGCATGCTGCACCGGGCCACCGAAAAGCTGGCCGAGACCAAGACCTATATCCAGAACCTGCCCTACATGGACCGTCTGGATTACGTGTCGATGATGTGCAGTGAGCATGCCTATTGTCTGGCTATTGAGCGCTTGCTGGGTATTGAGGTTCCCATCCGCGCCCAGTACATCCGCGTCATGTATGCCGAGATCACGCGCCTGTTGAATCACCTGATGTATTTGGGTTCCCATGGCAATGATTGCGGTAGTTCGACCATCCTGATTTACACGTTCCGCGAACGCGAAGACCTGTTTGACATGTACGAAGCGGCTAGTGGTGCCCGCATGCACGCGGCCTACATCCGACCCGGTGGTGTGTACCGCGATTTGCCGGACACCATGAACCAGTACAAGGCCAGCAAGGTACGCAACGCCAAATCGACCGCGGAACTCAACCGGAATCGGCAGGGCTCGTTGTTGGACTTCATTGAAGACTTCACCCTGCGCTTCCCGAAATGCCTAGAGGAATACCACACGCTGCTGACTGAAAACCGTATCTGGAAGCAGCGCTGTGTCGGCATCAGTCCGGTGACCCCTGAGCGCGCGTTGAATTTGGGTTTTACGGGTGCGATGTTGCGTGCCACCGGTACGGCGTGGGATCTGCGCAAGCAGCAGCCGTACGATGTGTATGACAAGCTGGATTTTGACATCCCGGTTGGCGGCACGGGTGACGTGTACGACCGTTACCTCGTTCGTATGGAAGAGATGAAGCAATCCAACCGCATCATCAAACAGTGCGTGGATTGGCTCAAAGTTAACCCGGGTCCGGTGATCACCGACAACCACAAGGTTGCACCGCCTTCGCGCGAATCCATGAAGACCAGCATGGAAGAGCTTATTCATCACTTCAAGCTCTTTACCGAAGGCTTCCACGTGCCCGAGGGCGAGGCCTATGCCGCGGTGGAGCACCCCAAGGGTGAGTTTGGAATCTATATCGTTAGCGAAGGTGCTAACAAGCCTTATCGACTGAAGATCCGGGCACCTGGTTTCCCGCACTTGGCGGGTCTCAATGAACTCGCCAAGGGTCACATGATTGCCGATGTGGTGTCCATCATCGGTACCCTCGATATTGTTTTTGGAGAGATTGATCGATGATCTCTGAATCGACCAAGGCACGCTTCGCCAAAGAAGTGGCCAAGTATCCCGCCGACCAGGCCCAATCCGCGGTCATGGCCTGTTTGGCCATCGTTCAGCAAGAGCAGGGTTTTGTCAGCACAGACAGCGAAGCCGAAGTGGCGCAATACCTGGGTATGGCACCCATGGCCGTGCACGAGGTCACCACCTTTTACAACATGTACAACCAGCGCCCAGTTGGCAAGTACAAGCTCAATGTGTGCACTAATCTGCCGTGCCAGTTGCGCGAAGGCCAGAGCACGTTGCACTATCTCGAAAAAAAGCTTGGTATCTCAATGGGTCAGACCACGGCGGACGGCCTGTTCACCCTGCAGCAAAGCGAGTGCCTGGGCGCTTGCGCCGATTCTCCGGTCATGCTGGTGAATGACCGCTCTATGTGCAGTTTCATGACACCAGAGAAGTTGGACCAATTGGTGGACGGTTTGCGGGCGGCGGAGAACAAATGATGACGGCCCAGAACATTCTTTCTCAATTTCGCGCCACCGGCGTGCAAACGTGTTTCCATGATCGTCACATCAACCCGCAAATTTTTGCCGGTTTGAATGGTGCCAATTGGCGCCTGAAGGACTACGAAGCACGCGGGGGCTACCAAGCGCTGCGAAAGGTCTTGGGTGTTGGCGGCGGTGAGCCCATGACGCAAGACCAGGTCATTGCAACCGTCAAGGAATCAGCCTTGCGCGGACGTGGCGGTGCAGGTTTTCCCACCGGCCTTAAGTGGAGCTTCATGCCGCGACAGTTCCCCGGCCAAAAGTATCTTGTTTGCAATTCGGATGAAGGCGAGCCCGGTACATGCAAAGACCGTGACATCATGGAATTCAACCCCCATATCGTCATCGAAGGCATGGCCATTGCCGCCTTTGCGATGGGCATTTCGGTCGGCTACAACTACATCCACGGCGAGATTTTTTCGACCTATGACAGGTTTGAAGAGGCTTTGGAAGAAGCGCGCGCAGCAGGCCTGTTGGGCAGCAACATTCTGGGTAGCAATTTCAGCTTCCAGCTCCATGCTGCCCATGGTTTTGGTGCCTATATTTGCGGTGAAGAAACAGCGCTGCTCGAGTCGCTGGAAGGCAAGAAGGGTCAGCCGCGATTCAAGCCACCATTCCCTGCAAGCTACGGTTTGTACGGCAAGCCGACCACCATTAATAACACAGAGACGTTTGCCGCAGTTCCGTGGATCATCCGCAACGGTGGACAGGCCTATCTGGAATGCGGCAAGCCCAACAACGGCGGTACCAAGATCTACTCAGTCAGCGGTGATGTGGAAATGCCTGGCAACTTTGAAGTTCCGATGGGCACACCTTTCTCCAAGTTGTTGGAGTTGGCGGGTGGCGTACGTGCCGGTCGCCAGTTGAAAGCCGTCATTCCTGGCGGGTCATCGTCCCCCATTTTGCCTGCATCCATCATGATGGACTGCACCATGGACTACGACTCTATCGCCAAGGCAGGTTCCATGCTGGGCTCGGGCGCGGTGATCGTGCTGGACGACAGCCGTTGTATGGTCAAGAGCCTGCAGCGCCTGAGTTACTTTTACATGCACGAGTCCTGCGGGCAGTGCACACCTTGCCGTGAAGGTACCGGTTGGTTGTCGCGCGTGGTGGACCGTATCGAAACTGGCCATGGCCGGCCTGCCGATATGGACCTGCTGGACAGCGTGGCCAACGACATCATGGGCCGCACAATTTGTGCATTGGGCGATGCAGCGGCCATGCCCGTGCGAGCCATGATCAAGCATTTCAGACACGAATTTGAGCACCACGTTACGCACAAGACCTGCATGGTCCCCGCGTACGTCTAGAGCGAGTCCCAAGATGATTCAAATCGAACTCGACGGTAAAAAGGTTGACATTGTCGAAGGCAGCATGATCATGCATGCGGCTGAAAAGGCTGGCACCTATATCCCCCATTTCTGCTATCACAAGAAGCTCAGCATCGCGGCCAATTGCCGCATGTGCCTGGTTGATGTGGAGAAGATGCCCAAGCCCATGCCAGCTTGCGCAACGCCTGTTACCCAGGGAATGATTGTTCGTACGCAGAGCGACAAGGCGATCAAGGCACAAAAGTCCGTCATGGAGTTCTTGCTGATCAACCACCCGCTGGATTGCCCCATTTGCGACCAGGGTGGTGAGTGCCAGTTGCAGGACTTGGCTGTCGGCTACGGTGGATCTTCTTCGCGTTACGAAGAAGAAAAACGTGTGGTGTTCCATAAGGACATCGGCCCGCTGATATCCATGGAAGAGATGAGCCGGTGCATTCACTGCACGCGCTGCGTTCGCTTTGGTCAGGAAATCGCCGGTGCCATGGAGTTGGGCATGTCCCACCGTGGTGAGCACGCCGAGATCGAATCCTTTGTCGGAATGACGGTCGATTCGGAGTTGTCCGGCAACATGATTGACATTTGCCCGGTCGGTGCGCTCACCAGCAAGCCCTTCCGATACAGCGCCCGCACATGGGAGTTGTCGCGTCGCAAGTCCATCAGTCCGCATGATTCCACCGGGACCAATCTGGTGGTGCAAGTCAAGAACAACAAAGTGCTGCGTGTTGTACCACTCGAAAACGAAGCAGTCAATGAATGTTGGATTGCAGACCGCGACCGTTTTTCCTACGAAGCTTTGAATGGCACCGACCGACTGACCACACCCATGCTCAAGCAGGGCGGGGAGTGGAAGAGTGTTGACTGGCAAACTGCACTGGAATACGTAGCCCATGGATTGCAGGGTATTAAGTCTTCTCATGGCGCAAGTGCCATCGGTGCATTGGTGAGCCCACACAGCACACTGGAAGAGTTATACCTAGCCGGTGCCCTGGTGCGTGGTCTGGGCAGCGAAAACATCGACTACCGCTTGCGCCATGCAGAGTTTGTCAGCGGCCAATCAGGTGTTCGTTACCTGGGTATGCCGATCGCCGATCTATCCAGTTTGGAGCGTGTGCTGGTGGTCGGGTCCAACCTGCGCAAGGACCATCCCCTATTTGCTCAGCGGATACGCCAGGCCAACAAGCGCGGATGCGCCATCAACGTGATCAACGCCAAGGCAGTGGACTGGGGTATGCCGGTGCGCAACAGTTTGCTGGCACCTGCCAGCCAATGGGTTCAAGCTTTGGCTGATGTTGCATCCGTCATCGCAGCAGAGAAGGGTATTTCTGCGCCCTTGAGCGGTCAGGCAACGGATGCTGCGAAAAACATCGCCCAGTCCCTGTTGGGTGGTGAGCGCAAAGCCATTTTATTGGGCAACGCTGCAGCACACCATGCACAGGGCAGCCAGATTTTGGCGCTTGCTAACTGGATTGCAACGCAAACCGGTGCTAATTTTGGATACCTAACCGAAGCGGCCAATACCGTTGGTGCGCAATTGGCCGGTGCTCTGCCTGGCAACAAGGGTTTAAACGCCGAGCAAATGTTGTTGGGTGGATTGAAGGCGGCTGTTTTGCTGAACAACGAGCCTGAGTTCGATTCGGCCGCTGGAACGGCGGCTGTCTTGGCCTTGAAGCAGTGCGAAATGGTCGTCACCCTCAGTCCGTTCAAGGCCAATATGGAAATCAGCGATGTGCTCTTGCCCATTGCGCCGTTCACAGAAACGCCGGGCACCTTTGTCAACGCCGAGGGGCGTGTGCAGAGCTTCTATGCCGTCGTCAAGCCATTGGGCGATGCCCGTCCGGCTTGGAAAGTGTTGCGTGCGCTGGCCAATATTCTGGGTCTGCCCGGTTTTGAGTTTGAATCTGCGCAAGAAGTTTTACAACACATGTATGCGCACAACGATGGTGGTGTACCCGCGCAAGTGCCAGCTGACCGTCTGAGCAATACCTGCTCTCTTCAAGATACTCCTGCGGTAAGCACCGTGGAGCCCTGTGTGGCAAGCATCTACCAGTTGGACAGTATTGTCCGGCGTGCTACTTCCTTGCAACTGACTGCGGATGGTCGCGCCTGTGCTAAGGCTGAATCAGCGCAGGAGGTGCTGGCATGATCGACGCACTATTCAACTTTGGCTTGGGCTTGTTTGTAGGGCAATGGTGGACTGAACTGGCTTGGCCGGTTATCTGGACTCTGATCAAGATTCTTGCAATCGTGCTTCCGCTGATGGGCGTGATCGCTTACACAACACTTTGGGAGCGCAAGCTGTTGGGTTACATGCAAGTGCGCCACGGTCCTAATCGGGTTGGACCGTTTGGTATGTTGCAGCCTATCGCTGACGCACTGAAATTGATGACCAAGGAGATCTTGGTGCCGGGCGCGGCTAGTAAGGGGTTGTACTTTTTGGGTCCCGTGATGACGATTGCGCCAGCCTTGGCTGCATGGACCGTGATTCCCTTTGGTCCTGATGTTGCCTTGTCTAACATCAATGCGGGGCTGCTGTTTTTGATGGCGATTGCAGGGATGGAGGTCTATGGAATCATCATTTCCGGCTGGGCTTCGAATTCGAAGTACGCTTTCTTGGGCGCGATGCGGGCATCCGCACAAATGGTCAGTTATGAAATCGCGATGGGTTTTTGCTTTGTGGTTGTCCTGATGGTGTCTTCCAGCATGAACATGACGGACATCGTAATGGGTCAAGGTCAGGGGCAATTTTTCGCTCCGAATGGGCAATGGTCTTACTTAGGTTTGAACTTCCTGTCCTGGAATTGGTTGCCGTTGCTGCCCATTTTTGTCGTCTATGTGATATCGAGCATGGCCGAAACCAACCGCCACCCTTTTGACGTCGTCGAAGGGGAGGCGGAAATCGTTGCGGGCCACATGGTCGAGTATTCAGGCATGTCTTTCGCTATGTTCCAATTGGCCGAGTACGCCAATTTTTATCTGGTATCTCTTCTGGGCACCCTTTTGTTCCTTGGTGGTTGGATGTCTCCCATCGACACTCCGCTGTTGAACTGGATTCCCGGCTGGATATGGTTGGGATTGAAGGCGTTCATGTTCATGTCGTTCTTTATTTGGGTGCGGGCAACATTTCCGCGTTTCCGTTATGACCAGATCATGCGCTTGGGATGGAAAGTATTCATACCTGTGACGTTGGTTTGGTTGGTCGTTGTAGGCGCATGGATGCAGTTACCTGCTCCCTACAACATTTGGAAGTAAGGGCACATCTATGTCTGCAAATACCGTTGCCCAAAAGCCATTGGCGTTTTCGCTGAAGGATTTTCTGAGTAGCTTTTTGATGTGGGAACTGTTCAAGGGCTTGGCCCTGACAGGACGTTACGCTTTTCGCCGCAAAGTAACGCTGCAGTACCCGGAAGAAAAGACCCCTTTGTCGCCACGCTTTCGCGGCCTGCATGCCTTGCGCCGGTATGAAAACGGTGAAGAGCGGTGCATTGCCTGTAAGTTGTGCGAGGCCGTGTGCCCTGCAATGGCAATTACCATTGAGTCAGAAAAGCGTGATGACGGTTCGCGTCGAACCACGCGTTATGACATCGACTTGAATAAGTGTATTTACTGTGGGTTTTGCGAGGAAAGTTGCCCGGTTGATTCAATTGTTGAAACGCACATTTTTGAATATCACGGCGAGTCGCGTGCTGACTTGTATTTCACAAAAGACATGCTGCTGGCGGTTGGCGATCGATACGAACCCCAGATTGCTGCTGCCAAGCAATTGGACGCCAAATACCGCTGAGCTGGCGCTAGAAAGAAGTTGATTTATGAGTGTCACGACCGGTCTGTTCTATGTGTTTTCCACGATCATGCTGTTTGCAGCGTTTCGTGTAATAACTGCGCGAAACCCAATTCACGCCGTTTTGTATTTGGTATTGACTTTCTTTCAAGCATCGATGATCTGGATGCTGCTGAAGGCTGAGTTTTTGTCAATTACGTTGGTGCTGGTCTATGTGGGCGCAGTGATGGTGTTGTTCCTATTTGTTGTCATGATGATGGACATCAACATGGAAGACTTGCGACAAGGGTTCTGGCGGCATTTTCCATTTGCGGCCATGGTGGGCGTGGTGATCGCGCTAGAAATGTCGGCGGTACTCATTGGGGGTTTTGATCGTCCACCATTGACAGGCATTGCTGCCCATGAAAGTAACGTTCCCAATACGCTAGCGCTTGGCAAGTTGTTGTACACACAATACTTGTATCCGCTTGAGGTCGCAGCTGCAATTTTGCTGGTTGCAATGATTGCTGCAATCGCTTTGACCTTGCGTGCACGAAAAGACGCCAAATCTATCAGCGCTTCTGACCAGGTTCGCGTCACATCCCAGGATCGGTTGAAAGTCGTCAAGCTGACTGCGACCAAACTGGCGGAACCTGCCGCCCCTGTCAGCGCAACTCAAGCGGAGAAATAAGCATGGTTTTGACTTTGGGCCACTTCCTGTCATTGGGTGCCATTTTGTTTGCATTATCAGTTATTGGCATTTTCTTGAATCGACGCAATCTCATTGTGTTGTTAATGGCGATTGAGTTGATGTTGTTAGCGGTCAATACCAATTTTGTTGCGTTTTCGCATTACTTGCATGACCTGCATGGGCAGATATTTGTGTTCTTTATCCTGACTGTTGCCGCTGCAGAGTCGGCCATTGGGCTAGCCATCTTGGTGCTGCTGTTTCGCAATAAGTCCAGCATTAGCGCGGACGAACTCAACACGCTCAAGGGCTAAATTTATATGAGTCAAACCCTTTCTGCTTCAAATCTCCTATTGGTTCCATTGGCCCCACTGGGGGCCTCCATTGTTGCTGGCTTTTTTGGAACCAAATTTGGTGGCAATCGCATTGGTCGTACCGCCAGTCATTCGCTGACGATCATTGGAGTGGCTATTGCATTCGTTCTGTCTGCAATGACTCTCTATTCCGTTGCCTGGGACGGCGCGCGGTTCAATGAGACCCTCTACACATGGATGGTGGTTGGCGGGCTCAAGATGGAAATTGGGTTCCTGGTCGATGGATTGACCGCGATGATGATGTGCGTCGTGACATTTGTCTCACTGATGGTGCATATATTCACCATCGGATACATGAAGGAAGACGAGGGCTACAACCGTTTCTTCTCCTATATTTCGCTTTTCACATTTTCCATGTTGATGCTGGTCATGAGCAACAATATGCTTCAGCTGTTCTTCGGATGGGAAGCGGTTGGCTTGGTGTCCTATCTGTTGATTGGATTTTGGTTCAATAAGCCAACGGCCATCTTTGCCAATATGAAGGCATTCTTGGTCAATCGGGTGGGCGACTTTGGCTTCATCCTCGGTATTGGTCTGATAGCTGCCTTCGCTGGGACCCTGAATTACACGGAAGCTTTTGGTAAATCCGCTGAACTGGCAACCATGTCTCTTCCGGGCACTGACTGGATGCTCATCACTGTGATCTGCATTTGCCTTTTTATTGGTGCTATGGGCAAGTCTGCACAATTTCCGTTGCATGTGTGGTTGCCAGACTCTATGGAAGGCCCCACTCCGATATCGGCGTTGATTCACGCAGCCACGATGGTGACCGCCGGTATCTTCATGGTCGCCCGTATGTCACCGTTGTTTGAATTGAGTGATACCGCACTGAGTATGATTTTGGTGATCGGCTCCATCACTGCGCTTTTCATGGGCTTTCTCGGCATCATTCAAAATGACATCAAGCGCGTGGTCGCATATTCGACACTCTCGCAACTGGGGTATATGACTGTTGCGCTGGGGGCCTCAGCGTATTCAGTCGCGGTGTTCCATTTAATGACACATGCGTTTTTCAAGGCTTTGTTGTTCCTAGCGGCGGGTTCAGTGATCATGGGTGTGCACCACAACCAAGACATTCGCTGGATGGGCGGATTGCGTAAGTACATGCCGATTACTTGGATTACTTCCCTTTTGGGTTCGTTGGCGCTGATTGGCACTCCGTTCTTTGCAGGCTTCTATTCAAAAGACAGCATTATTGAAGCGGTCATGGAGAGCCACTTGCCGGGCGCAGGTTTTGCGAAGTTTGCCGTGCTGGCAGGCGTGTTCGTTACAGCCTTTTACTCATTCCGCATGTACTTTTTGGTATTCCATGGAAAAGAGCGGTTTGACCAAAACCCAGATGACCATCATTCCCATGACGACGCGCATGGACACCACGAGGAACACCATGGTCCTCACGAGTCACCGTGGGTCGTTACTGTTCCACTCATTCTCTTGGCAATTCCATCCGTAGTAATCGGTGCTATAGCAATTGGACCTATGCTGTTTGGAGATTTCTTCAAGGGGGCTATTTTTGTGGACCATGAAAAGCATGGAGCTATGGAAGAGTTGGCTCACGCTTTCCATGGATGGATGCCCATGGCGATGCATTCGTTGACTTCTTTGCCGCTGTGGTTGGCAATCGGAGGCGTCGCTTCGGCCTATTACATGTATATGGTCAACCCGTCTGTTCCCGCTGCGATCAAGCGGTCGGTCATGCCCGTTTTCAATCTGCTTGAAAACAAGTATTACCTTGACTGGATCAACGAAAATATTTTGGCGCGTGGTGCACGGGCCTTGGGAACCGGACTTTGGAAAGTTGGCGACCAAGCGATTATTGACGGCGGCATCGTAAACGGTTCATGGAGACTCGTAAGCAGGATTTCAGGGTTTGTGCGAAAGGCTCAGTCTGGATTTCTGTACCACTATGCGTTGGTCATGGCGTTGGGTGTATTTGTGTTCATAACGTATTTCGTTACATGGCCGCCCATTCGCGCCTGGTTGAACCAATAAGGAGAAGAAGAATATGGGATTGTTAAGCCTCGCAATTTGGACGCCGATCGCGTTCGGCGTTGTATTGCTGGCATTGGGACGGGACGAGCAGGCGAACACTGTGCGCTGGGTGGCACTGGTCGGTGCAATTGCCAGTTTTTTAGTGACTTTGCCCCTTTACAGTCAGTTTGATTCATCCACGGCTGCCATGCAGTTTGTAGAGAATTTCTCGTGGATTGATCGCTTCAATGTTCGGTACCACTTGGGCGTCGATGGCATCTCCTTGTGGTTTGTGCTGTTGACAGCTTTTATAAACGTGGTGGTCATCATTGCAGGCTGGGAAGTGATTACCCAGCGTGTTAATCAGTATATGGGCGCATTCCTCATCCTGAGCGGATTGATGATTGGCGTGTTTTGCACGTTGGATGGCTTGCTTTTCTATGTGTTTTTTGAAGCCACACTGATTCCGATGTACCTGATTATTGGTATATGGGGTGGCCCCAATAAGATTTACGCAGCATTCAAGTTCTTCCTGTACACGCTCATGGGCTCACTGCTCATGCTTGTTGCTCTCATTTTTCTTTATACGAAGTCAGGTGGTACCTTCGACTTAGCGGCATGGCATGCGCTGCCTTTGGATCGTGCGAGTCAAACCTTCTTGTTCTTTGCTTTCTTTGCTGCATTTGCCGTCAAAGTCCCTATGTGGCCCGTCCACACATGGTTGCCAGATGTGCACGTAGAAGCACCAACGGGTGGATCGGCCGTGCTGGCTGCGATCATGCTTAAGTTGGGCGCTTATGGATTTTTGCGGTTTTCACTGCCCATCGCACCGGATGCTGCCCATGAGTGGTCGGGTCTGATGATCGCGCTGTCGTTGATCGCGGTGGTGTATGTCGGTCTCGTTGCCATGGTGCAGCAAGACATGAAAAAGCTTGTGGCGTATTCGTCTGTCGCCCACATGGGATTTGTGACACTTGGTTTCTTTATATTCATTGATTTGGGTGTGTCGGGTGGCCTAGTTCAAATGATCGCTCACGGCTTTGTTTCAGGTGCGATGTTCTTGTCCATCGGCGTTCTTTACGACCGTGTTCACTCGCGCGAGATATCCAGCTACGGTGGTGTGGTCAATACCATGCCTAAATTTGCAGCGTTTGCTCTGTTCTTTGCCATGGCAAATTGTGGGTTACCAGGCACCGCAGGATTTGTGGGCGAGTGGATGGTTATTTTGGCCGCGGTCAAATACAACTTTTGGATCGGCTTGGCTGCTGCCAGCGCGCTCATTTTTGGCGCGGCATATACCTTGTGGATGTTCAAACGTGTCTACCTTGGACCGGTAACCAACGATCACGTCAAAGACTTGGCTGACATCAATCCAAGAGAATTCCTGATGCTAGCGATGCTTGCAGCAGCAGTTTTGTGGATGGGGGTCTATCCCAAGCCTTTTACCGACGCAATGGATACCTCGGTTGCGCAACTGCTCAAGCATGTTGCAGTGTCCAAATTGAATTGATCAAACTGAATTGAGAGACGAAAGATGATTGACAAAATCAGTTGGATCGCGGTCTTGCCCGACTTGGTCTTGCTAGTGATGGCTTGTGTCATTGCATTGCTGGACCTTGGCGTCAAGAGCCCCATGCGTGACAAAACTTATGTGCTCACGCTATTGACTCTGGGTGTTGTTGCATACATGCAAGCCGATATGGCGTTGGCAGGCGAGACGCTCTATGGCTTTGGCAATATGGTGGTCAGTGACGCCATGGGCAATTGGCTCAAGTGTTTTTCAACCATTGCGGTCATGGTCACCCTGGTCTATGGGCGCCCGTATTCTGCACACCGTGGCATGCTCCGAGGGGGCGAATTTTTCACGCTCAGCATTTTTGCGTTGTTAGGCATGTCGGTAATGATCTCCGGGAACAATCTCTTGGTGATCTATATGGGGTTGGAGTTGCTGACCCTGTCTAGCTATGCCCTGGTTGCCTTACGTCGCGACAACGCGACTGCTACTGAAGCAGCCATGAAGTACTTTGTCTTGGGCGCCATGGCTTCTGGATTTTTGCTGTATGGCATGTCCATGCTGTACGGGGCAACAGGTTCGCTCGACATTACTGCTATTTTTAAGGCAATTTCTTCAGGCCAGATTCGCCATCAGGTGTTGGTGTTTGGGCTTGTTTTTGTGGTTGCAGGACTGGCATTTAAGCTTGGTGCCGTTCCATTTCACATGTGGATCCCCGATGTTTACCAAGGTGCACCTACTGCAATTACCTTGATGATCGGTGGGGCACCAAAACTGGCTGCGTTTGCGCTGGTAATGCGGCTGCTCGTAGAGGGTATGTTGCCTTTGGCTTTCGATTGGCAGCAGATGCTATTGATATTGGCTGTTGGATCGCTCCTGGTTGGAAATCTTGCGGCAATCGCCCAGTCCAACGTGAAACGTATGCTGGCTTTCTCCACTATCTCACAAATGGGTTTTGTCCTGTTAGGTTTGTTGTCAGGAGTGGTCGGTCGTGATTCGACGACCTTTACAGCCAATGCCTATAGTTCGTCCATGTTCTACGTAATCAGCTATGTCCTGACTACTTTGGCGAGTTTTGGTGTCTTGTTGCTCTTGTCCCGAGACGGGTTTGAGAGTGAAGAAATTGCAGACTTGGCTGGTTTGAACCAGCGCAGCCCCTTGTATGCGGGCGTTATGGCAGTATGTTTGCTCTCGTTGGCCGGTATTCCACCGTTGGTCGGGTTCTATGCCAAGTTGGCGGTCTTGCAGGCTCTCGTGGCGTCTGGACAGGCATTGCATTTGTATATCGCTGTGTTCGCCGTTTTGATGTCCTTAATCGGCGCTTTCTACTATTTGCGCGTCATCAAAGTCATGTATTTTGATGCTCCCATAACGGCCAGCAGCGTCGTCGCACCATTGGATGTACGTGTTGTTTTGTGCGTTAACGGCGGATTGGTACTTGTCTTGGGTCTTTTGCCTGGCGGCCTGTTCGCTTTGTGTACCAATGCTGTACGGCAAATGCTCGGTACCTGACCCCCAAAGTGCCAGATGACCAACGCGCATTTGGTTGAAACCCAGCGCTCCAGCACGGAGGTCTATAGGGGGCACTTTTTGCGGGCGCTGCAAGACACAGTGCAACTCCCCGATGGATCGACTGCTATTCGCGAATACGTCGTTCACCCGGGCGCGGTGATGGTGATACCGCTCCTCGATGAAGTGGTAGGGAGCACGCGGATCGTCCTCGAACGTCAGTTTCGCTACCCTGTTGGCCAAGTGATGGTGGAGTTTCCTGCCGGAAAGCTGGATCCCGGTGAGTCTGTGTTGGCCTGTGCGCAGCGTGAATTGCGTGAAGAGACCGGGTATGTTGCCTCTGAGTGGGCACATGCCGGGCGAATCCATCCTGTGATTGCCTATTCCACTGAATTCATCGACATTTGGTTTGCAAAGGGTCTCACACTTGGTGATCGCAAACTCGATGAGGGCGAGTTTCTCGATGTGTTTACTGCAACAGCTGACGAACTGCTGCGATGGTGTGCGGATGGTACGGTGACAGACGCCAAGACGCTGGCTGGTGCCATGTGGCTTCAAAATGTAATCAGTGGAACATGGTCACTGGAGTGGAAGGCCGTGGGTGCTGCCCGCAGCGATTAGGCCGCACGTGAAAGTTCTTGATTTGCAGTGTGGGCTTGCACACACCTTCGAAGGATGGTTTGCCTCTGAAGAAGATTTTGTGCAGCAGTGTGCGCAATCCTTGATCGAGTGTCCTGTTTGTGGTGATTCCTCGGTTGAGAAAAAGCTAAGTGCGCCACGGCTGATGCTGTCTGTAGGTCGTGCTGATGGTCCATCATTGCCGAGCAAGCCTGTTTCCGCAGGCGCCGACAGTGTGCAAAATGCACTGGTCGAAGCGTGGCTGACAGTCTCACGACAAGTCATTGCACACACAACGGATGTTGGCGATCAATTTGCCGAGGAAGCCCGGAAGGTTCACTATGGAGAACGTGAGGCTTGTGGGATCAGGGGCACCGCCACCATGGAAGAAGCCCAGGCTTTGGTAGAAGAGGGCATTGAAGTTGTGCCCTTATTGCTTCTAGAGGCAATGAAAGGCAGCCTTCAATAGGGCGCTTAGGCGCTGACGTTCACAATGCGTCCAGTTGCTTGGCCTTGCACATTCACCACTGGAGCAGCATGTACGTCAGCTTTCAATGGGTTGCCGCTTTGCGTGCGTGCATTGCTGGTGGCCGCGTACATCTGCTCAATAAGCTTTTGCACTTTTACCGGTACATCGGGTGGTCTGCTGGCTTTGGGTGACCCATAGGTGAGCGCTTCCCTTTGATTGAAACCAACAATCCTTCGAACATTTTCGTTACTTTGTTGCGCTTGCTGTTCAGCATCATTCGCCTGTTCACGCAACTGCTTTGCGCGAGCCTCCGCCACATCCGCTTCCCGTTGCGCTTGGGCTAGGCGAATTTGCCCCAAGCCGACCTGCGGCGGCGGAATGGCACTATTGGTTGATCGAATCGCAACCATGGTGTGGTGGCCGTAGCGCTTGCGGGTCCTTAGGCGCTGACGCTGAGGTGTCGTCCCGTAACATGCCCTTGTGTATTGACGACTGGTCGCGTGGTGGCCGATGCGGCGTTTGCCGTGGCATTCTGGTGGACTTTGTTTTCGGGGGGCGGGGTCTGCTGACTTTCCGGTTTGGCTTTGTGGGTTGCCACCGTTTGTGCAGCGGGTTTTACAACTGAGCTAATGTCCATGTGCGTCCCCCAAGATAATGGTATGTTGATTTTATGTCTTCATGCACTTGTTTTCAACCACCTGTTCCTCTGGTGCGTTCAGCCTGATGTGCATCAAGCATTGAATTGCAGCGCTGCGAGTCCTGCATAGACTCCCCCACGTGCGACCAATTCGGCATGTGTGCCTTGCTCAACTAGCTTGCCATGGTCCAAAACGACGATGCAGTCCGCCTTTTGAACCGTTGCCAGCCGGTGGGCAATCACCAAGGTCGTGCGCCCCCGCATGGCGGACTCCAATGCAGCCTGAACCATGCGCTCGCTCTCCGCATCGAGCGCACTCGTGGCTTCGTCAAGGAGCAAAAGCGGTGGGTTCTTCAGCATTGCCCGCGCGATGGCAATGCGCTGGCGTTGCCCGCCAGACAGTCGCACGCCGCGTTCCCCCAAAAATGTCGTGTAGCCCTCAGGCAGTTCAGTTATGAATTCATGTGCAAATGCCGCTTTTGCAGCCTGTACCACTTCGGCATCAGTTGCGGTCGGCTTGCCGTAACGGATGTTCTCCATCGCGCTGCTCGAAAAGATAACCGCATCTTGGGGCACGATTCCGATACATTGGCGCAAGTCCTTGAGTGACATGTCCCGTGTATCCGCGCCGTCCAAAACAATACGTCCCTGCATGGGGTCGTAGAAGCGCAGCAAGAGTTGAAACACCGTGCTCTTACCGGCACCGCTGGGGCCAACGATTGCAACTGTCTGACCCGCTTGAACCTGCAGTGAAACATTCGATAGTGCGGCCTGCGCGGGCCTGGACGGATAGTTGAATGTTATTGCTTCAAAATTGATAGCGCTTCCGGCAACAGGAACGGGGGCTGCAACCGGATTTTCTGGTGAAGATATGGGCGACTGTGTGGCCAGCAACTCCATCAAGCGTTCTGTGGCACCGGCAGCGCGCAGCAAATCACCATAAACTTCACCCAGTATGGCAAACGCACTGGCCAGAATGATCACATAGACCACGGTTTGCCCCAAGTGACCTGCTGATATGCGACCCGCCATCACAGCCTGTGTTCCTTGGAACAAGCCCCACAGCAGCGCGGCTGACGTGGCGACAATGATAAAGGCTACCAATACGGCCCGTGCTTTGGACCTGCGAACGGCTGTGTCGAATGCGTTATCTGTTGAGGTTGAAAACCGATCGGCTTCGCGCGATTCAGCTGTATAGCTTTGGACTACAGGGATGGCGTTGAGAACCTCCGCGGCGATAGAACTGGAGTCTGCCATTCGGTCTTGGCTGGCTCTGGACAGTTTGCGTACGCGTCGCCCAAACCACAGGCTGGGGATCACGACAAGCACCAACACGCCTAAAACCTGAAACATGACATAGGGGTTGGTCCAGACCAGAACGCCCAATGCGCCGATTGCCATCACCAGATTGCGCAGCCCCATGCTTAATGACGAGCCAACAACGGTCTGTACCAAAGTTGTATCCACGGTTAGTCGAGACAGCACTTCGCCGGTTTGCGTGGTCTCAAAGAATTCAGGACTTTGCTGCAGAACATGGGTGTAAACGGCGTTGCGCATGTCTGCAGTTACGCGCTCACCGAGCCAACTCACCATGTAGAAGCGCGCTGCAGAAAACACACCTAACGCCACTGCTACGGCAAACATCATCCCAAAGTGTTCGCGCAACGCCATGACCTGCTGGCCCTTGTCGGTCGTGACCAAACCTCCGTCGATCAGACTGCGCAATGCCAGGGGGAAGGCGAGCGTTGCCAATGCAGCACATACCAAAAACACCAGGGCTAGTCCGATCCGCAGTCTGTAAGGTCTTAGAAACGGCAGCAGCCCAGACAAGGATTTGGGGCTTTGTGGTTTAGGTCGTTCAGTGGTCATGGGAGGGTAATTGGGGCTTTCCGATTGGTATGCAAGTGTTGCATCGGCGTGTCGATGATAGGCCTTGTCGATAGTGGCGCTCGGTGCGAAGTACTTGAACAACGGTAAGGCCACGCAGCTTCTGCTATTCTTTGCCTGTGCATCGGTCAACGCGACAGCCGTTGTTCCCGTTCAAAGACTGCGGTACATCCGCAGACGTCCACATTAACGCGAGAGGAATTGAAATGACACGATATGTTTTGGCAGTGCTGGCTGCCGCTGCCGCAGTGGTAGTTGCTACCCCCGCCTTCGCCGACGAGGCACTGGCCAAGTCCAAGAACTGCCTGAGTTGCCATGCGATTGACAAGAAAATTCTAGGCCCCTCTTATAAAGACGTCGCCAAGAAGTACTCCGGCGATGCAAAGGCTGCGAGCATGCTGGCCGGTAAAATTATCAAAGGTGGTTCTGGCAATTGGGGTGCGATTCCAATGCCAGCAAATGCACAGGTGAGCGAAGCAGAGAGTAAGAAGCTTGTCGCCTGGATACTGTCTATGAAGTAAGCCCACGGCGTACTTGTCAAAACCCGCTGCAGGCGGGTTTTGTGCTTTTTGGGCTAGATGTTTTGCGGTTTTGTGTGATCAGAGCCGTATCGCACTGGCGTAGCCGGTCATTTCCAGGTATCCACGCCCTACGAGGTTTTGTTTGTTATCCCATACACCGCACAACCCTTCCCAATAAATGGCACCAGTGGTCACTCGGCTATCAAGTTCCTGGTCGTCCAACAGCGCACGCACGGTGTAGGTGGATAGGGGAGTCTGCACCAACCATTCAACCGGATAGCGGGCTTGGCTCGTCGGGCTGTTCCAGCTGCGCAGCACGGTAAATACAACGTCGCCGCGCTGAAAGGCCACCAGCCGTCCGTTGGCACGGAACGAACCTCCATCCCACACGGCTGCGCCCGCTTTGTCGCGCAGTCGAAATGCTGTCAGTGCAGAGCCGTCCAGCAGGTTGATGCCCAGCCAATCCCAGCCCACTGCCTGCGGCGGCATGATTTGCTGACTCCATTCATGGTCCAGCCAAGCCGTGCTACCGGTGCCGACCACAAATGACTTGCCATGCAATACCAGTTCCCCTTGAACCTGCAATTGGGGCAGGCTGTAGTAAAAGCTCGTCTGTGTTGCCTGCGGGCCTTTTTGCGATAGGCCCTCTTTGCCTTGCAGCAGTACAGGTTGACGCGCGACCAGTTTGAGGTTGATGGAAAAATCTTGGGCCGGAATGCTGGCTTGTAAATCTGCGCCCTGGCGCGTGAGTGACCAATCGCGCAAACGGATGTTGGTGTCCCACGTACTGGCCCAAGCGCTGTCATTGGGGTTGAGCCCAGGGTCCATTCCAGACGATCGTGCCATGCGCTGGTCGTGCCACAATTTTTTGCCCCGCACGTCAGTCAATGCTGCATGGGCAAAGACCACATGCCGCGCCGCCAAGGTAGACAGCATGGCCTGGGTTTTGGCCACGCGACTTCGGAAAAACGTGACCTGGAAGCCCCATGCGGCATCGCCTTGCGCATCAACGGCATAGCCTGTGACATACCACCATTCGATGGCGTAGTCGGGGTGCGAGCCAGCGTCGCGCGGGAACACAAGCGTTGTGCGAGGCTGGGGCGAAGCATGGCCAAGAGAGGCACCCAAACTCGAACCCAACAGGGCACGGCGGCTTAGCCGAGTGGGAAGCATATTGAACATTGTTACCAATCCTCTTTGACCGCCATGACCGCGTCACGTCCTGCTGCCGCGCGCCCGGCAATCCATGCCGTCAGTGTGCCTGCTACGACCACTGCAGCACCCAGGATCGCTAGGCGTAACATGGGAAGCGTGAGTTCCATGGTCCAGTGAAAACTTTGCGGGTTGACCACATGGACCAGTACAACGGCCATGGCCAAGCCCAGTCCTATTCCGGCAATGGTCCCCAACGTAGTCCATGCCAAGCCCTCGGCCGCCACGACGCGCAGTACCTGACGGCGCGTAAGCCCCAAGTGCACCAGTAGACCAAATTCCTTGCGGCGTGCCAACACCTGTGCGCTAAACGAGGCAGCCACACCAAACAGACCAATGCCAATGGCCACGGCCTGCAACCAATAGGTGACGGCAAAACTGCGGTCAAAAATGCGCAACGATGTGGCACGGATTTCACGTGCCGAAGCAAATTCCAGCAAGCCGCCTGGCTGCCCGCCCGACTGCCCGTCCGTACTAAGCGATTCGCGATCAGCCAAGTTGCGCAATGCTTTCTGGATACCGGGCACATCAGCGTTCGGTTCTAACCAGATAGCAATGTCGTTGGCACGTAGGTCGCCACTCAGGCGCTGAAAATCAGCCTTGTCCATGGCAATGGTGCCGAATTGCCGGGCGTAGTCGCGCCAAATGCCTGCTACAAAAAATGTAGCACCTTGTGCATGATTATCGAGGGCTAGAGCCTTGAAGTACTCAGATAGAGGGGCGTAAAGCGTTCCTGGACGTGCACCGTGCAAGTCAACCATGGCTTCGCTGACGTAAATGCCAATTTGGCCGGCGGGTACGGGCAAGGGCTGGCCCACCAAAGGGAGACTTCGCGTGGTGGCATCCATGGTGCCCAGCGTTCGGGCGATCAGGGTGACGGCGGGCTGGCTGCGGTCTGGCAGAAACTGGAGGTTGCGCTGGGTGGATAGCTGCTGCACACCTGTCAGACTTGCTGCGGCCTCTACAAAGCCGGGGTCAAAGTAGGCTGTGTCCTGCGTTGCGTTGTTGCCAGATGCGCGGACATACAGGTCGGCTGGCAACACGGAATCCAGCCACTGCGTGACCGATGTTCTAAAACTGGCCACCATGACCGTGAGCGCAACGGCCAGGCTGAGCGAAGCCACGACACCGCTCACCGCCACAGCAGCGCTGCCGCGTACGCGCCGCGCACGCTCTACTGCCAGCATGGGTAAAGCGCGTTGTGCAACCAGGGGTGCTATGCGATCCAAGATAACACCGACCAGCCACGGAAGGCCCGCGATGCCGCCAATCAAGATCAGTGCCACGCTGGCATAAGCTGCCAGCGGTACGCCCCATAGCGGTGGTAGCAAGGCAAACAGGTAGCCCGTCAACAGCAAAGTAGCCGCCAGAATGGCGTGGTTCTTTGACGCTTGCACCATGCCAAGGCCTTTCAGTGCCTGTGCCGCTGGCAAGCGCTGTGCCCAGCGCGCGGGCCACCAGGCACCAATGAGTGCAGTCGCCAGTCCCAATGCAGCAAACACCAGCGCGGCCAGTGCGTCCCACTGCAATGCAGGCGCCCCCCCAGCAAAATACCCGCCGCCCAGATCGCCACCCAACTGCTGCAATGCGAGTGCCGCGAGCCCCGTGCCCAAGGCAATACCCAACACACTGCCAGCAAGCCCCAGTGCCAACGCTTCCAGTAGAACCAGGTGCATGCGTTGTTGGCTGGTGAGGCCAAGAACACCCAGAAGTGCAAACTGCGGTGCGCGGCGGCTCACGCTGAGTGCCATGACTGAAAAAACCAAAAAACCGCCGGTAAACAATGCAACCAGTGCCAGCACCGTCAAATTCACCCGATAAGCCCGTGACAGCGTAGACATGCGCTCCAGCGTATCGCCCGGCTCTACCAGTGCGACCTGCACTGGCCAGTCAGGTGCCGCCAGCGCTTTGCGGACAAAGGCAGCGCGGTCTACACCGGGACGCAGGCGCAAGTCGATCCGGGTCAGGTGACTCGCTTGGTCAAACAAATCTTGTGCGGCGGCGACGTCCATCACCGCCAATGGTGGCCCCGACGCGCGCACGGTGCCCGCCACCTGAACCGTCTTGAGCTGCATGCCCCATTGCACCTGTAGGGTGTCGTTACCCAAGCGACTGCGCGCGCTAGGATTCAGAAAGACGGTGTTGGGCGCAAAGATATCGAGCCGGTCGGCTAAAGGATGGGGGAGGGGCAGCAGGTCGGGGCTTAACTGCGCGACGAGGAGTGGATCGACGCCTAGTACGCGCAATGGCACGCCGCGCCCGGCCTTTGCTGCGTCACCTTCACGGGAGGTCATCCCCATGCCCAGCACGTTGATTTCCACCACAGGGCTCGCAAGGGCCACCTCGGCTTGCTGTGCCATTTTCCCCAACAGGCGATCATCAATACCTGTAACAGCACCCGCTTTGGCTTGTACTACCACGTCCGGCTGGCCGCCCACAGACCGCACCGCTTGCGCAAACTCGTCCAGTGCGGAGGCGTTAATCAGGTGTACCGAAAAGGCCAGCGCCACGCCTAGCATCACCGATACCACGGCAGCCGCATTGCGCCAGGCGTGGTTGCGAAGTTCTTGCCATGAGAATGATGCGAGTAGGGGCCACAGAGGGGGTTGCATGTTGTCTGCATTGTGCGGGGAAAAGGCGACCGCTACGGTCTATAGTTCACCATAGTTGCAGTCAACCGGGCAAAAGAAAAATGGCAATGAAAGTAATGGTGCTGGGAGGCTACGGTAATTTTGGTGCCCGCATCTGCCGTGCGCTCGCACATGATGCGGCTATCGACTTGATCGTCGCGGGACGCGATGGCCAACGCGCGGCATCTTTCGCGGCTGGTTTGGGCGCGGCACGGGGCGTTGCGGTTGACATCCATCACGCAGATTTCACACAGTCACTGCGGGACCATGGAGTCGAATTGGTGATCCATACCGCGGGCCCGTTTCAGGGGCAAGATTTTGGAGTGGCTTTGTCCTGCGCACGCGCTGGTGTGCACTATATCGATCTCGCCGATGGGCGTCGTTTTGTGTGCGATTTTGCAAGCGCACTGCATGCTGAATTTGTCGCCGCTGACCGGGTGGCCATCAGTGGCGCCAGTACGGTTCCCGCGTTGTCGTCCGCAGTGGTGGACGCGCTCAGTGAAGGTTGGCAGTACCGCGATACCGTCGATATTTGTATTGCACCAGCGCAAACGGCCCCGCGTGGTGTCGCTACGCTGCGCGCTGTGCTGAGCTACTGCGGCGCCGCCATCCCGGTTTGGAATGACGGGCGGTGGCAGACACAAATTGGTTGGGCCAATCCACGCCCAGTGTCGTTCCATCGCTTGCGCCCCCGTTTTGCTGCGCTGTGTGAGATCCCAGATTTGGAGCTCTTTCCACGGCACTACAACGTGCGACAGCGTGTGGAGTTTCGTGCAGCGGTAGAAGTGGGCATCACGCAGCGGGCATTCGCTTTGTTGGCCTGGTTCCGCACGGTGGGATTGCTCAAACAGCCGGAACGATTGGCAGGTACTTTGAACACCGCCGCCAGTTGGTTCGACCGATTTGGCACGGGTCTGGGCGGTATGGTCGTGCGCGTGGCGGGAAAGGATGCCCGAGGCAACTCAGCAATGCGTGCATGGCATATCGCCGCAGACCATGACCATGGCCCGGAAATCCCTTGTATGGCTGCCATTTTGTTGGCCAGACGCTTGGCGCGTGGCGAGCACATGCTGCCTGGCGCCTATCCTTGCCTTAGTCGCCATCGGCTGGCTGATTTTGAACCTGAGTTTGCCAAGTGGGGCATGGTGACGGATGTGATAGATGATCTTGAAGCAGGTGGTGATTCCAATGCTTGAACCCACATCGTCTGGAAGAAATTGCGAGGATCGAGAATTCCAGTGGCTGCGCGCTAGTGTGGTATTTGTGTGGCTGTGGACTGCGCTGGTTAGCCTTTGGGAACTGCATGGCCAAAGTCGCGCGTTGCTTGTGAGTGGCGGCATTGACGATGACCATGTAGCGACGCTGCTGACGGTATCGGGTGCAGTACTGGATTGCCTGTTGTGCATTTGGATAGTGTGTAGGCCCGGTCAATATGCCTATTTGACGGCATTGGCTGTGATGCTGGGGATGACTATGCTTGCGACTTGGATGATTCCTTCCCTGTGGTTGCACCCATTGGGGCCATTGAGCAAGAACGTACCTATCGCAGTCGTGTTGGTGCTCCTTGCCCGCAGGTCGCCATGAATACCTATCTCATTGTCAAGTGGGTGCATATTCTGTCCAGCGTGGTACTGGTAGGAACCGGATTTGGTACGGCCTTTTATTTGTTCTTTGTCAATCGCAGTGGCGTGCTGGCTGCACAGGTGGTCGTGACGCGGTTGGTAGTTCGGGCAGATTGGTGGTTTACGACACCTGCCGCCGTGGTGCAGCCACTCACCGGAGTGTGGCTCGCGCACATGGGTGGTTTGCCATTGTCCACACCCTGGATCGGATGGGCGTTGGTTCTTTATGCGATTGCAGGGTTGTGTTGGCTGCCGGTGGTGTGGCTGCAACTGCGCATGGCGGCATTGGCACAGGAAGCAAGTTTGGCAGGACAAGTTTTGCCTGCGCGCTATTGGCGCTACGCCCGTTGGTGGGAGATTCTTGGTTATCCTGCCTTTGTGGCAATGGTGGCTACTTTTTTCTTGATGGTGGTGAAGCCCAACTTTTGATGTGGTTTGAAGGGGATTTTGAGTTCTGACTGGACCGTGCGGTAAAGTGTCTGTTGCTGTTTTTGGAGGGAATTGCGATGAGGGATTGGAATATGAAGAAATATGCTGCAGTACTGGCTGTGTTGTTGGCGACAGTGTTGTCACCGCAATGGACGTTTGCCGCGACGGCGGGAGAGTCGCTGGGGGCATGTATGACTGATTCTTTAACTGGCAAGGAAAGAAAGCAGTTAGCCCAATGGATATTTTTTGCGATGGCCGCCCATCCGGACCTCAAAGAATTTTCTAAGGTATCCACAGCAAATCAGGGTGCAACCAACGAGTACGTTGGAAAACTGGTCACACGACTGCTCACCGAGAATTGCCTTGAGGAATTGAAAGCTGCTGGCAAGCAGGATGCGCAAGCCATTCGTGGTGCGTTTGAATTGGTTGGCAAGGTTGCCATGCAAGAACTCATGACGAACAAGGAAGTTATGGCGTCCATTTCAGGCTACGCCAAGTTCCTGGATCAAAAGAAGCTAGCTTCAATCCTGACTGACAAGTAGGTATTGCACGACGGGCCGACAGGCCCACGTAACCGTGCACCGCCGTTCGCGAGCTAACGTTACTGGCCTACCGCAACGCCTTGGTATGCAGTAAGTTGGCTGTCCAGAATTGCACGCAGTTTCTGGATGGTCAACTCGGTTTTTTCCCGGTAGTCATCAATCTCATATTGACCCTGGACTTCATGCAGCGGAATCTGTCCAGGCTGGCCGGTGCGAACGACCAGTCGCGTCTGGTGATTGCCTAAGGTTTTCCGCACAAACTGAACAAGTTCAAGACCCGCTTGGTCACTTTCCATAACGACATCTATCATGGCAACTGCAATGTCTTGTCGGTCCTGAAAAATCTGTTTTCCCTCCTGGGCAGAGTAGGCACTGATGAACTCCAATGAGCGCCCGTCAAATTCATAGCCGCGCAACGCCAAGCGCGTTACCGTATGCACAACGGCGTCGTCATCCACCATCAAAACGCACCAAGTCTTGCCTGTTCGTTCGTCAGACGGCATTACCGCTTCATGATCTTCATCAGCAAACAACATGGCAACGTATAGGGTGAATGGTGCTGGAAAGCGCGCGCGTGCACGAATGTGTAAGAAATATGTCTTTATTTTGCACTATCTTTTGGCAAAAATGTAAGTCTTTACGGGAATTTGGTGCCCTTTAATGGCGCGTATTAGTGGCTAGTCATCGGGCTGAATTGTTTCGGCCATTGTCGCGGATGCCATCCATCGAGAGGTTCAGCACTCTGTCCGCGCGAGCGGTTGCTGTTTCGGCGTGGGTCACCATGATCAGTGATGTCTGGTGTGCAAGTGTTTGTTCTACCAATACCTCCATTACCTTTGCCGCTGTCGAAGGGTCCAGATTGCCAGTTGGTTCGTCCGCCAGCAAAACAGTAGGGCGGTGTATGAGTGCACGTGCAATCGCCACCCGCTGAAGCTGCCCACCGCTGAGCTGATGTGGCAAGCGGCTTCCCATGCCACCAAGCCCCACGTCATCTAACATGGCTTGTACGCGGGCTTTGTCAGGTGTGCCCAAAAGCAAAAGTGGCAAGGCTACGTTTTGCCAAACAGACAAATGTCCCAACACGTGAAAAGCCTGAAACACAAATCCCACTTTTTTGCGCCGCAACAAGGCCCGATCATCTTCATTCAATGGACCGATATCAGTGCCGTCGAGCATGACGTTTCCGTTGTCCCAAACGTCTAGGCCAGCCAGACAGTTCAGGAGGGTAGATTTCCCGACCCCTGATTCGCCGACGATGGCCACAAACTCACCTGCAGCCACTGTGAACGATACGTTGTGAAATACTGGAGATGCACCGTAATATTTGCTGAGATTTTGGACGGACAGATTCATGGTTTGATACGCCATGATAGTGGCGCGCCGCTCATCGCTGCTTCAGCAGATGACGTGCTAGCGAGAGTACGGCATCTAGCGCACCCGTTGCATCTGCTGCAACGACATGTCGCTGTGGCATAGAGCGCAGCCAGGTCATTTGCCGCTTGGCAAGTTGGCGTGTCGCGATGATTCCGCGCTCTCGGATTTCGGCGATTGGTAGTGGCCCGATTGACCCTTGTGCCTCAAAAGAGGCCAGCGCTTCCCATGCCTGCCGGTAGCCAACACACCGCATCGAAGGTAGATCTGCATGAAGGTCTCCACGCGCGCGCAGCGCACGCACTTCGTCCAAAAAGCCTTGCCGTAGCATGGTGTCAAAACGTAGTGCAATGCGTTCGTGGAGCCAGTGTCGCTCCAGTGGCTCTAGAGAAATAAGGGCTCCAGCCCTCGTATATGGGGCGTGAGTAGCTATGTTTGTTGTAGCGGATCGAGGGGAGTGAAAGTGCGAAAGTGGGAAGCCGGATATTCGGTAGACCTCTAGGGCGCGCTGAATTCTTTGGCTGTCTGCCGGCGCTAGCCGCGCGGCAGTCACGGGATCTACGATCGCCAATTCGCGGTGGAGAGCGGGCCATCCTTTTAATCCGGCTTCTTGCTCCAATGCAGCACGCGCTTCAGCATTGGCCGGCGGCATGTCGTCAAGTCCATCAATAAGCGCCTTGAAATACAACATGGTTCCGCCCACCAGCAGGGCAAGCTTGCCACGGGAGTTGATGTCAACAATCAGACGCGTCGCGTCACGAACAAATTCGGCGGCGCTATAGGCGTGCAGCGGGTTGCGGATATCGATGAGGTGGTGGGGAACCTGGGCTAGTTCGGCTTTACTGGGCTTGGCCGTACCAATATCCATTTCTCTGTAAACGAGTGCAGAGTCCACACTGACGATCTCGCACGGGTGTTCTTGTGCAATGGCCAAAGCGGCTGCGGTTTTTCCGCTCGCGGTGGGGCCCGCCAAACACAAGCAGAACGGCAAAGGACCTATTGCGGCTGCTGTTTGATCGGTGCTGGGCGTCCGGGTCATTGGAGTAATATTTTAGTGTGGGGCTGCATGTTTGCCTGTGCAACGGCAATTGCGCGCAGACAAAAAAAAGCCCGCGAAGTGCGGGCTCTTTTTGTTGGGCCGTGAAGGCTGTGAATTACTTCGCAGCAGCTTCTTTCTTGGCTTTCTTGGCTTTCTTGGCTTTCTTAGCTTTAGCTGGAGTAGACGCTGCAGCCGCAGGCGCAGGTGCAGCAGCGGGTGCTGGCGCAGCAGCAGCTGGCTTGGCAGCGGCAGGTGCTGAAGCAGCGCCTGTGTCCTTAGGTGCGCCACCGTGCGCAGCTGCAAAGGCACCAGTAGCGAACAAACCAGCGATCAGAGTTACGAGAATCTTGCTCATTTCAATTGCCTTTCAAAGCGTATTAGTCAATTCCATGTGTGGAGCCACTTCCACAACGAAACCAGTCTATAAATGGTTGGCTCATTCTGACACATTTTCTATTGGGTCAACGCCCACGCATGAACATTGTGTCGATTTCTCGCACACTTAATTGGCGCCATGTGGGTCGTCCGTGATTGCATTGGTCGCTGCGTTCGGTGTTTTCCATTTGACGAAGCAATGCATTCATTTCGTCGATGGTTAAACGTCGGTTTGCACGCACTGCGGCATGGCAGGCCATGGTTGCCAAAAGCTCATTGTGCGCACGTTGAATCACCGTGCTCGCATCGTGTTGGCTCAACTCGGCCAAAACACTTCGCGCCAAAGCGACTGCATCCCCCTGTGCCAAGCTAGTGGGTACCGCGCGCACGGCGAGCGTTTTGGGTGAAAAGGCGCTGATTTCCAGGCCCAATGTGTGGAGAGTCGCGATGTGCGCCTCAGCGGTGGCAACTTCTTCGGGCGTTGCGGCAAATGTTGCCGGGATCAGCAGAGGCTGACTCGACAATTGCGCAATTGCTCGGTCTGACCCCGCCTTAGCCAATTGGCTTTTGAGTTGTTCATAGACGATGCGTTCATGTGCAGCATGCATGTCGACGATGACCAAGCCCTGTAGGTTTTCTGCCAATATGTAGATGCCCTGCAATTGCGCTAAGGCCCGGCCCAGCGGCCAATCTCCCGCGGGCATGGGTGACGCGGGTGCGGGCGACTCGGTAGTAGTGGGAGTAGGCTGCGGTTGTGAGGGTGACCAGAGCAAGCCGACATCATTCACCCGATGGCCAATAGGCTCGTTGGGTGCGATAAAGCTTATAGCTGACTGGGCTGAATACAGAGGAGGTTTCGCAAGATTGGGTACTTCGCCTTGCAACGACAAAGCGCGTGTATGGTCGTCACTTATTGGCAATGTGCTGGAGCGTGGTGCAGCCAAAGCGCCTTCTACGGCATGGCGAACGCCTTGGTGCACTTCGCGGCTGTCACGAAAGCGCACTTCAATTTTGGTTGGATGTACGTTGACATCGACCCGCGCCGGGTCCATTTCCAAATACAGTGCGTACACCGGCTGCCTGTGGCCGTGCAATACGTCTTCATAGGCGCTTCGCGCAGCGTGGGTGAGCACCTTGTCCCGCACAAAACGGCCATTCACATAACAAAATTGTTGATCAGCGCGCGAACGGGCTGCATCTGGAATTCCTACGCGTCCTCGCACCCGCAGAGGCGGCGGCATGGTGTCGGCTATTGCGTCAGATAGCGCACCAGAACTAGCCTGTCCCCGAGTGGCGGAAGAGGGAAGCCAATCCACGGCAATCGACTGTGCAACAAATTCGGCTCCCAGCACGTCAGACAAGCGCTGGTCAAATACCGCCATCTGCGAGCCGGCACCGTCCGATTGGCACCGTCGCCATTGTTCAATCAGCTTACCTTCATGCCAGATGGAAAAACCTACGTCTGGGCGGGCCAGCGCGTGGCGTCGAACAGATTCAATGCAATGCGACAACTCCGTGGCGTCGGTCTTGAGAAATTTGCGTCTCGCAGGCGTGCTGTAGAACAGTTCTTTGACTTCGACCGTTGTCCCTTGGTTGCGCGCAACAGGTTTGATTTCGCCCGTTCTGCCATCCAGCAAGTAAGCGCCAGATTGGCCGCTAGCCCTGGATAATATTGCGCAGTCTGCTATTGAATTTATAGCTGCCAAAGCTTCGCCGCGAAAACCCATGGTGGCAACTGACTCCAGATCGCGCAAATTGCCGATCTTGCTTGTGGCGTGGCGTTTGAAAGCCAAAGGCAATTCTTGTGATGGGATCCCCATTCCATCGTCTTCCACGCTGATGAGGCGTACACCACCCGCCAACAATCGAATGTCGACGTGTGTAGCACCCGCATCCAGCGCGTTGTCTACCAGCTCGCGTACAACGGACGCTGGGCGCTCTACCACTTCGCCGGCCGCGATTTGGCTGATTAATTCATCCGGCAATTCGCGGATGGGGCGGCGGGGGACGGTGGGCAAATTGGCGTTCACCCGGGCATTCTAGAGCTGAGCTACTGCAGTTTTCCGTATTGCGTGCCGCCAATCATGATGCCACTGTCCAGCGGGGCAACGTCGGACTGGTACTCCCAGTCTCCTACGTGCACCACAGGTGGCGCCAGGCCATTTTGCAGCGCTTCCATAAAGGCGCGTGCCTCGTCGTCAGACACGGGTTGGTACGCGTGGCGCGACAGCGTGTCAGTATTGCTTGGGGGTGGCGCTGCAGCAGGCACGCCCTGACGCAGTTGATTGGCAAGCGAAATGCCACGATCGGATTGGCGGTCCACATTTTTGGTAAACCGTTCAAATTGGGTCTCGGTTTCACTGACGCGCCAGTAAATGCCTTCGATCAAAACGCCAAAACGCTTGTACGCATTGGAACGCATGAGCTTTTCCAAGGCGGCAAAACTCTTGGTTCTAGCTTCTTTTCCGGTCACGAACGATTTCGCAACATCAATCATGGCAATGAACCGGTGATGACGCACATCCACCGCCATCACCTTGAATTTGTACATGCTGCCAATGACTTCCATCGCGAGAAAGCTTTCACGGATGGATTGGTAGATCATTTCCTGCCGGAAAGCCTTGCGCTCTTCCAAGTCCATGCGCTGCGCGTGTGCTTCCAAAGCAGCGCTATCCTGAATGGGCTGGACTTTTTTTGATCGGAAAAATGAAAGCATATTGTTTAGCACAGTTGGCGGATTTTAGAGGTTGGCAGTTGACTCTTTGCTGGGCTGCCTCTCGCAAACGCCAAAAGGCGTAACCAATTGCAAGAAGTTGCAAGCAAACGTTGATTTCAATTGGTTTGATGGTTTAGAGCAACAGGGCGGCTTCTTTTGGCAAATGGCCCAAGGGGCACACCGCCAAGAATGTCGCTGCACGGCGACCGTTACATTCACTGCGCAGGTTGATGTTAGGAAGCGATATGGCTTTAAGCTTGAGGGGTGACATCATCAAAATCTTCCATTGCCCTTTCATGGCCAGACGGCGCCAGCCATTTGTAACGTATGCAGCTTCAAGAAATACTCTATTCACAAGGATTTGGCACCCGTCGGGTTTGTGCCGGAATTATTCAACAGGGAATGGTGCAAGTCTATAGGGATAGTATGGATGCGGCCCCCGTCATCATTACCGATGCTGCTATGGAGTATGAAGCACGGGGCCTCAGATTTCGGGTCCAGGGTGTGGAATGGGAATATTTTGAAAAGGCCTATGTGCTTTTGAACAAACCTGCAGGCACGGAATGCTCGCAAAAGCCTTCTACTTATCCGAGCGTCTACACGCTGCTGCCGTCGCCCTTGCGTTTGCGTCCGCAAAAGAGCGCTGTGCAGGGCGTGCAGGCGGTGGGTCGTTTGGATCAGGACACCACAGGGCTTTTGCTGCTGAGCGATGACGGCCAATTTATCCACCAAATGAGTTCGCCCAAAAAGCACAGCCCTAAAGTTTATGAAGTAACGGCCAAGCACCCCTTTAATGAAAAACAGGTGCAGCTCTTGTTGACAGGTGTCGTGTTGGACGATGATCCCAAACCTGTGCGCGCCGCAGCGTGCGAGATTGCGGATGCGGCTGGAGCAGCCACACACCTGCGCCTGACACTCACTGAAGGCAAATACCACCAGGTGAAGCGAATGGTCGCAGCGGTTGGTAATCGTGTGGAGGGTTTGCACCGTTCACGCATCGGCGGATTGGAGCTTCCGGACGACTTGGCACCCGGCCAGTGGAAGTGGTTGCGTGACAGTGACCTACAAAAATTACTGGACAAGTCTGTCTGAATTGCTTGACCGAGTGCAATGTTCGTTGCAATTGTTGAAAATTCGCGGTACTTGCTTACTGTCGCACTCGGGAAAACACCGAGTTGGAAGCTAAACTCGTCGGTTACCCAAAAAGCGATCGATTGTGAAGATTAATTCTGCTCTTATAGCGTTGGTTCAACGTTTTTTTCTCCTGCGCCAGTTTTGTTTTTGCCTTTGGATTCCAGGACTACTGGTTTTCGTCGTGCCCGCAGCGGCCTACGCGCAGTCGAACCCGATTTTTGTCTTGAACTCGCTCGATGCCACGATCAGTGTCGTCGATCCCGCTACTTGGAAAGAGACCAAGCGTATTGCCACCGGCAAAGAGCCGCATCACCTGTACTTGACTCCCGATCGCAAGTCATTGATCGTGGCCAACGCGCTGAGTGACTCGTTGACATTTGTTGACCCGAAGACGGCAGAGGTGCAACGAACGGTGCGGGGGATCATGGATCCCTACCAACTGCGGTTTTCGCCCGATATGAAGTGGTTTGTCACGGCGGCCAATCGACTGAACCATATCGACTTGTACCGTTGGGATGGCGTGGAATTGCATTTGGTCAAACGCGTACCGACCAGCAAGACTCCTAGCCACCTTTGGATTGATTACGCCAGCACCACGGTCTACAGCACGATGCAAGATAGCGACGAACTGGTTGCAATCGATCTGGCAAGCCAGACCATCAAATGGCGTACCAAAATTGGCCCTATGCCAGCAGACGTCTTTGGAACGCCCGATGACAAGTTTTTACTGGTGGGACTTACCGGCGGGGATGGTGTTGAGGTGTATGACGTCAGTGCACCGCGACCCAAACTGGTGCAGACGATCAAGACCGCCAAAGGTGCACACGCGTTCAGAGCCGCCGGCGACAAGCGGCACGTGTTTGTCAGCAATCGCGTGGCCAATACGATTAGCAAGATTGACTACCAATCAATGACCGTAGTGGACAGTTTGCCTGGCCCCAGTGGACCGGATGACATGGAAATTTCTGCGGATGGCCGATTGCTGTATTTGGCATCGCGTTGGGCAGGCAAGCTGACGGTTATCGATATTGGTACGCGGCAGATCTTGCGGCAAATCAAGGTTGGCAAGTCCCCGCACGGCGTATGGACCCTAGACCACGCAGGCAGGCAATAGCAAAGCAAGAGGGTGAGTTTGGCAAAGCTAAATTACTCAAAAGTTGCTATTAACTTTATAGCATTATACGCATTGTCTACGGGGGCTATCGCCCAGAATGCCTGTGACAAGCCACTCTATTTGACCTTTGATACAGGGCATATGGAAGTTGCACCGCTGATTGCGGACGTATTGAATCGGCAAGGTGTACAGGTCACTTTCTTTGCCGCCAATGAACGGACCAAAGTGGGTGATGGCAGTTTGGGATCTTATTGGTCCGCGTGGTGGAAGGCGCGGTCCGCAGAAGGGCATGAATTTGCTTCGCACACCTATGACCATGGCTACTGGCGCGGTGACTTGGCGGGTGACCCGCAACGATTTCGCATTCGACCTTCTGCAGGGCTGCAAGTGGGACAGGATCTGGTTTGGGATACCAAGGCCTATTGTGGACAGCTGCAAAAAGTTAACGAACGATTGTTTGACATGACTGGACGACGGCCGTTGCCACTTTTTCGTGCTCCTGGTGGTAAAACGTCCCCTGCGCTGTTGCGTGCGGCCAAAAGCTGCGGTTTTGAGCATGTGGGTTGGGCCCCAGCAGGATTTCTAGGTGACGAATTGCCGAGCGAGCGTTTCGGAAATGATGCACTGTTGAAATCCGCATTGGCGGGAATTCGAAAGGGCGACATCTTGATGGCGCATTTGGGAATTTGGTCGCGCCAAGATCCCTGGGCTCCAACGGTTTTGGAGCCGTTGATTGTGGGGCTTAGGGGGCGCGGATTTTGTTTTAAGACACTGCGCGAGCACCCGCTGTACACCGCGCATATTGCTGCCCAAAATTCACGGTGAGCCCTGTAGTGTTAGCCGAACAACTTCACGATGAATACTTTCATGGAAACGATTGCAACGGCATTTGCTGACGTTCAACAATGGATTTTCGAATCAGCCATGGAGCCAGTGATGGTTGCACTCGATATGTCCAATTTGCTCGAAGATGGATTTGATGCAACGGGTTGGCTGCTGGTTGGACTACTGCAATTGGCTGTACTCGTCTGTGTGATTGGCCCCCTGCAGCGTTGGCGCCCAGTGGAGGCGGTAACCGATCCTGAAACGGTTCGCGTCGACATGGTCTATACCGCATTGCATCGGTTGGGCCTGTTCCGTCTGGCATTGTTTTTTACTTTAGGACCCTACTTTGACGAGTTGCTGGGCGCATTTCGCGTAGGTGGTTGGGAGACATTTCACCTTGACGCCATGTGGCCAGGCGTGACGGACCAGCCGGTGGTGAGCCTGCTCTTGTATCTTGTCGTGTTGGACTTTTTCAATTATTGGGTGCACCGGGGACAGCACCAATTTGAATGGTGGTGGAGATTGCATTCGCTGCACCACGCGCAGCGACAAATGACCATGTGGAGTGACAACCGAAACCATTTGCTGGATGACATTCTGCGCGATGTGCTGATGGTGTTTCTCGCGCAAATGATTGGCATCGCACCGGGGCAGTTCGTTGCCATCGTTGCGTTCACCCAGCTCAGCGAGAGCTTTCAGCACGCCAATCTACGGGTGTGGTTTGGGCGGGTGGGGGAGCGATTGTGGGTCAGCCCGCGGTTTCACCGCTTGCACCATTCAGTAGGCATAGGGCATGAGTCGCCTTCAACCAGTTCAGACGCGGGCCCCCATAGACTTGGCGGCCACAATTTTGGCGTGCTCTTGCCGTGGTGGGACATCGTGTTTGGTACCGCCAATTTTGAGTTTCGTTTCGACCCGACGGGCGTGCGTGACCAGATAGAACAAGGACGGGACTATGGCCGTGGTTTCTGGAGCCAACAGTGGCAAGGTCTCAAGCGCTTGGCTGGCAAAGCTTAGCGCGCGTCCACGTTTCAGGGTGCGGCAGGTTATGCTTGAACGATGAACCTGCTATTTGATTCGTGCTGGCGTGCTGCTGCCTATTGCCTGCGGCCACGGGTTATCTTCTTGTCCCTGCTGCCACTCGCATTGGTCATTGGACTGACAGTGGGGCTTGGCTACTTCTTCTGGGACGCGGCGCTTGACCAGGTTCGTCTCGTGCTCGATTCTTCTACATTTGCTGCCAATGGCTGGGCGTGGCTGGATCGTATGGGGTTGGGGCGCATCAAAATGGTCTTTGCGCCATTGGTCATTGTGATCACTGTTACGCCTTTGATCATCATCGTGTCTTTGCTGGTAGTAGCTCTTCTGATGACTCCGGTGCTTGTGCGACTCGTGGCTTTGCGCCGATTCCCAATGCTTGAACAGCGCAACAGCACATCGTTTTTGCACAGCGTGGGTTGGGCACTCGGGTCTTCACTTCTGGCGTTGCTGGCATTGGTCATTTCCATTCCATTGTGGTTTGTTCCACCGCTGGTATTGGTCTTGCCGCCGCTGATTTGGGGTTGGTTGACCTACCGCGTGATGGCATTTGACGCGTTGGCGACGCACGCCACAGCGGACGAGCGCCACAACATATTGGTTGCACATCGGCTCCCCTTGTTGGGTATGGGGTTGGTGGCCGGCTATCTGGGTGCGGCACCGAGCTTGTTGTGGGCTACTGGCGCACTATCTGTGCCCTGGTTCGTTTATATAGCTCCACTGGCCATTTGGATCTATATGTTGATATTTGCTTTCTCGTCGCTATGGTTCACACACTATTGTTTGGGTGCGTTGCACGCGCTGCGCGCGCGACAAAACAGAGTTGCGAACAAGGACATGCGTAGCCTGACCAAAGATTCCTTTGAGACGCTGGAACCTTGAGTTCAGTCGGCTTCACATCTTCCAGCGCTCGAGCAATTTCTTGCTCAAACGAATGCCTGCATCCTCACTTAGTCGGTCGCCTTGGTATTCAACCGCAATAGCGCCGTGATAGCCTGAGCGCTCTATCAATGCCATGATTCGTTCGAAGTCGAGGCTGGATTCATTTCCTGATTCGTCGAAATCGGACGTCTTTGCACTGATACCGCCCGCAAATGGCAGCATTTCTTCTATGCCTTGGTAGGTGTCGTATTGCTCAATACAGCGAGGCTTTTGTGTGTCACTTGATGCCTCGCTGCGTATACAAAAATTTCCAAAGTCCGGCAGTGTTCCAACATTGGGCAAGTTGACGCCGCTAATGGCATCAACCAGTAAATTGATTTTCGAGGACAACTGACCATGGTTTTCAACCAAAACCTTGAGCCCAAAGCCCGCGGCAAAGGTCCCCAGTGCTGTGAGGCTTTCAATGGAACCATTTACCCAATCAGATTCAATTGTTGAGCCATGAAGATTGACGCGCACCGCGCTGCATTCCAAAAAGGCAGCCGCTTCAATCCATTTTCTATGCCTTTCGACTGCATTTTTCCGCTCGGCGAAATTGGTCGCAGCCAACGCGCCTTCATGGTCCACCATGATGAGCAAACTATCGACTTCGGCAGCTTTGGCGTTGGCCTTCATTGTTCCAAGAAATTCATGGTCTTGGGCTTTGTCCATGAAAAACTGGTTGACGTATTCGATAGCACCAATGCCGTAGCGCTCGCGGGCCAGGCACGGAAAGTCAAGAACCTGCAAGGCGCCACTGAAAAACCCCTGATGGAGCGACCACTGTGCGAGAGAGATCGTGAAGTGAAACTTAGGGGCGGTCATGCTGACGGCGTGCGACGAATTAGGTGAGGGCCATGAGCCCGCTGTCTTGAAAGTTTGTTAGATTTTCAGGCGCTACGCGAGGCAAGCGCAGACTAAAGCACGTACCACTTCCTTCGTTGCTAGTCACTGCGATCGTGCCGCTCAACGCACCTTGCACAATGCTGTAGACAATGCTCAAGCCGAGCCCGCTGCCACCCTGTCCAAATTTGGTCGTAAAAAACGGATCAAAGATACGGGGCAGATGCACCTGCGGAATGCCAATGCCATCGTCTTCCACCCGTAGTTCGATCCAATCGGCATCAGCATGCTTGGCAGATATCGTTACACGCCCTTGGGCACGATCCTTAAATGCATGTAGCAAGGCATTGCTGACCAGGTTGGTAATAACCTGACCCAAGGGACCGGGGTAACTGTCCATCATGGTTTTATCTGCAACTTCCGACTCCACAGTAAAGTCGGTCTTGCGAAGCGTGGGGCTCAATACGACCAAGTTTTCTGCCACTACTTCTGCCAAGTCAAACCTGCGCCGTTTCATGCTGGTTTGATCCATCGCTACTTGTTTAAAACTGCTGATGAGGTCGGAAGCCTTGACGAGACAGCCCAATAGGATGTTGGAGCCATCCCGGACGCTTGACAGATAGGTTTCTAGATCGGATTTGGTCAAACCTCGCTGAAGTCTGACCGTGAATTCCTGGTCGTGGAATTGCAAAGTGCTGGCAACTGTAAGGGCATTGCCAATGGGGGTGTTCAATTCGTGGGCAATACCGGCAACAAGAGAGCCCAATGCGGCCATTTTTTCGCGTTGTACGAGTGCAGCTTGCGCTGCAGTTAACTGTGCAAGGGCAGAAGTTAGCTCATGGGTGCGTTCCTTGACCCGCAACTCCAATAAGTCTTGCGCCTCATGTCGTTCCGTAATATCTCGCGCGACGCCTGCAGTACCCACAACCGCACCACTTTTGTCAAATACGGGAACCTTGATGGTTTCGGACCAGCCAAAGCGGTGTCCCTCCCGCGCGATTGCTTCCTCTTGTCGACTGGGCGTACGGGTTTGCATCACCTTTTTGTCGTCTGCCTGGTAGGCGCGCGCTAGTTCGGGTTTGCTGAGGTCGAAGTCCGTCTTGCCGATCAGTGCGTTGGGTTCCACGCCAAAAACCTGGGAAAATTTTCGATTGACCAGAATGAACCGGCAGTCTTTGTCTTTAATCCAGGCTAGATCATCAATGCTGTCTAATAGTGCCAAGAGTGGGTGGAATACATCCGACTTGGCAAGTTGATGAAGCTCTTTACGCGCAAGGGCTTTGCGTCCAAACCAAACGACGCCCAAACCAGCCACCGTCCCCACAGCAAGGCCAATGAGTGTGCTCGTCAAGAAAGCTTCAGAAGCGAGAGAGACCATGGTGAAGACCTGGCGAGTGTGATGCTCAGTTTTGAACCCAATTGGCGTCGATATTTCATTGCATTGTGCAGGATATATGGGCCCACACAGAGTGCGTCAGGTTGCAAATTTCTGAAATTTCACAATAGATGCCCAGTACAACGTACTTCATTTCAGGATAAGTGCCTTGACGATCCAAATTGTTAAAGCATTTCATGGCGCACCAAAGATGTGCGCCAAGAGTTTCGACTTGAACGGTTGGCGATATTTTTCATCCCATTTTGGTGCATTTTTTCGACGACTTGCACAGCAAAACTTGCCTTACTGGTGCCACTTTCATGTAGGTTGTCGAAAAATTCCCATTTCTCAGGGCAAAATAGAGCGCTTTACCAAAATTGCGTTCACATGTGCAATTGGCATAAAAGCTGCATTGTGGACGGAGTAATTTTTTAGCAACCGTGCGTATTTTTTTGTAATAGGAGTATTTGATGGCCAAGACCGTCGCTGACGTGATGAAGATGGTGAAAGAAAACGAAGTCAAGTTTGTTGACTTCCGTTTCACCGATACCCGTGGCAAAGAGCAGCACGTGACAGTGCCAATCTCCCATTTCGACGAAGACAAGTTCGTGTCGGGCCACGCTTTTGACGGTTCTTCCGTGGCTGGCTGGAAGGGCATTGAAGCCTCCGACATGCAGTTGATGCCTGACCCCAATACGGCCAACATTGACCCCTTCTTCGAAGAGACCACCCTGTTCCTGAGCTGCGACGTTGTCGAGCCATCGGACGGCAAAGCCTATGACCGTGACCCTCGTTCCATCGCCAAGCGCGCTGAAGCCTATCTGAAGGCCTCCGGCATTGGCGATACCGCCTACTTCGGTCCAGAGCCAGAATTCTTCATTTTTGACGGCGTGCGTTGGTCGAACGAGCCCGGCAAGGTTGGTTTCGAAATCGACGAGTACGAAGCACCCTGGAACTCCGGAAAGGTTCTCGAAGGCGGCAACCGCGGACACCGTCCCACCGTCAAGGGTGGCTACTTCCCCGTTCCTCCAGTCGACAGCACGCAAGATATGCGCGCCGAGATGTCCCTGATTCTTGAATCTTTGGGCATCCCTGTTGAAGTGTTCCACCACGAAGTGGCGGGCGCTGGTCAAAACGAAATCGGCACCAAATTCTCCACTTTGGTCCAACGAGCTGACTGGACGCAGGTCCTGAAGTATGTTGTGCAAAACGTGGCAAACGCGTACGGCAAAACTGCTACCTTCATGCCCAAGCCATACGCTGGCGACAACGGCTCCGGTATGCACGTTCACCAGTCCATCTGGAAAGACGGCAAAAACCTGTTTGCAGGCGACGGCTATGCTGGTCTGTCTGACTTCGCGCTGTACTACGTGGGTGGCATCATCAAGCACGCTCGTGCATTGAACGCCATTACCAATCCCGGTACCAACAGCTACAAGCGTCTGGTTCCTGGCTACGAAGCGCCGGTCAAGTTGGCCTACAGCTCGCGTAACCGTTCTGCTTCTATCCGCATTCCATTTGTGGCCAATCCAAAGGGCCGCCGAATCGAAGCACGTTTCCCAGATCCACTGTCCAACCCATACCTGTGCTTCTCGGCACTGATGATGGCAGGTCTAGATGGCGTGGAAAACAAGATTCATCCTGGCGAAGCAGCTACCAAAGATCTGTACCATCTGCCTCCCGAAGAAGATGCATTGGTCCCAACCGTGTGCCACAGCTTGGACCAAGCGCTGGACTGCCTCAATGCAGACCGCGGCTTCTTGACCAAGGGCGGCGTGTTCACCGACAGCATGCTCGATGCCTATATCGAACTCAAGATGGGCGAAGTCACACGCTTGCGTATGGCTCCTCACCCTGTTGAGTACGACATGTACTACTCACTGTGATGGGGTGACTGCCCAATGGGCAGTCTTTTCGGGTTTCTTTCAAAGGACGGCACACGCCGTCCTTTTTTTTGAAGGAACCTGTTGCATAGAAGCGGATCATAGAGAGCTCTCTGCGAACAGGGACTTTGTTTTTGATGCTTTTTGGCGCATACTGACCAGCCAGCCTTGCACTTGGATGCGTGGACAAAGAATGAAACCTGTACTTTTGATTTTCATGTTGGTGCCGCTGGCGACCACTTCGACTTGGGCCCAAGATCGTATTTATCGATGTGGCAATGAGTACACCAATACTGTGACGGAAGCCCAGGCGAAGACCTGCAAATTGGTTTCCGGCGGCAATGTGACGGTGGTGCAGTCACAAAAGCCCAGCGCCAACCGGGTTGCTGCGACCACACCCCCTGCCCAACGTGTGGACGCGGGTGAGCAGCGCGCCAAAGACTCAGATTCACGTTTGATTCTGGAATCTGAACTTAAGAAAGCTGAGGCGCGGCAAGCAGAATTGCTTAAGGAGTACAACAACGGTGAGCCTGAGAAGATGGGCCCAGAGCTCCGAAACCATCAGAAGTACCTGGATCGCGTTGAAGAGCTCAAAGCCAGCATTAGCCGCAATGAAAACGATATCAACGGCATTCGGCGTGAACTCAGCAGGATGCCTGCTGCGGCCTCGAACTCTGCAGGAAAGTAGGCGGCTTGGAGTTGACCGCACGGTATCAACCGTTTGACTTACTCGCCACGTTGGTGGCAGTGGTTGGCTCCGACGCCACGGTTGTCTTTTCCAATTCTGCGCTGGAGGATGCGCTGGGCATATCGCGCCGGGCGATTGTTGGCTCCAATTTGGCGGAAATTTTTACCGAGCCCGCGCAGTTGCAAAGTGCATTTGAGGGTGCGCGCGACAATGCTTATGCCGTGTTGCGTTATGACGCCTGGGTCAAGCGTCCGAGTGGCGATCCGATACCGGTGCACGTCATCATCACATGGACTGAGCCGGTAGAAGAAATTATTGTCGAATTGGTTCCGCTGGAACAGCAAACCCGACAGGAGCGCGAAGAGCGTTTGGCAGAGCAAGCGCAAACCAATAAAGAGCTGATCCGAAACTTGGCCCATGAAATCAAGAATCCACTAGGAGGCATTCGAGGAGCGGCCCAGTTGTTGGAAATGGAAATGGCGTCGACAGAATTGACAGAGTACACGCAAGTCATTATTCGTGAAGCCGATCGCCTGCAAAGCCTTGTTGACCGCTTATTGGCTCCGCACCGCAGGCCCCATATGGTGAGTGATGTGAACATACACGAGGTGTGTGAACGCGTGCGATCGCTCATTCTGGCGGAGTTTCCAAAGGGCTTGAAAGTCGTGCGGGACTATGACACGTCGATTCCTGAGTTTCGCGGTGATCATGAGCAATTGATTCAGACGGTTCTGAACATAGCGCACAACGCCTGCCAGGCGTTGAGTGAGCGCATTGCGGCGGGTGATGCGTGCATTACTTTTCGCACCCGGGTATTGCGCCAAATAACATTTGGCAAGCAGCGGTATCGGTTGGCATTGGAATTGCATGTCATTGACAACGGACCTGGTGTGCCAGATTCGATCAAAGACCGCATCTTCTATCCGTTGGTATCGGGCAGGGACGGTGGTTCAGGCTTGGGGCTGACATTGGCGCAAACTTTTGTTCAGCAACACCATGGATTGATCGAGGTCGACAGCGTGCCAGGCCGTACGGATTTCAAGATATTGATTCCGCTTCCGTAATAGCTGAAACATGGGGACGATAGAATAATGAAGCCGATTTGGATAGTAGATGATGACCAGTCCATCCGCTTCGTATTGGAGAAGGCCTTATTGCGGGAGCATCTGCCCACACGTAGTTTCTCCAATGCCCGCGATGTGTTGACAGCGCTCAATACGACGGGCGATGACGAGGGGCCGCAAATACTCGTTAGCGATATACGCATGCCCGGAGGATCAGGTCTTGAACTCCTCGAAAAGGTCAAGGCTAAACACCCTGGGTTACCCGTCATCATCATGACTGCGTTTTCCGATCTGGATAGTGCGGTCAGCGCATTTCAAGGCGGAGCCTTTGAATATTTGCCCAAACCATTCGATCTTCCCAAGGCTGTCGAACTGATCCGTCGTGCGGTAGAAGAGAGCCAGCGTGAAGAGGTGGCGGAAGAGCGCATGACCGAAGCGCCTGAAATGCTGGGGCAAGCCCCTGCCATGCAAGACGTTTTTCGGGCGATTGGTCGCCTGAGTCAAAGCAATGTGACAGTGATGGTGACGGGCGAGAGCGGCTCCGGCAAAGAACTGGTTGCCCGTGCCTTGCACAAACACTCCCCGCGTGCCAACGGCCCATTTGTGGCAATCAATACCGCAGCCATTCCAAAGGACCTTTTGGAGAGCGAATTGTTTGGCCACGAACGCGGTGCGTTTACCGGCGCGCAGACCATGCGCCGTGGCCGTTTTGAGCAAGCCGATGGCGGGACGTTGTTTCTGGACGAGATTGGCGATATGCCTTTTGACCTGCAAACCCGCTTGTTGCGGGTCTTGAGCGACGGGCATTTTTACCGCGTAGGCGGTCACAGCGCCATCAAGACCAACGTACGGGTTATCGCAGCAACGCATCAGGATCTGGAGCAGCGTGTCAAAGATGGAGGCTTTCGCGAGGACTTGTTCCACCGCCTCAACGTTATACGTTTGCGCTTGCCCGCTTTGCGCGAGCGCAAAGAAGACATAACCGTGCTGACACGCCACTTTCTTCAGCAAAGTGCCCAACAACTGGGTGTGGAACCTAAACGCATTTCGGATGCCGCTCTTGCCTGGCTCGAGGTGTTCAGTTTCCCCGGCAATGTCCGGCAGCTTGAAAACATTTGCCATTGGTTGACCGTCATGGCACCGGCTCAAATGGTTGAAGCCAAAGATTTACCGCCTGAGGTTGGCGTGACTACCTCTGCCTCTCCTGCCGAAAGCGTCGCCGCATCTGGCTCTGCTGCCGGCATTTCGCATGACGCGCCGGTGGTGGCTGCAAAGGAGTTGCACGTTGAATCTACGGCCGTTAACCCCATCCCACGACCGGTCGTGCCCAATGCGACGCATGGCGGCTGGGAGTCTGATCTGGAGGCTGAAGCGATTGCACTGCTTGGCTCGGGAAGCCTAGATGTGTGGGACGTATTGACCCACCGCTTTGAGTCGCGGCTAATCCTTGCGGCTTTGGCCAATACCAAAGGTCGCCGCATCGAGGCTGCCCATAAACTCGGTATAGGGCGCAACACCATTACGCGCAAGATTCAAGAGCTCGGCTTGGAGTAAATAGGGTCTCTGGCCCTCGTGATTATTGCGCAACCAGCTATAAAAATAATAGCGTTTTCGATTACGAAAGTGTCAGAACAACGGGCGCATGGTCACTGGGACGCTCGTTGTTCCGTGGCACCTTGTCCACCACACACGCACATGCTTGGTCTTTCAGTGTTTGGCTGATCAGGATGTGGTCAATGCGCAAGCCCCGGTTCCGCTTGAAACCAAATTCCCGGTAGTCCCACCACGAGAAGCTTTTGGGCGGCTGTTCAAACAGGCGGAAACTGTCGTGCAGGCCCAGTGCAACCAGCGCGCGCAAGTGGTAGCGTTCTTCCTCCGTGCAGTGGATCGTGTCTTTAAGACCGATGGGGTCCCAGATATCTTGTTCGTCAAAGGTAATGTTGTAGTCGCCCATCAGCACCAATTTGGGGTGTGTGAGGAGTTCTGTTTTAACCCATTGCCGCAGCCCCTTGAGCCATTCCATTTTGTACTCAAACTTGTCGGTGCCGGGTGCCTGCCCGTTGGGAAAGTATGCGCCAATGACACGCAGGTCATCCACAGTCGCGGAGATGACACGTGCCATGTCGTCGTCAAATCCTGGAATGTTCTTCACCACGTCGGTCGCTGGTTGTAGCGACAGCAAGGCCACGCCGTTGTAGGTCTTTTGTCCAAACCATTGGGCGTGGTAGCCGGCAGCAATGAAAGCGTCGACCGGAAATTTGTCGTCGGTCATTTTGAGTTCCTGCAGTGCCAGCACATCCACCCGGTTGACTGACAGCCAGTCCAAAACCTGGGGCAGGCGTATGCTTAAAGAATTTACGTTCCAAGTGGCAAGTTTCATGGTTGATTACAGGTGTCAATGGTGAAGTACGTTGTGTTCTGATGCCATTTTTCGGCACGAGAAATGGTGGTGTCATACAAGGCTGCGTCAAAATCAAGGGCAGTGAAGCAAGTATCGCATTTGGCATGCATTGACGGTATAGTGACATGCATGGTTCGGTACAGCTATGACTGAGCGATGGACGACCTTTTTGTGGGGTAGCCGTTTGAAAATTTTGGTGGTTGAAGACGAGATGAGCATACGTGACAACCTGTTGCGTATTTTGCGTCTGGAAGGCTTTGAGTTGGTGGAAGCTGCCAACGGGCGAGAAGGTCTTGCACGCGCGCGCACCGAATTGCCAGACCTGATTTTGTGCGACGTCATGATGCCTGAGCTCGATGGTTTTGGTATGTTGCAGGCGCTGCGCGCAGACCCGCTCACCGCAGCCATACCACTGATTTTCCTCACGGCGCGCGCGGATCGCTCGGACCGACGTCGAGGCATGAATTTGGGCGCAGACGACTACCTTGGAAAACCGTTTTCGCGCGATGAGTTGCTTGACACGATTTCCGCGCGCATCCGGCGGATGCAGCAATCCGACAAAGTAGCCGCGGCGTTGCCAGATCAATCAACTCCGTTCGTGCCCATCAAAGGGTACAAAATGATTCGGCGTTTGGGTGGCGGTGGCATGTCCGAGGTCTTTCTGGCAGAACGCGAGCGCGATGGTGAACAGGTGGCACTCAAGCTTTTGGATACCCGGCAACACCAAGACGCCAGTCTATTGCACCGCTTTATCCAAGAGTACGCGCTGCTTGAGCAAATTGACCATCCCAACGTAGCACGCATTTTTGACCATGGTGTAACAGACACCCACGCCTTCATTTCGATGGAGTATTTTGACCAAGGCGATATCAAGCGTCGCATGGCAGATGGGTTGTCACCGTTCGAGGCGCTGACCGTTGCCTTGCAAGTCGCGCTTGCGCTATCGCAAGTACATGCCCTGGGCATCGTCCACCGCGACGTCAAACCCGGCAACCTCATGTTGCGTGCCGATGGCAGCGTTGCCTTAATTGACTTTGGTGTTGCCAAACATGCCGATGTCAATTTGGAGCAGACGCAGCATGGCGAGGTCGTGGGTTCGCCCTATTACATGAGTCCGGAACAAGCTGCGTGCCAGCCGGTAAGCCCCGCCAGTGACATTTATGCCTTGGGTGTTATCTTCTTTGAGATGGTGACGGGAAAACGCCCGTATGTTGCTGACAGCATTCAGGCGCTACTGGCCTTGCATATGAACGCGCCACCTCCGCGATTCGCGCCGAAATATGCGGAGTTTCAGGAGTTGTTGGATCGCATGATGCACAAAGATCCCATGAAGCGTTTTCGCAGTGCGCAAGCCGTTGCCGACTATATTGCTTCGTATTGGCCCACGGTGATACGCCTGATGGATGCCAAGTCGCTCCAACATGGCACCCGACCGGCAGAACTTTAGCGGGGTGTTGGGCTACTGCGCCACGGCCTGGGTGTAGCGATTTTCCAGCCAGCGTGCGACGTCCGGTGTGGGCATGGGCTTGCCATGCAAATAGCCTTGAATTTGATCACAACCCATGTCCCGCAGCAAATTGTGTTGTGCTTCGGTTTCAACGCCTTCGGCTATCACGTCCAGTCCCAGGCTATGCGCGAGGTTGATGACGGTGCCGGCAATGGCTTGGTCCTCTCGGTTGGTACACAAATGGCGGACGAACGATTGATCAACCTTGAGCACGTCCAAGGGAAAGCGTTTAAGGTATGCCAGACTCGAATACCCCGTGCCAAAGTCATCAATGGCCAACTTCAGTCCCAGCGCCTTGAGTTGTTTGAGGATATCAAGCGTGTGCTGCAAGTCCAGCATCGCTGTGCTTTCGGTAATCTCCAACTCCAGTAGTGTCGCGTCCAAACCGGAAGCTTCCAATGCAGACCGCACGTGGTGCAACAGGTGCGGATCGCTGAACTGGCGCAAAGAAAGATTCACTGCTATCCGCAATGGGCGAGACCCTACCGGACATTTGTCATGCCACCGCATGGCTTCTTTACAGGCTTCTTGCATCACCCATGCGCCCATCGGAACAATTTGGCCGTTGTCCTCCGCGATGGGGATGAACCGTACAGGAGACACAAGGCCCAGCTCGGGGTGGCGCCATCGCATCAAGGCTTCAAAGCCAATCAAACTGCTGTCACTTGCCATCACCTGAGGCTGAAAGAACGCCTCCAATTCCTGGCGCTCAACCGCGCGGTGCAGGTCATTGTGCAGGCGAAAGGCTGCTGACAAATCAGACGCCGACGACGGCTCATGCACAACCATGCGCTGGGCCGATCGCGCACGCGCTGCAGCCAGCGCAATGGCCAGGCGCGCAAGCATGGCGTCAGCACGCTCTCTTTCGATGGGGTGCGCACAGGCGCCGATGGAGACTACGGGAAAATGTTCTTGCCCATCCAGCGTAATGGCGGCCGACATGTCGTGCAACAAGCCCAATGCCAGCACATCAACCGGCTTGCCTGCAGGCCAGTCCGGAACCAAGAGTACGAGACGGTCTTCCCCCAAGCGGGCAACGGTGTATCGGCATTCCCGCAAATTCGCCGACGTGCTGGCCAGTAGCGTGAGCCGCTGGGCCATTTGGCGCACTGCTTCATCCAGCAATCCGACGCCCATAAACTGTGTCATCTGTGGAAAACTATCCAGGCCTACAACCCACAATGCCGGTTGGCTGGCCCGTTGTTCGCGCAACGCCTGGCTCAAAAGCAAGATCAAGTGGCTTCGATTGGGCAAACCCGTGATGGCATCGAAATGGGCCATATGGTGTGCTTGGCTGGCCAGCTGTCGTGCGGCAAGTTGCTGCGTGGCAGCCTTGGTTAGATGCGCCTGTATGGCGGCAAGCAATTCTTCACGCTGAAATGGCTTGGTCAAATAGTCGTCAGCGCCGAGGTTCATGCCTTCGCGCACATCGCTTCTGTCAGTCTTGGCAGTCAGCAAAATGGTGGGAATGTGGGCAGTCAGCGGATTGCCACGAATTTCCTGCACCAATTGCAGCCCTGTCATTTCCGGCATCATTACATCGCTGAGCACGATATCTGGCAAATGCTGGCGCACCAGCGACAGTGCCTCGCGGCCATTGGATGCGGCCCACACCTGGTAGTTTTCCAGCCCCAACAAGCGCGACAAGTTCGCGCGAATGTCGGGATCGTCTTCGGCGATCACAATGCGGTGGCTCATGCTGCAAAATCCTCTTTTTTGTAGTCGATGGATTTGGTGACTGGCTCAGAGTGGCTCGAGGTGCTCCCTTTACTACAGCTTAGTGTTACACGAAAATCACCAAGAGGCGCGCATTTGTGAATGCCGCACTATCGCCTGTCAGGCAACAGTGAGCGGCAGGCGAACGGTAAAGCATGTGCCTTTGCCCAGCTCACTGTGAACGGCTATGCGGCCGCCATGCAAATCGACCGAGTTTTTGACGATGGCCAATCCCAATCCCGTGCCTTGAATACTGCCCACATTGCTCGAGCGGTGGAATGATTCGAACAAGTGCCCAATTTCATCGCTTGGAATGCCAATGCCATGGTCCGACACTTCAAAAACCATCTCATTTGCCTGCCCAAAGACGCGCAGCAATACAGCGCCCCCGTGCGGGGAGTACTTGATCGCATTGGATAGCAAATTGCCTAAAATATGATCGAGCAGCTTCGGGTCGTATGCGCCGCGCCCCACACCATCCGCAAATTCGGCTGTAAAACTGCAGCTTGAGTGGGGGTGCTGCGCTTTGACAGCGTCGGCTGTGGCTGTACACAACGCTCTGAGGTCTACCGGCTCCGGCTTGAATTCCAGCATCTGTGCCTCGGCCCGCCCGATCAAAAGTACCCTGTCGAGCATATGGGTCATGCGCTGAACGCTAGTCTCGATGCTCTGAATCACATCCATTTTTTCAGTCTCGGCCAGCCGGTTGCCGTAGTATTTCAGCAACTCAGCGGAGGACAGGATGGTGGCCAGCGGTGTGCGGAATTCGTGGCTCGTCATGGCCACAAACCGGGATCGCAATTCATTCAGCTCTTTTTGGCGTTCCAGTGCGTCGCGTATTTCCTGCTCGGCTTGTTTGCGGTCCGTGATGTCGAGAAATGTCCAAATGACGCCAGAGTCCGGATCGAGGTCGCGTACACAGCGCCCGGCAAGATGGACCCAAAAGACTTGTCCATTCTTGCGCTTGAGCTGCCGCTCCGCGGTGAAAGTCCCTTCGGTTTGCAGCGCCGTGCGCTTTTGCACGACGAATTGCTGCCACGCCGACTCGTTGGCGTGAAACATGCTGGACGAATGCCCGACCAGTTCTTCTCGGGCGTACCCAACCATCTCGGAAAACTTGTCGTTGACCCACAAATTTTCTTGTCTGCGTGAGAAGACAATGCCGACCAACGCGCTATTGAGAATCGCCTCGCGCTCTGAAGATGTGTTTTGCAGTTCTTGCTCAAGCCGCTTGCGTTCCGTAATGTCGCTATAGAAAGTAAGCGTCGCTGGCTTGCCTTCCCAAGGGACAATGGTGACGCCAATTTCCAGCCATTGCACTGTGCCATCGGGTTGCAGCAGACGAATCTGGTAGTTGTTTACAACGTCTTCACCAGCCAGTCGCCGTCGCCGACGCTCCTGGATGATGGCATGGTCTTCAGGGTGAACTCGGTGCAAATACCCGACCGTCAAAAACTCTTCGTGCGAAATGCGTGCAATTTCTGAGGCGCGCGCGTTGGCAAACACAATGTGTTCGCCTTGCAAAACGATCATGCCTTCGCCAACGTTTTCGATCACCAAGCGGTAGCGTTCCTCCGAGCGGTGCAATGAATCAATCATTGCCTTGCGTTCTGTAATGTCGGAGAAAAATGTCATGGCCGCAGCTTTCCCCTTCCAGGGAACAATGGACGCATGGGCTTCTAGCCAGCGCACACTGCCATCCAGGTGCAGGCATCGCATTTCATAGCGCTCGTGTACTTGCTCGCCATGGTGCAAGCGTTGGCGCAACTCTGACACATAGGCATGGTCGTCGGGATGGATCCAGCTCAGCACGCTCTGCCCCATGATCATTTCCATCGGTCGGCGCAAGATTTCTACGGCAGTTCGGTTCGCATAGACCACGAGACCATTTTGGTGAATGCCCATGCCTTCACCCAAATTCTCTACGATCAATTGGTTGAAGTCTTCGGAGAGTTTGTGCGCTTCCTGCGCGGCCCTGCGGTCAGAAATGTCGCGCAGAAAGGCGCCAAAGCTGATGCTGTCCCCGGAGGGGAACGACCAGATGGCAAGCTCGATTGAGACGCTGCTGCCGTCGCGGTGTTGTGCATCGATTTCGATCAGGCTGCTCAAGCGCGTGGGGGGCTGGCGGGGAGACATCAAGCGCGCCAGCTGCAGCGCCGGGTCGGCACGCCGCGCAGTCGGAATAATCAAATCCAATAAGTGCGTGTCGACCGCCTCGTCACGCGTGTAGCCCAGCATTCTTTCAGCCGATGCATTCCAGTCTGTGATTCGTCCTTCAGCATCCATGGCCACGACCGCGTCGCGAACCAAACTCAGCAAGTTCACAAGGTCACTTTCCCGTGCCTTGAGGCTTTCAATGGTCTGGCTGTTGGGCATGGGCTTGACCTGTTGTGGTGCTAGACGAACTAGATGTGGAATGCTGCCAGTGCGCCGACAGCCAATCCGGCAACGCCCGCGGCAAACATAGCGTACTCCAACCATTTCTTCTTGGTCAGCAAAGCAATAGCGGCCAGTGCAATGCAGACTTGCAACACGGTGGTGGACTGGGCCCAGCGATGGTGCTGGTGCATTTGCTCATCGCTCTTGTGGTCCCATTCGGTGGCTTCCGCTTCGAGCTTGTCGGCTACGAGCTTGATTTCGCCTTTCTCTTTTTCGTACCGGTCGACCTTGCCTTGGTACTTTGCTTTGTCCTCGTCCTTGACAGCCAGGTCGCGTGACATTTCAGCGAGCGACTGTTTGGTGCTCTTGGACTGGAAGTAATTCCACTGGTTAGATGCTTCTGTCTTTTTGATGGCGGCATTGTTTTTATACAAGCCTGCATTGGCTTGGGTGGCACCGCCCATATAGCCAAAAATCGCACCAATGGTGGCAATGATGGCCGTAAACATGGCAATCTGGTTGATCATGCCTGCGCTGTCGTGTCCAGCGTGCCCGCCGCCGTGCTGCGCGTGCTCAAGTTCATGGTCGTGCGGTCCGTGTACGTGGAATCCGTGTCCTGACATAGTGTTTTCCTTAAACGTAGGGTTGTGGTTTGGCGTTGTGGTAGGTCACAAAGCTGAAGTTCAGGCCGTTGGTCGAGGTGTGGGATTCTCGGTGGGTTTCCTGCCACTGTGGGCCGAGTGGAGGTGCAAATGCATCGCCTTCGAAATCGGCGTCGATTTCGGTCACGACTGTCGTGTGGGCAAAGGGCAGTGTCTGTGCATACAGATCAGCGCCGCCAATGACCCAGACATTTGCAAACTGCTCACAAAATAATAGCGCATCACGCACGTTTAACGAGGGCTGAGCGCCATTTTCATTCCAAGTGGTTTGCCGCGTAACGACTACATTGACCCGGCCCGGCAGCGGCCGAAAGCGAGGCGGCAGGGAGTCCCAGGTCTTGCGCCCCATGATGACGGGGCAGCCCATGGTGGTGCGCTTGAAGTGCGCCATGTCTTCCGGCAGATGCCAGGGCAAGGCGTCGTCCTTGCCGATGACGCCATTGCGGGCTTTGGCGAAGATGAGGTGTAGTTTCATGGATGACGGTGCAATACGGATGCGCTGCGCAATTACACAGCAACCGGCGCCTTGATCGCCGCGTGGCATTCGTAACCCACCACTTCAAAGTCCTCAAACTGGTAGTCAAAAATGGAATCGGGTTTGCGCTTGATCTGCACGGTAGGGTAGGCAAAAGGCGCGCGGCTCAATTGCAGCTCGACCTGTTCGTGGTGGTTGCTGTAAATGTGGCAGTCGCCCCCTGTCCAGATGAAGTCACCCACGTCCAGATCACACTGCTGCGCCACCATGTGGGTCAGCAGGGCGTAGCTGGCTATATTGAATGGCACACCCAGAAAAATGTCGGCGCTGCGCTGGTACAGCTGGCAGCTCAATTTGCCTTTGCCGCCGGGCTCTGTAGCGGGAGCCACATAGAACTGGAAGAAGGCGTGGCACGGCATCAGCGCCATTTTGTCTAGGTCGGCCACGTTCCAGGCGCTGACAATAATGCGGCGCGAATCGGGGTTGCTTTTCAGGGTCTGCATAACCTGGGAAATCTGGTCTATGTGCCCGCCATCGGGTGTGGGCCAGCTGCGCCACTGCACACCGTAGACCGGACCGAGTTCGCCCGTTTCGGGGTTGGCCCATTCATCCCAAATGCTGACGTTGCGCTCTTTGAGCCAGTTGTTATTGCTGCTGCCCGTCAGAAACCACAGCAGCTCCTGGATGATGCTGCGCAGGTGCACTTTTTTGGTGGTGACAAGCGGAAAGCCTTCGTTCAAGTCAAAGCGCATTTGGTAGCCAAACACACTGCGCGTGCCGGTGCCGGTGCGGTCCATTTTGGTTGCACCCGTGGTGTACACGTGGCGCATGAAGTCTTCATATTGGGAGCGGATGGGATGCTGCATGGGAGTCGACATATCAATAAGAACCAAAAAGTGTGTCCAGGGCCGCCACAATGGTAGGGCCATCTTGGACGAGACTCAGAACCGCTGTTTTTAAGCCACTGGCAGGAAAGGCTGCAATTGCCGGGGTGTCTAGCACGACCTCAAGGCCTGCTACCGTAAACAGAGGGTTGAGATCAGCCATACGCGGGCCAAATGTTGCCGCATCCCGCATCGGTATGACCACACGGCTTGCGACCCGTTCAATGAAGTCGTTTTGCACGTCCAGCAAAAAAGGCGTTTTGTTGCGGAGAACCGGATCGGGATGGCGGTACACATGAAATTTGGCCATGTGGCAGTGCTTAAAAGCTTCTGTATTTGGCTAGTGGCAATCCTTCTTTTTCGATGCGTTCGTTGTAGGCATCGATCGCTGCTTTGTTATCCTCGTTCCACTTTTCCCGGTAGCGCCGTTTCACTTCGTCTGCCAGCAGTGTGTCAACGGTCTGAGAAATGTTTATGCCCATCTCACGGGCCGCTTCAAGAACTTTAGAGTTCAGCGAAAGGTTGGTGGCCTTTTTGGGCGCATTTTCAAAGTGAAGCATGGGGGGTCTCCATCGTGTCTGCGCACAGTATATGCGCATCTTTCGCCTTACCCAAGCGCCCATCGCGCTCAGCCTTGCGCCGCCAGACCTTGCAAAACCTTCCGTGTGAACTCATCCGCTGGGAAAAATGTCTCCATCGCCAATTCCTGCAGCGTGACGTCTACTGGTGTGCCGAAAACGGTGATCGTACTGATAAAACTCAGCACGCCTTGCGGTGTCTCAAACTGGAAAGGCATGACAACACCGGGGTGTTCGCCTTCCAGTTGCAGGTCGGCGCCCTCTTGTGTGGGGTAGGCCAGCAGTTCCTCCAGCAACGCGGTTAACACCGGGTCGGCGCTAGCCGCAATCTGGTGGCGCACGCGCTCAAATAAATGCGCGCGCCACTGGGCCAGGTTTGCAATTTGAGGCGCCAGGCCCTGGGGGTGCAGACTCAGGCGCAGCGCATTCATGGGTGGCTGCAGCAGGGCTGCATCCTGGACACCGGCCAGTAGATGGGGCACCACGCTGTTGGCTGCGACCACATTCCAGTGGCGGTCTATGGCGATGGCCGGGTAGGGTTCATGGCTTTTTAATATCAGCTCGACGGCTTGGCGTGCGGGGTTTAGCGCGGGGTCGTCTAGCGCACGCTCGCGGTACATGGGTGCATAACCGGCTGCCACCAGTAGCGTATTGCGCTCACGCAGCGGGATGTCTAGCCGTTCGGACAGGCGCAGCACCATTTCGCGGCTGGGTACCGATCGCCCGGTTTCGACAAAGCTCAGGTGGCGGGTAGAGATGGCAGCGTCCATGGCCAAGTCCAACTGGCTCAGCCGCCGGTGCAGACGCCATTGCCGCAGGTGTTTACCAAACGGTTGCGGGGCCGCGCGTGGCGTGCGGGTGGTGGGGGGCAGGCGGGCAGTCATGGCGTGATGGTAAAGCGTGCGGCAGCGGCGTGCCCATTACGTCCCAGGTTATCGCTTTGCCGCGCTGACGTGGCCATGATTGCATCCAACGTCGTCAACCCTAAGGAGTTCAATATGTCTGCATCACCATCGTCTTTCGCCCTGTCATCGTTCTTCGCTTCACCGCATGGTCTGCGCCGCGTTTTGTGGGTGGATGCCGCCAGTGGAGCTGGCACTGCTATGCTGCACAGTCTGTTTGCTGACGCGCTGGCACCAGTGCTTGGATTGCCCTTTGCCCTACTGCAGTGGTCCGGTGCGGCACTGGTAATTTTTGTGCTGTTCATCACCGCAATAGCCAGCCGCAAGACTATTCCCACTGGGCCGGTCTGGCTGCTGATTGCGGTCAACGCAGCGTGGGTGCTGGGTTGTGTGGGGCTGCTAGCCAGCAGTGCGGTCACGCCGACGCTGCTGGGGGCGTTGTTCTTGATCATGCAGGCCGTGTTTGTTGGCGTGTTGGTGGCGCTCGAGTGGATTGGCGTGCGCAAGCTACAGCCAGAACCCGCGTGGTAAGCAGGGTGCTCAAACGTCGATGAAGCGCGCAATCTGCTGCAGCCGCTGCACGGGATTCTGCTCAGCGAGCAATTGCTGCTTGGTATGCGCCGCGAGGGGCAGCAACTCGGTCCACCGGTTGGCAACCCATCCGCATTCATCCAGCCGGTAGGGCGCAAAAATGGGCAGTGCCTGGCGTACGTTGGATTGCTGTCCATCGGCAATCAGCTGACCCAGCATATTGGCCAAGGGCTGCAGGTCGGGTGGGATGGGCTCAGGTGTGTCGGCGGGTAGGTAACGCACCTCTGCGTACCACACGCCATACTGCCCGCGCTCTTGCCCGTGTAGTTCAAAGCGCAGACCGCCCCTGCACAGCACTTGTAGCAGGGCGGGTTGTACGGCATCCACCTCTTGCAGGTGGGCCAGCGTGCCGATGTGGTGCAACTGCGGCACCTCGTCCGGCACCTGCACCTCGTGGCCCTGCACCAAGCCCACCACGCCAAAGGGGATGGATTCACGCTGGCAGCGTTTGATCAGGTCCAGGTAGCGCACTTCAAAAATGTTGAGGTGCAGCATGCCATCGGGCAGCAAGCCCTGCGACAAGGGGAACAGCGGAATGCGGGCGTCCATCGTTCGATTCTAGGCAAGGTGCTGGTCCACAATAGCGCAGTCTTTTGCCAACGACACCTTTCTCGCTACCCGCACCATGCACCCCATCCAGAAATTACCTTCTTACGGTGAACCAAGCGGGTGTTTTGTCGGGGTCGATACAGGGACGCTTGGTCGCCATGTGCTAAGGAAACGACCGACTACATTTCCTTCCTCATTGCCGTCAGGCCTCTTAATGGCCCAGTCGATCACCGCCGCTTCAGGAAAAGTGATGGGATCCCCAAGCCTGAAGCCTTTCACCCGTACGATGTTGCTTCTGATCTCGCCGCTGATCCGGCCATCTTGAATGCCATGTACTTCGACGAATGGATACTCTGATCCATCCTTATCCATTAGACGTGTGGTGACGCAGAGCACTTCGAGACCTAGTTTGAGTTGGCCAGAGCAGGCCAGTTCGACGGGCAGGGCGACCACCACACTCTCAAGCTGCCACCCGCATCGGCGAGCGGGGCAGCGGTGGCCAGCGCCAGCGCTTGGCACTGGCCCGCGCCATCCTGAAGAGTCCACCGCCTCTCCATCGTGCGGCAGGCGGACTGCATCCATTTGCTGGAGGCCGGGCGCATTGCGGAGAGTGGCACGCACGACGAACTGGTGGCGCGCAATGGCGGCTATGCGGTGCTGTGGCGGCTGTAGATCGGATATAGTCGAATAGGGCTGTAGCCCTCGTGGAATAAGCGAAGGCAGCTATTGTATTTATAGCACACGCCCCGGATTCATGGTCTCCGGGTCCTGCGCTTGCTTGATCGCGCGCATCGTGCCTAGCGCGACGGGTGATTTGTAGTGCTCCAGCTTTTCACGCTTGAGGCTGCCAATGCCGTGCCGCTGCTGTGCCCGATGTCTGGTGGGCAGATGCGCCTGATCGTATTTATCACCGAGGGCGTGCAAATCCGCAAGATCCTTGATCACATCGGGGTTGACTCGGAGCCACCAAACATATCCCCGGCGCGCGGGCCACCGCTGTGGGAGGACTGCGATGCGCAGACGGATGCGGGGGTGCACATTGGGCCCGATTGGGACCTGGCGGCGCAACCGGCACCGGACTATGTGGTCGATCAGCGTATCAGTTGGTGACCGGGCAAAACGGTGCCTCAGACTCGCTGCCGGGTAGCGGTGCGCCCGCATACCCGGCGCACCGCTAATCCCTCTTGTGAACAGCGCATTTTGGCGATGGATCGGCCAGGCACGGCCTTACTGCAGGCGCGGCGCGGGTTTCTACGTGGGGTGAGGGTACTTCCAAGGGGCGATACTTGGCCTCATGTGGTTGAAATGCTTATCCGTCTATTCAATCAGCGTGCACCAATAAATCTTACCGGAAATCTTAAAAATGGAAAATATCCCGATTCAACCTTCAAGGAAAAGTAATTCACAAGATGTCCGTGAACGTATGATTGCCATTTTGGAGAATCGAAAAAAATTCACCAGCGACTTGAAGAAATCCATTAAGGGTAATCACCTTTTTAAGAAGGCCAAATTTTATTAAATTCACCAATGCTAATTTCAGTGGTGATGGCGGAACAAAGATAAATTCAGGAAGATCTGAGTCGCCAGAACACGAAGCAATTGGCGACTACGCCGCAAGACTGATTCGATATCAAGGGCAGCCTATCGCTGACAGCTTTGATCTAGTCAACTATACTGGAATAAGGTTTGGACAAATTTTGGCCTTAGCCGGGGATTTTTTTGGTGATCCTGATAACCCAATTTCTGATGGCGCGACCGATCAGGAGTGCAAAACGAGGTTTATCAATGCTTTTAACTCACTCTACAATGCCTCATACAACGACATCGTTAGTATCATTGTAATTATCAATCAACAGGCCGCTGAAGTTCAGATGGTTGTTGACGAAATAAAGGTTCGCTTTGGCGATGACGCATATTCATATGCATATTCGTATGTGAATAGAGATAATAAATATGACAAACTATATAACAAGGCAACGGGTGGGTCGGGAGAAAGTGGTTTTTGGCTCACGGACAAAGGACGGTATTTGAAGTTGGCGGCGACGAATTGGGATCATTTTGGCAAAAATGCACTCAAGTGCTACCAAATTGGTCATCAGTGTGCTCTTGACCTGACTGTGATTTCGAGTGCAACGGAAACACCATCAGCGCAGTTGAATAGATTTAAAAAAGCTTGCATGATGGAAGCTTTCGCCCAACATTATTTGACGGACCTTTTTTCATCAGGACACTTAAGAGTTCCCAGGAAATGCGTGTCAAAGGATAATTCAATTTCGCTTTATAAAGATCCATCAACGCAAGTAATGCATGATGAGGACAGTTACAACGGCCTGTGGGTTAGTAATCTGAACGGAGATAAATGGATTTGCTATGGCGACAAACGCTACAACGATCCGCCCAATGTTCAAAATGTCACCATTACAAAGCTTGCAGTGGAGGCGTCGATTTCGGATATAAATAATTCAATGGCAGCTTTACAGTATGAAAGTAAAGCGGGAAATTTCATTCCAAATTTAGATAGCGTGCTTGATGCGAGTGATCGAAGCAATTGGGCCCCTTTGTTTGTCTACACAAGTGCAACAGTCCAAAGACGCACAAATTTAACCGATCTGCTTTGCTATGAATGGAGCAGTTCCTTTGCTTATGGCTATACATACCGCAATGCAACTGGCGGCATTCATAGTCGTTTTGGTGCGCCGCCCGATATATCGGGGACCTATTTGCCATTTAGTCTAGTAAATTTGGGTGCAATTCCTTTAAAGTCAGCGGCAGGATTAATTCCTGTCAATGCTGCGTTGAGCGCTGCAATTATTATTGATCCCCAAGCGCCGACCGTTGGTGAGGATGCGACTCCGCTCAGGCTACATATCGTGTATCGCGATGGTAGTTTGCTTAAACATGTCAGCACCAGTATGGGCAATGCGCCATATTTTTTGAACCCAGTCGATCTATTATCTACTCCCGGGTTGAGTCCTGCGTGTGCGAATGGTGATCCAGCCATTTTGGCGTGTGAAGTGGGTTTCTTGTTAGTCTATCCAGATGCTCAAGGAATTCTATGGCAAACTGTTTATGACGCCAGGACGACAAATCCTTATTGGACAAAATCCACAAAAGTGTTCATTTCGGATTCGCACAAAATAAGAATTAATGGCCAACCTAAGCTGTGCATCGCTGGCAATTATGTTTATCTTGCGTTTGCCGACAACACGCCAAGCTATTCACAGGTATATATTTCGCAGGGTAGATTTTCAACGGATGCACCTTTTTTTACCTTTTCCGACCCAATAAAGCCAAATTTAGGTGTAACTGGCATTACTAATGATTCTCTTGTGTATGCGGACCCCACAATTGTTGAGTACGATGGATGCCTAATGCTCGGTGGGCTTTTGAATATCGGCGGCTCATGTTATGTTGCAACTAATCGTCTGATTGAAACGGGGTTAAGCGATAAATGGAGTATTTACACAAAATTTAATTCAAACATGTCACAAATTCATTTGCTGGCGACAAGTGGAATTTGGGGTCAGATTGGAATAGATCTTGGGCAACCTGATGGCACCATTGCTTTGACTTATTGTCCTGATTTTTGGCAATACTTCAATTCCCCGCATGTTGTTGACAATGGCCCGAATGCTGCCTGGAAATATCGTTCTCTGGCTCAAAAAACGTATTATGCTGTTTCAGCACAATTCTATAAAAACGTTCCATTCATTATTTTTTCCGACCGAGCTAACAAGAATTCGCTAAGTATCATAACCAAAGCCGATCATCCCGCTACAAACATTGCTTTGAAAAAAACAAGTTTTGCTAGCAGTTATCAAACTGCCAATCCAGCGTCTCACGGAAATGATGGTAATAATTCAACGCGTTGGTGCGCTCATGATTCTTCGCTCAATTGTCAATGGACAGTTGATTTGAATGGCACATCGGTCATCGTGAGAACAGAAGTATTATGGGAGCAATCAAATGCCTATCAATATAAAATTGAAACCTCTCTTGATAATTCGCAATGGTTTATTGCAGTAGATAATACTAGTAACGTTATAAAGGCACAACATTGCGTCGATCCTTTTTCGGCTTTTGCTCGCTATGTCCGCATTACGATCACTGGAGGACTAGGCTCCGGTACTTGGGCGTCTTTTTACGAAATGAGTGTGTATGGATACCCCGCCCGTTCCAACTAAGGCAGGGGGCAAGTCGCAATAGTGGGTTGTTGAAGTGTTGCCAAGCGCTTGTTTGACGACTCCCCCGAAGCCTACTGCCATGGCAACTTGGGCTGCACAGCATTTACCTCTTGCAAATGGGCCAGCGTGCCGATGTGGTGCAACTGCGGCACCTCGTCCGGCACCTGCACCTCGTGGCCCTGCACCAAGCCCACCACGCCAAAAGGGATGGATTCACGCTGGCAGCGTTTGATGAGGTCCAGGTAGCGCACTTCAAAAATGTTGAGGTGCAGCATGCCATCGGGCAGCAAACCCTGCGACAAAGGGAACAGCGGAATGCGGGCGTCCATCGTTGGATTCTAGGCACGATGCGGGTCCACAATAGGGAGTTCTTCGCCATCGGATCCTTTCACGCGACCCGCACCATGCACCCCATCCAAAAATTACTGGGCTACGCCCGCCAATACCGCCGCGACATCCGCCTCGCCACGGTCTACTCTGTTCTCAACAAGTTCTTTGACATCCTCCCAGAGGTGCTCATCGGCGCGGCGGTTGATGTTGTCGTCAAAGGCGAGCAAAGTTTTTTGGCGCGCCACATTTTGGTCGACTTTGGCATTACCAGCACCTGGCACCAGTTGCTGGTGCTGGGGGGCTTGAATGTGCTGATATGGGGCGGCGAGTCGCTGTTTGAATACCTTTACCACCTGAAGTGGCGCGGCCTGGCGCAAGACATCCAGCACGATTTGCGGCTGGATACCTACCGCCACGTGCAAAAGCTGGAGATGGCATATTTTGAGAACCAGCGCACCGGTAATTTGATGTCCGTCCTGAACGATGACATCAACCAGATGGAACGCTTTTTGAACGGCGGGGCCAACCAGATCATCCAGGTGTTTTGCTCATCGCTGATGATCAGCGCGGTGTTCTTCTCGCTGCAGCCAGGCATTGCGCTCATTGCCTTGCTGCCCGTGCCTGCCATTTTGTTTGGCGCTTTTTGGTTTCAGAACCGTCTGGCCCCACGCTACACCGAAGTGCGCGAGGCAGCAGGCGACGTGAGTGCCCGGTTGAACAACAACTTCTTGGGCTTGGCCACGATCAAGGCTTTTGCAACCGAAGGTGCCGAGGCCGCGCACATTGCCCAGGCCAGCAACAGCTACCGTGTGGCCAACGCCCGTGCCATCCGGCTGAGCTCTGCCATTACGCCGGTCATTCGCACCGCCATCCTTGCCGGATTTACTGCCACGCTGTTGTATGGCGGCTGGCTCACGCTGCAAGGCGAACTGGCCGTAGGTGCCTATTCTGTACTGGTGTTTTTGACCCAGCGCCTGCTGTGGCCGCTGACCGGTCTGGCCGAAGTGGCCGACATGTACCAGCGCTCCATGTCGTCCATTGACCGCGCTATGGCGCTGCTGGAAACACCCATCAACATCCCCTACGAAGGCCAGCACTTCCCCATTGCCAACGTGAAGGGCGAGCTGCGCTTTGATCATGTGGGTTTTGCCTATGGCGATGCACCTACGTTGCAGGATATTGACCTGACGATTGTGGCTGGCAAGACCACCGCCTTTGTGGGTTCTACCGGTTCGGGCAAGTCGACACTGGTCAAACTGCTGCTGCGCTTCTACACCGCACAGTCTGGCCGCATACTGCTGGATGGTCAGCCCATCGATGGCCTGAATTTGCAAGACCTGCGCCGCGCCGTGGGCTATGTATCGCAAGACACCTTTTTGACCGACGGCACCGTGGCAGAAAACATTGCCTATGGCGCGCCCGATGCCAGCGATGCAGCGATAGCCGAGGCAGCCAGGGCCGCCGAATGCACCGAATTCATCAGCCAGTTACCCTTGGGTTTTGCCACCCGAATCGGCGAGCGGGGGCAAAAGCTCAGCGGTGGCCAGCGCCAGCGCCTAGCATTGGCCCGCGCCATCCTGAAGGACCCGCCGGTGCTGGTACTCGACGAAGCCACCAGTGCAGTGGACAACGAGACCGAGGCAGCCATCCAGCGGTCACTGGCCGTAGTCAGCCGCAACCGCACCACCATCGTCATCGCCCACCGTCTGTCAACCGTGCGGCAGGCGGATTGCATCCATTTGCTGGAGGCGGGGCGCATTGTTGAGAGCGGCACGCACGACGAACTGGTAGCACGCAATGGTGGCTATGCAGCGCTGTGGCGGCTGCAGACGGGGGAGAGGGTCGAAATAGGGCTGTAGCCGTGGAATATGCGATGAAAGCTATTCTATTGATAGCGCAATACCTGGGTTCATCGTGTCTTGTGCGGCCACCGCAAGCGACCCCTTCGTCATACGAATTTTGGTGATGGCCCGCCCAGGAATCGCGCCGTAGCAAGAACCATGAAGGTTTTTGCCAGGGGTGGTGGCCGATCAAAGGTGCGATACTGGCCTTGAGGTGGTTGAAATGCTTATCCGTCCAATCCACGCACAATGAAAAATTTTCCTTTAGCAGCCTCGTCTGCAGCAGCTTGTATCGTTTTCTTAGGCGCCATCACGGCGCTGGCACCGTCATACGCTTCCACTGAACAGTTTGACGGCTATTCGATCGAAACCATGGCCGAATGTGGCCCGGTACTTGACGAAGCCAAGGGCAACAGGCTGGTCCTCTTTCACGGCAGCACCAACACCCTGTCGGGCTGGAGTCACATCAACGGCAATAACGAATACAAAAGCATGCGCTGGCCGGTGGCTGACTATGCCATTTCAATTGCCAATAGCAAAGCCGACAAATCGTGTGGCGGCACAAACACCTACCAAGCCGTTCTGGTCAAAAAATACGCCGACTGGGATCGCCAGCATTCCAACGGTATTGAACCGCGCTTTCTTGCCAATCGCATCAGCTTCGGCAACGTCGATAGTATTGTGCTGGAATTGAAAGTCGACGCAGCCAAAACCCTGATCCCCGACGCCGCCAAAATCAAGTCGCACTACGGCAGCTATATCAAGGATGCTGACGCGTTAAATAATTGGGATGGTGGCAAGGTCAATCTGGGTCTGACCTTATTCGAGGAAGGTGCGGAAGAACAAGAGAATCCCTCATTCACCGCCGCGCGCTTTATCGAAATAGACCAGACGAAATACGCCGATCAATGGTTACGCATCACCATCAAAGGTGAACAGCTCAATTATTTCATCGAGCAACACTGGAAACAAACCCCCGCCGCCTTAGCTGACTATGCCAAAAACACGATTCAGGGCCTACGCATCAATCCTGAAACCCGATCTGGCAAAGTATTGCGCAATTTTGTCCCGACCTTCGACGCCTCGATACCCGAAACATTCAAGGAAATGGGTATCTCCATCAAGCGCCTTGAGATTCGCCTGAAAAAATAATGCAACTATGCGGCGCTGTGGCGGCTGCTGACCGGATAGAGGGTGGCGGATTCAAGTACGAAGTGCAACGGTTTAGAAACGGGTTGGGCCAAAAGTGAATAGGATGCGCTTTTGTGACCGGCCAGTCCCAAACGTTGCACCATGACCTATACACATTTGACCCAAGAAGA